>Ga0335085_10000047_pt1 | contig 421419 bp, 375 predicted proteins | sample Lox_Sample_45_FD_206712 | JGI IMG/M metagenome (GOLD analysis project Ga0335085, IMG submission 206712) | Soil microbial communities from Loxahatchee National Wildlife Refuge, Florida, United States - Lox_Sample_4.5 | ecosystem: Environmental > Terrestrial > Soil > Wetlands | place: USA... | reverse complement strand
ACTCACCCATGCCGCTCGCCGCGCCTTGGCCCGGATGCGCCGTCGCCCAACCCTGGTTCAATCCTTCTGGAAACAGGCGGAGCTGTTTTGAGTCCAGTTGTCACTATATTATGCAAAAATCAATAGGACGCATAACCGGGCGCGCAAAGTTGTTTTACGATTCTGTCAGCGGGGGGAAAAGCGAGGAACGCGGAGCTTCAAACGGTTTCCACATAAACGTCTTGGGACGGATCGTGAACCAGACGGACTCAAGCTTTGGAGAGAAGGACCTGAACCACTCCGCTTGGGCGCGATTCAGGATGACCCTTCGCGCGGACGGGCTGAACGAGTTCCTGGCGATAAATCGTGAGCAGCTCAGAGAAACTTACGAGCTAAGGGTATTCCGCGCGCTCCTGAGGAAGGTGTTCAACAATGCGAGAACGTATTACGATAGCGACCAAAACGCCGCGATCCCGGACGGTGGGGACCTCCTCGTTCGCTCGCTAGGAGTTCTCTCGCTTAATCCCCTACGGAGCGTCGTCTCATTGACTCTGAAATCGCAGTCACCCCTGCCGGGCCTATTCGATGAGAGCGGTATTGCGGATAAGAAAGAGAAGCTCCGATCATGGAAAGAGGAAACCGCCGAAAACATTAGCTCTGCCCTCGGCGAAGTGAAGTATGAGCGGAGTGACGACGACAGCTTTGTCAGATTTCGGCTCGCTGATAATTCCATCGTAATCAACAAAGAGCATCCATTTGTTCTTGAGCACTCGCGAACGAAGGCGGAGAAAGAACTGCTCAGGACGATCGCCATGGTGAACCTCTTGTCAGACGTGTACGCACTCGACATCGGGGTGGCCGCGCCCGACCTACAGAATATCCGCGACTACCGCGACCGCTTAATGCGCTTTCGCGCTTTGCAGAGACGCCAGTCGGGCACGTATATCGCAAAGCTGTTACTCCAAACACAGCATCAGAGCGACGAGAGCAAACACCTTGAAATCGTTGTCTCGGACGCATTGCGATATCTTGGATTCCATGTGAGAGACCTCGCAAAATCAGGAGAGCCAGAGGGAATTGCCAGCGCCTACCCGATCCCGACGCTAACCTCGCCGACACAAGATAACCCAACCCCGCCCCTCTACAGCTTTTCGTTCGACGCAAAGTCATCAAAACACGATGCAGCGAAGACCGGAAATATTAATCTAGCTGGGGTCGTAGAGCACAGGAATCGATACAAGGCGGACTACGCGCTCGTGGTTGCGCCGGGCTTCACGGGTGACGCCATCACGACACGATGCGCTGAACAACGCGTCACGCCAATGGCAGCGCGCGACCTCGGCAGGCTATTGGAAATTACAGTCGAGCACGGAGCCCTACCCCTTCCAAAGCTCCGAGAGGTATTCGCCATATATGATCACGAACACGTCTCGGCTTGGGTTGATAAATTGGAAAGCTGGCTCAAGGGACAGCGACCGTTGACGATAGACATCTTCCTCAAAGCCCTCGAGCAACTGAAGGGGAAGGTCCCGGACGTCCTCTCGGCCGACACAATCGCCTACCAGTGCCGCCAGAAACTTGGTGCTGTCACTGTAAAAGCCGGCGATGTCGTCGCAATAGCTCGTGGCCTCTCGATTCTGATACCTGATCTGGTCGGGCTCGATAACGATAAGATCGTAGTTAACGCCAGCGCAACCCGCGTCGCCGAAGCCGTGGCCGCCCAACTAGAGAGGCTTCACAACCAGGATCCAGCAACGCCCGAAGAGGGAGGATGATATCCTTGCTACGGCCAATTCATCCATTCCCGGCCCGTATGGCGCCAGAGATAGTCTGGGACGAATTGCCGGATCGCACGCGCCGCTTTTGCGTGCTGGATCCGATGGCCGGATCCGGCACAACGCTCGTAGCCGCAAAACTACGAGGCCACACCGTGATCGGATACGACCGAGACCCACTTGCAGTTCTTATCGCTCGCGCTTGGCTGGCAGACTGCGACCCAGCCGACGTGGAAACGAAAGCCTCCGAGATTCTTAAAAGGGCCCGCTCCCTAGCGCGAGACCTACTGGTAAGCGAGGCTTACCCGAATGCCGCAGACGATGAGACCAAAGAATTCGTACGCTACTGGTTCGACGCAACGAACCGCATCCAGCTCACCGCGCTATCCAGATGCATCTCGCGGATGCACGATCCATCTCTCAGTGATTTGATGTGGTGCGCCTTTTCACGACTTATAATCACGAAGACCTCAGGCGTTTCCCGCGCCATGGACGTTTCCCATGGGAAACCACACCGGAGTTATAATAAAGCACCCATCAACGCGTTTGACCACTTCGAGCGGGCGGTAAGGCAAGTCACCAAGGCGCTACCCTTCCACAATGCCGAAGACTGCCTGTCGCCAGCCTCCGTGACGCTGGGTGACGCCCGACACTTGCCGTTGAAGAACAGCAGCGTCGACGTCGTAATTACTTCTCCCCCTTATCTCAATGCCATCGACTATCTCCGAGGCCACAAGCTGTCGCTAATTTGGATGAAACACAGCATCTCGGAAATCCGAACCATTCGGGCAACGAACGTTGGAACCGAAGTTGGAACCAAGAGGGCAAAGGGGGACGAGTCAACCGACCGGATTACGCGAATGATGTGTCCGCTCGACGCTGTCTCCAGCCGGCACGCCGGCATGCTGCGCCAGTACGTACACGACATGCGTGCAGTGCTTTCGGAAATAGACCGAGTTCTCCGCACCGGAGGGAAGGCGGTCCTCGTTGTCGGTAACTGTAATATCCGCCAGACTTTCGTAGAAAACTCGAAATGCATCGAGGGAATCGCCGACGAGCTCGGCATGGTGGTCGGTCAGATACGAAAGCGACCGCTGCCCGACGATCGTCGTTACCTGCCACCGCCGAAATCTTTGCATGCCGGCAAAGCCCTACAGAAACGAATGCGCGAAGAGGTTATCCTTACGCTCCTGAAGCCACGGTAGAGAAACCCACTGCGCCGAGCCGGCTCACCCCCCCCGATCCTCATTTCGCGCCTCATCCGCGACCAGCGCACCCGGATCGACCTCACCTCCCAACCTCGCACCATCTCCTCGCCCGCGCTTTCGTTTCCAACCCCCCGCGTCCCCGAAGGCCCCTGAAATCTCGTCTCGAGCGTTTTCCCTTCTTCCCGGTTATGGATAGCACGATCCATAATTCTCCCGCTATCCATTCCCCCGCGCGGATGCGCCGATACCTCTCATGATGATATATCCTCCGAGGATATATTACCACGCGACATGTCAGGCTCACCGACTCACCTCCCGGTTTCAGGGTCACATCTAAACAAAGGTACATTTATACCTCACCTCACCCGCTGCGCCTGCAACCTCCAATCTCCGTGTGCGGTGGCCCAAAACACTCCTGCGGCCAGCCGGCTCACATCCCCCCGATCCTCATTCCGCGCCTCATCCGCGACCAGCGCACTCTGATCAACCTCGCCTCCCAACCCGGCAACACCAGGGTCTCCGCAATCGACTCGGTAGTCTGTAGTATTCGCTGCATCTCCGTCCTCATCCCGCCATCTCCCAACCATGATACCTATGTTACATATGTATCCTCTTCATCCCTCCCGTGCTCCCTCGCATCCGAGGCGTTCGCGCTCACTCCCATGATACCTACGTTACATATGTATGCGCCGGCTTCCAACCCATCATCCATACCTTTGAGATGTATAGCCCCGTCCGCCTCTCCCGATCGGCGTGCCCCCACCATGATACCTATGTTACATAGGTATGCGCCTCCGCCCCCGCAGCCGGTCGCTCCATCGTGGCCCCTGAATCCTGCTGTCCCTCCCGCCTTCCGTCTCTACCATCATCCATACCTTTGAGATGTATGAGCCCGTCGCGCCCAGGCCCTCACACCTCTAACCATGATGTATCCCATGAGGATATATCGCGAGGCGAAACAAGGAACCTTGGCCGTCAGCTCCCACCCCCGCGCCATCTCCTCGCCCGCGCCGCCACGTCGACCTGGATGACATCACGTATCCCGCGCTTGCGTTTTCTCCCGCCGTGGCCTAGTTCTCGTGGTGAGACAGCACGGAGCACCATGTCAGAAACCAATTCCCAGTTCGTCTTCCGCGAAGTTGGCGCGAGCGGCATCGACGCGGTGCGACCGCTCTGGGGAAAACTCAACCTTCATCACGCGCAGATGTCCCCGCGTTTTGGCGGTGAGTTGAGACTCCGGACATTCGAGGCCCGGAAGCAAGAGCTGTTGGGTAAAGCCGACGCCGGAAAACTGTGGGTCCTGTTGGTTGCCTCGCGGACGGACGGAGCGAACGTCGCCTATTGCATCTGCACCGTGTCCACCGACGCGATCGGAGAGATCGATTCAGTTTTCGTTGAGCAGCATCGGCGCGGTCAGGGCATCGGCACGGAGCTTATGCGGCGTGCGCTGGCGTGGCTCGACGCCATGAATGTAACCTCGAAGATTGTGTCTGTGATGTATGGGAATGACGAGGCGCTCGCGTTCTATCGCCATTTCGGTTTTTATCCGCGCACGATGCTGTTGCAGCAGAGTGGTGACGCCGCAACCTGACCAATCCGCCGACGCATTCCTGTCTCGTGAATGCACGGGGAAAAGGCGGATCGCATTATTCATCATTTGGCGCCTCATCCGCGACGGACTCAGTCTGATCGGCGTCTAGGTCCCAACCTTCCAACATCTCCCCGCCCCCGCTTTCGTTTCCAACCCCGCTTCCCCGAAGGCTCCTGAAATCTCGTCTCGAGCGTTTTCCATTCTTCCCGGTTATGGATCGTACGATCCATAATTCTCCCGCCATCCATTCCCCCGCGCGGATGCGCCGATACCTCTCATGATGATGTATCCTCCGAGGATATATTGCCACGCGACATGTCAGGCTCACCGGCTCCCATCCCCCCATCATCATTTGGCGCCTCCTCCGCGACCAGCGCACTCGGATCGACCTCGCCTCCCAACCCGGCAACACCAGGGTCTCCGCAATCGACTCGGTAGTCTGTAGTATTCGCTGGATCTCCGTCCTCATCTCGCCATCCCCCAACCATGATACCTATGTTACATATGTATCCTCTTCATCCCTCCCGTGCTCCCTTGCATCCGAGGCGTTCGCGCTCACTCCCATGATACCTACGTTACATATGTATGCGCCGGCTTCCAACCCATCATCCATACCTTTGAGATGTATAGCCCCGTCCGCCTCTCCCGATCTGCGTGCCCCCCGCCATGATACCTACGTATCATATGCATGCGCCTCCGCCCCCGCCGCCGGTCGCTCCATCGTGGCTTCTTGGCTGTTGACCCCGCCGTGCGTCCTATGATACCGACGTATCATATGTATGAGGCGCGCAAACGCACACCAACAGGCCGAGTGACGTATTCGTCCCCACGCCCCTGGCCATTGTATCCAACCCGACGCCGCACGCGATCCGTTCGCGACCCCCTGATGGCCCAGATCCGCAAAGGCACGACGGCGTGGATCATCCTCGCCACGCTGGAAAAGCACGGCGAACTGTACGGATACGGCCTCCGCCGCGAGGTGGCAGCGAATTCCAAAGGCCTGTTTCCCCTCCACGAAGGACCGCTCTACCCGCTGCTGAGAAAAATGGAGCGCGACGGCTGGCTCGCCTCGCGGCGAATGGAAGTCGCCGGCCGCGAAAGACGATATTATCGCATCCGCGTCCCCGGCCGTCAGGCCCTCGCGCAATACCGGCGCGAATGGCGGTTGCTCTCGTCCGTACTCCTCTCTCTCGGCTGTCTGCAGGCATAAATGACCCGCCGCCAGGTCCCACACCGCAACATCTGCTCACCCGCGCGAATTCGCTAGGCAAAGTCTTTGTCAAGAGATATTCTGTCGCGCGCAGCATGTAACGCATGAAGACCATCGTCATCGCCATCGGCGGCAACTCGCTCATCAAGGACGACGACCATCGCAGCGTGGCCGATCAATACGCCGCCATCGTCGAAACCTCACAGCATATCGCCGACCTCATCGCCCGCGGGTTTCGCGTCGTGATCACCCACGGCAACGGTCCGCAGGTCGGCTTCATCCTCTTGCGCAGCGAACATTCCCGCGGAATCCTCCACGAGGTGCCGCTGGATTCCATCGGCGCCGACACGCAGGGCGCCATCGGCTATCAGATCCAACAGGCGATGCAGAACGAATTCCGCCGGCGCGGCCTGACGAAATCCGTCGCCACCATCGTCACGCAAACGCTCGTGGACAAGAATGACCCGGCGTTCCAGAAGCCCAGCAAACCCATCGGCCAGTTCTACAAGAAGGAAGAGGCCGACGACCGTATCCGCGTCGAGAAATGGACGATGGTCGAAGATGCCGGGCGCGGCTGGCGGCGCGTCGTGCCCTCGCCGAAGCCGGTGCGGATTATCGAAGCCGACGTGATCAAGCAGCTCGTTGCGGACGATTATGTCGTCGTGGCCGCCGGCGGCGGGGGGATCCCGGTCGTGCAGGATGAGAACGGCGATGTGCACGGCTCCGCGGCCGTGATCGACAAGGACCTTGCTTCCGCCGTCCTCGCGAAGGAAATCGGGGCGGACATGCTGGTGATTTCCACCGCCGTGGAGAAGGTCTGTCTCAATTTTGGCAAGCCCGACCAGAAAGCGCTCGATCACCTGACGGTCGCCGACGCGAAACGGTACATCACCGAGGGACATTTCAAGCCGGGTTCGATGCTGCCGAAAATTCAGGCCTGCATCCAATTCATCGAGAACGGCGGCTCGGAAGCGCTTGTCACCTGTCCCGAGTCGCTTCCATTGGCGCTGGACGGCAAGACCGGCACACGCGTGACAAAGTCGGGAGGATGAGCGGCGCTGATCGTTATTGCCACGACAGAAGGATTGCCCTTTTCTGATTGGCCGGCTACACTGAGTCGACGGGGTTTAAGTGCATGAAAGGAGATACTGCCATGAATCATCATTCTCTTGGTGGACTGCGCGGACGTCTTGTTCTGGTGGTGTTGATTGCCGTTGTCCCTTCCTTGATGTTGATTTTTTACAACGCCCAACGCCAGCGGGCGACGGCCATCGATCAGGTTCAGGAGAACGTTGCCCGCATCGCACGATTGACCGCGGCGGACTGCGCGCGCGCCGTGGAGGGTGCGCATGAATTGCTGATCGCGGCGGCGGAACTGCCCAGCGTCCGCGGCACGGACCCGGCGGAATGCTCGACCGCCCTGGGGAAGCTGCTGCAACAGGATAACTACTACTCCAACATCGGTGTGGCCGGGCTCGATGGCAACGTCCGCTGCAGCGCGGCACCGTTGACGCGGCCGGTGTCGGTGGCGGACCGTCCGTGGTTCAGGGAAGCCATCGCGCTTCACGATTTCGCCGTGGGAGAATACCAAATCGGGCGCATTTCGGGTCAACCCTGCCTCAACTTCGGGTATCCGCTGCGGGACGATAGTGGCCAGATCCAGGGGGTGGTGTTCGCCTCGATGGATCTGGATCGACTGAGTCGATTGCTCTCGCTGGTTCTGGCGCCGGAAGGAGTCGAACTCGCCGTGGTGGATCGCGAGGGCGTGACCCTGGCGCACACCCCGTCCGGCGACAACCCCGTGGGCAAGCCGTCGCCCGAAGCGCGAAGGATCAAGGGGATGGCCTTGCTGAGCGAACGCGGCATCAATCTGGTCCCGGATGAGAGCGGGACCGAACGGATTTACGCATTTTACCCCATCAGCGGCAAAACGCCGAAGACGTTGACCTATGTGACGGCCAGCGTGCCGAGCGCCACCGCGTTCGCCGACGCGAATCGGCAATTGAGGAACAACCTCATCGCCCTGGGCGTCGTTTCGCTGGTGGCGTTGCTGGGAGCCTGGTACGGGGGCGAGGCGATCCTGCTGCGGCAGACAAATGAAGAGCTGGAAGACCGTGTGCGCGAGCGGACCCGGGAACTGGAACACGAGCAATTCCTGTTGCGGACCTTGCTGGACAACGTGCCCGACAGCATTTATTTCAAGGACGCCAAGGGCAGGTTCCTGCGCTCCAGCCGCGCGCAGGCGCAACGGTTCGGGCTCAACGACCCGGCCCTGGCCATCGGCAAGACCGACTTCGACTTCTTCTCGAAGGAGCACGCGCAGGAGGCTCTTGCAGACGAGCAACGCGTCATCCAAACCGGCCAGCCCATCATCGGCGTGGAGGAACTCTCCCCGCTGGCCGACGGCGCGGAACGATGGGTGTCGACCTCGAAACTGCCCCTGCGCGACAAGGAGGGCACCATCGTCGGCACATTCGGCATCTCGCGCGAAATCACCGAGCGCAAGCGGGCGGAGAAAACGCTGGCCCAGGAACGCAACCTGTTGCGGACGCTGGTGGATCACCTGCCCAATCTGGTGTTTATCAAGGATACCCGGGGCCGCTATGTCTTCGACAACGCCGTTCATCGGGCGTTTATGGGGATTGCCACACTCGAAGAACTGGCCGGGAAGACGGTGTTCGATTTCTATCCGCAGGACAAGGCAACGCCCATCCACGCCGACGACTCCGCTGTCCTGGCATCGGAAACTGCCGTGCTGCACCGCGAGGAATTCCTGACCGATCGCAAAGGGCGGAGGATCCGGGCGTCGGTGAGCAAGATTCCATATCGGGACGAGCAGCACCGAATCGCGGGCATCGTGTGCATTTACGACCTGCTCGGTGAGCAGAAATAAGCTTTGACCGGCGGGCGGTTCGGCTTAGAATGGATCATGCAGGTCGCAGCCGTCCGCGAAGTCGCGTTTACCCTTAACAGCCAGCGTGTATCGTCGGAAGTCGATGACGAGTTGATGCTGCTGAATCTGCTTCGGGACAAATTCGACATCGTCTCCCCGAAGAACGGTTGCCAGCCCATGGGCCAGTGCGGTTGTTGCGCGGTGATGGTTGACGGGAAAGTCGTGCTGTCTTGCGTGGTCAAGGCGAGCACGGTCGCGGGCAGGAACGTCAGGACGCTGGAAGGTCTGCCAGCCGAAGAGCGCGAGCTGCTGGCGCGCGCGTTTGTCACGACGGGCGGACTCCAATGCGGATTCTGCATTCCCGGCATCGCGATGCGGGCGAAATGGATGCTCGATCAGAATCCCGCCATGCCGCGCGAGGAGATCGCCCGCTGGCTCGGTCCGCATCTCTGCCGCTGCACGGGCTACACGAAAATCATCGATGCGGTCGAACTGGCCGGCCAGGTTCGACAAGGCGGCGCGTTCCCCGACCTTGACGAATCGGGACGGATCGGCACGTCCTTGATGCTCTACGAAGGCGCGGACAAGGCGCTCGGCGACAAGAATTACATCGATGATCTGAAAGTGCCGGGCATGGTCCACGGCGCCTTCGTGTTTTCCGAGCATCCGCGGGCGAAGGTGTTGAAGATCGACACGAGCGCGGCGGAACAATTCCCCGGTGTGGTGAAGGTCATCACGGCGCGGGACGTGCCCGGGGAGAAATGCGTCGGCCTGATCCACAGGGATTGGCCGGTGTTTATCGGCCAAGGCGAGGAAACCCATTGCGTGGGTGATATTCTCGCGATGGTCGCGGCGGAGGACGAACGGACGGCGCGCCGGGCGGCGGAACTGATCGAGGTCGAGTACGAGGTTCTCAAACCCGTGCTCACGCCCGAGGAAGCGCTCGCGCCGGATGCGCCGCTGATTCATCCGCACAACCCCAACAAGCTGTGTCAGGCAAGCATCACGCGCGGTGATTTTGCCGAGGCATGGAAGAACGCGGCGCACACGGTCAACGTCAAGGTCCAGACACAGCCTATCGAGCACGCGTTCCTCGAGCCCGAATCCTGTCTGGCGATTCCGCTCGGGGACGGCGCGGTCGCGGCGCGGTTCGGCAATTTGTCCGGGAGCCAGAAGTCGGCGGCGCTGACGGCGGTGGCGCACGGCGCGCACCTCGTCGTGTACTCGCAGGGGCAGGGCGTGTACGACGACCGCGACCAGATTGCCGATGTGCTCGGGTTGCCGCATCACAAAGTCTACGTCGAATTGGTCAGTAACGGCGGCGCGTTCGGCGGCAAGGAAGATCTGGCGATGCAACCGCACGTCGCGTTGATGGCGCGGCTGACGAACCGGCCCTGCAAGGCGACGTTCCGCCGCGAAGAGAGCATGCGGTTCCATCCGAAGCGTCATCCGATCAAGTTCGAGTATTGGGCCGGCTGCGACAAGGACGGGCATCTCGCGTGCGTCAAGGTGCGCGCGATCGGCGACAAGGGCGCGTACGCATCCGTTGGCACGAAGGTGCTGGAGCGGTCGGGCGGTCATGCCTGCGGTCCGTATCGGGTGCCGGTCGTGGACATACAATCCGTTGGCGCGTACACGAACAATCCGCCGTGCGGCGCGATGCGCGGGTTCGGAGCGAACCAGGCGGCGTTCGCGATTGAGACCGTAATGGACATGCTCGCCGAGAAGGTTGGGATCGACGGCTGGGAGATGCGCTGGCGCAACGCGCTGGACGTCGGCGACACGTTCGCCTCGGGCCAGGTGCTGCGGGCGAGTGTCGGCTTGAAGAAGACGCTGCTGGCGGTGAAAGACGTGTATCGCCGCGCCAAATTCGCCGGGATTGCCTGCGGCATCAAGAACGTCGGTATCGGCAATGGTGGCGAGGACGGCGGACGCGCGATGATCGGAGTCGATGACGACGGGACGGTGGTGGTGCGGACCGGATTCACCGAGATGGGCCAGGGATTGTTCACGGTGCTGCTCCAGACGTTTTGTGAGGAGACCGGGATCCATCCGCGACTGGTGCGGCTGGTGACCGACACACGATACGCGCTGGATTGCGGGCAAACGACCGGGTCGCGCGGGACGTTTCTCGGATGCCAGGCGGTCCGCGCGGCTTGTGCGAACTTCAAGCCCGACATGGAATCGGTTCGCAGCAACGGCGCGATGACGCGGGATGATTTGAAGAAACTGGCCGGCCGGAAGTGGTACGGCGAGTTCATCGTCAACGACACCCACCCGCTGGGACACACGGGCCCGGATGTGAAGACGCACATCACGTATGGATTTGCGACGCAGGTGGTGATCCTCGATGACGCGGGGAAATTGAAGAAGGTCGTGGCCGCGCACGACGTGGGGAAGGTCATCAATCCAATCCTGCTGCAAGGCCAGATCGAGGGCTCGATTCATATGGGGCTGGGGTATGCGTTGACCGAGGAGCTGCAGCTCAAGGACGGGCACATTGCCAGCAAGGATTTGCGGTCGCTCGGGATTCTCCGCGCCAAGGACATGCCGGAAGTGGAATGCATTTTCATCGAGGAGAACGAACCGAGCGGCCCGTATGGCGCGAAGGGTGTGGGCGAAATCGGGCTCGTGCCGACCGCGCCCGCGGTGGCCGGGGCGCTCTACAAGTTCGACGGCATCCGCCGCACGAAGCTGCCGATGAAGGATTCGGCGGCGGCCCGGGCGATTCTTGGCCGAAAGTAATCGGCGCAAATGCCAGACTTGAGAGACCGGCTCGGCCGCTAATCCTTCTGGTAGAGGTCGAGAATTACGGTGGCAGTCTTGTACTTATTTCCAACCTGGTACTTATACTTCATGCTGGTTGTTCCAAGCAGGGTGTAACCCAAAGGGGCGGCAGTCCCGGTCGGCAGAGTTACAATACGCACTTTGAGGCACCGCAGAACCCGCCGATGCCGCACCGAGTTGCCCGTCGCTGTTCACGACGACCACCGAACCGCCCGACACGGTGGCGCCGCTGATGCCCGCGATAAACGTGTTGCTGTGGACGCCTTCTGTACCGATGCGGATGGTGGAGCCTTCGCTGGCAACGCTCTGGTTGCCGATGTCAATATTGTTGTCGCCCGTGATGAGTAAGGCTCCGGCGTCAGACCCTAATGCGATGTTGCTGTTGCCGGTGGTGTTGTTGAAGAGCGAGTACGGGCCGTTGGCCGTGTTGTAGCTGCCGGACGTGAGAGAATAGAACGCCTGGTAGCCGTAACCCGTGTTGTAACCACCGGTGTCGTAGGCGTTGGCCGTGCCGTCCCCATGGGCATTTTGATTACCGTATATGCCGTCGCCGCAGGCCGCGTACGCCAGTGCCATCACCGCAGTGACGGCCAAGATTGTAGTTTTCATGAACTGATTCTCCTTCGGTGCGTAGAGGGATTGCCTGGCGTCAAGAGAAACCGCGATTCGAGCCAACCCGCATGGTTGGTTGATTGCCACTGGTCCAGTGATTCGGAAGACCGGTGCCAACGCGGCACCTGCTCCTTCAATAAATCGCGCTGGCGAGGATGAGCGCTACGCCAACCGGGAGGACATAGTGAGAAATTTCACAAGCGAACGGTGGTGTCACTGCAAATCTGGACGGCCCGGGCGATCCCTGGCCGAAAGGAATCGACAGGTGGGAAAAGGGTTGTATCGTCGTCGCACTCTTGTAGACTCCGCGCCACGTGAAACGAACACCGGGTGTGTGTGTTGTTCAACGAAGTCTTGCCTGTTGCCTTCTGTTTCTGGCCGGCGCGGCGGTGACGAAAGGAGCGTCGGACCAACCGCAGACGGGTTTCGTCTCGGTCACCGAGGAGAACGATTCGCTTGCCAATCCGTTCGGGACGCACCAGGACCGCCATTACACGCAGGGCCTGAAAATCTGCCTGTTCGGTGGTGATGACTGCATGCCCGGGCTCACGAATGCGCTTAACGATCTTTTTCCCAAGTGGGGAATCCAACCGCAAGCGAGCGACATCGGCCTGATCCTGCTGGGCCAGAATATCTATACGCCCAACGACCTGACGAATTCCGCCCCGATCAAGACGGACCGTCCCTATGCGGGGTGGTTGTACACGGGCGCCATCTACCAACGCCGCGAAGAGTCCGCGCCGAACTTCGCCACGATGGAAAACTTCGAGGTCAATGTGGGCGTGGTCGGCCCCGATTCGATCGCCCAGCAGGCCCAGCAGACCGTCCATCGATGGTGGTTTTCCAATGACGTTCCATCGGGTTGGGACAACCAGATCAAGAATGAACCGGGCCTGGTGCTGAAGTACGAGCGGTTGTGGCGCTTGTCCCCGACGCCGGCCACGGCGCGCTACATCGACATCCTTCCGCGCGTCGGCGGCGATCTCGGGAACGTGTTCACTTTCGCGACGGGCGGGGCGATGATGCGGTTGGGCTATGATTTGCCGCCGGATTTCGGACCGCAGATCATCGATTCGCCGGGCGCGGTCAACGGCGGGCTGACGCGCCGGGAACCGTGGTGTTTCGCGTATGCGTTCAGTGCGCTCGATGGCCGGGCCGTGGGCCACGACATCACGCTGGACGGGAATTCGTTTCAGAAGAGCCCGAGCATCCAGAAGAACATCTTCGTGGCCGATGTAACGTGGGGCGTGGCGCTGCAGGTTTTCCGACACGTCGAGGTCACCTACGCGCACATCATTCGGACCGAGGAATTCAAGGGGCAGGACGGGAACGATATTCTCGGGTCGATCACGATCAAGGGAAAATTTTGCTTCTAGCGTGGCGCGTATGCGGCGTGCGTTGCGCGAAGGCGTCGCCGCGCCAGCACGTCGATTGTCCGTGAGGGTGAGGGAGCGGGCGAAGAACGCCCGCTACTGTTTGGAGAAGCGCACGGACAACGGAACACGCTGACGCGACGAAATGATTCGGCGCTTTCGGAACGGCAGCAGATGCGCGACGCGAAACGGCCGGTGGCTCAGTTCGAACTCGGCCTGGAGCCAATCCTCCTCTTCGTGCCCCGGCTCGAGTCCGCGTTCCAGATAAATCTCGAATGCGCGGGCGCGGATTTGTTCTTCTGACGGGCCATTGAACATCATGTTACACCTCGTCACCGCCGGCAACGTAATCCGCACCGGCGCGGATGCAACCGGGACCGGGGATGTTTCGGGACTAATATTGGTTAGGGCGAAAGACTAGGCCGGCGGCGGCATTACTTCAGAATCGCCTGGTTCCAGAGAGCGGCCTGGAGGAATCCGCCCCGCAAATTGGCGACGTTTTCGAAGCCGCGCCCGCGCAACAGGCAGACGGCGAGATAGCCGCGCTGGCCTTTCTGGCAGTAGGTGACGATGCGGCGGTCGTGCGGGAGTTCGTCGAGCCGGTCGCGGAGTTGGGCAAGGGGAATGTTCACGGCATTGGTCAGGCGCCCGAATTCGGCAAGCTCGTCCGGGTCGCGGACGTCGAGGAGGAAATCGCCATTGGGTCGCCACGAGTCGGGCGCGACGGTGGCGATATCGCCGCGGGCGATGTGTCCGGCGACGAACGCAGCAATATTGACCGGATCGTTCGCAGAACCGAACGGCGGCGAGTAGGCGAGGTCGAGGTTCTCGAGATCGAAGACCGACATTTTTCCGGCGATGGCGGTGGCCAGCACGTCGACACGCGTGTCGATGCCGTTTTCCCCAACGACCTGCGCGCCGAGGAGCCGGCCCGTGCCTTCTTCGGCGATCAACTTGATGAGGATCGGGGTGGCGCCGGGATAGTAATGGGCATGGCTGTTGTCGCGGGTGAGGCTGGTGAAGACGCTGAACCCGGCCTTCGCGGCCTGCGCGGTGTTGATGCCGGTGAACCCGACGGTCATGTTCAGGACGCGGACGATGGACGTGCCGAGCGCGCCGGGGTAGGTCATGCGCGCGCCGGCGGCGTTGGCGCCGGCGATGCGTCCCTGACGATTGGCCGGCCCGGCAAGAGCGATGCGGGCGCGCGCGCCCGTGAGCGCGTGCATCGTTTCCGCGGCATCGCCAACGGCATAGATGTTCGGGTCGGACGATTCCATGCGGCCATTGGTCTTGACGCCGCCGGTCGCGCCGATTTCGAGGCCGGCGGCGCGGGCGAGTTCGACCTCGGCTTTCACGCCGACACTGAGCAGGATGAGATCGGCGGGCAGCACGCTGCCGTCGCCAAAGACGACGCCGTCGGGCGTGAATGCCGTGGCCGCCATGCCGAGTTGGAAATCGAAATCCGGCCGGCGGATGTTGTTCTGCACATGCCGGGCCATGTCCTGGTCGAGCAACGGCAGGATTTGCGGGGTCAGTTCGACGATGGTCACGTGCAGGCCGCGACGGTGGAATGCCTCGGCCATTTCCAGGCCGATGAACCCGCCGCCGATGACGACGGCGCGACGCGGTTTCCGTTCATTGATGAACGAGGCGATGCGGTCCATATCCGGAATGTCGCGAAGGGTGAACACATGCGGCAGATCGACGCCCGGAATCGGCGGGACGATCGGCTTCGCGCCCTGGCTGAGGATCAATTTGTCGTAGGGCACCGTGCGTTCGCTGCCGTCCGGGCCGTTGACCCGCACCGTGCGGGCAGCGCGGTCAATGGCCAGGACCTCGTGGTGGACGTGCGCGTGGATGCGGGAGCGCGTCCAGAAGGTTTCGGGCGTCATCACGATGAGCTTGGCGCGATCGTCGATCTCGCCGGCGATGAAATAGGGCAGGCCGCAATTCGCAAAGGACGTGTAGGGTCCGCGTTCGAAGACCTGGATGTCGGCGTTTTCGTCGACGCGACGGGCTTTGGCGGCGGCCGAAGCGCCTCCGGCGACACCGCCGACGATCACGATACGATGTGAAGCATTCATCTTTTCCTCTTTCCAAAACCGCTTATCTCACTGAGGGACTATAGATCAACAGCGCGTTCCATTCTACGAAGGCGGCGTCGCGATCGGCTGAGGTCCTCGCGTGGCGAGGTAATAGATGACCGGCACGGCCATGCGGGACAGCAGCAGCGACGCCACTTCGCCCGCCATCAGGGAGATGGCCAGGCCCTGGAAGATCGGGTCGAAGAGGATCACGCTGGCGCCGACGACGACGGCGGCAGCCGTCAACATCATCGGGCGAAACCGCACGGCGCCGGCATCGATCACGGCCTCCGCGAGCGGCATGCCCTGGCTTATGCGCAATTCGATGAAATCGACCAGGATAATGGAATTGCGCACGACGATGCCCGCGCCGGCGATGAAGCCGATCATTGAAGTCGCGGTGAAAAACGCTCCCATGGCCCAATGCGCCGGCAGGATGCCAACCAGCGAGAACGGGATGGCGGCCATGATGATAAACGGCGTCTTGAACGAGCGGAACCAGCCGACGACCAGCACATAGATCAGCACGAGCACCACGGCGAACGCCGCACCCAGGTCGCGAAAGACCTCGAGCGTGATGTGCCATTCACCGTCCCATTTCATCGCGGGCTTCAGCGTCGAGAACGGCTGGTGCATGTTATAAACTTGCAGGCCGAGCTTTTCGATCGGGCCATTCATGTTGAAGATGGCGTAGGCGGGACTTTCTTCGGCCCCGGCGATATCGCCGAGCACATAGACGACGCGTTGCATGTTTTTCTCGTAGATGCTCGTGTCTTCGGCGCCCGGTATGGGCTTGATCAGTTCGCCCAGCGGCACCAGCGCGCCTGAGGGCGACCCGACGCGGACGGTCAGCAGATCGCCGACGCTCGATCGCTGGCCGACCGGCAGACGCACGACAATGGCCACGTCCTCTTTTTCCTGCGGGACGTGCAACAACCCGACCTCCGCGCCGTCGAGGGCGACTTTCACCGTCTGGGCGACCTGCTCGGCGCTGATGCCGTCGAGCGCGGCCTTCTCATGGTCGAACTCGAATTCGTATTTTGGTCCGCCGCCTTCCATGTACCAATCCACGTCCACCACGCCGGGCGTCTGCTGGAAGATCGCGCGGACCCTGCGGGCCGCCTCGATCTGCTGCTGGTAGTCCGGGCCGTAAATTTCCGCGACCAACGTTTCGAGAACCGGCGGGCCCGGCGGCACCTCGACCACCTTCATCCGGGCATGGAGCTTCTCGGCGATCGGCGCCAGTTTCACGCGGACCCGTTTGGCGATGTCGTGGCTTTGGGCGTGGCGCCTGCCTTTGCCGACGAGGTTGACCTGGATTTCCGCGACGGTCGGTCCCTGCCGGAGGAAATAGTGGCGCACCAAGCCATTGAACGTGTACGGCGCGGCGGTGCCGGCGTAAATCTGGTAGTTGGTGACCTCGGGCTCTTCGCGAATCTTCGCGGCCAACTCGTGGGCCACGCGGGCGGTCTGTTCGAGGGGCGTTCCCTGATCCATGTCGATGACCACCTCGAACTCGCTCTTGTTGTCGAAGGGCAACATCTTCACGCGGACGAGTTTGAACCAGACCATCGACATCGCGCCGAGCAACAGGAGCACCATGGCGGCGAGGAAGCCGGCCTGCCACAACGGATGATGGATCAGCGGTCCCATCACGCGCCGGTAGAGGCGAGTGGTCCAATCTTCTTGTTCGCCCGCATGATGTTCGTGGGAAACCGCGGCGCCCTTGAGGATCCGGTGGGCCGCCCACGGCGTGACCACAAACGCCACGACCATGGAGAACACCATCGCGGCGCTGGCGCCGATGGGAATGGGCCGCATATAGGGCCCCATCAACCCGCCAACGAATCCCATCGGGAGGATGGCGGCGATGACGGCGAGCGTCGCGAGGATCAACGGGCTGCGGACCTCGTTGACGGCTTCGATGGTGACCTCGAGCAACGGCCGTCCCTTGTTTTCCGGCAGACGGAAATGACGGACCACGTTTTCCACGTCCACAATCGGGTCGTCGACGAGAATGCCGATGGAAAAGATCAGGGCGAACAGCGTGATGCGGTTGAGCGTGAATCCGAGGAAATAAAACGTGGCCAGTGTCAGGGCGAGGGTGACCGGAATGGCCACCGCGACGACGCCGGATTCGCGCCAGCCGAGCACGAAGCCGATGAGGACCGTCACGCCGATGACGGCGATGGCCATGTGGAAGAGCAGCTCGTTGGATTTTTCCTCGGCAGTCTGGCCGTAATTGCGGGTGACGGTGACCTCGACATCGCGGGGGATGATCCGACCCTTGAGCGAGTCGACCTTGCGCATCACATCCTCAACGACCCAGATGGCGTTGGCGCCTTTGCGTTTGGCGACGGAGATCGTCACGGCGGGGTATTCGCCCTTGCCGGCCTCGAGCGTCGCGGCGCCCTGACCGAACAGGACGTACTGATCGGGTTCCTCAGCGGCATCGACAACCGTGGCGACATCCCGCACGTAAACCGGTTTGCCGGCGAACACGCCAACCACAACGGAACCGACATCGTCGGCGTTCTTGAGAAATCCGCCCGTATCGACCTGCACGTCGCGATTGTCGGCGGCAAAACTGCCCTCGTTCAACTGCTGGTTGGCCGATTGCAACATCCGGGTGACGCGGAGCGGATCGAGGTGGTGGGCGGCGAGCTTGCCCGAGTCGAGCGTCACGCGAACCTGGCGACGATAGCCGCCGATCAACGTGGTGACGGAGACGTTTTTGACCTGGGCGATCTCGGCGTCCAACTGGGCGGCGATGCGGCGGAGATCGTAATGGTTGTAGCGTTTGCTCCACAACGTGAGCGCGAGGACCGGGACATCGTCGATGCGGCGCGGCTTGATGAGGGGTTGGGACACGCCCGGCGGGATGCGGTCGAAATTGGCGAACATCTTCTGGTTCAGGCGGACGATGGCGGCTTCCTCGTTCTCGCCGACGAGAAAGCGGACGATGACCATCGACATTCCCGGGCTGGAAGTGGAATAGATGTACTCGACGCCGGGGATCTCCCAGAGCAATTGCTCCATGGGTTTGGTGACGCGTTCCTCGACCTCCTTCGACGACATGCCCGGCGCGCGCACGAAGATATCGATCATCGGCACGACGATTTGCGGTTCTTCTTCACGGGGCAACAGCATCACCGCGCCAACGCCGAGGAGCACCGAGGCGATGATGATCAGCGGCGTCAGCTTCGAATCGATGAAGAAGCGGACGATTGTGCCGGCGAAGCCGAACTGGTGAGCGTGATGTCCTGGCGGCGTGGTCATGGCGGACGATTACAGCGTGATTTTCTGCTGGTCGTTGAGTTCGCCCCCGGCGCTGACCACGACCTGCTCGCCGGGATCGATCCCCGACAGGAGCTCGATGAGGTCGTCATGCTGCTTGCCGGTTTTCACGAGGCGCAGGTTGGCGCGCCCATCGGCGGCGACGTAGACAAACGTGAGTTGACCTTGTTCGTGAACGCTGGCGCGGGGAACGAACAGGCGCGGTTGTTCGCCGACGGGGAGTTGTGCCCGGCCGAACATCCCGGACTTCAGGCCCTGTTTGCAGGAGAGATCGATCTTCACGAGGAAGGAGTGGCTGGACGGATCACCGACGGGATCGATCTCGGCGACCGCGCCATCGCAGCGTTCCCCGGTGGCGTCGATCGCGACGCGGACAGCCTGGCCGGTGTGGACGAGGCTGGCGAAACGTTCGGGCGCCTGCGTTTCGAGACGGAAGTCCGTCGGCTGCTCGACGACGAACAGTGGTTTGCCAGGGGAAGCCAGATCGCCGGCGTTACACAGTTTCTGGCCGACGACGCCGTCGAACGGCGCGGTGATGTTGGCGTAGCTCAGGTTTGCCGCGGCGACGCGATACCGCGATTGCACCGCATCGAACTCGGCCGGAGTCTCGGCCTGGCTATCCAGCAGGGCCTTCGCGCGGTCGAAGTCGGCCTTCGCTCTTTCGAATTCGGCGCGCAGATCGCGGTTGTCGAGCTTCGCCAGTTCCTGGCCCTTGTGAACGGGTTCGCCCGGTTGCACCGAGACCTGTTGAATGGTTGCCAGCACCTTGGCGGCGACCGTCGCGGTCAGTTTGGCGCGGACGGTGCCCGCGGATTCGTAGAGTTCCGGCGCCTGCTGGAGTCGGACCTCGATGGTCTGAACCCTCACCGGCGGAGCTTCCGGCTCGTTGGGGGCCTGGCGGCCGCAGCCGCTGAGCACGGCGAGGGCCGACAGGGAAATCATGAATGTTCGTGTCGTCATGGTCATTCCTTCAATTCACGACCGAGAGCCTTGTCGAGGGCCGCGCGGGCGATGGCGCAATCGGCTTCGGCGGCGGCGCGGCGCTGGCGGGCGGAGGTCAGGGCGGAATCCGCGTCGAGCAATTGGGTCAAGAGGGCGAGTCCGCCGGCGTAGCGGGCGCGGGTGATCTGCTCGCTTTCCTCGGCCTGGGAGACGGCCTGTCCGGTCGTTTCCAGCCGCGCGTGTGCTTCCTGGAGATCGAGTTGGGCCTGCTTCGCTTCCAACTGCAGCGCCAATTCGGTGCGGCGGAGGTCCGCGCGAGCGGCATCGAGGTTGGCCCGCGCCTCGGCGACCTTGCCCCGGACCAGAAACCCGTCGAAGACATCGAGTTCGACGCTGACGCCGGCGGTCCAACTGTCCTCGAACCGTTGGGCGTTGCCGCTATCGAGGTCGTAACTGCCGAAGGCGTTGACGCGCGGGAGATGTCCGCCGACGGCGGCGCGGACCTGGCGCTCGGCGGCGGCCACGGCTTTCTGCGCGGCAAACAGCTCGGGGCGCTGGGAGACGTCGAGCGTACCGGTTGCGGAATCGGCGGGGACGCGAAATTGCATTTCGACGGCGGTCACGTCGCTGGTTTCGCCAACGCCGAGGACATTGCGAAAGATGGTTTCCGAGATGGCGAGGGCGTTGCGGGCGAGGACGAGGTTTTCGCGGGCCTCGGCGAGGCGGACCTGGGAATCGAGCAGGTCGCTCTTGAGCACGGAGCCCTGCGTGAAGCGGTTGCTGGCGAGGGTGACATTGGCTTCCATGTTGGTCACGGCGGCGTCGGCGGCGCTGACGAAACGCCGCGCCTTGCCGATCGTGTAGAAGCTGCGGGTGACCTCGAAGACGAGGCCGTTGCGGACGGCGTTGAGGGAACTGGCGCGGGCCTCGGTGCCGAGGCGGGCGGCCTGGCGGGCGGCGAGGTCGCTGCCACCGTTATAGAGCGGGTAGGTGGCGAGCACCTTCGTGTTGAGGTTTTCCGTGTTGTCGGGATGATTGAAGTTGGCGTTGAAATTGAACGCGCGCTGGTTGAGCGTCATCATGAACGCCTGGACGGGGTTATCGCTGGCGGCGTAATTCTCGCTGACGTGGAGTTGCGGGTAGAACGCGGCCTCGGCCTGGCGCAGGGCGGCGTCGGCGGCGGCGAGGCGTTGCTGGGCGGTGGCAAGGTCGGGATTGTGGTCGAGAGCGAGCTGAACGGCTTCCGGCAACGTGAGGGCGCGCGGGCGTTCGGTGGCGGCGAACGCGGCGCTCGAGGCGGCCAGGAGCGAGAGGATGACGAGGTGTTTCACTTGTCGGAGGGGATGGAGCAGCCGCAGGAGCCGCCGACGCCGAGTTTCTTGAGGATGTCCTCCATGAGGCACCATTTGGTGAATCCGGACTGGAGGAGGTTGGCGCCGACGAAGGCGGTGAACCAGAGCCAGTAGGGGCTGACCCAATGGGCGAGGGCGAGGCTGATGAGGACGAAGGACCCGGCGATGATGCGGATATAGCGTTCGACGATCATGGAGCGTCCTTCCTTTTGCACGGCGGCGGTACGGGAGATTGGGCATTGACAGATTTCATGATATGAATATATTACCATGTAAGCATATGTCAAAGGGAAAAAACAGCCGGCGGCTCACGGCCGAGGAAGTGGAACGGATTGCGGCGCGGTTCAAGGTGCTCGGGGAACCGATGCGACTGCGGATTTTGCGGGCCGTGTGCGAGCAACCGCGCAGCGTGAGCGAGATCGTGGCGGAGGTGGGATCGACCCAGGCGAACGTGTCGAAGCACCTGGCGCTGCTGCGGGCGGGGGGCGTGTTGACGCGTCGGCGTGAGGGCCAGCGGGTGCATTACGGAGTACGAGACGGATTATCGGTGAAACTGTGCGATTTGGTGCGGGCGCAGTTGGAAGACGAGTGAGCAGGCTGGGATGGCGCAAACGGCGTCGGGTGGATATCGCGTCCACAACGATTCCGTGGAGAACCGTGGAAAACGGGCTTGCGAAGACTTCGCGAAGCGTCGTAAGATGGGTTCCGCAGTAGGTCCAACAGGCAGGCCGTCAAGAAGCGTTCATCGGGTGGGGGCATTTCTTTTTAGAGAAAGGGACAACTGGCGTGAAGAAATCCATAACTCGTCTCGGGGCGTGCGGTCTGATTTTCCTGACAACGTACGGCATCGCCGTGTCTGATACGGTGGAAACGCGGACGCTGCGAATCGTCGACTACAACATTCAGGCGGACACGGTGGGCATCGCCACGCCCGGGATAGTCTCGCCGACGTGCGGGTTGATCCTGCCCTATAACGGACCTGGCGGCACGTACACGACCAACTGCAGCGGGAGCGTGACGAACGGAGGCGTGCTGGAAGGGATGGGCGAAGAGATCATCAATGGCGACCCGGCCCAGCCGATCGACATTCTGGCGTTGGAGGAAACGACCAGCAATGCCACGACGGTCCAGCCGATCGTCGACGCGCTCAACGCGTTCTATGCGTTTTATTCCAACGGGGCCGGGTACGCGATGAGTCCGTACCAGGCGACGCAAGAGGGCGGCACCAACAACACGGGTTTTGGCAACGGCCCGAACGCGATGGTGTACAACACGAACACCGTGCAACTGATCGCGTCGGTGGGTGTCGGCACGCCCACGGGCAGCATCGGCGGCGGCGGCAACGGCGAGTACCGGCAGGTGGTGCGGTACGAGTTTGCGCCGGCGGGTGTGGCGCCGGGGACCAACAACGAGTTTTACATCTACGTGAGCCATTACAAGGCATCGACGGGTGTGACCAATGCGCTGAACCGGTTGGGCGAGGCGATGATCATCCGCGATGACGAAGCCGAGAACCTGCCCGCCAATGCCCGGGTTTTGTACGTGGGCGATTACAATCCCGATAACACGTTCACCAATGACTGGGACGAGCCGGCGTACCTGACGATCGTCTCCAACAGCGCGCCGAACGGCGTGACGCAAGGGCAGGGGATCGATCCGCTCAACGTATCGGGGTCGACCAACATTGATTGGAGCGACCCGACGACGAACGCGTCGATTTTGTTCATGCTCAGCGAGGAAAGCTACGAGCTGCGCTATCGGGACGACATGCAGATCATGACGAGCAACGTATATTACGGCGTGTCGGGCGGACTGCAGTATGTGCCCGGCACGTATCACTCGTTTGGCAACAATGCGTCGTTGCCGTATGGCAGCAGCGCGAACAGCGTTTCCAACACCGCATTGAACGATCTGGACCCGGCGTTGACGAACCTGACCGGGCTATCGGCGGGGGTTTTGCTCGAAGACCTGACCGGCGCCAGCGATCATCTGCCGATCGTGGCTGATTACACCATCTCGTACGTGCTGCCGTCGCCCGTGGCGGGTTTTTCGGCGAGTCCACGCAATGGGACTGCGCCATTGAACGTGAGTTTCACGGATCTCTCATCGGGATCGGTCACGGGTTGGGCGTGGGCGTTTGGGGATGGCAACACCTCCAGCAACCAGAGTCCGATGCATACCTACACGAGGGCGGGCAGCTACAGCGTGGAGGAAATCGTCAGCGGTCCCGGTGGCGAAGGCACCAACGTGCAGTCGGACTACATCGTTGTTGGTTGCCCGGTAATTACGCTGTCGCCCGGCGGCGGGGCGCCGACGGTGCTGCCGAGCGGGACGTTGGGCGCGGCATACGATGAAGCGATCACGGCCACGAACGGGATTGGGCCCTACACGTACGCGGCGACGTCGGGAACGATGCCGGCGGGATTGAACCTGTCATCGGGCGGGGTTCTCTCCGGGACGCCGACGGTGGCGGGCGTGTATACATTTACGGTGACCGCGACCGACAGCGCTGGATGCGCGGGCAGCCAGGAATACAGCGTGACGACGACCTGCACGGGGCTGACGTTCAGCCCGACGAGCCAGAGCGTGCCGGGCAAGGGCGGTTCGAAGAAGGTGAAGGTGGCGGGTGGCGGATGCGCGTGGATTGCCGAGAGCGACGATCCGGAACTCATCATCGACTCGGGCAGCATCGGGACGGGCGAGGGGCAGGTGGTTTATACGGTTTTGGGGAATACGAATGGGACGGGGGTGAGCCGGACGATGACGATTGGCGGGGAGATCTTCACGGTCAATCAGGAGGCCGGGGGGTGCCGGTTCAGGCTCAGTCCGAAGCGGGGGAAATTCAAGGCGGCTGGCGGCGCTGGGACGGTGAAAGTGAAGGTGAATTTCGGGGATTGTCCGTGGACGGCCGGGAGGGACGAAGCGTTTTCGTTCATCACGGTCACGAATGCGGCCAGCGGGGTGGGGGACGGCACGGTGAGTTACACGATTGCGCCCAACACGAGCCCGGAAGAGCGAGATGGATCGCTGGAGATCGGGGGCGAGGTATTCCTGATTTCGCAGGAGGGAGTGAAGCAGTAGAGGGGGAAGGACGGATTATCGGTGAGGCTGTGCGAGCTGGCGCCGGGCGCGGCTGGGGGAATCTGAGCGGACGGCGAGCCTGCTGTAAACGTGCGATGACGACGCAGATCGAAATCGCCGATCATTTTCAGGTTCGGCTCGTACCCCAGCAGGGCTGTGTATCCGGTAGGATTAGGGGCAGTACTTCTTGCGCGAGCGTTCTCGGATCACGAGAGAGTCCTTTGCATTCTGCGCCCGCGGCTTGTGCTCGGTGCCGAGCCGCCATTTGCTGCGCTTGTTCATTGCCAGGTAGTACTTCGCGACGCCGACCCTGTGCGCTTCGCGCGCCATGTCCTCGCGAATCTGGTGAAGCTCCCCCAGCACTTTTGGCTGTTTCAAGCGTTTGATGGCGTCACGATCTCCTCCGGTGTGTGAATGCGGATCACGGGCAGCCCATAGCGCAGATTAACCGCGTTGATCCGTTGCGCCTTTCGGACATTGACCACCTGCTTTATATTTCAACCTAGAGCAACATCGAGCGCGTGACAAACGGTGAGGGCGGGCCTCAGATTCGGTTGTGCAAGCGTCTGGGGTTCGAATCCCTCCCCGGCCGCCATATTGACAAAACCTAACAGTTGGGTATTGTTACAGGCGGAGGCTTTGTTGGGCAGCAATGTCCGGCATTGCCTTTTTTCTTTTTACTCCGCGGCTTCCTCTCGCTCACGCTTTGGACGAAGGTCCTCGACGTAGAAAATGCCGTAGATGGGCCATTCTTTGAGCATCTCGTCGACATGTTTCCCAACATAACGCATGTCGAAGGCCATTCGTCCGTAAGGCTCAATTTCCGGTCTCGTCGGCTCTGCCATGCGATTTAGCCGGACACCCCAGTTCAAGCAGTAGCCCACGATGTCAGCGAGTTGAACAGCCGTGGTCAGGTCACTGTGAACGAAGAATGGCTCGGGAACAATGCGTGCGCTCCTTCGATATCCCTTCTCGGTGTCCAGAAAATACCGTTCGAGTTGGTTTATCAGAATTCTACTCTGCGCCTTCTCCAGTTCATCAAATGCGACCAGGCCCATCTCTTCGTCGGAGGGCAGGCTTTCGAGATAATAAAAGAACCGCTCGAAGAGGTAGGCGTAATCCTTTCGCAGAAAGGACTTGTCGGTTGGACGGGGGGCATCCTTGCTGACCATGGCCGCGAACGTCCTAACGCGGTAACGCGCCGCCAACTCAAAAACTCTCGTTACGAAAGACAGCACGGCCTGACCGTAAGCAGTGAATTCATCATTGCTCCTGGGCTCGGGCGGGTTCCCCTGAACTTCTCTCCAGCCCTTTTGGAGGAAATCGCGGGCAAAATTCCGCCTCTTATCTGCGTCCATTGCTGGTCCTTGCGTGGCGAGCCGAAAGACTTTTCTCTTGAGCAGGCTCCTTCCTTTGAACTCAAGCTCCACGGAGGCCATGGTAAGACCGAAGAAATCCAGTTCAGCAGATCGAATCGCTTGGATCAAATTCCACAGGTCGCGCTCGCGGATAGCAACACCTGCCAGCACCTCGTATGGCGCTTCCTTGCGGTCGTGACCGCTTTCGTCGATGAATAGCAGCACGTGGGATCCTTAGATGAGTTCGTCCCCTTGTTTTGCTCGCGAGGTCTTCGGTTTCTTGGTTTGGCCGGATTTGAGTTCGGCGGCGGCGCGTTCGAGATTGAGTTTCAGGAGGCGTTCGAGGATTCGGTCGTCGGTGAGGTCGGCGGGGAAGCCGTAGGCGGACGATTCCTTGCCGGAGTAGCGGGACCACCTTTTCTTGAATTGGGGCCAAGTCATAGGGGTCGGAGGGAGTGTGGCAGAGGAACAGCGATGGGGAAAGCCGGAAAGTGATCCGGGGAGGCAAAGCGGCGACGAGTCGCCGCATCTCCAAAGTGGAAGCGAATTGGAAGCGTGGTTGATGGGCCTGCTTCGCGAAAGCAGGATACTTCCGCTACGAAGGCCAAGGGGCTGGCGGGAATCCGCGAATGAGATTCGCGGTTACCATGCGGGTGGAATCGATTTTAGTTTTGACAAATGTATCGTAATAGGGATATACTGTGCGGAATGATAATCGGAATAGAGAATATGGAGGGCCGGGTGACCGAGGGGACTGGTAACCGAGGCCTGAGAGGAGCGGGCGCTACGAAAAAATAAAAAATTACAAAACGAACCCGAGAAATGAGAGGGAGGGCGTTTTGTGCAATTGACGCCATGAGAGGGACTTATAGAAAGTGACTGTCGGAAATCTTTACACTTTTGATCGAAAAACGAACCCGAGAGAAGGCAAAACGAACCCGAGAAACAGCAGAACGAACCTGGGTTTAGGCAGAACGAACCCGAGACTGGGGGAAACGAACCCGAGAAATGGGATGGGGATTGGGAACCGGAATTCGAGGGCTGGCGTGGAAGACTGCCCCTACGAGGGCGGTCATGGATGCGTGTTCTTACGGGAGGGGCGAGCCGGATTCGGCGGCAGAGACGATCGGCGCTTCACAGAAGCGCCGATACAACGAGCTAATGGGGTTTGGCGGGGGAATTGGTGGGAGTATCGGCGGGGAAGGTGATGGCGGCATCGACTTCGTCTTCGACGGCTTTGATTTCGTCGGGTTTGGCATCGACGAAAGGCGGGAGGGTGCGCCAGTGAAGTTTGGGCATGGATTTGCTGAGAGTGTACTGACGGCTGGCCCAGAGTTCGAGCCAGCGGCGGGTGTGGGCGGCGTTGCCCTGGACGGCGATATCGACCCAGCGGGCGCCCATGCTGGTGACGGCGACCTTGTTGAAGTCGAAGTAGTCGCCGGTGACGGAGTTGAGGCGTTCTTTGCGGACGCCGGCCCAGCGGCCGGAGTCGAAGTAGGCTTCGAACATGCCGCCGGCGATGAAGTGTTGGGCGTAATGTTTTTCGAGCGTGATCACGTCGTAACCGTGTTCGACGGAGCCATCGGGCTGGGGGTGGAGAGTGGGGAGTCCGCCCGCGTGGAAGAGCGGGAGCGGCTCGGTGTCCTTGCAGGTCCAGAGCCAGAGGCCGCCCCAGATCGAGCGGGCTTCATCCTGGAGATTGAGTTTGGGGTTGGCGGCGGCGTTGGTGAGGGCGGTGCGGCAGAGCGCGGCGAAGATGTCGTCGAAGCTGCCATTGCGGAGCGCGAGGTTGCGGGCCTGTGTGGCGAAGCGCTGGTCTGCGGGGTGAAAATGGGTGGGGGCGGCGATGGGCGGTTCGGCGGCGTGGGTGGCGATGGGGAGCGGGAGCCATGCGAGCAACCCGGACGTGAACGCCACGTATATGAATGTTTTCGAAACGCGCATTGGTCAACGCCTACTGGGGCGAATATATCCAGCAATTCGTGCGCCTGTCATGTCTGCCGCCGTCGCGAGCAACGGACGGGCTTTGTGGGGCGGCGATACTGGATGAGCGCGCGGAATGATAATAGCACGAGAGATGGTTCGGAGCGACGACGATGAGTGAGTCGAACGAAAACGAGTCGGGGTTTCTGCCCGATCCGAGGGTTTGCCGGACGCGAGTGCTGAAGGCGGTGGCGCTGGTGGAATGTCTCGTGAAATCGCCGCAACGATGTCCGTACGTGCTGGCGTTTGGGACTGACTTTTTCTGCCAGCATCCGGATTGTCGGGAATTTGAAAAGCCATCGGGAGGCGAAGTGTAAGATGTTGGGGTGAAGATGGTTCCACACTGAGGCAAGGGAATGAAGATTGCTGCTTTTGGTATGCGTTGTGCCCATTCCGAACGCAACTGTAGGTCGCGCAGCCACCATGGGAAAAACCCGCGAAGGATTTACATTGGTGGAGATCATGATTGTGGTGGCGGTGATCGGGCTGTTGGCCGCGATGATTGTGCCGAGCATGGAGAAAGCTCGAAAGCAATCGCAAGGCCGTCGCATTCTCAACGACGCCCGGCAGATGGACGCCGCGATCAACGAGTGGGCGCTGGAGACGGCGCAGACGGACGGCGCGACAGTCAACACGACCGACGCGGCGACGTATTTGAAGGGAGCATGGGCGACGCTGGATCTGTTGGGGAATTCGTTTCGTATTCACACGGTCGGGACGAATCAAATCACCATTTCGCGCCGCACGAAGAACGCTCTCGTCGGGGTAGGTATCGATTGGGGACCGTATTAAATGATCCGCGCGGCGACAATATCGGCAAACCAGCGGGAGTGGCGTTGTGAATGCGCTAGAACCCTTGGGCCTGCAAGAAACCTTCGACCTGACGCAGGCGGGTCGGGTGCCGCATCTTGCGCAATGCTTTGGCCTCGATCTGGCGGATGCGTTCGCGTGTGACGCGGAACTGGCGGCCGACTTCTTCGAGCGTGCGACAATAGCCATCGCCGAGGCCGAAACGCAATTGAAGCACCTTGCGTTCGCGCTCCGTCAGTGTGTCGAGCACGTCGTTGAGCTTCTCCTTGAGCAAGGAGTACGACGCCATGTCGGACGGATTCTCGGCGGACTTGTCCTCGATGAGGTCGCCGAAACTGGTGTCTTCGCTGTCGCCGATCGGGGACTGCAACGAAATCGGCTGCTGCGCCATCTTGAGCACGGCGCGGACGCGGTCGACGGGCATCTGCATTTCCTCGGCGACTTCTTCGGGGGTGGGTTCGCGGCCGAATTCCTGCAACAACTGCTTTTGCACGCGCATGAGCTTGTTGATCGTCTCGATCATATGGACCGGGATGCGAATCGTGCGCGCCTGATCAGCGATGGAACGGGTGATGGCCTGGCGGATCCACCACGTGGCATAGGTGGAAAACTTGTAGCCGCGCTGGTACTCGAATTTCTCGACCGCTTTCATGAGGCCCATGTTGCCTTCCTGAATGAGGTCGAGGAACGACAGGCCGCGGTTGGTGTATTTCTTGGCGATGGAGATGACGAGGCGAAGGTTGGCTTCGACCATTTCGGCCTTGGCCTGCACGGCTTTCTTCATCCACGACTTGAGCTCGTCGTGGGCCTTGATGAACTCCTCGGTGTTCATCCGCGCGGTCAACTCGAGCTTCTTGAGCTTGCGCTCCTCGTTGCGCAGATCGGCATCGAGAGCGGGGGACTTGCGCAGTTTCTCCATGCGATCGATCTGAAACAGCGTGTCGTCGAACTTCTCGCGCACTTCGTTGGCCTTCTCGACAAATTCCTCGAGCACCTTCTGCTTGAAATAGAACTTCTCGAACAACTTCTGCAGAGCGGTGTCGGATTTCTTGAAATCGCGGCGCAACTTCTCCGCTTCGCGCTTGCTCAGTCCCGAGCGGCTGAACTTCTCGTACTTGCCGTCGACGAGCGTATCGGATTTCTCCACCTGGGCGAGCAGCCGGGGCAACACGCGCATGTACTGCTCGCGGCTGTCGATCTTCTTGTCGATGATGACGCGGTCGAAACGCTCCTTGCCGGTGAGAAGGCGTTTGGCCAGGCCCATGTGTTCCTTGGCCGTGAACCCGAAATTGTTGATGATCTGCTTGACGTGGTTCTCAGCGGTTTCGATGCGCTTGGAGATTTCCACTTCCTGCTCGCGGGTCAGCAGCGGCACCTGGCCCATTTGCTTCAGGTACATGCGGACGGGGTCATCGAGGATGTCGAGCCGGGAATCGACCTTGGCGGTTTCCTTTTCCTCTTCGGCTTCGCGCTTGAAACGGTCGACTTCCGAGGCGTCGATGATTTCAATATCCATCCCGCGAAGCTGGATGATGATCGCCTCGAGCTCCTCGGGAGACAGAATGTTCTCCGGAAGGATGTCGTTCAGGTCGCCATAGGTCAGGTATCCCTGCTCCTTGGCGAGCTTGATCAACTCCTTGAGCTTTTCGTTCTTCTCTTCGCGGTCGAGCTTGGGCGGCTCGGGAACGGCAGGTTTTTTACGATGATGATTGTCCTTCGCCATACTTGTGTCGCAACGCCGGGTAAGTTCCTAGTTTCCCCTCAAAAGCGTGCCAATATGCCGCAGCTTTGAGTTCAAGTCAAGAAACTGTTTCTGCAGCGCGACGAGCTCTGCGGGCGCCAAGCTGTCGCTCTGTTGCTGGCGTCGGATTTCGTGGACCCTGGTTTCCAACCAGCGGCGCTGCAAGAGCATAAGGGAGTTGGGGGCTTCCTTTTCGGGATCCTTGATTGTTTGCCGTGCGAGAAGGAGTTCGGAGACGAGTTGTTCGGTTTGTCCGCGCTCGCCATCGGTCAGCAGTGAGTGCGGTCCGTTCCAGCGGCCGATTTTATGAAGATTGATGACCTGACGGATGGCATCCCCGGCCACGCTACGGCTCAGCCAGGCCACATCCAATGACCCAGCGACCAATTCGATCACCTGAGGGCTGGCGAGCATGGCTTGGAGGAGCATTTCCTCCTCGGGCAGTCCGCGGTGGCGATCGCCACCGATGCCCGCGCTTTCATCTGCTCCGTTGTCAGCATCCGGGACGTCACGTTGGCCACGGCGGGCACCGGATAGTTTGGCGACCTCGCGGCGGAGCGCGTCTTCGCTGATGTCGAGCTGCCGGGTCGTGCGTTGGGCATATGTGGCGAGGAGAATGGGATTGGGAATGCGCGCGAGCCATTCCGCCATTTGCCGGCCAATCTGCAATTTCCCGCGCTCGGAACGTGGATCGTGCTGTTTACACAATCGGTCCAACAGATACTCGAAGAAACTCGGGGCGCCGGCGATCAATTCCCTCAGCTTATCCGCGCCGAACGCTTTCACAAAGCTGTCGGGGTCGTGGCCCTGGGGCAATACCGCGACGCGAATCACCACGCCCGCGTCCCACAACGGCTCCGCGCTGCGGACGATGGCGTTCTGGCCGGCCGCGTCGGCATCGAACATGAGCACCGCTTCTTCGGCGTACCGCTTCAGAATGCGAGCATGTTGCTCGGTCAGGGCCGTGCCCTGCGGGGCGACGGCGTTTTCGATGCCCGCCTCGTGGCAGGAGATGGTGTCGATCTGGCCTTCACAAACAACCGCGCATGCCTGGTCGATAATCGCGCGCCTGGCTTTGTGGAGCGCAAACAGGATGCGGCCTTTTTGGAAAATGGGCGTCTCGGGGGAATTGACGTATTTGGGCTGGTCCTTCTCGTCGGTCAGGATTCGCCCGCTGAAGCCGACCGTGCGCCCCTGCTCATCGCCAATGGGGAACATCAATCGCCCGCGGAACCGGTCATAAAAGCCATCGCCACTGTCCCGTCTCAGCGCCAGCCCCGCGATTTCGAGCAATTCGGCGGAGAACTTCTTCCCGGCGGCGTGCTCGATCAATCCATCCCACGTATCGGGGGCGTAGCCGAGTCGCCACTTCTGCGCGACTTCGGACGTGATTTTGCGTTTCTTGAGATACTCGCGGGCAACACTGGCGCTGCGTTCCTTCATCAGGTTGTGGTGAAAGAAATTCGCGGCGAGTTCGTGAAGTTTCAGAAGAGACTGTTTGACGTCGCGGGTCGGTTCGCCGGCGCGCTGCTCGTACTCGAGTTTGATTCCCGCCCGCTCGGCGAGACGGCGGACTGCGGCGACGAAATCGAGGTTCTCGTATTTCATCACGAACGTGAACACGTCGCCGCCGGCGCCGCAGCCGAAGCAGTGCCAGATTTGCTTCTGGGGATTGACGTTGAAGCTGGGCGTCTTCTCCTTATGGAACGGGCACAGGGCGCGAAAATTCGCTCCGGCGCGCTTCAGGGGAAAGTACGAGCCGATCACCTCGACAACATCGTTGCCTTGGCGAATGTGCTCGAGAACGGGTTCAGAGATGATGCCAGCCACGGATTATTGAAAGCGCGAGTCGGGATGCGTTGGTTGTTGGATGCGGAAAGCAACGGACGACAGCCGTGTCAGATTCGATTGTGACTCACCGCGCAAATTTGTCCCCCTTTTCCGGTGCGCAGTATAGCGCACAAACCGGAAAAACTCCATCTCTCAATTCGTCTGCGGCTGAAGATGTAATATGTAATTCTCGAAATCCGGCTGCCAGCGGTCGATGTCGGCGCCGAACCGGCGCTGGAAACTTCGGTAATCATCCTGGCCATATTTGAGGTCCTGCATGTAACGGCGGAACTCGCTCTGGCCGAAGCGCTCGCCATTGGAGTTCATCAGATAATAGACCAGCGCCCAACTCATCGGGTAGGCCACGTTGGCATTGGCGTAGAACGTGGTGCGGTCCCACTGGATCAATTGAGAAAGCGGCGGGGCCTGTTTGTTGGCGATCAACGCCTGGGCGTAGAGCAGCTTGTTGCGGCTGACCTGGCCGACGTGGAATTCCGAGCCGGTGATGAACGCCGTCTCGAAATACTGGGCCATGCCCTCATTCAGCCACATCGGGATCTGTTGGCCGAGTTCATAGCCGATGAATTGGTGGAATCCTTCGTGGGCCAGGACCCGCCACAGATTCGGGCTCTCGTAGGTGACCAGCTCGTAGAACTGGTTCCCCGCCTCGTCGGTTTTGAGATGGCAGTAGCCCGCCAGACCGGCGTGGGTGAGGGAATTGATATTACCCGCGTACTTGCGGAAATCATCGATGTTGTCGAACACCACCACGCGCGCGCCGTCCTTGCCCGACCAGTTCTGAAAGTACTTCTCGTACTGGCCGAGGAGGGCGGTCATGAACCTGTTGACCTCCGAGGCCAATTGGCGGCTGTTCTGGCAGAGCACCTGATAGCGGCTGTTGGTGTCGCCCACGCGGGGAAAACTGGCGAGATCGGGAGCGCCGGTGTCCTGCGCCAACACCACGGTCGCCGTCGTCATGGCCAGAATCGCAAGCAAAGTCCTGACTTTCACGCCCGCACCATAACGCAAGGCCCGCAAGAATTCCAGTCTGCAGGAAATGGTTCGGCAGAGTAGCCCATTGGCCGTGTTTTCCGTTGCTCGAGTGGGCGGGAGAGGTTATCCTACCCGGCGGGATGGAACCACAAAACGACCTGATCAAGCCGCGTCTGGAAAAACGCGAAAAGCTCATCGACAAGGGCATCGACCCGTACGGTGGGCGATTCGAGGTGAGCGAATCGATTGCCGCGGCGCGCGCGAACCCGGCTCCCGACCGCGAGGTGCGGCTGGCAGGGCGTGTGGTCAGCCATCGCGACATGGGCAAGAGCCTGTTTGCCGACATCAAAGACTGGACGGGCAAGATCCAGGTTTACATCAAGAAGCAGGACATCGGCGACGAGCAGTTCGACCTGTTCAAGAACTACATCGATCTGGGCGACATCATCGGCGTGGTCGGGAAGCTGTTTACCACGCACGCGGGAGAGCTGACGGTCAAAGTGGAGAGCCTGATGCTGCTGAGCAAGGCGATCCAGCCGTTGCCCAAAGAATGGTACGGCATCAAGGACATCGAAACGCGGTTGCGGCAGCGATATCTTGATTTGATTTTAAATGATAATGTCCGCGACACGCTGCTGACCCGCAGCCGAATCGTGGCAGAAATCCGGAAGTTCCTCAATTCACGCGGGTTCATTGAGGTGGAAACGCCGATGATGCAGCCGATCGCGGGCGGGGCGGTCGCCAAGCCGTTCAAAACACATCATGAGGCGCTGGATATCGATTTGTTTTTGCGGGTCGCGCCGGAGTTGTACCTGAAGCGGCTGCTGGTCGGCGGGTTCGAGCGCGTTTACGAGATCAATCGTAATTTCCGCAATGAAGGCATCTCGCGCCGGCACAATCCCGAGTTCACGATGCTGGAGGTCTATCAGGCCTACGGCGATTACGAGACGATGATGGATCTGGCGCAGGGGCTCGTGGTGTCGGTCGCGGAGAACATCGTCGATTCGCTGCTGATCAAGCGGCACGACGGGCAGGAGATCGATCTGACACCGCCGTGGCGGCGGGTGACGTATCGCGACCTGGTTGAAGAACGCATCGGCAAGGACTGGTTCACGCTGGCGCCGCAGGAACGGCAGTCGCGGGCGGCCAACATGGGCGTGGAGTTTTCGCCGGGCGCGCCCGATTACGAGGTGACCAACGCGGTGTTCGAGAAGACGATCGAACCGACGTTGATGAATCCCACGTTCGTGACGCACCTGCCGGCGGAACTCGTCGTGCTGGCGAAGCCGAACAAAGAAGACCCGCACGTGGTCGACGTCTTCGAGTTGGTCATCAACGGGCAGGAAATCGCGCCGGCGTATTCCGAGTTGAACGACCCGGTCCTGCAGAGGGTGCGACTGTTGATGCAGGCACGGGGACACGACGAAAAACTCGACGAAGATTTTCTGATGGCGCTCGAACACGGGATGCCGCCGGCGGGCGGGATGGGAATGGGGATCGACCGTCTCGTCATGATGCTAACGGGCGCCGAGAGCATCCGCGATGTCATCCTGTTCCCGTTGTTGCGGCCGCAAACATGAGCGGGTTATCCCTTTGATGACGCGCCTGCCCTTCGAACTGTTTCTCGGACTCCGCTATCTCAAGCCCAAGCGCACGTTTGTTTCCGTGATCACCCTGATCTCGCTCGCGGGTGTCACGATTGGCGTGTGGGTGTTGATCGTGGTGATTGCCGTCATGAGCGGATTCGACCGCGAGTTGCGGGAGAAGCTGATGGGCATGCATGCACAGGTCACCGTCATGGGCGGTCAAATTGATCATCCCGACCAGCTCCTGAAGAAGGTTTTGGCCACACCGCACGTGAAAGCGGCCACGCCGTTCGCGATGAGCCTGGTGTTTCTGGAATTCGAGCATCATGTGGCGACGCCCTATCTGAAGGGAATCGATCCGAAACGAGAAGTGACCGTCAGCCAGTTGGGCTCGTATATCAAGGAGGGGAGCCTCGATCTGGACGGCGACAAGGTGATGATCGGGCGCGAACTGGCTTCCCAGTACGGCATATTTCTTGGTGACAAGATTACGGTGTCTTCGCCCCGCTTCCTGGAAAAGAAGGGACAGGAAGTCGATCTACCGATGGATCTGACAGTGACGGGGATTTTCGAATCGGGAATGTACGAGTACGACATTGGCTTGATCTTCACGTCGCTCGAGACCGCGCAGGAACTGTACGGGCTCGGCAACGCGGTGCAGGGGATCGAGATCAAGACGGATGATCCGATCCTCGGGGCGCGCGAGGTGGCGCAGACGCTGAATCACGAGTTGCCGCCGCCGCTGGTGGCGCAGACATGGGCGCAGATGAACTCGAAGCTGCTGGGAGCGATCGAGGTGGAGAAGACGACGATGTTCATCATTCTGATCTTCATCAGCGTCGTCGCGGCGTTTTCCATCACGAGCACCTTGATTACGGTAGCGGCGGAGAAGACATCGGAGATTGGCGTGCTCAAGGCGGTGGGGGCGACGCCGGGACGGATTGCACGGATGTTTTTGTTCCAGGGATTTGTCGTTGGATTGCTGGGCACGCTACTGGGCGTGGCGCTCGGGTACGCGACAATCGATCACGTCGACGCGCTCCGTCAGTTTCTGGCGAGCGCGCTGCATATCGAAGTGTTTCCCAAAGAGATCTACAATTTTCAACACATCCCCGTGTATCTTGCGGGTCGCGATCTGTCGATGATTGTCGGATCGGCGATGGTGATCGCGACGCTGGGCGGTTTGTTGCCGGCGCTGTGGGCTGCGCTGCTGGAGCCAGTGGAGGCATTGCGTCATGAGTGATGACATCCTCGCGGCGCGTGACCTGCGGAAATCGTTCACGCTCGGCAAACATCGCGTTGAGGTGCTGAAAGGAATCAATCTCCAGGTGAAGCGCGCCGAGGCCGTGGTGATTACCGGACCCTCCGGCGCGGGCAAGAGCACGCTGTTGCATCTGTTGGGCGGGCTGGACGAACCCACATCGGGCGAGGTCACGCTCGGCGGTGAATTGGTGTTTTCCCTGTCCGGCACCCGACGGACACGACTTCGTAACGAACGGCTGGGATTCGTGTTTCAATCGTACAATTTGCTGCCGGAACTCGACGCGCTGGAGAATGTCTGCGTGCCCGCGCTTGTGGCTGGACGCCGGGGGCATGACGTGATAGAGCGAGGTGCGGAATTACTGGACGCCGTCGGGCTCGGCGCGCGGCTGGAACATCGACCGGCGGAGTTGAGCGGCGGCGAACAGCAGCGCGTGGCGGTGGCGCGGGCGCTGATGAATCGGCCGGCGTTGTTACTGGCGGACGAGCCGACCGGCAACCTCGATGCGAAGACGGGCGAAGCGATCCTGGATCTGCTCTGGCGGTTGCGCGAGAAATCCGGCACGACCCTGGTGATGGTGACCCACGACCAGCATGTCGCCAAGCGTGGGGAACGGGTGTTGGAGATTGCGGATGGAAAGATTTTGGAGTAATTAGACACGGTTGTGAGGGAAGAACTGTGAAGATCTACCTGGACGGAAAATACGTATCGGAAGACGAGGCGAAGATTTCGGTCTTCGATCACGGCGTGCTGTACGGCGACGGCGTGTTCGAGGGCATCCGGCTGTACAATGGCCGCATCTTCCGTCTGCAACAACATCTGGATCGTCTGTTCAACTCGGCCAAGGCGATCATGCTGGCCATTCCCCTGACGAAGGAGCAGTTGGTCGACGCGTGTTGCGAGACATGCCGGCTGAACAAGTTGAAGGACGGATATATCCGGCTCGTTGTCACGCGCGGGGTCGGCTATCTCGGGCTCAACCCGTTCCGCTGCAAGAAACCGACGGTGTTCATCATCGCCGATACGATCGAATTGTATCCCGAAGAAGTTTATCGGAAAGGGCTGAAGCTGATCACGGCGAGCACGCAACGGACGAATCCGGCGGCGGTCAGTCCATCGGTCAAATCGCTGAATTACCTGAACAACATTCTGGCGAAGATCGAGGCGGTGAACGCGGGGACGAATGAAGCGATTATGCTCAACAACCAGGGACATGTTGCCGAGTGCACGGGAGACAACATTTTTGTGGTTCGCCGCGGCAAAATCGAGACGCCGCCGGTGAGCGCGGGCGCGCTGATCGGGATCACGCGCGAGGTGGTCATCGAACTGGCGGCGAAGCGGGGCATTGAAGTTGGCGAGCCGAATCTGACGCGCTACGATTTATGGGCGGCGGATGAGGTTTTTCTGACGGGGACGGCAGCGGAGATTGTCCCGGTGGCGAGCATTGACGGGCGGGCCATTGGTTCCGGGCGTCCGGGGCCACTCACCTTGCAATTGACCGAGGACTTCCGTAAGTTGACCCGGAGCGAGGGAGTGCCCATCGACGGGAAGTAGAAACGCGATTATGCTCTGCGACATTTGCAAGAAAGCCGAAGCAACGGTCCACCTCACCCAGATTGTGGATGGGAAGATGTTGAAGGTGGACCTGTGCGAATCCTGCGCCAAAGAGAAGGGGGTACAGGAGGCGGCAGGATTCTCGCTGGCGAACCTGCTCGTCGATCTGGGGGCGGGCGAAGAATCGCGGATCGAGTCGCCGGGGTCTCCCTGTCCGGTGTGCGGGTTCACGCAGGCGGAATTCAAGAAGACCGGGCGGCTGGGATGCAGCAATTGCTGGGAGACATTCGAGGGGTCACTGGCGACGTTGTTGAAAGCGATGCACAAGGGCGATCATCACGTGGGCAAGGTGCCGGTGCGGGCGATGCATTCGCTGGCGTTGAACGGCCAGATGCAGGAGTTGACGGGGCAACTGGAGAAGGCCGTGCGGGAAGAGAAGTACGAGGACGCTGCGCAGATTCGCGACCAGATTCGCGAGCTGGAAGCGAAGTGGAAGAAGGTGGCGAGCGCGGAGCACTCGGGGGAGTAGTCCAGGGATGAAGATCGATGATTTGCTGAAAAGTCCAAGCGAGTGGGTCAAAGCCGAAGGGCCCAACAGCAAGATTGTGATGTCCTCGCGGGTACGTCTGGCGCGGAACATCCGCGAGCATCCGTTTCCTGGTTGGGCGAAAAAGGCCGAGCGGCAGAAGCTGCTCGAAATGATTCAGCCGGTCGTCGAGGCCCTGCCCGAGATGGCGGACCATTTCGGGGATTCGATGGACAACATCAGCGCGATCCACAAACAAGTGCTGGTGGAGCGCCATCTGATCAGTCGGGAACACGCGGCGAAGAACGTGGGCAGCGGCGTGGTCATCAACGATCGAGAAACCATCAGCGTAATGGTGAACGAGGAAGACCACCTGCGGATGCAGGCGATCAAGTCGGGGCTGCAGCTCAAGAGCATTTTCAAGATCATTGACCGGGTCGACACCGAGCTGGAGGAGCACCTGGATTTTGCGTTCTCGCCGAAGCTTGGGTATTTGACGGCGTGCCCGACCAACGTGGGGACGGGGATGCGCGGCTCGGCGATGCTGCATTTGCCGGGGATGGTCTTGAGCGACCAGATCAATCAGGTGGTGCAAGCGGTGAACAAGCTTGGGCTGGCGGTGCGCGGGTTGTATGGGGAAGGGACGGAGGCATTGGGGAACGTGTTTCAGGTGTCGAATCAGACGACGTTAGGGGAAAAAGAGATGGAAGTGATCGACCGTCTCAACAAGGTCATCCTGCAAATAATTGAACACGAAGAGAACGCGCGGATCACCCTCCTTGAAAAAAAGCCAAAGTTGGTTTATGATCAAATCGGGCGTGCGTATGGCATTCTAACCAATGCACATACAATCAGTTCGAAAGAGGCATTGAATTTGCTTAGTTTGGTAAGAATGGGGGTAGATTTAGAGATGTTTCCGGCCACAGCGCGAGGTACGGTGGATGAGATGTTCATTTTGTCGCAGCCAGCTCACGTGCAACGAGTTGCGGCGAAGAAGCTAACGGCGGAAGAGCGCGATGTGCTGAGGGCGGAGTTGATTCGGACGCAATTAGCGACGATTTCGAAGCCGGATTTGAATGACCGTCCACGAGGGGACGGGGGACGAGCCGAGGCAGAATGAGAGGACGGTGATGGAAATGAACAATTTCACACCGCGAGCGCAACAAGTGCTCGCGTTGGCCCGCAAGGAAGCGGACCGGTTTAACCACAACTACGTGGGCACAGAGCATCTGCTTCTGGGTCTGATCAAGCTGGGCCAGGGCGTCGCCGTCAACGTTCTTCAAAAGATGGGTCTCGATCTTGAGACGGTGCGGATGGAAGTCGAGAAACAGATCGGCACCGGCCCCGAGACGAAGATGGTGGGCAACATTCCCTACACGCCGCGCGTGAAGAAGGTCCTGGCGCTGGCGCAGAAGGAAGCCAAGCAGCTCAATCACAATTACGTCGGGACCGAACACATTTTGCTTGGCCTGCTTCGCGAGGGCGAAGGCGCCGCGGCGCGCATTCTGAAATCGCTCGACGTGGACATCGAGCGTTGCCGCAACGAGATTTTGAAGGAGCTCGATCCGAACTTTACGCCCAGTGAAGGTCAGGCTGAGGAAGGCGAAGCGGCCGGTGCTCCGGGCGGGAAGAAGGAGATGAAGACGCCGGCGTTGCGGATGTTCGGGCGGGACCTGACCGAACTCGCGCGCAAAGGCGATCTCGATCCCGTGGTCGGTCGTCAGAACGAGATCGAGCGGGTGATCCAGATTCTGTGCCGTCGCACGAAGAACAACCCGGTGCTGCTCGGCGAAGCCGGCGTTGGCAAGACGGCGATTGTTGAGGGACTCGCCCAGGAAGTGTCCAAGGGCAACGTCCCCGAGATTTTGCGCGACAAGCGCGTCGTGACGCTGGACCTGGCGTTGATGGTGGCGGGCACGAAATATCGCGGCCAGTTTGAGGAACGCATCAAGGCCGTGATGGACGAGATCAAGCGGTCGAAGAACGTGATTTTGTTCGTGGACGAACTGCACACGATCGTCGGCGCCGGTTCGGCGGAAGGCGCGATGGATGCGAGCAACATCATCAAGCCGGCGCTGTCGCGCGGCGAGCTGCAGGTGGTCGGCGCGACGACGATGAACGAGTACCGCAAGTATATCGAGAAGGACGCGGCGCTGGAGCGCCGGTTCCAGACCATCGTGGTCGAGCCGCCGACGGTGGAACAGACCGTGGAGATTTTGAAGGGGCTGCGGCCGAAATACGAAGAGCATCACCGCGCCAAGTTCTCGGACGAGGCGTTGTCAGCGGCGTCGCGGCTTTCGGACCGGTACATCACGGGCCGGTTTTTGCCCGACAAGGCGATTGACGTTGTGGACGAAGCGGGCGCGCGCGCGCGTATTCAGTCAATGACGCGTCCGCCGAACATTCAGGATTCCGAGCGCGAGATCGAGAAGATCAAGGAAGAGAAGGAATCGGCGATCAAGGCGCAGGATTTTGAGCTCGCGGCGAGTTTGCGGGACAAGGAAAAGCAGGCGCGGGAACGACTCGAACAGACGCTGGCCGAATGGCGCCAGGCGCGGGATGAGAAGCAGATTGTCATTACCGAAGACGACATCATGCAGATTGTCGCCAAGTGGACGGGCATTCCGCTGAGCCGGATGGAGCAGAAGGACGCCGAGAAGCTGTTGCAGATGGAAGACGAACTGCGCAAGACGGTGATCGGCCAGGATGAAGCGGTCGTGGCGATCAGCAAGGCGTTGCGGCGGAGCCGCGCGGATTTGAAGGACCCGAACCGGCCGATTGGCTCGTTTGTGTTCCTCGGGCCGACGGGCGTGGGCAAGACATTGATGGCGCGGGCGCTGGCGGAATTCATGTTTGGCGACCAGGACGCGTTGATCCAGCTCGACATGAGCGAGTACATGGAGAAGTTCAACGTATCGCGGCTGGTCGGATCGCCGCCGGGCTATGTGGGCTACGAGGAAGGCGGACAACTGACGGAGCGCGTGCGGCGGCGTCCATACTCGGTGGTGCTGTTTGACGAGATCGAGAAAGCGCACCCGGACGTGATGAACATGCTGTTGCAGATTCTCGAAGACGGGCATCTGACCGATTCGCTCGGGCGCAAGGTGGACTTCCGCAACTGCGTGGTGATCATGACCTCGAACATCGGGGCGGACACGATTCGCAAGGCGGGCGAACTGGGCTTTGCGCCGGTGAACGAAGAACATACGTACGGCGACATGAAGGGCAAGCTGATGGACGAAGCCAAGCGCGCGTTCAAGCCCGAGTTCATGAACCGGCTCGACGACGTGATTGTGTTCCACAACCTGAACAAGGCGGACATGGGCCAGATCGTTCACCTGGAAGTCGAAAAGGTGAAAAGCCGGCTCAAGTACAAGGACGTCGAGATCGTCCTCACGGCAGCGGCGACGGAGTTCCTCATCGACAAGGGCTACGATCCGCAGTTTGGCGCGCGTCCGTTGCGGCGGGCGGTCGAGAAATATCTGCAGGACCCGCTGGCCGAGGAGATTCTGCGGGGCAACATCAAGCCCAACGAGACGATTGAAGTAACGGTGGACGACGACAAGGAGAAACTGGCTTTCAATCAACTCGCCGCGAGCGCGAGCTGATCCTCCTTCGCCGGCCTGCTGGCATCGAGACGATGTCCGAGAAGGCCGTGGAGGACAAGGCGGATTGATGGTTTCACCCCTGGCCGCCCCGAAGCAATTCGGGGCGGCTTCTTGTTGCGGGCGTTGCGTCGGCGGAGCGGCTTCTTGACAAGGGTTCCCGCGTTAGCCAGTATTCACGGGACGATGCATCGATCGAACTCCATCATTGCGACCGTGGCGCTTGTTTCCATTCTTGCCGGCGGCTGCGGCAAAACGCGGACGGCAGTTTCTCCTGCGACCAACGCAGAGGACATGGCCGGGATCGAGAGCGCTTCGGCGGCGGCGAATTCGGGGCGGGTGGTTGGAGGGGACGGCCAGCGGTCCGGCGATGTTTCCGAGAGCGGTCAGCCGATCGCAACGAACACTCCGACGCCGGCGGTTATGGCTGCGGCGGCGCCGTCGGAGAGCGGCATCCCGTTTGAGTTTTTGGATACCCGATTGCAGGACAGCATCCGGAGTTTTCAGACGGCGTCGAACCGGGTGAATCGATCAACGATGGCCACCGACGTGCTGAAACTGGCGGACGCCGGTGTTGCCAAGCCGCAGATTGCGAGTGCACTGGGCTATCTGTATCACGAGGACAACAGCGTGGACGTCAAGACCGACATTTTGGGCGCGCTGGGCGATCTCGATGACCCGTCGGCCTTTGACCAGATCGTTCCGGGGTTGGGGCCGCACCAGCCTGATGAGATTCACCAGGCGGCCATTGAAGCGCTCGATTCACTGGGTGACAAGCGGGCCATCCCGTTGATCCAGCCGTTTCTAACCGATCGCGATGAAGACGTGCGCGAGGCGGCGCAATCCGCGCTGGATTCGCTGACCGACCAGTAGCGCTGTTCGTGGCGGCCAGACGAACGCAGGTTCCGGGGCGGGCGCGGCGGTCGGGGAATCTCTTGACGTCGTGGTGGCACTGTGAGAATGTTCACGCAGGCGTGAGTGAACTGAACCAGGTGCTGGGTCGGCAGCAAGGGCGTGTTGTGTACACCCGTTGGCTTGTTATCTAGCGCAAATCACAAAAGGAGATGGAACCATGAAGAAGTGTTCCTGGACTGTTTTTTGCATGGCAGCAAGTGTTGCAGGTTTGATTGGGCAGGTGGCGGCGTTCGGGGCGAGCACGAACGCAACGTATACTGTAACGGTGGACTACGCATTTGCCGCCGCCAAGGAGTCCACGTCGTCTTCGGCGACCGCGGCCTTCCTGAGCGACAACAGTTTCAGCGTGGTGATCGGGACCGATAACATTACGGGAACCTATACGGTGAAGGGGAGCCAGGTGACGCTGACGCCGGATGCCGATGGGACAGCCGCGCTGGAGAGCAATGTGTTTGATTGGATTGAAACGTTTGTCCCGCCCGAGGTTGTGATCACTTTCAAAACCCCCAAACCGGCCAAACTGAAGCTGGACAAGACGGGCGTGCCGGAAAGTCTGAAGGGGACGGTCAGTGGAAAGGGCACGGAAGGCAAGAAGAGCAGGAGTTTCAGCATCAAGACTTCGTGGACGGACTGGACGCTGACGTCGGGAACGAATTTCTGAGTGGATTGATCGTTTCACCTCGTGGCCGCCCTGGAGAGATCCGGGGCGGCTTTTTTTGTGCCGAGAGGCACAATCTGGATCCGGGTCCCAATTGGTTTGTGACAACGCCGCGTGAGGAGACGGCGGGTCCGACATTCACAAAGGGGCTGTCCGGAGCAGGTAAACTGTATGGTGGGCGATTTGGGATCTGCGGTTGTTTGAGGAGGAAAGCCCTTGCGTGAAAGTCTTGACGGGGAGCCCGAGCTTGTGACAAATTTCACAAGCATCAGTTAGGGGAAGACAGAAACAATTGCCGAGGTGGCAGCGAGGCGAGTTTTGCGAGCAACCTTTAGCTTGTTATCCGGCACAAATCAAAAAAGGAGAAGTGACCATGAAACAACGGTTGTGGGTTGTTATTTGCGTGGCAGCGTGTCTTACGGGATTGTTCGGGCAGATGGCAGCGTTGGGGGCGACGACAAATTCCACGTGGAGCCTGACCGCCATATCCCTATTCAAGGTCGCCAGCCTTAAGGTTGACAAGACGAATTCGGTGACCGCCGTATTTCTGAGTGACGGAACCTGCAGTCTGCTCATGGGGACCAACGAGTACGCAGGAAGTTATACAACCACGAAGAACTCAGTCGTACTGACCCCGACTGCCGGGGGCAAGGCCGCGATTGAGAGCGACGCGGTCGCATTGATCAAGGCCGCGATCGACGACCCGGCGGTTACCATCACTGCCTCAAGCCTGAAGTTCTCCAAGATTACGCTGAGCAAGGCCGGGGTGCCGGTGAAGATTACGGACACGATCAAGGGAAAGGGTAGTGCAACCGTCAAGGGGAAGGTCAAGAGCAAGAGTTTTACTTTGACGACTGCGTGGATTGATTGGACGCTGACGTCGGGCACGAACTTTTAGGCGCGTTGACGTCTGTTAGCGGGCGCGTGTAGCCGGGCAAATCGGCTTCTGGTTTGCCGGGGCTGCACGGGCCAAGGCAAAAGCATCGTTTCACGTCTGGCCGCCCCGAAGCGATTCGGGGCGGCTTCTTTTTGCGGCGCAGGCAGGCTACGAAGCAGTCAAGCCATGGATTGGCATCTCGCGCCCTGGTTCTGGATACGTTGGCTTCGATGGGGCCGGCGATTGCGTTGTACGAGTCGTTCGGTTTCAAGCGCACCGAACCGTACCATGCGAACCCGATTCCCGACGTAATCTACTTCCGCATGGGGCCTGAACCGAACCTCGCCCGATCATGGCGTGTGCCTGGCGACTGCTGTGCACGTCATTACGGGCCGGCCAGCGGCCACGAGATGGCGATGCGATAGAACTGCTGCGGCGCAGTAAGGTTGGTGTCGATGATGGAGACCTGGGTGCCGCCATTGGTTACCGGACCGGCATATGTCGTCAGCGGGCGCCAGACCCCGGTCGGCAGGTTCGTGGTGAACTGGGGTGTATAGGTGCGGCCGTCTGCCACGGGCATGAATTGGAGAAGATGGTTGGGCGGAAGGTTGGTGTCGCTGCTGATGGTGAGGAGGAACACGGATGCAGAATTCGTGGGATCGAGCCCGGCGACATACTTGAACTGGTTATTCTGTCCGGTGCCATCGGCGTCAGCGGTTGGCGCGGCGGTTGGGAGATTGGTGGGACCGAAGAACTGGGTCTGCCAACCTTGGAAGGACGTCAATGCATAGATGTAACCGGGTTTGGTGGCGCCGGCGGTCTGGCCGGGGCCGGTGATGAACTCGGTCACGGTATAGACGCCGGCGGTGGCGTAGGTGTAGACCACGGTGTTGGTGGCCAGATTGGTCGTGCCGCCGTCGCCGAAACTCCAGAACCAGTTGGTGATCGGGCCCGGGGACGTGTCGGTGAAGGTCACCGTCAGTGGCGCCGAGCCGTTCGTGGGTGTGGCGCTGAAGGTGGACAGTGGCATTGCCAGCACATTGATACAGTTGGATTGCGTGCTACTGCTCGAACCCGCCGGCCCGGTTACGGTTTCGGTTACGGTATAGACTCCGGCGGTGGTGTACGCGTGGCTTACGACGTTGGTGGCCAGATTGGTTGCGCTGCCATCGCCGAAACTCCAGGACCAATTCGTCAGCGAAGCGATCGAGGTGTCGGTGAGGGTCACCACGAGCGGGGCAACGCCATTGGTTGGTGTCGCGATGAAGCTGGCCGGTGGGAACGTCGCGGTTATGTCGTTGGATTGCGCAAGCGTGACGGAACCGCCGGGGCCGGTGACGACCTCGGTCACAGTATAGACGCCGGCGGTGGCGTAGGTGTAGAGCACAGTGTTGGTGGCGAGGTTGGTGGTGCCGCCGTCGCCGAAGGCCCAGAACCAGTTGGTAATTGGGATGGAGGATGTGTCGGTGAACGTGACGGCCAAGGGCGCCAGTCCGAGGGTTGGGCTGGCGGAGAAAGTGACGGTGGGTGTTGCCGACAGCAGCGCGCCGTTGATGGCGGCGGTTGACAAACTCTGGGCGCGATTGGACAGGGTTCCTCCCGGCGGGAAGGACGGATCATCCAGTGGCGAGTAGAATTCCAGGCTCTCCTGTTGGAGCGAACCGTGATACTGGGCAGTGACCTCCTCGACATTGAGCATCGAGCGATGCACGAACCAGTTTTGGTAGTCGGCCTGAGCGGGCGAACCGGGGCGTGCCGCGGCACTTCCGTGGCCGCCGAGAACGAAACAGATCGGCGTGAGTTGTTCCGAGACGGTTCCGGCCAGAGCGCCATCGACGTAGAACCACGTCTGGCCGCGGGCGTATTGATGCGAGAGAACGACGTTGTGCCACGCGCCGTCGGTGGCCGTCACGCCAGAACTGACGACCTGGCCGTTGGTGGCGACGTAGATCAAATCGGACGGCGTAATCTCGATGGTCGGTTGGGCGATGGAACCGGGCAGGGTGACGGAGGCCACGGTCCCTGTCTGCGACGTGCGGACCGCAAATGACATCGCGAAAGAGTGGACGGTCGAACCCGGTGAGAAACTCAGGGGGGCGAGCTGTTGCGGGTCGCCGACGATGCGGACAAATCGGGATGGATCGCCCCATTGCGGGGTGGGTTTTCCAGCTTTGACCGCGTCGAAGACGCTCGGCACGATGGCGAGGAACATTTCGTAGTGACCGAAATCGTTCGGATGGGAGCCGTCGGTATCCATGGCGGGGATCCAGTGGCCGTAGCCATTGTCGGTGGCCCCGAGAAAATTGGCGAAGGGAAACCCGAGCGAGTTGAACTGCAGGACCATGTTCTTGAGGTAGACATATTCATTCGGGCTGAAGTCGTCCTTGGGATAGACGCTGCCGAGGACGGGGAGGCTGCCGTTTTGGATCGTCATGGCGATCAAGGTGGAGATGCCCGAGTAGAACTGGTTGCAGGTTGCCTGAGGGTTTGGCGAACCGTCCAAGTGCTCGTTGCCAAGGGACAGGCCAATGAACACTTCATCGACGCCGATCGGCACTCGCTGGGGGAACAGTCCAATTGCCTTGGAGGTGTCGGCTCCAGACTCGGACACGTTCATTACCCACCATCCATTTGAAGCCAGCATCTGGGTCAATAACGCGCCATAGGAGTCCCAGAACGACCCATTGATCCAGTGGCCATTGTATTCGCCATCGGCATTACCACCTTGGGCGACGGACGAGCCGAAGATCACGTTGGTTTTGATCGTCTGCGCCCCGGCGGGCGGCAAGGTTGCCAGGGCCAATACGAGCAGGATGACCCCCAACACGTGGCGCTTGCACAGAGTTCTCTCGCGAGTCGCGTATTGCATGTTGGTGAAGTCACACTCCCCTCCCACCGGAACAGATCTCTCGCGGGAGGTCAAGTCAGATATGGCGCACAGCGCAGATACTTGTGCGGGTCGTGGAGTCTGCCAGACGATTTGGCGGAGGGTGATTGGAGGGGTGGGACTGTCTCCGCGGAGTGAAGGAGGGCGGCGGCTGTGAAGAGTCGAGGTCCGCCTTCTGTCGGAGGAGAGAGGCTCGATCCTGTTGAGCGGCCGATTCTCCGGTGGATTGCGGGACTTGCCCGAGCAGATACTGGAGTTTTGGTCGAGTGCCTTGCCGTGAATGCCTCGTGAGCGCTCGGCCAGCGTGAGGATGGAGGCCAGTAGTTCCTGGTTCGTCCCAATGTATGCCAGGCCAGCCATCAGACCTTCAATCAGGCCCTTTTCAGCGGCGGAGTGAATTCCAAGGGGCAATTGCGCCCGTTGGGGCGCGGACGTGGCCCGCTGGGAATTCCAGTCGCAGTTCGTGAGGCCTTCAATCGCTGCATTTAGCAATGCAAGCCTGCCTGGGCCGCCGACAGCGGCTTCCACGCCGGGGGCAAACCCGATGTGATGTGCGGCTTCAAAGATCTGTGAAGCTTTGACGGGGGAAAGCGGTTAACGATTCTCGACGATGGGGGGCGCCCCATGGTTCGTTACGGGGAAAACAGGTTGTCGCCAGAACGAATTTGATGGTCGGGCGGATCAGAAATCCGCGTCCATCACGATGCGATACCGGGCTTTGCCGGATGCCAGTCGGGCGAAGGCCTCATTGAGTTGGCTCATGGGGAAGTGCTCGGTCTGCGGCGCGATACTGTGGCGCGCCGCGAAATCCAGCATGGTCTCAATCGCCACCGGCGAGCCACTTGGCGAACCGGAGATGCTCCGTTGCCGGGCGATGAGCGAGAAGGCCGCGACCGGGATCGGTTCCAGCACGACACCGACGACGTGCAGTCGTCCGTTCGGCGCCAGCGCGCCAATCATGGAGTCCCAATCGAGCTTCACGTTGACGGTGCTGATCAGGAGGTCGAAGCTGCCGGCGAGCTTCTTGATCGCGGCCGAATCCCGGCTCGAGACGACGTGGTTTGCGCCGAAACCCTTTGCTTCCTCGAACTTGCTCTCGCTCGAGGTGAACGCCGTCACGTCGCAGCCGTACGCAGCGGCGAACTTCACGGCCATGTGCCCGAGGCCGCCGATGCCAATGATGCCGACGCGGTCGGTCGGCCTGGCGTACATGGCCAGCGGCGCGAAGACGGTGACGCCCCCGCACAGGAGCGGCCCGGCCTCGGCGAAGATCAGATTTTCCGGCAGCGGGACGGTCCAGGCCCAGTGCGCACGGATGTGCGTCCCGAACCCGCCGCGATGACCGATGATCGTCGGCTGCACTTGTGGGCACAGGTGGTGGCTTCCCGACAGGCACTGGTGGCAGTGCATGCAGCTACCCGAGTTCCATCCGATGCCGACGCGCTGACCAACCTTGACTCCCTTGGCGTTGGGACCCATGGCCGTGACGCTGCCGACGACCTCGTGGCCGAGAATCGCGGGGTATCGCGAAATGCCCCACTCATTGTTCAAGACAGAGAGATCCGAGTGACACAGACCGCAATGTTCGACCGCGACTTCAACGTCCTCGGCCCGGAGCGGTCCGAGATCAACGGTTTCGAGCATCAGCGACTGTTTCGCCGCCTTCGCCACCCACGACTGGTACTTCATCGCGGTGGTTGCTCCTCGACTTTGGCCGAGAGGAACGGCAGTCGTGGACGTCGGCTGTTCCTGATTCAATTTGCCGGCTGGCGCACCCCGATGTTCGGTTGAAGCGGACATGTGGACCTCTTTTGTTGCCTCCCGCCGTTGAGGGGAGATGATTGTACTGGGCGCGGACTCGTCACCCCCACTTTATGACGTCTCCCACAATAAGTGTTGGGGGACGCGAGAGCAATAGGAGGGAATCTGAGTTTCGAGTAGGACCGCGTCCTATGCTGTTGACGAGATGGGGCGGGCCGCGCCAGAGGCGGGCAAGCCGTGCGGGTACGCTGTATACGGCGTGCGAGCGGGCAGGGACGGCGCGGCGACAGATTACCAGTTCAGGTCGGGTTCGAAGCCGGTGGCGATGAGGAGGCCGCCGTAGCGGGCTTTGAAGGCGCGTTTGAGTCGGTCGTTGAAATGGTTTTTCCAGTCGCCGGCGACGCCTTTGCGTTCATGGGCGGTGATGTCCTCCTGGCCGCGGGGTCGGCGGGCGAGTTCCTCGAATCGGTTGGCGAGGACGGCATTGCGGAACCGGTGGCGGTCGACGGGCAGGCGGCATTCGTCGACGAGGACGCGTTCGAGGATATCGACATCGCGTTCGAGGAGATCGCGGTAGCGGATGAGGGGTTCGCCGGATTCGAGCCAGGAGAGCTGGATGCGGGCGCAGCCGGGGAGCCATTCATCCATCATGTAGATCATGCCGTCGTCGAAGCTGGCGGACTGGAGGACGCGGCGGAGTCTGGCGCTGGCGGCGTCGGCGATGGGGTGGCTGATTTTGGAGCTGAAATAGGCGGAGATGAGCGTATCACGCAGGTCGCGAATGACGACGAAGTGGCGGGCGCCGGTGGGTTTGCGGACGACGTCGAAATCCTGTTTGGTGACGTAGACGGCGGGGTAGACCTTGCCCGGGCGGACGGGCCAGTGGAGGACCTGGGCGTTGCCGGCTTCGGGTTTGACGATGGAGTCCGGGATGGCGTCGGCGAGGATTTTGTAGAGCCATTGCGAACCTGCCTTCCAATGCGTGACGTGGAAGATGGTGGGGAGATTCTCGCGATTGGCGTCGGGGGCGGGCGGTGGGGCGGGGGGCGGGAGGGTCGGCGATGCGGACGCGTGGACGGTGAGCGAGGAGAAGCCCGGGAGGTTTACGGCGCCGTAGTGGAGGAGTTTGCCGTCGGGGGCGAATTGCACGGTGAGGCTGCCGGCGTTTGGGACGCGGCAGTGCTCGTGCATGAGGCGGGCGAAGTCGACGTGGGGGAGACGTCCCTGCTGGTAGTCGTGCCAGGCGGATTCGGCGACGGAGGCGAGGCCGATGGTGAAGGAGTATTCTCCCCCGGCGATTTCGAGGGCGATCATGGTGTGGCAGTGGAGGCGCGAGCCGGGGGAAACGCGGGAAGGCAAGGGGCGGCTGTATTGAAACCCGTTTTTCCCGTGGATGATCCAGCCGCGGGCATCGGAGAACTCGACGCCGCTGGCGGGCACGCGGATCGGGGCGTGGATGGCGAATTCGAAGAAGAGGTGGACGCGCTGGCCCTGGGAGAATTGGCGGACGGGGAGTCCGTCATCGCCGCAGACGGCGAGGGCGAGGCAGGAGGCGGCGCCGTCGGTGATTTGGTTTGCGACGGGGACGGATTGGAAGGCGTCGGGGGGCGGCCAGAAGTTGTCGGCGATCACGGTGAGGAGGACCTCCGGGGGGCGGTGATATGTTCGATTGGCAACATGGTATGCGAACGCGACATACGGCTGATCCCAACCCCGACCCTGTGGGGCGACCCGATTTGGATTTCCGGTATTGTTCCTTGGCATGAAGGGCTGAGTCAACAGGATTGTTTGCGGATTGGTGCGGGTGGGGCGGTGCGAGAGCTCCTCCAGACCGGTCAGACCGTATTGCAGCAGCCGCTGCTGCCACTTGTAGCCAGTCTTGGCACTGATCCCCTATTCGGCGCATAGCGCCCGAAAGTTCTCCGTCCGCAACGCCTTCATCGCAAACTCCATCCGCTGATCCATAGGTCGATATTCTTTCCAAGGCATTCCCAAAGCGTACCCGCTTCAGGCTCCTCGTTTAAGTGTTACCTATGTCCTGAACCTACTGTGTTACCGATGTCTTGAACCTGCACCGGCGGGGAGGTTGGGAAATGGGGCCGGCCACGGCGGGCTTGCAACGGTGTGGGGGGTCTTTTATGCTTCGGGCGGCACCATGGAGGCACTGCAACGATTTCGGCAATACATCCTCGACGAGCTGAACCAGCTCGGGGCGATGCTGTTGTTGTTGGGCGACATTTTCAAGACGACGTTTTCGAAGCGGCCGCGGTGGCAGGAGACGATCGATCAGGCGTACAAGATCGGCTGGCAATCGCAGGCGGTGGTGGTGGTGACGGGGGCGTTTACGGGGATGGTGTTTGCGGTGCAGACGTTCCTGCAGTTTCACAAGGTGAAGATGGACACGGCGGTGGGGCCGGTGGTGAGCGTGGCGATGACGCGGGAGCTGGCGCCGGTGTTGACGGCGTTGATGGTGGCGGGGCGTGTGGGGGCGGCGATTGCGGCGGAGTTGGGCACGATGAAGGTGACGGAGCAACTGGATGCGATGCGGTCGATGGGTACGGCGCCGGTTGATTACCTGGCGGTGCCGCGGTTTATTGCGTTGATGGTGGGGTTGCCGTTGCTGACGGCGGAAGCGATGTTCTGCGGGATTTTGAGCGGCTATTTTGTGGGTGTGAACATGTGCGGGATCGACCAGGCGTATTTCCTGAACCACATGTATGAGTTTACGACCGCCAAGGATGTGACGAGCGGGCTGATCAAGTCGGTTTTCTTTGGGATGTTCATCGCCCTGATCTCGAGTTACAAAGGGTTCAACGCGGACGAAGGCGCGGAAGGCGTGGGCCGCGCGACGACCGAAGCCGTCGTGGCATCATCGTTGACCGTGCTGATCGCGAACTTCTTCATCACGGTGGTCTTTAGCAAGCTCATCCCGGTATGATTGAGATCCAGGCGCTACGCAAATCGTTCAACGGCACCGAGGTGCTGCGCGGCGTGGATTTTGAAATCCGCGATGGGGAAACGGTGGTGATTATCGGGCGGAGCGGCGGCGGCAAGAGCGTGTTGCTGAAGCACCTGTGCGGGTTGCTTCAACCGGATTCGGGGCGTGTCATTGTGGACGGAGTGGACATCGAGCCGCTGACGGAGCGGCAGCTCACGCCGATCCGCAAGAAGTTCGGCGTATTGTTTCAAGGGGCGGCGTTGTTTGATTCGATGACGGTATTTGAGAACGTGGCGTTTCCGTTGCGCGAAGAACGAAAGCTGGACGAAGCCGAGATTGCCAAGCGCGTCGAGCAGGCGTTGACCATTGTGGATTTGTTGAACGCGAAGGACAAGAAACCGGCCGAACTGAGCGGCGGGATGCGCAAGCGCGCCGGCCTGGCGCGGGCGTGCGTGGCCAATGCCAAGTACATTTTGTACGACGAGCCGACCACGGGACTGGATCCGGTGCTGGCCGACCACATTAATGATTTGATTTTACGCACGCGCGATCAGTTGCACGTGACGGGCATCGCGGTGACGCATGATATGACGAGCGCGTACAAGATCGCCGACCGCATCGCGATGCTGCACGAGGGTCGCATCCACGCCGTGGGTACGCCGAAGGAAATTCAGGCAAGCACCGATCCCATCGTCCGCCAGTTTGTGATGGGGACTGCAAAACTTCAGGAGGCACAACGTGGCACAGAAACGGTCAGTTGAAGTCCGAGTGGGCGTGTTTGTCGCCATTTGTCTGGCGATGTTGGCGGTGCTGATTTGGAAATTTGGCAAGTACGAGCCGCTGACGCGCCATACGTACGAGATCAACGTGGTGTTCTCGAGCGTGGGGGGGATCGTGGAGGACGCCAGCGTACTGTACGCCGGCATCAAAGTGGGCAACGTCAGCGCGATCACCCTGGATCAGACGGGCGTGCTGAAGGTAATCGTGAAACTCGCCATTCTTGATGACGTAAAGATCCGCAAGGACGCCAAGTTTGTGATCAACCAATCGGGCCTGCTCGGGGACCGCTATGTGGACATCGTTCCGCAAACTGCGACGGCGCCGTTTCTCAAGCCGGGGGAGACGGTGGAAGGATCGTCGAGCCTTGATTTGAGCGAGGCGATCCACAGCGTGGTGGACGTGCTCCATCAGGCGGCGGGGACAATCGAGCGGGTGGACAAGGCGATTCAACGCGTCGATGAGACGGTGTTGAGCCGGCCGACGCTTAACCACATCGATTCCGCGCTGGCCAACATCGACACGGTGAGCAGCAATGCCATCGGGTTTACGGCGAGTTTGCGCGGGGTGGTGGAGGACAATCGCGGCAAGGTGGATTCGACATTGACGAAGTTTTCCGATGCGGCGGGGGATCTCCAACAGGCCTCCAGCAACATCGACCAGGTTGTGGTTTCGAATCAGGCCGAGGTTCACGCTGCTGTGAAGAACCTTGCCGAGAGCACGGCAAAGTTGAACGATATATTGGCGCGCCTGGAGAGGGGGGAGGGGACTGCCGGGAAGCTGCTGGTCGATCCCACGTTGCATGACGAGCTTGTGCGTCTGATACAGAACTGGCGGAAGTACGGACTCTTGTACAAGGAAGGGAATCGCTCCGAATCGAAGAAGACGGAACCGTCGAGGAATTGGGCGGCGCCGCAGCCTGGTCGTCCGGCACAGAGCGGAGGCGGCACGTTGATTTTTGGCACCGACTCGGCACGGCCTACTCCCTAACCGACGCGCTCCGGTGTCGACAGTCGGCAGCCGTCGAACTCAGGCTGGGACGACGTGACTGGGGGGCTGGCGTACGAAGTCAGCGCGAGGCAGTCCAAATAGCCATGGCGTCCCAACCTGACCGTCATGACGACAGCGGACAACATCTCCACCACTTTTCGGAAACGGTTGTAGCTGAGAGGGGTTACACGAAGGGAGGAAAGGGCAAAGGCAGCGTTTTTTGGGGCTGTTTTGGGCCACTTCCCGGGTTGAGTTTTTCGGCGATTCGTGGTAGTGTATGTCGAGGTAGGTATTGGTTGTCCCGAAGTAGCGCACACGGAATGGAGTCTACTCGTACGAGCCGGCATGTCCAATGGGGCGGGTGCACTCTGCACAGGTCATTTGCCCTTGCGATCGCGGCGGTCTTGCTGCTGGCAGCGGCCTGCGAACCCACCGGCCCGGTATCCGACTCTGACGCCGAACAGGATGCGAATTATCAGCGCGCCAAGCGCCTGTGCGAGCAGAAGGATTTTCCGGCAGCCGCAACCTTCTACGAGAGGGCCCTGGCGGTGAATCCTGATTTCGCAAACGGCCATCTGGAGGTCGGTCTGCTTTACGAGAACCAATTGGCTGATCCGATTTCAGCGGTGTACCATTATCGTCGATTTTTGGAGTTGCGGCCCGACTCGGAAAAGCGGCAGGTGGTGGAGGATTTCATCGAGCGCGCCAAGGTGGCGTTGACGGCAAAGTCTCCGCAGTCGCCGATCGTCGATCCGAGCGAGTTGACGCGGCTGGAAGGCGAGAAAGCCGCGTTGCTCCAGGAGAATGCATCGCTGCGAGCCAGGATTTCGGAATTGGAGAAGGCAGCGAATGATGCGCCGACCGCGTCGGCGCAGCCGCCGTCTCCGAGCACAGCTCCGGCGGTGGCGCCGTCCCCGATGCCGACGGCCAACGTGGTGATGGCCGCACCGCCGCTGACATTGACGGCCGACGCGTCGACGGCAACGGAATCGCCACGCGTGCGGACCTATGTCGTGCAACGTGGCGACACATTGCAGTCGCTGGCGTTGCGCTATTACGGGTCGCGCTCGGGCTGGGACAGGATTTTTCAAGCGAATCGAAGTGGTCTGGCGAGCAAGGATCAATTGAAGGTGGGACAGGTATTGATCATTCCCTGATCAGGGAATGCGGGTGAAATAGGGCGAGTTGGGTTATGTTGAACAAGGTATTTGCGGGGTTGGTAATTGCGTTTTGGGCGGCAATGATGACCGCGTTGGTGCGCGTCGAGATTTATCCTCAACCCACCGTGATCGAGACCTTCTCGACCGAACGCATTATGAGGAAGGTGTTCTCGAATCCGGAACCGCTCAGCCTCGATATCTATTACAACGCGAGCAATCACATCGGCCATTGCACGATTGAAATCGATCCTCAAATGAATGGCAACAGTGACGGCAAGGCTACGGACGGCACCTCGTCCACCGTGGTCGGTTACAAGGTCGTTACCGACCTGAAGATCAGGCTCGCAACATTTGGCATGCCGTCACGGCTCGCATTGGGTGGCGAAAGCACATTCAACCGCAAACTGGAGCTCGAGCGATTTCACTTCGACACCGTCATTGGCGACGGTCGGGGAGGGGCTGCGGGCTTGAGCGACGGACATGTGAGCATTGCGGGAGATGATCAGACTAAAATGGTTCAGGTGGCATTTGACTTCGGCGACTTTCATGACGAGCGCCTCTTCGATTTCAACCAGATCAAGGGAGCGGGCTTTGCCAATGCCTTCGGCCTGCCTGGAATGGCCAACTTCAGCTTCCTCGGCGGCGGCGGTCTGCCGACGGCCTTCGGAGCATCTTCCGGAAACGCCCCGCAGACGCCTCCGACGTCGACCGTCTCCCTCGACCGCCTGGATGTCGCTGGTACTCCTCAGCGGGTCTACCTCGTGTATTCCAGAATCGACGATCAGATTTGGGCCAAGATGTGGATTGACGAAGCCGGCCAGGTCCTCAAGGTCGTCACATCCATGGGCTTGGAGATGCGTAGCGATGTTGCCCTGGGAAGCGGCGACCAGCCGATTCATCGTCGCCATCACCGAAGGGAAGGGGGTGCTGGATCATGATCCGCACCGAACACCTCACGAAACGGTACGGCCGCCTGGTGGCCGTCGACGACCTCAATCTCGACGTTCCGCAGGGTCAGTTCTTCGCATTCCTCGGACCCAATGGGGCGGGCAAAACCACGACCATCAAGCTGTTGGCGGGATTGCTCAAGCCGACGAGTGGCCGATCCCTGATTGGCGGCTATGACATCCAGTCGCATCCCGTCGAGGCCCGGAGAATCATCAGTTATGTCCCGGATACGCCGTTTCTTTACGACAAGCTTGAGCCGATGGAGTTCATGATGTTCATCGGCCAGCTCTATGGCATGGAACGAGCCGAACTGTTGCATGACAGCGAGGAGTTGTTTGATCTGTTCGGCTTGGACGAAGTCCGCTCCCAGCCCATTGAGGATCTGTCTCTGGGCACGCGCCAGCGTCTGGTGATCGCCTCGGCGCTGTTGCACCGCCCCCGGGTGATCATTATCGATGAGCCGATGGTCGGTTTTGATCCGCGAAGTGCGCGCGTTGTGAAAAATGTCCTCAAGGAGCGCTCTCGCGCCGGCGTGACGGTGTTCCTCTCGACGCATATCCTGCACATCGCGGAGGAGCTCGCCGATCAGGTCGGTATTTTGAATCGTGGCAAGCTGATCGCGGTGGGGACAATCGACGAACTTCGTGAACTCAGTGGCGTGCAGGGTGAACTCGAAAACACCTTCCTTGCGCTGACACGCGGCGAAGAGCCGGCAGGGGAATTGCCATGAACGGGACCAGCTTCTTCCGTCTCGTGTTCCGACTCAATCTGCTGATGGTCCGCCGCAACATTCTTGAGCTGCGCGAGAAGTCGTGGCTGATGGTGTCCGTGATCACGGCATTCATCGTCGGCTACTGGGTCGCCGGCTACGCCGTGTTCTACATGGGTTTTCGCCACCTGGCGGAAGTGCCCGGCCTCCAGGTCATCGTCCTGGATCGAATGCTCTATTTGTTTTTCGCATTCCTGTTCCTGATGCTGATGTTCTCCAACATGATCATTGGGTACTCGACCCTGTTCAAGAGCCAGGAAACCCAATGGATGCTCACTCTGCCCGTCCGCAGTACCGATGTGTTCCGCTGGAAGCTGCTGGAGACGACCCTGTTGGCCAGTTGGGCGTTTCTGTTTCTGTCGGCCCCATTGATGGCAGCTTACGGAAACGCGCGGCATGTCTCGCCGAGCTTCTATCTGAAGGTGTTTTTGCTGTTCATTCCATTTACCGTGATCCCCGCCGCGCTGGGTTTGATCGCCATCCTCGTCGTAACGCGCTATCTCCACCGGCGGATCTTCAAGTGGGCGATCTTTGGCGTCAGCCTGGTCGGCATCACCGCCGGCGTGACGTTCCTCAAGCCGATGCAAGCGGAGCAACTGGAACAGGCACAAATGGTCGCCTCGCTCACCCATCTGCTCCGCAACAGCAACCTGACCCTCCAACCCATGTTGCCGAGCTACTGGGTTGCCAAGAGCATGATTTCCTGGGGCGAGGGTTGGTCCGAGCAGGGCATGTTCTACTTCCTCGTCCTCCTCAGCAACGCCATGATGGCCACGCTCGTGTGTGTGACCCTCAGTCGCCGATTGTTCTACGAAGGCTGGTCGCGCAATCATACCCAGGGCGAATTCCAACTCGGTGTCCCGCTTCTCGACAAGCCGATCTATCTCCCGCGTCCCGCCCTGGCCGACCGGCTTGTCAATCTCTGGCCCCGCATGAATCCCGCCACGCGCGCGCTCGTCATCAAGGACATCCGCGTCTTTTGGCGCGATACCTCCCAGTGGAGCCAGTTCGTCATTTTCTTCGGCCTGCTCGGCCTTTATGTCCTCAACCTCCGTAGCGTCGCCTATGACTGGAACAACGAGTACTGGGCCAGCTTTGTCTGCTTCCTCAACCTCGGCGCCTCGAGCATGACACTGGCCACGCTGACCACCCGCTTCGCCTTCCCGCAATTCAGCCTCGAAGGCCGCCGCCTCTGGATCGTCGGCATGGTCCCCAACGGCCTCAAACTTGTACTTCTCGAGAAATTCTGGCTGAGCAGCATTACCTCGGCTGCCATCACACTCTGCCTCATGATCACCTCCAGTTGGATGCTCCGCATCCCCGGCTGGCTCACGCTGCTGTTCGCCTCCACCGTTATCGTCATGAGCTTCGCCCTCTGCGGCATCGCCGTCGGCATCGGCGCGCTCTTCCCCAATTTCAGATCCGGCTCCACCGCCAACCGCCGCGACGACAATCCCGCCCGCATCGTCTCCGGCTTCGGCGGCACGTTCTGTTTCATCCTCAGCCTCGTCTACATCATCCTCGTCATCGGCTCCGAAGTCCTCCCCATGTACGCCAGCTTCGCCGCCAACGGCTTCGTCGACCGCGGCCAGCCCTGGGGCCTCGTCCTCTCCTGGATCTTCGTCGCCTTCCTCAGCCTCGCCGCCTGTTCCATCCCCATGTCTCTCGCCCTCAAAAAAATCGAGTCCCTGGAAATCTGATTCCCTCCGATTAGCCGCTACCAGCTTATACGGGCTCTTCGTTTGTCAACCCGAGCCTCGTCTCGTCCCCATCCCCCTGGCCCTCCCCGCTCCTCTGCGCTCACGATTGACAGACCCCGCCACACGCCGGACATTCTACTGGCAGTGTCGAGACGTACGTCCTCTCATTCCTCGACTGCCCCTGTCGGCAGTCCCTCCTTGAGAGCCTGAACCGGAGGGACACTGCCATGATCTTCGCTTCAATCCCGGTTCCACGGCCGCGACCGGCTCTCGTCACCGCCGCGGCATCAAAACTCAAAACTTCAAAACTTACGATTTGACTCCCTGCGCCCACTGTGGCCGAATACGCTCGTTAGACGGAAAGGAGACCGCTGCCGTGAAAACGAAAGGACTGGTCGTACCCATTCTCGTCATCGTCTTCGGCATCACCTGGCTGCTCAACACCCTCAACGTCCTCCCGGGAATCGATTGGATCTGGACCATCGGCCTCGCCGTGGTGGGACTCCTTGCCCTGCTGGTCGGTCGCCTGAACCGGCTGACCATCGTTATCGGACCCTTCCTGATCGTCGCGTCCATCTGCTCCCTGTTGCGTCAACTGGCCGTACTATCTGTCGACGTCGAAATCCCCATCCTGACAATCGTACTCGGCGTCCTCATGCTCATCGCTCAGGCCTCCAACCTTCCCGTGCCCGAGCTCCTCAAGAACGACGACCCCCAGCCGGGAAAATAACCCACAATGCCCTTCCGTCCTTATCCTCTGTCATCGTGAACCACTCTGGTCATCGACCCATCGGCTGGATGGGTGCGCTCTTCGTCGGCGCGTTCTTCGTGTACGCGATCAGTTGGTCTCTCCTCGCCTACGCGCCCTACCGGATCGGCGGCGTGTACCGAATCGGTTCCTGGCAGCAAGCCTACTGGAAGTTCACCGAATCACCTGCGCTGGTCGGCGCGACCGCCGTTTCCTCCCTCTCCATGCTCGGCTTCGCCATCGCGTACTTCGCCGGAAAACCGCATGGCCTCCTCAAGATCGCGCTGGTGGTCATCTCGATGGTCCTCATCGCCATGTTCGCCCTACCTGCAGTGAACTGATAACGTCCCCTCTCGGGGCTTACCCGGCGCACAACCCAACCTCACCGGCCCAACCACGATACGTGGGAGTACCCTGTCTGCGCGCGGCCGCACCGATGATGCCATAGACTCTATGGTATCTGCCGCATCTTGCACACTCCAATCCCCGCCACCCTTTGGCGCCATTGCCGGAATCGAATCGTCTTGCGGTGCGCCAGGCCGGGTGCTATGAGAGCACCTCGTTCAAGCTGCTTCGGCTTCATCCGGGAGAATCGCAATATGAAGAGAACATCAATCCTCGCCATCATCGCCGTTGCCGCTCTCGCGTTCGCCACCCGACCCGCCCGTGCCGACGTCGCCAATGGCAGTTATGCCGCCACGTTCACCGGCTCTGCCCCCGTCTGGGATATCTCCGGCGATTATTCGACCGATGTCGGCCTCGGTTTCGACATGAACTTTTCCATCACCGAAGATTCGTCGGGCAACTTCACCGGCTCGGGAACCTTTGATTATGACGACGGACTCGGCGATACCTTCGATGGCGACATCGACCTCAGCGGCCTCGTGAAGGATTCGGGTTCCACTGCGACCGTCTCGATGAAACTTGATCTCTCCGGTTCGGGAACGGTCGTCGACGACTCCGGCAACACCAATGATGTTGACCTTGATGTTTCAGTATCTTTCGATTTCGCGATCGATGCCACCGACGGTCAATTGGTTGTCACCAGCGGCTCCGCGTCCGCCACGGAAACCGACCTCGCCACCGGCAAGCGCCAGCACCGCTCCGGGCCGCTGAGCTCGGGGGACACGATGGATTTGCCCGGCACCTCCACCGGCGATTGGACCCTGACCCTGAACCTGACGCCCAATGGCACCCGATATTCCGGCACCGCTACGATCCAGACTTCGACGGGTCAAACCGCCCAGTTCGCCGCGACGGGAACGTACCAGTCCAAGACCGATACGTCGAAGGTCACCCTCAAAGGCGGGAGCGGCGATCTCAACCTCGTCGTCTCAACATCGGGCTCGTCGCTGACCATCCACAGCGCCAAGGGCAAGCTGTTTGGACAAAAGGTCAACGTCAAAGGCCAATAATCAGACGCCGAGCGTCAGGTTGCGGTGATGATCGGGAACCGCATGAACCGGCGGAGTCTTCGACAGAGCGATCTTAGCGGAATCGCGTCTTCACCAGATCGTTCATCTTCGTGACCAGGCCCTGCAGATACACGGTGGCGAGCTGACCGTATTTGACGACGGGTTTGCCGTTGACGAGGACGAATTTGGCGCGCGGAGAATGGCAGAGCATCAGTGCGCCGAGCGGGTCCTGGGCATACGCGCCGGCAAATTCGATGGTGTTGAGGTCGTAGATGGCGATGTCGGCGGCGTAACCGGGAGCGAGGTTGCCGAGTTCGTTTTCGCGGTTGAGCAATCGGGCGCCACCGAGCGTGGCGATCCGCAACGCGTCTTCCGCCGTGAAACTGTCCGCCCCATTCTTGACCCGCTGGAGCAGCAGCGCCTGCCGCGCTTCGGCAAGGACATGCGCGCCGTTGTTGCTCGACGAGCCGTCCACACCGAGGCCGACCGTGGCGTTGGCCTTGAGCATCTCGCAGACGGGCGGAATACCGGACCCGAGGATCATGTTGGAGGACGGACAATGCGCCACGGCCGTTTTCGTGTCGGCGACCAGCCTGATCTCGGCAGGGTTCAGGCAGACGCAATGGGCCCACGATACGTCCGGGCCGACCCAATCGGCGCTGGCGAGATAATCGGCGGGGCGTTTCCCGAATTTCTCCAGGCAGAACCTGTTCTCGTCCTCGGTCTCGGCGACGTGTGTATGGCACAGGACCCGGCGCGATTTCGCCAGGGCGCGGGTTTCCTTCAACAGATCGAACGTGATCGAAAACGGGGAGCAGGGCATCAAATCGATGCGGGTCATCGCGTACGGTTTCGCGTCGTGGAACTTCTCGATCACGCGTTCGCAATCCTTCACGATGGTCTTCTCGTCCTGGACCACTTCGTCGGGCGGCAGGCCGCCGGCGCTGCGGCCGAGCGACATCGAACCGCGCCCGGCGTGGATCCGCATGCCGAGTTCGGCGGCGGCCTCGATGACCGCCTCGGCTTTCACGTCCGATTCGCGCGGGTAGACATAGAACATGTCATTGGTGGCGGTGCAACCCGACAACAGCATTTCCGCCATTGAAATCTGAGAACCGAGCTTGACGGCCTCGAAATCGATACGCCCCCAAACATTGTACAGGCCGATCAGCCAGTCGAATAGCTTGGCGTTCTGGACCGGCTTCAGGCAGCGCGTGAGCGACTGGTAGAGGTGATGGTGCGTATTGATGAGGCCGGGGATGACCGCGCAACCGGTCGCGTCGATGGTCTCGTCGGCCTCGAAATCCTTCGGGATCGCGGCGACGATGTCGCGGATCCGCTGGTCCTGGACGAGGACGTGATGGGATTCGAGTTGTTCGACGCGCCGGTTCGCATTCCAGCGGATGACGTGGCCGTTTGTGATGGCGAGCTTCATGGGACGGCAGCAGTTGTACGCAGACGGCACGGGGCAAGGCAAAGAAAATCGCGTGATTCCTCTCGACAGTACTGGCGGGTTCGCCGTATAAATCCGCGCGACGGGATGGCACCCGTGGCAATCCAACCCAAAGGAGAAGGTTTATGAAGAGACTCATCGTATTAGTCGCAGCGGCGTGTGCAGTAGTCGTACTCATGTCGGGGTGTGCGGTGGTCGGGGGAGTGGCTGGCGGAACCTACGGCGGGATCTATACGTCGACGAGTGGCGCGGTGGCTGTCGGAACGGCTGACGGATCGGACAAGGTCGGCACGGCGACATCGACGGCGATTGTTTGCTTCGCCACGGGTGATTCCAGCATCAAGGCAGCGATGGACAATGGCGGGATCACGAAGATTCATCACGTGGACTGCAAGGTCATGAGCGTGCTTGGCGTGTATGCCAAGTACACGACGGTCGTGTACGGCCAATAGACGAACAACGGCGCCACGGGTGCCTGGTCCGTCATTCGTCTTGGGACGTTCGCTCCATTGATTTTGTCGGCCGTCGCGCGTAGTATCCGCGCATGGCCATTCAACACATTTCCCAATTGCGTTGCGTCATCTGCGGCACAGCGTACCCTGCCGACAATCGCTACACCTGCGACAAATGCGGCGTCGACGGCATTCTCGACGTCGAGTACGACTACGAGAAGGTGGCCAAAACCCTGACGCGCCGGGCACTGGCGCAGCGGGCCCAGTGGCATTGGCGGTACGAGGAACTGATCCCCGTCGATTTCTCCCTGCTGCTCCCGTCGCTCCAATTGGGATGGACGCCGGTCTATCACGCCGACCGGCTCTCCGATTGGGTCGGCGTCCGGGATTTGTACGTGAAGGACGACGGACGCAACCCGAGCGCGTCGTTCAAGGACCGGGCGAGCTCGGTGGGCGTGATGAAGGCCATCGAGTATCGCGCGAAGACCATCGCCTGCGCGTCGACGGGGAACGCGGCCTCATCGCTGGCCTGTTTTGCCGCGGCGGTGGGAATGCCGGCGGTGATTTTCGTGCCGGAGAAAGCGCCCGAGCCGAAGATCGCGCAGTTGCTGGTGTTTGGCGCGACGGTCGTGAAGGTGAAGGGTACGTATGACGCGGCGTACGATTTCTGCATGGATGCCTGCGCGAAGTACGGCTGGTACAATCGGAATTGCGCGATCAATTCGTATCTCGTCGAGGGCAAGAAGACCTGCGGGCTGGAGATTGCCGAGCAATTCGCCGACATGATGCCGGACTGGGTGTGCCTGAGCGTGGGCGATGGATGCACGATCGCGGGCGCGTGGAAGGGGATTCGGGAGATGTATCATCTCGGATTCATCAAGAAGCTGCCGCGGATGTTGGGCGTCCAGGCCGCCGGGTGCAAACCCGTGGCGGATGCGTTTCATTCGGGGAAGGATTTGGTGAATGTCGAGGGAGAAACCCGGGCGGACAGCATCAATTGCGGCACGCCGCGGAACTGGCGGAAAGCCGTGCATGCCTTGCAGGAATCGAAGGGCGAAATCGTGGCGGTCTCGGACGCGGAGATCATGGAAGCGATGAACCGCACGGCGCGGTTGACGGCGGTGTTTGGCGAACCGAGCGGCGCGGCCAGCGTGGCGGGCGTGAAGCGGGCGATTGCGGATGGGATCATCAAGAAGACCGACAGCGTGTGCGCCGTGATCACGGGGAACGGCCTCAAAGACGTCAAAGCGGCGATCGAAACCGCGGGTTCACCGATTCATATCCCGGCGGATTTGGGCCGGCTGGGTGAGGAACTGAAAAAGCGGATGACAGGGTAAGCCCTCTCATTGGTGTAATCACTTTTCTCCCAACAGATTCCACGCAGTTGTGACCGGCTTTTCACACGGTTGATTAAGTCAAGGAAGAAAGTGTTTGCGGTGCCTGGACCCGGTGTGCTATAAGGCTTCTGCGAGAAGCGATTACCCAAGCAGGTATCATGACAAATTACCTCTGCCGTCGAGTTCGATTCGTGTTCGGCCTCGTTGTTCTCTTTCCGATTCTATCCAGCGCTCAGGTCCTTCCGCCGTACAGCTATTACGCGCCGGCGAGCAACGTGACCGGCTCGGCCCTGGCGACAGCATTGCACGGGATTATCCAGGGGCAGACGGTGATCCCGTACAGCAGCTCGTCGTTCGACACGCATGATGCGCTGTGCGTGCTGGACCGAGACCCGACCAACTCCGGGAATGTGATCGAGATTTATTCCGGTTTTTCCGTCGATACAAATACCTGGCCGAGCTGGAACCGCGAGCACCTGTATTGCGAATCGTTCGGCACGGACTCCGGCACGCAGCATTCGGACCTGTTCAACTTGCGCGCCTGTGACGAGGGCGTCAACAGCTCCCGCGGGAACAAGTATTACGACGTGTCGACGGGTTCCATCACCTATCCGCCGGGCGCCCCTGGCACCTCCTACGACGGCGATTCCTGGGAACCTCGTGACGCGGACAAGGGATTCGTGGCGCGCGGATGTTTTTACATGTCGACCCGTTACAACGGGACGGGCGGCGATGCCAACCTGCAATTGGCGGATTCTCCCAACGCCGGCGCGTCGATTTTCGCGAAGCTGTCGACGATGCTCGCGTGGAACCGCAAGTTCCCGCCGTCGGCCGCGGAGCGGACGCGGAACGGTCAAATCTACCAGCTTTACCAACACAACCGGAACCCGTTCATCGACAACCCGGATTACGCCGATATGGTGTTTCTTGGCGTTGATGGCTTCACCGCTTGGGAGAACGATCATTTTTCCACGAGCGAGTTGAGCAACACGGCGGTTGTGGCGGAGACAGCCGACCCGGACGGAGACGGCCTGCCAAACCTTGCCGAGTATGTTTTCGGACACGATCCGCACACCAACGACAGCAGTTATATCCTGTCGCTGACAAACCAGGTCATCAGCGGCGCGAACTACCTGGTTCTGACGCATCACCTGAACCATTACCTCAGCGGCGTGACGGTCACGTATCAAGTGTCCACGGATCTCGTTGTGTGGGCGGATACATCGGCCCAGGTCGTGACGAATTGGCAGATCGACACACAGAAGGATGCGGTGACCGTGCGGCTGGCGGCGCCAGGCCCGCGGGAATTCGTCCGGTTGAAACTGCACCGGGTGGCCGACGTGCAACCGACCGATGGCGCGCTGGACGTCGAGCCTTTGCAGAATTTCGTCAGCTCCGGCAGCGCGGGAGGACCGTTTGCGCCGGCGGTTGTGACCTACACGCTGACCAACGTCGGCGTGTCCAATCTCAATTGGACAGCGAGCAACGGACAGAGTTGGCTGACGTTATCGGTGGTTTCCGGTTCCCTGATTCCCGGCGCGAGCGTCACGGTCACGGCTTCCGTCACCGTCGCGGCCAACAGTTTGACGCCGGCGACGTACACGGACAGCATTCAGTTTGTGAACACCTCGAATCACGTCGGCGACACGACGCGGTCCGCCATGCTGGTGGTGATCAACCAGGCGCCCGTGATCGCTCCGACCGGCATGACGCTGGTTGCGGAGAGTTGCACGCCTGCCAACGGAGCGATTGATCCCGGCGAAACGGTGACCGTGAATTTCTCGCTGGAGAATATCGGCTCGGGTGACACGAGCAACCTCGTGGCGACACTGGTGGAGTCGGACAACATTGTTTCCCCGAGCGCGCCGCAGACCTACGGGGACGTGGCAGCGGGCGGACCGTCGGTGACGGAGTCGTATACGTTTACGGCTCAGGGAACCTGCGGCAGCACGATCGTGGCGACGCTGCAATTGCAAGACGGCGTAACCGATCTGGGCTCGATCAATTATTCATTTCAACTGGGCGCCGTCGTGACCCCGTTGAGCGAGAATTTTGATGAGGTGACTCCGCCGGCGATCCCGAGTGGTTGGATGACTTCCGTTTCGGGCGCCGAATCAAGCTGGGTCACCTCGACGGGGGCGGCGGACAGCGCGCCCAACGCGGCGTTCTGTCCGGATGCCAACGGGGCCGGCATAGCCGAATTGGATAGTCCCGCGTTCACGGTCCACAGCGCGTCGGCGCAACTGGTGTTCCGTCAGCAATACAGTCTGTTGGTGAGCCCGACGAATTCCGCGCTGGGCTACGACGGCGGGGTCCTGGAGATCAGCATTGGCGGCGGCGGCTACCAGGATATCGTGGCGGCCGGCGGATCGTTCAGTGCGGGGGGGTACAATGCGATGTTGAGCGGCGATTACAGCAATCCGCTGGCTGGACAATCCGCCTGGAGCGGGGACTCGGGCGGTTTTATCAGCACCGTCGTGAATTTGCCCGCCGCCGCGGCGGGGCAGACCGTGCAACTGCGATGGCGCTGCGCGACGGGTGCTACGCCCACATTTGGATCCTCCGGCACAATGGCATTCTGGAATTTCGACGCCACCAACGGGACGGCGGCGTCCGTGTCGACGGGCCTGACGGCCACGCCGTTCGTGGTTGGCAATCTCGGCGCGAGCGGCTCGTTGACATTCTTCTCCGGCAATCCGGGCCAGGCGGCCGGCGCGAGCGCATGGACCAATGCCGCCGGACCGGTCAATGCCAATTACAGTTTCTTCGGGTTCTCCCTGTCGACGACGAATGGCTCGGTGCTGAACCTCACCAACCTGAGCTTTGACGATCGCGGTTCGACAACGGGGCCCTCGAATTTCACGGTGCAGGTGAGCCAGCAGGCGAACTTCTCCTCGGTGATCTACAACAGCGGGATCAAGAATTCGCACCTCACCTCGGGCAGCACGTTCGCGACGGAGACGCAGGCATTATCGAACCCGGGTCTGACGGGGACGGTTTATTTCCGGGTGTACGGGTTCAAGTCCAGCGGGACATCCGGCACGTGGCGGTTGGATAATGTGAACCTGCAAGGCAGCGTCAGCGGCGGCCTCACGCTCGGGGGCGGCTGGTACATCGACTCGATTTCCGTCAACGACACCACGTGCTGCACCGGGCCGTGATGAGCGATGGCTGGTACCCGAGACATTTCCGGGAGTTCGTCCGGTTTGGTTTGGTGATGGCGATCACGGCGGCGATTCGCGCGACCAAGCCGGTTCACATCGCGGTGGAGTAATCGAGCCGGAGAGTGTCAGGGCTGGGGATGTTTCGATTGCAGCCACTGGACGGCGTTCATCTCGCCGTAAAGTTTCTTGCGTTCAAAGTAGCTGGTCAGATCGGCCTCATTGAGTGTTGGAAGGATCTGGTCTTTGGCGGCGAGCGCGACGCGGATGGCTTGCTTCTGCTGGTCCAACTCCGTTCGCATGGTGCCTGGAGGACGGCCGAGAAAGTCGTAATTCACCGACGGATCCAGTTGTGCCAGTATTTTCTGGTCGATGGCGATTCCCACCAGTTGCTCGATCGGTCCGCCGGTCCGCAACTCGTTGCCGAGAGCCAGGCCGATGGAGGCGAGAGAATTTGCCGAGGCGGCATCTCCCCGGGCAAAATCTTGTTGTTGCAGTTGTAGCATTTGGTTGCCCAGGTTCTTTAGGGAATTGAGATACGAGATGGACTCGCTCGAGGCTGCCCAGGCTTTGGCCGCCAGCGGGGGCCACCCGGCCAGGTCGCACATCTCTTCCACGGCCTGGCTGGTTTGCCCGGCGTAGGTGTCGAAGGATTGTCGGTGGGTCGCCTGGGTGAGCTCCTGAATGGCCTGGTCCGGCTGATTCGAATTGAAATAGTCCAAAGCCGAAAAATACCAGGCGAGGGCGTTGTCTGGGGATGACGCCTTGAAGGCGTCAATCCATTTGCGCTGGTCTTCCGGGAAGATCTTGTCGGCGATGACAACGAACTGGACGAAGGGAGTGTTCGGGAAGTTCGTTGCCGCCTCGCGCAGATAGGATGGATCGTGAGTCATTCGATACGCCGCGAGGAGACTTTCCGCGTTCCGCTTGTTTTGCCGCAAATAGGCGTCGATCTCTGCTTGCGGGAGTGCGCGGCTGGCCGGTCGGCTATTGTTTTGCGAAGCAGCCTCGATTTCTTCGCGCGTCGGCGCGAGGCGTGACTTGAGAAACTCGTCGAGTTGTTCATACGGCGATCTCGTGGCGTCGGGCGCCTGCACATGCGGCGTGGGTGGCTTTGCCGCATCATCGGGCTCGGGTTGCAGAGGGGCCAACGGCGCCTGCTCTTGACGGAGGGATCGGATTTGGTTCCGCAGGGTGGCGGCGCGGTGAGCCTCGTAGATGCCAGTCCCAGCGGCAGCGGCGATGGCGACGGTGATTACGGCTTTTTGGAATGTGGTCATGGCGATGGCCCTGGTGATGATCGCGGTGGCAGTCGTGGCGGCGGCTGTTGTTCCGCCAAGAGCAGCGCCGGAAACTGCCGCAGCGAGCCCGGCCGGAGCGGCCTGGACGGCGTCGGCGGAAAGAGCCACGCCGAGAGCGGCGGCGGTTGTTGTGATGCCACGGTGTGCCAGCAGCGAATGAAGTTTGTCCAACGCACGAGTGACGCGCATACGCGCGGCATCTTCCGTGGTTCCCAGCGCTTCGCCGACCGAGCGGAAATCGCGCTGCTCGAAGAAGCGAAGCAGAATCGCGGCGCGGTCCTCGGCTCCGAGGTGGGTGATGGCTTCATCGAGGATCGGCGCAACCTGTCGGAGGTTGGCGTTGGAATTGTCCTGAAGCGTATTCATTTCCACGGCCTCGCGTTCGCGGGATTGACGGCGCCGCTCGCCGCGCACGGCCCTGGTGGCGACATGATATGTGAGATGATGCAGCCAACCACCCAGCATCACATCCCTGGAAAGCGTGCGGCCCTTATTGGCCAGGGTGATGAAGACCCTTTGCGCCACGTCCTCGGCCAATTGCGAATCCCCGTCGACGAGGCGAAGCGCGACCGAATAGACGAAGTTGATGTAGCGCGCAACCAACTCGCGAAAGGCGGTTTCGGAGCCGGTCCCGGCGTATTCGGCGAGCAACTGTTGGGTGTCCGTCATGATCCCCTGGCTTGTTCACTAGTAAAGCCCCGCCGAAGCCCAAAACCGAACAAAAAACGTTTTTGCGAAGGGTGATCCGGGCGACCGGAGGCAGCTCATCAGTTCGCGGCGGGAGCCAGCATGGCGCGCAGGGCTTTGCCGGTGGGTGAGAGCTGGTGGTTCCGGAGGGATTCGAAGGCCTTGTTCCAGGACTGAGGGATGCTGCGGGGCCACGGAGGGAGCTTGCTGGATTCTGCATCGCCGAACGTGTAGTACGCAAAAAGGTACTGGCTGAAATACGGGACGACGACGGAGATGTTTTCCTTTTGCGCCATGCCCATCAGGAGGGTCAGGAATTGTTGGTCCAGCGGGCTCCAGAAACTGAAACTGTCCCGAGAAAAGATTTCACTGATGGAAGTCACTTTTGGCGCCTGCTTGCTGTGCTTGAAAAGCCACGCTTCCCCGATCGTGATTTTCATATTCGGTCTGTCCTGACGGATTTTCCCAACCAGGGTGGCCAGCTTCGCGATTTGGTCCTCGCCCTTCATTTTCAGGAAGTAGAGGTGAAGGTCCACGTAGTCCAGGTTCGGTTGTTGGGCGAATTTGAGGACGAAGTCCTCCGGTTCGGAGGTCACCGCGCCGGCGCCCAAGAGGGTGTTGGGACTGGCGCCGGTATTTTTCAGACGGGTCGTGAGTTCGCCGACCCAATTTGCCAGTTCGTCCGCCGAAAAGGACAGATGCAGCGTTTGGATGATGCTTGCTTCCGGCTCGGTGAGGACGCTGAGGTAATCGGGCTGGATCTCCCGGTAAATGAGGGAGTTTTCCTTTTCCAGGATATCGAGGAAGTCCTTTCGTCCCTGGGGATCATCGCGGAGATCGATGCGTGTGGGGGAGTTTTTGTCAGCGTGCGAACCGGGTGGCAGGTTGGGTTGGAACGGCACGTTGACGAAATGTTCCACGTACAGCTTCATATCACGCGAGTGAATCTCGCGGGCCAGGCGTTGATAGTAGTCAACGAGAGCGTGGGTATCGCCCACGGCAAGATCCGGCGCGGCGATCTGGACGAGCACCGCCTTCATATTCATGGCCTTGAACGCGTCGAGCGTAGCCAGCAGGTCCTTCCAGGGTTGTGGATCAGCGGTGGACGGACAGTAAAAGCTCGAGGCCATCGTCAGGCAGGGGGCGACGAGAGGACGAGGGTCTGCCTTTTGGAAGGGATAGGTCTGGTTGGCATGCCGAAGAGTGTCGTCCAGCTCCTGATACGACGCGCGGAACTGGTCCGGGATCGCGGTATCGGATGGAGGGGGCGCCGCTGTGGGCGCCGCCGGAGACTGGCCCGTTGTTTGACCACTGAATGTGAGAAGACGCACCGCGAGCGTCATGAACACCAGAATCTTTGTCATGTGATGGCCTATGAGGACGCGGTTCGTGATCTTGGTCTGGTGATGGCGATCAAGGCAACGACCCAGACCACCAAGGCCAGAGAGAGCAGAGGCACGAGCCAGATCGGGAGGAGTTGATGGACTTCGGCGACAGACACATCGCGCCGCTCGGCGACCCACACGTCCAGGCGCAGATTCAGCACCACAAGGATTGCGGCACAAGCCAATACAAAATGCCCGGCAACCATACGTATGGCCGCAGGGCCCGCTTTTCCCCGGCCCTGATACAGGCGCCAGGCGAATAGCGCGATCATGATGGCAGCGATGATCCCGGCCCACACGCGGTCGCCGGTGTCCCACGCCAGATAGACCAACCAGGAGAAGAAGGCCAGGTAGAGGCCGGCCACGAAAACGAGCCGCTTTCCCCCGGTCAAAGTCAGTGGAGGCGTGGCGCTGCCAGAGGCATCGAGTTGCCCGCGAATGGCCAGGATTCGTCTGAAGTGCACGACGGTGATGAGCGCGGCCACGGCGGCGTAGAACCACCAGAAGCCGGCCATCACGCCGAACCGGGTTTGATCACTCCACTGATAGTATGTGCCCAGGGCGGACACCGCGGGCCTTGCGACAAAGCACCATCCAAGCACGAATGTCCACAGGACAATGGCTGTCAGGCGTTGGGCCCGGCGTTCCCGCTCATTCGGGGCGAAATGAATGCCCATCAACGAGACGGTCATGCCGCTGGCGAGTCCGACGAACGGCGCGAACAACGCCCAAAGGAGACCCAACTTGGTGGCGCCGGCGCTCTTGGCTGCGGCGCCTGCGCCGGTGGCAGCGGTGGTGGTGGCCGCGGCCATGGGCAGGGCGGCGAGAACCATGGCGGAGAATGCCTCGGTCGGAGCGGTGCGGCCGAGGGTGCGTTCGACGAACGCAGCGACTTCCTCCTGGAGCAGCTTTCGGCCGCGCGACAGACGTTGTTTCACGGCGTCCTCGGTCAGGTCGAGTTCCCTGGCGACGGAAGCGATGGATTGATGTTCGCGATAGAAGAGGATGAGCGGTTCGCGGTAAATCTCCGGGATTTGGTTGAGGGACCGCCAGAGGATCGCCTCCTCCTCACGGTTCACGCTTTCGTCCGAGGGGAGCGGGTCGGGGGAGGGCGTGCGCTGGGCGATCTCGAGAGGCTCGGCGTCGTGGGATGGTTCGCGGCCTTCGCGATGAAGCTGCTTTTGGATGCGATTGCGCAAGATGCCACAGAGCCAGGCGCGGAGTTTTTCGGGTTCGCGCAAATGGCGGAGATGACACCAGGCGACCACGAACGTATCCTGGGCGACGTCCTCGCTCTGGCCGATGTTGCCGAGGCGGCTGTAGGCGAGCGAGCAGATCAGCGTCTGATACTTCGCGACGATGCGGCCGAAGGCGTCGCGGTCGCCGTCGAGCGAGCTGGCGACGAGTTGGGCATCGGTGGATTCGGTTCCGGGCATCGTGGTGGATGTTATCATAACGTTAGATAAGTCCACGAAACAGGCAAACAGGTGACAGGATTTCGGGTGGGGGGGAGGACCGGGCTCTCATGGCTGAGAGGAGACTGCTGGGAGCGGGCAATTCCAGCGATTTCCGGGGCGGCGACTACTGAATGCGCGGTTTGATGACGCGGGAGCCGATGGCCGCCAATTTGGCGCACAATTCGCGATACATGGCCTCGTCGTCGTAGGTGCCGATGATCGCGCCGCCCGAGCCGGCGAACTTGGCGCTGGCGCCGCATTGTCGTGCGACCTCGACCATTTGAATCTGCCACGGAGCGAGACTGTAAATGCTGCGGCGCGTATTGAAGTTCTCGTCGATGAGGCGTGCCAGGAGTTTCGGATCATGCTGGAGCAGGGCCTCGCGGCCCGCGGCGGCCAGTTCGGCGAAATGTTTCATGGCGCTGACCACGTTTTCTTCGCCGCGGTCAAACCGTCCACGGATGTCGTTGTGGAAGATTTCGGTCGGTTCACTCAAGCTGGCGTGATAGGCGAGGTAGAGCGGGGGGAGCAGGTCGAGGGGCATCGGTTCGTAGGCGTAGCATTTCAGGCCGCCGATGACGTGCTCGCGCGTCTTGTCGAAATCCATGTAGACGAGGCCTTCGTAGGCCTGGATCACGCGGTCCTGAAGGCCGGCGCCGATGCCGAGCTCCTCTTTCTCGACGGACAGGACGAGCGACGGCTGGGCTTCGAGCGGGATGTCGACGCCGTAGAATTCCATGAGGCAACGGAGTGTGGCGACGATCAGGGCGCTGGAACCGGCCATGCCGACCTGGCGGGGGATATTGGTCTGGTAGCGGACGGAGAAATTGCGGTTGGGCAGCGTGATCTGAGCCGCCTGACAGAATTCGACGAACCGTTTGATGGTGGCCTTGATGAGCCGGATGCCGCCGTAGTAGCCGTGAAGTTTGACGTCCTTGACGAGGTCGTGGATGGAACTGAATCGGGCGCGGTCGTCCTCGGTGAGCACGATGTCGACGGAATCCCATTCATAGAGCACGACCTCGGCCCAGAAGTTGCGGACGATGATCGAGATCGTCTTGCCGTGATAACCGTCGGAGGGATTTCCGAGGAGCCCGGCGCGGGCGTAGCCGCGTTTACGAATGATGATCACGGAGCAATGCCTCCACATGCTGGCGCAGGGCGGGACCTTGCTTCTTGTCCGCGAGGGCGAACTCGACGAAGGCGCGGAAGTAAGACTGGAAGTTCCCGATATCGTAGCGGCGTTCGGCCCGGCTCAGGCGGATTCCGTAGGCCTTGCCGCCTTCCTTGATCATGAGGCGGATGGCATCGGTGACCTGGATTTCGCCGCCCTTGCCCGGATGGATGCGGCGGATCGCGTCGAAGACGGTGGGCGCGAGGACGTAGCGGGCGGCAATGGCCAGATTGCTCGGGGCCTCGGACTGCGAGGGTTTTTCGATGAGATCGTCGATTTCAAACACATCGCCGTCGGTCTTGGGTTTGGCAATGCCGTATTGATGGACCTCCTCGGGGGAAACCTCCTCGAAGGCGATGACGGCGACGGCGTTCTTTTCCGAGAAACAGCGCGTCATGCGGCGAACGACATCGCTTTGGGCGTGCAGACCGATGATCGAATCGCCCAGGGCGACGACGAAGGGCTTTTGGCCGACGAACGCCTCGGCGCAAAGGATCGCGTGACCGAGTCCGAGGAGCTGGCGCTGGCGGGTGTAGAAATACTGGATGGCCGCGCGCTCGAATTCCAGCTCGGTGAGGGAATCCTCCTTGCCGGTTTCGCGGAGGACGCGAACGAGTTCTTCATTGAGGTCGAAATGGTTTTCGAGGGAGGCTTTGCCCTGGCCGGTGATGAACATGATGCGTTTCATGCCGACGCGGGCGAGTTCCTCGACGACGTACTGGACGACGGGTTTGCGTCCGACCGGGAGCATCTCTTTGGGCTGGGATTTGGTCGCGGGCAAGAGCCGCGTGCCGAGTCCGGCGACGGGAACGACAGCGATATTAATGTCCATGTTTCCTTTCGCGCGCTTCCGAAATCAGTCGATCGACATCCTATTGGCGGCCGGTGGAATAACTGTCCCGCGCCTTTCGTTCGCGATGGCTTCGACGGTCAACCGGCACTTGATCACGCCGACGGGTTGCGTCGGCCGGCCAGAACGGTGGCCCAACGGGGTAACGAGCGGCATGGTATACCGGCGGTTTGGTGGAAAGCAAGCCGGGGAACGCGCAAAGGAAGTTGGGGTGCTGGAGTAGCGGAGTGCTGGCTGGCGAGCGGGAAAGTGGGCGCTGCTGAGCGAATCGCGAATCAACGCGAATGGGGAGGAGAAGAGAAGGTCGTGTTGTGGGCGAGGGGATTCTGCCGTGCAGTTGGTCGAGCGGTCAGTGCCGATGGTGGCGGGCGGCCAGGGTGGGGAGCGGGATGCCGGGAGGAGCGTTGATACCTGGTAGTACGAGGCATCGGTTCGTGGACAATACATGGTAGTGCCATGCATCGTGGGAGGCGAGCGGACGATTTAGGGCGACGAAATGTTGCAATGTTGAGACCCGGCCCCGGTTCCCTCTCACCCCGAGAAAGCCCCCATCAACAAAGACCTCGACCTGCGAACTGCCGTCGGATTGAAGGTCTACCGAGGCACGGTGGCGGACGGGCGGTGGGACGTCGCGCGATAGGAACGGGTTTTCGCTGCCGTAACCTCGCCGCGGCCCTCTCACCTGTTGAAGGAGAGAGGGCGAGGCGACTCGGGCGCAAATCGCCGGAGATCAATCGTGCTGGTAGAGGTCGACCACGACGGTCGCGCTCTTGGCCTTCCCGTTCACGAGGGCCTTGTACTTTAGGGTCGAGGTACCGAGGAAGGTGTAGTTGGTTGGGCCGGAGGTTCCGTGCGGCAAGGAGAGGAACGCGCCCTGAACGAGGCCGGAGCCAGTGGGGCCCTGGGGTCCGGTGGCGCCGGTGGCACCGGTTGGGCCTTGCGGGCCGGTTTCGCCAGTTGGGCCCTGTGGACCTTGCGCGCCTTGCGGGCCCTGGGGGCCGATGAGTGCGATGAAGTTGGTCGAACCGAGTTGGCCGTTGGAATTGATGGTGACGAGGCTGGCCGTTGGCAAGGTGACGCCGTTGATGCCGGCGATGAACGTGCTTGCGTGAATGCCCTCGGTGCCGATGCGGATGACGGCGTCGTCGCCGTTGTCGCCCTCGTTGCCGATATCGATGTTGTTATCGCCAGTGGTGGCAGACAAGCCGGCATTAAATCCGAGTGCGATGTTGGTGTTTCCCGTGGAATTCTCCATGGCGTAGCTGCCGACGATCGTGTTGGCGCTGCCGCTGGTGAGCATGCTGCCCTCCATCGCCTTGTGGCCAATCGCGGTGTTGTGGCTGCCATTGGCGTTGTAATACAGCGCGCCGAAGCCGTAGGCGACGTTGCCGGAGCCGTTCGTCTCCACCTGGAGCGCGGAGATGCCGAAAGCGCAGTTGTAGCCGCCGCTGGTAAGAGAGGCGAGCGCCGAGTCACCGAACCCGGCGTTGTCGGTGCCGGTGACTGCGCCGTTGCCGGCGTTTCCTGCGAATTCATTCTGGGCGCGAGCGGCGATGGCGAGCGCGATGAGAGTTGCGGCGGCCAAAACTGCGATCTTCATGGATCAATTCTCCTTTGTGAGTTTGAGCGGGGCGGCGGCGATGAGTTGAGGCTCCCCCTGTGCCCCGTATTTCTGCGGCGATGAATGTTGGTGTTCCTGGTGTTCTTGTTTCAGTCCGTGCCAGAAGCATCGGCAGCGACTCGGGTCTCTTGATGGGGACTTTCCCCCACGGGTGGGAATGATCGACGACGGAGGTCGGGAGACGATGCAGTGCCACGAACGGACGCGAATGAATGCAGATCGACGCAGGTGAATGCAGATGTGGGAAGCGCGAAAGCCAAACGTCACAACGGAAGCACGAAACTCGGATAGCGAAATCCGAAATGGGTGCCACGAATTGACACGAATGGGCACAGATGGGGGCACGAAAATAGGAGGCGGGAGCGGGATGCTCGGTGGGTGGGTGCTACCTAGTAGTACTAGGTATCGGCTTATGGACAATACATGGTAGTGCCATGTATCGTGGGAGGCAGTCGGGGAGTGGGGGTGGGCGAAAAAGTTAGGGCGACGAAATGTTGCAATGTTGAGACCCGGCCCCGGTTCCTATACCACGTCAGGGTGTGCCCCAACCGTTTACGTGTTAACGCAGCCTACTCGGTCGCCCCCACCATGAATTGTTCGATCTTCCCGTCGGGCAGAGTGCGCTGCCCAATCTCCACATTCTTGTGAGGAAACTTCACGAGGAACTCACGGTAGGTCATACCACCACGCTCCTTGCGGGAGGTCTCGGTCAGCGATTGCGGCTTTCCCAACGGTCCGAGTCCGGTGGCGAAGTCTTTCAGTGCCTGCTCGGAAAAGTAGAAATTGGCGTTGTCGCTGAAGAGCGCCCGGTTGATTTTGCCATGTTGCAGGCCGACGAGAATTTGGCGGGCTTGCTGCTCTTCTTTACTGGCGTCTTCCTGCGGAAACAGCAGCGCCGCGATTTTTTGCGCGATGGGTCTCGCCGCGTGATCCGCATCCTCATTCGTCAGGACCACCACCGCAACCCGGTCATCGGGAAAGACCATGTTCTCCGAGACGAATCCGCTAACTTCACCACCATGCAAGATCGCGCGGCGCGAAAACTTGCGTTGCACGTCGACACCCAGCCCATAATCGTTGGCGATGCCGTTCTTGAGCACGGTCGCCGACTCCATTTCACCGTAGGACGCAGGCTTCAGCAGTGTTTGATTGATCAGGCTGATGTCCCATATCGCCAGGTCTTCGGGACGCATCGCCAGCTCTCCCGTCGCGAACAGCCATCCCTTGCCTTCTTTGTGTGCAACCCGCAGTGGGCCGAGTCCATAGCGCGTGTAACCGGTGGCGTCCGTTTCGTTGAGGCGCTCCTGGTCAACATTCATTACGCTCTTCATCCCGAGCGGAATGAAGATGTGCTGCCGGAGGAACTCGACCAGCGGTTGTCCGCTGGCGCGTTCGACAATCAACCCCGCGATCACATACCCGGTGTTGCTGTATTGCCAATCAGTGCCGGGCTCGAAGTCAAGCGGCCTGTGCGCCCAGCGATCCAAAATCTGGTCAGCCGAGACCGGTTGCAGCATGAACGGCGGCACATAATCCTGCGGCCAGTAGTCCTGATATCCGGAAGTGTGGGAGAGCACTTGCCGGATGGTGATTTCCCTGGCGCGCGTCAGGTCGGGAACGAAGCGCGCGACTGGATCATCCAGCGAGAGCTTGCCCTGCTCGGCGAGCATCAGGATCGCCGTGGCCGCGAATTGTTTACTGATCGAACCGATGCTGTAACGCGTCTCGGGGGTGGCCGGCACGCGAGGTTCGACGCGAGCATCGCCATAGGCTTGGAGGTAGGCGATGCGGCCGTCGTGCACAATCGCGACTGAAGCGCTCGGCACACCAGTTGCCGAAAGAACCTGCCTCACCGCCTCATCGATTTTGCCGCGCAGGTCGGGTGCCAGAGTAGCCGAGGTCTGCGCCAGCGCCAGCGAGGCGGTCTGGAGCAAAAAGAAAAGGAAGACACGCAAACGAGGACTGTATTTTTTCATGACAGCGTCTTTGATCTTTGTTTGTGATCCCAGTCCACACCGGGCTCAACACGCAGGTCGCCAGCCCAAACAAATGAGGAGTCGGTGGCTCGTGGAAGGATTTGCAAAAGCCTGATATTACAAAAGGCGAACATTGGCAACGACAATCTTTGGCCGGGTTTAAATTGCCCGCGCACGGACCAAGTTTCAACTGCCCGGTGACACCATACCTGCATGGGTTTATAACCGGGCACCGAGAACAAGAGACGTGGTCGTTCAGACGCATACGGTTCAGTGCTGCACACCATCCAACCAACAGACAGGGTCCGCATGTTTGCGATCTGGCTGGCGGCGGGAGCGGGATGTCGGGAGGGACGTTGATACCTAGTAGTACTAGGTAGCAGCTTGTGGACAATACATGGTAGTGCCATGTATCGTGGGAGGCGGGCCGGGAGTGAGGGTGGGCGAACGATTTAGGGCGACGAAATGTTGCAATGTTGAGACCCGGCCTCGGTTCCCTCTACGTCTCAAAAACTCTCATTTATGTGGGTCCCAATGATCGTCCCTGGCGGCGGGAAATTCATCGCCGCGTCGTCAAGCACGAGAACCCAATCCAGCGCTTCCCCAACGTCTGGAGGAGTGAACTCGCGCCGCCCGCTATTCGGAAATTCCCCAATCAGACTCGCCTTGCCGTCGCGCGGATTGAACCACCACGCTTTTATTGTTTTTCCTCGGATGCAGTCAGTTCGCACTGGAAACGTTTTTCCCGCCGGCGCATAAACCATCGCATACCGGCCCTCGCTGTCACGGGTGGCCACAAACCGATAAAGTCCCGCCCCGGGAACGCTCGTTTGGTCCCGATAGGGAAGGATGATGGAATCATCCGGCACGCGGGTCAAAAAAGGTCGGGACAGCAGCAAGCGCTTGCCATACTGCATTTCGAACGCGCCCGGTGCATCCATCGCCTCCTTCCAAGTCCTGATCGGGAAAAAGATCGGCTGGCGGTTGGTCGCCCACATTTGCCACACCGCATGGTTGCCGTAGGTATGGCCGCAGGCTCCGCTGAACAAGTCCCAATAAAGAGGCCGGCGCACATCTGCCGCCAAAGCATAGCCATGCTTCGAGCCATCGAACGCGATAGGGATATCTTCGTAAATCGGCTCGGCATCAATGACCGGTTTGGCCGGCATTCGGTCGTAATCAAGACGCGTCTTATCGTAGTTATCAGTGTATTCGGCATTATGGCCATTCTGGCGCATGTTAAAATCAATCAGTGCGTCGTCCGTCAGCCAGTCAGCGGAACCGTGGTGACCGAAGGGATGAAAGGTGATCAAATGAGACCCGCCATCGCCGCGCCGCAGTCCCGCGGCCATCGCATCGATAATCGCGCGTTGACGTTCTGTGGCGATGGGCCGATCGCCGCCCAAAATCCAGACCACCCCGCAATCCCGGTAACGACGGCCCAGCCACTCGCCGTAGACTGCCGCGTTTTCCGGAGTGAAAATCACACCTCCCTCTTTGCCTTGGAACCAGCGAGTTCCCCAGGTCGGCAGCATTCCGACATACAGGCCCAGCGCATTCGCGCGATGCACCATCCAATCCACGGTCTCGAAATACTTTTCATTGGGCTTGGTCGGATCGTCGTCGTGGAGCGGCGCTTCACCATAGGCGTTGGTGAACGGCGGCCACTCAATACTGGGGATGGCGACCGCCTGGATGACGGTGAAACCTTTTGCGACGCGGTTCTCCAAATACTGATCGGCTTCTTCGCGGGTCAGACGATCGAAGAGTTCCCAAGCCGTGTCCCCCAACCAGAAGAACGGCTGACCGGACTCGGTGACGAGGAAGTGTCGATTGTCGCTGACCTTCAGTTTGGGCAGGGCGCGCATGCCGGTGAGGCCAGCGTTGGTGACTTCAATTGCGGCGACGGCGTTTTCCGACGGTATTTCCGCGGCCCAAATCGAGGGCGCGCAAAGAAACAACAGAAAGAATATCGTCGTGCGTTGGTAGTTTTGCATTGGCGCGAGCAGGAATTTATGCACTCAAAGCGCACAAGGGCAAGCCTCAATGGGTACCTGATAATGTCGAGTCGTGAGCATAAAAAACGAGCGAATCCCTCGAGAATCAGACCAACTCACAGATGTGCTTCGTCAGACGGATACGGCGCGGCGGCCCCGGTTTCCGAATCGGGTGAAAGGCGCGAGGTATTGAGGGGAAACGACGGCAACCAGGATGGTTGCCCTACAAAACGGATCGCGCCTGGCAAGGGCGGCGACAGGGGAGGGCTGACGGACGCAGGCTAAAGCCGTGCGGCTACGAGGGAACGGCAGGGCGAATGTGTTGGAGTCGAAACAAGCGGGCGGGCTGCCCGCTCGGTGGTTACCACTGGTATCGTGAATGGATTTGACATGTGTATCTTATTAGGATAGGCTTGGCGGGTATGGAGAAGACGTTGGGTTTGGAAACGGCAAAGCGGCAACAAGTCGCCGTACTCCAAAGGGGAGGGGCACCCCCCTATATCTGCGAAACGAAGCCAGTTTTTTGAGATGGGTGAGAATGCGGAATCTATTGGGCTGCTGGTGGTTGCACTGTCGAGTGGGACAAAATGGCATCTGGCTTCGTTTTGCCGGAAATGGCTTCGTTTGGCAGCGTTCTCTTCCCGAGAACGCTGCCCTTCGGGCCTCGAGACGACGCGACGCCATCTCGGCGCTACCCTCGCGCTTCGGTTTGGGGTTTGGAGGGGGAAACGCTGCGAGAGAATGGCCCGCGAATGCGATTCGCGGCTACAATGCGGCGCGACTGGTCCCGCGAACAGATGGCTCGGCGTACGGCAAAGCGGTGACCGGTTACCGCACGGCTCGACTTCGTTCGGGGGAGCGGCTCGCTGGGAGGCTCGCCCTCCAAAGGGAGGGCTGGGCCGCGAAATATAAAAAAACACGAAACGAACCCGAGAAATGGAGGGGTCGAGTTTTTTCTAATTATCGATAATGGAATGGGTTGGAGAGATCGGATGTCGGAATTCTTTACACTTTTGACTGAAAAACGAACCCGAGAATTGGCAAAACGAACCCAAGAAAACGGGGAACGAACCCGAGAATATGCGGAACGAACCCGAGGATTGGGGAACGAACCCGAGAATGGGAGGAGAGTGAAATGAAGGGGTGGATTGTTGGGAAACCCCTCACCCTGACCCGCCTGAGGCGGGCAAGCCCTTTGCTCCGACCTCCGGCCCGGAGGTTCGGAGCGTCTCGGCGGCTAGTGCCGCCTTCGGCTCCCCCGGGAGGGGCGAGGGATCACGGTGGCGGCCGGGTGCCGGGAGACCTGCGGTCGATGGGTGTGCAGGGTCCCGATGGAGGAATCGGGACAGGTCGGGAGACCCGTGCACTACGAGAGAACGGCGGTACGACGGGGCACCTGGCCGACAACATGGACCGCGAATGAGATTCGCGGCCACAACGACCGGGGCGAACGGCGCGGAGCCGCGGTCGACCACGCCAGAGGCGAGCAAGCGCCCGCGGCTACAAGGGAACGGACCTCGAATGAGATTCGCGGCTACAAACAGAATGCTATTCGCCGATTTTCAGAGATTCGACGCTGATGATGTCGGGATTGCCGTTCTTGATGGAGGCGAGGAGTTTGTCGCCGGGTTCGGTGTTGAGTTGAATGCGGCAACAGGCGGCGGCGGCGCCGTCGAAGATGACGTTTTGGACTTCCTCGATATTGATATTGGCGCGGCGGATCTGGTCCATCACGTAAGCGAGCACGCCGACGCGGTCGTAATGGCGGACGGTGAGTTGCCATTTGGCGGGCGTGCGCGTGGCGAGGTTGACGCAATTGAGCACCACGCCGGTTTTCACGTAGGTCTCGATGATGCGGATGGCTTCCTCGGCGATAGCTTCCTGGGCCTGCTCGGTGGACGCGCCGATGTGGTGGGTGCCGTAGAGGTTCGGCAGATCGAGAATCGGGTCGGCAAACTCGCCGGTGGCATCGGCGGGTTCGGGGTCGAACACATCGAGGCCGGCGCGAATCCGTTTCGCTTCCAACGCGGCGCGGAGGGCGGTTTGATCGACGACCTCGCCGCGGGCGGTGTTGATGAGGATCGCGTTGGGTTTCATCATCGCGAGGCGGTCGGCGGTGACGAGTTTTTTCGTGTCGGGCTTGAGCGCGACGTGGAGCGAGACGATATCGGCGCGGCGGAAGACGGTGTCGAGATCGGGCGAGAGCTCGACGTTGAGTTCGCGGGCTTTTTGCAGGTTGAGCGAGCGCGACCAGGCGATGACGTGCAGGCCGAAGGCGTGGGCGCGTTTGATGACTTCGCGGCCGATCTGGCCGACGCCGACGATGCCGAGCGTCTTGCCGTACACGCCGTCGGCCTTGCTGAATTCCTTCTTGTTCCACTTGTGGGCGCGGAGAGCGGCGACGCTGTCGGGAACGCGGCGATCGATGGCGAGCAGCAATGCGAAGGCGAGTTCGGCGACGGCGACGGAATTTTTGCCGGGACAATTCGTCACGTAGACGCCGCGGGCGCTGGCGGTTTTGACATCGATTGTGTTGACGCCCGCGCCGGCGCGGAGGATGACGGCGAGTTGGTCGCCCGCCTGGATGGCATCGGCGGAGACCTGCTTGCTGCGGACGACGAGGATTTTGCAGCCGGAGATCAGCCTGGGCAGTTCGTCGGCTTTGGCCGAGGCGTTGTAGGTCACGTCGCAGCCGAGTTTCTTGAGACGGTCGAGGTGGTTCTCGGAGAACTTGTCGGCGATCAGAATCTTCATATTAGCCTCCCGTGTGGTGAACGGAGCACCGCGGGGAGGATAGAGCAGGGGGCGCGGCTTGGCAAGCACTGGGTTTGGAATGTCAAGTTTTCTATGGGGCGGGTTGGGGGAAGTGGAGGGCACACTCGGGGGTTGCAATGGAGGATGGGAACCGGTAAATTGCGCGCACCGAACGAACATTCTATGGACATGGACACTGCGGCTTCACAGGGGGGAACGGGGATGCCACATGACACCAGGAAGCTGCGGGTGTTGGTGGTGGACGACCAAACGGCCGTGTGCGATGTGGTGGCCGACACGATCGAATACGCGGGCCACGAGATCGTCGGCAAGGGCCACGACGGGGTCGAGGCCGTGTCGCTGGCGAAGGATTTGCAGCCCGACCTGGTGGTCATGGACATTGCGATGCCGCGGATGAACGGAGTCGACGCGATGAAGGCGATTCTGGCGGCGAAATCGGCGAAGCGGGTTCTGCTGATGTCGGGCGAGTATCGCTCGTTGGGGGTGACGCGCGAGGAGATGGTGCGAGAAGGCGCGGCGGGTTTCATGGAGAAGCCGTTTAACGTGTCCGAGCTGTTTGAGTTGCTCGATCGGTGGTCGGGCGAGGGCGCGGCATGACCGAGAAGAATTTCCAGACGGCCGTGCAGTATGGCAGCATCGTGCTGGCGATTTCAGTGGTATTCAACATCTGGGTGGTGATGCGCTATCGCGAAGTGTATCGCGACGCGCTGCGTGCGGAGGTGCAAGTACAGCAGATGGCGTTGCGTGAGCAGTTGAGAGAGGGACTGGTGCAGGATTTTGCCGCCCGTGCCAACGGCGATCCGCAAATCGCGCAGATTTTCCGTCAGGCCCAGGCCAATGCGGCGGCAATGGCCCCGCGCAAGCCCGCGCCGCATCCGTGAGGCCGATTCCATGAGCACACCGGACGAAATTGTGAACCGCCCGACCGCCGGGCATGGTGGGGTCGAATCGGTGGGCGCGCCGATGGATGTTTCGGCGGCGATTGCGCAGTTGCGCATGCTGGTCTGCGGATTGGGTGTGGGCCTGCTGGTGGTGAGTCTGGCGCTGACGGCGTTCGTGTACAAGCAGAACCGCAATCTCGTGCGGGCGACGAACCTGCACCAGCAGCAGTTGGCGGCGTTGGAGGCCAACGATCACGCGCTGGATTATCTGGTGAATGCGTTGATCCGCTACAGCACTGGCAAGCCCGAATTGATGGCGCTGCTGGCACGGCACGGTCTTCGTCCCCCGGCGACCTCGCCCGCGCCCGCGGCGCCGAAGCCCTAGCGGGGCGACAACGTCCCGGATAGCTCCGTGATTTCGGGCAGGGACGCCAGCGCCGCTTCCGCCGCGACCGTCTCCGCCTGCTTCTTGCTGGAACCGTTCCCGCGACCGATCTCGCGTCCCTCCCACTCGACCACGGCCTCGAAATATTTGCTGTGGTCGGGGCCCGACTCGTGGACGACGCGATAGACGGGACCGTTGGGGGAATGCGCCTGCAGCAGCTCCTGCAACCGTCCCTTGGGATTCTGGCGCGGCGTGGTTTGTTTGATGTTCAGGAATTCTTCGGCAAACTGCGCGAAGACAAATTTGCGAACCACTCGCAGACCGCCATCCAGGTAAAGCGCCCCGAGCAACGCCTCGTACGCGTCCGCCAGATTGGAAAGCCGCTCGCGCCCGCCGCTGGCCTCCTCGCCCTTGCCCAGCATCAGGTGCCCGCCCAGATCGATCGCCTGCGCCCGCTTGAACAGCGTGTGCCGATTCGCCAGGTGCGCTCGAATCTGCGTCAGCTTGCCCTCGGGCAGATCCGGATACAATTTGTAGATCCGATCCGTCAGCACCAACTGCAGCACCGCGTCGCCGAGAAACTCCATCCGCTGATTGTGATGATTCGATTCGCTCCCGCGCTCATGCGCAATTGACGGATGCGTCAATGCCTCCGTGAGCAGCTCGAAATTCTTGAACTCGTAACCGATGGTCTTCTGCAACTTTTCAGAATGCATGATTGCCGCGTCGCCTTCGCGTGCAGGGGGATTGTGCGGCCCCGAACCCTCTTCCCTAGTTTCAGAGCGCAAAATCCGTCTGCTACACCCAAAAACCTACCCAACCCCCTCCCAAAAATCGAGCCTAATCTTTCCCACCCCCCGGCCTCCCCGTGGCTACTCGGCTGCTTCCTCCGCCCGGCAATTCGCCTCGAACTTGCGGTCTAGCGTCTTCCCGACCGCGGGTGAAACCGGTAATGCGTCTCCTTCAGCCGCTGCTGATCCACGTGCGTGTAAATCTGCGTCGTCGAAATGTCCGCGTGCCCGAGCATCTCCTGGATTACCCGCAGATCCCCGCCGTTCTGAAGCAAATGGCTCGCAAAACTGTGCCGCAACGTGTGCGGCGTGATGTTCTTCGCAATGCCGGCATGCCGCGCGTATTTCTTGATCACCACCCAGATCGTCTTCCGACTCAACGCCTGGCCACGTGTCGACAAAAACACCTCGCCCACGTTGTCCGCTCGCGCAAACGACGGGCGCGCTTCGACCAGGTAACGCCTCGTCCACTCCACCGCCTGTTTCCCAATCGGGACAATCCGTTCCTTGCTGCCTTTGCCCATCGATCGCAGGAATCCCGCCTCGAAATTGACGTCGCTCAGTTTGATGTGCGCCACCTCGCTCACCCGCAACCCCGTCGCGTACATGAACTCCAGCATCGCCCGATCGCGCAGCCCGATCCGCTTGCCCGTGTCCGGTGCCGCCAGCAGACGGTTCACTTCCTCGTAATCGAGTAGATGGGGCAGGGTGCGCCACAACTTCGGCGAATCGATTGTCTGCGTCGGGTCGGCCGCTAGAAGTTTCTCCCGCGACAAAAACCGGCAAAACGTCCGGATCGCCGCGAGATGACGCGCCAAACTGCGCGCGCTCAGCCCGGCCTTCCGTCGATGCAGCAAATACTCCGTGATGAGCTGACGCTGCGCACCGTTGAGATGGTCCACGCCGCGACCATGAAGAAATGCGGCAAACTGGGCGAGGTCGGTCCGATAGGCCGCGCGCGTGTTCGCCGCCAGCCCGCGTTCAACCGTCAGATGATCGAGAAACGCGTCGATCAGTTGCTGCACCGACAACCTCCTTAAGGTTGCCGCGCAGTATAATTCTCACCCGCCGATTGTGAAAGACCTTTCACAACTGCAAGCGGGGCAGGGCACACGCCACAAGCCCACCGCACCGCCCACCTCAAACGAGACAAAAAGCATCCTCTTTTTGTTTGACATATCAATCAGATGTCGTATTAATCCCTCATAACATGGAAACTTGGAAGGAATTCGAGGCCAACGAACTCACCCACAGCGCGGCCCATCACCTCATCGCCATCTATGAGGTCGGCCTCGAGTACGGCGGCTGGGCTCGCGTCTCCGATGTCGCCCGCGAACTCAACATCACTCGTGGCAGCGTCTCCATCAATCTTCGGGCCCTGAAAAAACGCGGCTGGATCGACACCGACCAGCATCACATGGTCAAGCTATCGCCAAAAGGCCAGCGCGCGGTCCAGTCCGTCCTCGCGAAAAAGGCCGTCGTGAAAGCGTTCCTCACCAACGTCCTCAACGTCCCTGAACCCCAGGCCGAGATCGACAGTTGCAAGGTCGAACATCTCATCAGCCGGCCCACGGGCGAGCAGCTCGTCCATTTCATGCGGTTCCTCGTCTCCGAAGATCCGCTCGCCAAGCAGGTCCTCGATCGCTTCCGGAATTTCCATGACCAATGCCCCGAAACCAGAACCTGCGACGTCTGCCAGGGCCATTGCCTCATCCAGGAATTGCAGCAGGCCACCCTATGAACCACGACCGAGCCGAGATCGTCGAAGACCTGAATCGTCTCATGGCCGAGGAGGTCGAGGCGTTCCTCCGTTATTTCCAAATGAAGTTCCGCCTCCGCGGCGTGGAGCGTCTTGCCGCCGAAAAACTGCTCGACGAAGGCACGCGCGAGACCCTCGAACACGCCGAGGCGATCGCCAAACAAATCCGCGTCCTCGGCCACATCCCGCAACTCAAGATCGAGTTGGACTTGCACGCCAGCCCGACCAATCTGCAGGATGCCATGGCCGAAATGCTCGAGGTCGAACGCCAGGCCCTCGACGCCTACCGGGAAGTCCTCCCGCGCGTCGCCGGCGACACCATGCTCGAAGATTTCATCCGCAAACAAATCAGCGTTGAAACCGAACACGTCCAGGAGATCGCCACGTTATTGGAATAGGGTAGACGGACACCGGCATCCCATCCCTCCCTGCGAAAACTGAAATGAGTAAATCCGTTCATCATGAAATGGTCGATTCGTTGCTCGCGGTGAAGTGGTTCTCGCCGACGCGAAGACGTCTCGGCCTTCGCCTGCTTCTCGCGCTCGGCGCGTTGCTCGTCCTCACCGTGCTCGTCTGGCAGGGCCTCACCGCCGGCGGCAGCCCCGACCCGACCGTCCCGCACCTCAGCCGCACCGTCGCCGTGCTTGATATCGGCGTGCTCGTGTTCCGCGAAGGCCTCGAATGCATCCTCGTCCTCTCCGCGATCACCGCCAGCATGGTCGGCGGCGAACAATCCTTCCGCCGTCCCATCGCCTTCGGCGCGAGCCTCGGTTTTCTGGCCACGCTCGTCACGTGGGTCATCGCCGTCGCTGTCGTCAACGATCTTTCCTCCAATGTCTCCGCGCTGAATCTTCAGGCCGCGACCGGCCTCCTCGCCGTCATCGTCCTGCTCGTCGTGATGAACTGGTTCTTCCACAAGGTCTACTGGGGCGGCTGGATCTCGATGCACAACCGCACCAAGAAAAAACTCCTCCGCAGCGCCCGACTCGACCAAATCTCCCAGTCGCGTCTGTTCCGCGGATTGTGCCTGCTCGGGTTCGCCTCGCTTTATCGCGAGGGATTCGAAGTCGTCCTCTTCCTGCAAAGCTACTACCTGCGCATGGGCGGCAAACTCGTCCTCGAAGGCGCGCTGCTCGGTCTGCTCTTCACCGGCATCGTCGCGGTCCTCACTTTCGTCGCGCACCGGCAGTTGCCCTACCGCAGAATGCTCGTGCTTACCGGCGTCCTGCTCGGCTTCGTGTTGCTGGTCATGGTCGGCGAACAAGCCCAGGAAATGCAGCTCGCCCACTGGATTCCAACCACGCCAATCCAATCTCTCACCGGCCTCATCCCCGCGTGGATGGGCCTGTGGTTCTCGGTGTTTCCGACCGTGGAGACGCTCGTGGCCCAGGGCATCGCCGCCGCGCTCGTGCTCGGATTCTATTTCGCGCCGCGATTCCGTAAACCCAGGTTTGTGCAAAATGGCGGATCGTCTCACCCTGATTCCGCCGCTGAGCCTGTCCGCGAGGCGCAGACGCGCTCACTCAGCGAAGTACAGCGCCAGCCGTTTCGGCCCGTGAGCGCCCATTACCAGAATCTTCTCAATGTCTCCCGTGCGGCTGGGTCCCGTGATAACCGATAGGGCGCTCGGCCAGCGTTTATTATAGCGTTTCCGCAGGAGCGCCATCGCCGTTGCCAGATCGGGCGCAATCTGCTCCCGCCGTGCCACCACCAAATGAACCGGCGGCAACACCGACACTGCCCGCCCGCCTGCCGACACCGCCGTGACAATGATCGACCCCGTTTGCGCCACGAGATAATCGCATCCCGTCACGCCCAAATCGCATTCGCGCACGCTGGCGTTCGCGTCACCGACAGTCTTGCCCGCCAATTCGCCGCCGTCCGTCGCGATCTTCGCAAAACCCTTCACGAATGCCCGCAGCGCCTCGTCACTCTCAATGATCTCGCCGCGCAACGCCGCAAACTCGTTCCGGAATCGTGTCTCCGTCTCGGTCACCGGCGCGAACACCGGCGCATCGGTCGGCGCAAGCGGCCGATTCGCCGCGATCCTCAATGCCGCGCGCACGCGTCCGAGAATATTGTCACGCGCGACGTTCATTCTTCCTCCAGTAATCCCGGAAACTCTGCTTCGGCGGCGTCGGAAAATCGCGCCGCGCCGTCCACGGCTTCAGCAGCGGTCCGGCCCAACCTCGTCGCAGCGCGAACGCGCCGAGCGTTGCCGCGACGGCATACCGAACCGGCGACAGCATCGCGCACAACCACGCGCGGAAAAGGAATCGCTGGATCGGGTTGTCGAACCCGCGCCGAACCGCATTGCGGCGATTGTGCAGAAGATGATGATGCAGGTCGATCCGCACGGGACACGCGTCCGTGCACGCGCCGCACAACGAGCTCGCGTACGGCAGGTGCGCCCAGTCGTGCGCGTCTCGCAGATGTGGCGTGATCACCGATCCGATGGGACCCTGGTACGTTGTCCCGTATGCGTGCCCGCCAATGTTCTTGTACACGGGGCAGGCGTTCAGGCACGCGCCGCAGCGAATGCAATGCAGTGCGTCGCGTTGTTCGGCGTCCGCCAACAGCCGCGTGCGCCCGTTATCCAGCAGGATCACATGAAACTCCTGCGGACCGTCCGCCTCGTGCTCCTGTCGCGGCCCGCCGATCAGCGAGCTGTATGCCGTCATGAGTTGTCCCGTCCCGCTGTCCGCCAGCAACGGCCAGAACAGCGCCAGGTCCTCCAGCCGCGGGATCAGTTTCTCGATCCCCACGATCGCCACGTGCACCCGCGGCAGCGAAAACGTGAGCCGCGCGTTGCCCTCGTTCTCCGTCAGCGCGATCATTCCCGTGTCGGCAATCGCAAAATTCCCGCCCGTAATCCCCATGTCCGCCGTCAGGAACTCGTGCCGCAACTTCGCCCGCGCGATCATCGTCAGCTCCTCGGCGTTGTCCGTGAGCGGCGTGCCGAGCTTCTCCTGGAACGTCTGCGCGATGTCCGCCTTCGTCAGATGCATGACGGGAGTAATAATGTGATACGGATGCTCGCCGCGAAGCTGGCAGATGTATTCGCCGAGATCGGTCTCCACCGCCCGGACACCCGCCGCTTCCAGCGCGTCGTTGAGATGAATCTCCTCGGTCGTCATCGACTTGGATTTCACGACCTTCTTCACGCCGTGAAGACGCGCCAACTGTAACACGTGTGCGCGCGCGTCCGCCGCCGTCTCCGCCCAGAACACATGCCCGCCGTTTGCCAGCACGTTCGTCTCGAATTGTTCCAGATAACGATCGAGATGATTGATCGTGTCCCACTTGATCGTGGCGGCCCGCGACCGCGCGTTCGGCCAATCGGCAAACCGCACCCGCCCCCTGGCCACGGAGGCTTGGTACGTGGCGATGTTCTTCTGAATGACCGCGCGATGCCGCAGATCAGCGGTCTTCGCCGTCGCGTCGCGTTCGAATTGCTGGAGCGTTGGCGTCGTCATGTCGAAGCCAGCACCTCCGCGAGCGAAATGGTCTTGATTGGCAGATTCTGCCGGCGCAGGTAGCCGTCGATTTGCATCAGACAACTCGAATCGGTGGACACGACATATTGCGCGCCGGTGCTCTGGATCGATGTCACCTTCACTTCGTCCATCGCATACGAGATCATCGGGAATTTCACCGAGAACGTCCCGCCAAATCCGCAACATGTCTCCGGCTGGTCCATCTCGACCAGCTCAAGTCCCTGCACCTTGCGCAACAGCTGGCGCGGCTCGTCCTTCAGCCGCAGTTCGCGCAGCGCGTGACAGGAATCGTGATACGTCACGCGCTGCGGAAATCGCGCTCCCACGTCGGTCACCCCGAGATGTTTCACCAGGAACTCGGCAAACTCGTACGTGTGCGCCGTTGTCTTCGTCGCTTTGCCGAGGAGTTCCGGGTAGAAATTGCGCACCATGGCCGTGCAGGACCCCGACGGACTCACGATCGCATCGGCCTCGGCGAATATATCGACGTACCGCTTCGCCAGGGTGCAGGCCTCGTCCCAATAGCCCGTGTTGAACGCCGGCTGACCACAACACGTTTGTTCCGGCGGATAATACACGTCCACCTTCAGGCGGCGGAGCACGGTGACCATGGCAATGCCCACGTTCGGATAAAGCTGGTCGATGAAACAGGGGATGAATAGCGCCACGCGCATGGATCCAGACCTTACGGACTCACCGGGCACGAGGCAAGCCGGCAATTCCTCAAGCCCGTATGGCTGGATTCGTTTTGCGACCGAATGAAGTCAGTCTTGTAGCGCCTGGCGCGGGACCTGGACGATCAGGCGGGCGACTTCGTCGCGGCGGGAGAAGATCGAGGCGCTGACTTCCGCATTGAGCGAATCGGAGCGGAGAAACTCCTTGCGGCCATCGGCCCATTCGATTGTGATCACCGGAGTATCCGCCAGCGTGTAGCATACCGGCACCTGGCAACGCGTGAACGCCAGGCTTTCCGCCGGCAAATCCCATGTCCGCTCTTCGCCCTTCAGGTTCACATAGGAGAACGGTCGCGGTTCGGCCATGAATTCGCTGCGATGGAGCAACCGCGGCGCGAATCGCAAGCACCCATGATGCACTTCGACGCCGAGTTCCGCCCAGCGGGTGAGGATTTCTTCTTTCACCTGGCCGGTCATGCCGGGCTGTTGCGCGCCGCGATGCCGCGGCGTGTGCGAATACGGGTCCGTCGGGAACGCGCCGTAGGTCTCGGGCGTTTTGCGGAAACCGAGCCCGTCGCGGATGTCATCGTAGGCCCTGGCGAGCGCCTGCACCGTCGCGGCATCCGCGCCGTCACGGATCGCCTGACGGTAATTCTCCTGCACGGCCAACAACAGTTTCGCCACCATGTGCCAGTACACGCAGCCCAGTCCCTCGAACATGAAGAACGTGCCGCTGCGCCCGGTGAATTCGCTGTGGTGGAACGTCGCTTCCCAAAGATCGAGTGTCGCCTCGCGCACGGGCGCATCGACGCCCAGTTTTTCGAGTCGCTCGGCCAGATCGGCCGCATTGCGCAGATCCGCCTGGAAATGCCACTGGCCCTTCACGTCGCGCACGAAAATCGTCCGGTCCTCGATGGGCGGAGGATTTTTCAGGGTGTTCCGCTCGGCGAATGTCGGGAGCACGCGGTCGGGGTAGAGAAGATAGCTGTGCTGGTCGGCCCGGTACAGGTCGCCGGCCCGCAGCGCCTGCACCAACGTGAGCACCTCGTCGGGTTCAAGCATGCCCGAGCTCAACACCGCGACCTGGCCCTCAAGCATCGGATACAGGTGCGCCACCGCAGCATGATCGCCGCCTTTGATGTGCAGGATATTGTAGCTGTGGTACAGCCCATCCTCGCGGCGGTTGGCCTGAATCGTCGCCTCGATGACCGGCAACGCCGTCGCGACAAACTCGCGCAGGATTTTCATTGGAATCGTCCGCCGCGAGCCGAGTTGCTCCTGATAAACGGCCTGACGATGTGTTTCCCCCGCGCGTCCCAGCGCGGCGAGCGCGCGGAATCGCGCGGCATCATCGAACCCACGCCCGGCCTGTGCCGACACGCCGCGGAGCGCCGACGTCACATCCGCCAACAGCTTGGCTACCGGCTTCGACAGCGACACTTCTCCGTTCCGTCCCGCCGCGAACATCTGCTCGCAGAACCGGAGATAACGGTGAATGTAATAAACCGTGACCATCGACAGGCCCCAACCCGCCAGCGCGTTATTGGCGTCGTTCCATTCGGGGCGCTGCGTGTTGAGCCAGATGCCGCCTTCGGGAACAAAGTTGGTGAGCTTGACGAGCAGCGGCACAAGCAATTTCTCCGCGAGCGAGACGAGCAAAATGTCCCCGAGATCGTCGTCGATGAGCCGGCCATCCGAGCCCAGCTCACGGGCGCGGGCCATCAGCCGATCCTGGAGCCGATGGTTGAACGTGATCGTGTTGCGCGGGTCGGCCAGCAGTTTGTTGAAGCTCGTGATCTCGTACGGCACGTGCGCGTAGGCGTACGATTCCTTGCCGAGCTGAGTGACCAGCCGTCCGGGATAAGACCGCTCGTAGCTCTCGAGCAGCCGCAGCAAATAGACGATTTGATGGTCGCCCCAGTACCCGATGTGGCTCCATGGATCGCGCGGATCGCTGACCTCCCAGTCCACCCCGTTGCGCGTGATCCGGTACGGATTGTAGCCGTCCGCCGTCGACGCGTTCAGGAAGACCGTGATCATCTGTTCAAGAAACGCCGGGTAACTTTGCGCGAGGCTCTCCCAATTCTGGAAAATGTCGCGCCAGTTGCCCTGATAATTCAAGACGGGCTCACCATGTTCGTCCTTCAGACGGATCGAGAACCAGTTCCACGGCCGGCTCGGGTCGCCATGCCGTCGGCTGAAAGTGACGGGCAAATACTCGTGGGCGAGGCGCAGGAGCTGGCGGTCGCGGCGGCTGGCAACTTTCTTGTGAAGCGTTTCCAGCGTGAGGGTCTCGGGCAACTTTTCCAGCCAGTCGCGGTGATGGGCGAACACGCTCTTGTTGCGCGTGCGGATGAACGAGGCGAAATCCGCGCCAGGAAATCGATACGAGTCGTTGAGTGTCCCGCCGCGCATGCAATTGAACGTCACATTGGCAAAATGATGGATGCAGGTCGTGCGATCGGCCGTTTGTTGCAGGCCGTCGGCGGCGGCAATGCGACGACGCAGACCTTCCTCGTTTGCTCGCACGCTCGCCCGTACGGCCTGATCGATCCGCTTGCGGTTCCCCAGTTCCTCGCGCAACCGGACAAGGGCGGCGTGGTCAAGGTTGGTATCGGCAATGGTGGACCATGCATGCGATTTGTTCGCGGCAACGTTCACGCGGTCCGAGACCAGGTAGGCGCCGACGTCGCCACGGATTTCCGTTTCCGGCTCGACTGCCTCGCCGTGGCGAAACGCGTCCAATTGGCGATCCGAAAGAAGCAATGTGGGATGCGGGTGCCCGAGCGACCAGCCGACGGCCGCGCGTAACGACTCGCAGGGTTCGGCGCGATCGGTGATCCCGGCGTTGAGCGCGTACACGCCCAGCGGTTGATCGGGGACCGCCGTGTGGCGCATGTACGCATTCGCCAGATAACTGAGCCGATTGTAACTTTCCTGGCTGATGTTTGGAGCCAGGAGTTGGTGCCAGCCATCGAGATAGCGAATTTCAACCGGCTTGTCCGCGAGATTCTCCAACGCACAGCGGCGCACCAGGCCGTAGCGCTCGCACGTGGTCAGGCTCCAGCGGAAGCGCAACTGCAAATCGTCGTTGGTCTCCTCGAAAATGACCGTGCTGCCGTATGCGTGCTTGTAGAGGTGGCGATGAAGGCGATACACGCGACCGCATTGTTGCCAGGGCTCCCAGAGCGCCCAGCGCTCGCCGCGTTTGACGAGAAAAACGGACATCGTGCCGCTGGTGTCCGGGTGGCGAACGATCTTGTCGACGGTTTGATAGGGGAACAGAGCCGTGTCGGGATCGACCCGGCCGGCGGTGAACGGGGAATTGCTGCCGACGAACAACCAGAGATCGGTATCGCTGACCACGGACATCAAGAAGGGCGCGAGACGGTCAACGTTGCGGATGGCGTAATAGGTCTGACCATCGATCTCGGCGAACTCGCCGCGGATCGGGTCGCTCGTCCGCTGATAGGCGGCATCTCCGAGGGCGATTGAACTCGTTTTCATTGGCGCTAATGTTGATTCATGGCGCATGGATGGCTTAGAATCAAGATGCAGATTGAAAGTATGCTAGTATAGTACTATACATGTTTGCGAAATTGCGAGACAAAAGAAACGAGACGGCATGATCACCTACACACAGGCCCGGCACTTCCTGACAGCACGGGATACCGCTGATCGGTTGGCCTTAAAGGGCGCGATTTCCCTGGAAAAAACGGGTGGACGAGGGGTGGTAACCGTGTTTGTCGACCCCTCCCGGCAGTTCCAGGTCTTGGAGGGGTTTGGTGGGGCGTTTACCGAGTCGGCGGCTGTGACGCTGCAGAAACTCAGCCCGGCCAACCGCGAGCGGGTGTTGCGGGCCTATTTTGACCGGAAGGACGGGCATGGATATTCGCTGTGCCGGACACATATCAATAGTTGCGACTTCTCACTCGATAATTACGCCTATGACGAAGTCCCGGGTGACGTTGATCTCAGACATTTCAGCATCGATCGTGACCGTCGCGCCTTGCTGCCGCTGATTCGCGACGCGAAGAAGATCGCCGGAGATGACTTCAGATTATTCGCGTCACCGTGGAGTCCGCCGGCCTGGATGAAGACGAACGGCGAGATGAACCACGGGGGCAAGGTGAAGCCCGAGTATCGTGATGCATGGGCCCGATACTATGCGCGCTACATCCAGGAGTATGCGAAGGAAGGCGTGGAGATTTGGGGGTTGACGGTTCAGAACGAGCCGGCGGCGGTGCAGCGATGGGATTCGTGCGAGTACACGGCGGAAGAGGAACGCGATTTCGTCCGCGATCATCTTGGCCCGACGTTGCGCAAGGCCGGGCTCGGCCACGTCAAGATCATGATTTGGGACCACAATCGCGATCTGATCGTGGAGCGCGTTCAGCCCGCATATGAAGATCCCGAGGCGGCGAAGTACATCTGGGGCGCCGCATTTCACTGGTACGGCCGTGACACGTTCGACAACATCCAGCTCGTTCACGACGCGTGGCCGGACAAGCAGTTGCTGTTTACCGAAGGCTGTCAGGAAGGCGGTCCGCACATCGGCGACTGGTCTGTGGGGGAGCGGTATGCGCGATCGATGATCAATGATTTGAATCGGTGGACCGTCGGTTGGGTGGATTGGAATCTGGCGCTTGATGAACAGGGCGGTCCGAACCATGTCGGGAATTTCTGCAGCGCGCCGATCATCGCCGACACGCACAAGGACGAGCTGCTGTTCCAGAGTTCGTATTACTACATCGGTCACTTCAGCCGGTTTATCCGCCCCGGCGCGCAACGCGTCCTGTGTTCCACCAATCGTGATGAGGTGGAAGCGACGGCATTTGACAATTCCGACGGGACGCTGGCGGTGGTTGTATTGAATCGGACCGATGCGGAAAAGCCGATCACGCTCAAGGTGAATGGCCGCTCGGCCAGCAGCGCCATCCCGCCGCACGCCATCTCGACCTACGTGATCGATTAGGCTATTCGGAGATTGCGTTGCGTTCGCAGGCGGCGTATTTCTCCACAAGCTTGTTGTACGCGCGCGCCGCTTTCGCCCTCGGTCGGACTTCGCTATTCGGGATCGGGTCGGTAAACCCGGCGACGATATCCGTCCAGCGTGGTTTCTTGCGGGAATGCGCGAGCCAGCCGTGAGCGGCCCGCAAGGCGGCGCCGAGGGCGGCGCTCTTGGCGACTTCGAGGCGGACCACGGGACAATTGAACACATCGGCCATGATCTGGAGGATCACGATGTTGGTGGATGCGCCGCCGGTGGCGAAGATGCGGTTCGGTTCGACCTCCATCCATTGCGAGTGAATGCGCATGGACATCATCTGCGCTTCGACGACGGCGCGGCAATTGGCGCCCGCATCGTTCGGATCGAGATTGAAGCGGTGGACTCCGGGGTGGTTGACACGCGGGACGATTTCCGCTTCGAACCACGGCAACAGAATCGCGCCGAGGTTGCCGGGCACCGTGGCGGCAAGGGCCTGATTGAAGCCGTTCCAGTCGAGTTTGTAGAGGTCGCGAATGCGTTCGCGGGCGAGCGAGCCGTTCTTGAAGCAACTGAGCGTCATGTAATCGCCCGTGGGCGCGCCGAACACGTTGCCGTCGCCGTGTTCATCGACGCGGCAGCGTTTCATGTAGCCGAACAGCGTGTCGCTCGTGCCGAGGCTGATGGCGAGCGTGCCTTCCTCGATAAGGCCGAGGCCGATGATGCTGCAGGGGTTATCGCCGGACCAGACGAGAGCCCTGGCATTCGGGGAAAAGCCATACTTCTTCACGAAATACGGGCTGATATCGCCGATGGTGTTTGGCGACGCGGCAAGTGACGGAAGCTTCTTCTCCAATTGCGGCGCCGTGGCTGCCAACGCCTGCGGATGCCACGTCTTCTTGCGGATGTCCATCAGGTTCATGCCCGCGCCATCGCCATGATCGATCGGGGCGATCTTGCCGGCGATGATGGACGCCAGGAACGAACTGACCAGCGCGATGCCGGCGGTACTTGCGTAGTTCTCGGGTTCGGTTTTGGAGAACTTCCGGATCTGCGGTCCCGTGAACCGCTCAAAGGCATCCGAGCCGGTTTTTTCAGCCGTGGCCTGGAGGCCGCCGAGCGCGTCGCGAATCTCGGCGCACTCGACGCTCGTGGACGAATCCATCCAGATCGGCGAGGTCGCCCGGGAGAACACGCCGCGAAGATTCTCCACCAGCGGCCTGGCCGGGTTAAGCGCGGCCAGTTTTTTCCCGGCGCTGTTGTTGAGATAGACGGACCCGTGCTGTTGTCCGCTCCCGCTGATGGCCAGAATATCGCCGAGCGGGACGCCATCGGTTTTCATCCGGGCGAGCAGCGCGTCGAGCGCCTCGACCCACATCAAGGGCGGGCTGTGGACGGTGAGCGGGTCGTTGCTCCGCAGGGTGCCATTGACCGTGCCGTAGTGCGGGAGCGCCTGATCGAAATTGAGCGACTGATTGTACACGATTCGGCGGGCATCATGATCGATGACAATGGCGGAAAGACTTTGCGTGCTCGAGTCCAGTCCAAGGAAGAGGTTGGCCATGATGGTTCCTTTGCGGTGCGCTGTGGAGAGGATTACTAGCAGGCTTGCGACGAGACGGCAAATCCTTACTGGCGGCGAGATGCGCGGGTCAGAATTTCAGCGACGTATCGACCTGGAAGCCGAGCGAATCGCGGCCAGCCGGCCCAAACGAGCTGAGGCTGAGGTTGGGCGAGACGCTGTACCGGTCCTGCACGACGGCGGCCACGCCAACCTTCCACCAATCGCGAACGTTATAGTTGGCCTTGAGGACCTGCGAGCGGCGGTCCGACAGGCTGAGCGTGCTGTTGGCGCTGGCGATGGTCGGCCAATCGCTGTCCATGGTCATCATCCTGCGGCGATAGGTGACCTGCCATTGCCCGCGCCGCTTGTCGTCGCCAAACGCCGCTTCGGCGATCATCCCGTGCATTTGATCGAGCGACAGGGGCATACCCCACGTATCCCAAACGCCGGTTTGCTGAAGGTTTTCCGTCGGGGTATTCACGTAGGTGCCGTTCAAAGTCAGGGTACGCGCGGTGCCGAAGAATGGCTTGTTCGAGAGCACTTTTCTCAGTGCGGGCGAATCGCCGGAGGAGACAGAATTGGTGGGCGCCTGGACCGGTGTGGGTTGAGCCCCGATGACCGGCAGGCATCCGATCAATATCACAGCGACGAATCTGAGCGACTGCTTCACGTCACCGAGGAAAGGCTAGCACACAGGTACCGATCCTGCCAGCATGGAATTCAGGCTGTAGTCGGAATCCCGATTGAATGTCGGCCCGCGCGGCCGCGGTCAGAATTTCAGCGACGTATCGATTTGGAAGCCGAGTGAATCGCGATTGTTCGGCCCGAACGGGGAGAGATCGAGAGTGGGCTCGTCGCCATAGCGGTCTTCGACGACGGCGGCGAGGCCGACCTTCCACCAATCGCGCACATTGTAGCTGGCCTTGAGGACCTGCGAGCGGCGATCGGAGAGGCTTAGCGCGCTATTGGAGTCCGCAATCGCCTGCCATTCGCTGTCCAGGGTCATGAGTTTCTGCCGGTAGGTGAGTTGCCATTCGCCCTGCTTGGAGGTGTCGCCGAAGGAGATTTCAGCGATCATTCCGTGCAATTCATCCAGCGACAGGGGCATGGCCCACATGTCCCACGACCCGGTCTCTTGCAGGTTTTCCGTCGGCGTGTTGACGTAGGTGCCGTTCAGGGTCAGCATCCGCTGGGTGCCGAAAAACGGCCTGTCGGAAAACACTTTTTTCAAGCCGGCCGATTGATCGGCGGAGTCGTCCTGCGTTCCTTCCACCGGCGGCGTTGGAGCGCCGATGGCCGGCAGAACGCCGATCAACATCGCGGCCATCAATATGAAGCACCTCTTCATAAACGTTCCTGACAAGATTAGCACACAGACGAGCGGGATGCCAGCGGGGAGTTTGGCTCAAAGCGTAGCGTGGGCAGATCAGGGATGCGGTGAGACGGGCGATGAAGGAGAATGGCTGATGGTTGACGCCTGCGGTTACAGCCGGGAGGATTGTCTTCTGCGAAAGAGGGAGTAGAGGCCACCGCCGACAATGAGGAGGGCGCTGCCGAGCACGATCCACCACTTCGGGTGCAGCGCCAATTCGGTCAGATACCTGAGGGGGTCCGAACAAAGCATGATGATTTGGGACAGTAGGAGGAGGCTGGAGGCGAAAAAGATGGGGAGCCAGGCGGCGATGATGAGCCGGCGTCGTCGGCGGGAGATGACATCCGGGTGACGTTCCTGAGTGCGACGGATCTCGGCCTGGGCGGCGTCCCATTTCAGGCCGGTGCGTTCGCAAACGAGGACGGTGACCTCGTCGAGGCGGTTTCCCTGGCCGAGGAGTGTGACGACTTGCTGTTCCAGTTCCGGGTCCAACATCGTGCGCACCGATTCGCAAAGGACGAAAGCTTCGCGACGAAGACTACCAAAGGTGCGGGTGCCCTACCAGTGATTGCGGCGGCGTGTCGAGGAAGAGGTGGACGCAGGCGGAAGCCTGGGGGTGCAATTGGGAATGGGTGCATCAGATTCCTAGTGGGAATCGTGTTTGGATTTTACAAATCTATCTGGATACGATATATGGGGCGGTTATGATGGCCAGGATGGAGAAATGGGGGGTGGGAGGCGCCGCTTGGGCGGCGGAGCGGGGGCGATTTTGGGGCCGTGGCGGAGGCGACTTGGGGGCGTCCAAAGGGGTAGGGACCCGAAAAAACATAAAATTACGAAACGAACCCGAGAATGGCGTGCGATTGACTCTGTCGCAAGTGATTGTGGGAGAGACTTCTGTGGGGATTTTGCGGCGAAAATGTGGGCCATTATGGCACAAAAACGAACCCGAGAAACGTGAAAACGAACCCGAGAAATGCGAGAACGAGCCCGAGAAATGGAGGAACGAACCCGAGATACGGGAGAACGAACCCGAGCGTGGGGGCAATTTGTGCGGGATGAAGCCTGCATTTTGGGTGGTTTGGCGGGGCGGAGGGCGGGGTGGATGCGGACTTGCCCCGCTGAGGAGGGCGCGATAAACTCGGGATTGCTATGTCATCGTTTGATTTGAAGAAGGTGGTGGCGGAGCGGCTCGGGGAGAACTATGAGCTGCACGAGAAGTACATCAACCCGACGTTGGTGAAGGTATTTCGCACCATTGGTTTCGACCGCGTGTACGCGAAGGCCAAGGGGCAGTATCTGTGGGACAAGGAAGGCAATCGCTACCTCGACATGCTAAGCGGGTTCGGCGTGTACGCGATCGGGCGGAACCACCCCGGTGTGTCGCAGGCCATTCGGGACGTGCTCGATCTGGACCTGCCGAACATGGTGCAGATGGATTGCGCGTTTCTGGCGGGGCTGTTGGCCGAGGCGCTTGTCAAACGATGTCCGCCGCACCTCGAGGCGGTGTTCTTCTGCAATTCGGGGACGGAAGCGGTTGAGGCGTCGCTGAAATTTGCGCGGGCGGCGACGGGTCGGAGCAAGTTCGCCTATCTGGATCACGGGTGGCATGGATTGTCGCTCGGCTCGCTGGCAATCATGGGCAACGAAGAATTTCGTGAGGGCTTCGGCGAGATGTTGCCCGGGGTGGAAGTACCCTACGGCGATCTCGACGCGCTGGAGAAGGCGTTGTCGAAGAAAGACGTCGCGGTGCTGGCGGTGGAATGCATCCAGGGCAAGGGCGTGCGGATTCCGCCGGCGAATTATCTGCCGGCGGCGCAGGCGTTGTGCCGCAAGTACGGAACGTTGTTCTTCTGCGACGAGGTACAGACGGGCTTCGGCCGCACGGGCAAACTGTTTTCGTTCGAGCATTGGAACCTGGAGCCCGACATCATCTCGACGAGCAAAGCTTTGAGCGGCGGGTATGTGCCTGTGGGCGCGATGATCACGCGGCGCTCGATCTATCAGAAGGTGTTCAATCGGATGGACCGCTGCTGGGTCCACTCCTCGAGTTTTGGGCGCAACAATCTGGGCATGGCGGTCGGGTTGGCGATGCTGCACATTCTGGATGAGGAAAAGCTGATCGAGCGGAGCGCGACCCAGGGGCAGAAGCTTCTCGACGCGGTCAACGGCTTGAAAGCGAAGCACGAAGTGTTGATGGAAGCGCGCGGGAAGGGATGCATGATCGGCATCGAGTTTCACGAGCCGCGCAGCTTGAAGATGAAGATGGCGTGGAAGATGGTCCACGCGGCGCACGACGGATTGTTCGCGCAGATGGTGGTGATGCCGTTGCTGGAGAAGCATCACGTACTGACGCAGGTGAGCGGCAATCACGGCGACATCATTCGCGTACTTCCGCCGTTCGTGATCACGGACGAGGACATTCAGTATTTCGTCAACGCGCTGGACGACGTGCTCAGCGATTGCTACAAGCTGCCGGGGCCGATGTGGGATCTCGGAGCGAACCTCGTGAAAGCCGCGCTGGCCAACAAGGGCGGCAAGAGAACCGAACGCGAGGCAGTGTCCGCCGGGCGCTGACGTGGGCTCGGCCTTCCATTTCCTGCGGGTCATGACCCCGCGCGCGGTCCCCCATGCATCAACGGCTCCTTAGTCGATTGTCCAACTTCGTGTGCCGCCGGCCGCTGGCGATTCTGCTGGCGGGCGTGCTGCTCGCCGCCATCTCGGCGCTCTACGCCGTCCGTCGTCTCGAGTTCAAGACCAGCCAGAACGATCTGATCGGCCGCGACAGCGCCTACTGGCGCCTCTACGACAAATACGCCCGGGAATTTCATTCAGAAGAGGACTACATCATCCTCGTCGAGAGCGACCAGCCCGGGCAGAATCGCGCGGCCATCGATGCACTGGTGTCGCGGCTGCTGTCGCCGGCGAACAATCCCGCGCCGGGCGATTCGCCCCTCGCGCAGAAGTTCACGACCGATGATCTCTTTTATCGCACCGACATCAACGCGTTGAAGAAATGGTTCCTGTACTACCTGTCGATCGACGACCTCAAGCAAATCGAAGGGTCGCTCAAGGATTTCAAGCAACTGCTCGACATTCTCCAGCACCGCGCCAAGCTCGACACATTCTTTGACGCGATGAACCGGATGTTGATGCAGATGGAGACGGCGACGGAAGCAGAACGCAAGCAGATCGAGGCGTTCCTGCCCACGGTAACCGCGATCGTCAATCAGATGGGGACATTCAACGGGCAGGGGCCGGGCGACGCGCTGTTGTCGCCATGGGCCAGCGCGTTTTTCAGCCCGGACATGCTCCGCGACGCGCAGGACGAGCTCCAGTTTCAGGGCTATCAGACATTTCGCAAAGGGCACATGTTCCTGTTGCTGGTTCATCCCCGACTCGGGACCGAAACGGCGGACGAGCATCACGCGGCGACGATCCCCAAGCTGCGGCGCATCATGGACGAAGTGCGCGGGCAATTTCCAAACGTGAAGGTCAATCTGACCGGCGAGCCGGTGCTCGATTACGACGAGATGATTCAATCCCAGAGGGATGCCACGAAGGCGACCATGGTCACGCTCGTTCTGATTTGCCTGCTGTTCGTAGTCGGATTTCGGTCGGTGTTGCGGCCGTTAATGGGAGTGATTTGCATGGTGCTGGTGCTGGCAGTCTGCGTCGGATACACGACCCTGACCGTCGGCCATCTCAATATGATCACGGTCACGTTTGCCGTGATGATCCTCGGCCTGGGGATCGATTTGGGGATTCAGTTCATCGCGCGATACGAGGAGGAACTGAGCGAGGGCGCGACGCGGCCGGATGCGGTGCGCGGGGCGGTCTCGCATACGGGCCCGAGCATCATTACCGCAGGCGTCACCAACGCCGCCGCGTTTTTCGCGATGGGACTGAGCGGATTTCGCGGCGTGATCGAACTCGGCATCATCGCCGGCGGCGGAATGCTGATCGCCACGGTCGGGACAATGACCGTCCTGCCATCGCTGCTGTTGTTGATCCATCGGAAGCAGGAAGCCAAACAGATTCCCGCGCAAGCCGTCGCGACCCGCGTTGAGCGGCTTCTACTGAACCATCGATACGTCATGCTGGGGGTGTTCGGCGTCATCACGCTGGCCGCGCTCGTCGCCGCGAGGAACGTGCGCTTCGACTACAACGTATTGGATCTGCAATCCAAGGGGCTGGCGTCCGTGGAAACGGAGTTGCGGCTGCTGCACGCCGACGTGGAATCGACGCTCTTCGCGGCTGTCGTGTGCGACAATCTGCAGCAGACGCGCGATTTGCAGGAGCGTCTGAGCAAGTTGCCGAGCGTCGCGAGCGTCCACAGCATCGCCGAGTTGATCCCCGAACAACAGGAGCAGAAAGCAGCGATCATCCGCAACATTCAGAGGGAACTCGGCGCGATCCAATTCGATATTCCGCCCACCGATTCGTCCGATGCGGAACTGGATGTGCGATCCCTGCGGTCGCTCGGGTTGCGGGCGAGCCAGTTGTTGCGGCGGGCAACGGAGCAGGGCGATACGGCAGCCGCGGCGGTGTTGAAGCCCTTGGTGGACGCCACGCTGCAGACGCGGGCGACGCTGGAAGGGTTGGCCCCGGACGATCTCGAGCAACGCCTGGCAAAATACGAGCAACGATTCTATGCCGATTTGCAGGCCCAACTGCGAATCATGTCCGACCAGATTGTCGACCGGCCGATGAGGGTGGCCGACGTTCCGCCCGAGTTGCGTCAGATCATGGTCGGACGGACAGGCAAGTTTCTGATCCGCGTCTTCCCGAAAGAGAATATTTGGGAGCGCGCGCCGCTCGTGAGATTTGTGCATGAGGTCGAGTCAGTTGCGCCGAACGCCACGGGCACGCCGATGGGACTGTACGAATTCGTGGAGATCTTGAAAACGGGTTACTGCAAGGCGGCGTTGTGGGCGCTGCTGGTGATTGCGATTCTGATCTTCATTGATTTTCGCGGCGGGTACGCCACCGTACTGACAATTCTGCCGCTGTTGGTGGGCACGGCGTGGATGCTTGGGGCGATGGTGCTGTTTCGAATCGATTTCAATCCAGCGAACATCATGGTTCTGCCCCTGATCGTCGGCATCGGCGTCGCCTACGGGATTTATGTGGTCCAACGCTATCGGGAAAGCCACGAGGCGACCTTCTACAGCAAGAGCACGGGACGAGCGGTAATCCTCTCGGCCTTCACAACCACCTTCGCATTCGCCAGCCTGCTCATCGGCGCGCACCGCGGGATTCGCAGCCTCGGTCTGGTGACGACTCTCGGCGTTATTTCCTGTCTACTGGCGGCGCTGGTGCTGCTGCCGTCGCTGTTAGAGATTGCGCGCCGCAAGGGCTGGAAGGTCTAAACGGGAGATGGCGCTCTCCAGAAAGCGTGCGAGCTTCCGCCCGGAGCATTTGGCCCGATAACCCAGCCGCGCCAAATCGGCGAGCACCCGCGGATCGTGCGCGCAACTCGAGAACACGCGGTTCGCGCGCAATTGACCCAGCACGAAGAAGTCGTTGAATTCGTTTGGTAAATCCTCCTCAACCACATCCGTGATCCCGCGAACGGCAAGAAAGTCCGTCTTTCGCGAAGCGCACACGGCGGCGACCGCGCTGGTCTCCATGTCGACGGTCAGCGCTCCGGTCGCCTTGCCGATCCGCGCCTTGTTCGACGCGCGCAGAATCATCTCGTCCGCGGTCAGAATCTTGCCGTAGTGGACGCGCGTCTCGGAATCGCCGTTCGCATGGAGCCGGGTTGGCAGGTGAAGCTTGTGAGTCGTGGTCCACGTGACTTCATCACCTTGATCCTGCCCAAGATCGAGGATCTCCGTGCCAACCACGATATCTCCCGCGCGCACATCGGATTGGAGTCCACCGCCGAAGCCGGAGCTGATAATGAGGTCGGGGCGATAGCAGCGGATCGTCATTTCGGCGGCAATGCGCGCGCATTCCTTGCCGATCCCAAGAGCCAGCAAAGCAACGGCCTGGCCGCCAAGCGTGCCTTCGTGGAAATCCAAGTGTTCCTGGCGAACGACGTGATCGGCGTTCGCCAAGCGCAGAATGGGCCGCAGTTCCTGGCGCACCGCAACGAGAATGGCAATCATGGCTCCCGTCGCCCTCCGGTAGCGCCGCCAACGGCGCTCAACTACAGCAGCCGTCGCCAGCGTGCTTGCCGGTCTCCGCGGCAACGGCGGCGGCGGCTTCCCGGTTGGCGATTACCTGCTGGATGTTCTGCTGGACGGAATCGCGATGGCCCGTCAAATGGCCCCGGCCCGACGTGACGCCGTTGTAAGCATCCACGTGAGAAGCGCTGGCCACCGGGGCCGGCTTGCGTCCGAAATTGTAGCGAATCAGCTTCCACGTGTCGCCGGGCTGGTTGTCGATACCCAACGATGGCGTGGGCTCGTAACCGCAATGAGTCATGCAATTCTCGCAGCGCGGATCGCGCGCAATGCCCTCAAACACACCGTACTTGTCCCAGTCAACCTTCTCCAGCATCTCCTGGTACCGTTCGAAATGGCCGTCGGTCATGAGATAGCAGGGGGCCTTCCAGCCGCGAATGTTGCGGGTCGGAATCGCCCAGGCGGTGCAATGCAGGTCCCGCTTGCCGGCCAGAAACTCCAGATAGATCGGGGAACCGAAAAACGTATACTTCTGGCCCCAGTCGACGATGTTCCGGAACTTGTCGCGTGTGAGCTTGCGCGTCAGGAAGAAATCCTCGGGCTGCTTGTTCAGCCGCTTGATCATGTCCTTCTTGGCGGCATCGTACTCGTAGCCGGGCGTAATCGTGTGGCCGTCGACCCCGAGGTTTGAGAGGAAATCGAACATCTTCTCGATTTCGTCCATGTCGGTCTCTTTGTAGACCGTGCAATTCGTCGCCACCTGGTATCCGAGAATCTTCGCCATCTTGATGGCCTCAACACATTCCGCGAACACGCCCTCTCGCTCGACGATCAGGTCGTGGATGTATTCGAGCCCATCCACGTGAACATTCCAGTACATCCATTTCCCGGGACGGATGGCTGGTCGGCCATCATTCTTGCCCTTGCGAATCTCGGCTGCTTCCTTCTCGGTAATCAAATCTTGCGCGAGCAGCGCGGAAAGCTTCGGCTCCACGGCAGGCGTGTACGTGCGGGCCAGGTATTCCCGCATCTTCTTGCGCATAAACATGCCGTTGGTGCAGATATAAACGATCCTCCCTTGATCGAGCAGTCCTTCCACAAGTTCCTCGATCTTCGGATAGATCAGCGGTTCGCCGCCGCAGATCGATACCATCGGCGCGTTGCATTCGGTGGCGGCGCCGAGGCAATCTTCCAGGCTCATCATGTCCTTGAGATTGGTCGAGTACTCGCGAATGCGCCCGCAACCCGTGCACGTCAGGTTGCAGGTGTGCAACGGCTCCAACTGCAGCACCAGGGCGAACTTGCCGGTCCGCCTGATCTTGTTCGTAATGATGTGTCGGGCCATCTTCGCCGACAAACTAAATGGGAATCTCATCTATGCGTCTCCTGGTGTTTTCAGCTTCCTAGACTTCGGTTAAGTGCGCCAAAGCACGGAGGCGGGCCACCTTCCGCAGTATGCGCGGTTGTTTGAAGAACAGTTGAATCACGCGCGATTTCTCCAGTTCTCTGGGCACGGGTGCGAACCCGTGCATCGTCTGTCGCGCGTACATTCCCAATGCCATTAACGGGAAATAACTACCATAATAGTGATAACGCAAGTAGAACACGCGGGGGAAACCGGTGCCAGTGAACAGCTCTTCATCCCACGAACCGTCCAATTCCTGATGATTCATCAGATGCTTGATCCCGCGGGCAACTTCGGGCGAATTGACTTCGCCGGCCGAAATCAGCCCCATAATCGCCCAGGCCGTCTGGGAAGCTGCGCTACGTCCGATGCCCTTGAACTTCGGATCGTCATAGCTCCGCAACGATTCGCCCCACCCGCCGTCGGCATTCTGAGTCGACTTCAACCACGCAACGGACCGTCGGATGTACGGCAGCCGCATGTCTTCGCCAATCACCCGCAGTCCGCGCAGTACCTGCCATGTCCCGTAAATGTAATTCGCGCCCCAGCGGCCGAACCACGACCCGTCGGCGCACTGGTCGTGCTTGAGGAACGCCACGGCCTTCTGGACGCATTCGTCGTCCATCGTGAATCCGAAATGTCCCAGGCACTCCAGGACACGCCCGGTGATGTCCGCCGTGCTCGGATCGATCATCGCGTTGTGATCGGCAAACGGCACCTGCGTAAACAGCCATTTGTCGTTGTCCTTGTCGAAACTGGCCCAGCCGCCGTCTTTACCCTGCATTCCCAGCACCCACCGTGTGCCGCGCCGAATGGCTGCCGATTTTTCGCGATCGAATCCGCTTCGGACTCGGTTCAAGGCCATCAGAACCATCACCGTGTCATCGACATCGGGATAAAACTCGTTGTCATACTCGAAAAACCACGCCCCGACGGGCTTGTTGGGCTCTGTGTAGCGATGGCTCTCGGAATGTTTCACGCGCCAATCGCCGGGACGATGAACTTCCTTGTCCAACAGCCACCGCGACGAGGTCTGGAGCGCGGGATGATCGGCCGTCAAGCCTGATTCGTGCAGCGCGTTGATGCTGATCGCCGTGTCCCAAACAGGAGAGACACACGGCTGAAGCCGCAACGTGTCGCGTTCCTCAATCTCAAGCCGTTCCATTTCAAGGATGCCGTGGGCGACGAGATAACTTTCGTTGCTGTAGCCCAACACGTGGAGGGCCATGACGTAGTTGGCCATCGCGGGGAAGATCGCGCCGAGACCGCCCGACGTGCGCCCATGCTCGATGACCCAGCGCTCGGCCTTCCGCATCGCGAACCGACGGAGGAGGGGGACCGGATGATGGCGGTGGACGAATTTGAGCAAATGGTCGACCACCAGAAAAAAGTTCCGCCACGTCAACGTGCGCGCGTCCCGCGGCAAACGAATATCCGCCGTCGCCCGGTCCTCAACCCACAGCTCGTCAATCTGCCATTCCCGGGGGAGCGGCTTGATGGGCTCTTTCGAGCGGATGATCGAAAGCGGCACCAGCATCGCCCGCGACCATGACGACATGTTGTAAATGCTGAAGCTGAACCACTTCGGGAGCAAAATCAGCTCCGGTGGAATCGCCGGGCAGCCACCCCAAGGGTATAGGCCAATCATGGCCAGCGAAATCTTCGTGAACGTATTGCATCGCGTCACTCCACCGGCCGCCAGGATCGCTGCCCGGGTGTTGGCCATGTGTGGCGCATTGATCGAGTCCCCAGCGAGCTTCAGCGCGAGGTACGCTTTGACGGAGGCGCTCAGGTCCATCGGGCCATTGGGGTAAATGGGCCAGCCACCCTCAGGCAGCATCTTGGAGCGGATGTAATTCGCAGCCTTGCGAATAATGACCGGATCCAGTCTATCGATGAAATGGAGGTAGAGCAGGTATTCGGACTCGAGGATCGTGTCACCCTCGAGTTCCGCGCACCAATGGCCATCGGAAGCCTGCTGCCCCAAGAGCCACTCCTGCGCTCCGGCGATAGCGGCTTCCAGTCTGTCCGTCAAATGTGGATACGACTCCTGTTGTGCTTGAATCATTCTCCTCGACTGCTCCCTCCTAAACTTCTGGCAGTAAGAACTATATAGTAACTGTACCGCTCTTGTAAAGTGGATTTACCGCGTCCGCTTTTGGCGGTTACCACCCCAAAAATCCGCCAGCTCCTCGGCCAGTGAATATCCAGCCCGACTGTCCGCCATGCTCTCAGACCAGTCGGGCGGGAAAAGCGTTGAATACTGCGATTGCGCAAATCTCTGGCACACAAGCACTGCCACGCCCCGATCCGATTCGCTCCTGATCAAACGCCCAACCGATTGAATGACTCGATTCATCGCCGGGTACAGGTAGGCAAATTCGAACCCACTCCCGTGCCGTGCTTGGAAGAACTCCCGTATCAGTTCCCGTTCGAAGCTGACTTGAGGCAGAGCGGGGCTGATGATGATGACTCCCGAAAGCGTTTCCCCTGGGTAATCAACACCCTCCGCGAATACTCCTCCTTGGACTGCCAAGATGAGCTTCGGGGGCTGGGGCTCGCGGAGCGAATCGAGAAGCGCCTGCCGATGCTGCTCGGGCATTCGCGGCTCTTGAACCAGCATTTCCCACGGCCCTTCAGGCACCCGTCCAGCAACCCCCCGCAGAAAGTCGTAGCTCGGGAACAGCGCCATGTAATTGCCCAGCTTCGCCGAGGCGGTGGTGGCAATGATGTTGGCAATCTTGCCATAGTGCGCCGCTCGCACCCGAAACGTTGTCGACACCGTCGGCACCACGATGATCCGCCGGTTTTCACTCGGGAACGGCGACGGAAAGCTCGCTTGATCGGTCCGCTCGGGGTCGAATCCCAGCATCTGACGATAGAACATCATCGGTTCGAGCGTGGCCGACATGGCAACCACGCTATGGAACCCCTCCAGTCGCTGAGCTAACTGTCGGGATGGGTCTTTGCAGACGATCTTCACCGCTTCGCCGCCCGTCGTATCGTACATGTAGGAGAATTCTTCACCCTCCATCGTCAGGACGGCGCAAAACTGCCCGAATGCCGAGAAGAACTCGTCCACCGGATCGTCGGGAAGAGCCCGCCCGCTGGTCGTCTTGTCCAGCAGGTATCGCATCGCCAGTTTGTTGCACACGGGTTTGAGATCGTCAAAGAACTCACGTGGCGACGGAATCAGGTATTTGTCCCGGCCGACCTCACGCTCCTCCAGTTGGCTGTACTCATCACCTTGGGGCTGCTTCTGGTTGCGGAAGAAGTCGTCGATTGTCTCCAGAACCTTCCGCAGTTCCCTCGCCAGCGACGGCTCGACATGCCGCAGATTGCCGCTCAGATCGCGGATTTGCTGCCGCGACAGGCTGGGTGAGTAATACTCCATCGCCCGCTGGACGAGATTGTGCGCTTCATCAATCACCAGAATTGCGTTCGCGTAGTCGGCTTCGAGGAAGAACCGACGGAAATAAACCTGCGGATCGAAAACATAGTTGTAATCGCAGACGATCGCGTCGGTCAGCTCCGCCTCGACCAGCGCCAATTCAAACGGGCACAGACTTGTGCGTCGTCCGGCATCCATCATCATCTCTGGCGTGATCAATCGCTTGCCCAGGAGTCGGTCTGCCACCCGCGTGGTCTCAAGCTTTGCCTGGAGATCCCGCAGGTGCGGACAAAACTCTTCGCGACAGGCGTACACGTCCTGGATGCACATTTTCTCGCGCGCGCGGAAGAACACCGCATTCGGATGCGCCGATCCCTCCAGCCCCATCCGTTCGAGCGTATCGAGAACGATCTGCTGCTGGGTGTTTTTGGCGGTGACGAAGAATACTCGTTTGTCGTGCTCGAGCGCGTATTTGACGACGGGGTAGAGGGCTGCGGTCGTTTTCCCGACACCCGCCGGCGCCGAAACGAGCAGGTGGCGCCCTTCTTGCAGCGCGTGCTCGACCGCGGCCATCATTTCGTCCTGGTGGGTCCGCACCCGGTCGTGCGGAAAGCGCAACGTGGCCGACTGCCCGCGCCGGTGCTCCTGGCGTCTCAGCTCCTCTTGCGCCTGGATAATCAGGGCGCGCACGCGGTCGGCGATCAGCCGCTCGCAATCCTCAAACGGGCCCGCGATCTCGATTTCCTTGGTCGTCCCATCCGCCATGTTCACGAAGACAAGCCGGCCCAGCGCGGTCTTGTCCTCTTCCTCTACAAAGAAGCAGTACAACCGCAGTTGCTCCACGTAATGCGGATACGACTTTCCGTCGATGGCAGCGAAGACCAGTGGGGGGACGACAACCGATTTGATTTCCTCAATCACATGCGGCCCGCCATTCATGGGCATATAGACCCCGTCAATACGTCCTTGGATCGTCACAGCAAAATCATCGACCGTCATCTCATACCGCACGGTAATCTCGCGCGCGTACCCCTCGTACAATCCCGCCTGGCTGCGTTGCCGCGCCACATGCGCTTCACGCCCCAGCGCCAACCGCGTCCACATCCCCAGTCCGGCCACGCGCCCGCCGGTCGCCAGCGGCTCCGCCACAAGGTCGCCGACGCCGAGGGAAATCGTCTTCTTGGCCAAATGAATTTTGACAGCCATTGCCAACTAAGAATACAGTACTTGCCATCCGGTAGCCAGAATGAGAAACCAGCTTCCTGTCATCGCCGTCGTTTGCGTCGTGGTCGCGCTGTTCATGTGCCCAATCGCCTCCGCCCAACAGTTGCCGACCTTCGAGGACTTTCGCCGTGTGGACCAAATGCGGCGCACGACCGGCCAGTTGGAGACTGCCGATCTGCTCAAGCTGACACGAATCGACCGCCTGACCATCGACCGCCTCGCCCAGCAGGGGACGAACGATTACCAGCTCATTTGGGGTGCCGCGGAATTGATCAGCGATTGGCCGACCAAACACGCCCTCTTCCAATCGGCCCTCGCGGCAAGCCGCACGAATCTTGAAATTGAGCTGCGTTATGCCTGTGCCGCCGCGGCTCATAACGACTTTGCAACCGCACTCCCGTTGTTGCACGCTGTCGAAAAGGGTGACAGCGCCAACATCGTACCGTGGTTCGTCGAGTTCACCATACTGAAGTCGCAGAACCACGGGTTGACGGGCTGGAAGATGGCGCCCTCCTGGGCAATCCGTTATCACGATTATTCCTCCTCCGCCGCCCGCGCGCGCATTCACGCGCTCGAAGCCGCCGGATATTCCCCGTATTCGGCCCGGCGCATCGGTTTCATGCCTGATACGCCCGTCCTGGTCATGGTCCGCAATTGCGTGGAGGAGCGGATCGAGAAAACCGCCGCGCCCCTGCTGTCGAGGGTTGCCAACGCGATGCAGGATCGCCCGACGTATTTGGTCACCGAACTGGTCGGGCAATCGCTCGAACGCGCCCTGATACAAGCCAGCGAGGACGAACAAACCGATTCCACTCACAGCGGAACCGGCGCCGACGAGTCATTTCGACTTGTCCAACTCGAACGCCGCCGCGACGAAATCAAGTCGTTATTGTCCAGCGTCAGCGCTAATATCGTCGACTTGGCCACGGAAGCCGAAATGATCGAGTACTTCAACAACGTGCTGGCGCTCGGTGAGGAACTGGCTATGAAACGCCTCGCCGATACCGTCCAGGGAGGTCATTTGTCGCCATGACAACATCCCAATCAATCCTCATTGCGGCCGCGGTCGTCGGCCTGACCGTTATGGTCGGCACGGGCGTTTACGAAACGCAACGCGCGGGGCAACTCCAGCAACGCGTGCTGGCCTTGCAGGAGGAGCAGCAATCTCTGACGAAGCAACTGCAACAGGTGCGCGAGGAGCGAGACGAAACCAGGCAGCAATTGTCCGCGCTGCGCCAGGAAGAGGAACAACGCCTCGCCGACATCGCTGTGCCGGCCAATTCGCCCGCCAATTCGGCATCGCTGGCATCGCTCGCCACGCCAGCGCTTCCATCGTCAGAATCCTCGACAAACGCTCTTTCCGGGCTCGCCGCAATGTTGAAGAACCCGCAGATGAAAGAGATGATCCGCTCCCAACAGAAAATGATGCTCGGTCAGATGTACGGCAGCCTGTACAAACAACTCGGATTGTCTCCAACGGATGAGGACGCGCTCAAAAAGCTCCTCGAAGATCGGCAGATGGCCTTAATGGATGCAGGTTTGAATATGATGGGCGCGACCGGGGGGGATGCGAAGCAGGTGGCGGAAGACACGAAGACGCTCAAAGCCCAATACGATAAACAAATCCAAGACCTGCTGGGTCCGCAGACGTATGACGCCTTCCAGCAGTACGACCAAACTGTGGGGGAACGCACCCAGGTCAATCTGTTCAAGCAGTCTTTGTCAGCCGACAATGCGCTGACCGACCAACAGGAAAACGATCTCGTTACCGCCATGTATCAGGCGCGCAAGACCTTGCCGGAGAATTCCGTGCTGAATAATCAGTCCCGCGATCCGTCACAATTCACGGACGAGGGCATTGCCCAGGCCCTGAAGCAGCAGGAGCAGTTGCAGAAGCAATATGCCGACAGCGCGGCATCCATTCTTACGCCCGCCCAACTCGATCAGTTCACCAAATTCCAGCAGCAGATGAACGCCATGTCGGCGGCCGGCATGAAAATGGCCCAACAGATGTTCGGTCAAAACAAGTCCGGCGGCACACCCGCTCCGAGTCCAAGCCAGGCGCCCTGAATCGGCTCTCTCCAATAAACGCGGAGATTCTGTCGGTTTTGTCCTGCCGGCGGCGATATAGTTGGTGAAGATGAAAGAGGATGACTGGAATCTTCTCCGTCAATACGTCCGAAACGGCTCGGAAGAAGCCTTCGCGACGCTGGTCAACCGCCACATCAACCTCGTGTATTCCGTGGCTCTGCGCCAGGTGGGTTCGCGACCTCTCGCGGAGGAAGTGGCCCAGTCCGTGTTCACCGATCTGGCGCGGAACGCAAACCATCTCAGGTCTGACGCCATTCTGACCTCCTGGCTTCACCGCGTAGCCTATCGGACAGCAGTCGATGTCATCCGGAAGGAATCGCGTCGCCAGAACCGCGAGCAGAAGGCGATGGAGGCCGCCTCCGTGAACACAACCACCCCGGACTGGGCGCGCATCGAGCCTCTCCTCAATGAGGAAGTGGAGTCACTGGATGACGCGAATCGCACCGTGATTCTTCTCCGTTTCTTCGAGAACAAGAGCCTCCGCGAGGTCGGAGAAGCGCTGGGAATCTCTGAGGACGCGGCGCAAAAACGCGTCAGCCGGGCGGTGGATCGACTCCGTGAATCCTTGTCGAAGCGCGGTGTTGCTGTCGGCGCAGGCGGGCTGGTTGTCGCCATTTCTGCCAACGCCGTTCAGGCCGCGCCGGCCGGATTGGCAGCCACGATTTCCGTCTCTGCTGCTCTGGCAGGTGCACCCGCCGCCGCCACCACAGCCACAACCCTTACCAAGGCCATCGCCATGACCACACTCCAGAAAGCTCTCGTAACTGCAACAATCGTTGCGACCGCCGGTGCAGGAATCTACGAGGCCCGCGAGGCCTCGAACCTGCGCGATCAGGTTCGATCTCTTCAACAACAGCAAACACTTCTGGCGGGGCAAATCCAACAATTGCAGAGCGAGCGGAATGACGCCGCAAACCGCCTGGCATTCGCAACCGATGAGAATGTGGCGCTGAAAGCCGATTCCGCCGAGTTGTCCAACTTGCGCGATGAGGTTGCGCGATTGAACGCCGCGTCCACCAATTCCCTGACTCTCGCTTCTCAAGCGTGGCTGGAACGAGTCGCCGAACTCAAGCGGCGGATGGAGGAGACGCCCGGCGCGAAAATTCCGGAACTGAAGTTTGTTACCAATGAGGACTGGCTGGACGCAGGAAGTAAAGATCTCAATACGGACGCGGACTATCGCCGCGCCTTGAGTAGAATCCGTGCAGCTGGAGAAGCGAAAGTCGCGACAATGCTTCATAAAGCACTGGCGGCGTACATGCAGGATCACGGTCATCAAATGCCAAGCGACCTTGGTCAATTACAGCCGTTCTTTGACGACCCGCTGGATGAAGCAATTCTCGACCGATGGGAGATCGCGCCGAAAGACACCGTCAAAAGCTTGCGTCTTGGCGGAGATGTGATCATCACACAGAAGGCCCCGGTGGACGATGTGTTTGATCAGCGGTTTGGTGTCGGCCCGAACGGGTACGGCACCTGCGATTTTCTTTCTGGGGAGACTGCGGAAACAATGATGCCAGTATGGGAAGCCTATCGAACGGCCCACAATGGGCAATACCCTTCCGATACCGCCTTGCTGGAGCCCTACATCACCACACCAGAGCAGCATGCTGCATTTGAGAAGCTGATGCTTTATAACTCGGCCATGAAGTGATCCAAGCGGACGTCTCCAAGCCGTTTGAACCTTTTCTCGCCTCCCGCATTCTACTGGGTGTAAATGCTGGTAGTGGCTGAACGCGAACAACTGCCCGTGGCCGACGCGCGGGCTGGCAACGCCGAAGCATGGAAGACGCTCTTCCGGCGCTACCGACTGCCTTTGTACGTCTATGTATTCGAATTGGTGCACGACGAACAGGCCAGCCTCGATGTGGTGCAGGAGACATTTATCAACGCCTTCCGCCACATCGATTCGCTCCGCGACGACGCGAAATTCGGAGGCTGGCTGTTCGGCATCGCGCACCAAAAATGCGTCCAGCAGTGGCGGCGACGCGGTCGTGAGATGGAGCTGCAGGAGAACTTGGTCGTCGACACCAACGACACTACCCCCGATCCGCTGGATCTGCTGCTCCGCGAGGAACAGGAGGCAGAGTTTATGAAATTGCTCGCGAAACTTCCGATGCCGCAGCGGTCCGCCCTGCTCCTGCATTTCCTCGAAGGATTTTCACTGGAGGAAATCGCCCGTATCACTGACACGCAGGTGGGCACCGTCAAGTCCCGGCTGCATTACGCAAAGCGGGTTCTCAGAAAGCTGTTGGAGGAAGAAGCACCATGAAGACACCCCGTGAAGTTTTACTGAGTCAACACCGGTCTACCGAGCCGCATCTCGATCGAATGTGGAGTCAGGAGCTTGCGCCGGCGCTGACCGCTAAGTCCGCGCCCACCACCCAGGGCGCGTTGGTTGCCATCGGCTGGAAAATGTGGCAGGAACTCGTTCTCCCGAGCCGGCAAATCTGGGCCGGCCTCGCGTGCGCCTGGATCGTGATCGCCATTCTGAACCTGGCTTCTTCCGAGACCGCCACCAAGATCGCCCGAAGAATACAGCCGCCGTCGCGCGACGAGATGCGCGCGCTCGTTGAACAACGACAAATGCTGGCCCAGTTGATTGGCCCAGTACCCGAACCTGCCTGCGTTCCGCGGCGCTTCGTACCCGGCCCGCACAGCGAGCGACCAGGCCAAACCGCGGTAGCATGAACCGGAGATCGGGATGAATACTCCGAACCCAGCCCAGCCCAGCCAATGGCAGCGCACCACAACACGACGCTTCTTGAAGTGCTTGTTCAGTTGGCGCACAGCGCGACGGCTCCTTGTCGCCATCGCGGTGATTGTCACATTGATCTTCGCGTATTACGCCGAGGAGAACCTGAGGGGCGCACACGCATGGTCCCGATATCGCGAAGAGGCAAAAGCGCGAGGCGAGTCGCTCGATTTGAGGGTCTTCATTCCAAAGCCGGTACCCGACGACCAGAATTTCGCCGCCACGCCATTCGTCACGTCATGGTTCGTCCGTACCAACCATACGTTTGCATTCAATCCCTCAGAATACTGGGGGGAGGACGAGTATGGCCGGGTCATGGACGCAGTTTCCGGTTCGCGGGACACGAAGGACGCAGGAAATCGACACTTCACCGATCTTGTTGCCTGGCACATGGCGTTTGACGCACTTCAGGCGAGCGAATCGTCACCTACCCATCACTCTGCCCAAGACGGGAAATTGCGTAACCAGAAGTTCGAGACCAGCCAACTTGATCGAGATTCGCGTGCCCAAGCGGCCCCGTCGATTCTCGAAGGGCTGAAGACAAATGCTGCCGTGTTCACCGAGCTTCGCGCCGCCAGCCGGCGGCCGTATTCCCGCTATCCGATCAACTACGACGTCCCGGACCCGGCGGAGATTCTGTTGCCGCATCTCAACAGCCTCAGGGCAATCTGTCGACGGCTGCAGCTTAAGGCCTGCGCCGAACTTTCACTGGGACAAAGTGAAGAAGCATTCGAGGATCTGAAGTTGTCTTTCTCAGTCGCCGATTCCCTGAAAGACGAGCCATTCCTGATTTCGTATCTTGTTCGCGCCGCATGCCTCCAGATTGCAATTCAGCCGATTTGGGAAGGACTCGCTGAGCACACATGGTCCGATGCACAACTGCGGCAGCTGCAAGCGCATCTCCAACGATACGATTTCGTGGCGGACCTGAAACCGACTTTCGGGGCCGAGCGGTCATGGGGCATTGGGATAATTGATTTTGTACGACGCTCGGGGAAGTATGCTGAGCTTTCGGATACGGGCAATGACGGTGGATCGTCCTTGAACCGAATCGTCAAAATGGTTCCAAACGGATGGTTTGACTTGGAGCTCGTCAGTTATTGCCGCCTGTTTGGACTGGAATTGGCCGGAACATTTGATCCGGCTTCCAAACGGGTTTTCCCCAGCCGAAGCAAGTCCAATGAGCAAGCGCTGGACCGAGCGTTTACAAGCCGGAGTTCCTTTGAAACCATCTTTGTCCGTCATCGGGTATTGTCAAGGATGTTGCTGCCTGCCCTGGGCGCGGTGGTCCGCAAGGGCGCCTCGGCGCAAGTCGCAACCGACCAAGCCATCCTTGCCTGCGCGCTGGAACGGTACCGAATGGCCAACGGCCAGTTCCCGGAAACGCTGGACGCGCTGGTACCGCAAGTCGTTTCTCAATTGCCTCACGACGTGATCACCGGCGAGCCTTACAAATACCGCCTCAGGAAGGACGGACAATTCGTGCTCTACTCGGTTGGCTGGAACGAGAAGGACGATGACGGCGTGCCCGGCAAGACCCTGTTTGACGACAAGGAAGGCGACTGGGTCTGGCAGTATCCCCCGCTGCAGTAATCTGAGTCCATTACCTCCGCTCGACCAGTAGGAGTTCTGCGCCGGCCAGCATCACCGGCCCGGGCCCATGCTGGTCGTCGTCTAGGCGCGCCCGTTCGACGTACGCCTCAAGATCCTCGCCGATACCGGTACCCTGGCAGGCGCCTATCACCACGCCATCGGGCGTCACATGCCGGGCCACTGCGGCAAACGCCTTGCGCGCCACGGTCAGGTTGTACGGATCGATCCAGCCGCGCTTGACGGCCCGTGCGATGGCGTAACTGAACATCGCCGTGCACGAGGTTTCCTCCCACAACTCGGGCTGGTCCAACACCTGCCGCCACATGCCGTCCGATGCCTGCAGCGGTTTGATCCCCTCGACTTGCCGTCGCAAAATATCCAGCAGCTTGGCGCGGTCGGGATGGTCTTCCGGCATCGCCGAGAGCACTTCCACGGTCGAGACCATCGCCCAGCCGTTACCGCGTCCCCATTTAACGGGCGCATGGTCGTCCTCCTTTTGGTAATAACCATGCCACCACACGCCATCCTCATCCTGCAACCGTTGCGCCATGTTGATGATCTGGCGCGCTGCATCGTCGAGGTATCTTCGTTCGCCCGTATATTTGTACCAGCGGACGAGAAACGGACAGCTCATGTAAAGGTCATCGACCCAAATCGTGCCGCCCAACGCATTCGGACGCCAGAGCGTCCCATCAGGCAATCGCGCCTGTTTGTTGCTGATGTAATCTGCGATCATCTCCGCCACTGCTTTCTGCTCCGGCATGGGCTGAACGCCGTGATTGACAAACGTCTCGGCAAGTTGCGCGCCCATTGCCCCGCAGTTGTCCAGGGAACCGAGAACCAATAAACGCCGCACAGGCGACGCTCGCACCATCCGCCGCATTTCCCTCGTGGCGCCAACTCTGGCGCGCAGATCCCTCATCCAATCGTAATAGCGGACAACGATTTGGTTGTGCTCCACCACGAAGCGCTCGACCTCCTTGTCCCCCGTCGCTTCCGACACGTGCAGCATCCCATAGAGCGTGACTCCCCACGGGTAGTTCCACTCGATTCCCACAGCTTGCATTGCTGCCTGGGCCGCCGCAACGGAGTCTGTGTTGGTATAATCACCGTCAGCCAGCGTATGGATCTGATGATGTGCCACGCGGGCAATCACATCGCGGATCGCCGCGTTGGACCCATCAAATGTGTGGGCCGCGGCAGGCATCCCACACTCATTCCAACAAGCACAACTGGTCAGCAGCAGTCCCAACGATAACAACGTGCCCGTCTCAATCCATCCTGGCCGTCTCATAAATGGTCTTCCGATCGCAGTGTTGCCTAAGCGCCCGCAGCCGCGGAAACGCCTCCATCGTTAACCTCTGAGAATCATCCGGTCAAGCTTGTTGGCCTTTCCGTCCAAACATCGCGCGGTTTCCAGTGCGTCAGCCTTCATGCGCACGGCAGCTTCGGTTTTCATCACGGCGTGTTTCTGATTGCGAACCCCGCCGCCCATCGTTATAGTTCGCCATTGATTTCAGTGCGCGGACGTGGCGGAATTGGCAGACGCGCAGCCCTCAGGAGGCTGTGACCGCAAGGTCGTGGAGGTTCAACTCCTCTCGTCCGCACCAGAAACCAATGGCTACGATGAATCTTCGCTACGTGATTCTGATTTTGGCTGTCGCCGCGGTCCGTCCGACGCTGTCGCAGGCGCAGATTCTTGATCAGATGAAGAAGCCGATCGACTACAAGAAGAACGCCAACATTGGCGATAAGACGGTCAGCTTCAATGATCTGCAGTACGGAACCGTCTCGCAATCGTCCCGCTCGTTCGCCACTTCCTCATCCACCACGAAAGGCGATCTCCAATTCCAGAACGCCAACCTGAACCAGCTCCAACTCAAGTCGGTCGACATGTCCACCGTCTCCGAGCCTGTGCTGCCCCAGGTGAATTTCACCGCCAAACGCGCGGTCGCCGACACGCAAAATGACAAGGCGACCGTGAAGGCTGACGAAACGACTCAAAAAGCGCCCATCACCAACCGCCAGATCCGTCCCATGACTCCCGCTGGTGAGCAGGAATTGAAGAACCAACTGAATGCCATCCATCCTTAGAGCGACTTCACGAAATTCATGACCGGCATTCACCACCGTTCTCCAAACCTTCGCAGTCTCCACGGCATCGCCGTGGTGTGCCTTGCGATATGGGCGATCTCCTGCGCGACGATGATTCGTCCACCTTCCGATTTTCTCTCATCCGCTGATAGTTCCTGGACCCAGTGGCTCGACACGCCGGTCGACGTGGACCTGGCCGACGTGCGCGTCATCCATTTGCCGCTGACCGACGCCTTTTCTGGCATCCGGATCGCGATCACTCGCGCGGATGAGCCAGTCGAATCGCTCAAGATGACGCTCCACGCCACTCAGATTACCCGCCGTCAGGCGCTGTGGCTCCTATGTAAGAAATACTCTCTGTCCATGGATGTCCAGCAGCTTCCCGGTCAGCCGCCGTACATCGGCATCTCGAAGAACTAACCGGCTGACCGTCTGCTGTCGCGCTTGCCTGCATCCATCGCGTCTGTTATTTCGACCTCCATGTTCCCCGCCATTCTCACCACGCTGCTCTGGTCGGTTTCCGTTGTGTGCGCGACGCGCTCGACACGGTACCTGGGTGGCCCGATTGCCAACCTCACACGTCTGTGTCTGGCGACCGTCCTCCTTGCCATCTGGGCACATGGCTTCGGAAAAGGTCTGAGCGGCGCCGGGTTGCGCTGGTTCCTCTGGAGTGGATTCGTCGGGTTCGGAATTGGCGATATGGCCCTGTACGAAGCCCTGCCGCGACTCGGTTCCCGTCTCACGCTGCTGTTGGCGCAATGCCTGGCTGCTCCCATCGGCGCGCTCATCGAGTGGCTTTGGCTCGGAACAACGCTCACATTCGCGCAAATGATGGCCGGGCTCATCATCCTGACCGGTGTGGCCGTGGGACTTGCGCCGAAAAATCATCTTCATTTGGATCGCCGACTTATTGTCGCCGGCACGATGTTCGGCGTATTGGCGGCGATCGGACAGGGTGGGGGAGCCGTGCTCAGCCGCAAGGCGTTTCTTCTCGCCGCTCAAGCCGGTCAATCCATCGATGGTGGCACTGCGGCATACCAGCGCATTATCGGCGGCATTGGCGTCGCTACGGTCTATTTCGGTTTCCGCTGGCTCCGTGGCACGCACGCCCACGGGGTCCCCCGGCTCGAATGGCGGTCGTCCTGGCCGTGGGTCGTCATGAATACCCTCGGCGGACCCGTCCTCGGCGTCAGTTGTTATCAGTGGGCTTTGTCGGTCGCAAAAAGCGGCATTGTTCTCCCTGTGGTTGCCACATTGCCTCTCGCTGTGATGCCCTTCTCGTACCACATCGAAGACGACCGACCCGGTTGGCAATCAATCCTCGGTGGAGCAGTCGCTGTTGCCGGCGTTGTCGCTCTGACACTGGCCCGGTGAAACCGATAGGATTTTCGCGCGCGCAATGGCTGCCGGCTTGTCCTGACCTGCCGGGATGGTACGATGCTTGAGAATGACAACGAATGAACTCCAACAGGACCGTGCTTTGGGACGCAATGCCCGGTATCCTTCCATGACGCCAGCTCAGAAGACTGTCTTTTGGCTTCCCGCCACGCTTTGGGCAGGACTGATCCTCTTCCTTTCCATGATCACAAGGCTCGGGCCGGCCGATGAAACGACCGAGCACAAGATCGGCCATATTGCGGTGTATTTGACCTTGGCCGGGACGGTCATGTGGGCGTTGCATCGCGGTCACGCACTGCGGTTGTCGAAATCGCTTGCCCTCGCGATTCTGATTACCGCCGCCTACGCGGCGTCCGACGAGTGGCATCAGAGCTTTGTGCCCGGTCGTCACTGCAGGGTTTCCGATGTCGTCCTCGACACGTCGGCGGGCGCGGTCGCGGTGCTTGCCTACTATATCCGCGAATCACTCCGCCCCGACAACAAAAAGCCGTTCGCAACGCCAGAGCGGCCTTCCATGGCCTTGGGCTGGAAACTTGCGCACTGGATTCCATCTCTCCTGTGTGCGGGACTCATTTTCTACCTGTCGTCGCAATCCAAGCTGCCGGAAGTCAGATCGCGATTCCCGGACGCTGACCAGGTCGAACGCTTGGGCTTTTACTTCGTCTTCTGGTGCTTCCTTCTGCTCCCGTTTCGATACGCCCACCGCCTATCGCTGGCCAAAGCGATTGTTGGCGCGTTCCTGATTACGTCCGCCTACGGTGCCGCGATCGAGCTTCATCAGCGATATTCGCTCAATACCACCAACGTCATGGTGGATTGGGCGGCCGACACCTTCGGTGGGTTTATTGCCGCAGCAGCCTACTGGGTTTACGAAACCCGTCCCCGCCCACAGAGAAATCTGTGACCCGTCCCGGTAACATTGTTTTGCGTTTCCGCGGCTTCTTACCATACCCGACCGTCACCTTGACGGCGACCCACTTCGTGTATTGTCCCACGACGTGTCGGTAATGCGGTCGGCAACCAACGATCTGCCCTGTTTCTGGTATACGACCTGAACGCGGTCGCCAATTTTCAGATCATCGAGCGTGGCGACCGTTTTGTCTTCCACACCGATTCTCGTGTCGGAGTTGATTTTGAAAGTCTTGTCCAACAGAAAGCCCTTCACCGTCAACGTCTGATCCCACGTGTTGATGGCACTAACCCTGCCAAAGACCAGCGGTCTCTGGGCGTCGGTATTCCCTACTATCTGATCCCCGTATTGCCCCGAGGTCGTTCCAGTTGACGCCGCTGGCGCGTCTTCGGCCAGGACATTCACCACCAGCATCAGTCCTGCGATGACCAAAGCCGTCCCCGCCACACGATTCCACCACCTCGTACTCACAATATAATCCTTCCTGATTGATAGAATCTCGGACCGAGGGGGGGCCTGAGGCAATGGGTAATAGATCTGATTCCCGCCCAGGATTACATCGGAGACGGTGAAACCATCAAGGGCCAGCGCTTCGCGAGACGCGGTCTGCTGAGCAGACCGCTAACGCCCGTGGGGATTACTGAACCGTGGCCGACGATAACGCTGCCTGGGCGCTTGCCCGCACCTGTTCGGAGGAATCGGAAGATGCGGTTCGTTGCAGCAACGCCACGGCCCCGCTGTTATGCACCTGGGCCACTGCACTCACCGCGTTGTCGCGAATCGCTTCGTTTGGGTCGCTGAGCAACTGCTGAAATACGGAGAGCGCCCCGCCGCCAAACACACGGGCCAGTTCCTGAATGGCCGTTTTACGGATGCCGATATCCATGCTGCCTTCCGCGATACCCGCCAGTTCGCTCTGTGCGGCATCGTTGTGAATGGCGCCAATGGCCAGAATGGTCTGCTTCTGCACTTCGGGGTTGGTTTCCGTCTGGGCAAGCTGCGTGAGCACGGGTAGCGCCGACGGCTGGCCCGACAGCGCCTGCACCGCGGCGAACCGGAGCTGCGGATCGGCTTGGTTGGCCGCAATCTGGCTGAGAATCGCCACCGCCTCGGGGTCCTGGCGCTGGCCGAGAGCGGCCACGATCTCACGTTGAAGACTGAAGCTGCTTTCGCGGGCCAGCAATGATTGAAGTGTGGCATCTGCAGCGTCGTCCTGGATCGCGCCCAGCGCATGAATCAGCATCAGCTTGCTGTGCATGTCGTCTGTCGTCTTGTAACCGTCAGCAATGGCAGCGGCCCCTCCGGCGCCAAGCCCAGCCAGGCGGTCCTCAATTGCCTTGGTCTCCTGTTGGCGACGGGCGACAAGCGCCTTCGCATCATCCCAACTGAGCGCTCCAGCATATCCATAGAGTTTCTTCACGTTCTCCACCGCTGTCGCAACGGACGCTTTCAAGGCGGCCTCGCGGGCGGCAACCGCATCCGGTCCGGCGGGCGGAGGTTTACCGTGCGGTGCGGCCGGAAGCGCTGACCCGGTTGTAGGAATGGAGGTGCCTTCCGAGTTTGGACTCGATGGCGTTCCCGATTCGGGGGACGATGACGACGCACGAGCCGACGGCGAACGGAGGCCGCCGGACCAATTGGACTTTGCCAACCACCACACTGCCGTTGCGATCGACGCAATCACGATTGCGCCGAGAATGATACGGCTCCGATTCATGGTACAGGCCTAAACAACCTTACCAGTTGTCGTCGGCCTCCTGCGCGAACTCATCCTGGAACTGCGAGCAGTTGCCGAACTGCCAGTCCTGGTTGCCCATGCCACCGAGCGGCTCGCAGAAGTTCCAGCACGCCACCTTGCCGGTCACGCCCGGTTGGCCGATCATGACCTGCACGCACACCGAGCGATCGTTCGAGTTGTAGCCGATGCCCGTTGTCGGCACTTGGAACTCGCAGACGCCGCCTTCGTTGAAATACGTCGCCGTGGCGTTGTTGCTGGCCGAGGTCTGTTGTGAATAAACCAAGCAGTTGGACGATACCTTGCTCGGATCGCTCGTGGAGTACCATTGAATGACGTTACCCGGAACCAGTCTCTCCGGGAACGTGCATTGGATCGTCTTGCCCGACTGCGAGAACGGGAACGTCGAGGTCGCATGGTTGTTGGAAACCGACAGCACCGCGATGCCGTCCACCACGATCGTCATCGGCTGTGTCGCCTGCTGGAAGCCATAGTAGAACCGCGTGGAGGTGGCCCCGATGGACACGGTAGAAAGTTCGCCGCAGTTCTTGTTGCCCGTGGCCTTGGAGACCGGCAGATTCGGATCCATGCAGGCGTTGTACGCCTGATTATCCGTGAACCGGCAGATCGCCCGCTCGTACGGGTTGTTCCCAAAGAACTCCCACGCCTCGCCGCCGCACCCGTCGCTCTGAACGCTGCACAGGTTCAGGCTCTTGCAGTACACCACGGTTGGCGCGTTCGTGCCGATGGTCACCGTCACCGAAACGTACGTATTCGAACTGGTCCGGAAATCGCATGCCTCATCGCCATCGGACAATGTGAGATTGCCCTCAAACGTGGCAAACTGGCAGTTGCCGAATCCATCAAAGTGATGTTGGCAGAAGGACGGGACCCACTGGACCTGTTTGCAGGTCACCGTTTGCGTCACCACGATCACGCTCGCTTTGCACGTCGCCGTGTTGCCGCAGGAATCTGTCGCGGTGAACGTCACCGTGTTCGAGCCCAGCGTGAAGTTCGCGGGAGCATTGTTGCTCACCGTGACACCGTTGCCGCAGTTGTCGACGGCCGTTACTCCGTGCAGGAACGCCACAATCGACGCATTCGAAGCCGGCACGCTGTTGGTGCAGAACGAGGCCGTCAGCACAGTGATATTCGTCGGGCAAGTGATGGTCGGGGCGACCGTGTCATTGACCGTGATCGTCTGCGTGCACGTCGCGCTATTGCCACACGCATCCACGGCCCTGTACGTGCGCAGAATCGTGTAGTGATTCGGGCATGTCTGATTGGTGATTACGTCTGACACCCAGGTGACTGTAGCCGTCCCGCAGGCAGCCGACGCGCTCACGGACGCTATGTTAACGGGCGGCACGCCCGCCGGGCATTGCACCGTCACGGGAGCGGGGCAGGTGATCGTTGGCGCCGTTGTATTCGCGGTCCAGGTGTAGACTACCACTTGCGCGGCCGAGGTGTTACCGCAACTGTCAACAGCTGTCACCGTGAATGTGCGTGTCATCGCACAGGCACTGCCGCTGTCCATCGACGTTACATTAATGGTTGGCGTACTGCAGCTATCCGTTGCCGTGACCAGCGCTTTCACGCTGGCGGCGGTCGGCAGACTGGCCGGGTTACAGCCCAGATTGCCACCCGCAGGCACCGTCACGGTTGGCGCCGTGGTGTCCGCCGTCCAGGTGTAGACGACCGTTTGCGGGGCGGAGGTATTACCACAGCCATCGCTGGCAGTCACGGTGAACGTGCGCGTGATCGAGCAACCATTGGTCGAGTCCGCGCAAGAAACATTGAGCACTGGCGTGCTGCAACCCGAGGAGACCGTCACCAGAGCCTTCACGCTGGCAACCGTGGGCGGCGTGGCGGGATTGCATCCGAGGTTGCTGCCAGCGGGCACGGTAACCGTTGGGGCAACAGTGTTTGTAAAGGTGATCGATTGGACGCACGTGACGGAGTTGCCCGAGGCATCGGTGGCCTTCCACGTGCGGTTGATACTCGCCAAGCCCGTGCAATTCACCGGGCCCATGGCATCCGAATACGTCACCACCGGACTTGAATCACAGGTATCGCTGGCTGTCGCAGTGCCGGTGTTGCTGACGTTGGTCGACTGGCCGCATGTCAGTGTCATGTTCGCCGGACACGAAATTGTGGGCGCCGTCGTATCCTGCACGATCACGTAGAACGAGCACTGGTTCGTGTTCCCGCTGCAATCGCTGGCGACATAGACAATCAGGTTCGTGCCCAACGGCAACACGCTTCCGTTGGTTGGCACGCACGAGACCGTCAGGTTCGGGCAGTTGTCGTAAGCCGTCGGCTCCTGGAAGTTAATGGCCCCGCCTGCGGGCGTGTTGGCCGTGCATTCCACAACCTGATCGCTGGCGCAGTTGATGACGGGCGGCTGGATGTCAACCACCAGAACGTCGCACTGCGCTTGCGCAGTATTGCCACGGCCATCCGTCGCCACCGACGTGATCACGTTGGTGCCGGTGCAGGTGACCGGGAAATTGCCGCTCATCGTGCCGTCGCCATTGTTGGTGAGCATAATCACCGCGTTGCTCTGGTCCACCGCCGACACGGTTACGACCAGACCGTTCGTGCAGCATTGATCGAAGGCGGTCGGTATCTCGAACGTGAACGGCGCCGAGCATTGGCCGGGAACATTCGTCAGAACAAACGGGGCCTCTTCACATTGGCCGATGATCGGATCCGCCACATCCAACACGGGTGGCGTGGTGTCCTCCACAGTGACCATGAATGAGCAGGTGTTCGAGTTGCCGGAGGCGTCGATGGCCGCGAGGGTTACCGTGTAATTCGTGTTCTCGATGTCGTAAGGCAACGCAAAGAAGCTGCCCGAGGGCGGCGTGTAAATAAACGTGAGGTTGGTGCTGCTGCAGTTGTCGGTGCCCGCTGGGGCCGGATACGTATAATAGCTGCCGCCCTGCCCGCCACTGGAGGCATTGCACTGGAGAGTGACGTTGGTTGGGCAAATAACCGTGGGCGGAATGAGATCCTCGAGGCCAGCCGTTCCCTTGGCCTGACCGTTGAAATTGACTGAGAACGAACCTGTGAAGGTGGACCCCCCGCTGGTTACCTGGACTCCGATATCTCCACAGGAGAAGTAGCCAAGCAGTGCCCCGCCGTTGGGATTAAACCGAAAATCATACAAACTGGTGGCGCCTTCTGCTTCGAAACCAAATCCGGTCACCGCGCCCGTCAACAGCACGCCGGTGTAGGTATTGGTTACGCCGCCGGTAACAACCTTCACCGTCCCGGACAGGACAAAGTCGTTGCCCCCATTCGCCGGTACTCCGCCGATGAGATTGCCCGAGTTATCAACCTTGACGCTGATGCTCAGGCTCTTGGTGCCGGAAATCAGTACAGGCGCCTGGGTCGAGGAAAACTGTATGGATGTGGGCGGAGCGGTGACCGTGAAAAGCTGATTGCTTGCGGTGTATGTGATCGCGGACGCACTTGTCGTTGTGTACACCACACGCGGATAGATTGCGATATTGACGCCCAGAAGACCTGCAAGTGACGATGCTGCGACCAGTGTCAAACCTACGATTGCTGAAACGCAAAACGCGACGGTGTGTTTCATAAATATGGATCCTTTCTCCACAGCTCAACCCCTACCCTCACGCCAACATTGCCGCAGTGCACCCGCCCTGCGGCATCCAGTATTCGCTACCTATTCCCTGGGCTGCGCGTTTCCATGCCGCTGTGAACTTCCTCAGCGGCTCGAACGCAGCCGTTTGTTTGCCGTGGCACGATACGCGCCCATACAAGCAATGAAACCTACCAGCACGAGCAACATCGGAGACGGCTCGGGCACCATCTCGATGTCGGCGATACTCCCATCGCCTCCAGACCCTAAATTGTTAAAGTCGCTCCCCCACGCCCCCGTAAACGGGACGTCACCTAGCGTGGTGTCAAAATACGCTGTAAGGTCGACCGAACCTTGCAGCGACCCAATCCCGCCAAAATTGCTTACGATGGTCGAATCCCCTCCTGTAACCGAAAAGGGAAATTGAAAAAGCGTCGCATAGTCGGCGCCGTTGGTGGTCAGGTTGGAACCGAACGCCACGCCGTTTGCGCCCGTGTTCAAGTTGCCCGACAGCAAAGGTGTCTGATAGTTGTTGCCAAGGCCCAGGTCGCCATTGAGAGTGAATGATCCGCCAGTCAGTACGCCCGCAGCAGTGATGGTCGCCGTCAACGTGAAATCGCCATAAAAATCGATCTCGTTGGCGCCGATTGGGAAGCCATAGTTGTACGCGAGGACACTGTTCTCCGGGCCGGTAATCTGGTCATTAATCGAAAGCGTCTGGCCGCTATAACTTAGCGTGAGATTCCCGGTGGTGAAATCTGGTCCGCCCGGCGTCGGCACCAAATTCAATGGATTCTGTCCCCTGCTCTGAGAGACTGCCAACAGCAGAAACATACCGACCACTGTTATGATTCGCATATTTCTCATCACCCCATGAACTCGCTTCATGTTCCAACCTCCCGATGCCAACCCGCTCATCGACCCCTCAGTAAAAAAGAAAACCTGCCAAACCTCACTCACTACCTAACGTCGCCAAGCCACCATCAAACACCAGCGAGACTATATGGGCAGCCGCCGCGATGCAAGACAATTCTTTCCAAAATCTTTCCTGGGAGCCGCCAAGAGATTGGCTCCGGTGTCACCTATACCGCGTAGCCCCTCAGAGAAGGCATTCGCTCTTCTGAGAAACCAAACCACAAGATATAAGCTTTCAACAACACCTGAAGCGGTAACCTGCGCTCCTCCACCCGCTCCCGAGGCTCTTAAACCACCAAATGGTAACCACCCCGCAGCCCCAATAAGATAATGGCTTCGCAGCTTGCCTCCATTTCCCTGGACAAACACCCACCACTCGGGGGCAACCACTACTTGACCAGCCCGATTCTCAGCACGATTCGGGGCCACAACCGTAGTTGACAGCCGAGCCGCGTTTTGCAGATGATTGATTCCATGAGCGAGATTCAGCGTCAGCCCGTCAATTCCAGCGACATCGCGAGCATCGGCTACGACGCCACTACCGAAACGCTGGAAATCGAGTTCAAAGCCACGGGTTTCTATCGCTATTTCTCCGTGCCCAAAAGCGTCCACGAGGAATTCTCCCGCACGCCATCGCCCGGCAAATTCTTCCTCCAGCACATCAAGGGCAAGTACGCCTGGGAAAAAATCGGCCGCGCCTGAGACAACAACCCCGACTCAGTTTGAGCCGGGGTTGCGCTGACACTCCCTCAACTCCGAACCTCCAAACCAGGCCTCGGAGTCAACTCGTCGCTACTTCGCCTTGTCAAATCTCGCCGCCACCTCGCCCCAATTCACGACGTTCCACCACGCGTCGAGGTAGCTCTTGCGCATGTTCTGGTACTTCAAATAATACGCGTGCTCCCACACGTCCACCCCCAGTATCGGCACATCGCCCTCCATCAGCGGACTGTCCTGGTTCGCCGTCGAATACGCCTTCAGCTTCTTGTCCTTCGTCACCACCAACCACGACCACCCGCTCCCAAACCGCGTCATCCCGTTGTTCGTGATCGTCTCCTTGAACTTCGCAAACTCCCCAAACGTCCCCTTGATCGCGTCCGCCAACGCGCCCTTCGGCTCGCCGCCGCCGCCCTTCTTCATAATCGTCCAGAACAAACTGTGATTGTGATGACCGCCCCCGTTGTTGCGCACCGCGCCGCGGATGTCGTCGGGCACCGTATTGATCCCGCGCAACAAATCCTCCAATCCCTTCTTGTGCAGATCGGGATGCTTGTCCAGCGCCCCATTCAGATTCGTCACATAAGCCTGATGATGTTTCGTGTAGTGAATCTCCATCGTGCGCGCGTCAATGTGCGGTTCCAATGCGTCATACGGATAAGCCAGCTTCGGTAGTTCGTGCGCCATGATAATGCGACTCCTTTCGTGCGTTTGAGTTCAATCCCCTGCGATAAGATCACTCGCCAACTTCCTCACCATGGTAGCCCGACCCGCCGACCCTGTCAACCGGCGCCTCCCGATTCGCGCCCCGCAGTCCAAGAGGGAAAGCAGTGCCTCCCTCACTCACCGCCACCCTCCCCGATCCTCCACCGCTCGCGCGCCAGACACAACTGGGGACGGCTCGCCTGCCTTTCTCCCGCATTCGGATCGACATCACAAACCCGCCCTGGCTGAACGTTGCAGCCGTGGACCACTTCGGACCGCCATGAAAAACGCCAATGTCTTCGTGGATGTCGACCCAACGCTGGTGGATGCGAAGGGCAGGCTCTTCCAGGGTGCGCGAGAGGCTTTGCAACGTCTGAAGAACGAGAGGGCTGCCACCTGTGCCTGGAGCAACGCTGGTGTCGACTACGCTCGCGCCATGGCAGCGCAACATCAACTAACCGATCTGTTCGAGGGCTTCGCCGCCAAGCCGGACATCATCATCGACGATATGCCATCGACGGCAACCGCACCATTCCTTTTCAACGTGCAGGACGAGGCCTCTTGGCAGAGCATGGTCGAGAGGATTCTCGCGAAGCACATTGATTAGGGAAATCTCTCGGGTCGGCTTTCTCGTTCTGCCTCTGCCCCCGTCCTCATTTCCCATCCCCGCACCGTCGGCGGCCTGACTTCAATAGGAGAGGGGGTAATGGTGATTGAGCTCGATGCTTTACATGGGCAGCGGTTCTGGTACGATATGACGCTCAGTCGTATCCTGGTGCCCCGTTTGGTTTTGGTGAGGAGAAGACCGCGATGAAAACATCCGTGGTTGCTTCGATTGTGATGTGTTCCTTGGCGCTGGCGGTACGTACGTATGCGGGGCTGGACGGCCGGGAGGTCACCGCCTTGATGGAGCCGAGTTCAGCATTCGTGGGGTTTACTCAGTTTTCCTCTCCGCTTCTCGTGGGGTCGGGCGCAGTGTTTAGCGGCTCGGCAACGGACACTTTTGGGCAGGTGTGGGACATCACGATGAACGTATCGGATACCTCCTTCTCGCTGGGGTGGACTGAGCTTACGCGCGGGAATATGGGAGGCATCGCCAGTGATAACCCTCTGATGGGGATCACGCTGGCAGTCGACGAGCCGATAATTTCAAGTGTCTCGTTCGGAAGCGTTGCCAATTCGACCTATGGTGGTACGGGGCTTCCCGAGAGCTGGCAAGAAGTGTGGCTCTCGTCGCTCAGCAATGATTCCTCGACGGTTGACTTGGCGTTCCATGGCATGTGGACCGGAGATGTCTGGCAGTTCAATGTCGCAACGGTACCCGAGCCGAACACGTCCGCTCTCGTACTGGTCGGGGCCGTGGTCGGATGGGTGTGCGCGCGGAGCCGGAAGGTCCGGTAGGACCCGGGCGCCTTCAAACCCTTCTCGGACTTCGTGGTTGCCGGCCCCTCCCGCGTTATCCTCCATCCTCGTGAACCGCCACGGTCATCGACGCGCTGACTGGTCGGCCACCCTGTTCTTCATCGTGCTCGCCGCCGCCGCTATGAGCTGCTTCGTCATCTGCTGGACGTACGGTCCACCCCCACCCGGCTCCTGGCGCTATCACCTTTCCTGGCTCAACGACGTTCTGCCGTACCAGCTCGCCGCCTTGTCCTTCCTGACCTTGATCGGATTCGCCGTAGTCTTCTGGATCAAACGACGCACCACACTCGCCGCCGTCGCGCTTGTCGCCGCCGCGTCACTCGTACTCTTCACGCTCTCCTCGATGCCCGCCTTCTGAACCAGCCGCCGTGTATCGTGGCACGGGCCTCCTGCCGTTCTCCTCAACCCTGAACCGCGAACTCTACCCACCTCCGGCGGGCCCGAACCCTGAACGCCTACCCCTCGACCCGCCCCCCCGTCCCGTCCGTGTCCGTCCACCCCGTCCGTGTCCGTCCATCCCCGGCCCGTCCCTCGCCACTCGGGTGTAGCCAGGCCTCTACGAGGCGTGCTCCTCGTCGTCAGTAGCTCTCCGTGAGAGAACCGCCGCGCTTCTGGTGTAGCAGCGCCTCTATGAGGCGCTAATACCGTTTCATCGCGTAGCCACGCCTCTATGGGGCGCGCTCCTCGTCGTTGGTAGGGCGTGCTCGCCGAGCGCGCCGCTGCCGTGCCGTTGTAAGGCCGCAAGCCGAGTCCGCGAGACATGCGAAGCAAATCCGAATCGCAGGGGGAGGATGGGCGGGCGGGGCTGCCGGTGTTCTGGTCCGCGAACTATAAAGCGCTAGAGCCCCGTCTACATGTAATACTTGTACTTCGCGTTAGGTTCGAAGCCTTTGGGCACTTCGCGAAGAATCTCACCCACGAGATAGGAGAACCGAAGCGTGATAGGCATGGCACCGCAGAAGTTCGCGCTGTTCCAATTCATTTTTGTAAGGGTCAGAATTTCTTGAATCAGCTTGGACTTCGGGGAATCCCCGACGTGATCTGAGATTTCAATTGGAGAAGGGACATGGCCGTGCGGGTACCGTTCCAAGGACTTGAGATAGCCGGTAGTGTAGAAGTGCGTTACGGCGGCGCAGTGGAAAGCGGTTCCTCTAAGCGGAGGGTATTGGCCCTCGCGTATTAGCCTGACTTGGCTTACGGACCTGAGAGCAATTAGATCTGAGTGCGAAACTTGGCGCAGTCCCTGCCGGAAGCCATCCAGTTCTGCGGGCCAATACTCTGACGATTTGTGAATAACCACTCGTCTGGGAATAGTCTTCCGTTCGTCACGGTAGCGCGCCACCACGCGCTCGACCAATTCATTCGCAGCATCGGCTGGAAGATGAGGACTTCGTCCATCCTTTTCCTCGTTCCACTCAAATTCGCGGCCGCGCAGCACGAATCCTTCACCCTGGTCGTCAAAAGCTTGAGCGAGACTAGCGCGTAGAATCGATTGTTCGCCGTGTGGACGGTAGAACGACACGCCGACGTAGCACGTTTCTTGGTCAAGGTTGGTCGGACCCCACGGCACTCCATCGACCTTAAAGTACATTCCGGTAAATAAGTTCCATGCTCTTACGGACATGTGGTCGACTTCACGTGTGGAAATCGCTGGATTGATTGTTCTATAGCGAATGATTTGTGTCGGCTTCTCGTGCTTCATCGCCAGAACCTTGAATGCTCTGCGAAGGTCCCTGTGCACAGCCCCGGCCGCGGGATCGTTGTAGTCTACCGTCGAACACAGGTCGTAAAGGTCTGAGGGAATCGCAAAGACTACATAGTCGATGGGGCGCTCTTTGAGTTTTAGAAGCCTCAAACGTTCGTCCAGTAATTCCAACGTCTTCGCGAATTTTTCCCTTCTTGACCATATGCTCTTGATCTCATGCAGGTCCGAGGCGGTTATAATCTCAGAGGCGGATACATCGACTTTGAGCGCACATCTGTAGCCGGTTTCGTCATTACAGCCCGGGAATGGTTCGTGATCACCGTCGCCGTCAACGCCGTTTGCGCAGGATTCATAGAACTTGGCTGTTTCTTCGATGCTCTGGCCGGTACCAATAAAGCCAAAGTGAACTTCGGATCGGTGCCGCGGGGTACCGTAGGACCTAGGCCCGTAAAGCGTGATCCCGACTTTTGGATCTGGATGCTGATTCCCATCCGCGAACTTCAGAAGGGGCTCCGGAAACCATTCCGCGGACAGGTCGGGCGGCTTCACTCGAGCCTTATTGCTAAGTTTGTCAGTCCTCTGCGGCATCTTCGAATTCGTCTTCCGTAGCGCCCTTGCGTTCGAAAAAGTCGAACAGGTCCCCCTCAAAGCGTTGGGCTTTGAAAGCAATGGCGTCATTGTCGACTCCCGGCCAATCGACCTCGTAGGCTAGTAGCGTCGAATCGATGATTAGGTGCTGGTGTCCGTAGGAAAACTGGATGTGCGGTTTGCCCTCTGAGAGGTACGTTCGCCAGAAATGCACCTCGCTTAGGTAGCCCGCATTATACATATGCGCCTTGAGACTCGTGACCTTTCTCCCCACGATGTTTCTGGTATACGGTGTTTCCCCGTCCAGGGTGAGGTGGCGCTCTGGCCGGACGGTCACTACCCAGCTTTCATCTCCTACATGCTGGAAGTTTATACCGGCCGCGAGGTGGTACCAGAACTTGCGTGGCTCACCTGTGGATCGTCTCGTAGGTTGCCACACCACGTTTCTTTGCCCTCTTTGGTTTCCAACGGTGCGATACTCTTCTACGCGTGAGCATCCCGGTGTGAGGGGCTTAAAATAGAACCGCTTGTGCTCTCCGTCGTACGACACGTTCTTTGGGCCGAGGTGCTGACGAAAACTCATGTTGATTAGGCGAACAACTCGGTTGCTGCCTTCTTTAGACTTCTTGAGGTCGTCCACCGAGATGGATTCGACACGTGTGCAGTCGATCACTTTCGCGAACGGGTTGTCGTCTCTGCGCAGGTCGCAAAAGGAATGTAGACGCCCTTCCGCGAGAAAGAACGGCGTCTTGCCCTCGTACCGACTGAAATCACGCCGCGCCCTTATTTCCTTCTCATCACCCAGCTTAAAACTACAGGGGGCCGAGAACACTTGTCCTGGGATTTGTATGACTGGTAGGCAAGTGCTTTGAAGTTTCTCTCTTCGTAGTTCGTACGGCGTTTCAACCGCAGTTCTTGCAGCGCCAGCGACTTTCAGCTCATGATCTGCTTTAATGGTGCGTAGAACTCGTACAGAATATGTCCTGGGCCGCGTGTCCACTACGTCGTGGTGATCTTGGCAGAGCAGCACGAGGTTCGAGTGACGGTTCCGGTCTTCATCAGATAGTTGGGCGACACCTCTTGGCCCCTGCCTACTGCGGGCGACTATGTGACAGATTCTGCCGGTAAAGACCGGCTGATGGTCTTGAGGACTTTCCGTCACCAATACCCGTCCGCAACCAGGGAAAGCACACTTACCGCCGGACCGGGCTATTAGGATCTTCTCCTCGTTTGACGGCACCTCACTCATTTGTGGTTGTAGCAGGATATCCGGTGATAGATCGACAGCTTACCGCATTCCGTAGATACTGCTCGCATTGACCCCCTCTGCGCTTTCAGTCTAGGCTGAACAGCAGTTGTCGTCAACCCATTAGCAGACAGGAATACCGGCATGGTGTAGACTGTCCGGCATGTGCGGGCGCTACACATTGACGAAAGGGCTGCGCGAACTAGCCGAACGATTCGGTGTCGATTACGCCCACCGGTTTGACAGCGCCAGGGCAGGGGACGACAGCGCGGGGAAGGGAACAGCGGGAGATAGGGTCGACTCCTGAGGGTGTATTGCCCAAATCACTGAATTGCGTTTTCCAATTTTCGTTCTCGATCATGGAGCTTCTTATGGTGTCTGGAGCACTTCGGCAACAGGTCCTTGATTCGTGATGCTTCCCCCCAATCCCCGCCGCACTCCCATGATACCTACGTTACATATGTATCCGCCTTATCCCGCACTCCCCAAATCCCCGCGCCCCATTGCCGATGCATTGCACTGAAATGTATCCGCCCAATCCGTTCCATTTCCGTTGTGAAAGGGGTCAGTGTGAAAGGGGTCAGACCTGTAATCATGACGTTCTCACCCCCGCGGGCCAGCTCCTCTCCGCTTGAAACTCGCGCGCGGACAAGCAAAACTGTCGGCATGTGCGGGCGCTACACATTGACGAAAGGGCTGCGCGAACTAGCCGAACGATTCGGTGTCGATTACGCCCACCGGTTTGACAGCGCCAGGGCAGGGGACAACGCCGCGGGGAAGGGAACAGCGGGAGATAGGGTCGACTCCTGAGGGTGTATTGCCCAAATCACTGAATTGTGTTTTCCAATTGTCGTTCTCGATCATGGAGCTTCTTATGAATCAGGGAATGGGTCAGTCATTCAGGGAATGGGGTCAGTCATTGACTATTGACACGTTGGGAGCGCGAGAGGCTGCAGAGCATGGCGGCGGCCGGGAAAATTGTCATGAATCAAGAGTTGGTCCTAACGACAATTATGAAGCCGGCCCCTATTCGGTTAAGGTTTGCGACGGTCGTTTGTAGTCTGGGGCTGATGTTCGCCCCGGCCATACAGATCCACGCCCAAGATAACGGCAGCACCGAAACAAATGGCACCTCGTCAATTTCCACCAACACGGCCGTTACCAAACGCGGCCTTTTCCGGTCAATGGTGTTTCGACCGCACATGCAATCGGTTTTGTCCGGCAGTTGGACAATTTCAAGTGACCATGACCTGTGACGCTAGGCGACTTGATAATTGTAGCGAGAGGGCTGGATGACTTCGGCTTGATTTAGCTTGAACCGCACACGGTCTCAGGCCTATAAGCCAACCATCACCCAGTTCCTGGGGTCACTCCCTGACTCCAACGCGTCCCGTCCGCGCGAAGGCTGGGTGCAGAAGTTTGAATCGTTACGAGTCGATTCGATCATAAACGAACATACCGAAGTTGAAAGTCCCGCGCCAATCGCGGAAGTGGGCGATAGGAGAAACGTCAGATGAAAGCAAGTTTTCTGAGAGCTTTGGCCGGCCTGCTGTTTTGCGCCTTCATTCCCGCCGCTCAAAGCCAATCGCTCATCACCTTGCACAGTTTCCCAGTGTACGACGGCGGTACAAATCTCGATGGGAGTTCACCCAAGGGCGGGGTCGTCCTGTCGGGCAATACGTTGTATGGCACGACGTATTCTGGCGGCAGCGGCGGAGTCGGTACAGTGTTCGCCATCAACACCAATGGCACGGTGTTGACCACCGTCTATAATTTTACGCCGGCGGATTCCTATACTGCTTTTGCCAACACCGATGGCGCTAACCCGGATGCTGGATTGGTGATATCAGACGGCATGCTCTATGGAACTGCGCTTTACGGCGGCAGTTTTACATATGGTACCGTTTTCGCCGTTAATACCAACGGCAACGAATTTGCAGCCTTGCACGACTTTACCGGCCAGGGCCAGGCTGGTCAGGGCGATTTTGGAGGTCCGCAAGCCGGCGTAACCTTGTCAGGAGATACCGTGTATGGGACTACAGCGGGAAACATCTACACCACAACCGGCGAGTCCACATCAGGCTACGGCACGATATTTGGCGTCAACATCGCCGGTACTGGCTTCACAAATCTCCACGCCTTCTCCACCACGTCGCCGGCATATCCCAGTGGCTTTGGTGTCAATGCCGACGGCGCGTTTCCCTATGGCGCATTGGTGTTGTCGAACAACGTCGCATACGGAACGGCGTCTGCCGGGGGACAGTTTGGAAATGGAGCGATATTCGCCGTCAACACGGATGGCAGTGGCTTCACAAATCTCTACAGCTTTACGGACACCTTCGCTGGCGAGTCCCCAAACAGCGATGGGGCTGTGCCAATGGCTGGCCTGGCGTTGGCGAATGGCGTGCTCTACGGCACCACCACCTTGGGCGGCAGTTTTGGCCACGGCACCATTTTCGCGATCAATATCGACGGCAGTGGCTTTACGAATCTGCATAATTTCAGCGAGCAGCCGTCCGCCGGCTTGGCCATGTCAAGTAACACACTCTACGGAACGACCGAATCAGGCGGCGCGTATGATGAAGGTTCAGTGTTTGCCATCAACACCAACGGTACCGGTTTCACGACCCTCTATAGCTTTGGGTCAAGGTTCTTTGGAGATACCAACGGCGCCAGTCCCTCTGGCGGGTTGGTATTATACAGCAACACGCTCTATGGAACGACGAGCGCCGGTGGTAGTTACGGCGGAGGCACCGTCTACAGCATTTCGTTATCGGGACCGCCAGAGCCGGTCTACTACATGATAACGGCGTGCGTTCAGGTGGATGGCTTTCTAACCAGCAACCAGTGGGGAGCCGTCAGCGGTGGTGGGCCGGTCGCGGCCGGCACTGCGGAGACGGTAGCTGCAATGGCCAACCCTGGCTACGTTTTCGCGTATTGGGAGGACCTGGGCACAGGACAGATTGTAAGTGCCTCCACCAATTACACTTTCACTGTTACTAACGATGTGATCTTGGTCGCCTATTTTGGGACGCCCATTCAGAGTACGGCCCTGATCACGGTGCAGGCGAATCCGGGCAACGGGGGCACGGTGAGTGGCGGCGGCACCTATGCAGTCGGTTCTTCCCAGGAGATTTCGGCACAGCCGAAGAGCGGTTGGACGTTTGCCGGCTGGAGCGATGGCAACGAACAGAACCCACGAACAATCACCGTGCCCGCGGGCGGCGCAACCTACACGGCAGATTTCACTGCCGCCCCATGCACGTACACCTTGAGCGCCACCAGCGTCACGCTTGCCGCCAAGGGTGGTTCTAAGAACGTGAGCGTGAAGGTCAAAGGTGCCAATTGCCCCTGGACCGCCGTGAGCAACGACCCGTTCATCACGATCACATCCGGCAGCAGCGGCACCGCCAGCGGCAAGGTCGATTACACTGTCCCCGGCAACACCAACACCAGCCAGCGAAGTGGCACGATGACCATTGCGGGCCAGACGTTCACCGTCAATCAGGATGCCGGAGGCTGCACGTTCAAGCTGAGCCCCGCCGCCGGCAAACTCAAAGCCACCGGCGGCGCCGCCACCGTGAAGGTGACCCCCAACCTCGGCGATTGTGACTGGATCGCCGTCAGCAACGATCCCTTCATCACCATCACCGGCGGCGCGAGCGGCACGGGGAAGGGGACGGTCACGTACTCCGTTCCAGCCAACACCAATACCACCGCCGTCACCGGCTCGATTACCATCGGCGGCGAGACGTTCACGGTAACCCAGTCGGGCGTGAAGTAACGCGTAAAAACGCTCAGTCATCAACAATTGACAGTGTTGCCAGACGACGTCTGGTTCCGTGGCCAACTCCTGTTTCGTGACACCTGCTCCCAGTCCTCACGCCCCCCGGTCCCCACGCCGCACCTGCCATGAGACCCCCGACCCCCAATGTCCGGCCCCAATCTGGCAAACTTCATGTTCCTTTTTCACATCGGCAATCGCCGACGCTGTCTGCCGTTTACAACTATCCAACCCGGGGGACGCTGATCTCCCCGGAGTGATGGAGAATGCCAAACGCAAACAACAGCCAGACAACGACGCAGATCACCACCACGGCGTTGAGGATCGATTTGATCTTCCCGTCCATCGGAATGTAGTTGTTGGCGAGCCAGAGCAGTACGCCGATGACGATTAACGTGACGGCAACATTGAGTAGTGGCATGGGTGACCCCTCCTTGGTTTGTGCATTGTTGTATTCCTACCGTAAACGTATGCCCATGCGCCGAGGGCCGCAATAGGATGATCGCCTACTCGCGGCTCGGACACGGGCCGTGAGGCGCTCACGCCGAAATCCGCAACGCAGGAACGAGCACGTCCATGGGATACGGTCGTGAAGTGATTGAGAATTCTACAACCCCGGCCAACAAGGGTAGAAGAAATGCGGTGACGCACCCCACCCCCGCCCACCGGTATTGCCCATGCAGCCAGCAGTTCACTCGTTCACGGAACAGCCCCCAGTCGCGCCAGCGCATCCCGGGCTTGAACGACATTGGGGTTGAGACGCAGAACCTGCCGATAGTGTGCGATGGCGTCCTGAGGCAGCCCCAGGTTCTCCAGGGCGACAGCCCAATTGTACTGTGCCTCAACGAAATCAGGCCTGACCCGCAACGCCTCCTCGAACTGGCCAATTGCTTCCTGTACCCGGCCCTGACTTCTCAAGGCTGCTCCCAGGTTGTTGTGCGCCTCGGCGAAATCCGGCTTGGCCCGCAGCGCCTGCTCGAACTGACCAATTGCCTCCTGCAACTTGTCCTGACCCGCCAAAATCATCCCCAGGTTATTGTGCGCCTCGGCGAAATCCGGCTTGGCCCGCAACGCCTCCTCGAACTGGCCGATTGCCTCTTCCAGTCGTCCCTGTTTCATCAAGCAGAGTCCGAAATTGTTGTGCGTTCCCGCGTCACCGGGCCTGAGCTTCACCGCCTGTTCGAAGTGGTCGACAGCCTCCGGAAATCTGCCTTGCTCCGTCAAAACCGTGCCGAGATTATTGTGGGCCTCCGCGCAGTTCGGATTGATCCACAATGCCTGTTCGTACTGGCTGATCGCTTGAGGAATCTGCCCCGACTGCTGAAGTCTCACACCCGAGTCGCTGTGACCCTTGGCACACCGCAAGATGCCCTGCGCTAGATTAAACGCCATCGAGCCAGCCAGCGCCAGACCCCAACCCCAGCGCATCGCGTTCCGCCAGACAGGCCGGCCCGACAGTGCGCGCTCCGTGCTCAGTATGCCGACCACCGCCAGCAGGACCAGCGCCGGAAGGAACTCCACTTCGTAACGCCCCATCCCGAAAACGAAGAGGCAAACCGTCAGCGCGACGATACCGAAGAGCATCGCCGCTGTTGCCAGGAATGCGCGCAACGTGGACTGCGCCCTCGGGGATCGGCCACGCCACCCCAGCGGCGATGCCAGTGCCAGCCACACCACCGGAATGCTCGTCAATACGCCGCCAAACATTACCTCAGCCCGCCGATAGCCGGCGGGCAGCAGCGGCACACTTGCTTCATCCAGATAGGGGAAGCGGCCAATCCAGCGCGCCGGCTCGAGAAAATAGATCCGCAGGTTAAACCACAGCGACCGCACGCTGAATAATCGCAGATCAAACTGCGGGTCTCCCGCCAACTGGTAGCGAACACCGAATTCAAACGGGCTGTCGAACCGCAGGTAGTTGTACCGCATCAGCCCAATCCCGATGAGCGCAATGGGTACCGTCGCCGCCAGCAAGACCGGCCAGACCGCTTGGCGCTCGCGCCACGCCTTCGCCACCGGCACCAGCAGGATTGCCGCTCCAAACAATAAGCAGGGCCGTGCTCCCACCGCCAGCCCGTACGCGACACTGGCCGCTGCCAACCACCAGCCCCGGCGAGACGGATGGTCCAAGGCGTTCCAAATCGCCGCCAGCGAGAGCATCGCAAACGCGTACCCGCAACTGATGGCCACCTCCCAAACGCCACATTTCGTCAACATCATCACCGGCACGACCGTCGCCAACCCAAGCGCGAGTCCACCCGCGGCCACCGCTGCAACGCTGACCTCCGCAAAGTACCGCCGCCACAGCGCATGGAGCATCCCCACGCTGGCCAGAAAGCCGACCAGGCAAAAAATCAGCCCCGCTTGGTAGTCGGGCAGATACTGGCCGGTCAGTGCAACATACGGCCAGAATAACACCACGGCTGGAGTAGCCCCAAAGTACAGGTACAACTTCCCCCTGTAATAGCTCATGTCCCACACGTCGAGATAAGACGCATGCGCGCTCGGATCATACGGATCGGCCAGTTGCGCCAACCCGGACGGCACTTCCTTGTTTACGTTAAGCTGGCCAGCGCAAAAACCTTGTACCAACAAATTGTAGTAGTTGCCGGCGGCATCCGAACTCGCCGATCCAACTGCCCCCTCGTGGGCCACGAACCCGTAGACCCCAATGACCAGCGCACCCACCGCGCCGAGAATCCCACGCTGCAACCGCCGGAACTTTCGTCCGTCCTGCTCCGCCGTTGACGGAATTTCCCCAACCATGAGAGAGACAACAATATCAGTCGCCCCTTGATGTCCAGCTTATTCTACGGCGTCCACACCCGCTTGCCTTTCGCCCCCGCGTGACCGAGAGTTGGGACGGGCACGTGACCACGCAATGAGACTCGCAACGCTCGTTTTACTCGGCTGTCTCAGTTCTGCCTTGGCTGGCGAGGTGCAGTTGCAGATCTCCCGTCACGAGAAGTCGGTCACGGTGGCCGATACTCCCGGATTCGTCACGAATGTCGTCGCCTTTGTCCAGTCAGCCTCCGTTGATGTGACGGGGAACTGGTGCTCGAACCGATGGCAGGAAGTTCTTGCATCAGGTTCGTTCATTCACCTGACGTACATGCCTCCCCGCGCGTTTCGCCTGCCGGTCATGACGCCCAACGGGCAGAAGTGGGAGGAACGGCCAGTCAATGAGATTCTCGTCTCGTTGCCGGACGGCCGGTACCCGTCGATTGAACTTCGCAGCGGCACCAACTACATGGCTGTGACCAAATTCCAGCCTCGGGAATTGAAACGACTGGTGATGGAACCGGCCCTGGAGCTGTCGACCGTCGAGCCGTACGCCGATTTCTACAACGCGCCAGACTGATCGATACGGTATCCCCTCGCGCGCTTACCGTTGCAGCCTCTGCCAAACGTCTCACCTCCCATCCATCCCCAATCCAGTAGTATTCCAGACCATAACAGCCCCTCAGACCCGCCCGCGCCACCTTCGCCCCTCGCCGTTCCGTCACCTCCATGGCACATCGTCCCGGCCCGCGCGGGAGGTTCCTGGCCCGCGTCGACGGCGCCTCGTAAATGCCCATCCATAACTGGGCCCGCCCCCGATTTCGTAACACGCCTCTGGCACTGCCAGTGCTGCCGGAGCACCGGCGTGAGTACAGTATTATGTAACCATCAATCATAAAGGGATACAGGAAGTATGAGTCGCAATACTCTCAAACGTTATAACCAGGGCTTTACCCTGGTTGAGATTATGATAGTCGTCGCAATTATTGGACTGCTGGCCGCGTTGGCCGTGCCGGGCTTCGTCAAGGCCCGCAAACAGTCCCAGGGACGACGCATCCTGAACGACTGCCGCCAAATGGACTCCGCCATCGATCAGTGGGCCCTCAATACCGGCCAGACCGATGGCGCCACCGTTGACACCGTCGGCGCCGCCACCTACCTCAAAACAGCCTGGAACACCGTCGACCTGCTCGGTAACTCGTACACCGTGAGCACCGTCGGCACAGGCCAGGTTCAAGTCAGTACCACCACCAAGAGCGCCCTCGACGGCGTCGGTATCGACTGGGGAGCCTACTAAACCGCCCGGAAACGCGGACGGCTCACTCGCGCGGCGCTCGCGAACGTGATCGCGAACGCCGCGCCGTCCGCCCGCTTCGACCCGATCGATCCGACCGACACCGGCGCCGGTCGCTATGAGATTGACACCGCCGTCGGCAATAACTACACATCAAGTGTTGTCACCCCGTTTGCCCCGGCGCCGGTTAGGGTCGCCGCATCCTCCAGCGCGCCCGGGAATAAGAATAAGGGTCCGAGATCCAGGGACAAATGTTATGAGATCAAGATTCAGTGCTGTGCCGGGACTGGCAATCGTCGCGTGTCTGTTAATCGGCAGTTCGGTGCGGGCGCAATCGACGGGAACCATTTACCAAATCACCTTCAACGGCAGCGTCGTCAAGAAACAGGATGTCAGTACGAATCACTGGGTGGTGGCGAAGGACACGTTCACCACCGCGCGATTGACCAACCTCGCCCGCGGACGAACCCCCGACTCCGCCGTGCCCGCCAATGAAGTGTTGGCGCTGGTGGTTTTCTTCGATTCGGACGCCAGCAATCCGACCGGGGCCATCACCGTCTACGACACCACCGGCCAAAGCAACCTCGCGGTCGTCGTCAACCTGCAGTCCATGTTCGGCGTCGTCGATTCCCTGAAGGGCAAAGGGTACATCAACCTGGTCGGCACAATCCCGGCGGTCGGCCTCCTGAGCGGCGGCTGGTTCGCCGTCACCGGCTCATCGACCGCCGCCAACCCCACGACAGCGCCCCGTTTCACCTCGTTCAAGGGCAACGCTGTCCAGGGCGAAATCGCCGGCAACGATGGCACCAAAGACTTCGACATCCTCGTAACCAAGGGCAATCTCAATCTCGTGAGAACACTGGGCACCATCATCCCGCCACCGTAGCTGCTGCCGTCGATCCAGATCAGTCACGCCGAACACCCGGCCGCTTACAGCGAATACAGGAACGCGATGAGGGCGGCCCGGTCCGAGGCCGACATGTTGCGGAACGCTTCCCGCGACGCCGCGCCTTCGCCGTCGTGCCACAAAATGGCCTCCGCGAGGCTCCGCGCCCGACCGTCGTGCAGGTACGCTTCGCCGCCGCTGACCCCGGCCGTGAGCCCAATGCTCCACAGCGGCGACGTGCGCCATTGCGAGCCCGTGGCGTTGCCTTCGCCCATGTTGTCGGCCAAGCCGGGGCCCATGTCGTGCAACAGCAGGTCCGTGTACGGATGTATCGTCTGGTTGCGGAATTCCGCCACCGGCGAGTACGGGCTGGTCTGCAGCGTCGGCGTGTGACATTGCGTGCAGCCGGCGCTGGCAAATAACTGTTCACCGTAAAGTTCCACGGAGTTGGTCAGGCTGCGACGGGCGTTCACCCCGAGCGATTGAACGTAGCGGACCCAATTCGTCAGGTCGCTGTCGGCAAGCTCAATGGGTCCGCTGTTGGTATCACCATCCAAAACCGGGAAAATCGAGGTCGTCACGCCCATGTCTTTGTTCAGCGCGGACGCGATCTGGTGGCTGACCCTCGCCTGCGCGCCCTTGTACGTGAATCGCCCGAGGCGCGGTTGCCCGGTCTCCGGATCCGTCACCAATCGAACCGTCCCATTGACCCCGTTCGCTTGCGGGCCGGACAACGCCTCGATCGCGCTTTCGGGCACCGCCTCGAGCAGGCCCATGCCCACGAGCTGCGGCGCGAGCCGCACCGAGTAAAACGCCGGCACCCGGCCGCTGAACGCATAGGTCGGCTTGACCAATGTGTACGGCGTGCTGTCACCGTACGTCCCGCTGTTGGTCGTGTAGCCGGAAATCCATACCGTGTCCTCCGGCGCGCCCGTCGTGCACTGCGATTGCAGCACCGAACCCAGCACCGGATCCGGCGTCCCCAGCGCGTCGATCCCCACATGGACCACCGACTGCGTCATCAACGCCCCAATCGCCGGCGGCAAGGCGCGGCCATTGTTTTGATGACACGCATCGCAACTGCGACCGACAAATTTCGGCCCGAGTTTGCCCACCTGTTCCGTATAAATCGGGTTCCCCGCCTCCGAATGCTCGCCATTGCCAAAATCCGTGTGGTGCAGCCGCCGACCCAGCACGAACGGTTGCCCCGTCAGCGGCGACGCGTTCGGCGCTAATTGATTGAATACGTGGTTCGGTTCGCCCGAGTACTGGTACGGCATCGTGCCCGTGCCCGCCAGCCACCCATTCGTGGGCATCGGATAGGAGTCGATCTGGTATCGGACGCCGTTGCCGTCCTGGGGCCCGTCGTTGGCCGGATTCAGATTGATGGGGTCGAGCTGCGTCGTCCACGGGACAATCCCTTGCCCAACAACGTACAGGATCACGCCGCCATAGTAATTGTTCTGGCCGTTCGTGACCGTGAGCATGAACGGGCTGAACTCGATCTCCACTTTGTCGCCCATCTGCAACGGCCGGTTATAAACGTAATTATGCGTCAGGTTAAACGTCCAGTTGGTCAAACTCGCGTCGGCTTGAACCGCATACTCGTTGTCGAAGTATTGCGCGACCGTGGTTGCCCCTTGGAAGAAGAAACGAATGTTCGGCGTGTCCAGTCCGTTCAGCGACCACATATGGAAGAACACATTGCTCCCACCCTTGGCGATGTAATCGTCAATCTCGATGGTCGTCATCCGCTGCTCCCAATAGAAAACCAGATACGTATCGTAGATGCTGAAGTCCGGCGGGTTGTCCATCGACCCGTTCTCCCGCGCGTGCCGGCCGCGCGGACGATCCGAGATCCGCGTCACATGATTCGAGGGCGTGTCGTAAACCGTGTCCGGTTCGAGAATCGTGTTGGCGTCGAACAGGGGAACGATGCCAAGGCTCGTGTCCGGCTGGGCCGTAATCGTGGCATCGGTTTCCTGGCTCTGGCCGTTCGGCGAAATGGCGATAATCGACACGAAATACGTCTCGCCCGACGTCAGGCCGGAGATGATGGTGCTGTTCACCGTCCCGAGGTCCACGGTGTTCGTCGTGCTGGTGCCCGTATCGCCGTAGTACAGGCGATAGTCGGTCACCCCGGGCGAGACGCTCGCCGTCCACGCCACGCCAATCGCATTCGTGCTGCCCGATGGGACCTGATGCAGGTTCGTGGGCGGCAGGACAACCACCGGCGGAGTTCTCAAACGAACGAATGTCGCGCTGTTCGTCATCGGGAAGATCAGCGACTTGGTCGTGCCATCCCCCACAATCGCCGGAAGGCTGTCAGTCCACGCTCCCGACACGACCTGGCCCGTGAGTATTTGCGGGAAATACTGAACCCCGGCCATGCTCGGCCAGCTCACATCCGCCGCCGGCAGAATCGCCACCCCCAACACGTTGGTCACCGTCGGACTGCCGGGGCTGGACGAGCTCGCGCCAAATCCAACGTCATCAATGTCAATCGTCGCCGATTGGTTGGTGTCCGCCGCGCCCGCAAAATGAAAATAGATGGTCGCCGATGTCGCCGAGACCGGCACCGTAACGGAGTTGCTGAACAAACCATACACGTTGGCTCCGGGCGTAAACGTCTGGTACCCCGTGTCCCCGCCGGCATTCCACAGAATTCGCCACTGCGCGTTCGCCCCCAGGCTCCCCGATAGTTGCCTGGAGTAAAACGTGAACGGATAACTCGTCCCGGCCGTCACGGGGATGCCGGACTGATTGAACTGAACCACCGGACCCGCGCCAGCGCTCGCGAGATGGACCTCGAAGTTATACGCGCCGCCATGCGGACTGTCATTCGTGCGCACCGCATACACCGGCCCACCCACCGCCGTGTCCACCGTCCAACCCGTCGCCGTGCCTCCGCTCCCAATTTCGAATCCCCCGTTCGTCAGAATCGAAGTCGACCCCTGTACTCCGGGGACGATATCTAGGAGTTGATAGCTGCGCGTGCCGGTGGGGTAGGGATCAAAAACCGTGTTCATCGCTCCGTTCCCGACTGCCGCCGCGACGAGATCCGTCCATGTCGTGACCGGATTGGATGATCCCTGCAAATCGTAGGTATCGTTGGTGTTTTCCAGCCAGCTCAACTGGACACCTTGCTGAATGCTGAGCTGTACCTGTGCGCTGCCCACAGCCGTACTGAGGGCAACCAACACAGCAGCCGCGACCAAGCGAGCCTGTATTCTTCCCGTCACCTAGTTGCATACTGGTTGGTGTTGCGTCCGTTGTCAACACTTTCCGTCGCCCAGCACCAAAACCGCCCACCCACAGCCCGATTATCCCTTTGTCAAACCCCGCCCTCCGGCCTAAGCTGACCCCCGTGAATGGTCGCAGAACCTTGCTCACACGCGCGGATGAATTGCCTCCCGGCGCCACGAGGAAATTCACCCTCGTCCTGCGCGGCCAGGCCACCGAGGCGTTCCTCGCCAACGTCGCCGGCGAATTCATCGCCTTCGTGAACCGTTGCGTCCATCTCCCCATCACACTCGACCTCGACGACAACGATTTCTTCACTTGCGACGCGAAGCTCTTCGTCTGCAAAACCCACGGCTCCGTGTACGAACCCCGCACGGGCAAATGCGTCGGCGGGCCGGGGCAGGGGAAATCGCTCGAGCGCCTTCCCCTGATCATCGAGAACGGCGCGGTATACCTGGACCTGCCATCATGAAGTGGCTGCTCCATCACGCGAAACGCGTCCTCCGCATCACGTCGGGTTTCGTGCTCCTGCTGGTGGGGTTGTTCCTGATGCTCCCCGGCGTTCCCGGCCCGGGCATCGTGCTCGTCATTGCCGGCCTCAGCATTCTCGCCATCGATTTCGTGTGGGCTCACCGCCTGAAAACACACCTGAAAAAACACGCCGACAGGGTCGTCGCCAAAATGCGCGGGAAAACAAGGAAGGAACCGCCCGCAGACCAGACCCGGTCGGCTTCTCTTCTCCCGCCGGGACCACAAGGAAAAGGGGAGGGAGCCGACGTCTAGCGCGCCGCCTTCTCGTACCAGTGTTCGCAATACTCCTTGCTCCGAATCTTCTTCTGCAATCCAAACCCAAACCCGACAAGCTTCGCGATCATCGTCACCAACGGCGTCTGATCGATCTTCCGCGTCGAGGTGATAATCCAGCCCTTCCGGATCAGCTCAAACTTCTGCCCGCGCGGTTTGCCGATCTTCTTCAGGTCGTACGCAAGTTGCACGTCTTCCGCCGCGTAGATCGATTCGTCAAACCCCCCAAACGTCTCGAAGTCCGCCTTCCGACAGTGCATCATCCCCACACCCACGCCGCTGCTGCGCACGTAAATCCCCCACAGCAAATAAAAAAAGTTGATCTTGAGATTCCGTCGCTCGGGCTCGATCCATGTCCCGCCCCCCGCAATCTTCGGGTCCTCGAGATGATCGTGAATCAATACCAGCAGATTCTCCGTCACCTGGTTGTCCGCATCGCAAAACGCTATGTACTTCCCCCGCGCCGCCTTCACGCCCGCATTGCGCGCCTTGCCAATATTATTGACCGGCTCGAATACCACCTGCGCCCCGTGCTCCCGCCCGACCGCCCCCGTGCGGTCCTTGCTATTGTTGTCCACCACGATGATCTCGGCTTCGCAACCCCGCTCGCGCGCGTACACCTCCGCCGCATGCTTCAACGAGTCGACCGCCCGCCCAACGTACTTCTCCTCGTTCCACGCGGGGACGATCACCGAGAGGGTGGGTTGGCTCATGTGCCCTGGGGCGCTTCCGCCTGATCGATCAACATCACGGGAATCCCGTCACGAATCGGATAGCGCAACCCGCACTGCGGATTGGTGCAAACGATCCTCTCGCCCTCGAGCTTCACGTCCGCCCGGCATTTCGGGCACGCCAGAATCTCCAGCAGTTGTTTGTCGATCATGATATCTCTCCCGCCACGCGCATCGCTTCGTTGTACACGTCTTTCACGCCCGCCTGAAACTCCGCCGCCGCCCGCTTGCACGACTCAAACTCCGGCGACCGCGCCACAATCGTACCACCCAACCGCCCGAGCTTCACCTCGATCGCGCCAAACTTCGTCGTCACCGTGACGATCTCCCGCGCCAGCTTCCGCCGTTGCGCCTCGTGAACCCGCACCCCGAAACTCGTCGTCTGCGTGAGAATCAGTTCCGTCAGCGCATCGACGCTGTTCCGCTCGCACAACACCGTCAGCAATGTGCCCGGCCGGTTCTTCTTCATCTGCACCGCCGTCAGAAACACGTCCAACGCGCCCGCGCTCAGCAATCGCTCCATCACGTCGCCGAACAATTGAGGGTTCATATCATCAATGTTCGTCTCGATCACCGCGATCGCATCGGTTTCATCCGCCGAACGCGCTGAACCCGCCGATTCCCCCAGCACCGCCCGCAACACGTTCGGCGCCTTTTCCAAATCGCGCGATCCGGCCCCGTACCCGATCTTCTCAATGCTCATCGCCGGCATCGGCCCGAACCGCGTGCAGAATTCCGCCAACAACGCCGCGCCCGTCGGCGTCACCAGTTCCACCGGGTCCGACGATGATTGCACGGGCACGCCCTTCAGCAATTCCAGCGTGGCCGGTGCCGGCACGGGAAACCGGCCATGCGCCGTCTCGACAAATCCCGACCCCAGCCGCGGCGGCGACGCTTCGATCCGATCCACGTTCAGCATCTCGACGCCAATGCACGCGCCCACAATGTCCACAATCGAGTCCACCGCGCCAATCTCATGAAAGTGTATCTTCTCCAGCTCGATCCCGTGAATCTTCGACTCCGCCTCGCCAATCCGCCGAAACACACGCCCCGCCCGCTCCTTCACCGCACCCGATAGCCCGCTCTTCCCAATCATCGCGACGATGTCCGAGTACCCGCGGTGCTGGTGGTGTGTTGTAGCGGCGCTTCGGTGAAGCGCCGAGTTGAGCATCTCCGTCACATCAAACTTCGTCGCCGAGATGTTCTGTTTGACGATCCGCCTCGACGAAATCTGATACCCGTCCAGCCGCAGCTTCGCCAGCTCCGCCCGCAACGCCTCTTCCGACACGCCCAAATCCAGCAGCGCGCCGAGAAACATATCGCCGCTGATCCCCGCAAAACAATCCAGGTAAAGAAGTTTCATGTCAGCCCGCAATCCGTGGGACGGATTCTAACAGATGCACGTCACCCCTGTCCACCCACGCCGTCCTTTCCGACGCAGCGCGCTTCCCCTTCACACTCCTCGCTACCGGACTCCAACGCTCCCATTCCTGTCACCCCCATCTCCATCACTCCCATATTCCATTACTCCAGGTTCCGTAGCCTTTCCCCCCCTCCCATTTCTCGGGTTCGTTCGGCGATTCTCTGGGTTCGTTCGCCTGTTTCTCGGGTTTTTTCGACTGTTTCTCGGGTTCGTTTTGTCAATTCTCGGGTTCGTTTTTGAGTCAAAATGTCGCTATAAAGCGTCCGGTTGCGCTGCGTAAAATATAGCACGGCAGGATGTTATGCAATAATCTGGCACATGGCATTCTCGGGTTCGTTTCGTGTTTTTTTTGCTTTTTTCGCAAACCCACCCCCCGCAACCTCACCGAAACATCCCCCGCCCACCACCCCCGCCAGACTCCAACCCATCCCATTCGCAGTCCCGATGCTCATTTGGCCCCAGTCTATCGCAATAACGATAGATGTCAACTTCCAAATCCGATTGCAATCCTGCTTCGGAATGGTCACGCGGGGTGCCTACCTTCCGGAGAACCCTCGCCCCCGGTTCAGGCGCGACGCCCACCGCGTTATGGCGGTTCCGTAGCGCGGCGCCTTCGCTTTGTGCTGGACACCGTGTTCCCAATATGGGAACATTTCGCTTGATTCCTTCGCCACCCAGGGCGATAGTATGCATGTCATTTCGAGAAGACAATTGCGGGAGTTCGCCGCGCGGCACCCGGATGCTGACATGAGCCTGCGAGCGTGGTTCCATGAAGCCGAGCAGGCGCGTTGGAGCGCTCCGATGGACATCAAGCGGCAATACGTCACCGCTAGCATATTGAGGGATAATCGAGTCGTGTTCAACATTGGCGGAAACAAGTACCGGCTGGTCGTGAAGATCAATTACCGCGCCCAGATCGCTTACATCCGCTTTGTGGGTACGCATTCGGAGTACGACCACATCAACGCGGAGGCCATCTGATGAAACCAAAGGTCATCAAAAACGAGAGGGAACATAAGGCCGTCCTGGCGCGCATCGACCAGCTCATGGACGCCCGTCCCGGCACGCCCGAGGCCAACGAACTCGAATTGCTCGCGACCCTTGTCGATGTCTACGAGGACGAAGTGTTTCCCATCGAAGAACCGGACCCGATCGAGGCCATTCGCTTCCGCATGGAACAACAAGGCCTCAAAGCAAATGACCTCGTCCCGTTCATGGGCAGCCGCAGCAAGGTCTCCGAGGTTCTATCCGGCCACCGTCGGCTCAGCTTGCGGATGATTCGCAATCTGTCTACCGCGCTGGGCATCCCGGCCCAGATCCTCGTCCGCGAATCAACCGCGGCTTATCACGCTCGCGCCGCCAGGAAATCGCGGTCTCGCAAAGCCAGATCGACTGCCTGATCACCACTGCGTCCGCACGTCGCGCTCTTCGTCGGCATCGATGTAATCGAAAAACGCCTGGATCTCGTCCCGCTTCTCAAACCCCGATTCCTTCTTGCGCTCCACCAGCCGTTTGCTGGCGTCATCCCGCCAGCCGCGCTTGCGCAAATAATCGTTCCAGATCCCGATCTCTTCGTCCGACGGTTTGCGGCCGTTCTCGAAACACCATTCGAGCACATCCTGGTCTTCACCGCCAAGCTTCACCCGCGCCACGACGTCTTCATACTTCACGTTCAGGAACCGACAACAGGAACCGTCAAAACCCTTGCCGAGGTTGTCAATGTAATCGTGCGGCAACTGACCCTTCGCGTGCAGCCGAATCTTGTCGACCATCCGCCCGAAGTACACCAGCTTGCCAACCTTGTCGTAGGGACTCCGTAGACCGGGAACTTTCATGGCGCCATTCTACCCCGCGTTGCCTCACCGCGCAACTAACACCACGACATCCCTCAGCGTCCCCATCGCCCGCTTCACGTTGATCCTCTTCCAACGACACTGGAGAGCAGGATTCCCTCTCCCGTGGTATCCAAGGAAGAGGGTGAAGGTTCATTCCCTCCAACCCAAGACGTAATCAGAATTTGAAATTCCACGCCTCCGTCCCGTACTTCTCGCGCACGAGCCGCTCGATTCGTTTCTCCGGAATTGCTTCCAGCGTCTCCGTCGCGCCCCACGCCTGTCTCATGGCTTCTTTCACCGCCGGCGCCTCTACGGACAGGTTCGTCAGGAATTCCCGGTGGGACCGGTTCCGCCGATACAACGGCTGTTTGGACGGTATTCGCAGCGCCTGCTCCACCAGCGCCAGATCCAGCCCGAGCAGGAACGTTCCGTGAAACAACAGAAACTTGCGCCGCCGTCGCTGGGAATTCCCGGAAAATTTCAGTCCCTGCATCGTCAAATCCGTATGCCCCTGAATCAGCACGCCCCCGCCCAGCACCGCGCTAAGCGCCTTGCGGTTCCGATTCATAATGAACGCGTTCGCCTCGGTGATGTTCCCGGTGCCCGAGCCTTCGCGAATCCGCAACACCAGCGCATAGTTCAAACACCCCGGCCCTTGCAACACCGTCCCGCCCCCGCTGCACCGACGCACCACCGGCACCCCCATCTCCCGACACGCCCCGAGATCCGCTTCCGTCCGCGCCTTGTTGGAATAGCCCAGCACCACAAAATGATTCCGCGCCTCCCAAAACCGCAGCAGTTCATCCCCGCCACCATCCTCGCACTCGTCCAGCAACGCCTCGTCGCACGCGAGATTCTCTTGCGCTGTGTCGAGTGTTCGGTCTAAGTATTTCATGGCGCTTGGATTGTGGACCGAAATGGATTAATATCCAAGGGTCGCTCGGGTGACATTGTGAGAATGGAACCGAAAGAACAACAACAAACTACCGCTGCGTCGGGTCGGCTGGATCAACCCCGCCCGCCCACGCATAGCCGCAACGGCAGCGAGGACGAACGCTGGATGGATTCGCTCGAATTCATCCTCGAGTACGTCCTCAAAAATCAGGGCACCGCCCAGGCGCCATTGGTGCTGAGTAAATTGTCGAAGCATCTGCGCGAGGCCGGTATCGCGTTGCCGTCCCCGATCAGCACCCCGTACGTCAATACGATCCCGCCCGAAGAGGAGCCGCCCTATCCCGGTAATCGCGAGATCGAACGCCGTATCAAAAGCCTCGCCCGCTGGAACGCGATGGCCATGGTCGTCAACGCCAATCGCGAGCACGCCGGTCTCGGCGGCCATATCTCCACCTACGCATCCTCCGCCACGTTGTACGAAGTCGGCTTCAACCATTTCTTTCACGGCGGTGACGGCGGTCGTCCCGCCGACCTCGTCTATTTCCAGGGCCACGCCTCTCCGGGCAATTACGCCCGCGCCTTCCTCGAAGGCCGACTCGACAAGCAGCATCTCCAGCATTTTCGCCAGGAACTCGCCGCCGGCGGCGGCCTGTCCTCCTACCCGCATCCGTATCTGATGCCGGATTTCTGGCAGTTCCCAACCGTCTCGATGGGCCTCGGCCCGATCATGTCGATTTATCAGGCCCGATTCAGCCGCTACCTCCGCGCCCGCGGCCTCGTCCAGGGCGAGGAACCCAAAATCTGGTGCTATGTCGGCGACGGCGAAAGCGACGAGCCGGAAACGCTCGGCGCGCTCACGCTCGCCTCCCGCGAGAAACTCGACAACCTCGTCTGGGTCGTGAATTGCAACCTGCAGCGCCTCGACGGCCCCGTCCGCGGCAACGGCAAGATCATCCAGGAACTCGAAGCCGCCTTCCGCGGCGCCGGCTGGAACGTCATCAAGGTCATCTGGGGTTCAACCTGGGATCCGTTGCTCAAGGCCGACAAGTCTGGCCTGCTCGTCAAACGCATGGAGGAAGCCGTCGACGGCGATTATCAGAAGTATTCCGTCGAGCCGGGCAGTTACACCCGCAAACATTTCTTCGGCAAATATCCCGAGTTGCTCGAGTTGGTGAATCATCTCACCGACAGCCAGATTCAAAAGCTCGTCCGCGGTGGCCACGATCCGCAAAAGGTGTACGCCGCCTACAAGGCGGCCGTCGAACACAAGGGCGCGCCCACCGTCATCCTCGCTAAGACGGTCAAGGGGTACGGCCTCGGCGAAGCCGGCGAAGGCCGCAACGTCAGTCATCAGCAGAAGAAGATGAACGAGAAGGAACTCCGCGAGTTCCGCGAACGTTTCGGCGTGCCGATCAGTGACGAGGAAGTCGTCCAGACGCCGTTTTACCGTCCTCCTCCGGACAGCGCCGAGACCAAATATCTCCTGGAACGCCGCAACGCCCTCGGCGGTTTCCTCCCGGCTCGACACGTGCGCGCGGCAAAGATCGAGGTGCCGGCTCGCGCCGAGTTCGGCGAACTCTTCAAAGGCTCGGGCGCAACCGAAGCCTCCACGACCATGGCCTTCGTCCGCCTGCTTTCCATGCTGCTGCGAAATGCCAAAATCGGTAAGCGCGTCGTCCCGATCATCCCTGACGAGGCGCGCACGTTCGGTATGGACGGACTCTTCCGCGAGATCGGTATCTACGCGCCCAAGGGCCAGCTCTACGAGCCCGTCGACCGCGAGGCGCTCCTCTATTATCACGAAACCAGGGACGGCCAGATTCTCGAGGAAGGCATTACCGAGGCCGGCGCGATGTCGTCGTTCATCGCCGCCGGCACGGCCTACGCGAATCACGCGGTCAGCATGATTCCGTTCTACATCTATTATTCGATGTTCGGCTTCCAACGGATCGGCGACCTGATGTGGCTGGCCGGCGATATCAAGGCCAAAGGTTTCATCCTCGGCGCGACCGCCGGCCGCACAACCCTCAACGGCGAAGGCCTCCAACATCAGGACGGTCACAGCCAGTTGGCCGCGACCACCATCCCGACGTTGATGTCCTACGATCCAGCGTTCGCCTACGAGATCGCCGTCATTGTCCAGGACGGTATGCGCCGCATGTATCAGGACGGCGAGGACATCTTCTATTACCTCTCGCTCTACAACGAGAATTACGCCATGCCGCCCATGCCCGACGGCGTCGAGGATGGCATCCTTAAAGGGCTCTACAAATTCCGCGCGGGCGCCGACGGCAAAAAACACAAGGCCCACATCTTCGGCAGCGGCCCGATCATCCGCTCCGCCTTGCGCGCCCAGGAAATCCTCGCCGAACGCTACGACGTGTCCGCCGATGTCTGGAGCGCCACCAGCTACAAGTTGCTCAAGACCGACCAGCAGAATTGCAGCCGCTGGAACATGCTTCACCCCACCGAGCCGCCGCGCAAATCCTATTTGCAGTCACTCCTCGAAAGGGAGAAGGGCGTGTTCATCGCCGTCTCCGACAACATCAAGCTTGTCCCCGACCAGATCGCGCCGTGGATCCCGGGCGGATTGGCCACGCTCGGCACCGACGGCTTCGGGCGCAGCGATACCCGCGAAAATCTCCGCCGCTTTTTCGAGATCGACGCCGAATGCACCGTGATTGCCACGCTGTACTCGCTCGCCGTAAAGGGCGCCATCGAGATGAACGTCGTCGCCCAGGCCATCAACGACCTGAAGGTCGATCCCGAAAAGGTCCATCCCATCCTCGCCTCCGCGTAGCGCTGATCGGACTGCGACCGCGTGCGGTCCGTCGCGCGTTTCCTTCTTGCTTAACCGACCCATTTGCGCTACTGTAATAACCATAAGGGGTTGTGACTCTGGCGTGGTTCGGGTTCCGGTGGCGAAAAGATCGCGACGTTTATGGCAGAGACCATACTGGTGATCGACGACGATCCGGCGATGCTCGGCTTTCTGGCGCAGCGCCTGTCCGGGGGTGGATTCGTCGTATCGACTGCCCGCTCCGGTCAGGACGGCATCGATCAGGCCAAAGCTCTCCGTCCCGACTTGATCCTGCTTGACCTGCGCATGCCCTATCCCGACGGCCCAACTGTTTGCAAAACGCTGCGGGCCGACGCGAAGACTCAGCGCATCCCCATCATCGTCGTCACCGGCGTGCTCACCCCGGCCCACTTGGAGCAGGCCCTCTCCTCGGGCGCCGATGACTTCGCGTCCAAGCCCATCGACATGCCCGATTTGCTCATCCGCATCCGCGCCATGCTCGACAGCCGGAATATTGACGACCCCGCCGAGCGCCGCAAACACTACACCAGGCTCGCCCGCGAAATGAGCGCGGATGCCGCCCACAACCTCTCCGCGACGGATAAGAAATAACCGGCCGCCTCGATCGTTGGCGCGTTTTCCGTCTCCGCTGACGCCGCCATAAATCGCTCTTGCGCGCGCGCGCAATATGGCATATCAGAAATGTGAACTCTGGGCGTGTGGAAGGGTCACGAACTCATGGACATCAAATTACCGCGTTTGGGCGAAGGGGCCGAATCGGGAACGGTCGTCAGCATTTTCGTCAAGCCCGGCGATCAGGTCAGCGAAGGCCAGACGATCGTCGAGCTCGAGAATGAAAAGGCCGTCGCGCCGATCCCCTCAAGCGCCTCCGGCAAGGTCGCGAAGCTCTATGTCAAGGAGGGTGACAAGCTCTCCGTCGGACAACCCATTCTCGCGCTCGACACCGACGGCGCTCCCGCCGCCGCCGCCAAACCATCCGCGCCGCCGCCTCCACGAGTCGAGAAACGCCCCGCGCCTGCTCCGCCTCCTCCTCGCCAACCCGTCGAGGCGCCCAGCGTCGATGTGGTCGGCGACCTCTCGCAGAATGAATCCGTCGCCGCCTCGCCAACGGTCCGCCGTCTGGCCAACGAGCTCGGCATCGATTTGACCCGCGTCCGCGGCAGCGCCCGCGGCGGACGCGTCGGCGTCGAGGATCTCCGCGCCTACATCCAGCAATTGCAGCGGATCGCGCTCGGGCCAGCGACCGCCGGCGAAGCTCCCGCAACCGCGCCAAAACCCGCGCCCGAACGCATCGATTTCGGGAAATGGGGACCCTACACGCGCCAGCCGGTGTCCTCGTTGCGCAAGATCATCGCCCAGCGGATGCGCGAATCGTGGTCGTCCGTCCCGCGCGTCACGCAATTCGATGAAGCCGACATCACCGCCATCATCGCCTTGCGCAAGAAATACGTCGCGAAATACGAGAAAAAGGGCGCGAGCCTGACGCTGACGCCGTTCCTCATCAAGGCGCTCGTCATGGCGCTGAAGAAGCATCCGATCTTCAACAGCAGCCTCGATGAAACGAGCGACGAGATCGTGTTCAAGGACTATTACCACATGGGCATCGCCGTCGACACGGAACAGGGATTGATCGTGCCCGTCATCCGCGACGTCGATAAGAAGGATTTACTGCAATTATCAAAGGAACTCGCCGAGATCGCCGAGAAGACCCGCCAGCGCAAGGTCGCCGCCGACGATCTCAAGGGCGGCACGTTCACCATTTCCAACCAGGGCGGTATCGGCGGCGGGTTCTTCACACCGATCGTCAACAAACCCGAGGTGGCCATCCTCGGCGTCGGACGCGGCGCATTGAAACCCGTGGTTCGTGGCGACAAGATCGAGAAACGCATGCTGTTGCCGCTGGGCTTGTCCTACGATCATCGCGTGATCGATGGCGGCGCCGCGGCACGCTTTATCGTCGACGTCGTTCAAGCTCTGGATCAGTTCAAGGAATCGGAAGTGAAGATCTGACGGAAAACTGGAGTGCTGGGGCGGCGGAGTGCTGGAGTGATGGAAAAGGCGTACAAAAACAAGAACCGTGGGTATCAGCAATTGCGCGTATGGGAGGACGCAGTGGAGTACTACCGCCTCAATTGCCCGGTGTTTCGTGCCTTCCCGTATGAGCTTCGTCGCGTCGCTTCACAGGCAATCGCCTCGGCTGACTCGGTCCATCGCAATATAGCGGAGGGCTATTGTCGCCGTTCGATCCGCGAATACTTGCATTTCCTCAACATTGCTCTAGGTTCGCTCGGTGAGTCGGTTTCAGGGGTGCATGCGTATCGGAAGGCAGGGCAGATCTCCGACTCGGATTTCACGCAGCTCAATGACCTGGCGTACAAGCTGGAAAACGGACTGTTGAAACTGGTGGAGAGCCTGGAAAAAAAGAAAATGGCCGGTGACTGGATTGAAAGTGTTGTCGTAAACGAGAGCCACGCGGCGTACGAGATTGCGGACGTCGTTCCAGCACTCCATGACCCCATGACCCCATAACTCCAATCTTGCTTATGGATTCGATACAAACGGAAATTCTTGTGCTGGGCGCCGGGCCGGGCGGTTACGCGGCGGCATTTTACGCGGCGGATAAAGGGAAGAAAGTCACGCTCGTCGAACAGGAGGACCGCCTCGGCGGCGTCTGCCTGATCCGCGGTTGCATCCCGTCGAAAGCCCTGCTCCACGCCGCTAAGCTCATCACCGAAACGCGTGAAGCCGGGCATATGGGCCTCCAATTCGAGCCGCCGAAGATTGACCTGGAAAAACTGCGCGCCTGGAAGAACTCCGTCATCGACAAGCTCGCCGGGGGCGTGGCCACGCTGGCCAAACAACGCAACGTCGAAGTCCTGCACGGCCGCGGCTATTTCGAGGACTCGAAGACTTTGCGGGTCGAGACGCCCGAGGGCCAGAAGTTCGTCACCTACGACTCGGCCATCGTCGCCGTCGGTTCGAAATCGGCAATGCCGAAGGCATTCGACTTGGGCAACCCGCGCATCATGACCTCGCGCCAGGCGCTGGATGTGCCCGACATCCCCGGTACGCTGCTGGTTGTCGGCGGCGGCTACATCGGGATGGAACTGGGCACGGTGTACGCCACCCTCGGCAGCAAGGTCGTGGTCGTCGAAGCGCTCGGCGCGATTCTCACCGGCGCCGACGCCGATCTGGTCCGTCCCGTGCAACGGTATGCCGAGAGAGCGTTCAAGGAAGTCCGCGTCAAAACCAGAGTGCTCTCCATGGCGACGGCAGGCAAACAGATCAAGGTCGTGATGGAGTTCGACGGCAAGAAGGTCGAGGAATTGTACGATCGCGTGCTGGTGTCGGTCGGCCGCGTGCCCAATCACGCCGATCTCGGTCTGCAAAATACCAAGATCACCAAGGACGACCGCGGCTTCATCAAGGTCAACGAAAAACAGCAGACGAATGATCCGTCCTTGTACGCCATCGGCGATATCGCCGGCGGCGTCCTCCTCGCCCACAAGGCCGCCCGCGAAGCCCGCGTCGCCGTCGATGCGATCCTCGGCGAGTTCGAAACGCTCGACAAATACATTGTCCCCGCCGTCGTGTTCACCGATCCCGAAATCGCCTGGTGCGGATTGTCCGAGACCGAGGCGAAGGAACGCGGAATCACCGTGAAGATCGCCCGTTTCCCCTGGGGTGCGTCGGGCCGCGCGCTGACGCTCGATCGCCCGGAGGGATTGACCAAATTGATTATCGATCCGGAAACGGAACGCCTGCTCGGCGTGGGCATCACGGGGCAGGGGGCCGGCGAACTCATCAGCGAAGCCGTCCTGGCCATCGAGATGGGCGCGACCGCCTACGATCTCGCCTCATCGATCCATCCGCATCCGACCTTGTCGGAGACGTTGATGGAATGCGCCGAGGTCTTCTACGGCCACGCCACCCACACCTACACACGCCGCGAGGCTTCGCACCGGGAATCCTGAGGCGGCCTGGCCTCGTCTCCGACCATCTTCGCCCGCACCCCCGCGAGGACCCGCGGACCCTCGGGGTCTGACGCAGATGCTCCTCACAAGACAACGAGGCGCCTCGGGTTGGTGAGGCGCCTCGTGCTGACTACTGGTAGGGACCGGCTGCTCGTCCGTCGCGCCCGTGCCGATGCCTTGCTCCTGCCCGAAGCGCCACTGACATGCATCCGGCTATATCCTCGGATGTTCATCCCCCAGTCCTTGTTCCCACTCATCGTTCCCCATCACCGATGTTCTCCACCGCCTTCCGGCCTCGGCCCGCCTCCGCGCCCGGGGTATTGCGCCCGGATTTGCTGATGCTGCTCGTACGGACGGCGCGTATTCATGTGCAATGGCACCCGATAATCCCCGTGCAGCGCATAGCTGCCCGGCAAATGCCGCCCCGAATGCCATCCGCCCCCGCCAAACCAAAAGTACACGCCCGTTGCCGGATAAAAATACACCTCGTCATCCGGGTAATAATAGTAATCGTATCCGGCCGCTACCGGCCCCGGCGGCGGTGGCGGACCCTCCTCCACGCAGCTACTCAAGGCAACCAGCCCCACGCCGCACATCAGCATTAACACCAGTCCCGCAGTCAATCTCGCTCGACTCATAACGTCCCCCTTTCACATGTTGCTCGCACGGAAACAACAAACCATAAGCGCGCCGCCCCGATGGGTCAACCGGACCATCCGCTCACGCCATCATCCGCAAAGTTCCTAGGCAGGCCTCGGAACTTCTCCTGCCCCGCGCCTTCGCTTATCCACGCCCGCCGTCTCCCACGAAATGCCCTTGTCGCCGGAACAAAATTATCCACGCGTGCCTCCCACTTTCAGATTCGCGAAATCACGGCAGCAATTCGGTAAGGTGCCTGCCGTGCGTCAACGCCTGATTCATCACAATCGAGAAAGTAGGGGAGTAGACTGCATGAAACGCATCGCCACGCCGTTCCTTCTCGTTCTGCTGTGCTCCGCGGTTCTCGGCTTCGCCCGCGCGAACGCCGCCACCACCACGGTCTACGTCGTCAATTTCGACTACATCGCCAACGGCCATCACACCAATCCCGTCATCAATCTCGGCGACACCGTTACCTGGTCGTTTACCAACGGCCACCACAGCGCCACCGCCGCGCCCGGGCAGCTCGAGACCTGGGATTCAGGACAACTGACCGCCGGCCCCGTCACCAACTTCAGCCACACCTTCACGCACCTCGGCGTCTACAACTTCTATTGCACTGTCCACTCCATGAGCACCGGCTGCCGCATGGTCGCCCCGGTGATTGGCAACATGACCGGCTCCGTTACCGTCGTCGCCGGCAACCTCACCACGCCATGGCAGGTCGACTCCATCACCCAACAGGGCAGCGATATCCTCGTCGACTGGATCACCGGCGGCATCTGCTTTACCAACGTCCTCCAGCGCTCCACCGGTAATCCCGACGGTTCGTTCAACACCAATTTCACCGATATCTTCGAAATCGACGGCGCCACCGGCGCCACCACGAATTTCACCGACGCCGGCGCGGCCACCAATTTCCCGAACGCCTACTACCGCGTCCGCGTCCCGCAGTAACCCGTCAAACCGGAACTGCCTTCCCGTCTGCTGTCCGAGTTGCTTTCCTCATTGCGTCGAATGGCGTCTCTCGCTATCCTCTCACCGTCCAGGAGAGTGCGCCCAAACGGGAGGAAGCCATGAAGCGGATTGTGAGGATCCTGTGCCTCTGTCTTCTCGGAGTTACGTTGGGATTTGCCGACGACACAAATCTCACCCTGACCATCGAGGGGATCACCTACCACAACGTCCGCTTCGTCCATCCTACTCCCGCCACCGTCACGATCTTTCATTCCACGGGTGTGGCCACCATCCCTCTCGCCAAACTTCCGCCCGCGCTCCAGAAGCAATTTGGCTATGACCCGCAGGCCGCCGCCCAATGGCAGGCCGAGCAACAGAAGCGCGATGCTGAGGCCGCGGACGCCCAACGCGAGCGCACCGCCCGTTGGCAGGCCGAACAGGACAAAGCCGCCGCCGAAACCGCCGCTGCCTCCGCTGCTGCCGCCGAGGCCCGCCGCAAGCTCGCCTCCGCCGTGCAATGGACACTGAAGGTTCAGAGCGTTCTCCCCGATGCTGTGATCGCCTGGGGGTGCCCCGGTGCCCGGCCCAATTGCCCGGACTCGAAAGCGATTCTCTTGGTGGATCCTCCCGGGTTGCGATCGCTCGCAGAGGGCGAACAAATTACCGCCACCGCCTATCGCGATGGCAATGCCCAGGCCCAAACGCGCACCCTGGAGAAATGGGTCTGTATCGGAGATGGCTCTCCTTTCAGCCAAGCAGCGCCTCAAATTCAACAGCCACCACAGCCTGCCGCAACGGGCGCGGACACCGTCTTTCCCGACCTCCACAATACCGGTGCCTTCGGGTTTCCTCAGCGCGAGGCCTTGGTCCTTCGCGACCGGCCCGCCTTGCGCTTTTCCGTCTGGAATAACGACCAGTATCTCTTTGCCCAAGCCGAGTTGTGGACGGACAATGAGTCGTCGGTCGGCAAGGATGCCAACGGCGATCCCATTGGCGATTATTCGGAACTGATGCTGGACTTGAACGATGATGGAAAAGAGACGCCCGACGTGGATCGGGTGTATCGATTGAATCAACGGCCCTACCTGCCAGGCATGCATTACGCCATTTGCAAGGGCAACCGGGGTACCAGCCCCGATAGGAGCGATTCCGCCGGCCGCGGGGCCATCCGCTACGTCCGGGGCGACATGCCCAACCGCGTGCGCGTGGACACGTACCTGATCCCGTTACAGGAGATATCCCGGCGAGTCGGCGACAGAATCGGCATCTGCTTCTATGCGTTCTCCCCAAAGCAAAACCTCTTGGTGAATTCCGTCACCTTCGATAACTTCATCCCCTACAACAAGTACACGGAATATGTCCTCACCCAGGGCAGGCCCATCGACCTCAGTCAGGTTCCCGAGGGCCGGGAAGACAAGCTACCGGCCCAGTAATCCTCGGAACGCTGCGCCGCGCTCGTATGGCGCGTCCTCTTTCCGATAGCTCGACTCGACCCAATCGCCGAGGAATCTGTCGAGATCAGCCAGCACTGCTTTCCTCGTTGCGTCGAATGGCGTCTCTCGCTATCCTCTCACCGTCCAGGAGAGTGCGCCCAAACGGGAGGAAGCCATGAAGCGGATTGTGAGGATCCTGTGCCTCTGTCTTCTCGGGGTTACGTTGGGATTTGCCGACGACACAAATCTCACCCTGACCATCGAGGGTATAACCTACCACAACGTCCGCTTCGTCCATCCCACTCCCGCCACCGTCACGATCTTTCATTCCACGGGTGTGGCCACCATCCCTCTCGCCAAACTTCCGCCCGCGCTCCAAAAACAATTCGGCTACGACCCGCAGGCCGCCGCGCAATGGCAGGCCGAGCAACAGAAGCGCGATGCCGAGGCCGCGGACGCCCAACGCGAGCGCGCCGCCCGTTGGCAGGCCGAGCAGGACAAAGCCGCCGCCGAAGCCGCCGCGGCGTCCGAGGCCCGGCGCAAAGCCGCTTCCGCCGTGACATGGACAATCGCAATCCAGACTGTTCTGCCCGACGGCGTCGTCGGCTGGGGGTGTCCGGGCGCCAAGCCCCATTGCCCCGATTCCAGGACTATCGTCCTCGTGGACCCTCCCGGTTTGCACTCTCTCGCGGAGGGCGAGGAGCTGACAGCCACCGCGTATCGCGATGGTAGTGTCATGGCCCAGGGCCGTACACTGCAGAAATGGGTGTGTGTGCCGTCGATGTCTCAGCCCGTCGCCGCCGAACCCCAAAACCAGGAACCGCCGCAGCCGACAACACAAGTTGACGCCGTTGCTCCCGACCTTGCCAATACGGGCGCCTTTGGTTTTCCCCAGCGCGAGGCCCGAGTCCTTTGCGACCGTAGCGTCCTGCGGTTTTCGGTTTGGAATAACGACCAGTATCTGTTCGCCCAGGCCGTGTTGTGGACGGTCGACGGCGCGTCCGCGGGCAAGGACGTTAGCGGCCAGGACGTCGTCGATTTTTCGCATCTCGTGCTGGATTTGGACGATGACGGAATGGAAACGCCGAATGCAGACCGGGAATATCGGCTGACCCGGGCACCGTACGTACCGGGCTTGCACTACGTCATCTGTAGGGAAGGGGGAGGCACCAGCGGTGATAACGTTTCCGCCGGTCGCGGCGCCATCCGATACGTCGAAGCCGAGATGGGCAGACATATGCGAGTCGACACATACTTGATCCCCTTGCAGGAAATCTCCCGGCATATCGGCGACAGGATCGGGATCCGCTTTTACGCATGCTCCCCAAAACCGCCGCTCACGCTGAATTCAATCACGTACGACAACTATGTGGCGCGTGACAAGTTCACGGAATATGTCCTGACCAAGGGCAAGCCTATCGATATCAGTCAGGTTCCCGATGGTCGGAGTGACAACCTGCCGACCCAGTAATTCTCGAAGCGTCGTGCCGCGCTAGTATGGCGCGTCACCCTCACAGTTCCGACGTGGAACGAAACGAGAGACCGCGCTTCCCCCTGAACAACCGCTTGAGCCGGCGGTCGCCCGAGCTCTTTCGCCGACAAATCACCGCCGGTGCGACACGATTCCCCGCCTCGCGGCGCCGCTTCCGTCCCGCCAGCCAATCCTCCCACGAAATCGGCCCGTCAATCGGTATCGAAGGGATTCTGCGTTTTGAGTTCACGAGCAACCTCTCCAACCAGTGCTTCGCACTCCGAAAAGATACGATATTGGCGCGAGTTGGCAAGCCGGCGAACCTCACGTCAGTCGATCCCGTGCGCCCGGAACAACGCACTGACCAGCGATGCCAGCTTCTGCGCCTTCAGGTGTGGACCACGTTCCCAGCGGATGTCCTTCAACGCTGCGGCCGTCGTTTTCGGGTTCATGCGTGCGGCCAGCCTATCGCACACCCCGCGAAAAGACCAGAACCTCGTGCAGACGAATCCGTTGCATTGTAGATATCGCGAAACGTTTTTGCGGGAAGCAGTCCGCTCGGGCTTATTGCGCCGCGTCCTCTTTCCGATAGCTCGACACGACCCAATCGCTGAGGAATTTGTCGGGATCGCCCAACGCCGACTTGGGAATGACGAATTCGGTCTGCCCGGTGTTGGTCTTGATCAGGTTCAGTCCGAACTGGTAGTCCTTGAACAGCTCGCGGCACAGATCGCTCACGGACTTGTTGGTCTGCTGGGCGCGCGCGACGATCTCCTCGACCGCGTCCGGCTCCAGCCGCAGCCGCAAATTGTGCTTCTCCTCGAACTTCCTCTCGAAATCATGCACGAACTGCCGCATCAACTCCCGATGCTCGTACGCCGGCTCCTGCAGAATCCGCTGCAACTCCTCCCCCGGCTTTTCCACCAGCGCCCGCGTCACGACCAATTGCCGCACGTTCGATGACGGCAATTCAAATTTGAATTCCCGCAGCGCCCGCTCGCAAACCGTCAGCAGCCCGCGCGCGCCCGTGTTCTCCAGCGCCGCCTGCTCCGAAATCGCCCGTAACCCTTCATCCGAGAAAATCACGTCGATCCCAAACGCGTTGAAGCTTGACTCGTATTGCCGTACCACCGACCCCTCGCTCTGCTTCAAAATACTGTACAGGTCCTCGACGCTCAGCTTCTCCAGCACCACCCGCACCGGCAGCCGCCCAATAAACTCCGGCTCAAATCCATACTTCACAAAATCTTCCGTCTGCCCGCGCCGATGCAGTTCCGCCTCGCTCACGTGCTCAGCCAGATGCCCGCCAAATCCGATGTGCGCCTGCCGAATCCGCCGCCGAATGATCTCCAGCATCTGATCGAACGCGCCGCTGACGATAAATAGAATGTGCTTCGTGTTGATCGTCTCGCGTTTGACCTTTCCCCGCTTCTGGTACTCGAACGCTGCCTGCAGTTGCGCCTGGATATCCGTCGGCGAACGCAGCGGAACCTCGGTCTCCTCCATCAGCTTCAGTAAATTGGTCTGCACGCCGCGCCCGCTCACGTCCCGCCCAATGATGTTCGCCGGCGTCGCGATCTTGTCGATCTCATCAATGTAAACAATGCCGTATTGCGCCAGGTTGACGTCCCCGTCCGCCCGATGCACCAGCTCGCGCACCAGATCTTCCACGTCCCCGCCAACGTACCCCGTCTCGCTGAACTTCGTCGCGTCCGCTTTCACGAACGGCACGCCGATCAAATCGGCAATCGTCTTGATCAAATACGTCTTGCCCACGCCCGTCGGCCCGATCAGCAGCACGTTCTGCTTCACGTAGTCCCGCAGCTCCTCGCCCTGCTCGGCCGCCTTGACGTGGTTGTAATGGTCGCACACCGCGATCGCCAGCGCCTTCTTGGCGTCCTCCTGCCGAATCACAAACCGGTCCAGATGCGCCTTCACCTCCTTCGGCTTGAGATGAAAATCAAACTCGACCCGCTTGCGCGTCGGCTCCTCACCGGGCGGCGCGGTCTCGGATCGCTCGGATTCGGCCCCGGCGAACACGACGCGGTCCCCAAACTCATGCTTCATGAACTCGGAGATCTTCTTCTGGATCTCGTCCGGCGACGGCAATGGTTGATCGGCACTCATCTCATCTCGTAGCCTAGCTTACTTCGGGCCATTTTCAATCCCCGTCGCCAGCACCCCCAGGAATTTGGCCGGGCTCTCCAACGAGCCGGTGGCCACCGGGCCGGTGCCCTCCGCCTGCCATGGCTGGGAAATTGCTCGGAACCGGCCGTATTTGTAGAGACAAGCCGCTCGACTCTTTCGCGGCGCCAGACCAATCGCAAACGAAAGTCTTGCAATTTGGCGGATTTGAGCGATTCTCTTTTACGGCGTGTCTGACATAAACAAGGAGGTCTGACGTGCCGACGGGACGTGCTGACCGCATTGGCGGTCCGTCGTAACGCGCAGAGTGAAGAAGAGAGGAGGAGTCAGGCCACATGACGCAACAAAGTCCGAAGCCCGAGCAGATCGCGGCTCGCGCCTATCAGTTGTTTCTCGAGCGGGGCCGTACCGATGGGCACGACCTCGATGATTGGCTTCAGGCCGAGTACGAGTTGCTGCAACTGCCGGTTCGCAAACTCGCCGAGCTGGAATCACCCACGATGGGGCGTGGGAAAGTCCGCAGCAAGTCCATCATCGATCTCGTTCGCACCGCCATGTATTAGCGAACGCAATTTCGCATAACCGGAAAACTCAATTTGCCCGGTGCGCCCACGACGGCGTCACCGGGTTCTCACCAAGACTCCATCCAGCTCGTGGACACCCAACTCCCGCAGCGACCTCGCCCGACCGCTGAGGAAGTTCGCCGCAAATACGGAACCGCCGCCATCTTCCTCTTCATTTGGGAAATCTGGTGCGTCCGCGACGGCTGGTTCCACGCGAATTACGAATACGTCGGCTTCTCCCGCTTCCTCGCCTGGATCTGCGCGCCCATCCTCGCCTTCTGTATCATCATGGCCGCCAGCGCCTCCCGCGCCCTCCGCCGCCAAAGCAGCGACAAGAATCAATCGACCAGTTCGTCCAGCCACTAGACTTGGGGCTGTTGTCAAATTCGGTGAATGCGTCATCCAAAATGAACTCGCTCCCTTGCACAATCAGCGAGGAGGATTCTCCTCGCCCCCGTTGTGTGGGGGAGAGGATCAGGGTGAGGGAGCTTCCCAATCGAATCGCCCGGCAACCACAGCGTCACGACCGCAACCGCGCATGAACCGCCATAAACCGGGCCACGCGCTTCGGGTGCACCGTATTCGACCACAGCCCGTCCATCTTGAAATGTGACCCGACAATGAATCCATCCGCCACGGGGAAATACTTCGCCAGATTCTGCGTCGTCACGCCCGACCCCAAATAGATCGGCAACCGACAATGCTTCTTCGCGTCACGAATGTCCGCCAGCGCCGGCGGATCAGCCGTGACCATTCCCGTAATGATCACCGCGTCGCCCCGCATCATCTCCACCGCCTCCGCCGTCTCGCCCACCGTGATGTCTGACGTAATCGCATGCGAGCTGTGCTTCTTTTTCACGTCGGCCCACACCTGCACGCTCTCCGCGCCAATCTGCTTTCGGAAACGGAGCAGGGGAGCCGCCGACGATTGAATAATTCCCTCATCAGCCACGTGAGCGAACGCAAACCCCTCGACGCGCACAAAATCCAGTCCCGCCGCATGCGCGACCGACACCGCTTCCACATTCGCCCCCGCCAGCACCTGAACCCCGCAGGGCAATCGCGTCGTGTCCTTCACGGCGCGGCCAACGACCGACATCACCGCCACGATTTCCGGGCCCACCGCGCCGCGCAGGTACGGCGTGTCGTGCATGTTCTCAATCATAATTCCATGCACGCCCGCCTGGCGGTACATCTTCGCCTCGCGCACCGCCAGCGCTTCAATCTCCCGCACGCTCCGTCCCCCCGCCGGCGTCCCGGGCAGCGCGCCCAAATGAATCATCGCAATCACCGGTTTCGGACTCGAAAACAACGAATTCTTCGCAGGCATGGCAAATTCATTATAGCGTCCCGCCCGGCAAAACCAAGCGCCTTCGGAATCGCGAGTTCTCTCTTGTGACCCGTGCGCCAACATGGTTTGCTTTTCGCGATGCGCGCGCCGGCCACCATTCAAGCCAACACGCAAACCGACTGGACGATCATTCGTCGTCTGCTCGGCTTGAGCTGGCATTACCGCTCCGGCTGCATCAAGGTCTTCGTTTATCAATTCCTCCTGCTGGCCATGGGCCTGACCGGCCTCGGCTTGACCGGCCTCGGCATCGACTTCATCCGCTATCAGCTCCAGCCCACCGCAAAACCACCGCATTGGCCCTTCGGGTTCATCCCGCCGCCCGCGTGGACGCCGATGAACGTCCTGATGGCGATTGCCGCCATCATGCTCCTGTTGGCATTGTTCCGGGCATTGCTCTCCTACGCGTACAGCGTCGGCGTGGCCGTGCTCGTGGAACGCTACATCGTCGTCGAACTCCGCGCCGACGTGTACGAGAAACTCCAGCGCCTCAGCTTCCGCTTCTACGACGCCAACGAAACCGGCTCGATCATCAACCGCGTCACCGGCGATTCGCGCGCCGTCGCCAACTTCGTCAGCAACGTCCTCATGCAAAGCGTTATCATGGTGTTGTCGCTGGCGATCTACCTGTCCTACATGCTCGCCATTCACGCCAAACTCACCCTCGCCTGCCTGGCCATCGTGCCCTTGTTGTGGGTCGTCGCCGCGTCCTTCTCCCGCCTCGTCCAGCCCCAATACGTCCGTAACCGCGAACTGGTCGATCGCATGATCCTCCACATCGCCGAAACGGCGCAGGGAATCCAGACGATCAAGGGCTTCGCCCGCGAGCGCGACCAGTTCGAAATCTTCCAGCGCAGTAACGACGAGGTCCGCACCCAGCAGCAAAACATCTTCTGGCGCGTTAGCATCTTCGTGCCGACCATCGGCATGCTCACGCAGATCAGCCTGTTCGTCCTGCTGTTCTACGGCGGCCATCTCGTGATCTCGGGCGAACTCGCCCTCGGCACCGGCATGGTTGTGTTCGCGGGTCTGCTCCAACAATTCTCGGGACAAATCTCCAACGTCGCCCAGATCGCCAACACCATCCAGCAGAGCCTCGTTGGAGCGCGCCGCGTGTTCGAAGTGCTCGATGCGCCCGTCGAAATCCTCAGCCCGCCGGGGGCGAAACCGCTCCCGCGCGCCCATGGCGAGATCCGCTTCGAGAACGTCAGCTTCAGCTACAACGGCTCGGACAATCCCGAGCTTCAGGACGTCAATTTGGAGGTCCGCCCGGGCGAATGCATCGCCATCCTCGGCGCCACCGGCTCCGGCAAGACCACGTTGCTCAGCCTGATCCCCCGCTTCTACGATCCGCTCCGCGGCCGCGTGCTGATCGACGGCACCGATGTCCGCGAGTTCAATCTCGACGACCTGCGCCGCAACGTCGGCCTGGTGTTCCAGGAAAGCTTCCTGTTCAGCAATACCGTCGCCGCCAATATCGCCTTCGGTCATCCCCACGCCACCCAGGAGGAAATCGAACGCGCCGCCCGCATCGCCGCGGCCCATGAGTTCATCACCAAATTGCCCAAGGGCTACGACACACTGCTGGGGGAGGGTGGCAAGGATTTGTCCGGCGGCCAGCGCCAGCGCCTCGCCATTGCCCGCGCGCTGTTGCTCGATCCGTCGATCCTGTTGCTCGACGACCCCACCGCCGCGGTCGACCCCGAGACCGAAAAGGAGATCCTCGAAGCGGTCGAAAATGCCGTGCGCAACCGCACGACCTTTATCGTCGCTAATCGCATCAGCACCTTGCGCCGCTCCAACCGCATCATTGTCCTCGAAGACGGACGCATCGTCCAGATGGGCACCCACGACGAGTTGGTGCGCGCCAACGGCCCGTACCGCCGAACCGCGGAGGTCCAGTTCGCCGAGTAACGGCCATGACAACGAAACCCCACGTCACGATCACTCATCTTCGGCGCGAGCCGAATGACGAGGATGAAATCAGCCAGCGCCCGCTGCAGCTCTCGCTGATCTGGCGCATGTTCGGTTACACGAAACCGCACGCCCGCCGACGCAACTGGCTGTTCGCCCTTGTGATCATTCGCGCCATCCAGTTGCCCATGCTCGCCTGGGCTCTCGGCGCGGTCATCAACGGCCCGATCTCCCGCCACGATCCCCACCGGACCGTGTGGGGCGCCGTCGGGTTCCTCGCCCTCGCCGCGGTCACGCAGTTTTGTTTCCATTTCCGCCAACGCCTCGCTCTCGAGCTCGGCGAATCGGTCATCCAGGATTTGCGCCGCGACATCTTCCAGCATCTGTTGCGAATGCCGATGAGTTTCTACAACCACACGAAAATCGGCCGCATCATCAGCCGCTACACGTCCGATGCCGAAGCCATGCGCGTCGGCTGGCAGGATGTGTTTTTCATCACCGCCGTCCAGGCGGGCCAGATGATCGTCTCCGGCCTGCTGATGGTGTGGTACGACTGGGTGCTCTTCCTCGTCGTGCTGGCCATGGCGCCCGTGCTGGCCGCATTGAACTATCATTTCCGCCGCACGCTCAGCCTCGCCAACCGCCAGGTCCAGGAAAGTTGGAGCCGCGTGACCGCCACGCTCGCCGAATCCGTCACCGGCATCCGCGTTACGCAGGGTTTTGTTCGCCAGGACGTCAACGCCGGGCTGTTCACCGACCTGATCAAGGACCATTCGGGCTACAACCTCGGCGTCGCCCGCGCCTCGGGCGTGTTCCTGCCGATGCTCGAACTGAGCAGCCAGACCTTCGCCGCCGCGCTGATTGTCATCGGCGGCTATCGCGTGCTCAACCCGTCCGTCCACATGCAGGTCGGCACGCTGATCCAGTTCTTCTTTCTCGCCAACATGTTCTTCAGCTCGGTCCAACCGATCGGCCAGCAATACAGCCAGGCCCTGACCGCCATGGCCGGCGCCGAGCGCGTTTTTCGCCTGCTCGACACGAAACCCGATTGGGAGGAACCGCCAACCGCCCGCGAGCTGCCGCGCGTCGAGGGCCGCGTCGAATTCCGCCATGTGATCTTCAGCTATATCCCCGACCGTCCCGCCATCAACGACATGAGCTTCATTGTCGAGCCGGGTCAAACCGTCGCGCTGGTCGGTCACACGGGCAGCGGCAAGAGTTCGATCATCAACCTGATCGCCAAATTCTATCTGCCGCAGACCGGGCAGGTGTTGATCGATGGGTTTGATACGCGCGAAATCCTCGGCGACTCGCTCCACCGCCAGATGGGAATCGTCAGCCAGCAAAACTTCCTGTTCACGGGTACCGTGATGGAAAACACCCGCTTCACGCGGCCCATCGCCACGGACGAAGAAGTCATCGACGCCGTCCGCAAACTAGATTTCCTCGACGTGATCGGCTCGCTTTCCGCCGGCTTCTCCACGCAGGTCGGGGAGCGCGGCACGAATCTCTCCCTCGGCGAACGCCAGCTCGTCTGTTTCGCGCGCGCCATGCTGGCCGATCCGCGCATCCTGATTCTCGATGAAGCCACGAGTTCTGTGGACGCCATGACCGAGGCGCGCATCCAACGCGCGCTCACCCGCCTCCTGAAAGGACGCACCAGCTTCGTCGTCGCTCACCGTCTCAGCACCATCCGCCACGCCGATCTCGTCCTCGTCCTCGATCACGGCAAGATCATCGAACGCGGCACGCACCGCCAGCTCATCGCCGCCAACGGCGCTTACGCCGAGCTCTACCGCCAGTTCGTGCGGAAGTAACCAGGAAATCGTCCGTTCCTTCGCGATTCACGAGCCGCGGGGTCCTCAGCCGTTTGTGACAATTGATGGAGCCACGCGCCATTCGGTGATTGATTTTATCCTCTCAACATGGTTATAATGTGCCTCGCACCCCGTACGGGCTCGTCTTCGGAGCCTGGTCGGATCGTTCGTGCGTGAGGCTTGCATGAAGTCGACGTCGGGTAGCCCTCGCCGAGGGAAAATGTTTCACCGGCCTGCGAATCCTCGTCCATTGGCCCGCGTTTTTTTACATACCTTTTACTTAACAGTTTGCGGATTGGGTATAGACTCGCTTCCTCAGCAGGAGAACGCACGGGAGGAAACTATGAAGCTGCGGACTAGGCTGTTTCAGGTATGTCTTCCACTCGGACTGGTATATCTTTGCCTCGCTGTCCCCAACGCCAGCCCCCAAACCAATAGCTGGATCAGTCCCACACGAGGATACTGGGATGATTACACCAAGTGGTCCCTGGGCGTCGCCCCATCCACAAACGCCCAGACCCTGATCCAAATCAACAACGACGCGACCAAGACGGTCACCATCGATTCCTACACTGCCACCGATTTCCCGTCCACCATGATCGTCAGCGATCTGGTGCTCTCCGCTCCGGGTGTCGCCCTCAACACACTGGAATTGGTCGATATCAGCACGAACACGCCCTTGCGGGTTCTCGACACCTTCAGCATCACCGCGGGAGGCGAATTGTATCTGGCCAACTCGGCCATCCTCATGGAAGGGTTTACCAACAGCGCCCTGGTTGTCGACGGTTCCGCCATCCTCGACGTGGGCAGCGTGCTCAACGTCTCGCTCTCGCTCTACAGCGGTCTCGACCCAAGCGCGTTGGGCAGCCTGGTGCTCACGGGCGGGCAACTGATCCTGACGAGCGGTCCTCCCGCCATTATTGCGGCCCCGCCCTCCGCCATTGGCATCAATGGCGTGGCCCAGATGATTGTGTCCAACGGTCAGGTCCAATCAGCAACGGGAGGTATGTTTGTGGGCTCCGGCCAGGGGTCCACCGGCACGCTGGTGATTGCAGGCGGCAGCGTCCTCTGCGCACCGTACAGTCGCCTCGTCGTTGGCATGGAAACGGGCGCGGTCGGCCTCGTTTCCGTTACCAAAGGCAGCTTGATCGTCACCAATTCCTTCAACACGCTCATCGGCTGCGATGGCTATGGCGAACTCGATCTGTTGGGCGGCACGAATTCGTTTGGCGCGATGGAAGTCGGCGGCGATCCCACTGGGCTGGGCACCTTGACCATCGCCGGCGGCGTCAACTCGATCTCTGCGGGGCTCTCGGTCGGCACAAGCATCGGCGCCACGGGTACGGTCTTCATGTCGGGCGGTCAATTGATTGACACGAATGTAACATCCACGATCGGCCCTTGGGGCTACGGCATCCTTGCCATCTCCAATGGCACCTGGCTCGGGAGCACCCTCAACCTCGGTGTCCATGCCGTGCCCGCCCAATCCAATGTCACCGCCTCGTCTGCCTATGGCGAAATCGATATCAGCGGCGGCACAATGACGCTGTATTCCCAACTGGCCGTCGGCACTTGCCCCAGCGGCGGCGTCGGCGTGGTCAATATCACCGGCGGCGCCCTCTACGTCACCAACGCCGCCCACAACGCCGTCCTCAACCTCCGCGACGGACAGGTGAACCTGAACGGTGGATTCCTTCAGATCGATACATTGGTCTGGACCAACATTGCTGGCACGTTCATCCGTGGCAACGGCACGCTCGTCATCCGTAACTTCATCGACATTATCCCCAATTCATGGAAAGCCCAATACGGGTTGTCCCTGGTGGACCCCACTCTCGCCAGCACCGATTCGGACGGTGACGGGATGAACAACCAGCAGGAGTATCTGGCCGGAACCGATCCCACCAACAGCGCCTCCTCGTTTCGAATTACTTCGGTCCTGCCGTCTGGCCGCGACATTCGCCTGACTTGGAACGTGGTCACGAATAAGTCGTACATTGTCCAGGCGGCCAACGGCTCGCCGTCCGCCACGTTTACCTATCTGGGTACCGTTATCATTCCCGCCTCGCCGCCAATCTCGCAGACGAACTTTTTCGACGTGGGTGGCCTAAACTACCCCGGACCGCGGTTCTACCGAATCCAACTCGTCACGCAGTAGGGAAGGGGACCCATCATGCGCACTTCATCAAGTCGTCAATGGTTTTCGCGAACCGGCTTCACACTGACCGAACTGTCCGTGCTCGTCGGCGTCGGAGCGCTGCTCTCCAGCCTGTTGCTGGCCGACCTGACCCAAACCCGGCAAAAGCTCCTCCAGCAATCCTGCGCCGCCAACATGAAACAGTGGGGCGTGGCCATGGAGTTGTACTCCCAGGATTGGGGCGTGTTCTACTACGACGTGGGGGGCCTCCACTTCTCTGACTACGGCAGTCCCCTTTACCGCTATCTCGGCACGACCGCCAACGCCGACCGATATGGTCTCCGGGCTTGCCCGGCGCGTGTGGCGGCCCTTCCACTGTCGACATTCGAAGGTTCGACTGCGGTCCTAAACTACGAAATGCCGGTCGGCACGTACCGGCGTGGCTTGGCATACGGGAGTGCAAATTCAGGAAGCAGTCCGTATTATTACGGCACGTCGCCATGCCCGTGCTACTGGCCGAACTTGAAGTCATGCCACGATCCGGCCCAGTTGCTCCTGATGATCGAGAACAACGGGCATACGACGGAAGCTGGTGGCCTGTTCGCGTCGGTGACGACAGTCGTACCAACCGATGCCGACCAAGTACCGGCGATCTACCGCCACGGCGGTCTGATCAATTGCCTGTTCGGCGACCTGCACGTCGAAGCCGTTACGACCAATACACTGCGCGCCGCGGATGCCATGGGTAAGGGCGGTCCATGGTTCACGCTGAATTGACCGCAGACTCATCATGCGCACATCACCAAAGCGTCAATGGCTCTCGGAAATAGGTTTCACACTGACCGAACTGTCCGTGCTCGTCGGCGCCGGAGCCTTGCTCTCCAGCCTGTTGCTGGCCGACTTGACCCAAACCCAGCAGAAGTTCCTCCAGCAATCCTGCGCCGCCAACATGAAACAATGGGGCGTGGCCATGGAGTTGTACTCCCAGGATTACCGCGGGTCGTTGTACTACGACGTGGGGGGCCTCCACTTCGACGAACCCGGTAGCCCGTTACTGCCCTATGTGGGCGCCCGTACCACCACGGATATTCGGAACCTGCGCATCTGCCCGGCTCGCGCGGCCGCGCTTCCGCAGCTGGCTCTTTCAACGGGAGTCTACAGCTATAATATGCCCGTCGGCACCTACCGCAGGGGCCTGTCGTACGCAAATGCAGATACGTCGGCAAGCCCGTATTACAGCGGAAATCCGCCCTCGTATTGGCCCAACCTGAAGTCGTGCCGTAATCCCTCGCAGCTTCTGCTGCTGATCGAGTGCAATGGCCATACGCTCCATGCGGGTGGCTTGCTGCCCTCGGCGATCACCGTCCTCGGGCTCGATCCTGATCAAGTACCGCCCATCTATCGCCATGGCGGCTTGATCAATTGCCTGTTCGGCGACCTGCATGTCGAGCTTGTCACCACCAATACTCTCCACGCGCAGGATGCACTGGCTCCCACCAGCCCATGGTTCGAACTGAATTAGCCACACCGCTGCAGGGCGAAAACTGGCGGAGGGGGCGAGATTCGAACTCGCGAGGGCCTTTCGACCCCACACGCTTTCCAGGCGTGCGCATTAGACCACTCTGCCACCCCTCCGAGCGCTGAGACCGGCACGACTTTACTGCGGCGGCGGTTCCTTCGCAAGCGTGCCGTCGGTCAACTGCTGCAGCAGCCACTCCTCTTCGAGCGGGCCGAGATTGAACCGCAGCGCCGTCTTCTCGACCGCCTCCAGCTTGGTCATCGTGGGATGTTCCCGTCGAAGCGTGTTCAACCAATCGAGCGCTCTTGCGCGCTTCTCCGCCTGTTCCTTGCTCATTTCCGTGAACGAGATTTCTTTACCGGGGCCGACCCCGCCGCGCGCTGCAGCCGGTCCCGCACCGCCAGCCCTAGCCCGCTTGCCGGCGGCAGAATGGCGAGGATCACGTCGGCCTGTTGCCTATCGGCTTCGCGCATTTGATCGAACAACGTCTGCGCGTACAGCTGGCTGTCACCATAATTGGACATGATGTAGAAGGTCTTTCCCTCGCGCTTCAATTCCTCCACGCGCCGCTTCATCATCACCACGGCTTCCTCGGCTGTGCCGTCGAGCAGTTCGATTCGCGCCCGTGGAGAATAGTGCCTGATCGACATGCCGGGACCCGCCAGCCCTTTGCGCGCCACCTCGTCCTCCACAATCGACGCCAAAGTCACCTCACCGAGGACCTTCTCCAATTCCTCCCGCGGGACACCGCCGGGACGCAAAATGGCCGGCGGCGATTGCGTGAGATCGAGCACCGTGGATTCCACGCCCATCGGCGTCGGCCCTGCATCCAGGATCAAATCGACGCGGTCGGCCAGGTCTTCGAGAACGTGTTGCGCGCGGGTCGGACTGGGCCGTCCGAATCGGTTGGCGCTGGGCGCGGCGATGCCCGCCCCGGTGGCGGTCAGTAGCGCCGCGGCAACGGGATGCCCCGGCATTCGCAACGCGACCGTCGGCCGATGCGCAGTCACTTCACCGGGCACGAGGTCGGCCTTCTCGACCACAAAGGTCAACGGTCCCGGCCAGAAACGGCTCGCCAGCGATTCGAAGGACTGCGGCACGGTCTTCATCAACGACCGCGCCATCGCTGCGTCGCGCACGTGAACGATCAGCGGGTCCCAATCGGGACGTTCCTTCGCAGTAAAGATCCGGTGGATCGCTTTCAGGTTGAGGGCCAGCGCGCCAAGTCCGTACACGGTCTCGGTGGGGAAGGCGACCAGTCCGCCCCCGCGGAGAATCGCCGCCGCCCGCTCCATCACCTCTTGTTCGGGCGCCTTCGCGTTGACGTGAACGACATGGTTCATTCGTCACCGAACGACGTCCCGATGGCGCGAGCCATGCCGATCAATTGCGACCGCGGAGAAATCAGGCGCGGAGCATGCCCGGGAATCGACAGGGACACGCACGTGATCTTGCCCCCACGCAGACTGGCCATGCAATTGAACTTCCCGGCAATGACCATATCGACCGCCGCCGTGGCGAATTGGGTGGCCAGAAAACGATCGAACGGACTCGGCGTGCCGCCACGCTGGAGATGTCCGAGAATCGTGTACCGCGTCTCCAGCCCGGTGAAGCTTTCGATCTGCTTGGAGAGAACTGCGCTGATGCCGCCGAGCCGGATCGCTTCGGGGGAACCGGTGACGCGGTCGCGGATAACCACATCGCCATCGACAGGCCGCGCGCCTTCCGAGACGACCACGATGCTGAATCGTTTGCCGCTCCGGCTTCGCTGCATGATCTTGTTGCAAATCGACTTCAGGTGATAGCGGATTTCGGGAATCAAAATGACGTCGCCGCCACCAGCCACGCCCGCGGTAAGCGCCAGCCAGCCGGCCGTGCGTCCCATCACCTCAACCACCATCACGCGATGATGCGACGCCGCCGTCGTGTGAAGTTTGTCAATCGCTTCCGTGGCCGTGGTGACGGCCGTATTGTATCCGAACGTCAGATCGGTCCCGCGCACGTCATTGTCGATCGTCTTCGGGACTCCGACGATCCGCAGGCCAAGCTTCGACATCTTGTGACAGCATTGAAGCGTGCCGTCCCCGCCCACCGCGACCAGCGCGTCCAACTTCAGCGCGCGATAGTTGCGCACCACGTCCCGCGAGGCATCACGCGTGCGTTCCGGATGATGATGGTCGGCGACATATTCGAAGGGATTATCGCGATTTGTTGTGCCCAGGATCGTTCCGCCTTGGGTCAGTATCCCTGATACGTCATTCCAATGCAGCCATTTGCCGTGGCCGTTGACCAGCCCGCGAAACGCATCGTAAAAGCCGAATACGCGGATGTTGTGATTGGCCATTGCCGCTTTGGCGACACCGCGCACCACGGCGTTGAGACCGGGCGCATCTCCCCCGCCCGTGAGTAGTCCGACTCGCTGAATTCGGTTCACTCTCGGGAGTGTGGCACACTTGGCGGATGGTGAGAAGCAGGTTTTTCTTGCCGATACCCACCGGCCGTGAAAAACTGCCTGCTGACTCTTCCATGAAGAATACCGCTATCTTGCTGATCGACTGTCCTGACCAGAAGGGAATTGTGGCCGCCGTGTCCGAGTTTCTCTTTTGTCATCACGCCAACATCCTGCACGCCGACCAGCACCAGGATGACGACCAGAAATTGTTCCTGACTCGCGTCGAATGGGATCTCGCGGACTTTGGCTTGCCAATTGAGGAGTTTGGGAAGGCGTTCGCTTCCATCGCGGAAAAGTTTCGGATGCGATGGCGGTTGGCCTTGTCTTCCAGGCGACAACGCGTCGCGCTCTTCGTCTCCCAGCAGGACCACTGCCTGGCCGATTTGCTCTATCGGCACGCCAGCGGGGAACTGGCTTGCCAGATTCCTCTCATCATCAGCAATCATCCCGTCGCCGAGCGGCTGGCCTCTTTTCATCAAATTCCCTTTCACGTCATTGATGTGGACAAGGCCGGCAAAGAGGAGGCGGAACGCCAGCAACTGGCTCTCCTCCGGGAGAACGGAATCGAGCTGGTCGTGCTGGCGCGGTACATGCAAATCTTGTCCGCCAACTTCGTGGCGCAGTACCCCCAGCGGATCATCAACGTCCATCATTCCTTTCTGCCCGCTTTCAGCGGCGCGCGACCGTATCACCGCGCGTTCGAACGCGGCGTGAAACTCATCGGGGCGACCAGCCATTACGTTACCGAAACCCTCGACGATGGGGCGATCATCGAGCAGGACGTCGTCCGCATTTCGCACCGCGACCAATTGGAAGATCTGGTGCAAAAGGGACGCGATCTGGAGAAAGTCGTTTTGTCGCGAGCCGTCCGCTGGCATATCGAACACCGGATTCTCGTTTATTCAAAGAAGACCGTCGTGTTTGATTAGTTTCGAGAATTGCTCGGAAAATTCTGCCACCGCCCGCGGAGGTTGCTGGAGCAAACAGCCATGGACATCCGCGGTTGGTGGGGATTGTCCCCACCCTTGGTTGCGTGGAAGCAAGCGATTTCTTGGCGCGGCGGCAGTCGTTTGTCGCGTGTTTGTAACAGCCGCTTGCCACGCCGGTTGCAGACGAAACTCTAACCGTCCTCTGGCATTCCATGTGCTCTACACCGGCCCCCTATGAGATCCAAGGCTACCAGTGTGCAGAGGAAGACCATTTTGGTCGTTGAAGATGACGAGGCAGCAGGCGAACTCGTTTGCGAATCGCTCAAAGAAGCCGGCTTCAAGACGCACTGGGTGAGGGACGGCATCGACGCGCTCAATTACATCCTCGAGTCCCGCCCCGACGGAATCGTCCTCGATCTGCTCCTGCCCCGGCTCAACGGTTTTGAAATCTGTGGGATGGTCCGCAAAAGCCGCTCCGTGCAGTGGACGCCGATCATCATGATGTCCGGCCGCATCGAGCACCACGACAAAATGCAGGCATTCGAACTCGGCGCCGACGATTACGTGAGCAAGCCCTTCCGTATCGATGAATTGGTCGCGCGGGTCGAAGCGGTGCTCCACCGCAACGCCGGAAACTACGAATCCACTCCGTTCGCCAGTTCGTACAACAACTAACCGTCCGGCGTGGGCCTGGTTCGCGACTCCGTCTCTCCGCGCGCAATCGGTGTCGTCACATCTCCTGCCGCATCACAACCGTTGGATTGTCATGCCGCCATCGACCATCACGACCTGGCCGGTGGAGTAGGGGAGGTCACCGCGCGCCAATGACGCGACCGCCTTGCCCACGTCTTCGGGCAAGCCCCATCGGGGTTGAATGGCCAGGCCTTCACGAAAGAGTTTGTCGTACCTGGCCTGCACCGCCGCTGTCATATCCGTCTTGATCACACCGGGGCGAACCTCGTACACAGGAATGTCGAACTCGCCAAGCCGCGCCGCCCACAGTTGTGTCGCCATCGCGATGCCGGCCTTTGAGATGCAGTACTCCCCCCGATTGATTGACGCCACCGTCGCCGAGATCGATGAGACGTTGACGATGCAGCCGTCGAACGTCGCATCCGCGTTGCGCTGCTCGACCATCCAGTTGGCCGCCGCTTGCGTCAGAAAATACGGACCCTGCAAATTCGTGCGCATCACCTGCTCGAAGCTCTCTTCGGTCGCTTCCAGAATATCGCGGCGTTCCTTCGGCGCAATCCCCGCATTGTTGACGAGCACGTGCAGCCGGCCGAAACGTTGACGGATCGACGCCAGCATTCGCGCGCGGGCGTCGCGGTCGGCCACGTCGCACTGACAGTACAACACCTCCGCGCCAGGCGTTCGCAGTGCCGCCAGCGCGTCCTGCGCGGCGCTCTCCGGTCGCACGCCGCACACGGCAAGATCGAATCCGTCGCGCGCCAGCGCCTGCGCGACGCCGAATCCGATGCCGCGCGACCCACCCGTAACCAGAGCGACGCGTTTCATATCACGCCTTCAAGTCCGGGAGCGAGACCCAGGCCCGCTTCGCCCACGACTCAAGGCCTTTCTCCGCCAGTTGAACGCCTTTCGCGCCCTCGATCAACGACCAGCGGAACGGTTCGTTTTTCACCACATGCCGCAGAAACAGTTCCCATTGAATCTTGAACGCGTTGTCATACGACTGATGATGCGGAACCTGTTGCCAACCGTCGCGAAAATCGATCGGGCTGTCAATGTCGGGATTCCACGTCGGGCGCGGCGTCGCGCCGTACGATTGCACCCAGCAGTGTCGCAACCCCGCCACGGCGCTTCCCTTCGTTCCGTCCACTTGCAGCGTCAGCAAATCGTCCCGTCGCACGCGAACGCACCACGAGGAATTGAAATGCGCGATCACTCCGCCCTCCAATTCGAACGTCGCATACGCCGAATCGTCGGCTGTACACGTGTAGGGCATGCCGTTTTCGTCCCAGCGTTTCGCCACGTGTGTCGCTCCGAGGCACGAAACTGCTTTCACGCTGCCGAACAGATTATCGAGCACATAGCGAAAATGGCACAGCATGTCGATGATGATCCCGCCGCCGTCTTCCTTGCGGTAATTCCACGACGGACGCTGCGGAGTGACCGTGTCGCCCTCGAACACCCAGTAGCCAAACTCACCGCGCACCGACAGAATCTGCCCGAAGAACCCGCTGTCCCGCAGCATCTTCAGTTTCAGCATTCCGGGCAGCCACAGTTTGTCCTGCACCACGCCGTTCTTGACCTTCGCCTTCTTCGCGCGCCGATACAGATCGAGCGCTTCCGCCGTGCTTGTCGCCACGGGCTTCTCGCAATAGATGTGTTTGCCGGCATTAATCGCCATCTTCACCGCTTCGGCGCGGCGATCGGTCGTCTGGGAATCAAAATAGATGATGTTGTTCTTGTCCGCGAGCGCTTCATCGAGGTCGGTTGTCCAGCGGTTGACACCGGCCTGCGCCGCCAGTTTCTCCAGCTTGGCTGGGCTGCGCCCCACCAGCGTCGGCTCGGGCATGATCACCTCTTGCTCGTTGATTCGCACGCCACCCTGCTTGATGATCGACACGATCGACCGCATCAGGTGCTGGTTCGTTCCCATGCGGCCGGTCACGCCGTTCATGATCACGCCGACTTTGTGAGTTTTGGTCGTTTCCACGTTCTTGCCTTCCTTACGCATTCGGTTTCCTGGTGCACTGCGGCTGCGCGCCCGCCGGCAATGGCGGCGCCTCGACGCCCGCTTTCGGCAACGTCCCGTCCAGTTCCTGGCGCCAGTGGGCCACGTCCCCGGCCGGGCCATAGCAGTAAATCATGCGCAACGGTTTGTCGCCGATGTTGGTGAGCTGATGAAACACAGTCGGCGGAATGTACACCGCCTGGCCCGTCGTTACGGTCTGGCGTTCGTTGCCCAAACACATCTCGCCCGTCCCCTCGACGATGAAATAAATCTCTTCCTGCTCCTGGTTGTGCCACGGAACCTGCCCGCCCCTGGGTTCGAGCGTGACGTTGCCCATGCAGAAGTTCTTCGTTTGAATCGGCGACGCGCCGCCCGTGACATTCTGCGTTCGTCGACGGGCAGGATAGGTGCGCCCCGTGATGTTGTTGAGATCGGCAATGATCATTTCATTCCTCCAAAAAACGTCAGATACGGCCCTCGGTTCGCCACTCGTTGCACGTACAACGCGACTTCTCGCGCGTGATAATCACCCCACATGCTCGACTCACCGCATGGCACGCTCCGTTGCGGCGGAATATAGTCCCAGCCGTTCGGACGGTGGTACACACTGTGAAGAATCAACCCGTCGTGTTTTGCCCCCGTGCTCAGGTACGGTTCATCAAACAGCGTGTCGAGAATCGTCAACCCGGCCTGGTAATACCGCTCGCCCGACTTGCCGAGGTATTCTCCAAGCCGCAACAATCCCTGTGCGGCAATCACCGCTGCGGAACTGTCCACCGGCTCAAACTCATTGAACGGATCGGCGGGCCGGTCGAGGTAATCGCCCAGCTTGTACAGCAACGGCGCGCCCGTGTCCCAATACGGAATGCCGTCGGTCGGCGTGTTTTCGATGTAGAAATCGCAGGTCGCGCGCGCCGCCCGTTCGAACAGCGGCCGATAGCGTTTCTCTCCCATCGCGTCGAGAAACTCAAGTTCCTCGGCGAACCCGCACATCGCCCATGCCAGGCCTCGCGTCCACGTCGTGAACGGCGAATAGCCCTGCTGCGAATTCGGGCAGCGAAACGCGCCGTTATTAACGTTGAAAATCGCCTCGTGCGCGACGCGTCCGCGAACGTCGAATGCGTCGCGTCCGCTGCCATAATAGACGCAATACGTGGCCGTTGATCGCGCGTGATCGAGGAGGCGTACCAACAGCGAGATCCGCTCGTCACTCTCGCCCATCAACGTGTGGCCGAGTTGATGGGCGATCGCCAGCGCCCGCAACGAGCGAATCGTGTCCACGAACAGCGAATGCGGGCCGTTGAACGAGTAAATGTAGCCGCCGTCGCGCAGGGCCGCCCACCGGCTCGCCTGAACCGCTCCGGAACACTTCAACGCCAACTCGTAGAAGTTCCGTTCCCACGCGTTCTCGGCAAGGCGCTCTTCGTTCATCAACCGTAGCAGATTCCCATACGTGCTGACGTTGTTGAACCCGTGATCGTGCACGCCCAGGTGCGTGATGTGCCCGGCCATGGCGCGCACCGTATGGTTGCGCCCGATCCGCAGGAAGTCCTTCTCTCCCGTCGCGTCGAATTGCAGGAGCGCCGAGCCGTATTGGAATCCCTGTGTCCATTCCGTCCACCCGCGCGCCGTGTAGCGTCCCTGCACCGTGAACACCGGCGACCCCTTGGCCGCGTCGTAATTCTTTTCAATGGCAGCAATCTTGGCGGCTGACAGCTCCCACAGTCGGTCGATCTTGCTGTTCAGTTGAGCGGGGCGCAGCTTGAGGTTGACGTTCATCATGGCTAAAACCGTTTCCCCTTTCGCAGGTGCAGGACGACGATCTGGCAGTTCTCCATCGCTTCGTAGGTGTGCGACAGGACCGCATCGAACTGGATCGCTTCGCCCGGTTTCAACTGGTGCCTTTCATGGGGGAGCGTCACGGATAGCCGGCCCGACAACAACCAGCATACTTCGTAATCATCGCGGTGAATCTCCGGTCGCGAAACCCGGGCGCCCTTCGGCGCAGCCCCGAACAGGATCCGTACATTCCCATATTGGACCTCGCGAAATACAAAATCGCCGCCCACATGCGAGGTCTCGACGGCCCGTTGCGCGGTGCGTGACTCGGCCAGGTACAGCATCTCCGTCGCGTTCATGCCGAACACGCGGCTGAGACGAAACAGGGTCTCCAGTTCCGCGCTGCTCTGGTTGCGTTCGAGTTTCGAGATGACCGCCGGCGAGATGCCCGAACGCTCGGAGACATCGTGAATTGTCAGGTCGTCCCGTTTGCGGAGATCGCGCAGGAACGAGAAATCATACGTCGGCGCTTCAGCGGACTTCGATGTGATGTGCTTTCGCATACGATACACTATCGCCAATAATGTACTGTTTGCGAAATAAATGCAAGAGGATTTCCCAACTAATCGTTGCCGCGAATTCCCTCCGAAAAACGTCAGGGAAGATTCGGTTCGTCCGGAGCGGCCGGACGCCGCCGTAATGGCCGCAGCCCTCTTAAGAACGCTTCATGGCTCGTATCGAGAGTGAACGGCACGGTCACCCTCGCCACCAGCTGGACTTTCGGACCCGCGCAGCACGTGAACGGAGGAATGCTATTCAAAACGATCGACCCGGCCGAAACAACCGAGGCTTCGCCAATCTCGAGCGTTTTGCCTCCGGAGCACGAAATCAATGTTCCGGCGCCGATGACGGCTTGCTTCCCAATGACAACCCGACCCGCCCCTCGCGTATGTGCCACGATGGTCGATCGCAGCCCAATAAGCGCCCCGTCCTGCAGCTCAATCGCGTCCGGGTGATCGTTTTCCAGGTACACGTCATCCCCGATGAAAACGCGGCCCGTGATCTTGACGCCCCGCAGGCGATGCAGAAACGGCCGGAGCGTCTTGGCGCCGGGCAGAAACCGGGCCATCAAATGGAGCGGGCGATTGAAGATTCGTCGCGGAAGCGATTGCATGATGTTACAGGCTGCGCCGGGCAAACCCCAGCTTGCCCGTCGCCACCACCTCCTCGTTCACGCGAACTGTCCCTTCCACCAGCGCACGGTCACCGACGAATTTGCTCACGACCACGTCAATCTCCATTCGTTCCCCGGGCACGACGGGGACCAGAAACCTCATGCCGTCGAGCGAGCCGAGCACGAGAAAATCCCCCGCCGCGATGCCCGTGCCCGTTGTCTTCGCAAACAGGATCGACGCCGCTTGTCCGATGGCTTCCACAATGAGCGTGGCCGGCATGACTGCGCGCCCGGGAAAATGGCCGAGAAACTGGAGCTCGTTTCCGGTGACGTTTTTGATGGCCTTGATGTTTTTGCCGGGCTCCAACGAAACCACGGAGTCGATCATCAGCATCGGAAATCGCTGTTTCAGCACCGCCTGCACTTCCTCGAAGTTCATCACTGGCTTGGTCATGGGCATTCCTCGTGTGATGTTCTCAGCGCCGCCGCAGAATCATCGCCGTCGCCCGCGGCAAAAAGCGCGAGCCAGGAGGAACCGTGCTGGCGCCGGAAACCAAAGATGTCACCCGCAGGCCCGCCGCTTCCGCCATCTGCAGCGGCTCGCTCTCCTGATGGTATTCAAATACGTGGTCGCGCTGGGCCGATTCGAGGGCCGTGCTGAAGAATACAAGTCCGGTTGTTGACACCTGACGTCCCATCGACAGGAAGAGCGGTTTTGGATTGGACAGGTGTTCCGCAAGCATCGCCGAGATGATGCCCTGGTATTGCCCATCGGCGTTTTCAACCGCCAGCGCATCCCGCGCGGCAAAACGTACCCTGCCTTTGTGGCCGGACACGCCCAACAACCGATTCGCGACGGCGACCGCGGGCGGACTGATGTCCGCGCCCTCGACGCGAATGTCCGGGCGTTCCTCGGCCGCCAGGAGACTGAGAACTCCGTGTCCCGAGGCCAGTTCCAGCACGCGCCCGTCGGCCGGCAGCCGACGCAGGAAGCCGTCCCGAAACAGCGCGAGGTGATCGATCATCGACGGCCAGAACGCATAGATAAGGATCGCCGCCCACATATACGGCACCATGTAGCCTTCGTCCTCGTAAACTCCGCTCATGATTTCCGGCATCGCCTCTGGCGTGTAGCGACCGGCCTTCTCATACACCAGCCGGGCTTGCGCCACCCCGAGGCAATACTTCGCGTAGCCGTGCGCCGCTTCATCGAAGACGCCCTCCCCGTACGCCGCCCCGGCCCATCGAGCCAATGGGTCCAGCAGCCACGTGCATAATTCCTCGTTGGCCTCAAACGTCGCGCGCGCTGCCGGCGCAAACATCTTCGCCTTGCGGTCCATTGCGTCCAGAAAAGCTTGTGCGTTTTTCATAACAGAATCTAATCCACAGAGTATACATGTCGGACCAATCTTACCATAGGCCGAATCAGATCCACGCCATCCCATGGCGAGCCAAAGACGTGCATCCGACCCAGCTTCACAATTCGATCGACGCCCGTCCGGCCCGCGGCTTGTGCGAGGGCCTCTTCGCGTCGGGCATCGCCGATGGCCAACCCCATCGTCTGCACCGCCCCGCCGAACCGTGAAATCGCGTCCAGCAAATCGTCCACCACGAGAACATATAGCGTCCGGCCCTGTGTCGGCTTGGGAATGTCCGGGCCTGCCCCGAGAAGGATCGTCCAATCGGGCGATTCGGGAAAGAAGGCCTTGCGCCCTCTGTCGCCGAGAAGCCACGACGCCCGCGCCAGGCAGATCGCCGAAGTCAACGAGGGATGGATCTCCTCTCGGGGATGCACCCGGTTCTCTTCAGCGAACGCCTGCTTGAGACCTTCCACGAACGCGCTGACATCTCCCGCGGCGCCCTTTTCAAGGAACAGGCACTGCGGCGAGGAGCAGGCGCGTTGATCGAATTGCCAGACATCGCGAGCGATACGCTGGCACCACGTGGCCCGCTCCTCCGCGTTGTTCCACGTCGGAGAATCCATGACGGCGACCGACAGCCGCGGCCCAAATACGGCCACACGAGCCCAGTGGGGAAAGGGCAGGGCGCGAATTTGGGAAACCGCCTCGGCGCCGCCCCAGATCATCGCCCCGTCGACCGTCTCCGCCATGGCCTGATGGAGATCGAGTCGGGAATGGTCAAAGCCAGCAAGGGCGATTCGTTCGACCAGGGCTCCATCTCGATCTGCCTCGTGGAGCTTCTCCAAGAATCGCGCCGTTGGTTCGAGCAAGCCGCCGGGCACGCGCACCAGGCAGGCATTCCCGCCGAGCAGTGCACAGGACATCGACAACACCGGCTGAATTTCAATATTGCCCGCCGGCCAATGACCGACCACCCCCAGCGGAAACACTCGCAGGCTGGCACGGCCTTCCTTGCGCCAGCCGCCATCGAGCAAATCCGGGCCCAGTTCGCGTTCGAGAATCGGCTCCAGTGTGCCCCGCCGCAGCCAGAGCCGAAGAAATGCGATACCGGGAATCTCGTCAGTCCCTTTCCCGCACAAGGCTGCCGACCAACGCTCGAAAATATCGATGACCGCGTTCGGCGAAATCTCCTTCGACGCAGCAGCCTGCCGCAAACGCCGGCCCAGAGCGGCGATTTGCGTCGGCGAATCGATTGTCTGGATCCGGTCATTCATACGCGGCCATTTCCACGTCCCGACGTCCACGCGAGGTCTCGACATTCCCGCAACCTCTGACTTCTGCTTTGGGGGCGCGTCCGATAAATCGAAAATACGTGCCGCGCCTGCCACACGGGCATCCATCATAACCGATGATCTTTGCGATGTCCTCGGTCAACACGAGAAAGCCGGGGAAACTCGTCGGCAACACGCTGCAGACCTGTACCAGGCCCTGTTCCCCCGCCGCCACCGGCTCGAGTGTCAGCGGGTTCCTCACGACCACGTCGGCAAACGCGGGCACATGCTTGTTGCCCTGCTCGCAGTCCGGATACACGACTCCGACGTTCTCGACCATCCCGTAAAAATCAATGACACGCCCCGGCGACGCTCCAAAAACCGACGCCACACCCTCCGCAAACACTTCCCTGGTGACCGACTGTTTCTCCAATCGTTTCCAGCCGCCACTATGCAGGATGTGCACCTTCGGCAGGGGGAGCCGGATGCCGCGGGTTTTGAGCGGTTGAACGAACGAATTCCAAATCACATACGTGAACCCGTACACCAACACCTCCGCATCCTTCCATTTCGCGGCGCACTCCAACAGCTTTTCCAAATCGATTTCCAAATTCCCGGTTTGTGCCGGCCGCAAACAGCACACGATCTCCGTGGCGAACGCGCGCAGACTTTGGACGGCAGCGCCGCGGGCCCCCAATTCCTGACGACCACTCAATGTCTCGGTCGTATCGATTACCAGATAGGGCCGTCGCGCCGAGCCAAGAAAATCCCGGAAAATCGCCATGGCGCCTTTGGACATCCGCTTGGCCGTCGCCGCGTCCAATGCGACGCGGCTCGGGGTTTGTCCCGTCGTGGAGCTTGACGCAAGGACGCGCGTCACCTCGCCGGCCTCGACCAGCGCCAGTGGCGGATTCGATTTGAAGATGCCCGTCGGCAGGAACGGCAAATCGGCGATTCGACTCGCCGTGCGGAAATCCGTCGGCCAATGAGCGACGTAATTGCCGAAGCGTGCATTCTGTTCGCACGCACCCGCGAGTTCTTCCTTCAAGAGATCGAGCAACGCCGCGTCACGCTGCTTCGGCTCAAGCGCGTATGGCGAGCCCGTTAGAAGCCCGTTGATGCGTTCCTCGATTGTCATCGGCGCACTCATTTGATCGAACCCAACCGGTGGCGGGCCATCTTGCCCGTGGAAGTCCTGGGCAATTCTTCGACCAGATTGATCGCGCTGCAGACCCAGTGGACCGGCAACGCGCGACGGATTTGAGCCGGCAGATCACGCGCTCCATTTTCCGGAACTACAAACAGCGCGAGCGCGTCGCCGGCTTCGGGATGAGGCACCGAAGTGGCGGCGCATTCGCAAACGCCGGCAACCGCTCGCACCCGCGTCTCGATCTCGGCGAAACTCACGCGGACGCCCCGCATCTTCATGAAATCGCCTTTTCGTCCCTTGAGCCAGATGTATCCGTCCGCGTCCAGGGAGCCGATATCCCCGGTCTTGAGCCAGCCCTGCGAGAATTTTCGCGCCGTCTCCTCGGGGTCATCGAAGTAGCCCAGCGTGACCGACGGCCCTTTGACCCAAATCTCGCCGGTCTCATCCGTCGCGAGCTCCCGTCCCCCTTCATCAAAAGCAGCGACCTTCAGATTATCCAGTGGCACTCCAGCGCTGCCCAGTTTTTGTGTCAGACGCTCCGGAGGCAGGCAACTGATTCGCGCCGTCGCCTCGGTCTGGCCGTACATGACATAAAACGCTGCCGACGGAACGATCTCACGCATCTTCGTCACGCTCTCGGTCGCCAGCGCGCCGCCAGCCTGCAGGAATCGCCGCAGGCCGGGCAGGGGAACGGTCGCGAGGCTGGAGCGTCGCAGCAAAATGTTATAGGTGGTCGGCACGCCCGCGATACTGGTGCAGCCATATTCATTGATGGCCCGCAGCACCTTGTCCGGAAACATGAATCGCGAATCGAACACCACGCTCCCGCCCTGATACAAATGTGAGTGGACCACGCTTGCGCCGAAACAATAGCTGATCGGCAGAATCAGCATCGCGCGCTCGTCAGTCCCCAGCCCCTGGCTGCGGACAATCGCCTCCGTGTTGGCGATCAAATTGCCGTGGCTGACCATGACCAATCGCGGCACGCCTGTCGACCCTGAGGTCGGCATCAGCGCCGCGAGATCATCCTTCGCGCAGGCCGCAGGCGCCAGCGACGGGGCAGGGCGGCCATCGGGGCATCCCTTCAAGTGGAGCACGCCAAGTTTGTCTGGCCAGTCACATTGAATCGCCTCATCCGTCCACACAGCCCTGGCTCGTGTCCTGACGCACAGTGTCTCGCCAGAATCGGTCAGCACGCGACCATCCAGCGGGACCGGCACGAGCCCGGCGTACATCGTCCCCAGATAGGCCAGTGTGCTGGATGGCGTAAGATTGCAGCTGATGAGAATTCGGTCGCCCGGACGCAAACCCGATGACAAAAATGTTCCCGCAAAACCCCGAATCAAGCCCGGAACTTCCTCGGCGGGAACGGCTTGTCCCGAAGCGGCATCAATCAGTTGAGAATTTGGTCCGAGACGGCGGAGGATCTCGCCTGCAAAATTCATGTCGGCCGAGGATTTCACGTATCAGACGCTCCCGAATCAAGCCGTTCACTGCGGAACCGAGTTGTTCCGCATGGCCCGCAACCTGCCAAACTCAGCCTCTTGGTGCGGACAACTTCGCTTGCACGATCTTCACGATCTGCCGCACGTTTTCCATTTCCATGACCTCGTCCACGTCGAAACTCAACCCAAACACTTGCTCAAGGCTGCTGACCAGCGCCACGTGGCCGAGCGAATCCCAAGGCGGGACATCGCCTGGTTTGGTGTCGATATTGATGGACCGAGGATCGACGTCAAATGCAGCTTTGAACGCCTCCTGCACTTTTTTCAACAAGTCTTCCATTTCCCTTTAGCCTTCTCGTTTACCCAGGTAGTCCAATAGCAAGTTTAGCACCAAGCTGCAATACCCGTGCCACCGTCTATCGTGAGTGTTTGACCGTTGATTCCAGATGCGGCTGACGAGCACAGGAAATGCACCGCCTTGGCGACTTCCTCCGGAGTAACCAGTCGCCCCATCGGAGACCGTTTCTCGGCATCAGCCAACTTCGCCGCTCCTTCGGGAATTGCCTTCCAAACCTCAGTGGCAATGGCCCCGGGCGCGATGATATTGACGCGAATCCCGCGTGGCGCAAGCTCGACTGCCAGATGACGCGCCAGCGACTCCAAGGCGCCTTTCGACGCGCCCACCGCCGCGTAATTCGGTATGACACGCGCCGCTCCGGGTGAACTCACCGCAACGATGCTCGAGCCAGGAGAAAGCCTGGGCATCAGCATCTTCGCCAAATCGAAAAACGCTCCAGTGTTGAGTTTCAGCGTCCATTCCAGATGACGCGCGGTGAGCTCGGAGGCCGGCCGATGCGTTCCCGTGGCAGCGCAATGAACGAAGCCCATCAGCGGCACGGTGGCTTGTTGCAGGGTCGCCTCGACCTGACGAAGACCATCCGGATTGGTCAGGTCGGCGCGGCACAACTCGACTGGCAGCCCCTGCTGATCGGCCATTGCTTTCAATTCGTTGGCGGCGGCCTCGTTGCGAATGTAATTGGCGATGACATGCGCGCCGCTGCTCGCGAAATCGATCGAGATCGCGCGCCCAAGACCACGAGTTCCGCCCGTGATCAGGTATGTTCCGGGAAGATTGAATGAGCCCATTGACGGTAAGGACATTGCGATTGCTTGCCTCAGTGTATAGCAGGGCGTTTGTTACGATTCAATGGCGAACCACGAAAATGCCACGGTGCGGTACGGTCTCGCGTCTCTGTCAGGACCTTGCGGATTACCGGCCAGCATCCCGTCCGCGGGGCAGGCACGGTGCGATAATCGATCGGTTTTGGCGGAGGACTGTAAACTTCAAGCACCTTTCCCCCCGTAACCGAGACAGGTCCGGTAACGTCCGTTCCTAATCCTCGAAATCGCTCTTTGTGGTTACTGGTAACCACTAGCGCCTCGCTTTTCTGGCTGCCATGAAGCCAGGGGCGGTGGATGACCACACCGTCAACGCCCTCCGGCACCATGACGCTGATTCGGCGCGCGTACAGCTTCAGATGCAGCATTCCATGCTTCTGCCGCTGCTTATAGCTGGACCGAGAGATGCCTGACGGAGAAACCCAGACAACATCTTCGAGACGATTGATCGCGTCGGCCACTTCCGCTACACGTCTCAATCCATCTATCGCGTCCGTGTGATGTCCGACCAACACGATTGGTTGACGCAGGAACGCCGCGAGAAGTACGTCCGTCCGCCATTGGTTGGTCAGCTTGATGAGAGGAATGAGCGGCAGACCCGCGACGGGCAAGTCAGCCCGATCCATGCCGAGCGTTCGCGGCATGCCCGCGTGTGGATTGTAGCTCGCGAAGAGGAAGGGGGATGCCAGGGCCGCTTCGAAACCCAGTGACGCCATCTGGGGCAATGCTCCCGCAGCGAGCACGCCGTGCGGCGCTTGCATGACGCGACACAGCTCCAGTCCCTTCTCGCGTTCCAGGTATTCCCATCTTTTCAGCGCTTGTGCCAGCAACGACAGGCGCAGGTCGCTCGAACATTGCGGACCCAACTCCTCGCGCGTGTGGTTATTGCCATGCAGCAGGAGCGATAATCGTGGAGCATTCTCGCGAAAAACCTGAACCACACGTTTGCTGCGCAATCGGCAGGTCAGTGGGACGGTAGCCACAGCGACATGGCACGCGCTGGATTGTGTGAGTCTCGCAAGCTGCTCGAAATTCAGAAACCCGTATGTCATCGAACAGAGACTCGCATCGTCGAAAACAAGGCATGCGGGAATGGGAGGCGTCTTCCAGTCGATGTCGACGGTCAGCCGTTTGAGGAAACTGACCAGAGGCATCAAACCCATAAAACGGCCCGCGCGGAAATGATCCCGCAAGTAATCGGCAGACCCCATGCCCGGCAATTCTGTTGCCACCATATCCAAGTGCCCGCTTCCAGCGCGACGACGAATCCAGACCGGATGCTCGCCCGAGACTGCAAGACATTCATCCCCGTCCTGAACGTGCAAGGAGCTGATCAGGCGGGATTCTGAATCTCTCAGGGTCTGACTGCGAAGACACGCATCCACGCTGGAGGATCCGCAGAATCGAACCTCGTCCGAGTCGCGCTCCGGTCCGCCCCGTTCCGAATCCATGATGACGTAAGCCGGTGTGCCCGCCGACACGAGCCCCAGAATGGCATGCAGGTCATCCTCTGCAACAATGACAGCCTCCGCGCCATCCCACGTCCCGCGTCCGCGCGGCTGGAAGTTGATCGGAAAGAGCTCCGACAGAACGGTGAGACTTTGCCACAGGGCTTGTGGAAAGGAATCTCCTGTTACAGCAACCGTTTTGCGGTGTTGCGTCGCCATGCGTCACCGCCATCCACTTCTCAGGGCGATCAGAGCAGCCGGGAATGCAGTTCTTGATGCCAGCCGGATTTTTCGATGCTTCGGCGCCAAGCGGGTGTTCTCTCTTTGAGTTCTACAATTAAATCTCACTCTTGGTAGGGAGTCAAACCGGTACTCGGCCCGATAGCCCTCTTTAGGCCGTGGGATTCCAAACGTCGGCTTTTTGCATGTCCGTTCAAACGAATGATTGTCAAATTCGGCATTCGCTTTTATTGTGCCCCGGCACGATGACTGTTTATGCATATTAAGCGCTTCTACGTGTACAAAGTCCGGAGCGGAGTCCTCGTCGTGAGCGTGCTCTTGTGCCTGGCAGGCGCGAGATTGTTTGCCGCCAACGAAACCGCAGACCAGCCGGGCCCTTCCAATGACGTCGCCCGCTCGCAGGTCGCAGTAACCCCCATCTTCGACGTGGCGGCGATTGATCACGATCGCATTCTGAAAGCGGCTGCTGCCGCGCTGACGCTCGAGCCAATCACGATCACGAGGTTCCACGCCGAACACAGCCCGGGTGGTCCGAACGATTTTTATTCAAATGGCGATTATTGGTGGCCCGACCCTGCCAAACCTGATGGCCTACCTTATATCCAGCGCGATGGGGAATCGAATCCCAACAACTTCTCGCAGCATCGGTTGGCGGTGCGCGACCTTCGGGATGCGGTGGCGGCTCTGGGCGCGGCCTACAGGATCACCGGGGAGGATCGTTACGTGCAAAAGGCGGTGGATCTGCTCCGTGTGTTCTTCCTCGATGAGAAGACGCGCATGAATCCGAACCTGCAATATGCGCAGGCAATTCCCGGCAGATCGACCGGCCGCGGAACCGGGATCATCGACACACTGCACCTTGCCGAAGTGCCGCTCGCGATCCTGGCCATGCAGAAATCACCGGCATTTCCGCCCGAGACGCTGACCGGTCTCAAGCACTGGTTCGGTGAGATGGTCGACTGGATGATCACCAGCAAGAACGGTCAGGAAGAGGCCGCTGCGAAGAACAACCATGCCGTGGCATTCTGGCTGCAAATTGCCTGCTTCTCGCGGTTCACGGGCGATCAAACCAGACTGGCCGAATGTCGGCGGCAATTCAAAGAGGTGTTCGTACCCGATCAGATGGCGGCGGACGGCAGTTTCCCGCTTGAGCTCAAACGCACGAAACCGTACGCCTACTCGATTTTCCAGCTCGATAACATGACCACGCTTTGCCAGGTGCTGTCGACACCGGAGGACGATTTGTGGAAATTTGAGCTGCCCGACGGCCGGGGCATCGGCAAGGCCGTGGCCTATCTGTACCCGTACCTGGCCGACAAATCGAAGTGGCCGCTCCATCCGGATGTGCAGGCGTGGAGCGGCTGGCCCGCCCGTCAATCCTGCCTGCTTTTCGCCGGCCTCGCGTTCCACGAGCAACGCTATCTGGATTTGTGGAAGCGTCTTCCGCCCGACCCGACCAGCTCCGAAGTGCGGCGAAACATTGCAATTACGCAGCCAATCCTGTGGTTGGCGCCTCAGACGCTGGTCGGCACAGCTTCGTCAAACAACCGGAACTAAGCTCGGCAAGGCGGGCCTGCGGCTGTGCTTCACGCCGCCGCTTTGGTGGATGTCTCTCGGATCGTCAGACGCGAAGGGACAACGACATCCATGAGGGTCTCGTCTTCTGATTCCGCTCGTCTCAACAGCAGTTCCGCGGCGGTCACGCCGATGCGCTCCGGATCGGCATGCGCGCCGGTGATCTGGGGATGTTCCTCCTCACAAACGCGCGTCGCGTCCACCGCGACCACGCTGATCTCCTCCGGCACGCGCCATCCGTTTTGCATCAGGCAGTTGATTACCCCGCGCGCGATCAGACCGTTGGCGCAAATCCAGGCTGTGGGGAAGCTCTTGTGCGTAATCTGGCGAAGCATGATCTCCGCGGCCTGTCTGCCGCCGATCCGGTCGCCGAGGTCGACGTTCACATTGTATTTCTCGGACAGTTTGAGGTCGTGTTGATCCAGCGCCTCAACCAGCTCGGAATGCCGACGGAGGCCGTATTGCAGCCCCTTGTCGCCAGCGATCCAGGCGAACTGGCGATGTTTCAGCCCCGTCAGATGCTCCACCAGCAACGTCAACGCCTGCTTTTCGTTCGGCATCACCGAGTGGCAGATACCGGGATAGCTTACCGAGATGGCCACCAAATTCGGCTGCACCGCCTTGATGGCCTGCAAGAACTTCTCGTCGACCTGCCCGAGAACCGCGAGGCCAAAAACCTGGTTTTGCCGGAGTTTTTGCTGGACCGTACGGACACCAAGGTCGTCCTCCGATCCAAGGAAGATCGAGTGATAACCTCGCGCCAGCAGCCCTTCGTGAAGGCCGTGTTGGACGTGGCTGAAGAAATTGCTCTGGGTGTGCAGGCGCAGTCCACTACGCAAGATGAACCCTACGCTGGTAGTTAGTCCGCCGTTACCATTGATTTGCATGCCTTTCGGGCGGTAACCAATCTTGAGGGCGTGATCCCAAATCCGCTGGTAGGATTCCGCGCTGATGTTCTCCCGTTTCCCATTCAAAACCATCGAAACCAAGGCCTGAGAAACCCCCAGGTCGTCGGCAATTCGCTGTTGGGAAACGCTCGTGATTTTCTTCACAGAAGCAGTCTAATGCAGGGATTCCGTGGTTGAAAGCAGAAAGTGCACGGGGGCTGTCTGGCATGTTCTTGCTTTTTTGTCTTGCAAATATGACGGTTTAGTAATAAATATTAAGCAGTGCATAAATATCACGCCATTGTCGCCTTGAGCGACCTCGAGATTTCCCAGTTCCTCCCCGGACCGTTGTGGGAGGAGCTGGAGAGCCTCCTGCCGGGCTACCGCCGCATGCGGTTGCCGCTGTCCGGCCCGGAGGAATGGGAGCACCTGTGGCGGACAGCACCGGCCCAGATCCTCGTCTCGGCATGGCAGACACCATCGCTCAACTCGTCCTTGCAGCCGGTGGATTTGACCCAACTCTGCTACGTCTGCCATCTGGCGGGCAGCGTCCGTAAGCTTGTCCCACGAATATTGATCGAACAGGGCTTGATCGTCACGAATTGGGGCGGTTCGATCAGCGGGACCGTCGCGGAATGCAGCCTGATGCTGATCCTGATGGCTCTGCGGCGCGCTTCCTACTGGAGCGTAGCCATGCATCGCGAGGGGGCATGGAAGGATGGAAAGCTCGTCACCGAGAGCCTGCTCGGGCGGCGCGTGGGAATTCACGGCTTCGGCTCCATCAGCCAGCATCTCGTTCCCATGCTGCGACCGTTCACCACGAAAATCCAGGCATACTCGCCGCGGGTGCCGGCGTCGGTGTTCTCCAAGTTCGGGGTGAAACCGGTGGCTTCTCTCGAGGATTTGTTCGTCGAGTCGGATGTCGTCGTCGAGTTGGCCGCTGCCACCCCGGAGAATTACCGCATCGTGAAGGAGCACCACCTGCGTCTCATTCCCGAAGGCGGAGCGTTTGTCAACGTCGGGCGCGGCTCGGTCGTGGACGAGGCCGGCCTCTTGCGCGTGGCCCGGGAAGGACGACTGCAAATCGCTCTCGATGTGTTCGAACGCGAGCCATTGCCGGCCGATTCACCCCTCCGCGGACTGCCGAATGTAACCCTCTTGCCTCATCTCGGAGGGCCCACCGTCGACCGTCGCCGCGATGCCGGCGCGCTCGCCCTCAGAAATCTTCGGGCCTTTATGCGTGGGGAACCACTGGATGCCGTCGTCACCCCGGAGGTCTATGACCGCTCCAGCTAAATCGTCGACCCTTTCCTGGGGCTTTTCGACCCTCGGCTGCGCTGAACTGTCGCTTCCACAGGTCTGCAAACTCCTGGACAAATTCGGGCTGAGAGAACTGGAAATCCGCGCGTTGGATGGGCGGATGGATCTGCCCCGATGGGCCGTCGACACTGGCTGGCCGCCGTTGCGGGCCGCCGCGCTCATGGCCGAACACCAGCTTCATTTCTGCGTGGCGGGCTCTTCCTTCAAATTGGTCGGCAATAACGAAAAGTCGCGCGATGAAATGGTCGCGTTCTCCAAGTGGGCTGATTCTTGGGGCGCGACCTTCATCCGCGCGTTTGGCGGCGGCACTTGGGGCACGCCGTTGACCGATACGGATTATACCCAGGCCGCTCACGCCGTCGGGTGGTGGTATCGCGAAAAGCAACGCCACGGATGGCGGACCGATCTGCTCCTCGAAACCCATGACGCCTTCTCCGCTTCCGACCCCTGCCACAAGCTGATGGCTCGGTTGACGGAGCCCATCGGTATTATCTGGGACTCGCATCACACCTGGCGGCTTGGGGGCGAATCGCCCCGTGAATCGTGGAAACAACTTGGCAAATGGGTGCGGCATGTCCACGTCAAGGACAGCATCAGCAGACCCTCCGCCCGACATCCGTTCACATATGTTCTGCCAGGCGACGGCGAAACGCCGTTGGGAGACATTGTCCAGGTCCTGGGCGAGCATCGATTTGCCGGCGCGGTCTCCCTGGAATGGGAGCGTCTCTGGCATTCGTATCTGCCGCCATTGCAGGAAGCCCTGATCCGATTGCAGGCGCAACCGTGGTTCGCGCCTTCCGTCCAGGCCGTCGATGAAATCCAATCTCCCGCCATCGCTCGTTGATTCCTCACTGACCACCACGCAGGTTCTCGGCAGTACGGGCCGGAACGGCGATTACGATTGGTGGCGCTCCGCCGCTGAGAATCTTCTGGTTCCACTCGCAAGCCTGATGCAGCCCGGCAAGGCCGATCTGCCATTGCGCGGACAGGCCAGCAATCACGGCGCGCAGGCCGATCGCCTCGAATCTTTCGCCCGCCCCTGCCTGTTGGCCGCCCATTGGTTCGCCAGCGAACCGGCCGCGTCTGAAAAACTCTCCCGTAACGCCGTGGCCGAATGGTTCCGTCGGGGCTTGGTGGTCGGCACCGATCCTTCCAGCAAGGAATACTGGGGACCGACAGCCAATCATCACCAACACACCGTCGAAATGACGGCGCTCACATTGGCCCTCCAAATGGCCCGTCCCTCTTTGTGGGAACCGTTGTCAAAGGCCGAGCGCGAACAGGTCGCCCGCTGGTTCGCCAGCGTCCGCGGGGCCGGATTGCATCGCAACAATCACATGTTCTTCGGCGTGATGCCGCTGGCGTTTCTGGCTCAGGAAGGTTTTGGCCGCAGTTGCGATGAGCCTGTCATGCGCCATCTGTTGGACGTCCTCGAAAGCATGGCGGTCGGCGGCGGCTGGTTCATCGACGGGATGAATGAAACGGTCGATTATTACGAAGCCTACGGATTTCACTATTATGGCCTGTGGTGGGCCAAGCTCTACGGCCACGCCGATCCCGAGCGCGCCCGCCGCTGGAAGGACTGGGCCCGACAGTTTCTCAAGGATTATATTCATTTCTTTGCCGCCAGCGGCGAGAATCCGCCGTTCGGCCGATCGCAATGCTACCGGTTCGCGGCCTCCGCTCCCTTTGGTCTGGCAGAATTCTGTGGAGTGTCGGCCATCCCGCCGGGGCAGGCGCGCCGCTTGTGCACCCGCAATCTGAGCTTCTTTCTGCGTCACGACATTTTTCAGGAGCAAGGGGCGTTGTCCATCGGCTGGACGGACGAATTCCCCGCGATCAGCGAGGCATACAGTTGTGCGGGCTCGGTGTATTGGGCTGCCAAGGGTTTTGCCCCGCTGTTGCTCTCGCCGAAACATCGATTCTGGCAGGCGCGGGAGGATCGTTTGCCATCGGAGAAACACGATTTCCAGGTCACCGTGCCGCAGGCCGGATTGGTCGTGCACAGTCACGATGGCGAGGTCGAGGTGCTGAACAACGCCAACGGCATTTGTGTCGGCAATATCCCGTTCGGCACCTGGAAATGGGGCAAGCTCAGCTTCCGCTCCGGCGTCGGCGGCGAGGTTGCCCCGTCCGCCACACGCTATCCGCTCGACGCATCGCTGACCGCTGAATTCGCCAACGGCACCATCCATGGCCGCCATCAATGTCAGCCCATTGCCATCACCGCCGATCATTGCGCATCGTTGTACGGCTTGGGCGACCGTTTTGGCCAGAACCAGGCAAGCGTCGAAACGCACATCTGGTGGAATGGCGGCTGGCAGCTCCAGTGGCACCGCATCGTCGCGTATCAGCCCGCCGTGTTCCGGTTGGGGACGTACAGCCTGCCGCTGAAAGATGCGTCCCCGCAGGATCTGGACGTTTCCACCGATTTCGCTTACGCCGAAAGCGCCGAATGCGCCGTGGCCATCCAGCCGTTGCTGGGCTTCCACCAGATCAAGGCGCACGAATCCGATCCACAGAAACGTACGCATATCCTCAGTTGGCACTCGCTCATTCTGGCCGCGGAAACCGACAACCTCGTCGGCGAACAGAATTTGATCGCCCTGGTGTGGGTTGGCCGCATCGGGAAAGAGCGCACACTCTGGAAGATCAAGTCCAGTTCCGACGGCAAGTTAACCTTGCGTCATCCATCGCTCGGCGAATGGCAGTTGGCGCACCCGGACCTGCCCAAATTGTCGACCAACGGCCATCGGGCTTGATTTGGACTGGTTCCCCTCGGTTCCCGCAGGAGCGCACGCCTGTTTGCTTTGTCTACTTCTCGGGCGGCCGGCTCGCCGCTTGCAGCTCGGCCTCCGTCGGGAATTGATCGAAGCGGCGGTCCAGTTTCATCCCGCGAAGATATTTGTCGGCAAAATCGAGCATGGCCGTCCGATCTTCCTCGGTGAACGCGTGCCCGTGATGGGCATAGTTCACGCCGAGCCGGTCCGTCGCTCCGAAAAGCGCGTAGGCCGGCTGCGCCCCAAGCCAGGATTGTTTGACCGCGTTGGCCAGTGAAACGGGATCGCTCAGTCCTTCCAGCGCAATGAATGGACGCGGCGCCACCAGCGCAAGAAACCAATTCTCATCAAACGGCAGTTTGTCCGTTTGACCCCAAAACTCATGCAGGTGAGGCGAGAACCAGTTGGGATATTTCTTCATCATCTCACCGAGGCCCTCTTTGCTGCCACGGCCCGCCCCGCTGAATCGATACGCGCCGACACCACCGCCTCCGGTGACGCACGGCGCGCCCATGGCGAGCCGGTCATCGAATGCTGCGGCAACCACAGCCGATTTCCCGGTGCGCGATACTCCGGAAATGATGAGCTTCGCTTTGTCGATCGATGGATCGGTCTCGAGATAATCCACGATGCGCGACACGCCCCATGCCCAGCCCGCCAAGATGCCCCAGTCGTAGTTCGGATAGGCCGGATAAAATCGCGTTGTGCGAAATGCCCAGCTGCCGTCGGCATTTCGCAAGGTCGTATCCTCGGCGCAATCATTGTTGTTGAACATCACGTAGGCGTAGCCCCGGCGAAACAGCTGGCGGTTCTCTTCGGCCACCGTTTCGGCCGTGGCGGGACCACGCCCACGTCGGCCGCTCGGATTGGCAGATCGGACTGCGGTGTTGGTCGAGGCACTGGTCCCGGAGCCGGGCACATTTGTCGCCGTGGAAGTCGCGGGCTCAAGCGGCAACAGGGCATCCACACCGTGACCTTGCCCCGGCGGATGGGCCAACATCGGCAGTGGCGAGGCGCCTGGGGGTGTTCCACTTGGCATGATCACCGCCGGAAATGGCCCCGGTGCGTTGGTCGGCGTGAAGATGCCGATATTCAAATCCAGCTTCTCATCGGGCCCAAACGTCAAATGCACAAGCCGGTATTTCACCGTTCCATCGAGAACCATTTGCGATTGAATTTCGCGTCCCTTGACGTTGCCGGGGGGCGGCGGCATCAGGCCGATCGCGTAATACTCGAGGATGCGCTTCATCTCCTCGCGACGACGTTTCCATTGGTCGAGCGTGGTGACTTTTGTCCCGTCGTTCATCACCATTACATCCGGCAATTCCTTGCGAATGGCCAAATCATTCACGCCCGGCATCGTTCCCATCGAGGTCTTGATGGAGGGAACGGGAGTCTCCCGCGAGTCAGGGCCGGCTTGCGCGTCGGTTGCGACACACAATGCGAGATCGGCCATAACGCTTGCGACCAACAGAAAATACAACCGCATGGTCCGCCGGTGATCCATGAGTCGCCGCGTAGTGTGCCTTGCCCGAACGGGAATGGCAATGCCGATATTCCGGAGACGCCGCGGCGCTGAAAAGCGCTGGTTGCGCATGCCTGCCTCGGATAAACTCTCATGCCGTTGAAACCGCGCCTGTTCATCCCCATTCTGATCGTTGCCGCCGGCATCTGGGTGTACCACAACACTTTCCAGGGACCGTTCATTCTCGACGATATCGGAAGCATCGTGCAGAATCCGACGATCCGCCATCTGTCGCCGCTCTCCACGGTTCTGTCCCCCTCGCCGAAATCGCTCGTAGGCGGTCGCCCGGTGGTGAACCTGTCCTTCGCGCTGAATTATGCATGGGGCCGGATGCACGTCCGGGGCTATCACGCCTTCAATCTGGCCGTCCATCTCCTGGCCGCCCTGGCTCTGTTCGGTATTGTGCGCCGAACCCTGTTACGACAGGCATTGCGCGAACGATTCGGCACATCGGCCCCGTGGATCGCGGCGGCGATTGCGGTCATCTGGACCGTTCATCCGATCCAAACCGAAGCCGTGACCTACATCTCCCAGCGATGTGAGTCCTTAATGGGCTTGTTCTATTTGCTGACCCTGTATGCCTTCATTCGCGGCGTGGAGTCGCGGAGCCAGGTCGCGTGGTTTACTCTGGCCGCCATCGCATGTTTCCTGGGAATGGCGACCAAGGAAGTGATGGTGACGGCGCCCCTACTGGTGTTGCTGTATGACCGGACGTTTGTCAGTGGCAGTTTTCGCGAAGCGTGGACCCGTCGCTGGCGCTTGTATCTCGGACTGGCGGGCAGTTGGCTGTTGCTGGCACATCTGATGGCCGGCTTGCACAACCGCAGCGTCGGTTATGGCTTGGGAAGTACCTGGTGGGGCTACGCCCTGACGGAATGCCGCGTTATCGTGGAATATCTCCGACTGACGGTTTGGCCGCACCCGCTCATTTTCGACTACGGAGAATACGTCCCGATCGAGCATTCATCGGGATTGATGCCATACGCAGCAATGATGGCCGTCCTGGTGGCGATCGTTGTGTTCGAGTTGAAGCGGCATCCGTCCATTGGGTTTGTCGGGGCATGGTTCTTTGTGATTCTCGCCCCAACTTCCAGTGTCGTGCCGGTCGCCGGCTCGCCGATGGCCGAACACCGCATGTACCTGCCAATCCTATCCGTGATCACATTCGCGTTGGTCGGCTCGTTTGTGCTGGGGAGGCGATTCTTCCATGGAAAACCGGGTCTCGTGCTTGGGCTTGTGGCAGCGGGTACGGTCGCGGGACTATGTGCGTTCCTGACGATCCAGCGCAATGACGACTACAAATCGGCGGTGGCCATTTGGCAGGATACGGTGAACAAGCGTCCCAACAACGCCCGGGCGCAGAGCAATCTCGGGACGGTTCTGTTTCAGGCGGGCAGGGCAGGGGAAGCAATCGGCCATTTGGAGCGGGCGTTGCGCATCAAGCCCGACTACGCTGACGCGCACTACAACCTGGGGCTGGCTCTGGTTCGACTCGGCAGAACGCAGGAGGCGATCGCTCACTTCCATAGCGCGTTGCGGATCAAGCCCGATTACGCCGACGCGTACGACGACCTGGGATTGGCACTGGAGCAAACGGGCCGTGCCGAGGATGCGATCTCGCAATACGAGCAGGCCATCCGGATCAAACCTGATTTCGTTGACGCACACAACAACCTTGCCGTCGCGTTGGCTCGGCAGGGCCGGGTGCCGGAGGCGATCGAGCATTGGGAGCAGGCGCTGCTTATCGATCCCGGCGATGCCGACGCGCACTGCAATCTGGGGCTTGCGTTGATGGGACAGAGCAGGATCCCGGAGGCGATCGACCACTACGAACAGGCGTTGCGGATCAACCCGGGTTACGCTGAGGCGCACAACGATCTCGGGGTGGCCCTTGAGCAACAAGGCCGCGTGCGGGATGCGATCGAGCAGTACGAAGCGGCTTTGCGCATCAAGCCGGATTTTGTTCAGGCCCAGGCCAACCTTGCCCGTGCGCGCCCGGCGAGGTAAGAGATGCCGGATTCTATCGCGTTATTCGGACAATTGCTGCCGACGCTGCCGGCAAACTTACGAGGAAATGCCCCTTGTCAGGTTTCGCCGCTAGCGGCGTCCATGTGCCCGACCAACTCCCGTCATCCTTGATGGCTGCCCCACCCAACGTTGTGCCGGCCGTGGCGGTGATGTCGCCGTTGGGTCCCGTCAGGAACATGGCGTTCGCGTGCGCGTAGGGGTCGCCGTTGGCAAGCGTGATATTGGCGTCGCAGGCGCGAGTGGCGTCCTTGTTGACGAGCGTGATGTAGAGGCCACCGTCGCTCGATAACACACCGTACGCGGTCAGGTTCACCTGGTCGGCGTTGGAGTTGAAATGAACCGGCACGAACTGGCCGTGCGAGCTGAGATCGAATGCCTTGATCGCGTACGCCAGCGGTCGCGCACGGAAGCCATCCGGAGAATTCCAGAACACCACATATCTCGCCGGCGAGGATGGGTGACTCGCGCCGGGAGCGTACCCCGCCGTGTGGAAATTGATCCCGGCCGCGCCGTGCGTGGCCCACCAATACATGTAATCAAGGCCCCACACCGCCGCCGCGTACGCATCGCTCGATCCAGCCGCGCCGCCGTTGGAGTAGCTGTTGGCTTCCTCCAGGCGATACCGCAGCCCGGCCGCCTGTGCCGACGGAACGAATGTGTCGTACAACTTCTGGTATACGCTGACGAGATTCGTGGAGAGCAGTTTGGCGCAGGCCACAGGAATGTTCGTTGCCACGCGGCCACTCGCGGCCGGGTATTGATGCTGTGTGACCATGAGCACATGCTTGTCGCGGGCGAAATCTTTCGCGAAATCGTTGGCCCACTGCACATCCTTGTGCATCGTCCCCGGTCCGCAAAACACGGCATCGGGCGCGTTGGAGGAGCTGGTAATCGCCGCGATGTATTCTCGCGCCATTTGATTATAGGCCTGCGAGTCGCCCACCAGCTTGTCGGGCTCGTTCCCGAGGGCGAAGCACGTTAGCTCGGGCCGATAATTGTCCATGATGTATTTGGCCGTCTGCGCAGCGGCGACCGTGTTGCTGTCGCTCAGGCGAAGCGTGTAAATGACTTTCACGCCCGCCGCCCGGGCAAACCCAAACAGACTGTCAATATCCGCCTTGTCGGGAACTTTCACGGTGGAGCGTTCAGCCGTGTTGCCGCCGACCCGCAAACTCCTCACGCCCAGTGTCTGAAACATGTTCACCAGCGGCTTGTTCGCCGCACTGAAGAAATGTTCTCCATCCGTGGTTGCGCCGACCAGCGACATCTCGTAGCTCAGGCCGATGAAATCGGGTGAATTCGTCGCGCCGGGTGATTTCGGGTCGACCAAGATATCGGCAGAGACCGCAGCGAACACCGCAACGGGACACAGGCTCAGAACAATTGCTGCTGCGAGGATTGCCCTGGAGATGAAACGTTGACTACCCATATTACTTGCCGCCTTTCACAAATACCACGTACATGTTTGCCGATTTCACACCGGAATTTCCTGCGTTCGAGCCCAACGTCAGACTTTCGTCGGACTTTGCCTGATGCTCGAACAGATCCATCGGTTGGCCATTGACCCCAAGATGCAGTTCCGTCAGCGTAAACTGGTTTGTCAGCCATGGCGGTGCTGCCAATCGATGGTCGTGCGCCACACAGACAACCGTGCCCGCTTTCACCGCAATCTGCATGACGTCGGCCGCGCTGTACGCCCAGTCCGCGTTCGCCGCCTGCACCCAATCGGCGCCGGTAAGCTCTTCCGGCAGGCCGGTGAATGCGTAGTCACGATCGCAATAGACGTTCTTGCCATTCGCGCAGTTCGCTTCGACGTGGACCAGTTCCGTCGGTCCCGTGTAAGCGAAGCCTGCCGTGAAATGTCCGACGGCGCGCGCGCTGGCCGAGGCGCTCGACACGGTCATCGGTGGACTGTCTTTCGCCAACTGGCTCCAGTCGGGATGAACAGACGGCAATGCAACCTCCGGCATCCGTGGCATCTCCTGCGACCAGCCACTGGCGACCGCGAGTGGATGCGATAGAATCTTCACGGTGCTGGTCGTCAACCCCGAGCAACTGGCCGTTACCGTGATTTCGCCGGGGCGAAGCGTCGAACGCACAGCGACCCGGTTGATCCCGCATTCCAAATCGAGATGCTTGTGATTGATGCTATTGGTCTTGCCGCTGTTGTAACCGCCGCGCCAGATCAGAGGACCATCACACGCGAAATCCACCCGCCTTTGAAACGTCGGACAACGCTCCCCGTTCGCATCTACGGCTTCAACATCGATCAGCGCAATATCCGAGCCGTCCGCCCGCAAACCGCCCGGGCCGGTCATCGATGTCAGCCGCAAACCTACGGGCGCACCGGCGGTGCGGATGGCATTCGTCGCGACTGCGGAGCCATTGTTGTAACCCACCGCCTTGATTTCGCCGGGCTCCCAGGCCACATCAGGAAACGTGAATAGATAACGGTCCGATTGGGCGCCGTGCCCGAGAGATTTGCCGTTCACGAGCAGCTCCACGTCCTGGCAATTGGAAGCGACGTACACAGTTTTCTTCGTTCCCGCCGGATACGTCCAATGGCCGATGATGTGGATTTGCGGGTCACTGCGGAACATCGCCTGGCAGACGTAATAGGCTTCCTTCGGCAGGCGCACGCCGTCCACCTCACCACTGGCACGATCCACCTCCGCCGTGTTACGACCACCGCTGGTGGTGTCCGAAAACAGCCAGTTCCCGCCGCCACAATGACTCGCGGAGCCAACCTTGCGCACGTATTGGCCGACCTCGTTGATCGCAAACTGCTCCGAGGTCAAATCGTATGTCTGCCCCTTGGCTTCGGGATAGCCGAATCCCGGCGGGGAGAAATCGTCCCACACACGGCGCGGCGATTCTTCGCGGTCGTATTCGCCCTCGACCACCGGCAAGCGGGAAACTTCGTGGCTACCCTCGGTACCGATACTGATATCCATGTATTCCCCCGTGGTTTCGTCGGCGCGGCGATGCGCGTAAGCGCGGCCTCCGTGCGGATCATACTTGTCCTTGATCCCGCGCAATTCCTCGGCGTGGGCGCGGCTCACCTTCTGGTTGCCGCCCTCCCAAATCAGAATCGACGGATTATTGCGGAAATAAATGATCGCATCGCGAAAGGCGTCGGCGCGAACCTTCCACGCGGCGCCGACCGTATCAGCCTCGCCGTCCACGCCCGGCTGATCGGCGATCAAGCCGAGCTCATCGCCGGCCTGGATCATATCCGCTCCGCCCGCGCAATGTCCCCAACGAATGAAATTCGCGCCCGCATCCTTCATGAGGTGGAGCGTGTAGAAATGCAGCCAGTCCGGCTGTGCGGTGCCGAGGCTTGGCCATTCATCGGTTGGGCGCTGACCCCAGCCGTGGAGCTTCAAATGATGGCCGTTGATCCAGAAGCCGGTCTTTACATCCCAGTGCACGGCGCGGATCCCCAAGGGCACTTCGCACGAGTCAACGGTCTGGTTGCTCGCGAGTAGTGAGCATTCGACGTGATAGAGAAACGGATAATCCGGCTCCCAGAGTTGGGGATTCGGAATCATGAAGGACAATTTCGTGGTGCTCTGCGCGCCCGCTGCGAGCGTCTCTGTCTGGCTCAGTGTTGCCACCGTCTTGCCGTCCTGCCCGCGGATTTCCGCCTGCACTGTGACTTGTTGGCCTGTGCTCCGTCCGTTTTCCATCGGAATTTCAGCCACGACATCCGCCGACTCCGGAGAGATCTTCGTGGCGTAAACGTACGGCCCGACCGTTTGCAGATAATCATAAAGCGGCAGCGTGATATGCAGCGGATCGGTGATGTACAGGCGAACGTTGCGGTAGATTCCGCCCATCGCGGGATGCCATTGGGGATTATTCCAGGGGATTTGGTTGGCCTGAAGGTCGTTCACGTCTTGGGGAAGGGAAGCGTTCACTTCCTTTTCGTAATCGGCCAACGTTTTGGGAGCGGCGGAATTGGTGGAGGCGGATGCGCCGTTGCGGCGGGCGGCGTCCGCGCCGGCAATGTCACTGATCATGAAACGATTGTCGCACATGACCGCCAGCACATTGGATTTGCCAAATTCGCAATGCGGCGTCAGGTCAAAGCCGAAGGGAACGAAGCCGTTCTTGCACGCGCCCAGATCATGACCGTTGAAATAGACTCCGGCAACCTGGCGCACGGCGTCGAACTCCGCGTAGACATGCTTGCCGCGGACTGATGCCGGCAGGATAAATGTCTTCCGATACCAGGTGCGCCCGGCCCACTGATTGATCTCGCCACGCATGCCGCCCGGGGAATAATCATCGAATGTATCGACGTCGTTGTATGTGTGTGGGGCGGAAACTGTTGTCCATGTATGGTCGTCGAAATCAGGAGTCTGGGCGTGAGACGGGTCGGCCTGGATGAATTTCCAATCCGGATCAAAATTGAGAGTCATGCGCTGCGCCCTGGCGAACCGGGGAAACGCAAACGTTAGCAGCGAAGCTGCGAGTATGATCCGACGGCGAGTCCGCCCGCATGGGCCGAGCGTGCCAAAAACTGTCACTTTGTTACCTCTTCTCGTCACGTGAGTTATAGCCATCATTCGTCTCCCAATTCTCGGCGTACCTTTCAAGGCGAGTCCGAACTTCTTGGGCTTGGAAAAGCTGCATGGGTACGGTTTGATGTCGTGATTAATTATTATCAAGAATGTGATTGACAGTAAAGAGCAAATCCGTTTTAATGCGCCTTGGTGAGACGTACAATAGCTTCGATGCGAGAAAGGATAAGAGGGAGAGACCTTATGAAAACGTGCCTGACTATCGCAGTAGGTCTGGCGTTTGCCGTTGCCGCCGTTTGTGCCCAGAATTTGCCCACGTACCAAGGGATCATAAGCGGGCAAAGTCCGTATTACTACAACAGTCTGGACGGGACGTACACGCCGACGATCGGTACAGGCACTCTTGTGCCCAGCGCGAACGACACCGGTTTTGGCAGTGATTATTTCGGCAACGCGGGGGATGCCCTCTATTTTACAGACACTGTCGCCCGTGCCACGGACGCTATCGGAACCCATGAGATTTACAACAGCGGGGTTGCCAATGCGAACTCCATCGGTTCGATGTCCTTTATGTTCTATGTGCCCACAAACGCTCTGACGAGCACGTCGGCGCGGTACATTTTCGACAACGGGGATAGTTCTCCGGATGATTTCTACTTGAAGATGTCCAATAGCGTCCTTCTGCTGGCGGTCGGGAACATCTCGACCATTACGAATGCAACCTCATTGGTTCCCGGAACCTGGTATTATTGGGCCGCCACGTGGAATTTCTCGGGAGCGAATAGCAGCGCTTACGGGATTAATTGGTACCTGGGCGCGGCGGGCGGGAGTGTCACGTCCCTGACGTCAGGCTTCAAACAGAGAGGCGGCTCCGGGAATATCAGCTCGAGCGCGATTCTGGGCAGTGGCAGCACATTTGAACTGAGCGGTCAACCTGCCGGCAGCGGCGGCTTTCAGATTTCAGGAGTGCCCGGCTTGGTCGATGAAGTGGCCACTTGGAGCAATCAACTCAACGTCGCGCAGATAGACAGTCAGTATGACGCGCTGATTATCGTTCCCGAACCCGCAACGTTGGCACTGGTCGGCATTGGCGGGCTGTTTCTGCTGTTTGGGCGTGGAACATTTCGCCGCCGAGTATCCCGTTAGGTACGATTCTCGGAAGTGTCAAGGGTGCGCAGCGGTTACTCGTGCGCGCCCGCAGATTGGTGCGGAAATAGCGCGGGGCTCGTGTGGCATGGCGGTGATGGCTGACACGAAGTTTGTTACAGGCTGATGAGGGATAGTGACGTTCACAATGTGGATCGGCTCACATTTGTTCGGACAAGGAAGAAATCGGGTCCGCAGCGCGGCGCGAATAAACAAAAAGCACTTGCATTAGAGACACATTTGAGTTAATAATAATAATTATCAGTTCAACGGGAAGGCAATGGGTAGAACGATGAGAATACGCTCCGGGGTCAAGATGCTTCAGTTGCACTCACTCACCACCATGCTTCACAAATCAACGCCCGTGCTTCTGGCGGCCCTCGCCGCCGTCGCATTCCTGGCCGGCGCGTGCCGCACCCAGGCGGTGACGTTGACCTGGACGAACGGCAACGATGTGTGGACGAGTCCAACGGCTTGGACGACCAACCTGGCCTCGGGCATCGATCCGGTAGGGTTGACCAATGTTTCCTGCGTGGTGGGCCCGGTGAGCAACGTCACCGCCACATGTGCTGGTGGCGACGGCGCATTTCCCGGAACTGGCGACCTGGCGCTGTTCACCAACAGCCTCAACCCGGTGGTGACCGTCAACATCTCGACCAACGTGAGCAACATCGAGGTGTCAAATTCGGCGGTCATCTTCAATGCTGGCGTATCAACCGTGCTGACCGTCACTGGGACATTGCACATCGGGACGGAAGCCTTTGCCACGCCAACCACCTCAACGGTGTATTGGTCGGGTGGAACGTTGGCGGTCACAAACGGCGGCCCATCGAACGTCGAAATCGGTACGGGCACGAACTCGGTCGGTCAGCTGTACGTGACCAATGGAACAGTCGTCTTTGATCAGAACACCCCGTCTAGCTCGACGAAAATCGGCTTCACTTTGGGCGGTGTCGCTTCGGCGGGCAAACTGGTCATCAGCGGTCCCGGGGTGGTGACAAATCGCGTGGCCGGCAGCGGCAGCACCTTGAATATGAGCGCGAGCGCATCCATGCCCAGCCAGTTGATCATTACCAATGGCGGCAAGCTGTTTGTGGATGGCGCCATCCAGACCAAATCGAACACGCTCGTGCTCGTGTCGGATCCGGGCAGTTTGATGTCGAATTCCGTCAATGTGGGCAACAGCGTGATCAGTATCGGTGTAAACAACGGCGCCGCCCCCGGCAGTACCCTCATCGTCAGCAACGGGGCAACCGTGTGGTCCGAAGGTACAATGTCTTTCGGTCGAGGCAGCAGCGGCAACACCGGCTACGTGTGCGGTGCCGGGTCGAAATTGATCTCCGACACGAACGGCGGACTTGTTATTGGCATCACACAGGGCTCCTCCAACGCGTTGGTTGTCTACAATGGCGGGTATGTGCGATCGGGCGGACTTATTCAAGTACCTGATAGCGGCCCCTCTCCGGGTAATCTGCTTCAGATGGGCGGCACGGGAGGAATGAGCACGGGTTTGTTGATTCAGGTTCGGCAGAATTCCGCCTCGACGCTCAGCGGGTTCATCGTGACAAACGCCGTCCTGACCTGCAGTCTGCTGGAGGTCCAGGGTGGCCCCGGCAACTTCTTGTCCGTGTTGTCCAAGGGAACGCTTATCTTCAGCAACCAATACGCCGTATCCGCCACCACGACAAACGTCCTGGTTGCCGAGAGCCAAAGCGGGCTGAATATGATCACGCTCAACGCCGGCACCATCAATGCCGTCAGCGGTAGCAACGTCATGCAGGTCGTTTTGGGCTCCAGCGGAGAGACCGGACCCACCGCGATGATTGTTACCAACGGCGGCAGGTTGCTGACGGAACAGTTTGAGGTCGGCGCCAACAGTTCGTATCAAACCGGTGTCGTCACCGGGGTTGGTACAGTGTGGTCGAACTACACGGCCGGCGTTAGTTACGCCGGTTCGAATGAGGTTGATGTCGGCATCGGCACAACCGCGAGCGGCTCGTACAATTATCTGGCCGTTCAGAGTGGCGCGCTTCTCGTCAACAATGGCGATCTAATCGTTGGTGACAGTGCGGACTCCACTCTCAACTCTTTGGTCCTTGGCGGACCGGGAGCACTGGCTACGATCATCAATGTTGGAAGCATAACCATCGGCGGAAACAGCGCGTCCTTGGGGAACACGCTGACAATTTCGAATGCGACGATCTCCACCGGGTTTGTCCGGGTGCAGCAGTCGAACACGGTCGTGTTCAGCGCGGGCACGCTCAGCACCCAGGGATTGGACGTTGATCCGGGGGCCGACAACAGCAATGTCTTCCTTGTTGGCGACGGCACGGACGCCGCGTACTACGACATGGCGGCAGGCGGGACCGGCTACCATTTCTTCGGGTCGCCCGGCCTGATCGTCACGAACAACGCTTCCCTTCGCGGCAGCGGCACGATCAGCGGCACGACAACCGTGCTGGGCAACTTTGTGCCTGGGTTCGCAAATGCCGTAGGATCGATATTCTTCAGCAACAGCCTCTCCTTCGGAAGTGCTGCTGTCATGAATTTCGACTTGGGAACTCTCAGTGATTCTGTGTACGTCGGCGCCAACCTGAGCCTGAACGGTACGCTCAATATTAACAATGTGGGCGGCTTTGGACCCGGCACCTACACGCTGTTTACGTATGCCGGCAGTTTGAACTACCTCGGCCTGACCATCGGCTCTGCGCCGATCGGCCCGACCTACAGCATCAGCACCAGCACGGTGGGGCAGGTGAATCTCATCGTCACGGGCGGGGCATCGGATTCATTCACCACGTGGCAGAATCATTATTTCACACCCACTGAACTGGCCAATCCGAACTTCAGCGGACCCGGTGCTGATCCGCTTGGCAAGGGCATGAGCAATACGAATCAATTCCTGGCGGGATTCAACCCGACCAATTCCGCCGCCTCGCTGCATATCATCAGTGTCGCAAAGACGAACTCGACCGACATCAATGTGATCTACCTAGGCGCGAACGGCGACACCAGCTATTCGGGCGGACCGAGTGCACGCACGAACATCCTGGAATTCACCACCGGCACAGCCAACGGAAGCTACACCAACAACTTCGTGAGCACCGGCCAGACCAATATTCTTAGCGGCGGGACTGGCTCGGGCGTGGTAGCCAACATGGTGGACGGCGGCGGAGCAACCAACAAGCCGTCGCGGTTCTACCGGGTCCGCGTGTTGCTGCCGTAACCCAATCGTGGTAGATTGGAAGAGCAACGGCCAAGATCGCCATTGTGTATTCGCCCAGGCAAAACAGCCGATTCGCTCGTCTCATCCTTTGGATGACGCTGTGCGGGTTCAGCGCCCAAGCTTGGGCGTTGAACACCAACGCGCCGCCCGGTAGCAATTTCGTGGTGAGCAATTGGAAGCTCCAGTTGCCCACGTCCAACGGAGTGCTCACATGCACCGGCGGAAGCGTCGACGAGGAAACACCATCGCAGCTGGCCGCGGGTTTCACCAACGCTTACTTCTACACCGGATCGGATGGCGCCATGGTGTTCTGGGCACCGATCAACGGCGCGACGACCAGCGGCACCACCAATCCGCGCTCCGAATTGCGTGAGGAGATCGTCCCCGGCAATGACGGCGTCAACTGGACGCCGTATGGGACCCATATCCTCGCGGCTCAGTGCAAGGTGCTTCAGGTCTCCCCCAACACCTCGAAGGTCATCATCGGCCAGGTCCACGGCTACAGTGGCGCGGCCCTGCCAACTGTCAAGGTCTACTACAGCAGCGGCAAGTCCTACGGAACAGTCAAAACCAACTCCACCGATGATGGCAGCGACTACGATATGCCCTCCGTCACTGTTGGGTTGAGCAATGTCATCAACTACACCGTTCAAATCGTGAACGGTCTGGTCTCCGTTTCGATCAACAACAAGACCAATACGTATAATCTTTTCCAGTCCGACCCGAACTACACGAACGAGACGGGATACTTCAAGGCCGGCGATTACTGCCAGGATTATTCCTGTTCCAATCCATCCAACTACGGCTCCCGTGTCGCGTTCTATATCCTGACGCGGTACAACGCGCCGAGCATCACCAACCAGCCCGCCAACCAGACCGTGTCCGCCGGCAGCAACGTGACGTTCAAGGTGGGCGCCTTGGGAAATCCTCCGATCACGTACGCGTGGCAATTCAACAGCAATCTGCTCGCCAACGCAACGAATGCCATCCTGAGCATCCCCAACGTCCAGCTCACCAACGCCGGCGTTTATTCGGTGATCGTCACCGATATCACCGGCAGCATAACCAGCACCAATGCCACGCTGACAGTTCTCGCGTCACCCCCGACAGCCAGCTTCACGGCCAACCCAACGAATGGAGTGGCGCCCCTGGGGGTGACTTTCACCGATACTTCGTCCGGTGGTCCTACGGCCTGGTCTTGGTCGTTTGGTGATACCGGCACGTCGACAACGCAGAACCCAACCCACACATACGCCGCACCGGGGACGTATTCCGTCACTCTGATCGCCAGTAACACCGGGGGATCGAGTACCAATACAAGAGCGAACTTCATCACCGCCCTCACTGCGCCTCCCATCGCCAGCTTCACCCTGACACCTACGAGCGGCGCAGCGCCGTTGGGTGTGAGTTTCACGGATACTTCCTCTGGCTCGATCACGGGCTGGGCATGGGCCTTCGGTGACGGTAACACGTCACCAATTCAAAACCCGTCGGATCTGTATGTGAGTCCGGGAGCTTATACCGTACAGGAAATCGTTAGCGGGCCAGGGGGGAGCAGCACGGATACCGTGGCGAAACTGGTCAACGTCTATGACCCGTTTTCTTGGTGGCAGTTGGGCTACTTTGGCGCCACCAACAATACCACCGCTACTTCGCCGTCAGGCGATTACACGGGAACGGGCATGAGTAATACCAACAAATTCCTCGCGGGTTTTGATCCCACCAATCCGGCCGCCTACTTGCACGTGATCAGCATCGCGACCACGAATGCCACGGACGTCAACGTGATGTACCTCGGAGCCAGTGGCGACAACACCTGGTCGCCAGGCATCGCCTCGCGCACCAACGTGCTTGAGTTTGCCGCCGGCACGGCCAGTGGTGACTACTCGAACAATTTCGTCAGCGCCAACGTGACCAACATCTTGAGCGGAGGGACCGGAACCGGCCTTGTGACCAGTATCGTCGATCCGGGTGGAGCGACCAATACGCCGTCGCGCTATTACCGGGTCCGCGTCCTGTTGCCATGAATACGTGCTTAAGAGCGCAGCCGAGAGGACTGAACGGCAGACAAACAGCAACACCCAGGCCGCATTCACGACTCGGTGAATGATCCCCGGCTGCGCTCCCTTTTCCATCCTCGCGCCGCCGTCAGGCATTGGTGATGCTGCCCGAAAGACAATCGTGCATTCCCTTCCACGGGCCAGCCACCGAGTCATGGGTGTGGTTCTGTCGGCGGCGTTGTGCTTCGCCGTCGCAAAGAGTTGGGCTCTTGATCCCAGCCAGCCGCCGGGCAGCAATTTTGATTTGACCCATTGGAAACTTCAACTGCCCACCTCCAACGGAGTGCTGACCGCCGCCAGCGGCAGTGTGGACGAGATAACGCCGGCCCAGCTCTCGGCAGGGGTCACCAACACCTACTTCTACACGGGATCAGATGGTTCAATGGTGTTCTGGTCCCCGGATAATGGGGCCAGAACCAGCAACTCGGAGCATCCGCGCAGCGAGTTGCGAGAACAGTTGAATCCAACCAACGGCAATTTGAATTGGACGGTCTTTGGCACGCACATCATGACCGCCCAATGCAAGGTCTTGCAGGTGGCTTCGGACACCAGGAAGGTCTGCATTGGCCAAATGCACGAGCCGAACAACAAGCCCGACGGCAGCGCGAGCGCCAATAACGAGCAGATGATCATGTTCGACCTCGGGAACAAGAAGATCTACGTGAACATCAATCTGGATGGGAACCTCTCCAGTAGCTTCAGTCAGACGCTGATTTCGGGTTCCGGTGTCGCGTTGAGCAACACCATCAATTACACCATGTTGATGGTGAATGGGGCAATGTCGATCATCATCAACAACGTCACGAATTCCTGGAACCTGCTCAGCGGCACCAACTACCTGGGCCATATCGCTCAGAACTGGGATGTTGCCTCCAGTAACACCTTGTATTTCAAGGCGGGGGATTACAATCAGACTACGAACCTGTGCAATTGCTCCACGGATGGCGCCACGGTTGCGTTTTATGCGTTGAGCCGGTACCACGCGCCGAGCATTACCAATCAGCCCGCCAGCCAAACCGTGTCGGTGGGCAGCAACGTAACCTTCAGCGTCGCCGCTCTTGGCAATCCACCGATTCAGTATTTGTGGCGGCTGAACAGCGCGCCGATCCCCAATGCGACGAATGCCACCCTGACTATTCCGAATGTGCAACTCACCAACGCCGGCATCTACTCGGTGATGGTCACGGACATCACCGGCAGCATTACCAGCAGCAACGCCATGCTGACGGTTCTTTCGCCGCCGCCCGTGGCTGATTTCACCGCTGGCCCCACCAACGGATCGGCGCCGCTGGCGGTGACGTTTGCCGACATCTCATCCAACTCTCCCACCAGTTGGTCGTGGTCCTTCGGTGATACCGGCACCTCGACCTTACAAAACCCGAGTCACACGTACACTACGGCGGGTAGTTATGCAGTGACATTGATTGCCTACAACTCGGGGGGTTCAACTACCAATACGCAGGTGGCGCTCATCAACGTGGTTGATCCATTTGTCTGGTGGCAGCTCGGATATTTCGGCACGACCAACAACAGCCCAAGCACTGCGCCGGGCGGAGATTACACGGGGACGGGGATGAGCAATACCAACAAGTTCCTCGCGGGTTTTAATCCCACCAATCCGGCCGCCTACTTGCATGTGATCGGTATCGCCACGACGAATGCCGCCGACGTGAACGTAACCTACCTCGGAGCCAATGGTGACAGCACTTGGTCACCAGGCATCGCTTCCCGTACCAACGTGCTCGAGTTCGCCGCTGGGACGCCCAGTGGTGACTACTCGAATAATTTCGTCACGGCCAATGTGACCAACATCTTGAGCGGGGGAACTGGAATTGGCCTCGTGACCAATATCGTCGACCCCGGCGCTGCGACCAACATGCTGTCGCGGTATTACCGGGTCCGCGTGCTGGTGCCGTGAAGATCCGGTTGAGAGCGCAGTCGAGAGGACTGAACGGGAGGAAATCGCCAAGGCCAATGCCGCGTTTCACGACTCGGTGAACGATCCCCGGTTACATTCCCTCCATTTCGCGACAAGTGTGCATTTGCTGTCAGCGCGGCCTACCCGCACCATCAGGGTCCAAACTTGGAGGAGGCCAAAGGGGCCGGCGACTGTGGGAGAGGCGCTCCGGTAGGCGGCAGCAACTTACCTGAGCAAGGTTTTTGCTGGATCTCCAAGACTGAGAGCAATCAGCTCGTACTAGTATCCACCGGTGCCGCCAGTAGCCGTCTTGCACGAGCTCAACTTCAGTCCGTCCCAGAGGCATTCGGAAATCAGTTGCGCTTGGGCGTAGGTTACCATGCGCACGCTGCCGTCGTAGTACAGGATGTTCATCCCGCCGCTATGGCGAAAGTCCAGATTCTTGCAAGCACTCGGGCTTCCGTAGCTCAGATCTTTTCCGGCATTATATGACCCGGAAGACCAGGAGCAATTGGACAGGCAATCAGCGCCGGTGCCAATCTTGGTCTGGTCCTGCATTCCCTCGACAATCAGGGGAGTTTCCGAAGGATTGGTTTCGACTTCAATATCCTTGCGCGGCAGGCCGACGGTCAAGCTGCTGGCGCTGCCTCCTGGTTGGTGTCCCAGCATGGCGCTGGTGCACGCGTACGTGTAGCCGAGATTCTGATTTTGGAATCCCGGATACTGGGCGCTGGGGCAGATAAAGGTCCGATTCGCCAGTGATGTCGCATTGGCACCCCTGCGGGGCATATAGGGGCCCAGGAGCTTCGGCCAAGGGCCTTCCGACGCGCCGCTCCCATAGGATGCCGGCGGCATTTGCTGGGCGTTGTCGTCGGAATAGAGACGGATGGCCACCGTGATTTGGTGCAAATTGGAAACGCACACCGCTACGCGCCCCTTTTCCCGCGCCTTGTTCAGGGCCGGCAACAGCATGGACGCTAAAATGCCAATAATCGCAATAACTACGAGAAGCTCAATCAGCGTAAACGCGCCGGCATGGCGGCTGGTGCAGTTGCGTTGCAGGCAAATTGGGCGTTGGATCACTGTCATGTCGCTTTCTGAATCTGTCACGGTATTGTCCTTCATCGAAGCTGCGATCTCTTGTACCCGTATATTAAACCGGATTTTGGTCTTGCAGTCAACAACTTTTTTGATAATTATTAATCCCGTGAACCACAACCTGCTCCCCGCCCTCCCGCTGGCCTCAAACCCCGTGTGGAGGAGCTACTTGGGAGGATGCCAACTGCGCGCGTTTCGCGGCCAATCAGGTACCGCCGACGATCATTTTCCCGAGGACTGGCTTGCCTCAACGGTCATTGCCCGCAATGGCCCCTATTCCAGCGGGCCGGAGGAGGGAATCAGTCAGATCGTGTGGAATGGTGAAAGGACGACAGTCGCGCAACTGTTGGAGTCGCGGCCGGAGAGGATGTGGGGGCCTCAGTATAGGCCAGGAACGCGGGGCCCGGGACTGGGCGTTCTCATCAAATTACTGGACTCGTGCACACGTTTGCAGGTACAGGCGCACCCGGACAGGCAGTTTGTGCGCCGATATTTATCAGGCAATTCCGGAAAAACGGAGTGTTGGTACATACTGTCCGCCCGCGAATCGGGACAGGTCTATCTCGGCTTCCAACGACCGCCTGAGCGACGGGAATGGAAGCGCTTGCTACAAGAGCAGGATGTTGACCGTATGCTGGCATGTTTCGACCCGATTCCCGTTCAGTCGGGGGATTGCGTGGTGGTGCCGGCGGGCGTACCGCACGCAATCGGCGCCGGGATCTTCATGATCGAATTGCAGGAGCCCAGCGATTGGGTCGTCCGCTGCGAGGCGCGCAACGGAGACCTGGTTTTGGCAGAGGCCCAACGATACATGGGGTTGGAGCTGGATGCGTGCCTCGACGTCTTCGATTATGCGGCCTATACGCTGACCGCCGTTCGTGAGCACTTCCAACAACGTCCGGGCATTGTGACGCAGACGGCCACGTTCACCGAGGAGCAAGTCATCGATCCCTCCTTTGGAGAGTTCTTCCGTCTGCGGCGTGTACGGGGAACGGGTTCAGCTCGTTGGCAAGGCGATGAGATCATGGTGATGATTGTTACAAAGGGCGAAGGAACACTCGTCTCGGACGCGGGCGAACAGCCCATCCGTCACGGGGAGACCTGGCTGTTGCCCGGCTGCGTGCCGGAGTGGCGATGGGAAGCACAAACTGCCGATTGGGAAGTGCTCCTGGCCCAGCCGCCCGTGTTGAAATAGTATTCCTGTGAGCTTGACGAGCCGGTACGGAAACACCCTATAAAGGTGGCGAGTTTTCGATGCTGTCAAATTACGATTATCTGGTCATCGGCTTCTATTTCGTCTTCATGGCGATGATCGGCTGGGTGTGCCGCAGATTCATCGGCAATACCAGTGATTATTTTCGCGGTGGCGGCAAGATGCTGTGGTGGATGGCGGGCTGCTCAGCGTTTGTCGCCCAATTCAGCGCGTGGACGTTCACCGGCGCGGCCGGAAAGGCCTATCAGGATGGTCCGGTCATCATGGTGCTTTACCTTGGCAACGCGCTCGGCTTTTTCTGCAACTACCTCTTCTTTGCCCCGCGTTTCCGTCAGATGCGTGTCATCACATCCATCCAGGCCGTCCGCGCGCGATTCGGCACCGGCAGCGAGCAGTTCTTTACGTGGGTCCAACTTCCCGTCGGCGTGCTGTACGCCGGCATCTGGCTCAGCGGGCTGGCGGTTTTCATTTCGGCGGCGTTCAACATGGATCTCGCGATGACAATCATCATCACGGGCGCGGTCGTGGTCATGATGTCGGTCATCGGCGGCTCGTGGGCGGTGGCGGCCGGGGATTTCATCCAAACGCTTGTGCTGATGCCCATCACGCTGGTCACGGCGTTCCTGGCCGTCGCGCAAATTGGCGGCTGGAATCATCTGCTGGAAAAAACGCCGCGCCACTACGTGCATTGGACGGACGCCGAGCGCCCCGAGATTTTGTATCTTTGGATCATTGCGATCCTCATCAAGCAGTTCATCTCCACCAACAACATGCTGGAGGCATCACGCTACCTGAACGCCAAGGACAGCCATCAGGCCCGCAAAGCCGCCCTGCTGGCGTCGATCCTGTTCGTCGTTGGCCCGGTCTTTTGGTTCATCCCGCCAATGGTGGCCCGCGTGGTCCATCCCGACCTGCATGCCATTTTCCCGAAACTGAAAACCCCGGCGGAAGGCGCGTTTGTGGTGGCAGGTTTGGATAACATGCCCGTCGGCATGCTCGGCCTGCTCATCAGCGGCATCTTCGGCGCGACCATGTCGAACATGGACGTCGGCCTCAACAAGAACGCGGGATACTTCGCGAAGAATTTCTATCAGGTGATCGTGCGTCCGCACGCCAACGAACGGGAAATGCTGCTTGTCAGCAAAACCGTCACGTTCCTGCTCGGGATCCTCGTGATCTCGGCGGCGCTGGTCTTCAGCACTGGCACCACCGGCTTGTTCAATCTCATGCTGCAATTTGGCGGGTTGATCGCCCTGCCATATTGCATCCCGCTGATCTGGGGCACGCTCATCAAACGCGCGCCGTCCTGGGCCGGGTGGACGACCGTCGTTGTCGGGTTCGCGACCTCGTACGCGGGGAAAGCGTTCCTGACCGCCAAGTGGATCCAGGGGTTCATGGGTTGGAATCATCCGCCACTGAGCGGCCGCGAAGCCGATGACTGGGTTCTTCTGCTCGGTGTGTTGCTGGATGCGATCGTCTGCACGGCATGGTTCTGGGGAGCATGCGTGTTTGCCCGCTCGCGATCGGCAGAGGAAAAGGAACGCGTCGGCAAATTCTTTGCACAGATGCGAACCCCCATCGACTTTCAAAAGGAAGAAGGGGAGGGGAACGATGCCCAACAATATCGCACGCTCGGCTTACTGAGTCTGGTGTACGGCGCATTCATTTCGTTGCTCGTGCTGATTCCAAACTCGCCCGGCGGCCGCTTGGGCATGTTTGCCTGCGCCGGCACGATGCTTGGTGTCGGCGGACTTCTGTACGGGAACTCCCGGCGTCTCCGCGCAAAGAATTCACTCGACAACATCGCGAAAAAATCACCTCAATAAACGTCATGGGTAATCTCAACGGAAAACGCGCGCTCGTCACCGGCGGCGGCCAGGGCCTCGGGTATGCCATCGTCGAACATCTGCTCGATGCGGGCGTCGACGTGGCCATCCATTACTACTCCAGCGAAACCGGCGCACGCGAATTGAAAGGCCTCGCCGAACGAAAGGGGCGCCGCGCCCAGATCTTTCGCGCCGACCTGACGAGGGAAGCCGAAGCGATCGCGATGGTGGACGCCGCTGCCAGGTTCCTCGGCGGCCTCGACGTTCTCATCAACAATGCGGGTGACTTGGTCCAACGCCGTTTCATCCAGGAAGTAGACGCCGCATTTTGGGAACGGGTGATGAATGTCAATGTGACTTCGATGTTGTGGGTCACGCGCGCTGCCGTGCCGTGGCTCGTGAAATCGAAGCAGGCGAGCGTCGTAAATCTTTCGTCACTCGCCGGACGGAAAGGGGGACACTCCGGCTCGCTTGTGTATTCCACTGCCAAGGGCGCCGTGCTCGCGTGGACGCGCGCGCTGGCCAACGAACTGGCGCCTCAGGGGATTCGGGTGAACTGCGTTGCGCCAGGATTGATTCTCGGCACGCGGTTCCACAACACGCACACGACCGAGGAGAGTGCGAAGAAGACGATCGAGGGTATCCCGCTTGGCCGCGCTGGCGCTCCCGAAGATGTCGCGCGGGCCGTGGTTTACCTGGCGTCCGAATTCGACGGCTTCATCACGGGCGCGACGCTCGATATCAACGGCGGCGTGTATGCGGCTTGACCCGCCTACTTCGGCCTCCCGCAACTACAAGTCAGTGCGCTCCCGGTCACGGCTCGTACTCTTCGCAATCATCCCATGTGTGATCGTTGCATTCGCGGTGGCGGTTGCCAACGCCGACCAATCGAACACGTCCGCCGTTGTGGCGATTGCGCAAAAGTATCCATCCTCCAAACCTCTGTCTGAAGATCCACTCATCAAAAACCTGCACTGGATGGGGCTCATCAACGGACGAACAAACATTTTGCGTTGCGCCTGTCCGGTCATGGATATCGCCGAGGAGATGGAATCCGCCAAACCAACCGAGCATGATTTGCAGCTTGCTCGCGAGCGGATGCAGCACCTCCGCGATCTCGGCATCCGCACCGTCATTTCCTTCCAACATCAGGATGAGGATGGGGATGACGATAGCAACGTGGAACACAGGGCCGTCATGCTGGAGCGGATGGCCGCACGCGACGTCGGGCTGGTTTACGTCGCCTTTCCAATGTCGAACAAAGGCCTGCACTCCTTTCAAGATATGTCCGATGATGCAGTGTTTAGATTGCTGGATCCGATCAGCGCCGACATTTTCAAATTCGCCGAGAATGGCGGTGTGGCCTTTCACTGCAAGTCGGGCAAGGACCGCACGGGGATCATGGCCGCCTATCTTCGCGTGAAATACCAGCATTGGAGCGCGGACGAAGCCATCGCGGAGATGCGCGGTTACGGGCATGTGTGGCAGAATTTCGCGCCTAATGGCGCGACGAATTCGTGGCACGAGAATCATGTGCGCGCCATGGCGAAAGTCCTGAATCCAGCCACGCCTTGAGCGCGCTACGGTCACTCCATTCGGTCGTATTTTCGAATCTCGGGCCAGATCATCGCCACGGCGATCACCACCAGGACTGTCGCGATACCGCCGGAGACCACCGATGTCACCAACCCAAGCCAGTAGGCGGCCAGACCCGATTCAAATCCTCCCAGTGCATCTGATGCCCCGACCACGAAGAGCGAATTCACCGCCGAAACCCGGCCGCGCTTCTCATCGGGCGCGAAGAGTTGCACGGACGTGTGGCGGACCACGATGCTGACGCCATCCGTGGCTCCGCATACAACCAGCATCGCAAACGAGAGCCAGAACCATCGCGAGATTCCGAATCCTACCGTTGCGAGTCCGAATGCCGCGACAGACCAGAGCAGTGTTCGTCCGGCCCGTTGCAGAGCCGACCGATGCGCCAGAAGCAGCGCGCAGCACACCGAGCCGAGGGGCATCGCCGCCTGCAGCAATCCCAGTCCCGTTGCCCCGACATGCAGAATGTCTTTCGCATACGCGGGCAACAACGCCGTTGCCCCGCCGAGCAACACGGCGAATACGTCGAGAGCGATCATGCCGGTAATGAGGCGGTTGGCGAAAACGAATTTGAATCCTGTGACCAGACTCGCGAGCGTCATCTTCTCCGGGTTCTCGACAATATGCTGCTTGCGAACGAAACAAAGCAGCGAGAACCACGTCAGGCCGGCCACCGCATTCACCAGGAAAACCGTGGTGGCGTGGTGCGTAATCGCGATCAGGATGCCACCCGCCGCCGGGCCCAGCACCGACGCCAATTGAAACGTGCTGCTGTTCCACGCCACGGCGCGCGACAACAGCGGGCGCGATACGAGCCCCGTCAGAAATGCCGCGGCGGCGGGCCGCAGAAACGTCGTGGCCGTCGCCCCGACAAACACGCAGCCGTAGAACCAGATCAATGGCGCCTGGAGCCAGGAAACCAGCGCCAGCCCCAGACTGGCCGTCGCGCCGATCAGCGCCGCCGCCTTGATGATCCGTTCACGAGCATAATTGTCAGCCAGATGACCGGCAGGCAGCGTAAAGAGGAAGATGGTGACGGCCTCTGTGAGACCGACGAGCCCCAACGCCAGCGCGGAATGCGTCCGCTCATACAATTCCCAACCCACGGCGACAGTCAGCATCTGCAATCCAAAGTTCGAGACGAGCCGTCCGATCAGGAAAAGCGCGAAATCGCCATCGCGCAGAATGGCGTAAGGCTCATCAGCCATGGAGATGCTTGATTCGATAGCGCTCATATATGGGGGCATCCGGGAGACGAAGCAAGTGCGGCGAATCACCGGCCGGTGGCCGGCAACACTCGCTGCGTCGTCAGGAAGTCTTTGATCATCTGTCTCGATGTTTCCTTCCAGGACGGCGGCAGCCCGTGTCCGCCACCGGAGATGGTGACAAATTCACAGGTGTTGCTGGTGGCGATCAACTTGTCATGGAGCGCGGCCGCGATGCTGTAGGGGACCGTGGGGTCGGCATTACCGTGAAACATGAGGACCGGTGGCATCTTGCTGTCCAGGTTCTGCAATGGGGAGACATCGGTGATGTGCGGGCCAAAGCGTTTGATAAAACTTGCATCGTTGTTCCACGCCGCGTCCGACGTGTCGGCCGGAGCACTGATCAACACCAACGCGACCGGTTTCGTTGTTGGCGATTCATCCGCCCTCGAACCGAATGGTGCCGCGGTGATCGCCGTCCACAACGCAAGGTGTCCGCCGGCAGAAGCGCCCGCGACAACGACCTTGCTCGCGTTCACGCCGAGCTCTGCTGCGTGGTCGTCAACCCAACGGATCGCCGCGCGAGCGTCCGCCACGGATTCCACGGGTGTGGTGTTGAATCGTTCTCGTGTCCGATAATCCGGCGCGATGCCGACCATGCCCCATTTCGCCGCCATGCGAGCCCAGCCGATTGACTTTGTAGGATTACCCCGTGTCCATGCGCCGCCGAAGAAGTACACCATGGCCGGGCGATGATCCGAAGGCTGCCAGCCATCGGGTTTGACGACGAACAAGAGCAAGGGGTCGGGCTTCAATTCTCGGTAGACAAAGGTCTGCGCGCCCGGAAAGCTCGTCGGTGTGGTCGCGTCGGACAAGAATGCCTCAACATCCGCGGAGGGGTCTTTGGCAGCAATGGCTGGTGGTGCGTTGGTTTGTGGCATCGCTACGCACGCAAGGGTCGGGATTGCCATCAACGCGATCAGCATCCCCGGTCGCCAGCGGCGGTGGGCCAATCCGCGCATGGGCCTACTTGGTGGGTGACGGCAGGATTCCCTGCCTGGCGAGGAAGGACGTCATGATTGCGCGGGTCTTGTCCTTCCACTCGGGCAACTGGCTTTGGAAACCATGCCTGCCGCCGGGCACGGAGACGAATTCGCACGTGTTACTGGTCGCCACGAGCTTGTCGTGGAGCGCGATGGATTGGGCGTTGGTCACGGTGGTGTCGGCATCACCGTGGAAAACAAGAACCGGCGGCATCTTCGCATCAAGCTGGCGGACGGGCGAGAGTGCCTCCGCATTCTCGCCAAAGCGTTTGGGTGTGTAGCCGATGGGCGGCGCCGTGTCGGAAACGGGGCTGACCAGAATCAGGGCGAGCGGTTTGATGCGTGGTGCTTCGTTGGTGTCCGAACCCGGCGGCGTATGCTCGATCGCCGTCCACAACGCGACGTGTCCGCCCGCCGACGATCCGCCAACCACGATGCGGTTGGGGTCGACTCCCAGTTTCTCTGCGTGGTCTTCAACCCAGCGCAGCGCCGCGCGTCCATCCGCCACCGATTCCAAGGGTGACGTGCCGAAGCGTTCTCGCGTGCGATAGTCCGGTGCGATGCCCACCAGGCCGAGCGTGGTTGCCCACTTCGCATAACTGGCCGAGCTCTCGGGTGTGCCGTGCGTCCATCCGCCCCCGAAAAAGAAGACCAGAGCAGGACGGTGGTCAATGTCCTTCCAATCCTTCGGCTTGAAAACATGCAGGCGCATCGGCTCTGGTTTGGCATCGCGGTAGATGTACGTCTCGGCACCGGGAAGCGTGACGGGCGTGGCGGCGGGCGCGTTTGTGGATGCCCTGGCTTTCTTCTCGGGCCAGATCTGCGCGGCTTGTTCGAGCAAGGGGCTGAGAAAGCCCGGTTCCAGCTTCTTCAACTGGCTGTGCGGCCAGGTGTCAGGAGCAGCGTTGTAGGGAATGAGGAACTGAAGGCCCTGGTGCAAACTGGCCCCATTGGTGGCGGTGTAATTCCATAGGTCCACGCCGAGGGGGGCGGCAAGCGTAGCTACACAAAACTGGGCTTCGAGATTGAACGCACAATAAGAGAGACCATCTTCACGGACATACTCGAGCGGCTGACTGCCGTCGGGCGCGAACTGGCTGGTGATGCGCGCGAAATCCTCCCGGGCAAACTGTCGCGCGTCTTCTTCACGGTCCAGATAGCGGGAGATGGCAATGAGCTGTGTGAGAAACCACGTGCCATGATTATTCCGCTCCTTGTGCTCGATCTGACCGTTCTTGCTGGTGGTTAACCAATGCAGGTAATCGGAAAACCAGTGGTGAACCTGTGCCTCGTCATCTTCTGTGAGTGCGGGCGAGCCGTGCAACAACCGCAGCGCGTCGATCAGATGGATCAGCCCGCGTGTATCGATCAGGCCGGAGTTGGATCCGTGATTGCCCTCGTGACCCAGGCGGATCTGTGCATACTCGAAGGATGGGTTGACCCGCGTGGCCGGCGAGACGAACCACGCGCGAACCCATTCGCCGGCGCGCCGGGCGCAATCTTCGCGGTGCTCAACCTGCCATCCCTGTGCGAGTGCATCCACTGTCCGGATCATGCGATCCAATCGCTCCCAGTCACCGAGCGCCATCTGCTTGCGATTGGCGTAACCGTCGCGACGGACGTACGGCAGGCCATTCGAGCTTGCGGGGTTGGGCCACCAGTAGCGGCCGTAACTGACGAAGTCATGCGGATCCCCCGTCGGGGATGGTTGTTCTTTGTCGACGACTGTCGCAATCGGGACCTTGAGAGCCTCGCGCGCCTTGCTGGCAACGGTCTTGGCATCGAGGGTCTTGAGATCAAGGAGAAATGGAGGAAGCGGTTCGGAGGCGCCGGCTCGAGCAGCAAGCAAGAGGGCGAACCCGCCAAGCAAGATTTGTCGACGCAAACATGCAGCTGAGTTGTTGATGATCATTTCAACTCCAACGACGTGTCTGATAACACAATCTGGTCGGTTTTCCCATCAGGACGGGCAACCCGGAGTGTGTCACCATCGAGCGAGACGTTGAGAGCAGCGGGCGCCGACCCCGTGCGCTCGGGCCAGAGCACAGCGTAGACCGTGAATGATGGGGCGGCTGCGGCGCTCTCGAGAGTCAGATGATCCTGGTTTGACCATTTGGCCGTTACGTAGCTGGCTCCCGCCTCGCCGCTCACGTACTTGGGGTCGATCGGGATGGGGAACTTGTCGGTAACGCTGCCATGCCACGTGACACCCGGCGCCACCAATTGCGTGGTGAGTGTGGCTTTGTCGCCGCGAATAAGGGCGGTATCGTTCGTTGGGTTCCACAAAAGACTCTTCTCGGCGTGCAGCAGCCAGGACAATGTTCCCGGTATCGCCAGCTCTACTCGATCGCGCAACACCACATAGCGCTGATCGATAAAGACAAGATCACGTGTCACGCGCTCGACCCGTCCCTTTGGCTGCATGGATTGGTAGGCAACGGTGGCATCGCCCGTTGTCCACACATATCGATTCTTTGCTTCGAAACGCGTGATCTTTCCCGTGGCTTTCTTATCCTGGGCCTTCTGCCCAAGCCCGTCGATGAGGAGATCGTTCTTGGACTTCGTCTGCCAGGTCCATTGCTTGTGGAAGGGCGAGCGATGATATTCACGATACGCCGAGTTGATCGCCAGGCCTTCGCCGTAGGCGTTCAAGATGAATGCGTTCTGGTCCGCGTGGCTGTGGCTGAACGATCCGTACGGCGACGATTTGAACGTGACTTGAATGTCATCGTTGGGGCGGCCAAGAGCGCTGTGCAGGGAAACCCAACCCACGTCCCTGAAGAAGCGGTACGGTGGCAACTCACTCAAAGGCTTGGGAGCGGGTAACGGCTTGGCGCTGGCGATAAAGTCGCGAATCAGGAACTCACAGGCCGTCGGGTATGTCCGATCCAGACCCGCGAGCCCTTTATCGATCGGGCGCGGACGTTTGTCGGTGCACAGCTGGGAGTACGTGAGGAAATAGCCATTCTGTTCGACGCGCGCAACGTGCTCCATGTAGTCGGCGACGACGGGGTCGAGATTGAAATGGCCCGCGTTGGAGGTGTCCCCGAACGTCGTGTGGAGGTAGGGCTGCACGTTGTAGAGGGCGAAGTAGGGCGAGTTCTTCCAGAAAGAGGACGAATAGGCGAGCGGATCGCCAATACTCAGGAGCGTATCCTGAAACGCCGCATGCTCGAACGTGCCGCGCCAATAGGCGTTCCCCTCGGCCCAGCCGCCGTCATCGCCGCCCCACGGGCTGAATTGGTCCCGGTAAAACACGTAGGCAAACCGCCACCACTCGCGGGATTCGGGCAGATCATCCCACAGCGCCAGCGCGCTTGTCCCGACCATTGCCATGAACCGCACGGGATGACTTTCCGCGTCCACGTCGAGTGAATTGCGCTCAATCTTCTCGACCTTTGCCCTCTTGATCCATGCCACCGTGCGATCGCCTCGCTCCTTGAAATGGGCGAGGACGGTCTTTTTCTCGTCCGGTGTGAGCGTGGCCCGAATCTGATCGTAGACCAGCGGCAGCTTGCGCCATAAGCGGAAATCGGCTTCGTCGTTGTAGTAGATGTCGGTCGCGCCCACCACAGGGCCATTTCCCCACTCGGGCGCAAAATGCCAGGCGCACGACTTGAGGAGGAACTCTTTGGCTTTGGCGAGATATTTTTCCTCACCCGTGACCATCCAGATCACCGTGGCGGCTTCGGCGATGCCGGAAACTCGACCACAGACGTCCTGGTCGTCACGCCACTTGTCGGCTTTGTCCGAATCGCGGTTTTTGGGATCGGGGTCGCCGTACGTCACCGGCTCGCTTGGAAACGGGTACGAGAGATAATCCCGGTCGAAGTCGGCCTTGATTTTGGCGAAGGCTCTTGCGCCGGCCCCGGTGGTGCAATAACTGCGAAAGTCCTTTTGGCGGCCTGCGATGATCATGGTGCGAGGTGGTTGAGGTGGAACGTGATCGGCCACGTTGGTCGACTGGGCCACGGCGGGCAAACAGGCCGTGAGGCCTGCCATGAGCATCAGACCCAGGCGCAGCCAGCATTGAACGCGGAAGAATCGAGTCATACGAACAATATCCCTATGGGCAACATTGTCTTAATAAGTATTAACCATGTCAATCGTTTTCGATTTTTTGCACCTGCTTTTGGCGAATGACACCGGATCGGGTCGTCAGGTAGGTGGGCGGACTTGGGGATGATAAGGTTGCGCACTGTAGTAGAGCCTCGATTCGATCACCACACGACGGGTGGCTTAAATCGAATTGACCTCGATCCGCCTTTTAGTATATACTGTTCATATGAACAGTAACAGGCTGACCCATCGCCAGCAACAGGTCCTGGAATTCATCCAGTCGCAGCCGTATCCACCCAGCCTGCGCGAGATTGCCCGCCATTTCCGTTTTCGCAGTATGACTGCCGCGCTGGATCACGTCCGCGCGCTTCGTCGCAAAGGCCGCCTGGAACATCGCCCCGGTCAGGCGCGGGCGCACATCGCCGCCGGCCGCAAGCCCGTGATGAGCGTCCCCATTTACGGTTCCATCCCCGCCGGCTTCGCCGACAATCAGCAACAGGAAAACCGCGGTTGCATCTCCGTGGATTTCGACACGCTCGGCATCCGGCCCACTGCGCGCACGTTCGCGTTGCAGGTGCGCGGCGACTCCATGATCGGCAAACACATCGTGCCCGGCGATTACGTGATTTTCGAGCACGGTCTGACGCCGAACGATGGTGATGTCGTGGCCGCGCTCATCGACAACGAAAGTACCCTGAAAACCTTCATCACGGAACGGGGCAAACCGTATCTGCGCGCCGAAAATCCCAAGTACCCGAAACTTGTCCCGGCCGCCGAGTTGGTGATTCAAGGCGTCATGATCGGCCTCATCCGCAAACGGAAATGAAATGAGATGGTTTCCCGTTCGATCGTCCATCTGGATGCCGACGCGTTTTTCGCTTCGGTCGAACAGGCCGCCGACGCCCGTCTGCGCGGCAGGCCCGTAGCCGTCGGCGGCGAGAAACGCGGGATTGTTGCCTCGGCCTCCTATGAAGCCCGCCGCTTTGGTGTCTACACGCCGATGCCCACCGTCCGCGCCCGACGCCTCTGCCCGAGCCTCATCGTCGTGCCCGGCGATTTCGAAAAATACGAGCGGTTCTCCCGCTGGATGTTTTCCTACGCCCAGGATTTCACGCCGGAAGTGGAGGTCGCCTCCATCGACGAAGGTTACTTCGACCTGACCGGTGCGCGCAGATCCCCGATGGAAATCGCCGATATCATTCGCCGCGCCATCCGCCAATCGCTGAAAATTTCTGTCAGCGAAGGCATCGGCCCGAGCAAGCTGATCAGCCAGATCGCCTCCAAGCTCAACAAACCCGCCGCATTCAATCGCGTGCTGGCCGGCCAGGAAATCCCGTTCCTGCATCCGTTGGAAAACTTCTGGCTGCCCGGCATCGGTCCCAAAACCGCCGAGCAGCTCAACGCGGCCGGCCTCGCTCGCGTCGGCCAGATTGCCCGGACCCCTCTCGAATTGCTCGCCTTGCTGCTCGGCAGCCCGGCCCGGCAGGTGAAGGAGTTCGCCAACGGCATTGATAATCGTCCCGTCCTCGCCGTTCCATTGCCCGCGCAGTCGTACGGTCATCAGGAAACTTTTACAGCCGATACGACCGATGAAGAGTTCGTCGAGCGCATCCTGCGCCGCATGGCTGACGATCTCATGCAGAAAATTCGCGCCGATGGCAAAAGCATCCGCACCGTTACGGTCAAGGTCCGCTACAACGACATGGCCGAAGACCAGCGCAGCGAAAGTTTGACCGAGCCCACCAGTCTTGAAACGGACATCTATCCGCGGCTGCGCCCGATGTTGCGCGAGGCATGGAAACGGCGCGTGAGCCTGCGGCTGGTCTCATTGAAATTGTCGAATGTGTACGACGGTTGTTACACGGGCGAACTCCCGCTCTGGCCGCAACAAACCGAAGCCCGTCATCGACTTGCGGCTGTGGTGGATGAACTCCGGGAAAAGCACGGCCCGTATGTCATCATGCGCGCGCGCGATTTGAAGCCGGCAAAGACGGGCGGGCAGGGCAGGGCACCAAGAAAATCAACCGCTTCAGCCGCAGGCATCCCGCTCCGCGTTCACAGCTATTATTCGTTTCTGGACTCGACGCTCTCGATTCGCGCGATTATCGAACTCGCTGTCCGCCATAAATTGCCGGCCGTCGCGCTGACCGATCCCAATCTTCACGGCGCGGTTGAGTTTGTGGAAACGGCGAAGGCATACGGTATCAAACCGATCCTTGGTGCGGAGCACAACGGCCAGCTTTTCTTCGTGGAAAACAGGCAGGGCTATCGAAATCTCTGTCGCATCCTGAGCGGCAGGGAATGTGAAACGACCGGCCTCATCATCGAAGAGGCTGCACGCTGGCACCCCGTGCATTATGCGGAGCCGGGCGATCGCCTGAAGTACGATATTATCCAGAGCATTCGCACACTCACGCTGCTCCGGCAGGAACATCCCGAGAAGAAACGTGGCGGTGAGTTTCATTTCGCCGCCGAACCGGACCCGCGCGCGGCGGAGATTGTCGAGCGGTGCAATTTCGAATTCGATTTGGGCAAACTGCAATTTCCCGCGTTCCAGCCACCGGATGGTTTCAGCCCGGCCATGTTTCTGCGCCGCCTGGTGCTGGAAGGCGCGCGCCGCCGTTATCGCGTGGCGCTGCCGCAAATCGACGAGGAACTCGCGATCATCCGCGACGTTGGCTACGAGGAATATTTCCTCGTCGTGTGGAATATTCTTCAGGAATGTCGCCGGTGCGGCATTGACTGGATCACGCGGGGCAGCGCGGCCGATTCGCTCGTCTGCTATTGCCTCGGCATCAGCGATGTCTGCCCGATCCGTTACGATTTGTATTTCCGCCGGTTCCTCAACAAGGAACGGATGCAGTTGAACAAGCTGCCGGACATCGACGTCGATTTTCCCCACGACCGCAAGGACGACGTGCTGGATCTGATTTTCGAGATGTACGGCCGCGAGCACGCCGCCATCGTCGGCGGATTCTCGACCTATCACGGCCGTAGCGCGCTGGCTGACATCTGCAAGGTGCTCGGCGTTTCGGAGTATCAAGTGCGTCGGTTCACGGAACGCCTGCCGCATGTCCACGCCCATCAATTGAAAGAAGCCATTGCCGCCAGCCCGGAATGCCGCGACCTGCCCGCTGACGAACCGCCGTACTCCACGGCGCTTACAATGGCCGGCCTGCTCGACGGATTTCCCCGATACGCCAAGATGCATCCCTGTGGGATCGTGCTGTCGCGCGACCCGATCCACGATCTCGTACCGACGTTTCTCTCCCACAAATCGTATCCGACCACGCACTTCGACATGGACTCGGTGGAGGGCATCGGCCTGGTAAAAATCGACATCCTCGCGCAAGGGGGCCTGGCGGCGATACGCGACGTGCGAGCGTCCTTGAACGTCGATTTGAAGTTGCCCCGGCAAGACGAGCGACTGGACGATCCGGCCGTCTGGGAAATGATCGCCAGCGGCGGGGCGCGCGCCGTGCATCACATCGAGAGCCCGGCGATGATCAGCCTGTGCAAGATGTGCAATGTCCAGGAAATCGACGGCTTGATCGCCATCGTCAGCGTCATTCGGCCCGGCGCGGCCAATGGCGAAAAGAAAATGACGTTCACCCGCCGCTACCAAAAACTCGAGCCGGTGATCCATCCACATTCGTCGCTGGAAGATTGTCTGAAAGGTTCGTTCGGCCTCGTTGTATATGAGGAGCAGATTCTCCAGATTTGCGAGGCGTTTGCCGGGTTGCATCCCGGTCGCGCGGATTTGCTCCGGCGCGCGCTGGCCAAGGAAAACTGGCCGCGTGTTGAGGAACTTGGCCGGGAATTTGTCGCCGCCGCCAAAGCCCGCGGGCACGGGGACGAAATCATCGATCGGGTGTGGAAACTGGTGTCGGGTTTCAGCGGGTACGCCTTCTGCAAAGCGCACAGTACTGCGTACGGCGTCGAGGCCTATCAATCAGCATGGCTGAAGAAATATTATCCGGCCGAGTTCATGGCGGCGGTGCTGTCCAACGGCAAAGGATTTTACCGGCCGATCGTGTATGTGCTCGAGTGCCACCGACTCGGCATTCCCCTGACGCCGCCGTGGATCAACGACCCCGGCCCGTCGTTCAAGGTGGTCGATGGCTGCATTCGCGTGCCGGTGACCTACATCAAAGGGTTGAGCGAAAGAACCCGGGGAAAAATTCTGGCCGGGGCGCCGTTCGGATCACTGGGCGATGTGCCGGGCTCGCGCGAAGAAAAAGAACTGCTGTTGCGGGCCGGGGCATTCGATGGATTTGGCCAGACGCGTACGAAACAGTTTTGGCAGATGATCCAACCATCGTTCTGGGGGCGTGACAGCGATGCTGCGCCCACCAATTTGACCGAGCCGACCCGCCGGCAGCGGTTGCAATGGGAATCCGAATTGTTCGGCTTCCCCGCCAGCGGTCATCCCCTCGAACTCCACGACGATATCGCCTGGGACACGTACGTCCCGATTGCGGAACTGCCCAAGCACATCGGGGAAACCATCACCTGTTGCGGATTGATTATCGAAGACCGCGTCCACTCCCAGGTGACCGGTGAGTTGATGAAATTCCTGACCATCGCCGACTGGAGCGGGATCATCGAGACCGAGCTGTTTGCCGACACCTACAAGACCTACGGCCTTGCCACCGTCCGCTATCCTGTCTTGGAAATCACCGCCACCGTGGAGTCGTTTGAAAATCACCGCGGCTGCTCGTTGCGCGTCCTGCGGGCGGGCAAACCGAGAAAAACCTCCGGCAAACCTCAACGCCGTGCCGCATGAACAACTGGACTTGTTGCCCGGGCCAATTCGCCTTTTCTTGTCTTGAAACTGGTAGCGTGACCGTTTACCGTAACGAGCACTGGAGGTTTGCCAGCGCAGGACAAACCGGTCTTGTGGAGAGGTGGCCGAGTGGTTGAAGGCGGCGGTTTGCTAAACCGCTATACGGGACTAAAGCCTGTATCGAGGGTTCGAATCCCTCCCTCTCCGCCAGTTTACTTGACTCAAGAGCGCCACAAATAATCACGATCACTGGTGATTAGCCGGAAACCGTTCCGGGTCGTGAATCATCAAAAAAAAACGGTGGAGTTGCAAGAAGGCGTCTCGAAGTTGGCGAGTCCAAACGAAATCCACCATCCGGAGGTGACGATGTCAAATGCTTTGCAGGTTGCGTTGTTTCTGGCCTCGGTGGCCGTGGTGGTGTTCGTGGCAATTTTCATCCCTGCGTTTCTCGTCTTGTGCCAGCGCGCGTCATGCGCGGCACGGCAGCTCGAGGAAGTGAAAGCCGATCTGAAGCTGGTGATCCAGGACACGCGAACCGTGATGCAGCGAGTGAATGAGCTGGCCAATCGGGCCCACCAGCAAATGGACGAAGTGGATCGGATGGTGCGAACGGCGCGCGGGTGGTCGGACCGAGCCGATCGGATTGTCGGGGAGGTCGGCGATATTGTGGAAGCTCCGATTTTCAGTGTCGCGCGGATCATCGGCATCGTACAGGAGGGGTTGCACAGTTTTCTGAACGCGGTGACGAGGCGGAATCACCAGCCGGGCCTGAAGGAGGAACGGAACCGATGAGCCACTTGTCAACCGCAACCCTCACGCCATCCGTAGGGAAGAGCGATCACGTTCAGGGGGCTGCGTCGGCCCTCGTGACGTTGGTGGAATATGGCGATTATCAGTGTCCGTTTTGCGGCGACGCCTACGCAGTTATCCAGAAAGTGCAGCGCCATTTTGGGGATCGATTGCGGCTTGTCTTTCGCAATTTTCCGCTGGTTCGAATTCATGCCTACGCCGAGCGCGCCGCCGAAGCCGCCGAAGCGGCGGCGGCCCAGAGCAAATTCTGGGAAATGCGTGATTACCTGTACGAACACCAAGACGCCCTCGACGCGGAGAATCTGGTGCTGGCTGCGGTCACCGTCGGCCTCGACCGGGTCAGGTTCAACCGCGACATTGCCGAGCGCGTGTACGCCGACCGCATCCAGCGGGACATCCAGAGTGGAATCGACAGCGGGGTTGGCGGCACGCCGACGATGTTCATCAACGGGGTGCGCAGCGATGACGATGATGACTTCGACACGCTAAAGGCGAAAATCGAGGAAGCGATGCTTCTTGTCGGGACGGCGAAGGGAAGGAGACGCTCCTGAGCATGGCCAAACCCGTGATATGGACCGTGGACGACGATCCTGACGTATTGCGGGCCGTCGAACGTGATTTGCGACGACAGTACGGAAGCCGGTACCGGGTGATGGCCGCCGATTCCGGGGCCGGGGCGTTGGAATCGGTCCGACAATTGAAACTGCGCAACGATCCGGTCGCGTTGTTTTTGGTTGACCAAAGGATGCCCGTCATGTCGGGCGTGGAATTCCTCGAAGCGGCGCTGGAGTTTTATCCCGATGCGAAGCGAGCGTTGCTCACGGCTTACGCCGACACGGACGCGGCGATTCGCGCGATCAACAGCGTGAAGATCGATCACTATCTGATGAAACCATGGGATCCGCCCGAGGAGCGCCTGTACGGCGTCGTCGACGATCTGCTCGACGATTGGCAGGCCTCATTCCGCCCTCGGTTCGAGGGGATTCGGATTGTCGGCAGTCGCTGGTCACCGCACTTCAATCAAGTCCGAGATTTCCTGGCGAGAAACTCGATCCCGTATCAGTTACTGGAGGTGGAGACGGATGCGGCGGCGCAGCAGTTGATGGAAAGTAGCGGTGTCGACAGCAAGCAGCTTCCGCTGGTTGTCTTTGCGGACGGGTCGCATCTGGCCGATCCGACTCCCGCCATGGTCGCGGGGAAGCTCGGGTTGAAAACAAAAGCGGAGTTGCCATTCTACGACCTGGTCATTGTGGGCGGCGGGCCGGCCGGATTGGCGGCAGCCGTTTATGGGGCGGCCGACGGACTGCGAACGCTGCTCATTGAACGGGAAGCGCCCGGCGGACAGGCGGGTCGCAGTTCCCGGATCGAAAACTACCTTGGATTTCCAACCGGGCTCAGTGGATTTGATCTTGCGCGGCGTGCCGTCAGCCAGGCGCGGCGTTTTGGGGTGGAGATTCTCGCGCCACAGGAAGTCACCGGCGTTCGCGTGGACGGTCCGTCGCGATTTGTCACGCTGGCCGATGGCAACGAGGTCGGCTGTCGCGCGTTGCTGATCGCGACCGGAATCGCGTTTCGCAAGGTCGATGTGCCGGGCGTGGAGCAGCTGGCCGGCGCGGGGGTTCACTATTATGCGCCGATGACCGAAGCCCTGTCCTACAGGAACGAGGAAGTATACATCGTCGGCGGAGCGAACTCGGCCGGGCAGGCCGCAATGTACTTCTCCAAGTATGCGCGGTCCGTGACGATGTTGGTGCGGGGTGAGTCGCTTTCCTCGAACATGTCGCAGTACTTGGAGGATCAGATCGCCGCCACCAAGAACATTACTGTCAGGCTGAACACGGTCGTGCTGGAGGTGACGGGCAACGGCCATTGTGAAACCGTCACCCTGATGAATACCAAGACCTGTCAACGGGAGACCGTTCCCGCCAGCGCGTTGCTGTTCTACGTCGGGGCGGTCCCGTACACCGAGTGGCTGGCCGCCGTCGTGGAACGGGACGCGCAAGGTTATATCGTTTCAGGGACGCACCTGCTCCGTGACGGGAAACGACCACGTGGTTGGACGCCGGACCGGGACCCGCTCCTGCTGGAGACGAGTGTGCCGGGAATTTTCGTGGCGGGGGACGTGCGGCACGCCTCCGCCAAGGGGGTCACTTCCGGGGTGGGCGAAGGCGCGATGGCGGTGAAGTTGATTCATCAGTATCTCAGTACGGTGTGACCATGGAGGCATCAATCCTGGAGGAGTTGCAGAAGACCCCGTTGTTTTCGACCCTGACCGAGGGACAGATGGGGTGCCTGGCGTCTGGAGAGGTTCTGCATCTGGAACGCGGCAAGATACTGGCAGCCGAGGGAGATCCAATCGACTCGTTCTATGTCCTGCTGGAAGGCGAAATGCGGGTGAGTCGGAATTACGGGAACCAGGCAATTCTGATGGGCGTGACGAAACCGGGAATGTTTCTTGGCGAGATCTCCCTGTTGCTGGACAGTCCCAATCTGGCGACCGTGCGAGCGCTCAAACCGTGCCGGCTGTTTCGCCTGAGCAAGGACGGATTCTGGCAGATGTTGAGCGGTTGTCCGTCCGTGGCGAACCAGATCTTCCGGACGATGGCGATCCGTGTGCGGAACATGGAAGGGTATTCCCATCAGCGCGAGAAACTTGCGTCCCTCGGGACCATGGCGGCCGGCCTGGCGCATGAACTGAACAATCCGGCCACGGCGGCCCGGCGCGCCTCGGCGAACCTGCGGGAGGTCGTGGATAGGCTCCAGTCGTGTGCGTGTGAACTCCATGAAATGCTCACAGCCGAACATTGGCAGCCGCTTGTCGATGCCTCGCAGGCCGCTATCGCGCGCCTGGCGAACAGCGAGCCACTGGATTCTGTTTCCCGTAGCGATCGTGAGGAGCACGTGTCTACATGGTTGGAGCAACAGGGTGTGGGAGACGGATGGAAGCTGGCCCCGACATTTGTCACGGCGCGGATGAGTGACGACGAGCTTGCCTCCCTCGCCGGAACGCTCCCGCGTGAAACGTTGGGATTCGCCTTCGGCTGGCTGGAAGCGAGCCTGTCGTTACATGCATTGCTGAACGAAGTGGAAGGAAGCACCACCCGCATCTCCGAGCTGGTCAAGGCCGTAAAGGCCTATTCCTACATGGACCAGTCACCCATGCAGGAAGTGGATGTGCACGACGGCATCGATAACACCCTGACGATGCTCGGGCACAAACTCAAGAACGTCGCCGTGACGCGCAAGTATGATCGGTCGATTCCGCGCATCATGGCGTATGGCGGTGAACTCAACCAGGTTTGGACGAATCTGCTCGATAACGCCATCGATGCCGTCAAGGGAAAGGGAAAGATCTGCGTTGCCACTTTCCTCGATGACGATCAAGTGGTCGTGGAAATCGCCGACAACGGGACGGGGATCCCACCCGAAGTTCAGTCGCACATCTTCGAGCCGTTTTATACCACCAAGGGGGTCGGCTCGGGGACAGGGCTGGGTTTGGTCATCAGCAGCCGCATCGTGGCGAATCGGCATGGCGGCGAGATTGAGTTCGAATCGGTACCGGGCGACACGCGGTTTACGGTGCGGTTGCCAGTCAAGCAGTCATCAAACTCTCACGGCGAGTCGTCGGGGGTGACATCGTCCTAAGTTGGCATCGGCTGGCCGCGTCCGTGGCGTTGCCCAAAAGGACGCACCCCATCTGTCTGAGACAGACGGGGTGCCGTGAATGACGTTACTACGCGAACAAGCTGCGCTATTTCTTTTGCGCGGCTTTGATCTTTGCCCACCGGGCGCGTTGCGCCGCGGCGATTCTCGCGCGGGCCGCTGCGGAGAACCGCGGCTTGCGTCGGACCGACAATTTCAGAAGCCCGGGAGTTCCGTCGATCGACGAGAGCGCGCGGATGGCGAGGTTGAGTTTTTCGAGTTCCTGTTCGGCACGTCTTCGCTGCGCATGCAGCTGCTGAACGACTTGGTTCATGCTGGACATGTGTCCTCCTACGTAATTATTGGTTGTGAGCACTGCGATACCTTACTGACGAATAAACTAGCAGTGTGACGGGGCCAGTTCAACCTATTTTATTGGTATCAAGCTGTCGCCGATGGTGGTGTGCCGGTAGAAAGGTATAAGTAGGGACGTGACAATGAAGCGATTCATTGGAACGATGGGAGCGACGACGGCGGCGCGGGTGACTGTTGGTTGCGAGACACGGTGGTGCGTTATTCGAGGCAACTGCTTGGGCGCGGCGGATGGCAAGATGCTGGCCAGGTCCGGGATCAGCGACGAGGTTATCATCGGTCAGATTCGGAATTCGCGCACAGTTTATCATTTGCGGGCGGCGGACATTCATGATCTGAGAAATGCGGGAGTGACCGAGAAAGTAATTGATTTCATGGTCAATACTCCCTCCTTGTATCGATACCAAAGCCCCTTGCCGCCCCCTCTACCGTCGAATTGATATCTGGCGGGATTCCTGCTTTGGGAGACGGACGTTGAATTGAACCTTCTTCACGGGTAGATTTGGGTATGCGATTCGCATCGGCTCTCACAACGAAGACGGACTGGGTAGAGGCGGTTGGAGATTTGGGGAGCCAGGTATCCGACCAACTCGGTGCCGCCAAGACCCAGCTTGCCGTGTTGTTTGCCCACCCCAAGTATGTTCCCCACATTGATGAGATTATCGACGCCACGAGGAAGGGAGTGGGCGCGGAGCATCTACTGGGCTGTACGGGCGCCGGCATTATCGGGAACAACCGCGAGGTTGAGGAAACACCGGCGTTAACCCTGTTGGTAGGGGAACTACCCGGGGTCACAATTTACCCGTTTCATCTGGCGGAAAAGGACCTGGAGGAATCGACGGGACCAGCGTTCTGGCATTACCAACTCGAATTGGAGCCGAGCCGACAGCCTCAATTGCTTGTGCTGGTCGACCCGTTTACGACCCGCGCGATGCAGCTTGTTGACGCGCTGGCCGAAGCCTATCCACATGCGCCGATGATCGGTGGTCTGGCCAGCGGCGCGCAACAGCCCGGCGAGAACCGGCTGTTTGTCGGCGGAAAGGTCTATGATGAGGGCGCGGTGGGCATCGGATTGACGGGTCATGTTGCGTTGCGATCGGTCGTGTCACAGGGCTGTCGGCCGATTGGCGAGCCGATGACCGTGACGCGGGCGGAAAAGAACATCGTCTTTGAACTTGCGGGACGCCCGCCGATGAAGATCCTCCAGGAAATGTTGCCGCAGTTGCCGACGCGCGACCGGGATCTGGCGCGTTCCGCCCTGTTTCTGGGCCGCGTGGTCAATGAGTATCAGGATGAATTCAGTCGTGGTGATTTCCTCATCCGCAACCTGATCGGCAGCGATCCGCAATCCGGGGCGCTGGCGGTGGGCGACGTGATGCGCACCGGGCAGACGGTCCAGTTTCAGGTGCGCGACGCGCAGACGGCGGACGAAGACCTGCGCCACCTGCTGGCCAAGGAGCGAACCGATCTGGCCAAAACGAGGCCGCAGGGGGCGCTCCTGTTCAGTTGTCTGGGGCGCGGCGAACGCATGTACGGCACAGCCGACCATGACATTCAGGTCGTGCAGCAGAATGTGGGACCGGTCCCAACGGCGGGGTTTTTCTGCAACGGCGAGATCGGCCCCGTCGGCAGTCGGGCGTTCATTCACGGTTTTACCAGCGTGATTGGGTTGTTCACTGAACCCGCCGAATAGCTTTGGCCCGGAATACGACTGTCGATCCAGGGCGTTCGGCTGTTTGTCCTCCTGCCGCGATCCATCCACCGTAGCGAGCCCGTCGGGAAGAACTTTTTTGTTCGGTTATGGCAGCTGTTGGGTTCTTATTGGTGAAGAAGATGACGGACAGCCAGCAACTGCTTGGGGAATACGTCCAGAACGGCTCAGAAGAAACCTCTTGCGAACTTCCATCGCGCGCGACTTTTGCGCATCGTTCCTGCCGAGTCGCGCGGGCAGGTATCAGGCTGGCCCGGTCAGTGAATCCTCCACCGTCTTGACCAACTTCTTATGGTCCAGCGGAGTTTGGAAGTAGTCGATTGCCCCCTCGCTCAGGGCCCGGGCATAACCGTTCCAGTCGCCATCACGCGTCACGACGAGAATGGGCAAATCCTTGCGATGGGAACGGGCTTCGCGCACGAGCTCCATGCCACTTCGGCCGCGCATGACTTCCTGGATGATGACGAAGTTGTATTGTTTGGCCCATTCCTCGACCGTACTCATGGCGTGCTGCGGATCGCTGATGGTGGTGACGGAATAACCTTCGGAACGCAATGTTTCGCAAACCGCCTGCTGATCCCTCGGGCTGTCCTCGATCAGGAGAACGCTGCGCTGCTTCACGATACGCCTCCTCTTCTTTTAGCACTCGCTCACTCGCAGCATACGACGAGTAGCGGCGATGTCAACAACGGAGGAGACCTCGTTGTCTGCGGAGTTCCTACGCGCGGGAGGGCGTGGGAGGGTGGCTATCGCGATCCGTGAACAGCAACTGGGCGACCTCAGACTGGTAGGGATGGAACGGATTGTTCATGATGAGCGGGTCCTTGCTCTCCACGGCAATCGAATCCCAGTTGATGATGTAGCTGCCGGCCTGATCGCGCAAGTGACGCACGGCAATGCCGCGGGCCTGGGCGCGGGTGTTCGCCGGCGGGTTCTGGACGCAGAAGGCGATCCGCTCGGGAGTGACGACGCGTTGCGCGCGTCCCTGGTCGGCCAGCGCGAAATGCAGACCCCGGCGTGGATCGATGATGTGGTATTCGAGATCGAGAGACTGGACCCATGGATCATCCCAACCGATGTGCTCCTGCTCGATGAACGTTTGCAGGAGCCATTTCTTGGCGACCCAGTCAATCTTGTCCACCTGGGACATCGGGTTCTGCTCCAGGCCGGTCAGGATATTTTCCCATTCGCGGATGATCCAGTCGTTCTCCGGGTCCATGCCCGCCAGGTAATGTTTGGCGAGGCCGAGGAATGAATGCTGGATCTCCAGCGCGGTCCGCGTCTGGCCGTTTTCCAGGCGCACGATCCAGCGGTAGTGCGGGTCGCGGGAAATGTCGCGCGTGGCCTGCACGGGATCCATCAGTCCGACGCGCTTGGGGAGAATGCCTTCCTCGAGCAAGTCGAGAACCAGGGAGGTCGTGCCGACCTTCAACGCCGTCGCGTACTCGCTCATGTTGGAATCGCCGATGAGCAAATGGAGCCGGCGGTATTTGCGGTAATCCGCCAGCGGCTCATCGCGGGCGTTGATGATCGCGCGATTGAACTGCACCCACTGATAAATGTCGTTCACGATGTGGTCGGCGCGCTGCGAAATCTGGAAGTGCACGGGCTGATCGTGGCGACCGTGGTCGAATTCGAAGGCGAGGGGATTGGCCTGGCCAACGCGTCCCGCGCCGGAGAAGATCTGCCGGGTCGCCAGAAAGGACAGGAGCGCGGACAACACCTGCGGGGTGAACTGAGCGCCGCGTTTCATCAGATAATTCTCGTGACAGCCGAACGTCGCGCCGGTGTGATGGTCGATATTGTTCTTCACGAACGACACGCGATCGGCAAGGGCCATGCTTTCGAGGGCGCTGTGGAGCAACTGATCGCCCGCATGATCGAACGACACCACGTCGCGCAGGCTGATGCATTCCGGGGTGGAATACTCGATGTGCCCCATGTCGAGGTAGAGGCGTCCGCCGTTGAGCAGAAATCCGCCATTGCCGGGCGGTTCTTCGTAATCGCGGTAATGCAGGTCGATCGCGCCGAGCCGGGCGACTTTGAAGATGTGATTCTTGACGCGGATGGGGAAGGCGTCGGGTCCGCCCTGGCGGTCATCACTGCTGACCAGGCAACCGTATTCGGTTTCCAGTCCGACGATACGGTTCATAGGTCCTTGAGGGCGGCGCGGATTTCCTTTTCGTCGAGGAGGCGGAACTTGCCCGTGGCGGGGCGGCTGCGTTCCATGACGGCGGCTTCCACGTGGCGAGCCTTGAGATACTCCTTCAGGACCTTTTCCGGCTCGATCTCGCGCTTCTCCGCCGCCTCGCCGTCCTTGTCATCACCCTGTTCGGCCGTGTCCATGCCGACGGCCCAGACACGGGCGGCGAGCTTGAGGGCATCGTCCAACGCGCGCCGCGGATTGCCGTCGTGCTCGACGAGATAATCCAGCATGGCCTTCTGGGCCTCCTGCGTGCCGGCGAGCACGTCGAATGGTTCCTTCATCTCAATATCGCTCCGGGCGAAGGAGCCATCGTAATCGAGTTTGACGATGGAATCCTGCTCGGGATCATCGCCAAGCTCGACGAGCAACATTTTGACGATGTAGGGCGCGCTGTAGACCTGCTCGAAGGCGGTCTTGAGCGCAGGGCTCATGCCGAAATTGACCAGGCGTCGCAACGAAACGTCCGCCACCGCGCGGTTGAATCCTTCGATGTGGGCGAGGTCGATCGCCACCAGCCGCATGCGCTCGATATCAGCGGGATGCCCGAGAGCGGCAAAGGCAACGCGATCGTAGATTTCGAAAACCTTGCGCGTCTCACGACTGAGCGTCAGCAGCAAGATTCCGTCGGCGTAATTGACGGCGACGACGGGGCTGCCCTGCCGCAGTTGGTCTTCGATATACTCGCGGCGGTTGGCGACCGCTTCGATCCAACGATATGGTTCTTCAATCATGATGACGCGACAACCGATTCCGGTGACTACACTTCGCTCTTGTACACTCTGGCCAACTCGGATTCCGGTATTTCGCGGATCCCTTCCCTGGTGATTACGCGGATGATGGGGAAAATGTTGGTCTTTGGGTTGTACCCGCTCGTGGCGGTGTCAGTATCGGCGGCGGTATCGAGAACCCGAAGCGCCGTCGTGACGATTTCCGACTCACTGAATTTTGCGAGGGGTTTACCGCCCCAATTGTTGAGGTAATGCAAGACGCTGCGGACGGCCAGCGATCCCGAGCCACTGGCGGCGTAATCGACGCCTTCGAACTGGGCGCCGAGCGCGTCGTAGAAATAGACCTTGCCGCCATTATCCTTGCTGTCGGCGGCTTCGTACGTGGCGAAGACCGGCACGACCATGCCGACGCCCTGAAGCGTCAGCGGCAGATTCTCTTTGAGCAGCTTCGATAGCGAGCGCACTTTGCCCGCCGTGCTCATCTCCTGGAGCTGGCTGCGCTGGTAATACTTGAAACTGTGTTCGAGGACGCGGGCCATTTCGAACGCGACGGCGGGCACGCCGGCAATCGCGAGGATGGACCGCTCATCGATATTGATCAGCTTCTCGGCGCGCTCGTACATGACGAGGTTGCCGGCCGTGGCGCGACGGTCGCCCGCCATGAGCACGCCGTCCTTGTATTTGACGGCGAGGACGGTCGTTCCCTCGGTGGCGATGCCGCCCTTGTCGATGTCGTGCTGGAATTGGGCGGCGGCCTCGATGAGACGGGGCGCGACCTCATAGCCGTGCGCCTTGAGGACGCTCAGGAAATCGCCATCATGCGGGAATTGCGGAATCGGTACGGGATGATCCATGGCGATTGTTCGCGAAGGGGGCGCCGGCTCACTCTCCGGTGCGTTGGCGATAACGTTTGGCCTGATTGGGATCGACGCGCCGCATCTTTTTCAGGAGTTCCTTGGTATCGGGGGCATCCACGTCGGGACGACGCGGTCCGCCCTCATCGACTTCCTTCTTTTCCCACGGCGCCGGGGAATTCGGGCGATGGATGCGTTCTGGAAACTCTGCGTTTGGATCTGGCATTGACTATCTCCGAATCATTTCCACGTTCCGCAGTAATGTCGCCACATCCGGCGCTTTGTCAATGGCCGTATTGTAGCGCGCGACGTCTTCATCGTCAAAAACATTCAGGAGACGCACGACGGATTCGTGATCATTTTCGCCGAAGGCGATTTCATCCCATTGCACGGAACTCATCTGGCGCGCAAATTTCTCGATGCACCGGCCGCGGAAGTACGCGCGCGTATCGCGGGGCGGCTGACGGATGGCCCGGCGCACATCGTCGTCCTTGACGAACCGCTGGATTTTATCGCGGCGCATCAGCTCGGCGTAGAGGCCCTCGTCGCGGCGGACGTTGTGATATTCGAGATCGAGCGATTGGAGCCACGGTTCGTCCCAGGTGAGCTTTTCCGCTTCCATGAAGGCGTCGAGCATCCATTTCTTGGCGACCCAATCGAGCCGGTCGCGGCACGACATCGGGTCCCGCTCCAGGTCCGCCAGCACCTGTTCCCACGTGGCCAGCACCCAATCGGTCTCCACATCCCGGCCGCCGAGATGCTGCTGGGCGGCCTGCAGGTACTGACGTTGAATGTCGATCGCGTTGATTGAGCGTCCGCCAAACAATCGGACCGTGCTTTTCAGGCTCGGGTCGCGCGAGATGGATTTCAGGGCGGCAATCGGATCGCCCAGTTCGATGTTCAGCGGGCAGAGATGTGTCTCCAACAGATCGAGCACCAGCGAGGTCGTTCCGATCTTCAGCGCGCCGGAGATCTCGCTCATGTTGGCGTCGCCGATGATGACGTGCAATCGGCGGTACTTGTCGCTGTCGGCATGAGGCTCGTCGCGGGTGTTGATGATTGGCCGGCGGTTCATCGTGTCGATGGAGACGAGAACGCTGAAGAAATCGGCGCGCTGGCTGATTTGATAGATGGCGGCCGTGGCGCCCTCTTCATTTTCGATGCCGACCTTGCCCGCGCCGGCGACGATCTGGCGCGTCACGAGAAACGGGGTGAGGCCACGGATGACGACGTCGAACGGAATATCGCGGTCCATCAGATAATTGTCGTGGCAGCCGTAACTGTGGCCGACGAAGTCGGTGTTGTTCTTGTAGACTTTGACGACGCCGCCGGTCGTGTGAAGATTGCGGCGGCGGACGCATTCCTCGATGATCCGTTCGCCCGCCTTGTCCTGGGCGATGATGTCGCGGAGGCTTTTGCATTCCGGCGTGGCGTATTCGGGGTGCGCGTGATCGTTGTAGTAGCGGGCGCCGTTGGACAGGACGAGATCGCTTTTGATTTCCTGAAAACTGAGCTTGCGATTCTGGTCCTGGACGAAATACTTCGCCTCGTCGAAATCCTGCATCAATTCATCGACGCGGAAGCCGCGCACGTCCTGATGCGGGTCCTCGAGGTTGTAATCCCACTTCAGCGCGGAATCCTTGGTGGGCGGCTCGACCTGCGTATAACTGCGCACGAGGGAGATGGATTCGGCCACGACGTCGACGCTCTCGAGTCCGTCGACGGTAATGCCGTATTCCGTTTCAATGCCGAGGGTGCGTTGCATGGCTCTGGTGAGGCGCGGCCATTTCCGCGGCGGGCTCAGACCACCGCGCTGACTCCTTTCGACCGCGCGCTGGTGACGGGTCGAATGGGAGAGACTTTCACCACATTCTCGGGATCGTAATCCAGCAACATAAGCCAGTCTTCCGTGATATCCGTCGGCGGGAAGATGTCGTTCTCGGCATATTCGAGTTCGAGCGAGCGCAACAGGTCGGCTTCGCTGATGCCTTCGTCCTTCTTGGAATCGATGCTGCGCTTGATGGCCATTTCCTTGGCGCGCTCGACGATGCTGGCGATGATGGCGCCGCTGATCAAATCGCCGCGATACAGGACGGCGTTGCGGCCGCTGCGCAATTGCACTTCCAGGAACCGGTTCTCGTCGCGATGCGTGAACAGGGTGTTGACGACCGAATCGACCAATGTTTTCACCGTCTCCTTCGCGTCGCCATCATGCGCCTTCAACACGGCGGGATCGATCGGCAGATCTTCGGTCAGATAGATCGAGAAGATCTCGTGCGTGCCATCCTTGTCGGGACGATTGACCTTGATTTTGCGGTCGATGCGGCCGGGGCGGAGGATCGCGGGATCGATCAGATCGGCGCGGTTCGATGCGAGGATGATCACGACATCATTGAGCGATTCGATGCCGTCCATCTCGGAGCAGAACATCGGCACAAGCGTGGAGAGGATATTGGCGTAGCGTCCCGCGCGGCGCGTGCCGAGGATCGATTCGGCTTCGTCGATGAACAGGAACGGCATGAAACCCTGTTTGCGTTTCTCGCGGGCGATGGCAAAGATCTCGCGCACGATACGCTCGGATTCGCCGACCCACATGTTGAGGATTTCCGGTCCCTTCACGTTCATGAAGCATTCCTTCATGTCGTGGCCGGTTTGCTCGCGCAACTGGCGGGTCAAATTGAATGCGGTGGCCTTGCCGATGAGCGTCTTGCCGCAGCCCGGCGGGCCGTGGAGCAGGAACCCTTTCGGGCGCGCATAATGGAAGCGGTCGAACAGTTGCGGATGCAGCAAGGGCAGTTCGATTGCGTCCTTGATGGCCTGGATGGCGTTGGTCTGACCGCCAACGCGTCGCCAGGGCAGTTCGGGAACATCCTCGAGATAAAACTCCTGTTTATCGGACGACGCGAGCAGCTCGACCGCGACACGAAACGACGGATCGATGCGGATTTCATCGCCCGCTTTCATGTCGGTGGTGAGCAGATCCGTCGAGCGCTGCAAAATGACGGAGTGCAGTCCATGTTCCTGGCCGACGCGGAGCCGGCCGTCCTTCAGCACGTCGGTCACTTTGCCGACGGGGCCGGAATTGTCGTAGCCGAGATCGCCGACGACGACATAGGCTTCATTGACGAGCACGCGCGTGCCGATTTTCAAGGCCTGGGTGTCGAGGCGCGGATCGACATTGGAGAAATAGTCGTGGCCGCCGACGGCGACATGGGCGAGGTCCTTCTTCGGGAAACCGAGGAACGTGCCGATGCGGTTGGCGGGGGAGGTGACCTTCTTGATCACCTCGTCCATTTTTTCGATGGCCGCGCGAGCTTCGGACAACGTCAGCTCGTGCTCCTGGATTTGCTGACGCAGGCGGAAGAGGTCGAAGCGTGCGGGGTCGCCTTCCGGCAGAGTGGCCAGTAATTTGTCCACCAATTCGATCGGTGTGGACTCGTCTCGTCCTGCCCACTTATCCGAGAAGTCCAACGGTCCTCCCGGAGGTGTGGGCTTTTTATACCCTGAATGGTCGCTCATGCCGTTTCTCCATGCGAACCCTGCGTCCTTGGTGCCTAGTATACTTCGAAACGAACACCACTGCAAATCAAAGGCATCAAACGTGCCAAAAAAAGTTTACGGGCCGGGCGAAAATCGATTGACAGAGGGGTTGCACGAGCGATGCCACAGAACGAAAGCATGATTCTGATGGTGGATATCTGACCAGCCTGGGCAAAAAGGAGCGAATTTGATGGCGCGATCAGGTCGACAACACGTGGGGGATTTCGTCCGGCACGTCGTCGAATTGGGAATCGGTTTCCGTATCGGTTTCCAGCGGACGGAAGCGTTCGGCTTTGAAACCGCGTTCGGGGTAGGGCGGGGTATCGCTGCAAGGGTTGATGAGTTCGACGAGGTAGACGCACATTTCGCCGGGCTGGCCCATCGGGTCGATGCCCGGGATCAGGTCGCGGACGGTATACGTCACGCCGTTGACGGGCAGTTTCCAGTAGAACTTCTTGATCGCGTCCGGGAAAACGTCGTCGACGCACACGACCTTTTGGCCGGGAAGATACATGACAATGACAACAATGTACCAAGAGGGGTGTTTTTCAAGCAAGCACCGCGAAGCCGGGCGGCAAATGGGTATGAGAACCCCTGCAAAATTGGCGTTGACAGGGGGGAGATGCATCGGCTAGGTTACGCCGCTTCACCAATCCAGAGCAGGAAATTATGAGCACGTTTTTCGCCAAGAAAGAAGAGCAAAAGCCGCGGTGGTACGTGATCGATGCCAGCAACCAGGTGCTCGGCAAGGTCGCGGTGAAAGCCGCCAACGTGTTGCGGGGCAAGGTCAAGCCGACGTTCACGCCGCATGTCGATGCGGGTGATTTCGTGGTCGTGGTCAACGCCGAGAAGGTGGTGGTCACGGGCAAGAAGGAGACGGGCAAGACTTACATGACCTATTCGCAATACCCGGGCAAAGAGAAGATTCGCACGGTCAAACAGGTGCGGGCCAGTCACCCGGAGAAACTCATCGAGCACGCGGTCAAGGGAATGATCCCGCATAATCGGCTGGGCCGGCAGATGATCACGAAGCTGAAGGTCTACGCCGGCTCGGCGCATCCGCATGCCGCCCAGAAACCCGAACCCATTTCCGCATAGTTTTTCATCATGGCAACTGCAACTACACAGACAGGATTCATCGGAACCGGCCGCCGCAAGACGAGCGTCGCACGAGTGCGGCTCGTACCCGGCACCGGCAAAGTCACCGTGAACGATCGGCCCTTTGAGGAGTATCTGACCGTGCCGAACCAGCGCACGATCGCCCTGCAACCCCTGGCGGAAACGCAGAGCACGGGCAAGTTCGACGTGTTCATCAGCGTCAGCGGCGGCGGCGTATCGGGGCAGGCGGGAGCGATCAGCCACGGTGTGGCGCGAGCGCTGTTGAAGGCGTCGGCGGATTTGAAGGGCGCGCTGCGCGACAAAGGATTTCTCACACGCGACTCCAGAATGAAGGAGCGCAAGAAGTACGGTCAACCCGGGGCGCGCAAGCGGTTCCAGTTCTCGAAGCGCTAATCGACCAACAAATCTCGACTTGCAAGCACGAGCCCCGGGTTTCATATTCGGGGCTCATTGCTTTTTCGGGGACGAGTCACGTTTCGATACCATGAAAAAGACCAAAGCAGCCATTGTCGGAGCCAGCGGTTATTCGGGCCAGGAACTGGTCCGGTTGCTGTTGCGGCATCCGCACGTCGAAGTCACCCAATTCACATCGCGGCAGTACGCCGGGAAGTCCGTGGCGGACGTGTTTCCGCGGTTTCGGGGACGGGTCACGGCGACGTTTACCGAGCCGGATGCGAATGGCGTCGACGCGGACGTGGCGTTTCTGGCGTTGCCGCACGGTGTGGCGGTGGAGTATGCGCCGGTGCTGCTGAAGAAGGGCGTCAAGGTGCTGGATTTGTCGGCGGATTTTCGGCTGAAATCGGCGGCGGTGTACAAGGAGTTTTACGAGCACGACCATGCCGCGCCGGAACTGTTGAAGAAGGCCGTGTACGGTTTGCCGGAGATTCGTCGGGAAGAGATTCGCGGAGCGGCACTCGTGGCGTGTCCGGGATGTTATCCGACGAGCATCATTCTCGGGCTGGCGCCGGCGCTGAAGAACGGCCTCGTGAAATCGGACACGATCATCGTCAACAGCCTGAGCGGGGTCAGCGGCGCGGGACGGAAAGTCGCGGACGAATTCCTGTTCACGGAATGCAACGAAAGCGCGCGGGCGTACGGGATTCCGAAGCACCGGCACCTGAGCGAGATCGAGCAGGAGCTGTCGTTGCTGGCGGGGACGAACGTGACAATCTCGTTCGCGCCGCATTTGATTCCGCTGAATCGCGGGATCGTCAGCACGATTCATGTGTCGCTGGCGAAGAAGGCCGACGATGCGCTGGCGGTCTACCAGAAGTTTTACAAGGATGAGCGGTTTGTGCGGGTGACGACGTCAATGCCCGACACGAAGAACGTCGAGGCGACGAATTTCTGCGATATCTCGGTGCGGGTGGATCCGCGGACGAATCGGCTGGTTGTGGTCAGTGTCATCGACAATTTGACGAAGGGCGCGGCGGGTCAGGCCGTGCAATGCTTGAATCTGGTGTGCGGGTACGAGGAGACAACGGGATTACTGTGATGAAGACTTCTTTCAAGCGGATCGGCGGTTCGGTGACGGCGCCGCAGGGGTTTCGGGCGGCGGGTATTGCGGCGGGGATCAAGTCGAGCGGGAAGAAGGACGTGGCGTTGATTGTCAGCGATGTGGCGGCGACGGCGGCGGCGACATTCACGACGAACCAGGTCAAGGCCGCGCCGGTGAAGCTGAGCATGGAGCATGTGAAATCGGGCAAAGCGCGCGCGATTGTGGCCAACAGCGGCAACGCGAACGCATGCACCAAGGACGGACCGATTCACGCGCGGGCGATGGCGTGCGCGGTCAGCCGCCGGCTCGGGTGCAAGGAAGAACACGTGCTGGTGTGTTCCACGGGACGGATTGGCGAGAACCTGCCGATTGTCAAAGTGGAGGCGGGGATCAAGGACAGCCTGGGCAAACTATCGCGGACCGGTGGACCATTGGCGGCGCAGGCGATCATGACGACCGACACGTTCGCGAAGGAAGTCGCGGTACAATTCAAGGCGGGCGCCAAAACGTTTCGCGTTGGCGGCATCTGCAAAGGCGCGGGAATGATCCAGCCGAAGATGGCGACGATGCTGTGTTTTATCACGACCGACGCGGCGGTCCCGCGCGCGGCGTTGCAGAAGGCGCTCCGCCACGCGGTGGACAAGTCGTTCAATCGGGTCAGCGTCGATGGCGACACGAGCACCAATGATACGGTGATTTTGCTGGCGAACGGGGTGGCGGGCGCGGCGCCGCTGGGGAAATTCCAGGAGGCACTCGATTTCGTGTGCCTCGAACTGGCGAAGATGATCGTGCGGGACGGGGAAGGCGTGTCGAAATTCGTGACGATCCATGTGCGCGGCGCGGCGAGCGACCGCGATGCCGAGATCGCGGCGCGGTCGGTGGCGAACTCGGTGCTGGTGAAGACGAGCTGGTGCGGCGGCGACCCGAACTGGGGACGGATACTGGATGCGCTGGGGTATTCGAGCGCGCGGGTGAACGGGGAGGACGTGGACATTGACTACGACGGCGTGGCGGCGGTGCGTGGCAGCCGGGCGACGCGGACGCCGCTGGCGAAGTTGAAGAAGATTGTCGGCAAGCCGACGTTTACGATTGATATCAATTTGCGCATTGGCCGGGGCCAATGCACGATGCACACGTGCGATTTGACGGAGAAGTATGTGGAGCTGAACAAGGGGGAGTGACAGCGGAGCTGTCACCCTGAGCGAAGCGATGGGTCTCTCGCAGGCATACGACTGAGATTCTTCGCTTCGCTCAGAATGACAAAGGGCTAGGATACGTGACTGCAATGGGGAGGATGAGGGATCGGCAACACAACTACTGGACCTACATCATGGCGAGTGTCTCACGGGTAATTTACGTGGGCGTGACACGCGATTTGGGAAGAAGAGTTTGGGAGCACAGGCACAAGAGAAATCAGGGTTTTACAAAGAGGTACAATTGCACGAAGCTCGTCTGGTTCGAGGAGTTCCGGGAAATCCGCGACGCGATTGCGTGCGAGAAGCGGATCAAGGGGTTGTTGAGAGCGAAGAAAATGGCGCTGATTGAGGGGAGTAATCCGTATTGGAAGGATTTGAGTGAGCGGTGGTATCAAGGCGTGAATGAGAAGAACGACTGAGATTCTTCGCTTCGCTCAGAATGACAAACCCAGGTCGGGGAAGGACAAAGTCAAAAGCCAGAGGTAAACAGGATTTCAGAGCAACAAATAAGAGATGCAGGACCTGATCAAAAAAGCGGATGTGTTGCTGGAGGCGCTGCCGTACATACAGCGGTTCCGCAGTTCCACATTTGTGGTGAAATACGGCGGCAGCTTCATGGACTCGCCGGACACGAAAGTGCGCGAGGGGGTCGCGGCGGACGTGGTGTTTTTGGAGGCGGCGGGGATCAATCCGGTCGTCGTTCACGGCGGCGGCAAAGCGATCACCAAGGCGATGGAGAAGGCGGGCATCCAGGCGCGGTTTATTCAGGGGTTGCGGGTGACCGATGAAGAATCGATGGCCATCGTCGAGGACGTGCTGGCCAACGTGATCAACCGCGACATCGTCGAGATGATCCAGAAGCTAGGGGGCAAGGCGCGAAGTTTTTCCGGCAAGGACGTATTCAAGTGCCGGAAGCTGATGAGTGGCGGCGTGGATTTGGGATACGTCGGTGAGGTGACCGAGGTGTCGACCGAGGCGGTGCGGAAATGTCTGCGGGCGCAGGTGACGCCGGTGATCACTCCGATCGGGCTCGGCGAGGACGGTCACGCGTACAACATCAATGCGGACGTGGCGGCGGCGAAACTGGCGATGGCGATTGGGGCGCGGCGGCTGGTGTTCATGAGCGACGTGGCGGGGCTGATGCGCGACCCGAGCAATCCCGAGACGTTGATTTCGAGTTTGCATGTGAGCGAGGCGCTCGATCTGAAGCGGGACGGCGTGATCGACAAGGGGATGATTCCGAAAGTGGACAGCGCGGTGGAAGCGGTGCGGGCGGGTGTACGACGTGTCCACTTCGTGGATGGCCGCATGCCGCATTCGATTTTGCTGGAGATTTTCACCGACAAGGGCATCGGGACGGAAATTGTGAAGTGAAGGATCGTTCGCTGTGGCAGCAGGCGCCATAATGTACGGATGTGCGGCCCAACCTTAGTCATCGGAGGAGTTCATGACGATAGTGCTCCAACGCATCACTGACCTAGTTAAAGGAACTCGCGAAACGCTGGCGACACTCCGCTTTCAACAGCATGACGCAAAGACCTATATCATCCAAGAGACACCGATTCAATTGCCGAGCGGAGAGTTTTTGAGGCTATCGGCATTATACGACAGCGCGAGACGGAAGCTGAGCCTCGGTATCGTGAGTAGAGAGTACCAAGTGCTTAGGCTTTTGGTAGACTGGGTTGGGTCAACTGAAGCGTGCCTCTTTCGATTTGGTTCCGATAGCTTTGAACTGTACTTGGAAAAGGACCCCCGCATTGAGTTGCATTATATGGCGAACGACGCCGGCAAGAGGGCCAGTCAGGATTCCAATGAAGGCCGGCTTCCAAGCCGATAGACGCAGAGTGATTGGCTTTGTGTGAATTATGATCAAAGAACTGGCGGCAGTGGATTCGCCGCGAGTGGTGTACGATATCCGACGCGATGCGGAGGGGCTGAAACTAAAGCAGGAGGCGTCGCTGAAGGGCGGCTGGGGCGGGCTGGAAACGACGAACGGGCAGATCGGCATGCCGGAATGCTGGTCGGCGGGGAATGTTCTCTACCTGCATGTTGAATGATTTGGCTTCCGCGCACCCCTAGCATGTCTGCCGCTTTCGAGTTGACAATTATATCTGCTGTGGATAGCGTAGCCGGTTGATGAAATTTGAGAATCGATATGGTGAGAGGCGGGGGAGGAGATTTAGAGGGGGGTATAGATCTGCGAAACGAAGCCAACGGTTTTTGAAGGTTACCACATGGATAAGTGTTTGAGCGATATGATGTTGCCTACTCGGGTGGGCCGAAAAATCGATTGGCTTCGTTTGGCTTCGTTCGGGGGTTTTGGAGGGGATTTGGGGCAAGAAATTGAGACCTTTGGCCAGGTTTGCGTGCGCCGTGAGGAGACCGGCGCGCAACGGAGCGAGAGAAAGGGTCTGTGGGGTGGGGTTGTAAAACGAACCCAATTCTATGCAAGCCGGTGTGGAAAAGTTACCAAAACGAAGCCAAAAACGAACCCATTTTGGAGAAGTAACCCTCACCCTTGGCCCTCTCCCTTTGGACGACAAGGGAGAGGGGATCAGGGTAGCGCAAGGAGAATGGCAACGAAACGCCCCGAACGGCAAAGCGGCGACGAGTCGCCGCACTCCAAAGGGATGTCCTCCAAATGAGCAAAAGCCTTGCAACGTTAACGAGCAGTTCGCATGATGCGCGGGCCATGAATCGATCTGAAATCATTGGATTATTTGACAAGTACGTCGTGCCGAGTTACGCGCGGTATCCGCATGTGTTTGTGCGCGGGAAGGGCGCGCGGGTGTGGGACGCGGACGGCAAGGAGTATTTGGATTTTGGCGGCGGGATTGCCGTGAACCTGCTCGGGCACGCGGCGCTGGCGGAGATCCTGGCGAAACAGGCCAACGTGTTGGTGCACGCGTCGAACCTGTATTACACCGAGCCGCAGGGACGCTTCGCGAAGCGGCTGGTGGAACTGGTTGGGGTTGAGGGCAAATGCTTTTTCTGCAACAGCGGCGGCGAAGCGAACGAGGCGTTGTACAAGTTGGCGCGGAAATTTGGAAATGACGGAGCACCTGGTGGCCAGACGCCATCCACGAAGCGATACGAGATTCTGACGTTCGAGAGCAGTTTTCATGGTCGGACGCTGGCCGGGATCAGCGCGACGGGTCAGGAAAAGGTCAAACACGGGTTCGAGCCGGCCGTGGAGGGGTTCCGGCACGTGCCGTTCAACGATCTGGATGCCGTGGCGAAAGCGATCGGGTCGAAGACGGTGGCGATTCTGTTGGAGGCGATCCAGGGCGAGAGCGGGATTTTGCCGGCGACACCGGCATTTCTGCGGGGGCTGCGTCGGTTGTGCGACGAACGCAAGCTGTTGCTGATGTTTGACGAGGTGCAATGCGGCATGGGACGGACGGGAGAATTCCTGGGTTTCAAAGCGATTGCGCCTGATGTGCAAGCCGATGCGATTTCGTGGGCGAAAGGGCTCGGGGGCGGATTCCCGATTGCGGCGATCTGGGCGCGCGGGCCGTATGCGGACGTGCTTGGGCCGGGGACGCACGGCACGACATTTGGCGGAACGCCACTGGCGTGTTCGGTGGCGCTGGCGGTGCTGGACACGTTGGAGCGCAACGACTTACTACGGAACGTGCGGGATGTTGGCCAGTATTTCATTGGCAAACTACAGGCGCTAAAGGCACAATGCCCGGCTATTCGTGAGGTCCGGGGAATCGGCCTGATGATCGGGGTCGAGACCACGATGGAAGCGCGACCGGCGGTGATCAAACTGGCCGAGCACGGCTTGATTGGGATTGCGGCGGGGAAGAGCGTCGTGCGGTTTTTGCCGCCGTTGAACGTCACGCGGGCCGAAGCGGATGAAGCGGTGGAGAAGATGGGACAGGCGTTTCGTGACGGCGGGACCAAGTGAACTGATTATGGATGGGAAAGTCGGCAAGTGCGTGGAGACGGTCGATGTGGAGAAGGTGTTGCCCATCGGCACGTCGCAGGAGAAGCGGCTGCGGTTCGAGTGGGAACAGCAGCCGTCGGACCATTTCCTGATGTCATGGAACCAGCACATGGAACCGAACAGCATTTTTGTTGAGGACGTGAGCGATGAAGGGATCACGGTGACGGTGCGGTGGGCGTTGATGAAGGAAACGCCCGAGCAGATTGCGGCGCGATTGAATCGGTGGCTGGCAGAGGTCGAGGAAGGGAAGTATCGGCGGAGCGGCATCAGCGGCCGGCATTTATAATGAAACATTTACTGACAGTGGAACAACTCAGCAGCCGGGAGATCAGCGAGATCCTCAAACTGGGGCGGGAGTTCAAGAAGAAACGGGGCAAGGCGAAGCAGCCGCAGGCGCTGCGCGGCCAGACGTGGGCGCTGATATTCAACAAGGCGAGCACGCGAACGCGGGTGAGTTTCGAAGTAGGCATCCGTGAGATGGGCGGCTCGTCGCTGTATCTGTCGACGAACGACATTCAGATGGGGCGAGGCGAGACCGTGGCCGACACGGCGCGGACGTTGTCGCGATACGTGCATGGCGTGGTGATTCGAACGTATGCGCAGCGGGACCTGGAGCAATTTGCCGCGGCGGGCACGATACCCGTCATCAACGCGCTGACCGACGACGAACATCCCTGCCAGGTGTTGGCGGACCTGATGACGGTTTGGGAGAAGCTGGGCACGTTGAAGGGGAAGAAGGTGGCGTTTTTTGGCGATGGCACGTGCAACGTGAGCAACTCGTGGCTGTTCGGCGCGGCGAAGACGGGGATGGAGATGTGGGTGGCGGCGCCGGAGGGGTTTCAGCCGAAAGCGGATTGGGTGAAACGAGCCGGGGGCGAGGTTCACGTGACGGAAGATGTGGGCGAAGCGGCCAGGGGGGCGGATGTGTTGTACACCGACGTTTGGGTTTCGATGGGGAAAGAAGCGGAAGCGAGCGAGCGGCTGAAGGTTCTCACGCCGTATCAGGTGAACGCGTCGGTGTGCGCGCAGGCGAAGCCGGGCGCGCTGGTGATGCATTGTCTGCCCGCGTATGTCGGCAAGGAGATCAGCGCCGACGTGTTCGAGGCGAATCAGAAGACGATTTTCGATCAGGCCGAGAATCGGTTGCACGCGCAGAAGGCGATCCTGGCGTTGCTGGCGAAGCAGCGGTAGAACTTTTGCATCGGCGAGGCGAATGAGCGCGACGCGACCGAGAACGACCGTGCGACCAGTGGCGCACCGCGGTTCATTGTACGATTTGCCCCCTCACCTTATTCCTCTCCCCCACAGGGCGGGGGAGAGGAGAGCATTTTCTGCGTTGACGCGTGAGTGGGAAGTTGCGTTGACGATGATCTTACTGATCCGGTGCACTCGATTACTGGTGGCCGGACATTTCGAGCCGGGGCTGTGAACACCGACCGCCTCCAGCGCAGTGTGCGGGCGACGGTGCTGGGGCTTTCCACGAACATCCTCCTGGCGATCACCAAGCTTGTGGCGGGGATTTGCGGCCGGTCCTACGCGTTGATTGCGGACGCCATCGAATCGATGGCGGATGCGGCCGGCTCGATCGTTGTGTGGCGCGGAGTAGTCATCGCCGAGAAGCCGCCGGACAAGGAGCATCCCTACGGGCACGGGAAAGCCGAGGCGATCGCGGCGGCGTCGGTATCGGCGATGCTGTTGGGCGCGGCGTTGGTGATTGTGATTCGGGCGGTGCGGGAAATCGAATCCCCGCGACACGAGCCGGCGCCGTACACATTGATCGTCCTGCTCGTGGTGATCCTCATCAAAGAGGCGCTATTCCGGATCGTGGGACGTATCGGCGAGGAGGTTGACAACAGGGCGGTGAAGGCCGATGCGTGGCATCATCGCAGTGATGCGCTTACCTCGGCGGCCGCGGCGCTCGGCATCAGCATCTCGCTGGTGGGAGGCGACAAGTACCGGTCGGCAGACGATTGGGCGGCGATTTTCGCGGCGGGGATTATCGCGGTTAACGGATTTCTGTTGTTGCGGCCGGCGCTGGATGAACTGATGGATGCGGCGCCGAAGGAGGACATCGCGGGGATGGCGCGGGGCATCGCATTGCGGGTGGACGGGGTGAAGGGGGTGGAGAAATGTTTTGCGCGCAAGATGGGATACGCGTACTGGCTGGACATGCACATCGAGGTGGACGGCGCGTTGTCGGTGGCGGTCGCGCATGAATTGTCGCACACCGTCAAGGACGCGATTCGGCAGAAGCTTCCACGCGTTCTCGATGTGGCGATTCACATCGAGCCGTTTCCGGCCGGTTCCATGAATGGCGCCAAGTCAGCGGTTCAAGAGGCCTAGCGAATGCCGACGCACAACACTGGGGGCGCCGTTGGGAAGCTCGACGTGGCGAAGCACGTCGAGCCGTCCCGGTGTCGCAGCCGCATGGTTCCCGGGCTAAAAGTGATAGCTCACGTAGGTCTTCAAGAGCCATCGGGCGACCAACTGGTCGCCACGCATGTCGAGGAACACGGGCACCTCGACATCGGCGTAGAAGCTCACCGGATGCATATCCACCTCGACCCCGGGGGAGACCATTATTCGCTGGTAGCCGGAGGCCACGGGCTGGGCCGCCTCGGTTCCGTGGTCGCTGGTGCGTTCGGAACCGATAACCTGCGCCAAGGGAGTGATGTGGACCTGGTGGATGGACCAACCCTTGTAATAGACGCCGGACGCAGCATCGATCTCGGTGCCCGGAGTGTAATCATTTCGCGAAACGATCGGCAAATCCAGGAGCGTCTGGCCGAACCAGGTAAAGCTGTTGTCGGTCGTCAGTGCATGACGGTAGAAGCCGCCGAGCAGAACGTCGAGGCTGCCCGTTCCGATTTCGCTGTCCCGATCGATATCGTCGTAGGGATCATTGCGGGTGTAATCGCCGGTGGGCAGTTTGAATCCGAAGTTAATGCCCGCGGACATGTCTGGGAAGAAGCCGGTATAGAGACCCTCGACCCGAATGTCACCGAGAGCACCCCAGTCGAGCGACACAATGTCATCGCCGGACTTTCCGCCGGTCGTCTGGAAGTATCGGTAGTCATAAGGGACCTCGACCTGAAATCCCCAGCTGCGGTCGACCATATACTGGTAGCCGGCGGTAACGAAATGCGTGCGGATTTCCTTGTCATCATTGTTGCCACCCGGTGCGGGCGAGGTCCAATGCCAGTTTTGATCCTGATCCTGGTAGTCGTACTCGACCCAAGCCATTCCGCCGGGATTCTCCGGAAGCATCAAACCTGTGCCGACATCGAAGACGCCGCAGCCGCAAGCGCAGGCCCGGCAGAGGTTTGGTGTCATCGTCGCGGCCAACAGCGATGTCAGGCCGAGGATACTGGTTGTGGAGGCGAACTTCATTTTTGCTTTTGTCATCTGCGAAACGACGAACGTCGAAACAGCGGTATTCTTGTTTTTCATGTATCGGGTCCAAAGTTGCGAGAAGCCGCCCTGTGCGGCTCTCAAGTTATTGTGTGGGGTCATGCCCATGCGCGGGCACAACACCGGCGACGACACGACGGACGACTTTATGCGCCGGTGGCGCGGGGAGGGGGCGTCGGCGGCTGTTGGGAGAGAGAGTCGACGAACTCGTCAGATGCCGGCACGAAATGCGAACGTCTGGGCGTGACCAACAGCATTGCCTGCGTTGCGAGCGGAAATTCGAGTTTCGGCAGCGGCTGGAGAAAATCGGTTTTCTTCGGCGACTTGCTGGCGTTGGCGATGACTTTGCAGAGAGAGCAGGGATGCCGTCCATCGAAGGTGCGGACGACGGCTTCGGCGAACGGGACAGTGCGGAGGTTTTCCGCGAGCATGCGGGTCCAAGCCAGGGATTGGAGGGCGCACCAGTGCGCGCCGGTCCCCGCCAGGAGCACAAAAATCAACACCGCGCTACGAACCCGAGCCGTCACTCCACAACTACTCGCAGATCGGATGGAGAGAGTCAAGGGGGGATTGACGGGCGAATGAACGCATCGGCACATACCAACCTTGCCTCCGATTCGGCGGCCCGGCATAATTGCGAGCCAATGAGCGTGAGCCTGGAGGAATCCTACGCGTTGTGCGGGCGGATCGCGCGGCGGACGGGGAAGAATTTCTACTATTCGTTCCTGGTGATGCCGCGGGAAAAGCGCGCGGCGATGTGCGCGATCTACGCGTTCATGCGGCGGAGCGACGACATTGCCGATGACGCGTCGAGTCCCGCCGTGGCGCTGGAGGGATTGCGGCAGTGGCGGGCGCAGGTGAATGCGGCGTTGAAGAACGGTGACGCGGGCGATCCGATTTTACCGGCGCTGGTGGACACGATTCGCCGGTATCGCATTCCCGAGCAGCATTTCGATGAACTGCTTGACGGCACCGAGATGGACCAGACAACGAGGCGTTATGAGACGTTTGACGAACTGTACAAATACTGTTATCGGGTTGCGTCGGCGGTTGGCCTGGTGGTGCTGCCCATCTTTGGCTACAAGGACGAGGCGGCGCCCGTGCCGGCCGAGGCGTGCGGGATTGCGTTTCAATTGACCAACATTCTCCGCGACGTGAAGGAAGACGCGGGGATGGGGCGGGTTTACCTGCCGCGGGAGGATCTGCGGCGGTTCGGGGTCGCGGAAGATGACATTGTGAACGGGCGGACCACGCCGCCGTTTTTCGAGATGATGAAATTTGAGGCGGAACGCGCGCGGGGGTTTTATGAGAAGGCGCGTCCGCTGCTGGAGATGGTCGACGCCGACAGCCGTGGGACGCTGGCGGTGATGATGGCGATTTACGGGGGCATCCTGCGGAAGATCGAGCAGAAAGGTTTTGCCGTGTTCGGCGAGCGGATTCGGCTCTCGACCGCCGAGAAGCTGTGGATTGTTGGCAGGAACTGGGTGGGGTATCGACTATGAAGACGCTGGTGCTGGTGGTGGCGACAGTATTGGGGGCGGCAGGATTGGCACGCGCGGATGGTCCACGGCCGTTCCTGTTCGTCAAGACGGGGGAGAAATTCGCGACGCAGGAGATTGCGGGGCCGACGGTTGCGGGGCTGACCGCGTATGTCGGCGAGAAGGTGGCGGGGACGACGAATGCGTTCGCGCCGCGGGTGATGAATGAGCCCGTGAAAGCGGCGGAGTATTGCGCCAAGAGCAAGCCGGCGCTGGGGATTGTCACCGCGGGTTTCTATCTGACGTATGCGAAGGCGCTCGGGATGGTGCCGCTTTTGGAGACGAAGCGCCAGGGGTTGAAGGAAGAACGTTTTGTTCTGGTCGCTCGGAAAGCCGCGGGTGACGATCTCGCGAAGTTTCAGGGGAAGACGATCGCCACGCCATTGGCAGATGAACAGTGGTATGTCATCGCGGTTGTTCTGCAAGACAAACTCGGCGAGGAGGTCCGTCTCAAGCCGGCGACGGACGTGGAGGGGGCGATTTTTGACCTGGCGGACGGCAGCAAGAATGCCGCGGACGCGGTGTTGTTGGAGACGGGTGCCTGGGATTTGTTCAAGGATGATCCGGATTCCGGCGGCAAGCTGAAAGTGGTGTATCAGTCGGATGACTTGCCACGGGACCTCGTGGTGGCATTCGGAGCGGGCGGCGATGCGTTGAATTTGGACAAGGTGAAGCAGGTCCTGAAGGACATGAACGGCAACGAATCGGGGCAGAAGATCTTGCGAAGTATTCAGGTCGAATCTTTTACGGACATCGATCAGAGCCGGCTGTCGACGGCGGAGAAACTGTTCCATGGCAAGTAGGTGGGCGGGGTTGCTGGTGGGCGTCTGGGTCGTCGCGGTGTGTGGCTGCCGGTCCATTGATAACGTTCGGGTCCGTCCCAGCCAAGGGCAACCCCTCACCGAGGACGACGCACAAAGGATGCGGCAGGAAGCCGAATCACTGTACGATCAGCAACCGCGCTCGGTGACATCGGTGAGGAAAGCGGCGGACTTGTTCGAACAAGCCGCCCACACATTGCAGGACGATTACACTGCGCAGTGGCAGGCGGCGGAAGCAATGGAATTCCTAGCCGGGAATGAGGCGCGATCGGATTTGCGGAAGCAGTCGGCCCAACACGGAATTGTTTACGCGCGTCGGGCGCGGGAACTGAAGCCCGACGGCGTGGAAGGACATTACTGGTATGCGCTGAATGTCGGGCGACTGGCCGACGCGGACCGAACGTACGGATTGACGGCCGTAGGCGAGATGCAAACGGCGCTGAAGCGGGCGATTGAACTCGACGAACGGTACGATTACGCGGGACCGTTGCGGGTGATGGCGGTCCTGTATTTGCGCACGCCGCAGCCGCCGGCGAGTATTGGAAGTCCGCGCAAGGGCTTGCGGATGCTGCAGCAGGTGGTGGAGCTATTTCCGGACTATCCCGAAAACTATCTGTATCTGGCCGAGGCGTTACGTGATAACGGTCGCGCGGGCGATGCCAAGGAAGCTCTCAGCAAAGTTGTGGAGGCGAGCCCGTGGCCGGATGAGCAGTTTGAGAGCGAACAATGGAAAGCGGAGGCGCTCAAACTGAAGGCGCAGTTGGACAAATCTCGAAGTTGAATTGCTCGCGTAAGACATCATGGCCGGAAAGGGAGTCGCTCAGTGCGTCGTTACGTGATTTATCAGACTGGCGGCGTAACCGGCGCCGAAACCGTTGTTGATGTTGACGACGGTGATGCCGCTGGCGCAGGAGTTGAGCATGGCAAGCAGCGCGGCGATGCCACCGAAGGACGCGCCGTAGCCGACGGATGTGGGCACGGCAATGACGGGTTTATCGACGAGCCCGGCGACAACGCTGGGCAGGGCGCCTTCCATGCCGGCGACGACGATCAAGACGCTTGCGTCGAGAAGTTCGTCGTTGAGAGCGAGCAGACGATGGATGCCGGCCACACCCACGTCGTAGTACTTCCTCACGCGATTGCCCATGACATCGGCGGTAACGACAGCTTCTTCCGCAATCGGAATATCAGTTGTTCCGGCGCACAACACGGCGATGGTTCCGCTACGCTTGGGCAACGGCTTGCGCACCACGGTGATCGCCTGCGCCGCTTCGTGATATTTCGCGTTTGGAAACGCGCGCTTCACGGCACGGAATGTCTCCTTGCGTGCGCGCGTGGCCAGCAGGTTTTCGTTGTGACGGAGAATAGTCTGCGCGATTTTCGCGACCTGCACGGGGGTCTTGCCCTCGCAGTAGATGACCTCCGGAAAACCCTTGCGCAGGGTGCGATGCCCGTCCACCCGCGCAAAATCAAGGTCGTGGATCGCCAGGGACTTGAGTTGCCTGACCGCGCGATCCGCGGTCACACGTCCCGCGCGCACGTCCTCGAGCAATACTCTCAGTTTCGATTCGTTCATTACTTCGTGGGTTTCGCGCGGATCTCCTTCATTCGGGCGTCGATGGCTGCCGCCTCGGTGTTTCGGTTGAGAGCGCGCAGGACGATAGCGTAGTTATCGAGGATCTGCAGCAGCCTGGGGTCGTTCGGCCCAAACGCGTCCTGTTTAATGGCCAGCGCCCGTTTCAGAACGGGCTCGGCATCGGAATAGCGGCCCTCGGAGAAGTAGAGGGCGCCGAGATTATTGAGGTCGTTGGCCAAATCCGGATGATCGGGACCGAGAAGTTTTTCGTCGATCAACGCCGCGCGGCGATACAACGGTTCCGCACTCGTGTACTTGCCCTCGGCGCGGTAAGCCTCGGCGAGGTTGTTGGCATCGGAGGCGACGGTGAGATGTTCCTTCCCATAACTCTCCTCATCAAGCGTCAGGGTGCGCTGGAATCGCGACTCGGCGTCGTCATATCTACGTTGCTCGTAGAAGGCCAAACCCAAATTGGTCAGGTCTCTGGCGGCCAGTTGGCGCCCATTTCTGGCCTGGGCCTTCTCGTCGATGGTCAGGGCTTGTTGAAAGGATGTTTCTGCTTTCGCGTACTCGTGTTGGGAGGTTTGCACGGAACCCAGGGAGCGAAGGGTCGCGGCGAGGCTGGGGTGAAAAGGCGGCACCGCCAGGCGCCATTTCTCGACCGCACGCGACAACAACTGTTCCGCCTCAGCGTTTTTACCCTGAGCGGCAAGTAGTGCGCCAAGGTTGGTGAGTACCGTGGCGATGCCCCGGGGATTCTGATCCGGATGCTTTTCACAGATCGCCAGAGCACGGCGGAAAAGCGGTTCTGCATCCTTCAGTTTGCCTTCGGCGCGATAGGCTTCTGCGAGATTATTCAGATCGGTGGCCACGTCGGGGTGATCGGGCCCGAGGGCGCGTTCGTCGATCTGGAGGGCCTGGTCATAGAATGGTTCGGCATCGGCGTAACGACCAAGGCTGTCGTACAGCATGGCGAGATTATTCAAGTCAACGGCGACATCGGGGTGATCGGAGCCAAGCAGTTTCTGATCGAGTAGCAGAGCCTGTTTCTGGAGGGTTTCAGCCTCCGGGTAGTTACCGGCGGCGCGCTGATACTCCGCGAGATTGCCCAGTGCGGTGGCGACTTCGCGGTGGGAGGGCCCAAACGTTTTCTGAGCGACCTGAAGGGCTTCCTGCCCAACGTGAACAGCCTGTGCATACTTCGCCAAGTGATACATGTCGTTGGCTTGAGCGGTGAGTTTCTTGAAGGTGGCCTCTTGTGCGTTGGACGAAAGAGCCGCGAGAAATGCAGCCAGTAATATGAACAAACAAGCTTTCGGGTTCATAGCGAGCATGAGGAACATGCTAGCAGCCGGGGCCACACATCGCAACTGCGTTCACTTCGTCAGCACGGAGAAAGCTTTCGCCAACGGCAGATCGGTCGCGAGGACGGTGGCTTTGTTATTCTTCCAGTCGAACGCACCGAAGCCGATGCTGGCCAGTGAGCGCTCCGTCGCGCGGGGCAGATCGACGATGATGTCCGGCACCAGTCCTGTCTCCTGAATAATCTGCTTCGACGGCCGCATGTAGTAGGCGGTGGGTATTACCAAGACGGAACCATTCGCCAATTTGACTGAGGCGGCCAGAAACCCACGACCAAATGTCTTGCTGCCGATCACCTGAGCGCGGTGATTGTCTTGCAGGGCGGCGGCGAACGCCTCCGCCTCCGCTGCCGTGCCACCGTTCACCAGCAAAACGATGCGGGTTGTCACCTTCTCGCCGTCCTCGCTGAGGAACGCTGCGTGCAATCCGGGAGTGGCATACTCCAAGGACGCGATCTCAGAACCGTTTGGCAGAAACAGCGATGCGGTGGGCTGCACGAGCAGAAAGGAGCCGCCGGGATTGTTGCGCAGGTCAAGGATGAGGCCGGTCACATGTTCACTCTTCGCGAGTGTCATGGCCGTTCGCAGGTTGTCGACCGTGTTGCTTGAGAACTCGGCGAGACGATAATAGGCAACGCCATTGTCCAGTAGCCGGAGCGCGGGCAACGGGAAGGATCCGCGCGCCGCGCGGTGCAGATGCAGGTCGCGAACCTCCGTGCTTGCAGGGTTGACCATCCGCAGGCTCACTTCAGAATCGGGTGGGCCGCCGAGGAGTCGATCCACTTCGGAGTGACGCACCAGGAGAGTGGACGAATTATCGATGGCGATAATCTCGTCGCCGGCAAGCAGGCCGGCGCGCTGCGCGGGGGTACCGTCTCGCGGGCAAACAACCGTGGGAATGCCACCGTGGATGACGAACGACAGGCCGATAGTGGCAGGCGCGGCGTCGGGTCCATTGGTGGATACAACTTCGTCGGCTGTGAGCAGGTCGGCGTCCGCATCGATGGACCGGACAAAGGCGCGCAAGGCGGCGGTCGTATACCATTCCGCGTTGACGCGTGATGGTTGGACATAATTCTTCTGGAACGCCTCGAGCAACTCCGTAAACCGGGACAACGTTTCGAACGTTGACGGAGTCGGGGTAATGATGCGCGGATCGTCCGCCGCCGCGATCGAAGCGGCAGCGAGCAGCGCGCATCCCAGCAGGAGAATCGCGACCCGGCCTGTGGCAACTCGATTCCGCCGGGCCTTCACGCGAGTTCTTGACCGCTAATGGCGTCGGCGATTTTGAATTGTTCGAAGTGGAACGTCGGGTCCGCGCGGAAGCTGAGTTTTCCGTTCAGCTTTTTCTCCAGCTCGATCAATATGGTTTCGTCTTCGGTGCGCAGACGATTCAGAACCTCGGGATGAACATAGATGCGCAGTTGCGGCTGCTCGTGTCGGCCCTGTTCGCGCAATTTCCGGAGCAACTCGGCGACCTTGCGCTGAATTTCGACGGACATGGACAAGGCGCTTTTCACCATGCCCTTGCCCTTGCAGTACGGGCAATCCTCATAGACGGCGCTGGCCATGCTCTCACTGTGGCGTTGGCGGGTCATTTCCATCAGACCCAACTGCGAGATATTCAGGATGCGCGTCTTGGCTTTGTCGCGGCGGACGCCTTCGCGGACCTTTTGCGTGACCTTCTGCTGGTCGTTGCGGTGACGCATATCGATGAAGTCGATCACGATCAAACCGCCGATATTGCGAAGCCGGAGCTGACGGCAGATTTCGTCGGCGGCTTCGAGGTTGGTCTGCAGAATGGTTGTATCGAGGTCCTTTTGCGATTTGTGGCGGCCGGTGTTGACATCGATGGCCACGAGCGCCTCGGTTTCGTCGATGCAGATGTACCCGCCGGATTTCAGCCAGACCTGACGACGGAAGGCGTTGTCGATTTGCTTTTCGACATTGAAACGGCTGAAGATCGGCGTGGGCTCGTTGTACAGCCGAACTTTGTTGCGCGAGCGTCGGCTGATCTGGCCGATCATGTTGCGAATGCGTTCGTTTGCCTGCTCGTTGTCGACGACAATCCGGTCGACTTCCTCGGTAAGAAAGTCGCGGACGGTACGTTCAACGAGATCGGGTTCCTGGAACACGCAGCAGGGCGCGGGTTGATTCTTGATTTTATCCTCGACCTGTTTCCAGGTTTGCAGCAAGAGCTCGAGGTCGCGAATGAAATACCGTTTCTTCTGATTTTCGCCGACCGTGCGGACGATCACGCCCATGCCATCCGGGATGCGGAGGCGTTGGAGGATTTTCTTGAGCCGTTGGCGCTCCTTGTCGTCTTCGATCTTTCGAGAAATGCCGCGTTGCGCATTGAAAGGCATGAGCACGAGATAACGGCCGGGGATGCTAATGTTGGTCGTAATGCGGGGGCCTTTCGTGCCGATCGGGCCTTTCACGACCTGAACAATGACCTCCGAGCCGGGCGGGTAGAGTTGCGGAATGTCCTTTTGCGAGATCTTCGGTTTTTGCTGGGTGCGTTCGCCCTCGGGCTGCTCGATCAGATCGACGCGCTGGTCGAGTTGTTCGGGAATGATGTCCCAGTAATGCAGAAAGGCGTTCTTCTCGAAGCCGATATCGACAAACGCGGCTTTGAGGCCGGGCTCGAGGTTTTTGATGCGGCCTTTGAACACGCTGGCAACGATCCGTTTCTCGGTGGTGCGCTCGATGCTGAATTCTTCGAGCTGGCCGTCTTCGAGCACGGCAACGCGGTTTTCCAGCGCCTCGGCATTGACGATGATTTCCTTGAAGACACGTTTCTTGCGACGTCCCGTCAGCAGTTCTTCACCTTTTTTCAGTATTTGTTTGATTGCGTCCACAGTCAGTAGATCCTCCTATGAATCCAGACGTTTTGTAACAGCCCGAGAGCGGTCATGCTGGCCAACACGAACGACCCTCCATAGCTGAGTAATGGCAGGGGCAGACCGGTGATCGGCATCAGGCCGATCGTCATGCCCACGTTGATGAAAATATGGAAAAACAGCATGACCACGACACCCGTGGCCAGGAGCATTCCCAAACGGTCGCGCGCGTTCGCGGCGATCCGTAGCCCGGAAAACAACAGTACGGCATACAACGAAATGATCACGAGACTGCCGATGAAACCTTCCTCCTCGGCAATCACGCTGAACAGAAAATCGTTGGGCGTGACGGATCGGGGCAGGTAGCCGAGCAGGTTTTGCGTGCCCTGGAGGTAGCCTTTGCCGGTCAATCCACCCGAGCCGACCGCGATGAGGGACTGGTTGATGTTCCAGCCAGCTCCGCGCGGATCGTAGTCGCGATGGAAAAAGACCGTCAGTCTGTCCTTCTGATAGTTTCGATGGCTCGTTCCGCTCTCCCGCAATTTCCACATGATCGGCAAACCGATTCCGGCGAGAGCGATTCCCAGCGCGGCGGCAAGCACCAGATGTTTCACTCTCACACCAGCCACGAACATCAACCCAAAACAGATCGGAATCAAGACCAGCGCCGAACCAAGGTCCGGCTCCAGCATGATCAGCACGAGGGGCGCGGCAGTCATCGCGAGAGCCCCCGCCACGGCCCCCCATCGGCGTCCTGACTCGCGGGTGTGGTGAAACAGGTAATACGAGATGGCCAGCAGGGTGGCGAGTTTGGCAATTTCGGCCGGTTGAATTCCGAAACTGCCCAACCCGAGCCAGCGACGGGCCCCATAGACCTTGACGCCAGCCACGAGGACAAGGACGAGCAGCCCCAGCGCGAACGCGTACCACACCGTCGCCCACTGGCAGATCAGACGATAATCGACGAGCGACGCGGCGAGATAGATCAACAGCCCGACTCCAAACCACACCATTTGCATCTTGTAGAAATCGTGGACCGGTTGGCCCGGGCCACGGTACGACGCGCTATAAATGGATAGAATGCTGATTACAGCCAGCGCGAGCATGGTGCTGAACAGCAACCAATCCATCCGTTTGAGCACCCGGATATATGTCTCAATCGGCATAGGTCGGTTCTTCCAGCACGAGTGGAGTTCGAGCACTCTTCCCGAATGTTCGGGCGAAAATCTCACCAGCGATGGGGGCCGCCGTATGGCTGCCGCTCAGGGCGTCTTCAATTAATACCGCCAGCGCAAACTGCGGATTGTCATAGGGGGCGAACCCGATGAACCAGCCGCGGTTGCGGCGTTCGCCCTTGATGTCGAACTCGGCGGTGCCGGTCTTGCCAGCGATGGCCACTCCGGAAACCGCGGCAGCATGAGCGGTGCCTTTGGCCTCCTGCACCGCGCCGAGCATGGCACGACGGACAAACTCAATCTGGTCGGGTCGGGCGGTCAAATGGGTGCGGACATCCGTCTGCCCCTCATGTACGACCTGACCATCGGACGATTCGATTTGCTTCACAACGTACGGATGCAAGCAGGTGCCGCGATCGGCAAACGCCGCAGCCACGCAGGCCATTTGCAGCGGTGTGGCCAGGAGAAAGCTCTGTCCGATGGATAATTGCGCGGTATCGCCTTCCCACCATTTCTCTCCCAGCTTCATACGTTTCCACGCTGGTGACGGGACAAGACCTGTATGTTCATTGCCGAGATCAAAACCGGTAGGCTGACCGAGACCAAATTCAGCGGCCTCCTTTGTGATCGTGTCCACGCCCGTTTTCATGCCTTCCTCGTAGAACCAGACGTCACAGGAATTGACGATGGCCGAGTAGGCGTTCAGAGGTCCATGCCCGCCGAGTTTGTCAGCCCAGCAACGGAAGGGACGTTTCCAATTTCCAATCTGCAATGAACCCGTGCATTGAATCGTATCCTGCGGAGAAATGGCGCCGGATTCCAAACCGGCGAGCAGCGTAATTGGTTTGAACGTGGATCCCGGGGGATACGAGGCGTTGAGGGCGCGATTGAGCATGGGACTCGACGGATCGTTCAGAACAGCGTGAATGACCTGCGGGGGAGTACCCGGGTTGAACATGTTGGGATCGAAAGTGGGCACTGACGCCATGGCAAGGATTTCGCCGGTGCGGGGATCGAGGAGGATGGCGGCGCCGCGCAGCACACTGCCGGGCGGTATGGAAGCGTGCGCGAGCGCTTGTTCGACAATGCGTTGGAGTCGCACATCAATGGTGAGAGTTACTCGGCCACCTGTTTCCGCCTCTTTTTCCCCGAGATCGTTGACGACCATGCCGGCCGGATTCACGCGAATGGTGCGTCCCCCGGGCGACCCGCGGAGATACTCGTCGCAGGCTTTCTCGACCCCCTGCTGCCCGACACGGTCGGGTTGGTAGTAATAGAACTTCTCGATTTCGTCGTCGTCAGATTCGTCGGTTTTGGCGACGTAGCCCAGTAGATGAGCGGCCAGCGAGCCCTGTGGGTATTGGCGAACGGGCATGACAATCAGATCTGCGCCGGGCACGGTGCTGGCGCGCTCTTCGAAAGCGGCGACCTGCTCCGGCCGAAGATCCCGCCACACGGGGAGCGGAAGCGGGCCGCGCGTTTCGTAGTGAGTGAGCACGTCCTTGTCGGTAATCGTCAGGGGCATTCCCAGCGCCGTGCTCATCGCGCCAAGACTGGCCTGCGCGACGCGTAGTACACTCGTTCGTTTGGAGACGCGCCCGAGTTGATCGAGATAGATGGCGACATCGTAGCTCGGCCGATTGTTGGCGAGGATGACGCCATTGCGATCGACGATTTCGCCACGGGCAGCGGGGACACGAATGCGGCGCAACGATTGGTTCTCCTGTTTGTTGTCGTAGTCTCCGCCATGCGCCACTTGCACGTGCCACAGAGCGGCAAGGAGCACGAAGAACCCGGCGGCAACGATCATCCCGACCGCTCGCAGCCGTGGGTTATGCTCGCGGAATGGGGCGCTGATGATCATTCAAACCCCCAGGCCAAACGGGCATAGTCTGCGACGAAAAATAGCACGACCGTGAGGGCGCCGCTGAGGGATGCGACGAGGAACATCTTGATGATGTTGCCAAATGAGAGCCCGATGACGAAGAAGACGAGGACGGAGGCGACCAGGGAAGTCGACGCGCCAGCGCTCCATTGCACCCAGGGCAAATCCCGGTCGAGGGCCTCCCGCAAGCTGGTAATCACAAGCGTGGTGATGCCATACGCCAGCGCGGAGATTCCAAAGGGCGCGGCGGACAGGGAGTCCTGCGCCAGACCGGCGGCCAGCGCCAGCATCAGGGCGCGCCGCCGGTGCATGGTCAGCGCCGCGTATACGACAAGAGCTGGCAGAAATTCCACGCGGACGCCACCGATCCAGGTGAGCGTTGGCATGTGCGCCTGCAGTGCGACAGCGATGAGAATTCCGGCGATGGCGATGAGGGTGTTCATTCCGTTCGGGTAATGACAATGACTTCTTCCAATCGGTGAAAATCGACCGCGGGCGCGATGTCCACGTCCTGATACATGCCGGTCTGGCGGTTGATGCGGGCATGCGTGGTAGTGCCGATGAGAATGCCCTTCGGGAAAACGCCACCGAGACCCGAAGTGATGACGCTTTCACCGGGGGCAACCTTCGCGTCGCGGTTCACATACGTCATCATCAGGTGCGGTGAGATGCTGAAGGCTGTCTCGGTGCCCGACACGACACCCGGCTCACGCGTGTCCTGCAACAACGCCGCGGCCTTGCAGTTCTGATCGGTAATCAACAGGACGCGCGCCTGACTGCTGCTGACGGAAACGGTTTTACCGATCAGGCCGTCCGCATCGAGCACCGCCATGTTGTCAGTGATACCGTCGTTGCTGCCGCGGTCAATCTGGAGGCTTCGCCACCAATTCGACGCGTCGCGCCCGATCACGCGAGCCGTCACGGTGCGGAAGGGGGTATGTTCCTTGACGTTCAGGAGCTGGCTCAGGCGGAGGTTTTCGCGGCCCGTCTCGCCGAGAGCGCGAACCTCCTGTCGGAGCGCATCATTTTCCTGGCGCAACTGCTTGTTTTCCCGGGCGAGTTGACGGCGGGATTGGACGAATGGGAAATAATCTCCCAGTTCCACGAACGGCGTGCACAGTTGTACGAAAATCATACGCAACTTCGTCGAGAACCTGGTCGGTTGGCCGAGAAACACAATCCAGCCCACGACCAGCAATCCGACGATCACCCAATTTCTACGGTTCAAACAAAACCTTGTGTTCGATTGGCTTTGGCCAGTTACCGGCCGTCTGCAAACCAATCCGTTTGGTGGATGGAGGAGGGGAGGCTTACGCTAGGATGAGTTCTTGGCGAGTTTCTCAAGATAGCCGAGTTCCTGGAGCACGACGCCGGTCCCCATCGCCACCGCGCTGAGCGGATCGTCGGCGATGTGAACGGGCAACCCCGTTTCCTCGGCGAGCAGCTTGTCGATGCCCCGAATCAGCGCCCCGCCGCCTGCCAGCATGATGCCGCGGTCGACGAGATCGGCTGCGAGTTCGGGAGGACAGCGCTCGAGCGTGACGCGGACGTTCTCGACGATGGTCGAGACCGGCTCCTGCAACGCTTCGCGCACTTCCTCGGAGGTAATCGTCAAGGTCTTCGGCAGGCCCGCGACAAGGTCGCGTCCTTTGACTTCCATGGTCAGCTCCTGTTCGAGCGGATACGCCGAACCGATCTTGATCTTGATATCCTCCGCCATGCGTTCGCCAATCATCAAATTGTAAGCGCGTTTCATATACTGGATGATCGCTTCATCCAGTTCATCTCCTGCCACACGCACGCTCCGGCTGAGCACGATACCGGCCAGGCTAATCAGGGCCACTTCGGTCGTGCCGCCGCCAATATCCACAATCATGTTGCCTGCCGGCTCTTGCACCGGCAGCCCAACGCCGATGGCGGCCGCCATCGGTTCCTCAATGAGGTAAACGTCTCGCGCCCCGGCATGGGTGGCGCTGTCTTTAACGGCCCGCTTTTCCACTTCGGTGATGCCGCTCGGAACCGCAACGATGACGCGCGGTTTGATGCCGTAGCGGCGGTTGTGCACCTTGCTGATGAAATAGCGGAGCATCGCCTCGGTCACTTCGAAATCGGCAATGACACCGTCCTTCATGGGGCGAATGGCCTGGATGTTGCCCGGCGTGCGACCCAACATCCGTTTCGCCTCTTCTCCTACCGCCAAGACGTGGCTCGTCCCCGTTTGGATGGCGACCACGCTCGGTTCTCGCAAAACAATGCCGCGATCACGCACGTACACCAGCGTGTTCGCGGTTCCCAAATCGATCCCAATATCGGTCGAGAAATAGTTTAGAAAGTTACCAAACATCAAAATCCACCACGTACTCCGTGGCTGCTAATATTCCCCGTGCGTCCTCCCAAACGCCCTGCACAAAATGGACACCATCCGCCAACCCACTTCCGCGGCGACCGCAGTCGCAGCCCGAAGTGATTCGAGTCGCGCCACTTTTACAATCTTGCGCCCCTACCGTCAAGCAGCATTGTGCAAGGTTTTTTCTGCGGACAAATTCCTTCCCTATTTGCCCTGGATCGAATAGGCTCCGACTCCAAGAGAAGCGCATGGTTCATAACGACTCGTGACTACCGTGCCGGCCTATATCAGCGTCACTACGCCTGTCACCCAGGCCATCGACCGGGTGAAGCTCCTGCTGTTTCGTCCGTTTGACCTCGGCAAATGGTTCACCGTCGGTTTCGGCGCCTGGTTGGCCACGCTGGGACGAGGAGGGGGCGGAGGCTTGAACTACAGCTCCCACCACGAACGGCGGTTCAACGACGTGGAGAGCTTCCGTCAGTGGACAAACCATGCCCGCGATTACGTGATGTCCAATCTGAATTGGATCCTTCCGCTGGCCATTGCGATTGCCCTTTTCGTGATCGCCCTCGTTGTGCTGCTTACATGGCTTCACAGCCGCGGCGAATTCATGTTTCTTCACTGCGTGGCGCTGAACAAGGCCGAGATCGACGTCCCGTGGAACCGCCATGCTGCCGGGGCCAACAGCCTGTTTTGCTTCCGAATCGTGGTCTGGCTCATCTCGCTTCTCCCGATCGTGCCGCTTCTGGCGTTTACCGGAATCACTGCGTTCCGTCTCGTCAACGAGGCGGGGGCAATCGCTGACATTCTTCTCGGCTTGATTCCGCTCGTTCTGATGTTTGTTGCCGTGTTCGTGTTCTTCTTCCTGATCCGAAAACTCACCATCGATTTCGTCGTGCCCATCATGTTCCTGCGCGGCACCAAATGCCTGGCCGCATGGTCGGAGTTCCTGGGATTGCTCTCGATGAACGTCGGTCATTTCATTGTCTATCTGTTGTTTCAGATCGTGCTGGCGATTGTGCTTGGCATGATCGTTCTCGCCGCGTTTCTCGTGACGTGCTGCATTGCCTGCTGCGTGGTGATGATTCCATACGTCGGCACCGTCTTGCTGCTACCGATCTTCACCTTCAAACGGTCCTATTCGCTGTACTACCTCGCCCAGTTCGGTCCGCAGTACGATGTGTTCACTTCCATGGCATCGCCGACGCCGCAAGCGCCGGTGGCGTAATTGATTGGCGCGACGTGCGCCGCGAGGCCTGTCCGACTTCCTATTGTAGATTCTTCGGACCGAACGCATGCGGCAGCAGCTCGCTCAACGGTGCATCGAGCCGGTCATTCGTGTCGCACACGCTAACGATCCGCGCCTCGGGGCCGAACTCATTGATCACCTGGCGGCACGCGCCGCACGGCGCGCTTACCTTCTCGGTCGGGGTGTAGATGATCACCGCTTGAATGTCCCGTTCGCCCGCGGCGGCCATCTGGAGGATGGCATTGCGCTCGGCGCAGATCGTCGAACCATAGGCGGCGTTCTCAACATTGCAGCCCGTGTAGACCTTTCCGGACTTCGCGAGGACTGCCGCGCCGACCGGGAACTCGCTGTAGGGACAGTAGGCGCGTTCGCTGGCTTGTCGGGCTTGCTCGATCAGCGTCTCGAGCGGAATACGGGTCGTTTCGTTGGGCATCGTCTTGTCCTCCGGTGCGGTCCGGCAATCGAGCCGACGTCCGCGACGTTGCGGCAAACCGGGGGATAATTCAAGCCGGGATTCGCCAGCTACGCATGTTGGAACGGGCGGCCCGCCGTTGGTCGCGACCTTGAAAATGCTCTCCAACCGCCAAAACGAAGCCAAACGAAGCCAACGCGTTTTTTCGAAATCGCGTGTAGGGTAACCCATTGTTGTAGCGTGTGATCTGCAAAACAATACCCGCCAAAAGCAATGGCTTCGTTTCGCAGAAATGGGGGGATTCACCCCATCTCTGGCGCCCTCCGCGGGGCGAAAACAGCACAGCCATGTCAAAGAACAGCGCTCGAGGTATATCCGATTGGGATGCCCATGTCAATCACAAGCCCGATACAGACGGGAATGGGCGCCAGCCCCGGAACAGGGACGAATCGGTCGTGCCTATTTCCCGATGCGGATTCTTCCATCAGGCAGCCGTCCAGACCTGCTTTCTGCCGCAGCGTTGCCCCGAGCCGACCCTCGAGCCAATCACCGCGGGAGTTTGGCTGCCAGTATGTTCACCTTCTCAATGGCCGGCGGCTTTGCGAGGAGTTCGGGTGCTTTCGCCATCAGGGCCGCGGCGACCTTGCCTGACAGGTGGGCCAGGCGTCCATTCTCATCGGGGAACGCGTCGAAGATCCCGAACGTTGACGGGCCCATGCGAATGCCGAACCACGCCGTCGTCGCCGGCTCCTGTTCGACCAGAGGAACTCCGCCCGTCAAAAACTGCTCGACCTCTGTTTCCTTGCCCGGCTTCGCTTCCAACCGCACGAATAACGCCACAGTGACCATGGTGTGCCTCCTGTAGTTGCCACGAAGCGGAATATACGACCTGAGCCGCCGTTGTCCAATCGACCTGGGCGGGGAGCCTCGCCTGAGCCAGGATCTCTGCGCTTGTGTTCACCGAAGGCATGGCCTTCAAGAAGCACGTATTTGCATTGATTCCGCCCGGCAACTGGCGCGGCAGGGCGTTCCGTGCAAGGTTGCGAGGATGGCGACCCGGAATCACGATGGCATGGGGCGTGGTACGACAGGCGCGAGCGTCACGGATGGCACGCCGCCAGTTGGAAAGCCAACGGCGAACGAATCGCCGGCGATACACGCCCCGGGTTATCACGGGGACAATCGATGGCTGTTGTTATGGGCCGGACTGATCGGCTTCGCCGGCGCGCTGACTACGGTCGTTTTTCACGAAGGCATGAGATTCGCCGAAAGCCTTGCGACGGGGCAGCCCGGCAGTCTGGTCGCCGCTGCGCACACGCTCGTTCCGTGGCGGCGGGCGTTGACTCCCGCGCTGGGCGGTCTCGCCGCCGGCGGATTACTGTGGTGGGCGCGGCAAATCGCGGGCGGCAAACGGCATTCGGAGTATCTGGAAGCCATTGCCGTGGGGGACGGCCGTCAGGACGTTGGCGGCAATCTTCTGCGCTGCGTCTCGTCACTCTGCACGATCGCGTCCGGCGGCTCCATCGGCCGCGAAGGAGCAATGGTGCAACTGTCTGCCGCAACCGGTTCCTGGATTGGCCAGATGGCGGGGTTCACCGAGGACGATCTCCGGCTGCTGCTGGCCTGCGGCGCGGCAGCGGGTTTCGCGTCGGCATACGACGCCCCGCTCTCTGCGGCGATCTTCATTGCCGAGATCCTCTATGGCACGCTTGCGATTCGTCGGCTGGGACCGCTGATGGTGGCATCCGTGATCGCCAACGCGACGGTGCGCCAGGTTCTGGGTTACCGGCCGGTGTACGAAGTTCCCGCCCTGCACATCGGGTCGTTGTGGGAACTCCCGCTGTTCCTGATGATGGGAGTACTGTTGGGACTCCTGGCGCCCGTGTTCATGGGCCTGCTAGATGGAACGCGCCGGTTCGTCAAACGCCTGTCGCTGGCGCTGCCATTGAAGCTGGCGCTCGGCGGCCTGGTGGTCGGCTTGATCTCGGTCTGGCGGCCCGAGGTATGGGGCAATGGTTACAGCGTCGTCAACAACGTGCTGCAGACGCCCTGGCCGGTGTGGCTGGTGATCGCGGTGCTCGTTGCAAAAAGCTTCGCCACCGCGGCCACCACCGGCACCGGCGCCGTCGGCGGCGTGTTCACGCCAACGATCTTCGTCGGGGCGATGCTCGGCCTGCTCGCGGGCGCTGGCGTGCACGCCATGTGGCTGGGATCGTCCCAGCCACAGGTGTATGCGGTGATTGGCATGGGCGCATTCCTGGCCGCGACCACCCACGCGCCGCTGATGTCCTTTTTGATCGTGTTCGAGATGACGCTCGAATACCAGTTGGTGCCCGCGCTGATGCTGGCCTGCCTGGCGGCGTATCACGTCTCTCGCGCTGTCCGTCCGCAATCGATTTATCACGAGGTGTTGCATCACGGTACGGCCATTGAGGAGGATCACGACGGCCCGGTGACGCCGGGCTCGTCGTCCCCCGCGACATCATCTGGCAGGACAGGCTAGAAGAGGGGTTTCGGTTGAGTCGCGGGAGATCGGTTCATGCGCTGCGCATGGTGCAGTTCGCCCTTTGCCGGCGCGATTTTTCTTGAAACCAGCGTGCTTATGAGGTCGTCTCTACGAGTGAACGCGAAAGATGGCAACGTGGCTCGGTCGGTAGCGCAGACTATGGACAGGAGCGCGGCGAGGTTGGTCGGACCAATGTGCATTCTGCTTCTCCTCGTCCACGTTGTCCTGCTTGCCAGCGGCTGCGCCGACATGAATTCCGACGACCGCGCCGTGTTCTACCACGGCTGGCTCGATCCGCAGCATGCCGACCCGCTCATCAAATGACGGTGGACGGCCGTCGCGGGCGATTCTCGGACCAGCTTGGCCGTCTCTAGAAAAACGCCGGTAGCGGGGCGGGTCCGAGAGACTTGATGGTGCCCTTGAACAGGGCCGCGGGCTGACCGCTGGGAGTCACGTGTGGGTCGGTCCAGACACCTTGCAGGGTCGCGCTCAACGTCGTCTTGCTGCCGCCCGTGTTCAATTTGCCGATCATCTGCATGGCGCCGTTGAGCACGGGTGTGGGCGGCGGCAGGTTGGTCACCGCGGTGCTGGCCAGTCCTTCGCCGTAGGCCACCATCGAGGCGTTGAACGTGCCCGCGACCAATTTCGCCGAGACGGAGCTGCCGAGGATGACATTCGCAGCGAGGGTCGTGTTGGTGTTCTCTTCCGCCAGGAGCAGGAAACCGTCCGTCTGATCGTACACGAGGACGAGCGCATTGTTGGCGCTGGTCAATAGATCGGCGCTGCTGATTTTGAGCTTGCCCGCGTCCTCGCTGATCGTCCCCGTGACCGCCACATGGAACGTGTTGGTTTGCGCGTGGAGACTCAGGGCGCTCCACATGATCGCCACGACCGTCATCCAGCCGAGCCGTTTCATGCGCCGAATCCTAGCGGGCGACCTCCTCGTTGCAAGCCAAAACCGGGGGAGAGGGCACGTATCAGTCACGCCGTTGGCTGCTAGGAGTTCTTCCGATGGCATGTTCGGTCGCTCGCCCAATAGCCATGCCCACGTTGCTCGCGGTAGAGTGGGGTGGTTGAAACGAGAACGAAACCGCAAGGGAGGTTCGCCATGACAACGAAACAGTTAACGGAACACGCCGTAGGACGGTCGAAGAGTCTGGCTGTTTTTGCGGGGGATATGATCGAACCATACGATACGCTGATCCGTCGTGCCCAGGAGCGCATTCACGAAATCAAGGACACATACCAGGGGCAGACCATGTCGTTCGAGTACCTCGACGAGGTCGTGACAGGCAGGTTCATCGATGCCGTCGAAGGAGATTACCCGGGGACATACATGATCGTGTTGCGAGTCCCCTCGTCACGCCTGTTCATTGGCCCATGCTTCGTTCACATGAACGACGAGCGTTTCGGCGGCATTATCGTCAGCGACGATCAGGGGCTTGCCGGTATCACCGTCAAGGCGCTCCCGGAAAGACGGTTTCTCGCGATACCGCTCGACGCCGATCTCGCGTGCTTCGCCTGAGCGAGCGCAGACTTGCGGCGGCTGGTTCACCAGGACCAGCGTCGCGCGGTGGGAGCGTTATCCGTTGAAATCGCGCCGTGCTATGCTATTTTCCCGTCAATTCGGGTGCGTCACCACAACTGATAGGAGGCGCTTCGCGCGGCGTGATTATGAACAAACTGTACCGTTTGTGGGTGAGTCTCGTTTCCAAATTCCAATCTCCGTTTCTGCTTATCATCCGCCTGTACTGGGGCTGGCAGTTCTTCCTGACGGGCAAGGGCAAGTTGACGCATCTGGACAAGGTCGCCGGCTACTTCGCGACGCTGCATATCCCGATGCCCAAATTCAACGCGGCGCTCGCTGGCACCACCGAATGCGTGGGCGGGCTGCTGCTGCTGCTCGGGCTGGGTTCGCGGATTATCACCGTTCCATTGATTATCACGTTGACGGTGGCCTATCTCACGGCCGACGCCGACGCCGTGAAGAACATTTTCAGCAAGCCGGACGCATTCTTGTCCGCCGACGAGTTTCACTTCTTGTTCGCCTGCGCGATTGTGCTGCTGTTCGGGCCGGGCGTTTTTTCTCTGGATGCGATCATCGCCCGCGTCCGGGGCCAGAAAAAAGCGTAGCCCCGGGGGAGTTGCCCGTTCCCGTTTGCGTTTGCGGGATATTGTGCTATTATTGGCGTGGCGTGAGTCCAGACGATGGGAACGCGGCGGGCGTACCGCGGTCTCGTTAAATCCAAATCAGGTTTCCAATCGTAGTCATGGTTGCTGGTGGAACCTGGTGAGAATAAATGGAACCAAGCAAGCCGGCGTGCATCCAATGGATATGCTGGGAGCAACCAAACATGCGAGGGTTCGTTGCGCCGCCGTGAGGGGCTCTCGAGTTCCTGGATTCAGCGTCCGAAGCTTTCCCATCAGCGTTACTGGAATGCCGGTCTCGTTCGGCGTGACGAGATTGGTGGCCAAAAACAAACCAAACACCCAACCAGAGGAGAAGCAATGAAGAGGTCCACAAAAGCACTGGTCGCAGGCGCAGCATTCGCCGGTTTGATGACGGGCGCGGTTGCGCGGACGTATGCCAGCCAGCAGCCCACGACAACCACGAGAGGCACGAGCCTGACGAGCTGGGGGCAGTTGGATGACAGCGGCGACAAGGGCAAGCACGACTGCAAGGGGCAGAACTCTTGTAAAGGGCAGGGCGGCTGCAAGAGCGGCGACAACGGCTGCAAGGGCCAGAACTCCTGCAAGGGCAAGGGCGGCTGCAACACGAACAAGTCGAGCTAGTTGGTCGACGCCACGTGTGATTGCGGTGGGGGCGGCGCGAGCCGCCCCCGTCCCACTATGCCTGCCAACCCGTTCAACGCGTTCACCGATTATGGAATCGGCATCGGCCTGCGCGTGCCCCATTACCAGCATATCCTGACCCGCAAGCCCGTTGTCGATTGGTTCGAGATCATCTCGGAAAACTTCATGGTCGATGGCGGCCGTCCGCTCCAGGTCCTTGACCAGATCCTCGAACAATACCGCGTGGTCCAGCACGGCGTCTCGATGTATTTCGGTTCCGCCGAGAAATTGAACCGTGAGCACCTCAGGAAGCTCAAGGCACTCGTTAAGCGCACAAAGACGCCCTGGCTCTCCGATCACTTGTGCTGGGGCAGCGTCGACGGCCGGTACACCCACGATCTACTGCCGATGCCGTACACGTTCGCGGCAGCCAAAGTCACGGCGGACAAAGTGCGCGCGGTCCGGGATTTCCTGGAGATTCCGGTCGCCGTCGAGAACGTCAGCAGCTACACCGAATTTCATCAGTCGGAAATGACCGAATGGGAATTCCTCAGCGAGGTTGTGGAGCGGGCGGATTGCGGAATTCTTCTGGACGTGAACAACATTTACGTTTCGTCGAAGAACCACAATTTCAATCCCTACGATTACGTCAACAACGTGCCGCACCATCGCGTCGCGCAATTTCACATCGCGGGCCATTCCAAGTTCCGGAAATACATTCTCGACACACACGATCATCCCGTGCTCGACCCGGTGTGGCAGTTGTACGCTCACGCCACGCGTCTGGTCGGCAAGACCGCCACGCTGTTGGAGTGGGACGACAGCATCCCATCGTTTGATGAGGTCCACCATGAAGCGCTCAAGGCCAACCAGCATATCGATCAATTCACGCAGCAGACCACGACCGCATAGGATCGATTCCGTCGGGCGCCTTCGCGAGCTCCAGGCGCTGATGGCGGGGGCGATCATGCGTCCGCTGGCTTCCGGCGATCGGATGGAGAAGTCGTCGGGCCGCACCGCGAACGCGATCATCAAACCGAACGACCGTCTCACGTCCTTCGAACGACTGGAAATCTACAATCGTCAGTACTGGTTTCGCGTCCTCGATTGTTTCTACGATGATTATCCCGGTTTGCGCGCCGTGATCGGCCAGCGGAAGTTCGATCGGCTCGCCCGAGCCTATCTCGCGAAATATCCTTCCGCGTCATTCTCCCTGCGCAACCTCGGGAGCCGGCTGGAGAAATTCCTCCGTCGCGAGCCGCAATGGATCGACCCGCATCGTCGTCTTGCGCTCGACATGGCGCGGATCGAATGGGCGCATATTGTGGCGTTCGATGAGGGCGCCCGGACGGTTGTCCACGTCGACGAGTTACTGGGACGGGATCCCGCGACGATTCGTCTCGGGTTGCAGCCGTATGTCACATTGCTCGACGTGGAATATCCGGTGGATGACCTGGTTTTGGCCGCGAAGCAGGGCGACGAACGTCTGCGCGGCGAAGCCAGCAACGCGGTAGAGATTCATAGCCGACACACAACGCGATTGAATGTCCGCGGCTTGAAACCCAAACAACAATACCTCGCGGTCCATCGCATGAACTGCTCCGTCTACTACAAATCGCTCACGCGCGAGCAGTACGAAGTGTTGCGAGCCATCGCTCGCGGTGCGACTCTGGAGCGGGCGTGTGCTGTCCTCTTGAGGCGCCGCGGGGCCGCCGCGACGACTGTCGCTGCCGAGGTCCAGAAATGGTTTCAGGCGTGGAGTTCCTTCGGTTGGTTTTGCCATCGATGAAAGACGAGCTGTCCCTGCCGGCTCTCGACGAGGCCGGCGCTTGTCCCGTGTGAGCGATTCCATTCCAGCACGCTCCTTGGTGCGAGGGTGTGAATTTGCTGGTTTTGTATTGCGATGACCGTGATCGGCACGTATGCTCTCGGCGGCTGGCGGAGCAGTTCAAGGAGGTCCCGCCTGCCTATTTTCGGGGAATCCCGTGGAAAGAGCAAACATGACCGATCAATTGGTTCATACAGAAAGCGACCGTCAGGCGAACGCGATGCCGTGGAAAGAAGTCGTTGCCAAGTACCAGGAGCCTTCGGTATGGCGCAGCACCTGGCAGATTGTGAACTCCGTGGTTCCCTACGCCGTCCTTTGGTACCTGATGTATCGCAGCCTGTCCGTGTCGTATTGGCTGACCGTGCCGCTGGCATTGCTGTCCGCCGGATTCCTCGTGCGGATCTTCATCATTTTTCACGATTGCGGGCACGGGTCATTTTTCAAATCGCGCAAAGCGAATGATTGTTGGGGGATCATTACGGGCGTACTGACGTTTACGCCGTACTACCTGTGGCGGTGGGAGCATGCGGTGCACCACGCCAGTTCGGGGGACCTGGACCGACGCGGCCGCGGCGACGTGTGGACATTGACGGTACAGGAGTATCTGGAGTCGTCACGCTGGAAGAGATTTGCGTATCGGCTGGCGCGCAACCCGGTCGTGTTGTTTGTGCTGGCGCCGATGTACCTGTTTCTCATTCACCAGCGTTTTCCCACCAATGGCACGGCAGCGCGCGAGCGTCGCTCGGTGCATTGGACAAACCTGGCCATATTCGGAGTGGCTGTGGCCATGAGCACGGTGTTTGGATGGAAGGCATACCTGATCATCCAATTCTCGCTCGTGGTGATGGCCGGCTCAGCGGGTGTCTGGCTGTTTTATGTGCAGCACCAGTTCGAAGGAGTCTATTGGGAGCGCGGGGAGGACTGGGATTACACGGCGGCGGCGCTCAAGGGCAGTTCGTTCTATAAGCTACCGAAAGTGCTGCAATGGTTCTCCGGCAACATCGGCTTTCATCACATTCATCACCTGAGCCCGCGGATTCCAAATTACAACCTCGAACGATGCCACAAGGCGGAGCCGCTGTTCAACACGGTACCGGCTGTCACGCTGACTTCCAGTCTCAAATCATTCACCTTTCGGCTCTGGGACGAGCAGCGGAGTCGTCTCGTCGGCTACGGATATCTGCGCACAATCCGCCTGCGCCAACGCGAGGAAGCGGGATCGTAAACGGTTGATGTTAGCAAGGTCGGCGTCGATCAGTGACGGGAAACTGGGGGCAATAGAAAACCGGCGGCTTGGGCGAACCCAAGCTGCTCTTTTCGTAACGGCTCTGGCCGGGCGTTCCCGCTACGCGGCCAACGATTCAGGGCAGATTGCTGTTGACGGCTGACAGCGTATTGTTGACGTGAGCGCCGAGCCCTTGGAGAACCAACACGGCGACCACCGCGATCAGCGCGAGAATCAGCGCATACTCAACAAGACTCTGGCCGGATTGTTTCCTGACGGTCCGTGTAATTTCAAGTAGTGCATGCCTCATAGTATTGCCTCACCTGGTGCCTTTCCTGTGGGGTCACCACCCGCGACCCGCGACGGCCTGCAACATAGACTATATGAGGCGTGCAGGTCAATCTGATAGTGCCGCTTGTGGATATCCCGGGGCGAGAGTTGTCGTGAAGGGTTGACAGTGCCTGACGGGCCGCGGTCGAAGTATCTTGGAAAGTGGTTGTTATGCCGGTAACCACATTTATGGTAACCTGATGGCCAACCGATGAGGATTACATCTCTTTGTTGGCGAGACACCGTGGATAGAGTGGCTGATCGAGGTTGTAGAATGCGAAGAGGCAGATACAGAATCAAGCAAGCCGTCGGGTGTTGTCTTGTCCTGCTATGTGGCGCGTGGAGTCTGTCGGCGCAAACGAATGCGCCCGGCCGGCCCGCGCAACCGACACACTTTCTGACCAGGATTGGCGAGTGCGAAAGTCGGATCGGCGGGGTTGAGGTTGTGGTGTCCGGCGTTGTCGAGCAGGGGAAAGCCACGATTCAGATTCAGTGCCGCCTGAACCACCTCGAGACGGCTTGTGAAGTGGCTCCGACGAATGCGCCGGGTGTCGTTCAGTTGATTGAGCGGATTTCGATGGACTTGAAGAGCGGAAAGCAATCCGCGGGGCGGTATGAGAATGTCGAAGTCAGTGCGTTCGAGCTGCAAGGCAAAGACTTGGTCGAAGTCATGGTTCACCAGGGTGATTCCGCCTCCGGGGAAGAGGGCTGCCGGTTGTGGCTGGATCAGTATAACGCGCTCAGTTTATCGCGGCTGATTGCGTCGGGGAAAGCCGTGGCGGATTGGCTGGGACCCCGGCTGGCGGCGCTTGAATAGAGGTGCGCCGCGCAGGAATCCGGGTGATACGGTGTCGCCGAAGTGACGCAGGTTTCGACGTGGGTTGGCGACGCTGGGCACGAACAACGAGTCGCGAGTCATGGTAACGAGATTACTTGTTTTTGTTGGAGAGTATTTGTGGTGCCAATCCATAAACCATTGGTGAGAACGCTGAGGATCATCAAGCCATTGGTATCGTCGCGAAATGCCCAGGCCTTTACGTTCGTATAGGAATTTCCGAATAGACCATTCGCTCCGCTCGCTGCGCCGATGAAGTCGTTGGTGCGTATCTGCAGATGGTCGGTGGCATTGGTCGAGTACCCAAAGGCAGTATCAGAGTTGTTCGCACAGTTGGTTGACATCCCACGCGTGAAGCCGATGACGAAGAAGTCCTCATTACTGGCCAGAGCAATACCCGATGCGTGCGGCAGTCCATTCGTGGAAGACCAAGCCTGTAACCCGATCCAGTCGCTATTCTGGACCGTACTCGTCGGGCCAGAGGAAGTGTAACCACCGGATTTCAGAATAAACATCGGCGCGTTAGTATTATTGCCGAAGTACCAATAATGCGTAGACGCGCTTTGATTGTCGAATTGATCGACGATGATGTTTGCGGCCTCACTGGCGCTGCTATAACCGCCGGCTCCTGTCCAAGGGAATCCCATACCCCACATGATGGAGCGGTGCGGCGGAGCGCTGTCATAGGACCACCCCGGCTTCCCGAGGGACCACGTGACCTCGTACGCGACCGTGGGATACGTATTGGGCCCGATCTTAAACTCTTTTGCTTGGGGCGTGGACACGGCATCCGACTTGAAGATGAATGAGTGAGCCGCATCCATCGAGAACACGATCGCTTGGCCGGTAAGATTTGAGGTTGGTGCCACATACAAATCCCCTCCTGCACTGTTTGCGGTTAGCGTTCCGCTGCCGCTGCCTGTATCCGTCGCGGTATGGGCATAGGTGAGGGACGTCACGCCGTTGCTGGCCCAGAGTGTGCCGTAGTTCGGAGCGGAGATGGACAGTGACGCGATGGTCAGGCCGTTGGACCAAACGTTCATGGTGAGGACGTTGGTGGTGCCGCCGGGGAGAGGCACGCCGTTGTTGATGAAGTTGAGCGGCTGGAATGTGAGGCCCGAGCCGGGCGCGTTGGAGAAGGTGATCGCGGCGGTGACGCCATTGCTGACGGGCAACAGAATTTGGATCGGGGCGAACGTTCCAGCGGGGGGCGGATTTGAGAGGATGATGACCTGATTGCCCGTGATGAGGTTGGTCCATTGCCTGCCCTCGGCGCCAGCGAGATCGACGATTTGCGTCCGCACACCGAGTCCGCCATGGAACGCGAGTTGGGCCCAGAAATTCGTCGCTTGCGGCGGAATCAGAAACACGTTGCTGCCGGCGAACGTCTGATTGTCGACGAGATCGACACCGGGAAAGATCGTCGCGGTGCCGGTGTTGCCCGATTGCGACGTGGTCACGCTGCCGTGGTTGACGGCGATGTAGACATTGCCGGTGAGAGCGCCCTGGACGCTGGATACGGAATTAGTTCCGCCGACCGCGCTACCGGCGGGGAAGGTGATCGTGGCGGTGTTTCCGTCGACGGCCACATCACCGCTGCCGCTCTCGCCGCCGTTGAGGATGCTGGAGATGAACCCATTCGTGCTGGCGGGCTGGAGAGCGGTCGACGCGAGACCGTTGGCGGTGTTTGCCGTCGAGTTGGCAGTAGCGGCGAGGTTGCTGGCGGCGAGAAACTCGGTTTCCGTTGCCAGGCCGTTTGTCACAATGATCGTCACGAATCCGGCATTGGCGAAGAAATTCGAGACCGCAAGCAGGGACGTTTGCGTTATCAGGCCGTTGGTCATGCCGGGGATGTTCAATGCATTTGCGATGCAATTCGTATCGACCGCGACGATATTGGTGTTTCCGCCAATCGACAGGATCTGGACGCAATTGGATGGGAGGAGCGCAAGGCTCGTGTTGCCGCCCGAGGCGGTGAGGCCGGACAGCGTGACCATGCGACCGCCGCCGGGAAGACTGCTGACCGACAACGTCGCCCCGGGGAAGACGAGCAGATCGCCGTTGGTTGTCGTCGAGCCGTTGCCGATGCCGACGGGGTACAGGTTTGCTGCGGCGAGATCGTGCGACAAGTTCAGGATGACAAGTCCAACCGCAAACAGAGAACGGAGAACTGGAAATCGGGTCATAGAATCACCTTTTGGTAGTGGAGCGTCACCGTGACGTCAGAGGCCTGACTGCCGCTAACGAGCTTGACGGCGACGGTTGTGTTGGCGTTGACGATGAGGCCGGAGCCGCTGACGGCGATCAGGCCGGAGTAGTTGCTGGCCGAATCAAGTGAAAAGACCTGACCTTGCAGCGCGCCGCCGATGAGAATCTGGACGGTGAGCGGGCCGCCGCTGGGCGCATCACCATCGGCGCGAATCTCGACGTAATCCAGAACGTGCTGGATGGGGAACTGGTGGCGAACCCAGATGATGCAGAGACCAGCGAGGATCAGCAGGACGTGCGTAGCCAGTTGATCGATCGTCTCGGTGCCGCGCAGAACGTTATCGGCCGCGTGCGCCAGCGAGCCGAGGATCAGCGCGACCGCCCCGCGAACGGAATGCGTGTCGAGCGTGTTGGCAACGGCCAGCGCGTCATCGGGGAGTTCGGGATTGGCCTGGGCGAATTCTTCAAACTTCTTTCGTCCGAACAAAATCGCGACCTTCGTCATCCAATTCATTTTTTCTTCTCCGTTGTTCACAACGGGGCGGGAGAGTAATGAAAAACCAAAAAAGTCGTGAGTGGACTTTGGAAGGTTTGTGAGCTTTGGAAGCTTTTCTTTCAGAACGTTATAAACAGGCCATAACCGGTAGGGGAAATCTGCGGGAGAATCGTAAATCGGTTGGACGAGTATCCCGATTACATACGGACATTACGCTGTACGATCGCGGTAAAATCGGCGAGACTGGGGGACATGAACCTGCGACAAGCCCGCGCCCGGGGACGGCTGGGGGAGTTCATCCGCCAGCGCGAGCGCACCCATCCGCACACCCGCAAACGCCGTTTCAACGCCGTCCTGAAACTGATGGCGCTGAACAAGCGGAAGGGGAAACGGGGAACGGAGCGGGAGGGGTAGGGGGATACGTCATGTGGGAAATGCCGGTTGAAGCGTCAGCACGCCCTTGAAATTGTCGGCAAATCCTTGGTATTGTCCCGCCACCGTCAACATGCTCAACGATCAGTCATGCTGGTGGCACAGCTTCAGGACGGCGAAGGGTGCGCATGTCTCCGTTAACCCAGCACACACTCACGCCATGATCGGCTGAACATCGAACCGAGGACCATTTTATGCCCACGGCCACTATCCTGTCACGAATAGGGAGATTCGAATTCTTCGCCATCCTTGCTCCAGGCTTGTGCCTTGTTACCGTGATGGTGATATTCGGTGCGGCGTATGCGTTAGGGCCAGATCAAAGCGCGACTGCCGCGATTACGACATTGAATCAAGAGGCCAGTAAGCAATGGCCTATGAGCATCACCATGCTGTTTTTCGCATACATGGTAGGCAACATCTTGCGCGCGATACCCGTGAGCATCCTCGACGAAATCTGTGGGCGAGCTTTCAAATGGACCGTTCGTGGTGGAGATGAATATGACCGTCTTGCATATCAAGAGGACTTTCCCTATGTGCCATTGCTAAAGAAGCAACTCACCCAACTCCAAGAGAACAGCGTGCTTGAGGGTGTGTCTCTCCCAGTGGGGCTCACAGCCCACACGACGTTCAATCTGTGGAAGCTAACACTCTGCGACCGGTCTCCGGCGACATTTGACTATACGCAGGAGCTGGAAGGCCGTGTCCGACTATTCTCTGGGATGATCTGGGCCGCCCTCATCAGCGGAGTATTTGGCGTCCTTGGTGCCGTCTTCAGCCGCGGAACCGGTATCTTCCATCCAAGCTGGTTTCTCGTCATGACTGTCGTGGCAGCCGTATCGTTCATCTTCGTTGCTGTGCTTGGCTGGCGGCTTAGACCCGTGAGGGCCGAAGAGGTTCGGGTTGTGTTTCTTGGAATACTACATCTGCGACTAAAATTGGCTTACGATTTGTCTCAGAAGGAAATCTGAGAAATAGTATTCCGTGCCTGATGACTTTCAACAGAATGGTTTCCGAGGCATAGCTTGAAGTACAATGTGACAGTTGGCGCCATCGCGGGACAGTCGCGGGTGGGCGGTGGTCGCACACGAATATAACTTCCGCCTTGGGGTAACGTGCCGTCGACGCCGGCCATGAACCGGCGGATAGGGCAAGAGCGCGCGCAAACTAAACGTCTTAGCGCGCGTTGCGGCGGCGCTTCAACGGAAGCAAAGCAGCCAAACTCACGGTAATGAGCAGGCCGGCGGAGGGTTCAGGGACCATTTCAGAAACCAGGGCCTCCGGAGAGGAAAGCCCTGAGGCAAAGAGCGTGCCGCTGCTGCTCAATACACCACCTGACAAGCTGAACTTCTCGATGGTGCCGTTGCCGTTGTTGGCGACATAGAGGTCGCCGGCACTGTCGAACGCCAGACCGCAGGGCTGCGCCAGGCCCGAATCCGCGAAGACCTTGCCGATACCGCTGACGCCAAATATCTCGATCGTGTTGTTGGCCTGGTTGGCGACATAGAGATTGCCGGCGCTGTCGAACGCCAGGCCACAGGGCCAGTTGAGTCCCGCGCTGGCGAAGACCCTTCCCACGCCGTTGGTGCCAAACTCCTCGATGGCGCCGCTATTCCTATCGTCGGCGGCGTACAGATTGCCCGCGCTGTCGAACGCCAGACCCTTCAGATTATCGAAGTCCCCCAACGTGGCAAAGACCGTGCCGGTACCGCCGCCCGAATTGAACTTCCAGATAGCCCCTCCACCAGCTGCATAAAGGTCCCCAGCGCTGTCGAAGGCCAGCCCAAATGGATTGAGCTTTCCCTGGCCCAGCGTGGTCGTTATTGTGCCGGACGAATTGAACTTGGTGATCGAGCATCCGCTGGCTGCGTAAAGATTGCCAAGCTGGTCCAGGGCGAGGCCGTCGATATCCGTCAGCAATCCGGCATAGAAGGCTCTGCCGGTTCCGGATGAGTCAAACTCCGTAATACTTGGTTGGAAACCGGTAGACACAAACAGGTTGTCACCGCAAGCGGCTCCCGGGTGGGTAAGCAGCAGCAGGCTGATCCATGGTGAGATGACACCGCCGGAAAAACGCGCTTTCGTTCCCGAGCCGATCACAGAAATGCACCACCGGATGTTCATAGGCCGCTCCTAACCGGTTGTACAGACGGGGTGACTGAAGATATGGTACGCAGTAGCGGCCTGATATACAAGCCAGAAATGGCGTGGTTTGGCGGGCCGCGTTCAGCGCCCACGGCTACAGCAATGCCCGCGGCTATAGCGAACCGCAGTCAGCGCGCGTTGCGGCGGCGCTTCAGCGGAAGCACGGCAGCCAAACTCACCGTGATGAGCAGGCCGGGCGAGGGCTCGGGAATGTTTTCAAACGCCAAAGCCGCCGGATCATAGAGCCCCGAACTGACGAAGACCGTCCCGACACCGCTTGGGTTGAACTCCTCGATGTTGTTACTGAGCTGGTTGGCGACGTAGAGATTGCCGGCGCGGTCGAGAGCAAGACCCCAGGGCCAGGCGACCCCCGAGCTGGCGAAGACCGTGCCGACCGCGTTCGTGTTGAACACCTCGATGGTGCTGTTGCCGTAGTTGGCTACATAGAGATTGCCCGCGCTGTCGAAGGCCAGTCCCCGGGGCGAATTCAGACCGGTATTGGCAAAGACCCTGCCGACACCGTTCGTGCCAAACTCCTCAATGGTGTTGTTACCCTCGTTGGCGACGTAGAGATTGCCGGCTCGGTCGAACGCCAGACCATCCGGCCCATCCAGCCCGGACCAGGCAAACAGCGTGCCGTTGCCGGAGGAGTTGAACTTCCAGATGGCGTTGCCAAAGATGTCGGACACGAACAGGGTGCCGGCACTATCGAAAGTCAGTGCGAAGGGTTCAGACAGGCCGGTGGCGCTGAAAATCGAGGTCATGGTGCCGGACGAATTCAGTTTTTCGATACCGCCGGAGATTGTCGCGTAAAGATTGCCGGCCTGGTCGAAGGCGATGCCGTCCGCGGTGCCGGTCGTGGCAAACACCGTGCCCGTGGCGGACGGGCCGAACTCCACAACGCGGCCAGCGAGATCAGATACAAAGAGATTATCGGCGCGAGCGGCTCCCGGGTTGGTCAGTAGCAGGGAGCTTGTCGACAACAACACCAAAAAGACGGAAGCGATTGTTTTCATCCCTGAGCCAATCATACGGATGCACCACCGGGTATTCATAGACTGTGGTTACCGGTCATACAAACGGGATGACGGACGCTATTATCGTTAAAAGCCGCCTGACTTACAAGCCAAATAACATGCGACTGGGCGGGCCGCGGTCAGCGCCCGCGGCTACAGATCCAACGGCGCGCCGTCGACGCCGGCCATGAAATGGCGGATGCGTCGGGCCATGCGCCACGCGGTCTTGTAGGTCACGCCGAGTTGTTCCTGCAATTCGACCGCCGTCACGCCGTACTTGGACCTCGTGAACAGATAAATCGCGTAGAACCAAACCTGCAGCGGCGTGTGGCTGTCGGCGAACGGCGTGCGCGCCGTGGGATGCAGATGATGACCGCACCACGAGCACGAGTAGGCCCGCTCCGCCTGGAGTCGATACCATCGCGCGCCGCGTCGGCATTTCGGGCAGCGATAACCCTGCCCATAACGAATCGCAAAGATGTATTCGAGGCAGGTGTCATCGTCAGGGAACGCACGGAAGAATTGTCGAACGGTGACAAACCGATTCGCTTGCACGCGGGCAGGGTAGTCGCAAGGCGCACCGTACGGCAAGGCAGATACGGATCGGCGGGCGACGGGCGTCGACGAGGTCACGGCGCGCCGCGGAGTTGTCTCTTGATTCCATCGGCAGAACCGGCAAAACTGCGGCAGCAAAGGGGAACCGGATATGGCAGAGACAAGGAACAAGATTGAAGATTACAAACTGGTGATGGCCGATACGCCCGAGTCATTGGCGTCCGCCGTCAAGTCACAGCTCCAGCAGGGTTGGGAACTGTCGGGATCGCCGTTTCAAGGAACCGCTCCTGATGCCAAAGCTCAGCCGTTTTACCAGGCAATGACGAAACCGAAGAAGGGCAGGATCGATGCCCTGCTGGGCGACTGAACCAACCGGACGAACCCTCGCCGACTTCTCGCGCCGTCATAAATTGACATCCGCGGCGGCGGCGGTGTAGAGTCGGGCGGTAAGGCGAACCGGGTCCGCCACCGGTTTTTGAGATGATTCCGGCCGCGCAATGGGAAGCTCGGGGAGGGCAGGCATGGGCCGGCACGGAAGCAGGAGCGCACGGGGTACGAACGATCACGCAGACTCGGAGGCGACATTTGTGAGACTCTCAGCGAAATCGAGGAAAGCCAAGGCGCGCGCCATCGCGAAGCAGAATTTCACGCGATCGCGGACCGATGGCGAACATCTGTATCGCCAGGTCGCGCAAAGCATCGGCCAGCAGATCCGCTCGGGCAAACTCAAGCCCGGTGAGCGTCTCCCGTCGATGGATGACCTCGCGGAAGTCTACGGCGTCACCAAAATCACCGTCCGCCGCGCGCTGCTCGAACTCAAGTCCGAAGGCCTCCTCTACACGCGGCCCGCCCAGGGCACCTACGTCGCCGATGCGTTGCCGGCGGATCGCGTCCAGCGCAAGAGCCAGGTGCTGACCGTCGGCGTGGTCTCGCACGTGCTGCTTCCCGAGAACCCCGGGCCGTATCACTCGGAGATTCTCGCGAGCCTGCGCGTGGAAATCGGCAAACTCAAAGGCAATCTCGTCGTGTTGCCGCGGCCGGAAACGGGCGAGGGCGACATCTCCGAGCAGATGCGCCATTCCAATCTCGATGCCGTGGTCTATCTTGGCGCGTTCGACAGCGATTCGTTGCGCCGCATGGTCCGCAACGGTCCCCCCGCCGTGCTCGTGGATTTTCTCGTGCGCGGCCTTCACGTCGATTCCATTCTCGTCGACAACATCGGCGGCGGCGAAATCGCCATCGACCATCTGACCTCCCTCGGGCACAAACAGATCGCGGTCATCCTCGGCGATAGCGAAGGAAATGTGACCAAAGACCGTCTGATGGGCGTCCATTCTGCGCTGGATCGCGCCGGCATTCCGGCGGCGTCGGCGCGGATGATCCACGGCGATTTCACGGTCGACGCCGGCCTCAAAGCGATGAGCGAGTTGCTCAAGGCCGACCCGTTGCCGACCGCCGTGTTCTGCATGAACGACGAGATGGCCGTCGGCGCCCTCCAGGCCATCCAGCGCGAATCGTCGCTGGGAGTGCCCCGCGACATTTCTTTGATTGGGTTCGATGACATCGTTTGGGGCACCACGACCCACCCCCGTCTGACGACCGTCCGCGTCGATAAACGACTCATGGGCCGGCTGACGATGGAACGCGTCATGGCCGTGCTCGAAGACCGGTCCCACACCGTGACCACCACAACCATCGGTACCGAGCTCGTCATCCGCGAATCCACCGCGCCGCCGACGGTCCGCACCCCGCCACCGGCGATTTGACGGCCTGTATCACACTGTTAGCGGAATTTTAGCGCAAATGTCGCTTTTATTTCGTTGACTTTCGGCCAGGAAAATTGGTAGGCTATTTCTTGCGTTAGATGCCTTTCTCAAGGCTTCAGCTTCCGACGCGATGAGGATTCCCCAACGCAGTACTCCTCTATCCACGGCTCGTTCTCGCGACGACAGCCGGAATTGACTCGACGTGAAGCGAGAGATTGCCTAGACGTTATCCGCTCACCCGCGACGGCGACGCACGAACTTCACCAGAACTCGGAGGCTCACTGCTCATGAGCGTGTGTAGGCGATCGAACGTTGTCGCGGTAGTCTGTTCCGTGGATCGCGCGAGCGGACCGTACGCATCCTTATGGGCCGGCGAAGCAGCCAGAAACCCGGAGGTTATTCATGCTCTCTGATCCGCAGTCCGCGCAATACGCGCTTCTCGCGATGTATGCCGAAGACATGTACGAGGCGTTACCCGCCAACGGCAAAGGCAATCTCTCCCCGCCAGTCGATCCGCGCGTGCTGGCCGATTGGAATGTGGTCGGGTTCATCATCGGCGACGATGCGTTGCTCGACCTGCAAAATGCCGGCCTGGGCCAGCCGTTGTTTTACGGATTCCTTGCGAACAGCAAAAGCAACGGCAACCAGTTCGTCGCCGTGATTCGCGGGACGGACAACCCGATCGAGTGGATGGAGGACGTCGAATTTCTGCCGGTCGACGCGGGTGGACCGGTTCCCGGCAAAGTGGAGAACGGATTCTACTCCATTTATCTGAGCATGAAATACGTTCCGGTCGGCGGGACCGCGCAGCCCCTCATTGCGGGGATCGCCGGCGTCGTGGGGACAAACCCGATAACCGTCGTGGGCCACAGTCTGGGGAGCGCATTGGCGACCTACCTGACTCTCGATCTGGCGGTGAAGTGGCAGCCGCCACTGAATGTGTCGGCGTGCCTGATCGCGTCACCGCACGCGGGCGACTCGCAGTACGCAAACTTCTTTGACAGCAAGGTGGCCAGTTACAAGGTCTACAACTACAGCCTCGATATCGTTCCCAGGGTCCCGCTGCTGTTCGAGTACACCGCTCTGCCGAAGGCGACAGAAATCACGCCCCAGATCGCGCAGGCCAGCATTCGCCACACGCTCGGATGCAATCATCATGCCGCCTGCTACGCGGCGATGCTCGATTACAGCGCCGCGGATTGGACAACCATTCCGGGCATTACCGGCCCCACCGGCTGCCTGGTGGGCAAGTCGCCGGGCGCATAAGTGCCGAGCGCAATCCGGCGCCGGAGTTATTCCACCGTCACGCTCTTGGCGAGGTTGCGGGGCTTGTCCACGTCGCAACCGCGCAGCACGGCGATGTGATACGCCAGCAGTTGCAGCGGGAGCACCGTCAGCAACGGCTGCAGGCATTCCAACGTGTCGGGAATGTAGATCACGTCGTCGGCTTTCGTCGCGATCTCCGTGTCGCCTTCCGTCGCGACCACGATCACCGGCCCCTTGCGCGCTTTGACCTCCTCGATGTTGGCCATGACCTTCTCGTACACGGGTCCCTTCGGGCAGAGGAACACCGACGGCGTGCGCGGATCGATCAGCGCGATCGGGCCGTGTTTCATCTCGGCGGCGGGATAACCTTCCGCGTGGATGTAGGAGATCTCCTTCAGCTTCAGCGCGCCTTCCAGGGCGACGGGGAAGTTGAATTGGCGCGCGAGAAACAGGAAACTGTTCGACTCGCAGTATTTCTTCGCGATGGCGGCAATCGCGTCGCCCTGTTTGAGCGCGCGCTCCATCTTGTCGGGAATTTCTTCGAGCGCCCGCAGGATTTCCTCGCCCCGCGTCGACGCCAGATGCCGCATCCGGCCCATCAACAGCGCCAGCAGCGTCATAATCGTGACCTGCGACGTGAACGTCTTCGTCGCCGCCACGCCGATCTCGGGCCCGGCGTGCATGTACGTCCCGCCATCGACCTCGCGGGCAATGGTCGAGCCGACGACATTGACGATGCCGAGCGTCTTGTGGCCTTTGCGCTTCGATTCGCGCACCGCCGCCAGCGTGTCGATCGTTTCGCCCGACTGGCTGATGGCGAACACGAGCGTGTGCTTTTCCACCGGCGCGTTGCGGTAACGGAATTCGCTGGCGTAATCGACCTCGGTCGGGATCCGCGCGAGATCTTCCATGAGAAATTCGCCGACCAGCCCGGCGTGCAGCGCGGTGCCGCAGGCGATGTAGATGATCCGGTCCACGGCCCGCAGGTCCGCGGGCGAGAGATTCAGTCCGCCGAGCCGCGCGGTGGATTCCTCGTGGCTGATGCGGCCGCGGATGGCGTTGCGGACGGCATTGGGCTGCTCGAAAATTTCCTTGAGCATGTAATGCGGGAATTTGCCGCGCTCGACCTCGTCCGCGGCGAATTCGACCTCGCGGATTTGCGGACTCACCGTCGCGGCCTCGATGGTCGACACCTGGAAATCGTCGCGGGCCAGCGTGACGATCTCGAAATCGTTCAGGTACACGACGCGTCGGGTATGGGCGATGATCGCGCTGACGTCGCTGGCGAGGAAGTTCTCATCGCGTCCGACGCCGAGGAGCAGGGGACTGCCGCGTCGCGCGCCGACGATCACGTTGGGATGATCGGCGTGAATCACCGCGATGCCGTACGTGCCGACCACATCCTTGAGCGCGCGGCGCACCGCCTCGGTCAATGTCGTGCCATCCGCGCCGGGATGTTCGGCCTGGACCGCCTCGTAATGGTCGCCGACCAGATGCGCGAGCACTTCCGTATCGGTCTGCGAGGCGAACGTGTGGCCCTTGGCGAGGAGACGTTCCTTGAGAAGCTGATGGTTCTCGATCACGCCATTGTGGACGAGGGCGATCTTGCCGGATTGATCGAGATGCGGATGGGCGTTCGCGTCGGTCGGCGCCCCATGCGTGGCCCAGCGGGTGTGACCGATGCCAACGTCGCCCTTGGCGGGTTTCTTGGCGACGAGCGCGGCGAGGTCGTTGATGCGCCCCGTCTTCTTGCGGAGGTCGAACCCCTTGTTATTGACAATGCAAACGCCGGCGGAATCGTAACCACGGTATTCGAGACGGCGGAGACCTTCGAGGATGACGTTTTGGGCAGGTTTCTTCCCGATGTAGCCAATGATGCCACACATGCGAACACGATCCTTGTCTGAAGTCGCGCAAGGATGATTCAACCGCCCGAAACATCCGGGCCTCGGCGGCGATGGCGAATCACGACTGCGTGGACTTCGAATGCAGTTTTTTTATATACCGCCGATGGAAACTACCTTACTCCAAACCTGCGAAATGTCAATGATATGCGAGCGGATGTGCTTCCCTGCCAACGAATAGCACTTCTGACTGGACTATTAATTGCTGTGGTAATATAACACAGGGAGAAGTACATGCAGCTTTGACGTCCCATGGTCGCAGGTCATCTCAGACCTGCATGGCTTCAAGGAGAAGAACTGACCATGAGGACAATTGGTCCGATTATAGCCGTACTACTATTCGCGGCGGGTCTGTCCTGTGGAGCCAGTGGGCAGACTTTGCAGACCATCCACCAGTTCACTGGCGCGGATGGGCGGAATCCCCAAGCGGGCTTGATTCAAGCCAGCGACGGAGGTTTGTATGGAACGACCTACGGTGGCGGAGCCAACGGTGGTGGTTGTGTGTTTCGGATTCGTCCGAACGGGGACTTCGCGGTCATCAACTCGTTTGGGGGATTTAACAGTGGTCTCTGGCCGAGCGCCGGACTGATGCAGGGTAGCGATGGCAACTTCTACGGGACAACCAGTTTCGGTGGAGTGAATTATGAGGGCAATGTCTTCCGCGTCAGTCCCGGCGGAGTCTTCAGCAATCTCTACACATTTGGAAACAACGGCCCGAACCAACCCGTAGCCGGACTGGTTCAGGGCAGTGATGGCAATCTCTACGGAACGACCAGCGGCGCAGGGTTCGGGGGATCTGTCTTCCGGATCAGTCCGAGCGGCACCTTCACCAATCTGCATACATTCTCGGACCTCGGCGGCAGCGGCTACGATCCAGTCGCCGGGCTTGTACAAGGCGCTGATGGGAATTTTTACGGCACGACCGCGCATGGCGGGTGGGCTTATGGCACGGTTTTCCGGATAAGCCCGAGTGGTGATTTTACGAATCTGTATTCGTTCACCTACAGGGACGGGGCCACTCCATATGCAGGGCTTGTGCAGGGAAGCGACGGCAGTTTCTATGGCACAACCGCGGGCGGTACCTGTACCAATTGCCCGGAACAATGCGGCACCGTGTTCCGGATCAGTCCGAGCGGCACCTTGACGAACCTCTACTCATTCGCCGGCCCCGACGGCTGCAGTCCACAAGCCGGACTCGTCTTGGGCAGCGACGGCTACTTTTATGGGACAACGATCAGTGGCGGCGCGAGCAATAACGGTACCGTGTTTCGTGTCAGTTCCGATGGTGCTTTGACGAATCTTTACTCGTTCACGGGGGGTGCCGACGGAAGCTGGCCGATGGCGGGGTTACTGCAAGGAAGCGACGGCAATTTCTATGGGACGACCTATTTCGGCGGACTCAATGGCAGTGGTACGGTGTTCAAGATTTCCGTCCCGCTCAACCCTCCTGCCAACCAGATTTCTTCTGTGCAGTCTGACTCGTCGGGGACCAATCTTGTCTTCGGCATCCCGTCCGTTGCTGGCGAGACGTATCAGTTGCAATTCACGAGCGATCTCGCCTCCGGCATCTGGACCGACGTCCCCGGCGTCTCTGTCACCAACAGCATCGGCGCGATGATGACCCTGACCAACTTTGGCGGCGCCGTTGGCCCGCAAGGCTTCTATCGGTTCGCCATCACGCCATGAGGTGGCGGCGGCGAGGTACGGCCGCAAGCGCCCAGATGTCCGATGTTTTATAGCCGCGAATCACATTCGCGGACGTTATATATGTATGGATTGCCACAGGGCCGCGAGAACGGTTCGCGGCGACAATTCTTGAACGTGACGAGCCTTTTCCGTCTCGACTTTGCGACCCGAAAAGGGTAGGTAAGTTGACGAGAAGCGCGTGCGGCTTGTGAGTCTCCGTGGTCGCAGGTCACCCCGATCTGCATGGCTTCCGAAGGGAGCATGGCCATGAACGTGGCAAAATGGTTTACGGTTGTCGTCCTGCTATCGGCAGCAGTGCTTGGCGGAGCCAGCGGGCAGACGCTGACGACGCTTTATTCATTTGACGGCGGCACCAATGGCGTAGGCCCCGATAGCGGGCTGGTGCAAGGCAGCGACGGGAGTTTCTATGGGACGACGAGTTCCGGCGGGACGAACACGGTTTGCGGAGACAAGGCCGGCTGCGGCACGGTTTTTAAGATCACCCCCCAAGGGACGCTGACCACGCTCTGGCAATTCGGCACCAGTCTCACCGACGGCCTAACCCCTTATGACGGTCTGGTGCAGGGCAACGATGGGGGGTTCTACGGTACGACCCTCGGAGGCGGGACAAACTACTCCGGCACGATATTCAAGATCACCCCCCAAGGGGCGCTGACCACACTGTGGCAGTTCGGCACCAGTCTCACCGACGGCGCGGAACCGCGATCTGGTTTGGTGCAGGGCACCGATGGCGACTTTTACGGCACGACCCAATACGGAGGCACCAACTACTCCGGCACGATATTCAAGATCAACCCTCAAGGGGCGCTGACCACGCTGTGGCAATTTAGCGGCAAAGACGGCTACAGTCCCTCCGCCAATCTGGTGCAGGGCCGCGACGGTAATTTCTACGGGACGACCTGGCAAGGCGGCACAAACAATGAGGGCACGGTGTTCAAGATTAGTTCCCAAGGTACGCTGACAGTACTGTGGCAATTTGGCAGCCGCCCCACCGACGGCTCATTACCCTATGCCGGGCTGGTGCAAGGCGCTGATGGTGATTTGTACGGCGCTACCGAGGACGGTGGAAGCCATGGCTGGGGCATGGTGTTCAAGATCACCTCCCAAGGGACGCTGACCACGTTGTGGCAACTTGGCGACAATTCCACCGATGGCCGTCAGCCCAATGGCCTGCTACAGGGCAGCGACGGCAACTTCTACGGCGCCACCCAGGTCGGCGGAACGAACTCGGACGGCACCGCGTTCAAAATCACCCCGCAAGGGACATTGACCACGTTGTGGCAATTCAACATCACGGACGGCTTTTTCCCCTATGCGGGTCTGGTGCAGGGCAGCGATGGCAGTTTTTACGGCACGACCGATCAAGGCGGGCTTACCAATTCGAGCGCTCCCTATGGCCGCGGTACGGTGTTCAAGATTTCCGTCCCGCTCAATCCACCCGCCAACCAGATTTCCTCCGTGCAATCTGACTCGTCGGGGACCAATCTTGTCTTCGGCATCCCGTCCGTTGCTGGCGAGACGTATCAGTTGCAATTCACGAGCGATCTCGCCTCCGGCATCTGGACCAACGTCCCGAGCGTCTCCGTCACCAACAGCATCGGCGCGATGCTGACGTTGACGAATTTTGGCGGCGTCGTTGGCCCGCAAGGGTTCTATCGGTTCGCCATCACGCCATGAGAGAGAATGATTGAGCAGAGGTTCACCGTTCATGTTTGGGAGTTCGAACGGATGAGTGGCTTGCAGCCCTGCCATTTGTGTCGACTCCTGGGCCGGAAAAGCGTATTCAATTAGGCGAGAAGCGCGTGCGGCTTGTGAGTCTCCGTGGTCGCAGGTCACCCCGACCTGCATGGCTTCCGAAAGGTATGACCATGAAGATATTCGGACCAGTAGCACTTGCTTTGCTACTCGCGTTCGTCCTGCAGCCGAGCCGAGTCTGCGGGCAGACCCTGACGCCTCTTTGGTCGTTGACGGGCTCTTCGCCGACCAATGGCGGGAGCGACGGCTCATTTCCCGATGGCGGGCTCATTCAAGGATCTGACGGGAATTTCTACGGCACCGCATCTCATGGCGGGACGTACGGTTATGGTTCCGTGTTTCGAATCAGCCCCGACGGCGAGCTTACCACGCTCCACGCGTTTGGTGCCGGTACCAACGATGGTGCCAGTCCACAGGCGGGCTTGGTCGAGGGCCCGGACAGCAACTTCTACGGCACGACCTCCAGCGGCGGCACTGGCAGTGCCGGAGTGGTATTCCGGGTCACTCCGACTGGTGCGATCACCAATCTGTACGGTTTCCATGGTTCTGACGGCAACTTCCCGGCGTGCACGTTGGCGTTGGGCAGCGACGGGTATTTTTACGGAACCACTCCCGAAGGCGGGACCAACTACACGTGTCCTGGCGGATGCGGCACGGTGTTTCGGATCAGCTCGTCCGGCGTGCTAACCACACTCTATGAATTTGCCGGTTGGCCTCCTCCTCAGACGTACACTCCGGGAGGCGGGTTGGTTCAGGGCAATGACGGCGATTTTTATGGAACAACCCAGTCTGGCGGAGCGAATGGCGATGGTGCCGTGTTTCGAATTAGTCCAAGCGGCAGCCTCACAGTTCTGCACTCGTTTAGTGTGAACGACGGTCTTAACGCCAATCGTCCACTGGCGCGGGGCAGCGACGGCAATCTCTACGGTTCGACGAGCAACGGAGGCACAAACCATGTCGGCGCGATCTTTCAAATCAGCACCAATGGTGTCTTCACCTATCTGCACACGTTCGGCGGCAACGATGGCAAAACCCCGCAGGGCGGCCTGATGCAGGGCAGTGATGGGAATCTCTATGGAACAACCTACACGGGAGGAACAAGCAACTGGGGCACGATCTTTCGAATCGACTCAACCGGCAATTTCACGAATCTTTTCTCGTTCACCAACAGCATTGACGCCGCGTTTCCCTATGGTCCCCTCGTGCAGGGCGCCGACGGAAATCTTTACGGGACAACCTTCGGAGGTGGGACAAGCACATTTTGTTCGGTGAACGGCGTAGGCGGATGCGGCACGGTGTTTATGTTTTCCGTGCCGATGAATCCACCCGCCAACCAGATTTCCTCCGTGCAGTCTGACTCGTCAGGGACCAATCTTGTCTTCGGCATCCCGTCTGTTGCTGGCGAGACGTATCAGTTGCAATTCATCGCCGACCTAACCTCCGGCATCTGGTCAAACGTCCCCGGTGTCTCCGTCACCAACAGCATCGGCGCGATGCTCACGTTGACCAACGTCGGCGGCGCGGTCGGTCCGCAAGGGTTCTATCGGTTTGCCATCACGCCCTGAGGCGGTGGCGCGCGCGGCTTCCGGGTTGATCGTAGCGATCGTCTCTTCAGCCACCTTGACGGCGGGAAGGTGCCGGGTCTAGTATGCCGACGATGGCACCGTTGGGACTCAAACCGGTGACCTCCACCAATGTGCTTGGGGTGATCATGGGCGGAGGCGAAGGACGCCGGCTCTTTCCGTTGACGAAGGAGCGGGCGAAACCAGCCGTGCCCATGGCCGGCAAATACCGGCTCGTGGACATCCCGATCAGCAACTGCATCAACTCCAACATCCGCCGCGTGTACGTGCTCACCCAGTTTAATTCGGCCTCGTTGCACCGGCACATCCACCAGAGTTACTCGTTCGACCGGTTCTCGCGCGGGTTCGTCGAGATCCTCGCCGCGCAACAAACCACCGACAACATGGGCTGGTACCAGGGCACGGCCGACGCCGTGCGGCAGAACCTGCGCTATTTTCTCGAACAGAACTACGAGTACATCGTCATTCTCTCCGGCGACCAGTTGTACCGCATGGATTTTCAGAAGGTCCTGCGTCAGCACGTCGAATCCTACGCGGACATCACCATCGCCGTCATGCCTGTACCCCGCGAACAGGCGCGGTCGCTGGGCATCCTCCAGGTCAACGAAGAGAAACGGATCGTCCGCTTCGTCGAGAAACCCAACGACGAGAAAACGCTCGACGACCTCAAAATCCAGGACCCGCTCCTGTCGCACATGCGGATCACCAGCAGCTCGGACCATTACCTGGCATCGATGGGGATTTACGTGTTCAACCGCGAAGTGCTGCGCAAGGTGCTCGACAACGACAAGGCCGATTTCGGCAAGCACGTGATTCCCGACGCCATCGGCCGTCATCGCGTGTCGGCGTACGTATTCCAGGGCTACTGGGAGGACGTGGGAACCATCGGGTCGTTCTTCAAGGCGAACCTCGCGCTGTGCTCGCTGAAGCCGTCGTTCAATTTCTTCGATCGCAACGCGCCCGTGTACACGCACGCCCGTTTTCTGCCGGCATCGAAACTGGTGGAGAGCCAGTTGCGCAATGCGCTGATTGCGGACGGCTGCGTCATTTTGCGGTCGCGCATCGAGAACACCGTGATCGGCGTCCGCTCGTTCATCGGCAGCGACTGCATGCTGCGCGACACGATTCTGATGGGGTCGGACTTTTTCGAGACGCAACACGAGATGCTCGAGGAAGACGCCATGGGCATTCCGCACATGAGCGTCGGACGCGGCTCGAAGATCGAGCGGGCCATCATCGATAAGAACGTCCACATCGGCGAAGGCGTCGTGATCAGCGACAAGACGGGCACGCCGGACTTCGACGGGCCGAACTACTACATCCGCGATGGGATCGTCATCATCCCGAAGAACGCGGTCATTCCAGCGGGCACAAAGATCTGAGGGTGCCGACGGCGCAGGGCAGGGGGCAGGCGGCCCGGGAGCGGACGGAATTTTCTTCCACCGGGGTGTTGACAAGCCGTTGGAATTCATTATACTGCGCGTACCCTGTTGAAGGGGTGGATTGGTATAGAAACTCTAGTGGGCGTGACAGAACTCGCCGGCTGTTTCCGACGCGAAAGCGAAATAAGGAAGCGGAGGAGGGATTCTGGCGTCTTTTTGTGTCTAGTGGAACTGGAGGGAATGCGGGTTTTGGGGGGAGCTTTTGGAGGCCGCTGCACGGTAGCGCCTTCGGGATTGAAATGTTGCCCACGTAGCTCAGACGGTAGAGCACGTCCTTGGTAAGGACGAGGTCATCGGTTCAATCCCGATCGTGGGCTCCAGATTACACGTGGGATCGGAATGTGAACGACGCGGCGACGTAGAATCGAGACGAGGAAATCAGATCACATAAATTGAGAGGTAGGAGGACAGTATGGCAAAAGGCAAATTTGAACGGACGAAACCACATGCCAACGTTGGCACGATCGGTCACATCGACCATGGCAAGACAACGCTGACAGCGTCGATCCTGCAGGTGCTGTCCAAACAGGGCAAGGCGGAAGTCAAGAGCTACGCCGACATTGCCAAGGGCGGCACGGTGCGCGATGAGACCAAGACCGTGACGATTGCCGTTGCCCACGTCGAGTACGAGAGCGAGAAGCGGCATTACGCGCACGTCGACTGTCCCGGCCATGCCGATTATGTGAAGAACATGATCACCGGCGCGGCGCAGATGGACGGCGCGATCCTCGTGGTGAGCGCGGCGGATGGTCCGATGCCGCAGACCCGCGAACACATTCTGTTGGCCCGCCAGGTCGGCGTCCCGGCGATTGTCGTGGCGCTCAACAAGTCTGATCTCGTGGATGATCCCGAGCTGCTCGACCTCGTTGAACTCGAAGTCCGCGAACTTCTCTCCGCGTATCAATTCCCCGGCGACAAGACGCCGGTGGTCCGCGTCAGCGCGACGAAAGCGCTCGCGGGCGATCCCGAAGCCGAAAATCAGATCCTGGCGCTGGTCAAGGCGGTGGACGATTTCATTCCGGATCCGGTGCGCGAGAAGGACAAACCGTTCCTGATGCCGGTGGAAGACGTGTTCTCGATCACGGGCCGCGGCACGGTGGCGACGGGACGCGTGGAACGTGGCGTGATCAAGGTCGGCGAGGAAGTCGAGATCGTCGGCTTGCGCGACACGCAGAAGACGGTCGTCACGGGTGTGGAAATGTTCCGCAAACTGCTCGATCAGGGCGAAGCGGGCGACAACATCGGGGCGTTGCTGCGCGGCATAGAAAAGGAAGGTGTCGAACGCGGCCAGGTGCTGGCCAAGCCCGGCTCGATCACGCCGCACAAGAAGTTCAAGGCGGAAGTGTACGTGCTGAGCAAGGAAGAGGGCGGCCGGCACACGCCATTCTTTAATGGATACCGTCCGCAGTTTTATTTCCGCACGACCGATGTCACGGGCGTGGCGAAACTGGCGCAGGGCGTCGAGATGGTGATGCCGGGCGACAACGTAAATATTGAAGTCGAATTGATCACGCCGATCGCGATGGAAAAGACGATGCGGTTCGCCATCCGCGAGGGTGGACGCACGGTGGGCGCGGGACGCGTGACGGAGATTCTGGAGTAACGACAACGACGCGGGATTGGAGCTGACGAAAGATGCCCCGAGAATTGATCACACTGGCCTGCACGGAGTGCAAGAGCCGCAACTACACGTCGACGCGGAACAAGCGCGCACAGGGTTCCGAGCGATTGGAACTGCGGAAGTTCTGCCCGAAGTGCGGGAAACACGTCTCGCATCGCGAGACCAAGTGAGCGAGGGTGGAGGTTGGGCGCGGACGAGGCCCGAGGGCGGATACGCCAGTAGCTCAATTGGCAGAGCGACGGTCTCCAAAACCGTAGGTTGGGGGTTCAAGTCCCTCCTGGCGTGCCAATTTGGGGGAATGGATGGATCGCCGGGCGCGAGTTGGGGCGGGTGGAGAGAAACGTCGAAACAGAGATAGCGAGACATGGCAAACCCATTTCTGAAGATGAAGGGATTCGTGCTCGAGGTCTGGACGGAGCTGAAGAAGTGCTCCTGGCCGACCCGCAAGGAGCTGACGGATTCGACCCTGGTCGTGATTGTGACGATCGTGGTCCTGGGCGTGTTTGTGGCGCTCGCGGACCTGGTGTTTTTGCGGGTGGTTGCGCTGTTGACCCACGGCTGACGGAAGAGATGACATGGATACAACGACAAGATCGGAGTTTCAGTGGTTCGTGCTCCACACGCTTTCTGGCCAGGAACAGAAGGTCAAGGACAACATCGAGAAGCGGATCAAGGTCGAAGAGATGGGCGAGTGGATCAAGGAAGTGTTGATCCCGACGGAGAAAGTCGCCGAGGTCAAGAAGGGGAAGAAGACGACGAGTACGCGGAAGTTTTATCCGGGGTACATCCTGGTGCACATGAAGTTGCTCGATGAGAAGAATCAGTTGTACGACAAGTCCTGGTATTTCATCCGCGAGACGCCGGGGATTATCGGGTTCATCGGCGGGGAGCGGCCGGTGCCGCTGAAGCAGGACGAGGTGGACAGCATCCTGGCGCAGATCGAGGAGCGGCAGGAGAAGGTCGCGCCGAAGGTGGCCTTCGAGAAGGGCGAGACGATCAAGGTAACGGATGGACCGTTCCAGAATTTCACGGGCGTGATCGACGAGATCGATCCGGACCGGGGGAAACTGAAGATTTCAGTGTCAATTTTCGGGCGATCGACGCCGGTGGAACTGGAGTACTGGCAGGTCGAGCGCGCGTAACGAGGGAACATGGCAGGAAAACCGATTACAGGCATGATCAAGTTGCAGATCCCCGGGGGACAGGCGAACCCGGCGCCGCCCGTGGGGCCGGCCTTGGGCCAGCAGGGCGTCAATATCATGGAGTTCTGCAAACAATTCAACGCGGCGACGCAGAAAATGGCGGGGACGATCATTCCCGTCGTGATCACCGTGTACAAGGACAAGACGTTCACGTTCATCACCAAGTCGCCGCCGGCGAGCGCGTTGCTCAAGAAGGCGGCGGGGATCGCCACCGCCAGCGCCGAGCCGAACCGGAACAAGGTCGGCAAGGTCACACGGAAGCAGGTCCTGGAAATTGCCAAGACGAAGATGGCGGACCTGAACGCGAAAAGCGAAGAGGCGGCCTGCCGCGTGATCGCCGGCACGGCGCGCAGCATGGGCATCGACGTCGTCGATTAGCGGAGCGCGAGATTTTTATGGCTACACACGGCAAACGGTACAACGAGGCAACGAAACAGGTCGACGCGAAGCGCCAGTACAAGATCGGCGACGCGGTGGATCTTTTGAAGAAGCTGCCCAAAACCAAATTTGATGAGACCGTCGAACTGGCGTTCAAGCTCGGGGTCGATCCCAAGCAGAGCGATCAGATGGTGCGCGGCACGGTCGCGCTACCGCACGGCAGCGGCAAGAAAGTGCGCGTGGTCGTGTTCGCCAAGGGCAATGCGGCGCAGGCGGCCAAGGATGCCGGGGCGGATTTTGTCGGATTCGAGGACCTGGTGAAGAAGTGCCAGGAAGGCTGGACCGATTTCGACGTTGCGGTCGCGACACCCGAAGCCATGCAGGAAGTCCGCAAGCTCGGCAAAGTGCTCGGACCGAAAGGTCTGATGCCAAACCCGAAGACGGGGACGGTCACCGAGGACACCGCCAAGGCGGTCAAGGAAGTCAAGGCCGGCCGGGTGGAATTCAAGATGGACAAGGCGGCGAATTTGCACGTGTCGTTTGGAAAACTTTCATTCGAGGGCAAGGCGATCGAGGAGAACGCGCGCGCCGTCCTGTCGGCGGTGGTCCACGCCAAACCGGCGACGGCGAAGGGAGCGTTCATTGAGAGCTGCACGCTGTCGAGCACGATGAGTCCGGGGCTGCGGATCGACCACCACGAGTTTTCAGCGAGCTGAGATCGGGAACGGGTATAGACATGAGACCAGAGAAACAACTGATTGTCGAAGATTTGAAGAAACAGATGGGCGCGTCCCCGTTCGTGATTCTCACGGAATACAAGGGCATGACCGTCGGCCAGTTTGCCGAATTGCGCAAACGTCTCCGTGGCGCGAAGGCGGAGTATCACGTCGCCAAGAACACGATGTTGCGGCACGCGTTCAAGGCCGCCGAGCTGCCCGATTTCGAGCGCAGCCTCGATGGCATGACCGCGGTGGTGGTCGGCAACGACAAGTCCGACATCGGGGCTGTCGCCAAGGTATTGAAACAATTTGGGAAGGAATTTGAGAAACCGAAATTCAAGGTCGGGACAATGGGCAGGAAGGCGCTGACCGCGGAGGAGATTTCCGCGGTGGCGGATTTGCCTTCCCTCGACGTGTTGCGGGCGCAGTTGATCGGCCTGCTGCAGACGCCGGCGACCCGGATCGCGGTCGTGCTCGGCGCGCCCGCGAGTCAGATTGCGCGTGTGTTGAAAGCGCACGCCGACAAGGCGGAAGCAGCTCCGGCAGCGGCCGGGGCGGCCGCATAGCAGCGAAAACAAATGGTTCCTCGTCGCCGCGGAGGCTTTTGGGGTTAAACGTTTCGAGGCTTCGAAACACGACGATACCGAGAAAAGGATACGGACATGGCAGCGAATCTGGAACAAATCGTGGAACAATTGAGCGGCCTGACGGTGTTGGAAGCCGCGGAACTCTCGAAGAAGCTGGAAGAGAAATGGGGCGTCAGTGCGGCGGCCCCGGTGGCAGTGGCGGCGGCTCCGGCGGGCGGCGCGGGTGCGGCCCCGGCGGCGGAAGCCAAGACGACATTTGATGTCGTTCTGAAGGAAACGGGCGCGAACAAGATCGGCGTGATCAAGGAAGTCCGTGCCGTCACGAGCCTCGGCTTGAAGGAAGCCAAGGACCTCGTCGAAGGCGCGCCGAAGACCGTGAAGGAAGGCGCCACCAAGGAAGAGGCCGAAGAGATCAAGAAGAAGCTCGAAGCGGCTGGCGCCAAGGTCGAGTTGAAGTAGCCGTTGTGGCGGTTGGTGAATCGAAATTGCGGGTGGGAGCGCGGTTCAGGCCGCGTTCCCACGTGGAACGGTTGGCAAAACAGCAGTCATTGGGCAGCGATGCCCGGGAAGTAATTCATGGCTGAACGAAAATATTTCGGAAAGTTGGGCGACGTAATCGAGCCTCCTCCGATGATCGAGGCTCAGACGGATTCCTACGCGGAATTCCTGCAGGCGGAGTCGACGGCCCGTCGTAAGAACGTCGGTCTGCAGGCCGTGTTCAAAGAGGTGTTCCCGATCGAGAGTTATGATGGCCAGGCCACGCTCGATTTCGTGGAGTACACCATCGGCGAATCCAAGACGTCGTGGCTGGATTGTCTGCGGGAGGGCATCACGTACAGCGGCCCCCTGCACGTCACGTTCCGGCTCAAGGACACCAACGGCACGAAGGAGGAAAAGGTGTACATGGGCGAAATCCCGCTCATGTCCCCGTCCGGCAGCTTCGTGATCAATGGCGCCGAACGCGTCATCGTCAGCCAGTTGCATCGGTCGCCGGGCATCTGTTTCGAGTCGTCGATCCATACGAGCGGGAAGGTCCTGTACGGGTTCCGCATCATCCCGGATCGCGGGTCGTGGCTGGAAGTGCAGTTCGACAACAACGATTTGCTCAACATTTATCTCGATCGCCGTCATCGCCGGCGGAAATTCCTGGCGACGACGTTCCTGCGTTCCCTCGGCTTCAGCAAGGACGAGGACATCCTGAAGCTGTTTTATCAGATCGAGGACATCAAACTGAAGGATTTCACCAGCGGCGAGGAAACCGCCAACAAGGTGCTCATCGCCGACGTGATGGACACGGAGAAACAACTCGTCGTCGGACGCGCCTTCGAGCCGTTGACCAAGAGCGTGGCCCGGCAGTTGATCGATCTCGGCGTGGACAAGGTCAAGGTCGTGGATATTTCCGTGGACGACGGCTGCATCATCAAGTGTCTGCGCAAGGACACGTGCAAGGACCAGGAAGAAGCCCTGAAGGAAATCTACCGGCGATTGCGCCCCGGCGATCCGCCGACAATTGCGAACGCGAACGCGTTGATCAAACGCCTGTTCTTCGATGCGCGGCGGTATGACCTCGGCCGCGTGGGCCGTTACAAGATCAATCAGAAACTCAATCGCGGCGCGGACCTCGAAAGCCGCATTCTCGAGAAGGAAGACCTGATCGAGGCGATCAAGTACCTGTTGAACCTGCGCAAGGGCGAAGGTTCGGTGGACGATATCGATCATTTGGGCAGCCGCCGCCTGCGCACGGTCGGCGAACTGCTCGCCAACCAGTGCCGCATCGGCCTGGCCCGCACCGAGCGCGTGGTCAAGGAGCGCATGACGTTGTTCGACGTCAATACCGATACCATGACGCCGCAGCAACTGATCAATCCCAAGGCGCTCTCGGCGGTGATCCGCGATTTCTTCGGGCGCAGCCAGCTCAGCCAGTTCATGGACCAGACGAATCCGTTGAGCGAACTGACCCACAAACGCCGTCTGTCGGCCCTCGGGCCGGGCGGTCTGTCACGGGAACGCGCCGGGTTTGAAGTCCGCGACGTGCATCCGTCCCACTACGGCCGGATTTGCCCGATTGAAACTCCTGAAGGCCCGAACATCGGTCTGATCAGCGCCATGAGTCTGTATGCGCGGATCAATGAATTCGGATTCATCGAGACGCCGTACCGCAAGCTCAAGGACGGTCGCGTGACCGATCAGGTGGACTATCTGACCGCCGACCAGGAGGAGAACTACGTCGTTGCCCAGGCCAATGCGCCGATCGATGGTCGCGGCCATTTCCTCGTGGAAAAGGTCTCCTGCCGGTACAAGAGCGATTTCATCGAGGTCGAGCCCGCGCGCGTCCATTATATGGACGTGTCGCCGAAACAACTCGTGTCCGTGGCGGCGGGTCTGATCCCGTTCCTCGAACACGACGACGCCAACCGCGCCCTGATGGGTTCGAACATGCAACGCCAGGCCGTGCCGCTCCTCAAGAGCGATTCGCCGCTGGTGGGCACGGGCCTCGAAGGCCGCATCGCGCGCGATTCGAAGGTCTGCATCGTCGCCGAGGAATCCGGTGTCGTGGCCAGCGTGGACGGACGGCGGATCATCATCACCAAGGACGGCGAGGTTCCGGAGGGCAAGCGCAAGCTGGTCACCGATCCGGAGAGTCATCTGTGGGTCTACGAACTGCGCAAGTTCATGCGGTCGAATGCCGGCACGTGTTTCAACCAGAAACCGATTGTCGCGCGCGGCGAGAAGGTCAAGAAGGGGCAGGTGCTCGCCGACGGACCGTGCTGTGAGAACGGCGAACTGGCGCTCGGACGGAACGTGCTCGTCGCGTTCATGCCGTGGTGCGGATACAACTTTGAGGACGCCATCCTCGTCAACGAACGTCTCGTGAAAGAGGACGTGTACACGTCGATTCACATCGATGAGTTTGAAGCGGGCGCTCGCGACACGAAGCTTGGTCCCGAAGAAATCACGCGCGACATTCCCAATGTTGGCGAAGAAGCGTTGAAGGATCTGGGGCACGACGGCGTGATTCGCGTCGGGGCCGAAGTGAAGCCCGGCGACATCCTCGTCGGCAAGATCACGCCGAAAGGCGAGACCGAGCTGGCGCCGGAAGAGCGGTTGCTGCGCGCCATCTTCGGTGAGAAAGCCGCGGATGTGAAGGACACGTCGCTGCGCGTGCCGAGCGGCACGTACGGCATCGTGATGGACGTGAAAGTGTCGGCGCGCAAAGAGCCGACCCGCCCGAACCTGACGCCCACGGAGATTCGTCGCCAGAAGAAACAGATTGAGGAAGAGCACAAGAAGAAGTCGACCGAATTGCGGGAAGAGCTCACGGAAAAACTGAGCAATATCCTGCTCGGAGAAAAGATTCCGCTCGACGTGGTCAACGCCGAGACGGGAGAGATCATCATCCCGGCGAATCGCAAGATTACCAAGACGCTGTTGCGCAAACTGGCGACGGTTTACGACCATATCGAAATCGATCCGTCACCGATCCGCATCAAGATTCGCGAGATCATCGGCGAATTCGAGCACCGCTTCAGCGAGCTCGACATGGAACGCGATCGCCAGCTCGACCGCATCGAAAGCGGCGAAGACGTTGACCCCGGCATCATCAAGCAGGTCAAGGTCTACATTGCCAGCAAACGCAAACTGAGCGTGGGCGACAAGATGGCCGGCCGTCACGGGAACAAGGGCGTCATCGCGAAAGTGTTGCCCGAGGAGAACATGCCGTTCCTCGCCGACGGGACGCCGGTGGACATCGTGTTGAATCCGTTGGGCGTTCCCAGCCGTATGAATGTCGGTCAGGTGCTGGAAACGCATCTTGGCGTGGCAGCAAAGGCGCTCGGGCTCAAGGTCGCTTCGCCGGTATTCGACGGCGTGACCGAGAGCGAGATCGGCGACATGATCAACCAGGCGAGGCAGGTGGACGGATTCTCCTGGGTGAAAGGCGACGGCAAATCACCGTTGTACGATGGCCGTACGGGTGAGCCATTCGACCAGGAGGTCGTCGTCGGCTACATCTACATGTTGAAGCTGGGCCACCTGGTGGCGGACAAGATTCACGCGCGTGCCGTGGGACCGTACTCGCTGGTCACGCAGCAGCCGCTGGGCGGCAAGGCCCAATACGGCGGCCAACGGTTCGGCGAAATGGAAGTGTGGGCCATGGAAGCCTACGGCGCGGCCTACGCCCTGCAGGAACTTCTGACGGTGAAGAGCGACGACGTCCAGGGCCGCACGCGGATTTATGAATCGATCGTGAAGGGTGACAACACGCTCGATGCGGGCACGCCCGAGTCGTTCAATGTGTTGATGAAAGAAATGCAGAGTCTATGCCTCGACGTTCGCGTCGGGAAGAACGGAGGCGAAAACAAGATATGATCGCAGCCAAACCTGGTACATCCATTCCATCCACTGCTGCCGCCACTGCGGCCGCGCGCGCCGCGCTCGGTCTGGAGAAGGCGGATGTGTTCGATCGCGTCAGCATCGGCGTGGCCTCGCCGGATACGATCCGCTCCTGGTCGCACGGGGAAGTGAAAAACCCCGAGACGATCAACTATCGGACGTTCAAGCCCGAGAAGGGCGGCCTGTTCTGCGAGCGGATTTTCGGTCCCGTGCGGGATTGGGAATGTAACTGCGGAAAATACAAGCGCATCAAGCATCGGGGCGTGATCTGCGATCGTTGCGGCGTGGAAGTGACGCTCGCCCGCGTGCGTCGGGAGCGCATGGGGCACATCGAGCTGGCGGTGCCCGTCAGCCATATCTGGTTTTTCAAATGCATGCCGTCCCGCATGGGACTCATGCTGGACATGACCGCGCGCGATCTCGAGCGCGTGCTGTATTACGAGGATTACATGATCGTCGATCCCGGCAAGACGCCGCTGAAGGATCGTCAGCTGCTGACGGAAATGGAGTACCGCGAGGCTCGCGAGCAGTACGCCGACGGGTTCATCGCCAAGATGGGCGCGGAGGCCGTCAAAGAGGTTCTCAGCAAGATCGATCTGCGGAAGCTGGCGCACGAGCTGGAGCATCAACTTGATGCGACCAAGAGCAAACAGATTCGCAAGAAGATTGCCAAACGCTTGAAGCTGGTGAAGGGATTCCTCGGCTCCAAGATGCGTCCGGAATGGATGATCCTGGAAGTGCTGCCGGTGATTCCGCCCGATCTGCGTCCGTTGGTGCCGCTGGAAGGCGGCCGGTTCGCCACCAGCGACCTGAATGATTTGTACCGGCGCGTCATCAACCGGAATAACCGGCTGAAGAACCTGTTGCAGCTGCGAACCCCGGACGTCATCATCCGCAACGAAAAGCGGATGCTGCAGGAGGCCGTGGACGCCCTGCTGGACAACGGCCGGCATGGCCGGCCCGTCACGGGCGCGGGCAGCCGTTCGTTGAAATCGCTCGCGGACATGCTCAAGGGCAAGCAGGGCCGGTTCCGCCAGAACCTGCTCGGCAAACGCGTCGATTATTCCGGCCGTTCGGTCATCGTCATCGGACCCGAACTGAAGTTGAACCAGTGCGGGCTGCCGAAGAAGATGGCGCTGGTCTTGTTCGAGCCATTCATCATCCGCCGACTGCGCGAGATGGGCCTGGTGCACACGATTCGGTCGGCAAAGAAACTGATCGAGCGCCAGTCGCCGGAGGTCTGGGACATTCTCGAAGAAGTGAGCCGGGGCCACCCGGTTCTGCTGAACCGCGCGCCGACGTTGCACCGGTTGTCGATCCAGGCATTCGAGCCGCAATTGATCGAAGGCGACGCGATCCGCATTCATCCGCTGGTTTGCACGGCGTACAACGCGGACTTCGACGGCGACCAGATGGCGGTGCACGTGCCGCTGTCGGTCGAGGCGCAGATGGAAGCGCGGCTGTTGATGCTGGCGCCGAACAACATTTTCTCCCCGTCGAGCGGGAAGCCGATCACGACGCCGACGCAGGACATCGCGCTGGGCGTGTATTACCTCACGCACGGCGGGAAGAAGGAACCCGGCGATACCCGGCGCCTGAAGTTGTTTTCCGACGCGCAGGAAGTGTTTTTCTGCCGCGATGAGCGCGACGTGAAGATTCACGAGCGCATTCGGCTGAAGAACCCCGATTACGGTCGTCCGACGGTGTACGGCGACGCGACCTCGAAGATCATCGAGACGACGGTTGGCCGCGTGATCTTCAACGAGATCTGGCCGTCCGAGCTCGGGTTCATCAACAAATCGATCAACAAGTCGTCGTTGGGCGACGTGATCTGGCAGTGTTACCGCACGACGGGCCATCAACGGACCGTCGAGGTGCTGGACAAACTGAAGGCGCTCGGGTTCGAGCACGCGACGCTGGCGGGTATTTCCATCGGGATCGAGGACATGGTGGTGCCGAAGGAGAAGACCGTGGTGATCGAGGACGCTCTCAAGGACGTGGCCGACGTGGAGAAGCAGTACCGGCGCGGGATCATTACCGACGGCGAACGGTACAACAAGATCATCGATATCTGGACCCACGCGACGGACAAGATTTCCAATATCATGTACGCGGCGATGGAGCACAACCAGGGCCGGCCCGAGTTGAACCCGGTCTACATGATGGTGGACAGCAAAGCCCGCGGTTCGCGCCAGCAGATTCGTCAGTTGGCGGGGATGCGCGGCTTGATGGCCAAACCATCCGGCGAAATCATCGAGCGGCCGATCCTGTCGAACTTCCGCGAAGGGCTGAGCGTGCTGGAGTACTTCATTTCCACGCACGGCGCGCGCAAAGGGTTGGCCGACACGGCGCTGAAGACCGCCGACTCGGGTTACCTGACGCGCAAACTCGTCGACGTGGCGCAGGACGTGATCGTTCTCGAAGAGGACTGCGGCACGGTCAACGGCATCTGGGTCAAGCCGATCTACGAAGGTGAAGACGAAGTCGTGAAGCTCAGCGAGCGCATCATCGGACGCATCGCGGCGGAAGACATCGCGGATCCCGTGACGAAGAAGAAGATCGTCACGGCGAATACGGAAATTGACGAAGCGGCCGCGGAAGCCGTGAACAAGCTGGGCATCGAACGCATCAAAATCCGGTCGGTGCTGACGTGCGAATCGCGGCGTGGCGTGTGCGGGATGTGTTACGGCCGCAATCTGGCGACGGGCAAGCTGGTCAAGCTCGGCCAGGCGATCGGGATTATCGCCGCGCAATCCATCGGCGAACCCGGCACGCAGTTAACGATGCGTACCTTCCACATCGGCGGCACGGCGAGCCAGGTGTTCAAGCAACCGCAAATCCGGGCGAAGAACGACGGCGTGATCCATTATCAGGATCTGCGCGCCGTCCAACGCGCCGAGGGCAACTGGGTGGTGCTCAACAAGAACGGCCAGGTTGTCGTGACCAACGACGAAGGGCGCGAACTGGAACGGTATTCCGTCGTGGTTGGCGCGGAGATCGCCGTTGCCGACGGCGGCCGGGTGAAGAAGGGCGATGTATTCGTCCAGTGGGATCCGTACAACGTGCCCGTGCTTTCGGAAGTGGCGGGCCTGGTGAAATTCCACGACCTGATCGAGGGCATCACGGTCAAACGCGAGCTGGACGAAGCGACGGGGCTGATGGGCACGGTCGTCATCGAGCACAAGGAAGACCTGCACCCGCAGGTGAACCTGACGAACGACGCGGGCGAAGTCGTCGCGTTCTACGCGATTCCCGCGGGCGCGCACATCGTGGTGGAAGAGGGCAACCGGGTCGAGCCCGGCGCCCTGGTGGCCAAGACGCCGCGAAAGGTTTTCAAGACCAAGGACATCACGGGCGGTCTGCCGCGCGTGGCGGAACTGTTCGAAGCGCGGCGGCCGAAGGACGCGGCGGAAATCGCCAAGATCGACGGAATCGTCGATTTCGCCGGCACGGTGCGCGGCAAACGGCGGATCATTGTCAAAGACCCGAAGACGGGCGCCGAGGAAGAGCATCTGATTCCGCACTCGAAACACATTATCGTGTTCCGCGGCGACAGCGTGAAGAAGGGGCAGCAGTTGACGGAAGGCCCGGTCGTTCCGCACGAGATCCTCGAGGTCTGCGGGCCACAGGACCTGCAGGAGTATCTCGTCAACGACGTTCAGGAAGTGTACCGGCTGCAGGGCGTTGAGATCAACGACAAGCACATCGAGATCATCGTTCGCCAGATGTTGCGCAAGGTGCGGATCGTCGATCCCGGCGACACGCGGTTTCTGTGGGGCGACCAGATCGACAAGGTCACCTTCGAGGAAGAGAACAAGCGTGTGGCGGAAGCGGGCGGCAAACCGGCGGAAGCGCAACCGGTGCTGCTGGGGATCACCAAGGCGTCGCTGGAGACCGAGTCATTCATCAGCGCGGCGTCGTTCCAGGACACCACGCGGGTGCTGACCGAAGCGGCAACGCTCGGGCGGATCGATTACCTGCGCGGGTTCAAAGAGAACGTGATCATGGGACACCTGATCCCGGCGGGGACCGGATTTGGCAAGCATCGCGGGCTCAAGCTGGTGCCGCTGGCGGAGCCGGTGGAACCGCCACGGGAAGAGCGAGTTGAGGCGCCGCAACCCGAGGAGGCGGCCATTTAGCAGGGGATCGCGAAAGGACTTGCGTACCACGGGAGCGTATGGTAGTTTTCGCGCTCCTTGCGTCACCGCAGAGGTGACACAGAACGGATTACGAAATGCCGACAATTAACCAACTGGTTCGAAAAGGGCGCCGCCAACTCAAGGCGAAGTCGAAGGCGCCCGCGCTGGGGTCATGTCCGCAGCGGCGGGGGGTGTGCCTGCAAGTGATGACGCGGACGCCGAAGAAGCCGAATTCGGCACTGCGGAAAGTGGCGAAGGTGCGGTTGACGAATGGCGTGGAAGTGATCGCCTACATACCGGACGAAGGGCACAATCTGCAGGAGCACTCGATCGTGCTTGTGCGCGGCGGACGCGTGAAAGATTTGCCTGGTGTGCGGTATCACATCGTGCGCGGGACGCTGGACGCGATGGGTGTGGAAAAGCGCCGGCGCAGCCGCAGCAAGTACGGCGTCAAACGTCCGAAGGACACGAGTCCGAAACCGGCCGCGGCGGCCGCTTAACATTTGAGAAATTTCGAGTATGCGTAGACGACGAGCCGATCAACGACCGAGGATACGTGACGTTCGCTTCAACAGCGCGACGGTCACGCGTCTGATCACGTGCATCATGAAGAGCGGAAAGAAATCCGTGGCGGAGCGCATTGTGTATGGCGCGTTCGACCGGATTGCGGAGAAAGCGAAGGACAAGAATCCGCTGGACGTTTTGCAGGTGGCGTTGGAGAATGTGAAGCCGAGGCTCGAAGTCAAGTCACGCCGCGTTGGTGGCGCCAACTACCAGGTGCCTGTGGAAGTATCGCAGGACCGTCAGGAAGCGCTGGCCATGCGGTGGATGATTCAGTATGCGGGAGCCCGCAAGGGTACGGCCATGACGGATGCCCTGGCGGCGGAAATTTTGGATGCGTCGAACAATACGGGCGCATCCGTCAAGAAGCGCGAAGACACGCACAAGATGGCGCAAGCCAATCGTGCGTTTGCGCACTACCGCTGGTAGTCCGGAGGGAATTCAGCTCTGCGGGATGAGTCAGCGTTGTGCCGTCGTGTCATTTGGCAGGCAACAAGCCGTCGTCGTATTGATTGATTTGACATTAATAATCTAGAGACAATGCAGGCCGTGTTAGAACAACCGAAACAGACTGGACAGCAGGGGGCAAGATCAGCGCCGGATCGGCTGGTGCCGCTGGAGCGCACCCGGAACATCGGGATTTGCGCGCACATCGACGCCGGCAAGACGACGACGACCGAGCGCATCCTGTTTTATACGGGCAAGGTGTACAAGGTCGGCGAAGTGCACGAGGGCACGGCGACGATGGACTGGATGGAGCAGGAGCGCGAGCGCGGGATCACGATCACCAGCGCGGCAACGACCTGTTTCTGGCGGGACCATCGCGTGAATATCATCGATACGCCCGGCCACGTGGATTTCACGGTGGAAGTCGAGCGCAGTTTGCGCGTTCTCGATGGCGCCTGCGCGGTGTTTTGCGCGGTGGGCGGGGTCGAACCCCAATCGGAAACGGTCTGGCGCCAGGCCAACAAGTACAGCGTGCCGCGGATTGCGTTCGTCAACAAGATGGATCGGACGGGCGCGGATTTCGAAGCGGCGGTCAGCCAGATGCGGGAACGGCTCGCGGCCAATGCGGTGCCGATTCAAATCCCCATCGGCAAGGAAGCGGATTTCAAGGGCGTCATTGACCTCGTCAAGATGAAGGCCGTGATGTGGTCGGGTGAAGAGCTGGGCGCGCAGTTTGATGTGACGGAGATTCCCGCGGAGTTGAAGGCCGCGGCGGACGCGGCGCATGCGACGCTGGTGGAAGCGGTGGCCGAGAAGGACGAGGATCTGATGCATCTGTTCCTCGAAGGCAAGGAGATCACCCAGCAGCAGTTGCAGGCCGGGCTGCGTCGCCTGACGATCAAGAACGAGCTGGTGCCGGTGATTTGCGGCGCGGCGTTCAAGAACAAGGGCGTGCAGCCCCTGCTCGATGCCGTGGTCGATTATCTGCCTTCCCCCCTCGATGTTCCCGATATTGTTGGCACCAACCCCGATTCCAAACAGCCGGAGACGCGCCGTGCCGATGACAACGGCCCGTTCTGCGCGCTGGCGTTCAAGATCTGGACGGATCCCTACGCGGGCAAACTGATTTTCTTCCGCGTCTATTCCGGTCAGGTCAAGAAGGGGATTTCGGTTTACAATCCGCGCAACAACAAGCGCGAGCGGATCGGCCGTCTCCTGGAAATGCACGCCAATCATCGGCAGGAGATCGACACGGTGTTCTCGGGTGACATCGGCGCGCTGGTGGGCCTGAAGAACATCACGACGGGTGACACGGTGTGCGACGAAGACCATCCGATTCTTCTCGAATCGATTACGTTTCCCGAGCCGGTCATTTCCATGGCGATCGAGCCGAATACGAAGGCCGACCGCGACAAGATGGGCACGGCGCTGCAGCGGCTCGCCGAAGAAGATCCGACGTTCCGGCTCACCACCGACCACGAGACCGGCCAGACGATCATTTCCGGAATGGGCGAACTGCACCTGGACATCATCAAGGACCGGATGTTCCGCGAGTTCAACGTGGGCGCGACAGCGGGCAAACCGCAGGTGGCGTATCGCGAGACGATCACGAAATCCGCGGAGGCGGAAGGCAAATTCATTCGCCAATCCGGCGGCCGCGGCCAGTACGGGCACGCGGTCATCACGGTTGCGCCCGGCGAAAAGGGCTCGGGTGTGGTGGTCGAGAACAAGATCGTCGGCGGCGCGATCCCGCGGGAATACATTCCGGCGGTCGAGGACGGCATTGTGGAGGCGGCGCAGACCGGCGTGCTCGGCGGTTATCCGATGGTGGACGTGAAAGTGGAGATCATTGACGGCACGTTCCACGAAGTGGACAGCTCGGAGATCGCGTTCAAGATGGCCGGCAGTTTTGCGTTCAAGGAAGCGGCGCGCCGGGCTGGCGCGATCATGTTGGAACCGATCATGGACGTGGAAGCGATCACGCCCGAGGAGCACATGGGCGACGTGGTGGGCGATCTGAACAGCCGGCGGGGCAAGATCAGCCACATCGAGCCGAGAGCGAGTTCGACGATCGTCCATGCGACGGTGCCGCTGGCGGAGATGTTCGGGTATGCGACGGCATTGCGGTCGTTGACGAAGGGCCGGGCCAGTTACTCGATGGAGCCGGCGGCGTTTGAGAAGGTCCCCGAAAGCATCCTCACCCAGATCCTCGACAAGAACGGCACTCCGAAGGGCGGACAGAAGAAATGAACAATCAACGCATTCGCATCCGCCTCAAAGGCTACGATCACCGGTTGCTCGACCAATCGGCGCACGACATTGTGGAAACGGCGAAACGGACGGGCGCGAAGGTGGCGGGACCGATCCCGTTGCCGACGGACATCTGGCGGCACACGGTCAATCGCTCGCCGCACGCGGACAAGAAATCGATGGAACAGTTCGAGATGCGGACGCACAAGCGTCTGCTCGACATCATCGATCCCACGGCCAAGACGGTGGACGAGCTGAAGAAGCTGAACCTGCCGGCGGGCGTGGACATTACCATCAAGATTTAGTCATGGAACTGCTAGGCAAAAAAATCGGCATGGCGCAGTTGTTCGATGCGAACGGCAATTTCGTTGGCGTAACCGTCATCGAAGTGGGTCCGTGCACGGTCCTGCAGAAGAAGACGCCGGAGACGGACGGCTATCACGCGGTGCAGCTCGGACTGGGCACGCGCAAGGAGAAGAACGCATCGAAAGCGTTGGCGGGTCACTGCAAGAAAGCGAATGCGGCGCCGGCACGATTCATCCGTGAGTACCGCACGCAGGAAGCGCTGGCGGTGAACGTCGGCGAGGCGCTGACGGTAAAGGAATTTCAGCCCGGCCAGTACGTGGATGTGATTGGGACGGGCAAAGGCAAGGGGTTTCAGGGGGTGGTTCGCCGGCACAAGTTCCGGGGCGGCGACATGACCCACGGCGCGAAAGGCTGGCATCGCCGGTCCGGCGCGATCGGCCAACGGTTGTTCCCCGGCCGCGTCTTCCGCAACATGCGGATGCCGGGCCATATGGGCGACCGCACGGTCACGACGCAGAACCTGCGGGTCATTCAAGTGCGCGCGGCGGAGAACCTTCTTCTGGTCGAAGGGGCGGTCCCCGGAGCCCGGGGAGCGTTTGTTGTGGTGCGTCACGCCAAGAAGAAGACCCAACCGGCGGCGAAGGCGGCGAAATCATGAAGCTGTCGGTGATCAACATTTCCGGGCAGTCCAAGGGCGAGGTTGAATTCGCCGATGAACTGCTCATCAAGGACGGCAAGGGAACCCAGGCGGTTCACGACACGGTCACGGCGTACATGGCCAACCAGCGGTTGGGGACGGCCAGCACGAAGCAGATCAGTGAAGTGGCCGGCAGCGGCAAGAAACCGTGGAAGCAGAAGGGCACGGGCCGCGCGCGGGCGGGATCGTTTGCCTCCCCGTTGTGGCGTGGCGGCGGCGTGGTCTTCGGGCCGAAGCCGCGTGATTACTCGATCAACGTTCCCAAGAAGGTCAAGGCGCTGGCGTTTCGCAAGGCCTTGAGCGAGCGGCTGCTGGCCGGCGACGTTGTCGTGGTGGACGAATTGAAATTGTCGAGCCACAAGACGAAGGAATTTGCGGGCATCGTGGCGGCGATTGGCGCCAAGGACGATGCGGCCACGCTGGTCGTGACGGACCAGGTGGACAAGAATTTGAAGCTGGCGTCGCGGAACGTGCCGAACGTGCAGGTCGAACCGGCCGACTCCGTGAACGTGTACGAACTGCTGCGGTTCGGGAAAATCGTAACGACCAGGGCGGCGCTCGACAAACTGGGCGCGCGATTGGGGCAGGGCCGATGAAAGATCCCTACACAGTCGTCAAGACGGTTCGCGTGACGGAGAAGGGCACCGCTCAAACCGAGGCATTGAACCAATACCAGGTCGTCGTCGACAGGCACGCGAACAAGGTGGACGTCAAACGCGCGGTGGAACAATTGTTCAAGGTCAAGGTGTTGCGGGTGAACACGCTGAACGTGCGGGGCAAGGCGCGTCGGGAGCGGACGATTCAGTTTGGGCGGACGCCGGCGTGGAAGAAGGCAATCGTCACCCTCAAAGAGGGCGACAAGATCGAACTGGCATAAGGACTTATGGGACTCAAGACTTTCAGGCCATTAACGCCCTCGCTGCGGGGGACCATACTTCCGGATTTCTCGGAGATCACCAAGCACAAGCCCGAGGCGAAGCTGACCGTCGCGAAACGCCGGACGGGCGGACGCAACAGCTACGGGCGGATGACGGCGCGCGGGATTGGCGGCGGCCACAAGCAGCGGTATCGCATCATCGATTTCAAGCGGGACAAGGTCGGCATGGAGGCGACGGTCGAAGCGATCGAGTACGACCCGAATCGCTCGGCGCGGATTGCGTTGCTGAAGTACAAGGACGGGGAGAAGCGGTACATCCTCGCGCCGATTGGGCTGGCCGTGGGCGCCAGGGTGATGAGCGGGCCCGACGCGGAACTGGCGGTCGGCAACGCGCTGCCGCTGAAGAAGATCATTCCCGGGATGCCGATTCACAACATCGAACTGCATCGGGGACGAGGCGGACAGATTTGCCGCAGCGCCGGCATGTCGGCGCAGATCACGGCGAGCGAAGGCGAATACGTGACGATCAAGATGCCCTCGGGCGAGCTTCGTCTGATCAGCCGGGAATGTTTCGCGACGATTGGACAAGTCGGCAACACGGATCACATGAACGTGTTGCTGGGCAAGGCGGGGCGGACCCGCTGGCTCGGGCATCGCGGCATTTCGCGCGGCATGTGCCGCAACCCGGTCGACCATCCGATGGGCGGCGGCCAGGGCAAGAGCAAGGGCGGCGGCGGCTGGCATCATCCGTGTTCGCCGTGGGGCAAACTGGCCAAGGGCGGCAAGACGCGCCGCAAGAAGAAGTACTCGAACTCGTTGATTTTGGAGAGAAGGAAAAAGTAAATGGGACGCTCCCTGAAGAAAGGTCCGTTTGTTGACGACCATTTGATGGCCAAGGTCGAGGCGATGGCCGCCAGCGAGAAGAAGCCGATCAAGACCTGGTCACGGCGGTCGATGATCGTCCCCGAGTTTGTGGGGCACACATTTTTGGTTCATAACGGCAAGGTGCACACGCCGGTGTTTGTGACCGAGAACATGGTGGGTCATCGTCTGGGCGAATTTGCGCCGACGCGGACGTTCCGCGCGCACGGGGCGCACACCGAGAAGGCGGTCGCGAAGTAACGCGGCTGCGCGGAGCTGGTTGTGCCCGCACCTGGCACGCGGCGGAAGTTTTGGACAGTTTGTTTGTTCTTTGTAACGGTATGGCCGTTGGCGGCTGAAGAAGCGCAGCCGGTGGCGTTGGCCACGAATCCGGTGGTGGAAGAGTTGCGCGTGCTGGTGGACAGCCTGCACACGGACAACCAGCGGTTGAAGACGGACCTGGACCAGCGGGAGACGGTGATCCGGATGTTGACGGAGAACCTGGCGGTTGCGCGGACCGAGAGCGAGTTGTTCCACAAGAAGTGGAGCGAAGCGCAGTTGCGGGCCCAAACCCTCGGCGCGACGGGCGCCGACAATGGAGCCGCCGAGACGCAGCGGAAACTGGACGAGAGCGTTCGCGCGCTGTATCTCGCGGATGCGGAACGACGGCGATTGGTTGCCCAGGTGCAACGGCTGATCGAGGCGCTGCAGAGTTCGCGGGATGTCGATCGGGAAGTGGCGCGGACGAAGGCGATGCTCGAGCCGATCGCCGCCCCCAGTTCGGACCACGCGGGAAGCGGGAGGGGCCAGGGAGGGCTGGATTCGGCGACGGTAGTCGACGTGAATCCGGACCTGCGGTTGGTCGTGCTGAATATCGGCGAAGCGCAAGGGGCGCGAGTTGGGATGCCGATGGTTGTGATGCGGGGAGAGCGTGTCGTGGCGGAGTTGAAGGTTGTCGAAGTGCGACAGAGGATTTGCGGAGCGTTGATCGACCGTGTGGAACGCGGGATCACGCTGAAGACGGGAGACGTGGCCCACGTGGCCAGAAACTCGTAAGTGAACAAGTGATTGTTATGGATGTGAGAGCAACAACGAAATATACGCGGATGAGCCCGTCGAAAGTGGGCGAAGTGACCCGGCTGATCCAGGGGCTGAGTGCGTCCAACGCGCTGGAAGTGCTGCGGGTGATTCCGCGCAAGTCCGCGCGGATGATTGAGAAGACGCTGAAATCGGCCATTGCGAACGCGACGAACAACGCCAGCCTGGCGGCGGACGCGTTGATGGTCAAGGAAGCCGTGGCGAACGAAGGGCCGCGCCTGAAACGCTGGCAGCCGAAGGCGCGCGGCAGCGCGGGACCGATTATCAAGCGGACCACGCACATTCAGATCATCTTGACGGACGGACAATAGATTATGGGACAAAAGACGAATCCGGTTGGTTTTCGCGTGGCCGTCACCAAAGACTGGTTGTCGAAGTGGTATGCCGACAAGAAGGACTACGCGCCGTTGTTACTGGAAGACATCCGGGTGCGGGAAATTGTGAAGAAGAAACTGGCGTCGGCGGCCGTGCCGAAGATCGTCATCGAGCGCTACGCCAACCGCGCACGCATTACCATTTCGACCGCGCGACCCGGGATTGTGATCGGGCGCAAGGGCGCGGAGATCGACAAGTTGAAGGAAGAACTGGCGGCGATGACGGGCAAGGAAGTGTACGTCGACATCGTCGAAGTGAAGACGCCGGAGACGGACGCCCAACTGGTGGCGGAGAACATTGCCTTGCAGCTCGAGCGGCGCATCAGTTTCCGCCGCGCCATGAAGAAGGCCGTGCAGACGGCAATGGACTTCGGCGCGCAGGGAATCATGGTGAAATGCGGTGGCCGCCTGGGCGGGGCCGAGCTGGCGCGGCGCGAGCGGTACCGCGTTGGCAAGATTCCGCTGCACACGTTGCGGGCGGACATTGATTACGGTTTTGCGGAGGCGCACACCGTATACGGCAAGATCGGCGTGAAAGTGTGGGTGTGCAAGGGCGAGCGGCCGACGCGGCCGGTGGAACAGCCCCCGGCGGCAGCGCCGGCGCCAGCCGCACCTGCGCCGGCGGCGTAGCGGAGAGGATTTAACGGAAGGATTTTGAGACCATGCCAATGATGCCCAGCCGAGTGAAGTATCGGAAAGCCCAACGCGGGAGCCGGACCGGGACCGCGTGGCGAGGGGCGTCGGTTTCGTTTGGTGAATACGGACTGCAGGCGCTGGAGCGGGCCTGGGTGACGACGACGCAAATCGAGGCGTGCCGCGTGGCGTTGTCGAGGAACATGAAGCGGCGTGGCAAGCTGTGGATTCGGGTGTTCCCGGACAAACCGATCACGAAGCGGCCACCCGAGACGCGCATGGGCAAAGGTAAAGGACCGCCCGAAACGTGGGTGGTTGTTGTGCGCCCCGGCAATGTGCTGTTTGAACTGGGCGGGGTAACGGAAGTCCTGGCGCGCGAGTCGTTTCGGCTGGCGGCGTCGAAGCTGCCGATTGCGACCCGATTCATCACGAGGCGGTAACGAACGTCATGAAACCCAAAGAAATCCGTGAGTTGACAGATGCGGAGGCGCAGGCCAAGCTGCGGGACCTTCGGCAGGAGATGTTCAATCTGAGGCTCCAGCAGCAGACGGCCCGTCTCGAGCGCGCCAGCCGGATTCGCGAAGTGCGGCGGGACATGGCGCGGTTGGAAACGATCTTGAGAGAGCGGCAGCTCCGGACGGCGGCAGCGCCGGCGAAGTGATGGAGCGATAACCGAAGCGATTTGGATTGATTATGGCGGAGACAGCGACAAACGAGAGCAAGAGGCAGGAATTGGTCGGCGAGGTCGTCGGCGACAAGATGACGAAGACCATCGTGGTTGAAGTTGCCCGACGCGTTCGCCATCCCCGCTACCAAAAGGTGATGACGACCTACAAAAAGTTTTACGCGCACGACGAGAAGCGCGAAGCCGGAGTGGGGGATACGGTGCGCATTATCGCCTCGCGTCCGTTGAGCAAGCTCAAACGGTGGCGGCTGGTCAGCGTGCTGGAGAAGGCCGCGAAGATTGAGAAGGCCGACGTATGATTCAGGTTCGAACCCATTTGGACGTGGCGGACAACACCGGGGCGCGCGTGGCGTGGGCCATCGGAGTGTTGGGCCACCAGAAGCGCTATGCGCGGGTCGGAGACGTGATCAAGGCGCATATCAAAGAAGCGGCTCCCGACGGAACAGTCAAGAAAGGCGAAGTCGTGACCTGCGTGGTGGTGCGGACGAAGTCCCCGCTGCGACGCAACGACGGGTCCTACGTGCGGTTCGACAACAACGCCGTGGTGATCATCGACGACCAGTTGAACCCGAAGGGAACGCGCATTTTCGGACCCGTGGCGCGCGAGTTGCGCGACAAGAATTTCACCAAGATCATTTCCCTGGCTCCCGAGGTGTTGTGACGATGAAGACTCTGGCCATCAAAAAGAACGACATGGTCGTGGTGCTTTCGGGAGAGGAAAAGGGGAAGATCGGACGAGTGCTCGCGGCGTATCCGGAGAAGCGGCGCGTGCTGGTCGAGGGTGTCAACGTGATCAGCAAGGCGTTGCGCAAGAGCCAGGACAATCCCAAGGGCGGAATCATTACCAAGGAAGCGCCGATCCATATTTCAAAGGTGATGAAACAGGAACGGCACGAGGCGCGGAAGAAGAAGCACGGGACCGCGCCGGCCACCGCCGAGGCGTAAGCGAGAATTATGGCGCAGTTATACGAACATTATAAGAAGAGCGTCGTCGAGCAGCTCATGAAGGGCGGCCGCTACACCAACCGGATGCAGGTGCCGAAGGTGGAGAAGGTGGTTGTGAACATGGGCGTGAACGCCAATCACGAGAAAGATGTGATCAACGAGGCCCAGCAGGAACTCGCCACGATCACGGGCCAGAAGGCGCTCGTGACCAAGGCGAAGAAGAGCATTTCGAATTTCAAGGTGCGCAAGGACATGCCCGTCGGCGCGAAGGTGACGTTGCGGGGCTTGCGCATGTACGAGTTCCTGGAGCGGTTCTTCAACGCGGCGTTGCCGCGCATTCGCGACTTTCGCGGGGTGAATCCGCGCGGGTTCGATGGCCGGGGCAGCTATACGATGGGCGTGAAGGATCAGACGATTTTCCCCGAGGTGGAATTGGACAAGATCAAGCACAACCTGGGGATGGACGTCACGATTGTGACAACGGCCCGTACCGATGCCGAGGCCAAAGAGCTGCTCAAGTTGCTCGGGATGCCGTTTAGCAGTTAGAGGATTGCGTTATGGCGAAAGTTACCTGGGAAGTCAAACAGCGGCGGCCGATGAAGTTCAAGGCGCGACAGTACAATCGCTGCCAGAACTGCGGTCGGCGTCATGCGTACATCCGGCGGTTCAAGATTTGCCGCATTTGTTTCCGTGAACTGGCGAGCCAGGGAAAAATCCCCGGCGTGGTGAAGGCGAGTTGGTAAGCTGATGAACGTAACCGATTCCATTGGTGATATGTTAACGCGGATTCGCAATGCGAACTCCGCCCTCAAGCCGGACGTGCTGGTGCCGTATTCGCGGTTGAAGGCGGAGATTGCGAAAGTGCTCAAGCGCGAAGGGTACCTGGCGGATTTCTACGCGGAGAAGCTCGAGAACGGCCGGCAGGTATTAAAAATCCAGTTGAAGATCGTCGGCAAAGAGCGGGCGATCGTCGGCATCAAACGCGTGAGCCGGCCCGGGCTGCGACGATATGTCGGATCGACCGATATTCCGCGCGTGTTGGGCGGCATGGGGATATCGATTCTCACGACGTCTCGTGGGGTGATGACCGGCCATGAAGCGCGGAAGGCGAACCTGGGCGGCGAACTTTTGGCGTACGTTTGGTGATGCATTATGTCACGAATTGGCAAGAAACCCGTTGAGATTCCCGCCAAGACCAAGGTCGAGGTGAAAGGCCAGGCAATCCACATCGAAGGCCCAAAAGGCAAGCTCGAGTGGATCGTCCCATCGCCGATCAAGGTCGAGGTGAAAGACAGCAAAGTGGTCACCAGCACCGCGCAGATGGATCGTGTGGGCAAAGCGCGCTGGGGATTGTCCCGCAGCCTGATCGCGAACATGGTCAAGGGCGTCAACGATGGTTACGTGAAGAAGCTGCTCGTGGAGGGCGTCGGTTTTCGCGCGTCGGTGCAGGGAACGAACCTTCAGATGTCCCTGGGGTATTCCCATCCGATCGTATTTGCGATTCCGAAGGGGATCAAGGTTTCCGTCGCGGACACGCAGGACAAGAAGCCGGAGATCACGGTGGAAGGTCCGGACAAACAACTTGTTGGCGAAGTGGCGGCGCGGATTCGGCGATTCTATCCGCCTGAACCCTACAAGGGCAAAGGTGTCCGCTATGTCGGGGAGCAGGTGCGCCGCAAGGCGGGCAAGACGGTCACGACGGCCGGCGGCGGTTAATTGGGTATGATTGTATGATTCCACGAACACGGGTTGAAGCACGATATCGACGGCATCTGCGGCTGCGACAGAAAGTGCGCGGCACGGAGCAACGTCCGCGCATGAGTGTGTGCATGACGGGGCGGCATATTTACGTTCAGTTGATCGACGACATCAAGGGCGTGACCCTGGCGAGCGCGAGCACCAAGGCGGCGGAGCTGAAGGGTATCAAGGCGACCATCGAGGGCGCAAAGAAGGTGGGTCAACTGGCCGCGCAACAGGCCAAGGCGAAGAAGATTACCGAGGTTGTGTTCGATCGTGGCGGGTTGCGGTATCACGGACGAATCAAGGCGCTGGCCGATGCAGCTCGGGAAGCAGGATTGAAATTCTAATATGGCACCGGAGAAAAAACCAAAGATCGCGAAGCCGATTGCGGCCAAAGCCAAGGAAGCGTCACCGGTAGCGGTGGTCGAGGAACTGGGGGTTGATCTCGACCGCGAAGGCGGCGAGATCATTGAGAAAGTTGTGTACGTCAACCGCAGCGCCAAGGTCGTCAAGGGCGGTCGGCGGTTCCATTTCAGCGCGCTGGTGGTCGTCGGCGATCGCCGCGGGCACGTGGGCTGGGGTTTTGGCAAGGCCAACGAAGTGGCGGATGCCATTCGTAAAGGGACCGAGCAGGCGAAGAAAGCCATGGTGTTTGTAAATTTGAAGGATTCAACGATTCCGCATGAGATCATCGGTGTCTTTGGCGGCGGGCGCGTGTTGTTGCGTCCGGCCTCGCCGGGCACGGGTGTTATCGCCGGTGGCGGCGTGCGCGCCGTCATCGAAGCGGCGGGCGTGCGGGATGTCCTGACCAAGTCCCTGGGATCGAGCAACGCCGTCAACGTAGTCAAGGCGACGATCGACGCCCTGCAGAATTTGCGGCCACGCGAAGAAATCATGCGCGTGCGCGGGCTGGCGCGACCGACGAGCGCCGGAGTGAGCTGATATGACGATGCGATTGCACAATTTGAAGCCCCGTCCCGGCGCCAAGCACCGGACGAAGCGACTGGGCATTGGTGAGAGCTCCGGGCATGGCAAGACCAGCGGACGCGGTGGCAAAGGCCAGACGGCGCGTGCCGGCGGCACGATTCGGCTCGGGTTTGAAGGCGGCCAGATGCCGCTGTTGCGCCGGATTCCCAAGCGCGGGTTTAACAACGCCGAGTTCCGGACCGTGTATGGCATTATCAACGTCGAGCAACTGAATGCATTTGAGGATGGCGCGACGGTGACGCCGGAATCCATCGTCGAGGCGGGATTGGCCGACCGTCTTTTTGAAGGGATCAAGGTGCTCGGGAACGGCGACCTGAAGAAGAAACTGACCGTCAAAGCCCAACGGTTTAGCGCGTCGGCGCGCGAGAAGATCACGAAGGCGGGAGGCCAGTGCGAAGAACTTCCGTTGCGGAGCATTCACCACAAAGCCGACGCGCCGGCGACCTCGGCGAAACCGGCCAAACCTTCGGCGGGAGAGAAGTGATCGGCGATCGCTAACGACCCATGTTCTCTGCGTTCCTCAACTGTTGGAAGATCCCCGAGCTGCGGCGTCGGATTCTGTTCACGCTCGGCATGGTGGCGATTGCGCGATTGGGCGCCAATATTCCGTGTCCGGGCGTCGATCCCACGGAATTGAACGCTTACATGTCGCAGATTCAGCAGCGCGTGGGCGGCAGTTTCATGGGTCTGGCAGACATGATGACCGGTGGCGGGCTGCAGCAATGCGCCGTGTTCGCCCTGGGTGTGATGCCGTACATTAGTGCGTCGATCATCATGATGCTGTTACCAGCGGTCATGCCATCGCTCGAAAAGCTCAAGCAGGAAGGCGAGTCGGGACGGGCGAAGCTGATTCAGTATTCGCGCTACATGACGGTCGGTCTGTGTGTCGTTCAATCATGGCTGTTGGCCAAGGCATTCGAACATCCCGAGCGGATGTTCACCGGCTTCAGCGGCGTGCTGGTGGCCAACCCCGGGATTGGCTTCGAGCTGTTGACCGTCCTCACGATCACGAGCGGGTCGATCCTGTTGATGTGGATCGGCGAGCAAATGACGGAGCGGGGGATTGGCAACGGGATGTCGATCATCATCACCGTGGGGATTGTCGATCGCCTGCCGCGAGCGATCAACCAGGCCTGGCGGCTGTTTGTCGGGCCGGAAAGCCAGTTCAACGCCCTGCACGCGATCCTGCTGCTGGTGATGGCGGTTGCCGTAACGGCGGTGGTGGTCGCGGTCACGGAAGCCGAGCGGAAGATACCAGTCCAGTACGCGAAGCGGATGGTGGGACGCAAGATGCTCGGAGGCGGCCAGACGTTTATGCCGTTGAAGGTCAATTACTCGGGCGTCATGCCGATTATTTTCGCGCAGGCAATCCTGTTGTTTCCCTCCAAGCTGTTTTCGATGCTGCAGATGCCGTTTTTTCAGAATCTGGCTCGTGAATTGACGGAGGGCGAAGGGTTGTATCTGGCGTTGTACGGCGCGATGATCCTGTTCTTCTCGTATTTTTGGGTGGCGACGCAATTCAATCCGCTCCAAATCGCGGATGATCTGAAGAAGTATGGCGGCTATGTCCCGGGGATTCGACCGGGTCGGCCGACGGCGGAATATCTGGATCGTGCGATGACGCGCATTACGTTGGCGGGCTCGATATTTCTGACGGGCGTTGCCGTGATCCCGTATATTTTGTCCCACAATTTTCGACTGCCGTATTTGACGGCAAGCTTTTTCGGTGGAACAAGCCTGCTCATCAACGTCGGCGTGATGCTGGACACGATGCGCCAGGTGGAATCGCATCTGGTGATGCGCCATTACGACGGGTTTTTGCGGAAGGGCCGATTGAGAGGTCGGTTCTGACCGATGGCCGGGGTGACAATGAGTCACCGCTTGCCCCTGTTGGGGAATGCCGTCAGTGTCAGGCGAAGTGCGGCGGCACAGCAGTTCATTGACAAATGCAGTTGGTGCCCGGCAAATCGCCAAGGGACGCCAGAGTTGCCAAAAACGCGATGGGCTGTATGATGGAGCAGTTCGCGTCGGCGCGATGGAATTTCCGTCACGCGAGGAACGGATAGTATGCGAAGCCCCTTGGGATTGCTGTAGTCGTGATCGTCATCAAGACACCAGAGGAGATTGAGCGGATGCGCGCGGCCTGCCACGCGGCAGCGGAGGTTCTGGCCGGGGTAGCCCGGGAGGTTCAGCCGGGGCGAACGACTGCGGAGCTGAATGCCATTGCGGCGGGATTGATCGAGAAGCTTGGCGGGAAGAGCCCGTTTCTCGGGTACAAGGGTTATCCGGGCCACATCTGCGTCTCGGTAAACGAGGAAGTCGTTCACGGCATTCCTAGCCAACGCCGGGTGCAGTACGGTGACGTTGTGAGTTTGGACGTGGGAATCGTTTTGAACGGGTTCGTCGGTGATAATGCGACGACGGTTGCGGTGGGAGTGGTGGAGAGCCGGACCGAACAGCTATTGCAGGTCACCGAGCGGGCGTTGTACGCGGGCATTGCGGCTGCGCGAGCGGGAAGTCGGGTATCCGATATTTCGCGAGCGGTCCAAACGCTCGTGGAGACGAATGGATTTTCGGTTGTGAGAGAATTTGTCGGACACGGCGTGGGGCGGAAGATGCACGAAGAGCCCCAGGTTCCGAACTATGTGAGTTCGGGGCCGGATCCGAAATTGAAACGGGGGATGACCCTGGCGATCGAGCCGATGATCAACGCCGGCTCGCACGAAGTGGTGATGTTGAGCGATGGTTGGACGGTGGTATCAGCCGATGGCGCGCCGAGCGCGCACTTTGAACATACAGTTTTGATAACGGATGGAGATGCGGAAATTCTAACGTGGCGAAAGAAGAGCCCATACGAGTCGAAGGCATCGTAGTGGAGTTATTGCCCAATACGATGTTTCGGGTCGAGCTGCCGAACAAACATCGGATTCTGGCGCACATCTCGGGCAAGATGCGATTGCATTTCATCCGGTTGTTGCCGGGCGACAAGGTGATGGTGGAGATGTCGCCGTACGATTTGAGCAAGGGTCGGATTACATTTCGACAGAAAGAGCAGTAGAGAGCAGTCGAGACAGGCGGGACAAACATGAAAGTAAAACCTTCAGTGAAGCGGTTGTGCGAGCGCTGCAAAGTGGTGCGGCGCAAAGGCGTGGTGCGCGTGATTTGCACCAACCCGCGACATAAACAACGTCAAGGTTAGAGGTGTAGGCATGGCACGTTTGATCGGTGTGGAAGTACCGGACCAAAAGAAGATTGGGATCGCGCTCCGTTATATTTACGGGATCGGACCGACGACCGCCCTGCAGGTGTGCACCAAGGCCAGTGTGGACCCGAACGTGCGCGCGAAGGATTTGAACGACGAACAACTGTCGCACCTGACCTCGGTGCTGCAGGGGTATCGCATCGAAGGCGATTTGCGTCGCGAAGTGCAGACGAACATCAAGCGGTTGATGAGCATCAACTGTTATCGCGGGATCCGCCACAAGAAGGGCCTCCCCGTGCGCGGGCAGCGGACCTCCACAAACGCCCGCACGCGCAAGGGCCCGCGAAAGACCGTCGGCGTCGTCCGCAGCAAGGAAACGAAGGCCGGCAAGGTCTGATCGTGACAGCGACTTAAGAAGGAGCGCAATGGCTAAGGAAGCACCCAAGAAACCGGAAGAACCAAAAGCAAAACCTGCGACCGACGCAGCCGCTCCGGCGGCAAAGCCGGACGCTGCGCCAGCAGCGGCAGCGGCTACGCCAGCGGCAACGGCTGCTCCAGCGGTGCCGACGACGGCGGCCGAGGCGCTGGCCGAGGGCGAAGTCGCCAAGAAGGTTGTCAAGGCCAAGCACAGCAAGAATGTGTTTCAGGGCATCGCGCATATTTTGGCGACGTTCAACAACACGGTTGTTTCCATCAGCGATTTGAAAGGCAAAGTGATCGGTTGGTCGAGCGCGGGACGCGTCGGGTTCAAAGGCTCGCGCAAGAGTACGGCCTACGCGGCGCAACTGGTTGCTCAGGACGCTGCGCGACAGGGAATGGCACACGGTTTGAAGGAAATTGAGGTGTGGGTGAAGGGACCTGGCAGCGGGCGGGAAGCCGCGATTCGCGCGTTGCAGGCGATCGGGCTGGAAATCACCGTGATCAAGGATGTGACTCCGATCCCGCACAATGGCTGTCGTCCGCCCAAACGCCGCCGCGTGTAGCAGGAGAATTTGGCACCATGGCACGATACAAAGGACCACGAATACGCATCAGCCGACGATTTGGACAGCCGATTTTCGGCCCGTCGAAGTACCTGGAGCGCCGTGCTTATCCGCCCGGCGTGCACGGCCCGAAGAAGTCCCGGCGCAAGCAAAGTGACTATGGAATCGGGCTGGCCGAGAAGCAGAAGCTGCGGTATCAGTACGGACTGCTCGAACGCCAGTTTCGTCGGATGTTCGAAAAGGCCCTGAAGAAACGGGGTGTCACGGGCGAAACGCTGCTGCAATTGCTCGAGACGCGCCTCGACAACGTGGTATTTCGCATCGGTTTTGCGACGACGCGACCCTTCGCCCGCCAGATGGTAACGCATGGACACATTCGCGTGAATGGACGGAAGGTTTCGTCGCCATCGTACAACGTCAAGACGGGCGATGTTGTGGAAGTTCGCGACACAGCCGCGACGAGGCAGCTGGCGACCAAGAGCCTGGAGTCGGCGCAGATTCGCCCCGTGCCGGACTGGATCACCTTCAGCCGCGACGCATTGCGGGCGCAGGTTGCGCGGATCCCGTCGCGGGACGACATCCAACCGATCGTCAACGAACAGTTGATCGTCGAATTTTATTCTAGATAACGAGAATCCGCGTCCGCAGTTCGGGCGCGACAACGGGCCGTTGGTCCGCGTTTCTAGAACGCGGGAAACCCGGCTCACAGGAGGAAGTTCATCATGCCAGTTCGTCTAGGTCGATTTGAAATGCCGAAGCGGTTGACGCGCGAGGACGGAACCGCCACGCCGACGTTCGCGAAGTTTGTTGCCGAGCCGCTGGAAGCGGGCTATGGCCACACCATCGGAAACTCACTGCGGCGGGTGCTGCTGAGTTCGCTGGAAGGAGCGGCGATCAGTTCTGTCAAGATCGAGGGCGCGCCGCACGAGTTCACCAGCATTCCCGGTGTCGTCGAAGACGTGACCGACATCGTGTTGAATTTGAAGAAGGTGCTGCTCAAATCGCACAGCCGCGAGCCGCATGTGGTGTATCTGACCGCCAACAAGGACGGTGCGGTCACTGCCGCCGACATCAAAAGCGACCAGGTTGTGGAGGTGCTCAATCCCGACCAGCACATCTGCACGCTCGACAAGAAGATGCATTTTGAGATCGAGCTGGAGATCAAAGTGGGACGCGGATTCTGCCCTGCGGAGGAGAACAAGAAACCCGAACAGCCAATCGGGGTGATCGCGATCGACTCGCTGTTTTCGCCGGTTCGACGGGTCCGCTACAGCGTCGAGGATACGCGTGTCGGCCAGCGTACGGACTACGACAAGCTCATCGTGGAGGTGTGGACAGACGGGCGGATTACGCCGGAAGACGCCATGGTGCAGTCGGCCAACATCCTGCGACATCACCTGGATGTGTTCTGCGACTACGACAAGAACGTGGTCGTCGAGTTTGAAGAGGCGGGCGAGAAGGTCAGCGCGGAGCAGGCCCGGTTGAAGAAGATCCTCAACATGAGCGTCAACGAAATCGAGTTGAGCGTGCGCGCGGCGAACTGCCTGAACAACGCCAACATCACGACGGTCGGGCAACTGGCGATGAAGACCGAACAGGAGATGCTCAAGTACCGCAATTTCGGGAAGAAATCGCTCAACGAGATCAAAGAGAAACTGGCGGCGCTGGGTCTGACGCTGGGTATGAAGGTCGACCCGGTATTGTTGGAGGCGCCGGACGCGAACAAGAATGTGGAGGCGGTGCTCTCCGGGGCGGTGCCGCTACCGGAGTAGGACGGGGCGGAACCAAAGGGATTCATTGTCATGCGACACCGAAAACGAACTGCCAAGATTGGGATGAAATCCCAACATCGGCGCGCCACGCTGGCCAATCTCGTGTGCAGCCTGATCGAGCACAGTCGGATCACGACGACCGTGGCCAAGGCCAAGGTGGCCCGCCGTTACGCGGACAAGATGGTCACACTGGCCAAGAAGGGAACATTGCATCACCGGCGCGAGGCGCTGGCCTTCCTGCGCCAGAAACGAGCCGTGGCCAAATTGTTCGCCGAGATCGGCAAGCAGCACAGCGACCGCAACGGCGGGTATACGCGAATCGTTCGAATGGGACAACGTTTGGGCGATGCCGCGCACATTGCGATTCTGGAGTGGACGGGCACCGTAACAGCCGGTCCGTCGCCTGAGGCGGGCAAGACTGCGGAAGAACCGAAGGGCAAAGAGCCGAAGGCCAAGGAAACCAAGGACTCCAAGCCAAGCAAGAAGGCTGAGGAGAAGAAGGAACAAACGGCGGCAGCGCCGGCCTAGCGGATCGCACATCTGAAATTGAGAACTCGCGACGACCTCCCTCCACGGGGAGGTCGTTGTTTTTGGCGGGACCGGCACATGAAGGGCGCCGGGCGATAGGCACGGTCCAAGTGGTTCTGTTGATGTCGGAAGGACGCAAGGGGCCGGAGCTGACTTCGGGACAGGAAACGAGTAGATGCCCCGGGCCGGATCGGTGCTGAATGCATCTCCGCGGTGTCTTGTTTTGCCTCCTCTTCCCCTTGAGCGGGTTGGCTTTAGGTTGGTTCATTCATAACCTTGGCGCGATTGCCGAGGGAAAGTGCTGAATATTCGGCAATTTTCTGCTATAGGAGTACACATGACCACGAGGTGATGAAGACTCCTGATATCACCATGTCCGCGCCAAGGCCGTTGCGCGATCCGCGACTGACGGCAATCAATTTCATCTCCGATGCGGTCAATCGCACCCTGGATCTGAAGGAAATTGCCGACAACGCTCTGGATTCCGTACTCGCCGTGATGAAGCTGGACGCGGGAGTCGTGTATGTCTGGCAGGACACGGATGAATGCCTCCATATGTTCGCCTCGCGGGGCATCAGTGAAGAGTTCGCACGGACCGTGTCGGTATTGCCACGAGGCACGGAGACGATCGACGCGGTACTGAACGGCGAGGCGCGAGTAATCGAGGATTTCACGTTGCGCCCGAGCAGCGTGATGTCCAGCGCGATTCGTGCGGGTTTTGAATCGGCGGTGTTGGTGCCGATTCGGGCGCATGGGTATGTTGTCGGTGCGCTGACGTTGGGAACGTATCGGAAGCGCAGGTTTGAGGAGCCCGACGTGGACTTGATCGAGGCGGTCAGCAACCAGATTGGCAACGCGATGGTGCACGCCCAGTTGCAGTCCGACCTTCGCGCCAGCGAGGAGCAGTACCGAGCTCTCGTGGAGAACCTGGATGACGTCATCTACATCGCCGATTCGGCCGGACGATTGCGGTTTGCCAACAGCGCGTTTCCGCGGGTGTTCGGATACACGGCATCCGAGATGGCGCGGACCGATCTTATGACCCATGTACATGAGGAAGATACGGTCCTAGTTCGTCGGGCGGTGGAAGGGTTGATGCGGGGAGAGGTTGTCCGCAACCTGGAGTATCGCTTTCGCCGCAAGGATGGCATCTGGATTCATCTGCAGTGCAGCGGCAGCGTGTTCTCCTGGCAGGGAGGGCAGGTGACCGAAGTCCAGTTTGTGGTGCGGGACGTAACCGAAGCGCGTCAACGGCAGCAGCAATTGATTCGACGAAATCAGCAATTGGCGGCGTTAACGGCGCTGGCGAGGGTCGCGAATTCGTCTCTGAACATCGATGAGATCGCCCGCAATACTCTGGAAGCGGCGATGCAAAGCACGGGAATGTGTGGTGGTGCTTTGCACCTGGTGGAGATGAAACAACAGGTGCTTCATCTTTATCTGCAGTCCGGACTGCCGGAAAGCTTTGTCGCCGACATTCGTACGCTCAAGTGGGGGGAGGCAGTGCCGGGGTACGTGGCCGCATCGGGGCAGCCCGCCGTGGTGGAAGATCTCTGCAATTGGACGCCGTCGGCGCCGTCGCTTGCCGCGCCGCATGGTTTCCGGTCGACGATTGTGGTTCCTGTGAAGACGAAGGGAGAGATCCTCGGCACTCTCGGACTGCTGAGTCGGCAACCGCTTTCGTTTACTCCCGAAGTGATCGAGATGGTCACGGCCATGGGGAACCAATTGGGCATCGCCGTCGCGAACGCGCGGTTGTATGAGAAGCAGCTTCGCGAGAACGAGAAGTTGGCGGCACTGGTGGATATCAGCAGCGGCAGCGCCCAGCAACTCGATCTGGAGCCGCTGTTGCAGCGCATTGTCGAGCGGTCCGCGGTGCTACTTCGCGCCGATTCGGCGTACATTTCGCATTATAACGAGGCGGCGCAGGAGGTGGAAATTGTGGCCGCCAGCGGCGGCTTCACAAGGCTGATCGGCATGCCCTATCCGGCCGAGCAGGGGCTGTTTGGGCAGATTCGCCGCACCCGCCAAGGCAGGATTTTCAGCCGCGCGGAAATCAAGGCGCACGGTCACAGTGCATTGGTGCAGGAGCCGGATGCCCGGTCGGCCGTGGTGGTGCCGTTGATCTCGCGCAACAAACTGATCGGCTCGCTCGGCCTTGCAAGGCACGGGGAAGTTTCGGCGGAGTTCACCGCGGCCAACCTCGAGCTGGTGGAAGCGTTTGCCAGTCGCGCGGCGGTGGCGATTGACAACGCCCAGCTATTCAAGGATCTCGAGCGCAAGAACAAGCTGTTGCAGTTACTGATTGAGGAAGCGCATCACCGGATCAAGAACAACCTGCAAATGGTTTCCGGTCTGTTGCAGTTGGAGGCCGAGTCCGCGCCCCAGCATACGTCGAAGAGTTTCCTCCACACGGCCATCAGCCGGATTCAGGCCATTGCCCAGGTGCACAACCTCTTAAGTGAGGAGATGCCGGAGAACGTGGATATCAGCACGTTGATTACGGCCATCGTGCAAATGCTGGCCGGTTCCGCCACAAGGTCGGCCGGCGCGCCGGAAATTGCCAGCGACCTCGAGCGCGTGTGGATGCGGGCGGAGCAAGCCGTGCCGCTCGCGCTGGTGGTAAATGAGCTGGTCTCGAATGCGTTTATTCATGGCAGGCCCGCTTCCGGCCAGCCATTGCGGGTGCGAATCCAATGCCATCATCGGGATGGGCGTGTGGATCTGATTATCTCCGACAACGGAGGAGGGTTTCCGCCGGGGAAGAACTGGCGCACGTCCGAGGGGAAGGGAATGAACATCGTCGCCCAGTTAGCGCAGGTCAATCTTCGCGGCGAGCTGCAGATTGACACGCGGGAGGGAGGCGTATGCGCGGAGTTACGATTTGATATCGTTCCTTATGGACCTGGACCTGGGGCAAGGGTAAGGTCGGTTCTAACCAGCGGGTGAGCTTGACGTTTACCCGGTGGCCGTGTAAATAGACACGTTAGAAGCGCGACCTTGGAGACACATGAAACCTCTTCGAGTCTTGATTGCTGACGACGATGGGCTGACCCTGATGGTGCTTCGAAAGGTTCTTGTGGCAATGGGCCACACGGTTGTCGGAGAAGCCGGCGACGGAGAACAAGCCGTGGCGCTGGCGCTGGAGACGAGCCCGGATCTGGTCATTTTGGACATTCGCATGCCGAAGATGGATGGGCTGGAAGCGGCCCGCCAAATCCGGGACGAGCGAGGCACGCCCATTATCATTTTGAGCGCGCACTCGGAGGCCGGGTTGGGGAGCCAGGCGGTTGGCGCGGGTGTGAATGCGTATCTCGTCAAACCATTCACCAGCGAGCAGTTGAAGCCCGCGATCGAACTGGCCCTGGCCAGTTCCGAGAAGTCGCGGGAAATGGTCGCCGAGATCCAGCAGATGCGGGAGGCATTGGAATCGCGGAAGGTCGTCGAGCGCGCCAAGGGGATTCTCATGCGGCAGTCGGGACTGGATGAAGAGACGGCCTACCTGAAGCTGCAAAAGACGGCGCGGAATGAAAACCGCAAACTGGTGGAAGTGGCACGAGGGATCATCACGGCGGAACAGGTCCGCCGCTCAGGCGGAAAGCCCCCCCCGCCGCGTGGACAGAGTCGACCATGACGCTCGCGAGTGAGTGACCGGCTTCCCCCTTGACCGTTCCTGCAACTTACCGTTAGTCTCACGCATCTTATCCCGAAAGCGAGACGCTACGTATGGAAAACGTCGTTATCATAGGATCTGGATGCGCAGGTTGGACGGCGGCGCTATACACCGCCCGAGCGGATTTGAAGCCTGTCGTCCTAACGGGCAAATTACCCGGCGGTCTGCTGACAAGCACCAGCGTTGTGGAGAACTACCCTGGATTTCCCGAAGGAGTCGATGGGACCGATCTCATGATGCAAATGCAGAAACAGGCGGAGCGCTTTGGCACGCAAACTCGCTACGGCGTTATCGTCACGAAGGTGGATTTCAGCCGCGCGCCCTTCCAACTGTGGTTGGATGAGGAACACGTTGAGACGCGGAGCGTGATTATTGCGACGGGCTCATCGCATCGTCGTTTGGGTTTGAAGAACGAGGAGCTTCTCGAACGCAAGGGACTGACCTTTTGCGCCACATGCGATGGTGCCCTACCGATGTTTCGCAACAAAGAGCTGGTTGTTGTGGGCGGGGGCGACTCGGCCTGCGAAGAGGCGATTTATCTCACGCATTTCGCTTCGAAGGTGTACTTGGTGCATCGGCGAGACCAGCTTCGCGCATCGAAGATCATGGCGGACCGGGCCCTGGCCAATCCAAAGATTCAACCGGTTTGGGACTCTGTGCTGACGGATGTGTACGATGTGAGCAAGGACACGGTGACGGGCGTTCAATTGAAAAACCTCAGGACGAGTGCCACGTCGGACCTGGCCTGCGCGGGTGTATTTGTCGCGATCGGTCACGAGCCGACCACGGGGCTGTTTCGCGGGCAGATCGAAATGGATCCCGAGGGATATATCCTTTGCCGCAAGGGGACGTATACGAGCGTGCCGGGAGTGTTTGCCGCGGGTGATTGCGTGGATCGCGTGTACCGCCAGGCGATCACGGCTGCAGGCAGCGGTTGTGCGGCGGCCATCGACGCGGAGCGTTATCTTGCCGCTCATCACGGCTGAGCGACGCGCCGGGGTAGAAAGTCTACGATTCCGCGGCCTCGATAATCTTGATGAACGTCGCGGAATCAGGGGCATCCAGCAGCCGCTGACGGAGTTCATCCTGACGCAGGAGTCGGGCAAGCGTGCCGACGACGCGCAGGTAATCCGTGACCATCTGCTTCGGGGTGCCAATCAGAAAGATCAATCGTACGGGTTGGCCATCCTTGGCTTCGAAGTCGACTCCCTGGCGGCTGCGCCCGACAGCGATGAGGATGTCCGAGCACTGGTCGGTGCGGGCGTGAGGGATGGCGACGTCGTGTCCCAAGGCGGTATTACTGACCCGCTCGCGCTGCAGGATTTCATTGAAAAACGCCTCAAAATCACCCACGCACTTGCTTTGGGCCAGCAGCTCAGCCACCTCCCGAAGCGCAGGAATCTTCTGCTGGCTGTGCAACTCCAGCTGGATCGCATCGGGGCTCAGCAACGACGTGATTTTCGATGGCGAAGCTTTGGGTCCGTTAGACATTGGCTCCACTCCATTTCAATTTCTCTCGTAACACTTCAAAATACGAATGCTTTCGCGGCGTGACCAACTGCACGGTCCGCGGGGAGCGCCGCACCTCGACCTCGTCACCCACTTCCATCCGCAATTGCACCTGGCCATCGACCGTCAACAACAACTCGGCCGCCGCATCGGCCACCTGACAACGAATGACGGAGTTCTCCCCCGCAACAACCGAGCGATTGCTCAACGCGTGGGGACAAATGGGCGTGATAATCAGTGCCCGTGACGTCGGCACCAAGATTGGCCCCCCCGCGCTCAAGGAATATGCCGTTGAGCCCGTTGCCGTGGCGAATATCATGCCGTCGCACACGTATTCTGTCAACAACTCGCTGTCGACGAAGATCCGCAACCGGACGATGCGGGAGAGTGCCCCGCGCGAAACGACGACGTCATTGAGCGCGCGATGGGTGACGCGACGTTTACCCTTGCGGACGAGCGTGGTCTGCAGGGTGTGGCGCGGGCTGACTTCGTATTGTCCGTGGAGGATTTCCCGTACGGGTCCCCGAAGTCGGTTGCCGTGGATGCTGGTCAGGAAGCCGAGGTTGCCAAGATTCACTCCGAGAATCGGCGTGGCGGGCCCTTCAAGTTCACGGGCCACACGCAAAATCGTGCCATCGCCACCGAGGACAATCACCATGCTGGCAACCCGACCGATGTCGCGCAACGAGCGGGCGAGTTTCGGTTCGCGCGCGAGGACCGCCGCTTCGCGTTCCAGCAGCACGGTCACCTCATGGTTCCGAAGCACTTCCAACAGTTCCGACAGCCGGCGCCGGGCGTCCGGTTTGCCCGAGTGCACAACAATGCCGACGGTTCTGGGAGCGCGCGGTTTCACGATGTGCGCAGAACGATCAGGAATTCCTTGTTGCCAGCGGGACCGAGCAAGGGTGACTCTGTCACTCCCAACAGAGTCAGCCCCAATGTCTGAATGGCGAATGCTTCAATCATGCTGATCACAGCCTCGTGCACGCGCGAGTCTCTCACAACGCCGCCACGTTTCACGAGCTTTTTTCCAGCTTCGAATTGCGGTTTGATGAGGGCGACGATTGTGCCGCCGGCGGGTTTCAACAATGCGACGGCCGCCGGCAGCACCTTGGTCAGCGAGATGAACGAGACATCGATCGTCACGAGGTCGACGTGGTCGCCCAGGCCGTCGGGGGTCACATGACGCGCGTTCTGTTTGTCGTGCACAATCACGCGTGAATTCTGGCGGAGTTTCCAGTCGAGCTGGCCTTTGCCGACGTCGACGGCATGGACGCGCGCTGCGCCGCGCTGCAATAGACAGTCCGTAAAGCCGCCGGTGGATGCGCCGAGATCTGCGCAGACAAGACCGTCGCATGAGATGTGGAAGCGGTCGAGGGCTGCTTCGAGCTTATGGCCGCCACGGCTGACATATTTCTCAGCCGCATCGACGCTCAGGGGGGTCTGTTCGTCCACCATCTCGCTGGGTTTGTGAGCGAGCTGGCCGTTGACGCGCACCGCGCCGGCGAGGACGAGGCGTTTGGCTTTTTCTCGGGTCTCGCAGAGGCCGCGAGCGACAAGTTGAGTATCGAGCCGTGCGCGCATGCGACGAGGCACGAAGTTTATATCGTACCGACCAACCAGAGTTACGCTGTTCGAGCGGTCGCGCCCAGGACACGAAACTGCGGCTGTTTCGTCCGCTCGGTCGAAGCGTCGTGCAACAAATCTCTCACTTTGGCGAGAGCGGTCTTCGAGTTCAGGCCGTACTTGTCCTGGAGGTCCTTATTGCTGGTGGCGTGCTCGATGAAGCTGTCGGGCCAACCAATCCGAGCAACGGGGGTCGCAATCCGCAGATCATCGAGCGTCTCCAGCACGGCGCTGCCGTACCCGCCCATCAGGACATGGTCCTCGATCGTGCACATGACCTTGCAGATGCGTCCGTATTTCTCGACGATATCGCGGTCGATGGGCTTGGAGAATCGAGCGTTAATGATGGCCACGGACAGACCTTCCGCCTGGAGGGCAGAGGCGGTTTCCTGGGCCATCTTCGAGACGGCGCCATAGAAGAATATCGCGACATCGGTCCCGTGCTGAAGAACCTCCGCTTTGCCGAGCGGGATGATGGACGGACGCTCCTTGATCGGTATGCCCTCGCCAGCGCCGCGCGGGTAGCGGACGAAAATCGGGCCGTGATGTTGCAGGGCGGTCCAGAGCATGTCGACCAACTCATCTTCGTTGCTGGGCGCCATCAGAATGGCGCGCGGTACGCAACGGGCATAGGCGATATCAAACACGCCGTGGTGCGTGGGGCCGTCGTTAACGGACAAGCCGGCGCGATCCATCGCGAAAATGACATCGAGGTTTTGCAGGGCGACATCGTGGATGATGCAGTCGTAGGCGCGTTGCAGGAAGGTGGAGTAGATGGCGCAGACGGGATGATATCCCATGGTGGCCATACCGGCCGCAAAAATGACCGCGTGCTCCTCGGCGATGCCAACGTCGAAATAGCGGTCCGGCCTGGCCTTTTGGAGCTTGCCAAGGCTCGTGCCGCTGGGCATGGCGGCGGTGATGCCAACCAGTTTGCTGTTTACGTCGCAGAATCGGACGAGAGCTTCCGCAAATACGTCCTGATAGTTTGGCGGCGCACCCTCTCGTTTCGCGGGCGACTTGCCCGTGGCAATGTCGAAGGGGCCGCATCCGTGGAAAGTCTGCGGGTCCTCGAGCGCTTTCTCGTAGCCTTTGCCCTTCTTGGTGAGAATGTGAATGATGACGGGCGCGTCCTGTTTTTTCGCCCACTGCAGGGTGTCGATGAGAAGGCCGGTATTATGTCCATCCATCGGCCCGATGTAGCGCAGGCCGAACTCCTCGAAGAGCAGGCTGGGGACGATCATGCCTTTGACGGCTTCCTCGACCCTGTGGCCGATCTGGGTCAACTCCGCGCCACGCGGCAAACGACCGAGGAAATGTTCCATGCGCTTGTGGGCAGCGGCGTAGGACGGATGGCGGACGAGGCGGTTCAGGTACTCGGAGATGGCGCCGACGTTCTTGGCGATACTCCATTCGTTGTCGTTCAAAATCACGATCAGACGCTTGGTAGACGTCTTGATGTTGTTGAGGGCCTCGTAGGTGATGCCATTGGTGAGCGCGGCGTCACCGGCGATGCAGACCACGTGCTCGTCGGTTCGGGCGTGGTCGCGGGCGGCGGCCATGCCAAGGGCGGCCGAGAGCGCGGTGCCCGCATGACCGGCCCCGAAGCAGTCGTAGGGGCTTTCGGACCGGAAGGCAAATCCCATCGGACCGCCGGACTGGCGGATCTTGTGGAAGTTCTCGCGGCGACCCGTGAGCAGCTTGTGGACATACACCTGATGGCTGACATCCCAGACGAAACGGTCTTTGGGGGATTCGAAGACGCGGTGTAGCGCGAGCGTCAATTCGACGACGCCCAAATTCGGGCCGAGATGACCGCCGTTCTTGCTGAGCACGGTAATCAACTCGTCGCGGATTTCCTGCGCCAGAACCTGAAGTTGATCCAGCGTCAACAACTTCACGTCTGCTGGCGAGTTAATCATGTCAAGATAACGTCCCATCGTACACTCCTTGTGGCTTAGAACAGCTTGCCCCCTTCATCTTCGGGTGTTTCGTCTTCGCTATCAGCTGCCTCGGTTTCGAACGGCTCGAGCACGACCGAGCCATCGGCCTTCTTCGTCAGGATCTCGATTTTCTTTTCGGCTTCCTCGAGCTTCTGACTGCAGAATCGGACGAGACGGGTTCCTTCCTCATATTTCTTGAGGATGTCTTCGAGCGGCAATTCGGCTGCCTCCATATCGGCGACGATTTTCTCGAGCCGGGCAATGGCCTGCTCAAACGTTAGCCCGTTCCTGTCGAGAACGGGCTCAGCACCCTTTTTCTTACTTTTGGTCATGCGTCCAGTTGAGAAGATACCACAGAGTCGAACGTCCCATCAAGCACCTTGGTCGAAATGGTAGTGCCTGGCTGGACGGCTGTTACGCTGCGGACGACGCCTCCGGTCGCGGGAACGACGGTGATGCTGTAACCGCGCTGTAACGTGGAATTGGGGCTGAGGAGTTCGAGACGTGTGCCGGCCTGGCTCAGGCGATGGCGGACAGTCTGGAGGCGCTGCGCCCAGGCGCTTCGGAGCTGGCGGTCGTCGGCGGCGAGGCGTTGCCGCCAGTTCGCCAGCATCGCTTGCGGGCCGAGGACGCGGAATTTCTGAGAGGCGGTTTCCCATCGCGCCCGGTGTGCTGCGACGGTCGCGCCCGGGGCGCGGCGGAGCCGATGGGCATAGTCATCGAGCTGCTGCTGGTATCGTCGGATGGTCTCGGTGGGGCGGCGGAACACGTAGCTGGACGCGAGGGCGGAGAAGCGCTGGCGGGCCTCGGCGAGTTGCAACCGCAGGTCCTTTTGCAGGCGTGTCTGATACTGGGCGAGCTGACGGACGAATTCGTCCTTGGCTTTCACGACGAGTTCGGCCGCGGCGCTGGGCGTCGGCGCGCGCAGATCGGCGACGAAATCGGAGATGGTAAAGTCGATTTCGTGGCCGACGGCGGAGATGGTGGGGATTGCCGAGCGGGCGAGCGCGCGGGCGACGACTTCTTCATTGAAAGCCCACAAATCCTCAAGCGAGCCGCCACCGCGGGTAACGACGATGACGTCAAGAGTGAGCGCGCGGGATGCGTGGAGGATGTTGAGTTCGTCGATGGCCTCGGCGATTTCCTTGCCGGCGCCGTCGCCCTGAACGCGGACGGGGCTGATGATGATGCGCACGTTTGGGAAACGGCGGCTAATGATATTCAGGAAGTCGCGGATGGCGGCGCCGGTAGGGGACGTCACGAGGGCGATGTGCTGTGGCAGCGCGGGCACGGGCTTTTTGCGGGCCGCATCGAACAAGCCTTCCTTCGCGAGGCGCTGTTTGAGTTCCTCGAACGCGAGTTGCAGAGCGCCGAGACCTTTGGGCAGGAGTTGGCGGGCGACGAGCTGATATTGTCCGCTCCGTTCGTAGACGCTGACGTCGCCGAAAGCGATGACTTGCAGGCCATCTTTGATCGCGAACCCGACTTTGGCGGCGATGCCACGGAAGACCACCACGGCGAGTTGGGCGTTTGGGTCTTTCAGGGTGAAGTAGACGTGTCCTGACGTTGGCGAACGCAGATTGGAAATCTCGCCTTCGACCCAGACGGCGGGAAACTTTTCTTCGAGCAGGTCTTTGACGCGACGGGTCAGGTCGGTGACGCTGAGGACCTGTGCGGGGGACGTTGGCATGGTCTGTCAGCTAAGATGCGATTTGACACGCGAGAGATTTTGCCGGGCGAGGTTCCAGTAAAAGTCGTCGGTGACCCAGGCGTGGGGCATCGCGAGCGCTTTTTCCAGGTTGTCGTTGGCTTGTCGCCAGTGATGGGCCGAGGCAAGGGTAATGCCGAGTTCGACCCGGTGGGCGACGACTTTGGGACCGAATTGGGCAGCTTGCTCCAAATCGTGGACAGCATCATCGATGGTAGCGGAGGGCAACTTGCCGTAGATCAGTTCAGCGAACTTGCGCAGGAACCAGTTGAGTTCGACCATTTCGCGATTCCAAACGCCGAGGACATGCCAGGCGAGGTCCTCCTTGTCGTCGCGATGGATGGCGCGTTCGGCTTCTTCTTTTACTTCGCTGGCAAGAGAGACCTTGCGTTTGCCGCCCTCGTACAGCGCGAGTTTGCCCACGGAAACGGCCAGATACGCGTGGCCTTTGGAATCGTGGGGATTGAGTTTCACGGCGGCGCGGCTTAAATCCACAGCTTCCACGCAGCATTGCTTCTGTTGTGTCGCATCGGTCGAGAGAATGCTCGTGTCGACCAGCGCGCGGGCAAGTTTCCATGTGGCTTCGTAATCGTCGGGTGATTTGACATGGGCGGCGCGGTACGCCTTCAGAGCGGACGGCAGATCGAATCGCGCGAGAGAGGCGTCGCCTGCCGCAACATCGTCCTGCGCGTGAGTTCCTGCGACGATCCCAAAAAGGCAAAGAGCCAGCCACAGGCTACGGCTCATAATCATCCGCGGGAAACTCCGGCTTCATGATCGGCTTGTAGCCGTGAGGAAAGGGCACCGGAAATGTCACGACATCGTAGACGCCGGTCACCTCGCGGCCGAACCAGCGGGCAAAGCCCTTGCCCACGCCGTAGGTGACACCGGCGCCGCCGCCATGTTCCGCAGTGGCCTTGGTAATCTGATTGGGTACTTCCACGATGCCAAAGAGGACGTTGGCGAAGCCGCGGCAGAGTTTTCGGAGAGCATTCTGGCCGCGCGGGGCGTCCTCCTGGGTTTGTGCCATCGCACACACGGGAAAGAGGAGGGCAACGATCATCAATAGACCGAGCAGTTTGGCTTTCATGGCCCGATTATAGCCGGGGCGCCGCAGCACTTCAATTTGTTTCCCGTGTGACCCGAAGGCCATGGGGTATGCGGGGCCGAAGCGCAAGAAAACACTTGCGCCCGGTGACGCTGCGAAACGCCGCGAAGCTAGTACTTGACAGGGCTACAAGCCGAAGTATAGTGGGAAATCGGGAGGGCGTGAACATGAAGCTGAGATTTTTGCTGCTGATTGCAGTTCTTATGGGTTGGGTTGCGGGTCGGGTCGTTGCTGATGATGACATTGCCATCTTCAGACGGGTGGCTGTGTTGTCCGCTACGACCAATGCGCCTGCGGGCGCAACGGGGTTGGCGACATTCTACCCGGATATTTGGGCGACACCGAACAGCACCGCGTTTCCGGGCATGAACGCGCCGGTGCTGCATGTGACGACGGAAGGACTCACGACCGGCACGTACTCGGTCGTTGTGACGGATGGGGAGACCAATAGCTACACGCTGGGCACATTCGATGTCACGACCGTGACGAATTACCCGCCGCCTGTGGGACGCGGGCGAGCCGAGCCGATGTGGGTGCGGCTCGTGGACATTGGCGGCGGCAACTTCGATCTGCCGACCGGTCTGGCTTCAAGCAATGTAGTTGGCATTTCCATTTCCGACACGAACGACGTGGTGGATATGACCGGGACGTTCGAGGGCCCGCCGCCTCCGCCGCCGTGTGGGGTGCGCGAGGACGCGACGCTCTCCGCGACTACAAATGCGCCGGCTGACGCCTCCGGTTATGCGCAGTTGTTCTCGGGGCCGTGCTTCCTGCCGCTCGGGTGCGGGAATATTGAGCCGCCGATCTTTGCGCCGACGATACATCTGACGACCGACGGACTGCTTGGCGGGACGTACACCGTGAGCATTACCGACACGGCGACCAACACATACGATCTCGGGACGCTGACGATCGAGACGATCACGAACCCGGTCTGCACGTCGACCGTGGTTACCACACCGCCGCCACCGATGGTGATCCTGGTCGGGAGCGGAACGTTTGCGTTGCCCCCGGGATTGAATCCGACCAATGTGGTTGGCATCTCGGTTTCCGACTCGAACGATGTCGTGGATTTGTCGGGGATGTTCGGGGCACAGCCGCCGCCACCGCGTCGGATCAGCGAGTTTATTGTGCTGGCGGACACCACGAACTCACCGAGCGGAGCAATGGGGCGCGCGGCGATGGTGGGTGAGATCAGCAGCAGCACCAACACGGTGACGGTCAACGTGGAAACGCTCGGATTGCTGGCGGGAACATACACGACGAGCATTGCCGACCAGACCGGGACGAACTTCTTTACGCTGGGCGCGTTTGACGTGGGTGTGAGGTCGAACGTGTTCTGTGTCGGCAGAGGCCGGACGACGCTCGTGTCGAACACGGTGGGCGGGGCGAGCTTCCCGTTGCCGGATGGATTGGACCCAACGAACGTCACCATCATCTCGATCAGTGACACCAACGGGCTGGCCGATCTCACAGGCGACTTCACCAATGCCGTGCATCGGGTCCCGTGCGTCTTCGACGCGCTGATTCCGCTGGCACCGGGTCCAGTGTGCACCAATCTCGTGGGTAGCGCGCGGTTGTATCTGTGCGTCACCAAGGGCAAATCGCGCGGCGGACTGTCACTTGTTGCGACGGGCTGCCCCGCTTCGGCCGCGTTGCGTCTGTTCGTGAATGGCTCGGAGGTCGGCACCATCAAGTGCGATCGGCGCGGACGGGTGACGATCAACAAGCTGCCCAAGGGCACCGACTTGATGAGTCTGTCGACGATTGCTGCGGAAGATGCGGACGGTAACGTTGCGTTCAGCGCGAGCTTCTAGCTGTCGCCATCTCACGGCGTTTACCGCCGCGGGACAGACGGTGGGAGCGTGTACACGAAGAGTGTGTTGGCGATGCGCGTGGTGGGCTGGTGATGCTCGCACAACCAGTCATACTCGGGTGCCATCAGGCGCGTCGCGGAGATCACCAGGTAGCCGTCCCGCAGATGAGGCACGTCGGGCGGTTTGACGAACTCCACCGGAATGCGCAGATGGCGGAGTGCTGCGCCGGTGCCGAAATAATCGATGTAAACATGCGAAATGTGCCGCGCCTCGAGCCATTGCTGTAATGCCCGGCCGTTCTGGCCCCAATCGTAATTCGAGTCAATCAGGTAATCTTGGCCGCGGGAGGGGCCGCCGACGAGTTCGTTGAAGTACGCGATGTAATCGGAACGGGCGGCGAATGTCGTTGCCGCCAGCCAAGCGACGAGTACCCAGCCAAAAATCTGTTCGCGTTTCCGCCCGCGCGCGCATTCCACTCCCGCCACGACAGCGAGAAGCGGATAAATCGGCAGGACGTGACGAATCCCGATATCAGCCCGGCTGGTCATTGCGCAGGCCAGGTACGCGGCGGCAGCGAGCGGCGGGACCGCTTCGCCAAAAGTCGACCGCCGGATTCGCCAAACGGCCATCGCGACGGTTGCGAATGTCAGGACGAGCAACGCCAGCGGCGTTTTCACGAGGATGGCCACGAGGTAATAGTACCACCAACCTTTGTCCGACCAGGTTCCGAGCAGATAGGCGTGATGGCCGTTGACGACATGCAGCAGCATGATCGCCAGGCCTTTGAAGTAGTCGCGCGGGACCAACACGCATCGCAGTTGCATGAACCAGGAGGGAACGTGAAGCCGTTGGGCGTCGGCAGCGGATAGCGGCGGCGCGGGCGACCAGCGGAACAGATACATCGCCAGGACCGCTGCCCAGGCCACGACACCAATCAGAAGCAGATTCAGAAAGAGATTCCCGTAACGACCTGACGCGAACTGACGACCTTGCTTCCACCACGCGAGAAGTATGAGGACAGCGAAGATTGGGATCAGAATAATGGCTGTGTATTTTGTCAGGAGGGCGGCACCAAACGCAACGCCCGCAGCCAGCGCAGTTCGGGGACGGGGCGTTATGAGAAACCTTGAAAACATCCAGACCGACACCGTCAACATCAGCGCGATGCCGGGGTCGGTGATGATCAGGTGACCATACGCGAGGGCGAGAGGGTTGAAGCACCACGCCGCCGCCGCCAACAGGCCGCCCGTCGCAGTGCTGATCGATTTGGCCCACAGAAAGACTGTCAGACCGGTGGCGAGCACGACCAGAGCCTGCATGAAGCGTCCCCAGAAAAGCAGCATGTCGGTAGCATTGCCGTCGTCGAAGAGCACCTTGTAGCCGAACAAGCCTGTCTCCATGGCGGCGTAATGGTAGAAACCTTCGGACGGCGTGAGCGCCTCCGCGCCGGATTGCATTTGAAAATCCCACGGCTCCGTCATCTGCGACGAAATCGTGTCGTTGGTTGGGCTGAAAAGCGACTGGGCGTCGGCCGGCACGTTTACGTGCAGAAACAGCAGGGGCAAGCCGCTCCAGAGTTGGAGGAGGGGGGGATGCTCGACGTTGAGATAGTAGCGATGGCCCAGCCAGTAGGAATAACCTGCGCCGAGGAACGCTGGTTCGTCATTCGTGGCCGTGTCGTCGCGCATTCGCGGCCACATCAAGGCCAGCGCGGCGCTGAGAATGAGGATGAGCGCAACCCATGGGAGCCGGCGACGAATCATGGCGCACTTGGTAGGGCATGCGGGTGGATGAGTCCAGATTTTTCGTGATTTTTGCGGGAAACGGCCTTACAACGTGCATTCCTATGAAAATCGTTGTGGCATATTCCGGCGGGCTCGACACCTCGGTCATTTTGCACTGGTTGAAGGAAACCTATCGCTGCGAGGTGGTGGCTTTCTGCGCTGACATCGGTCAGGAAGAGGAGCTCAAGGGACTCGACAAGAAGGCCGAGGCGACGGGCGCGAGCAAGTTCTACGCGGTTGATCTCGTCGACGAATTCGCGCGCGATTTCATTTTCCCGATGGTTCAGGCGGGGGCGATCTACGAGAATCAGTATTACCTCGGCACGAGCATTGCGCGGCCGCTGATTGCCAAGGCGCAGGTCGAGATTGCGCGCAAGGAACATGCCGACACGGTGGCCCACGGCGCGACGGGGAAAGGGAACGACCAGTGCCGGTTCGAGCTGACCTACGCTGCGCTTGCGCCGGAATTGAAGATTATCGCGCCATGGCGATTGCCCGAGTATCACAATCGATTCAAGGGGCGGACCGAGATGCTGGCGTACTGTGCGGAGAGGGGAATCAAGGTTCAAGCGAGCGCGAAGAAGCCCTACTCGATGGACCGGAATCTCCTGCATATTTCGTTTGAGAGCGGGATTCTCGAAGACCCCTGGGTCGAGCCGCCGAAGGACATGTTCAAACTCACCGTTGCTCCTGAGGATGCGCCGAACACGCCCGAGTACGTCGAGCTCGATTTCGTGTCGGGCAATTGCGTTGCCGTCAACGGCAAGAAGCTGTCGCCGGCGAACGTGCTACGGACCCTCAACAAGCTTGGCGGCAAACATGGCATCGGCCGGGTTGATCTCGTCGAGAACCGGTTTGTCGGGATGAAATCGCGGGGCGTATACGAAACCCCGGGCGGGACGATTCTGCATTTCGCCCATCGACAGATTGAGACATTGACGATGGATCGGGAAGTCATGCACCTGCGAGATTCGCTGATTCCGCGCTACGCCGAACTCGTTTATTACGGATTCTGGTTCAGTCCCGAGCGGGAGGCGTTGCAGGCATTCGTCACCGAGAGCCAGAAGAATGTCACCGGCACGGTGCGATTGAAGCTCTACAAGGGCAACGTCGTTACGGTGGGCCGAAAGAGTCCCGTATCGTTGTACAATCCGTACATCGCCACGATGGAAGCCGACAAAGGCGCTTACAATCAGACCGACGCCACCGGTTTCATCCGGTTGAATGCATTGCGGCTCCGAACACGGGCGGCGGTGATGAAGAACGCGAAACGGAAGTAACTGTTTTCTTCAACGCTCGCGTTCACAAAACAGTTTGCGGGTGGAGGCGTGTCTGCTACGATTGGGGCCGAGGTTCCGGTCGAATGGACCAGTCCCAGAGCAGAACGATCCGTTACGCGGTTGCTGGACTTTGTGGCCTTGCGCTCCTCCTACTCCTCGGTTGGCTTGTCGTGCGCGAACCTGCGCCCACGTCGAACGAATCGGTCGCGGTCGCCGTTGTAGCGCCCCCGTTCGCACCCGACGCGGATGCCTCACGCGAAACGCCCACCAATCAGACCGCCGAGGCGATTACCAACGTGGCCACAATCTACCGGCAGGCCTTCGCGCTCTTCGACGCACTCTCGATGGAAGAGAAGGAGCTGACGTTGGATTGGCGAACGAATGTCGATGCGTCGGCGGCGGCGGAACTGTGCGGCAACCTGAAACCCATTGTCGCGCTCGCGCATCAGGCAGTGGCAGTCACGAACTGCGATTGGGGAATGGACGCGGCGACGCTTGACACCAACTCCGTACAGATTGGCACTTTCCAAGTGAGCGCGCGCGCGCTCGAAGTGATGCACACGGCCGAGCAAGCTCGCTCACTGGCCCGAATGATGGTGTGGAACGCCGCCCACTGCCGGGAGGGCGACAGCGTCGGGTTGGGAGACGATCTTGCGGCCACGCTACGGCTTGGTCAGAGCCTGTCGCATGGCTTCTCGGGTGGCTTCCTCGGATACCTTACAGACGGAGCGATCGAGCGGCTGGCAATAGCGTATCTGGCTGACACGGCAGGCGCGTTACCTGATGAGGTTGCGGCCCGATTGAAGCAACTGTTTGACGACGAGCAATATGAGGGATCGTTCTACAGCGCGTTGGACTCAGACATACGAATGAGAAGGCAGGGTGCCGACAGAATTGCGGCCATGTCGCCGGAGGAGGCCAAGAAGGCTCTCCAGCAGCGTTGGGGTGAGGGTCCGGTTCCGCCGACGTTCCAAGCGCAATTCGTCGCGGCGGAGCGGCAATTCGCCGAGTTGGAGGGCGAGTATGCTCAGGCGTTGACCTTGCCGGAGGCACAATATCAGGCTTGGCTTGACAAGCTGCATACGATGGAGCAGGCAGATACAGTTCTTGCCTCGGAGTGGTCAGATCTGGACAGAATCACGGACGAGGCGCGAGCTGTTGTCGTGCAGCGCGCCATGGTTGTGGCCGGGCTGGCGGTGGTGCAGGATGGGCCGGACGCGCTCGCATCACATCCTGACCCTGCCACCGGCCAGCCATTTACGTATACGGAAACCACCGATGGCTTCGCGCTCGAATCGACTTTTCAACTCAATGGGAAATCGGTGAAGTTATCGTTCAAGTAAATGGCGCGTCCGTCGTTCCCAGATTCGCTTCATTTCCCGACTCAAATCGTGCCTGCCATGTGGGCGTGTAGCGTTTTCGTCGCCGCCTGTTTCTTGGTTCATTTGATCGGCACAAACGCGACGCAGGAGGGCAGCGAGACCTCGATGGACTGGCCGGTGGCGGGTCGATGCGGAAGAGGACGACCGTGTTGGAATCCTGATTGGCGATGAGGAGGAATCGGCCCGGAGGCGGTCTGGACCGCGACGACTTGTTTCACCTCCAACCGGTTCGATGACCTTGGAACCTTGTAACGATCAATTGGACGGCATCCGGCGGAAGGCGGGGCTGAGATATTCATTGAGATACTTCCATTCGCCATCGACTTTCTTGAGCACCATCATCGCGTCACCTTGCTGAATTGCTCCGTTGCTCGCCTGTACCTGGAAATTCACTTGCATCAGTACCTCATCATCCGCCAGAGGGAATTGATTGAGAATCTGGAGTCCCGCCATGATTTTCGACTCGTCAATCAGACGTTTGGATCGCTCCTCCTCCGAGGTCTGGCCGAACTTGTTGAGATGGGATTTGACCGTGGCATTGGTCTCTTCCGGGTCGACACTGCCCAGAAACGTCTGAACATCGCCGACGCTCTTGGCCCACACCATTGACCGAACTGCGGCTTTCGGGGAGGCGTATCCGGCGAACTTCGAGGATTCCCGCGAAACCAGGTTGGTCGAAAACGTCGGCGACTTCTGCTTTTCGGCGTCCTGACGGGCTTGAGCCTGTTGTCGCCGGTCGTCGGCTTGCTGGCGATCGGGGGGGATTCCCCGATCAAATTGCGGCAGCGGGCTGCTTCTCGACGAGGTCGTTTACGACTTCGGTGACCTGGGCGATGTTGAAGGGCTTGCTGAGCCAGCGGTTGCCGGTTTCCTGGAAGAACGCCTGGGTGTCGGGGCTGACGGTATCGCCGGTGACGAAAATGATGCGGTGGGCCTGGGTTTCATTTTGCCGCTTCAAGGTTTCGAACATCTTACGGCCGTCCATGCCGGGCATGCGGATATCGGAGATGACCACGTCGTAGGACCGTTCCGACAGGCGGGTGAGTGCTTCCTCGCCATTGGTGGCGATGGTGACCGCAAACCCTTTGCGGGTCAGGACCCGGTTAAGCAAGGAAGTGACGCCCGGTTCGTCGTCGACGACGAGCACCGTGCGGCTGGCCGGCTCTTCGGCGGCTGGCGACACATCGGGTGGGAGTCGTTCCGGCATGCCCGAGACAGGGCAGGCGACCACGGGCAGCTCGATGGTGAATTTCGCTCCGCCCATCGGCTGGTTTTCGACGAGGATCTTGCCGCGGTGTTCCTGGATGATGGTATTGGTGATGGTGAGGCCGAGGCCGGTGCCTTTTCCGAGCGGCTTGGTGGTGAAGAAGGGATCAAAAATCTTTCCGACAACGTCGGGCGGGATGCCCGGGCCGTTATCGGCCACGATCAGCCGGATGTAATTGCCATTCTCCTGGGTGGCGACGGTCAAGGTGCGGGAATTTGTCCGGTTGCCGAGGGCGTGGACGGCATTGTTGATGAGATTGACGATCACCTGTTCGATCTGGCCGGGGTCCACCATGGTGGCCGGCAGCTTGGCGTCGAGGTGTTGTTCGAGATGGACGTTCGCGGCGCGCAAGTTGACTTCCTGGGTCTCGAGGACGCTGGCGACGAGGCGGTTGAGATCGACGACTTTCTTTTGGGGCTCGGTGGGACGGGCGAACGACAGCAGATCACGGACGATGCGGGAGGCGCGGTCGCTTTCGTGGTGGATGCGCTCGATATCCTGGCGGGTCTCGGGGTCCAGACTGCTTTTTTCGGCGAGCACCTGCGCATAGCCGATGACAACGGCTAGCGGATTGTTCAATTCATGGGCGACGCCCGCGATCAACTGGCCGAGGGCGGAAAGCTTTTCTGCCCGGCGCAACTGTTCGCCGGCTTTCTTGCGCTCGCTGACATCCGTGACGTTGACCTGCAGGGCCAATCGTTGCCGCCATTGCACGAGGCTTGCGTCACCTTCACAGTTCACGATGGTCCCGTCACCGCGCGTAATCGGCACTTCGTTGAACGGGCGGAACACGGCATTGAAGAGTTTAATCCCGTCCATCTGGGCCGAGGTGGCCTCGACGGATTGGAGGGAGGGACAGATATCGATGAATGCACGTCCGACGAGGTCGAGGATCGAGCGTTTGGTCAGACGCAGGGCCGACGTATTGGCTTCGAGGATGCGATAGCTGGCGAGATCGATGACGAAGATGGCATCCGAGGCGGAATCGAACAGGACCCGGTAGTTTTGCTCGGCGATGGCGACTTCGCGTTCCACGATCATGCCGACGACGATCATGATGGTCAGCACAGCGGTTGCCAGGTAGCCGAACGTGGTGAGCAGCCGCGAGCCCTCGCTGAGTGGATAGAGGAGCAGGTGGAGTCCCCACAGCAGGAAGCCAATGCCGAGGATCGTCGCGCCATGATACATCTTTCGGCGAAGCAGATAGGCGACGCCGGTATATACTCCCGCGGCGGCCAACAGAATGAACACGGGCATCGTGATCCAAAATCGGTCCTGGACCTTGTAGGCGGCGACCGCGCTCCAGACGACGAGCATGCCCGTACCGAACTGGAGTTCGCGCAGGCTGCGCGGATGGCCGGCGAGATAAAAACTTCCCCAGAACATGTACAGCGCGCTGAGTCCGATGCAGGTGCGACGCATCATCACCAGCAGGGGGAACTGGGGCGATTCCTCCAGACCAATCGCGGCGGCCAGATAGCCGGCATAACACATCCAGGCAACAGTCCACAGGCTGAAGTACGGGCGTTTGGCGCGGTGGTTGAGATAGGCAAAGAGGGCGAGCACCATGCCGATGCTCATGAGCGCGAGGATCAAGACCGCATTGGTCCACTCGATGGGAAACACGGAATCGAAATCGTGGAGAATGCCCTGCAGCTTCGCAGCTGATCTTCCCAGGTTTTGTCCAACCGCGGCGATTTGAACGGCGATGGTCATCACATTTCATCTTATTAACGTGCAGGATTTATGCCATGAGACTGTGCGGAGGTCCGACAATGTAACATCAAAATGGGGCAGCATAAGTGCTTCCGAATGAGTGAAATCGCGCGCTTCAGACAACTCATTCCAGCCTCTTAGGACGTTCGAACGAACAGAACACAGGTGGGCATGGAGATTTCGAGTTGTTGGCCTGTTAGAGTCAGGCGGCCTGTCTCGGGATCGATGCGAAAGACGACAATGTTGTGGGAATCCTGATTCGCGGCGAAGAGAAACCTGCCAGTGGGATCGATCGCGAACATGCGCGGTGTTTTGCCGAGGCTGGGTTGACGCTGAATGGGAGACAACAAGCCGGTCACGCCGTCGATCGAGTACACCATGATGCTGTTGTCGCCGCGGTTGGAAGCGTAGAGGAATTTGCCGTTGGGGGGAATGGCGATCTCGGCGGCCGTATTGGTTCCGGAGAATGTGGTCGGGAGAGTAGTGACAGTTTGGAATTCAGTCAGGCTGCCGTTCGTCTGGTCGTAGTGAAACGCGGTGATGGACGATTGCATTTCGTTGATCACATAGAGACGGTGGCCATTGGCATCAAAAACGAAATGACGCGCGCCGGCGCCGGGCGGAACCGACGCGGATGGGGGATCATTGGGAGAGAGCGTGGCGTTACTGGCGTCGCACTTGTACACCAGAATCTTGTCGAGGCCGAGGTCAGCGCAAAGCGCGCGTTGATTAGACAGATCGAATCCGACACAGTGCGCGTGGGGTCCCTGTTGGCGTTTCGGGTCGACGCTCGATCCATGATGCTGAATCGACGTTGCGGGCGGACCGAGCGTTCCGTTGGCCCGAATCGGGAGGGCGGCGATGCTGCCACTTCCGTAATTCGCCACGAGGAGACACGCACCGGTTCGATCGATGGCGAGATGAGTTGGACCACTGCCACCGGAGGGTTGCGCGTTGAGGAAGCTGAGCAGTCCCGACGACTTGTCGATGGCAAAGGCTTTGACGACGCCGTTCGAGGCTCCGGATGCGTCTCCGACGGCGTAGAGGAAACGGTGATTCGGATGAGCGACCAGATAGGCGGGATTGGATGATTTGGCAGCCAGCGCGGGCGCTGAGAGTTGGCCGGTAGCCTCGTCGAACGCGGAAACATAGATGCCCTTGCTCTCGGCGCGTGTGTACGTGCCGAAGTAAACGAAATACGGCGCGGCATCTGAGTGGATGGGACCGGGCTCGTTGCCGAGAGCCGTGATGGATATGACTTGTGTCACCAGCCCGAGGCCTGCGACAAGGGCGAACGTTCGGCGCATGGTCGTCAACATAAGAACCTCCCGAAAACAAAGCGATTGAAATCTCGTAGGGCGAATACCGGGGTCCTCATGTCCCAATGGCATGACAGTTGCGTTTCCCGGCCAGACGGTCAGGGGTCGCAGAAACAAGGGGCTAATTCTTCACGGTGGCATGCGGCTGCGGTACAGGAGGACTTTGGTTATGAAGCGATGGAATGTCTTGGGAATGCGGGGTAGCGGTCCTGAATTGGGCAGGATTGTGAACCATCTTGTTCGGTCCGCGGCCATTTTTGGCATGCTGTTGGCGGCTGTGGTCCTGCCGGCGGGCGTTCAGGCCGTTGCTCTTCCTGGGACTGTTGTGGCTTGGGGCTGGGACCAATATGGCCAAACCAACGTCCCGACGAGCGTCACCAACGCCATTGACGTAGCATGTGACGATTACGGAATCATCGCGCTTCTGGCATCCGGTCAAATCATCGGTTGGGGCGCAGACTTCGGCGGATCGCTGGACGCACCCGTGGGTTTGAGCAACGTGGTCGCTCTGGCGGGGGCGACGGAAGACAGCGCGGCGCTGCTGGGCAACGGAACCGTCGTGGCTTGGGGTTATGGAGCCGATGGAGGGACCAATGTGCCGGCGAGCGTGACCAACGCCGTGGCCATCGCAGGAGGCGGATATCATTTTCTGGCGCTACTGGCCAACGGCCAGGTCGTGGGCTGGGGGACCAACTCCAACGGCGAAATCTCCATCCCGTCCGGCGTGACCAATGCCACGGCGATTTCCGCAGGTTACACGCACAGCATGGCATTGCTTTCGAGTGGCCAGGTGATCGCATGGGGCAACAACGCGTTTGGCGAGACCAACGTCCCGGCGAGCGTGACCAATGCAGTTGCCATCAGCGCAGGGTATTTTTACAGCATGGCACTCCTGGCGAACAGCAATGTTGTTGCCTGGGGCTATGCCCTGGCTGGCGCCACGAATGTCCCGACTTTTGTCACGAACGCCGTCGCGATTGCGGCGGGACAACTGGCGGGGTATGCGCAATTGGCGGACGGAACGGTGGTTGGCTGGGGCACGGATGATCGTGGTGAAACCAATATTCCGTCAAATGTCATTTTCCCGTCGGTGTTGTCGGGTGGCGCCTATCATGCGGCGGCGTTACTATCGCCGTTGCCGGCGATCCTTACCTGTCCCACATCGCCTGACTCCGGTTGCCTGTCCACGAGCGACAATCCGTCGGACATCAGTGTTCACGTTCACGATGTGCGAGGGTATCCGTTGACGGTGGCGTGGTACGTGAATGGGACCGGTGTGGAGTCCACCAACATTGCTGCCAGTTCGGGCGGTCCGACCGACACGGACATTGTGTTCCAGGCCGAGGCGAGGAACTTCGGCCCGTATGAAGTATTCGCCTCGGTGGATAACGGCGCATTTCCGGCTTTTAGTTGTTCCACGTATGTCGAGGCGGCCAGCCCCGGTCCAGTCGAGGCATGGGGCGACACGAGCGATGGGGAGGCAAACGTGCCGGCGGCGGCCACGAATGCCATTTCGATTGCCGCTGGATTCAATCACGCGCTGGCGCTGTTGCCAACGGGCGAGGTGATCGCGTGGGGCGACAATACGTATGGCGAAACGAATGTACCCGCGAATGTGACCGACGCCGTCGCCATCAGCGCGGGCGTTGGGGACAGTGCCGCCCTCTTGGCGAATGGAAACGTCGTGGTCTGGGGATACAATGGCTACTTCCAGACCAATGTGCCGGCCGGCGTGAGCGAGGCCGTGGCCATCAATGCGAACTACTACAATGTGCAGGCGGTGTTGGCGGACGGTTCACTGATCGAATGGGGCACCACCAGCGGCAACGTGACGAATGTGCCTGCCGCAGCCACGAACGTCGTTGCATCCGCCTCCGGTTCGGAGTCGAGTATCGCCCTGTTATCGAACGGGCAGGTAATTGGCTGGGGTTTTGACGCGCAGGGGGAACTCAACGTTCCGGCTGCAGTGACCAATGCGACGGCCATCGCGGCCGGTGGATTTCACTATCTCGCCCTGTTGGCCGACGGTTCGGTGGTTGCCTGGGGCAATAACACCTATGGCCAGACCAACGTGCCGGCGAGCGTGACCAACGCGGTGGGCGTGGCGGCCGGGGACTTTTTCAGCCTGGCGTTGTTGGGGAACGGCTCCGTGGTTGCCTGGGGCAGCGCGACGAATGGCGAAACCGATGTGACGGCCGATCTGACGGACGCCACGGCCATCGCCGCCGGTGGCGATCACGCCCTGGCGATGCACGCCCTGCCGATGTCGCTGGTCGGCCCCGCGTCGACCAACATTCTGTGTCATGCGAGCTACACCGATCCGGGGATTGGCGCGTCCGTTGTGGGACCTTGCGGTGACGTTGTGACGAGTATCACGACCAACAGCGATCTGGACACGATGGCTCCCGGCCGATACTCCGTGAGCTACACCGCGACACTCGATGAGTGGAGCCGATCCGTGACGCGCATGGTTACGGTTGTGGATACGAATGTGCCGGTACCGAACGTGGGCTCGTTGCCGACCTTGACGGGCCAGTGTTCGGTCGACGTGACGAACGTCCCGACGGCTGGCGATGCCTGCGATCCCACCATTGTCGCGACGACGGAGGACCCGACCAACTACGTGTCACAGGGGACGAACACGATTCACTGGACGTACAACAACTTCAGCGGCACGGTTGTGACGCAGTTGCAGACGGTGGTGGTGGCGGATACCATCGCGCCGATGATTGATTGCCCGTCAGACATTGTTGTGGATGCCTCGAACGGCGCGAGTGTCGAGGTCAGTTTCGCCCTGCCCACCGCCACGGACAATTGCAGCACGAACCCTGGAGTCGTCTGTGTTCCTCCATCGGGGAGTATATTCAACGCGGGCACCAACACTGTCATGGTTACGGCGACCGACGACGTGGGAAATCAGTCACACTGCGCGTTCCATGTCATCGTGCGGGGTCCGCTGCTGCAGAATGAGCTGGCGTTGAGTGAGGTCTATGAACTTCTGGCGCAGACGTTGTCCAAGGTGGACAACACGAAACTTCAGCAGATCAGCAAGACACTCACCAACGCGGTGGTGAGCGCGTCCTGGACGGATACCGATCACCCGACCGCCAAGGGTGGCAAGACCGTATTCCATGACGATCAACATTCCACACAGGATCTGCTGACGCTGCTCAAGACGAATGGCAACGGGCTGGGGACCAATGTGGTTGAGAGCGTTGCCGTGGAGCTGGTTCAGGCAGCGCGGAACACGGCGTTGATCGCCATCCGCGATGCGCAGTTGGGTAACGGGAACGCGAAGCTGGTGGCGGCGGCGAACACGTTGATGGGCCAGGGGGACACGGCCCTTGCGGCGGGCAGACCCCAGATCGCGGTTGCCGATTACGGCAAAGCGTGGCAAGACGCGGTTAAGTCCTTGCAGTAGACGCCCCGCGCGAGTGGAGGACTTGAAAGCGGGAGGGTGACGGGCCGTGGTTGGGCGGTTGCAACCCTCTGGATGGCAAGCAATTTCCGGCGACAAAAAAAGTTGCAATTCTGCGAATCCGGATTATTGTACCGCTGCTAGCAATGGAAGACGCCGCAGTGAGATTGGTGGATATGTCAGTCAGCCACGTTTGCTTGGTGGCAGTCCGAAACCCGACGAGCGGGAACAGTCACTGAGACCTCCTACCGCAGCAGAAAGAAAGCAAACACCCCAGTATGGCAACCAAGTTATTCGTAGGCAACCTCTCGTTTAACACGACCGAGGGGCAGATTCTTGACCTGTTCAAGCAGGCGGGCAATGTTGTCAGTTGCGAACTCATCATGGACAAATTCACGGGCAAGTCCCGTGGCTTCGCGTTCGTGCAAATGGGAACGCAGGAAGAGGCCAACAAGGCCGTCTCTGATTTCAATGGCAAAGAACTCGATGGTCGGGCTCTCACCGTGAACGAAGCGCGTCCGCGTGAAGAACGTCCCCGCGGCGATTTCGGTGGTGGCGGCGGCGGCGGCGGCCGCGGCGGCAAACGCGATTTCGGCGGCGGCGGCGGTCGTGGTCGTCGGTAGTTCGACACTCATTGGAACGAAGTTTTCAGGAGACGCCTCGCGGGTGCGAGGCGTCTCTTTTTTTTCGGCGGATTCTGTTTCGTGACGAGGCGTTGAGACCTCCGACGAACGCGGGCCGGTCGTGACGCGGTTGACACGCTTGTTCGTCGCGCTCCAATCTTGACAGTGCGGATTGGGACATCTAATTTCCGAGTGGCGAGCAGTGAGGGCGGCGACGTGACCGGCTGGCGCGGTCGAAGGTAAAGCCGCCTGAACCACAACATTCATCCTGGAGGAACCGAGTATGAAATCGTTGCGTATTGCGGTTGCGGTCGCAGTTGTGTTGTTGAGCGTTGCCCTGATTGGGCGGGCAGCGCCGGCGCTGGTTAATGTTCAAATCAAGGCGAGTGCGTACAATTCCACCTCGGAGGAAGAAGCGATGGACGTCACGCCGTTCACCCAGGCGACATTGATTTCGGAGTGCACGAATGAGAAGGGGGCGGGGTTGTGCGAGGTCGTGGGGGACAGCGAGACGAACGGGACCATGATTGTGACGGTGGACCCGTGCGGCACGATACTGTGCACAAACCTGGTGATGACGACCCTGTGCGATCAGATCGCGATCACGAGCAATGGTCGGAGTGAGACGGACCTGATCGCGAGTCACGAAGCGTTCTCCTCTCCAAGCGGCCTGTATACCGGCGATGGTTTTCTCCTGACGACGGGGGTGTGCAGTCCGACCGACTCCACGGCCATCACGGGTTACTCGGGGAAGGGCACCATTACCTTGTGTCAGAACGACGGTGCGGTCATTACGGGGACGATCACGCTCAAGGGCCTGTTCAAGAAGGCCAAGAGTTGTCCCTGACGGGCGCCGGAGAGAGCGGCGCGAGGCGCGGCGGGGGAGAAGGTCGTCGCGCCAATTCTCCTAACGGAACAAGTCGAGCACGTCATGGGGCTTCTCCACGATGTGCTCGGCGCCGGTTTGGAGTAATTCGTCGCGGTCGCGAAAACCCCAGAGGACACCGACGGCGTGCATGCCCGCGGCGCGCGCGGTGCGCATATCGGTGTTCGTGTCGCCGAGATACAACCAGTGAGCCGGGAGGACGCCGAGTTCGTGGGCGATTTGCCGGGCAGCGGTGGGATCGGGTTTCAGCGGCACGTTGGGCATCTGGCCGCGGACCACGGCAAATGGCGAGGGGTCGAAGTAGTGCTGGATCATCCGTTTGGTGAATTCGTCGGGCTTGTTGGATAACACGGCCATCTTGAGCTGTCGTTCGGCAAGCGCGGTGACGAGTTGGGGGATTCCCGGGTAGAGGCGTGTCAGGTCGAAGCAATGCTGACGATAGCGTTCCCGCATGAGCTGCAGGACCTGGTCGGCCAACGGCTGCTTGTCGTCGGGCAACGCGCGTTGGCACATCTCGCGCGCGCCGTCGCCGACCTTGTAGCGATAACTGTCGACGGGGCAGGGGGGACAGCCGACCTGCTGGAGCGCCCAGTTAACCGCGTTGGCCAGATCGGCAAGCGTGTCGGCCAATGTTCCATCCAGGTCAAAGAGGACAGCGCGGAAATCGTGTTTCACGCGGGCAGGGTATCAAAGCGCGCAGTGGGCGGCGATTTTTTTGTTGTTGTGGCTGTGGAGAGCTTGCTACGGTCTGGCCACGAAGCGAAAGGAGAAACGATCACAATGAAGAAGGCATGGCGTGTCTGCGTAGCGGTGGCAGTGGTGGCAACTCTAGCAATCCCAACCAGTTTTGCGCAGCGAATGTTCGGCGGCGGGCCGCGTGATTTCGGCAGCGCCGACATGGCGAAGATTTTTGGGGCCAACCAGGCGTTCTCAGCGACCGCGGAGATCTCGATCGCGGACGCCCAACACAACGCGCCGATGGCGATGGAGGCATCGTATGCGTTTTTGAAGGGGAACCTGCGGACGGACATTGACATGGCGAACGTGAAAGGCAGCAAGATGCCGCCGCAAGCCGTGGCCCAAATGAAGCAAATGGGCATGGACAGGGCCGTGAACATTTATCGGAGCGACAAGAAGGTCATGTATTTGATGTACCCGGGATTGAAGTCGTACGCCGTGATCACGCCGTCGCCGCCGTCGACGGACAAACCGGAGCCGAAGGAGTCCAAGGTGGATGTCACGGCGATCGGCAAGGAGACAGTGGATGGCCATCCGTGCGTGCGGAACAAGGTTACATTCACAGCGGATGACGGATCGCAGCATGCGATGACGACGTGGAACGCGACCGATCTGAACAATTTCCCGATCAAGACGGAGATGCAAGAGGGAGGTTCGACGATTACGACGCATTTTAGCGATATCAAGTTGTCGGCCCCGGACGCGTCGTTGTTCGATCCGCCGAGCGACTTCACCAAGTACAACAACATCCAGGAAATGATGATGGGCAACATGCAGCGGATGATGCCGCCGCGTGGCGGGAACCAATAAGCGCGATCGGTTCATGAAGAAATCAGCCCAACGAACGTGGGGGGGGCGGTTTGCCGCCGGGCCCGCGGAAGCCGTGACGGCATTCACGGAGAGTGTGAGCTTTGACTGGCGGTTGTACAAGCAGGACATCGCCGGTTCGATCGCGCACGCGAAGGGCCTGGCGCGGGTCGGCTTGCTGACAAAGGCCGAGGCGGGGAAGATCGAGCGGGGTTTGCGGGCCATTGAGCGAGAGATTGAGTTGGGCAAGTTCAAATGGGACCCGGCCTGTGAAGACGTACACATGAACATCGAATCGGCGCTGGTGGGGAAGATCGGCGCGCCCGGGAAGAAGCTGCATACCGCACGAAGCCGGAACGATCAAGTCGCGACGGACATCCGTCTCTGGCTTCGGGGCGAAGTGGTGCGGGTCCTGGAGTCGGTTCGGGGTCTTCAGGAATCGCTCCTCGAGTTGGCGGAGGACAATGGGGATGTCGTGATGCCCGGCTACACGCATTTACAGCGCGCTCAACCGGTGCTGTTCAGCCATGCCATGCTGGCGTACGCGGAAATGTTCGAGCGCGACCACGGGCGGTTTGCGTGGTCGTTGCTGAGTTTGTTCCGTTGTCCGCTGGGCTCGGGGGCGCTGGCGGGGACGACGTTGAAGGTCGACCGGGCGTATGTCGCGCGTCAGCTCGGTCACGCCCTGGTGACCGAGAATTCCATGGACGCGGTGAGCGACCGGGATTTCATTGTGGCGTTTCTGAGCAATACGGCGATTTGCGGGATGCATTTGTCGCGGCTGGCCGAGGATTTGATTCTGTGGTCCACGGCGGAGTTTGGTTTTGTGACGATCGGTGATGCGTATACGACAGGGTCGTCGTTGATGCCGCAGAAAAAGAATCCCGACGTAGCCGAGCTGGTGCGGGGCAAGACCGGACGGCTGTACGGGAATCTTGTGGCGGTATTGACGACGATGAAAGGGCTGCCGCTCACGTACAACCGGGACATGCAGGAGGACAAGGAGCCGTTGTTTGATTCGGCGGATACGCTGATCGCCTCGTTGCGGGTCATGGCCGACATGTTGCGGCACGTGAAGGTGAATCGTGCCCGATGCGAGGCGGCGGCGAGCGATCCGATGTTGTTGGCGACCGATCTTGTCGATTTTCTCGTCAAGAAGGGGATGCCGTTTCGGGACGCGCATCATGCCGTTGGCGCGCTCGTTGCGGAGTCGGAGAAGACGAAGATTTCGCTGCCGAAACTGGCTGCCAATAAGTACGGGCCTGCCGCGGGCAAGGTATTTGATGTGCGGCGTGCCTTGGAAGCGCGAAAGGCCATCGGTGCTCCCTCGCCGAAAAATGTGAAGGCGCAAATCGCCCGCTGGAAGAAGCTGCTGAAGTAACCACGTCGAGCGCTGATGCGCTCCTGCGGTGCTGGATGCGATTGACCTATCCACCGCATAAGGCCTACGATACTGACGTGCAGACGCGATGGGGGCAATCGCAACGCTCCAGAGCCGGAAATCATTTCCGGAAATGGAAAGACCTTCCTGTTGGAAACCGCATTCTGTTGCTGCTGATCGTGGCGATCATGGTGGTCGCGGCGGCCTGCGTCCTGCAGCAGGCTACCCTGCAACGAGCCGTGGTGCTGGTGATGCTGATGGGGGTTCTCGGTTTTTGCTGTTATCCGTTGTTACTGGCCGGAGAGCCGGCGTCCGATAGCTCCCGCACGTTTGACCCACGTCCATCCGGTGCCACTTCGTCAGAACCGGTTTTGGAATCGACGACGGTGCCGTGCCGGAAGTGCACGCATTCACTCGTGCTCGATGCGAATTTCCTGCAGGAGAACCTCACCTCGCTGAAGGAACAGGATCTCTGTGTTGTGTGCCGCGAGTGTGGAGCGATTCTGGAACTGCGATTGCATCAGAACAGAGTATCGATTGGCCGGGTGGTGCCAAGGGGGGAAGTGGCGACCAGCATGTATTTCATGGGGCTGATGGGCGTCATCTGTGTGGCAGGGTTTGGGATTTCGGTTGCGGGATGCGTGGGAGCGATGCCCAAGGGCCAGGACCCGGTGGTCTGGTGGATGGTTCGAGCGGCGTGCGGGGGCATCTGTTTTCTGGCCGGTATTGTTGCGATCTGCACGCTGGCCTCGTGTTTCAGTTTGCAGTCGCTGATGAGACGACGTGGGTCGTGCGTTTTCTGACCGAGTTCGAGATGAAAACGGAGCGGAACCCGAGTGGGTTCCGCTCCGGTCGTGTGCTTCGTTTGGATCAGATTCCGCCGTCGACCTGCCAGCGGCCGGCGGGATTATCGTTTCGGATGGCGAGGTTCCATTTCCTGGGCGCGGCAGCCAACATGCGGCATTTGACGAACCAGGCGGATTGCTCCGCGGACCAGAACGCATCGCCCACGGTGATGACGGGCATTTGCTTCTTCACCGTCTCGGCGTCCATGCCTTGTTTCTTCGCCATGGCAACCTGGGCTTTGGTTTCCTCGATGTCAGATGGCGAGGTGAATTTGCCCATCTCATCCCAGTCGAATCGCGACTGCGCGTCGAAGTAGGCCCTGGCGACCTCGGCGGGCGACATTTGGGCGTAGACGTCGTTATTGGTGAGGATTTCGGGGTCGGACGTCCACTTGATCTGCTGCTGCAGTTTCAGGTTGGTATCGTACACACCGGTGACCACGAAGCGTTTCGCCGGGTTCGCGTTGGACACGCGGAGATTGAACTCCTGGCCGGGGAGCATGATTTCGTAGGGGACAAAGCGGCCGGGGTACATTTTGGACGTGAACGACTGGCCGATGCTGACGACTTGCAGTCCACCGAGGTAGTGTTTCAGATTGTCGTTGATGGGCGACATGAATTTCCCGGCTTCGACCCAATCGTTGCTGGCGCAAGCGTCGAAGAAGGCGCGGGCGGCCTGTTCGGCGGTCAGGGAGGTGTACTTGTCGTTGTCGGGCAGTTTGGGCAGGTCCTGCGGCAATTGCGCCCAGCTTACGTCGGCGGGCAGGTCGAGTGTCCAGACACTGGGATCGATCGGCTGGTTGTAGTCAATCTGGGAGAGGTCGAAGATCTCGACCTCGCCGGAGGGACGGACCAGGTAAATCTGGACTGCCTCGAGCAATTCTGACTGCGTGTCGAAACGATAGACGCGGCGGGTATCAGCACTGTCCATGAAGGTATCTTTTCCGTAATCGTTGTCCGGCACGCCGGAGGTGGCCATGACCGTGACGATGGACTTCGGTTTGCCGTCCGCGCCGGTTTCGGTGGTGAGACTGAGTTTCCAGCCCTTGGCGCGGGCGTTATTAACTTCGTTGCTGATCGCAGTGCTGAGATTGGCGATGCGGTGCAGCCATTCGGTGTCGAACGCGCTCCGGGTGCGTTGCGGAACTTTCACCGCGGTATCCGTGGGCTTGGTGAGCATCACCGTGGACTGCCCGTCCATGACCACGACGCGCTCGGGTTTCTCGACGCGCCATTTGAGTTCGGGCTGGAACTGTTTCCACAATTCGATGGTGTAAAACGGGCTATCGGCATTGATGTAGCTGAAGTTGTCCTGCGGCTCGGTGCGGACCTGTCCGCGCAGATGGATGCTGGTGAGTTTCGAGACGGCCTCGGCGCCCTTGTTCATGACCTCGATGGCGGCGGCTTGTGACCCGGGTGCGGTGACGACGGCGACGATGATGGCCGCGAGGGCGGCGGCCGCGGCGCCGATGCCGAAACCCCAACGATATTTTCGTACGATGCTCATAAGAGTGATCCTTTCCGGTTCCATATCGACTGCGCGGACGCGGCGCATGACGGGCTCGACGAGGGACACATCGGCGGCGGCCTGGCTGCGGGCGACCAATCGCTGTTGGAGACGGGCGATGGCGTCGTATTCCGCGCGGCAAGCGGAGCAGGAGTCGAGGTGGGCCTGGCATTGGAGAGCGTCGTCGTGGCTGAGCAATCCTTCGATGCAGGCGACGAGATGGTCGCGGCATTCCACGCAGTTCATGATTGCTCCGTGTGGTTGATGGTTTGATCGCGGTTCTCACGGGTGTGAAGTTCCTGGCGGAGCCTGGCGTAGGCGCGTGAGAGGGTTTTGGTGACCGAACCGATGGGCATGTCGAGGCGCTGCGCCACGTCGTGGCAGGACAGTCCCTCGTAATAGCGCATCAGGATCACCTGGCGATAGGATTCCGGTAGGACGGCAATGGCCTCATCCAACGAAGAGTCGTCGTGGCTGTCGGCGGGATCGGGCGTGATGGTTTCCGCGAGTTCGCGGTCGCGCTGTTGGCGTTTGCGGGAACGGAACTGCTCCTGGGCGACGCGTCGGGCGATGCCCAGGAGCCAGGAATAGAACGATTCCGGCTTATGCAGTTTCTTGAGGGACTGGAACGCGCGCACGAAGGACTCCTGAGCGGCCTCCTCGGCTTGCGAGCGGTTCTCGAGCTTGCCTGTCAGGTACGCGAACAGGGGGCCCTGATACCGATGAACCAGCATGCGGAAATCATCGGGATGCCCGTCACGGCAGCGTTGCACATACTCTTTATCGGTCAGATCCATTACCAACGGCTTCTCCGGCGGATTCGTACCGCCACAGTATAGTGACGTTGGGGGTGGTTTTGCGACAACGAGATTGGAGACCATCGGCGATCTTCACTGCGGGCCAGCATTTTTCTGGACAATTTTGCAGGCCTGAGTTTTACTTCGACCCCAGGGCGCGGGTCGCAGCTCGCAGCGGGCAACATCATCCGGAGGATTCTTATGCGGACCAACGGGTTTCGAGGCGGGATTATTGGCATGATGCTGGTGGCTACACTGATCTTCCCCGGTCGGCGGGCGGAGGCGTTACTGGCGACAAACTCTTGGATTAATCTGTCTGGCGGCAAATGGGAGACGGGGACGAATTGGTCGCTCAATCTCCCGCCCAGCAGCCCACAAATAGCGGTGATGACCAACGGCTTCAGCGCGCCACACATCGCGAAGACCAACCTGGTGGATGCCACCACGGTGGCAAGCGATCCGATAAGCATGACCATGACGAACTTGATTCTGACGTCGCCGATGGCCAACAACGGCACCCAGAACGTGCAAGGCGAGAATATCATCCTCTTGAGCAACACGGGCACAAACACGTTTCGCGTGAGCGACACATTGACGCTGAGCACGGGCACGGCGATCTGGATCACCAACTCGACGATGCGCGTGGACAGCCTCGGGGCATTTGTGGGGATATACGATGATGGGGAGATCACGTTGAACACGGGGACATTTATCTCGACCAATACGATCATGGAGATTGGTAATTTCGGGCGGGGAACATTGACGGTGTCGAACGGCGCGGCGCTGGTGGGGGCCGTTGAAATGGGGGAAAATCCGGGGGATGGGGGCACGCTGACGGTGGCGGGGGGCACCAACACGTTTGCCGGGTACCTGTTCGAAGGATACGCGGCTGGCAGCACCGGCGCGGTATGGTTGACGGGTGGGCGCCTGGTAGTAACGAACTCCGACATGCGGGTGGGGAATAACGGCGTTGGCCAAATGGCGGTATCGAATGGTAACTGGCTGGCGCGTGATGTGGAGGTAGGGTTTGTTGCCGGTGCCAATGGAACATTGACGGTGGCCGGGGGCACGGCGGCAATGGTCGGGCCGCTGCTCGTGGGAGGCGGGAGCGGAACGGTCTGGGCGACGGGGGGGCAGTTGGTGATTACAAATGCTCCCGCGCTGGTCGGCTCGAATACCGGCTTTATCGTTGACGGGTCCGTGGTGATTACAAATGGCGGATCGCTCGTGGTGAGCAACAGCGACGTCATCATCGGAAACACCGGCAGCGGGGTTCTGACGAATGCGGGTGGTTTGCTGCTGATCAATGGCAATATTTTCCTGGCGAATGGCGTGAACGCCACCGGCAAAATGATGCTGTCGAATGGCCTGTGCATGGCGGATGAGATATTTCTCGGGAACAGTTTTGGTTCGCAGGGCACGCTGACGGTTGCCGGCGGGACGAACACGCTTTCGGGAGGATTCCTTGCGGGAATAAGCCCCGGCACGGGAGGCACGGTGTGGATGACGGGTGGTCGGCTCGATGCGAGCGCGGCGGACCTGGAGGTTGGGAACTTTGGTGTCGGCCGGATGACAATTTCCAACGGCACATGCGTGGCGGACGGCATCATTGTGAGCCAGGGGACCGGGGGCGGGACAATGACGTTCGCTGGAGGAACAACCATGCTTGGATTTATTCTCGACGTGGCGGGCGACTATGGATCGACGGGTGTGGTCTGGCTGACGGGCGGGCAGCTCAGTGTGGCATTTGAATCGCAGGTGGGTTATCTGGGCGACGGTTGGATGGCGGTGTCCAACGGCACGTGGCAAAGCCCGTCTGTGGAAATTGGATCCTACGGGGCGGCGGGCACCTTGACGGTGGCCGGCGGCGCGAGCAGCGCGTATTCCAGTCTGACCATGGGCACCCCGGATTGCAGCGGCACGGGAGTGGTTATGGTGAGCGGCGGGACGTTATATGTGACGAACGCGGCGGGGAATGCGGTACTGGACCTGGAGAACGGCACCTTCACGATGGTCGCGGGAACCATCGTTGTGGACACGGTCGTCGCAACGAACCCCTGTGCCCGATTCATCCGCGCCGGCGGCACGTTGACATACAATAATGCGATCCTCGATCCGGCTCAGGATACGGATGGAGACGGAATCCCCAACGGGTACGAGCAAGCGCATGGGCTTGACCCGCTTGATCCCACCGATGCGGCGCGTGACAATGACGGCGACGGTTTTAGCAATCTCCTCGAATACGAAGCGGGCACTGATCCGAACGACTTCGACTCCAATCCTCTCCGGATCACGTCGATCTCGCGACAGAGCAACGATATCGTGATCACGTGGATTACGGTTGGGAACCTGACGAATATGGTGCAGGCGACGGCCGGTGCGCCCGGCGGCAGTTATTCCAACAGTTTCACGGACATCAGCCCGATACTAATCATTCACCAGGGATTCATCCCGACGCTGGTATCGACGAACTACACGGAGGTCGGGGGCGCGACGAACGGGGCGTCACGGTTTTATCGCGTGCGGTTGGTGCCGTAGGCGCCGCGGGGCGCAAGCGCTCTGTCTGTTGGATCGGCGCAGATGGCACTCTCCTGACATGCTCAAATTGAGGGGGTGGATAACGGAGAGAGAATCATCGGGTTGGGCTAGCAGGATGTTGCACTGAGCGATGCGGGGCGCATTCGGCTCTCGATTGGCTGGGGGATGCCTTCTTAAACTGGGGCCGCATCGGCGCTTGCAAAGCGCTGCTACCAGATGAACCTGGGCGTGGAAATCGGGGGAACGAAGTTGCAGGTGGGCGTATGCGACCGTCGTGGCCGCATCCGGCAGCTTATTCGGGCGACGGTTGTGCGGCGAAACGGCGCGCGCGGGATTCTCGATCAACTCGAGCGAATCATTACACCGCTGATTGCCGAGCATCGCGTAAACGCGATCGGGGTTGGGTTTGGTGGCCCGGTAGATGCTCCCCACGGCGTGGTCGTGAAATCCTATCATATCCACGGTTGGGATGGTTTTGCCCTGGGCCGGTGGTTCGTCAAGCGGTTCGGGCGGCCGGCGGTTCTCGAAAATGACACGAATGCGGCCGCGTTGGCGGAGGCGGTGGTGGGCGCGGGACGGGGTCGGCGCGCCGTGCTGTACTCGAACGTCGGGACCGGGATCGGCGGCGGATTTGTGGTCGATGGGAAGATCCACAACGGCCGGTTTGGCGCGACGGAGATCGGGCACACGCGGTTTTTCGTGCGGGGCCGGTGGCGGATCCTGGAGGAGCTGTCGTCGGGACTATCGATTGAGCGCGGGAAGACGACGCTGGCGCAATCGGCGAAGTATTACGGGATGGCGCTGGCCAACGCGATCAGCTTGTTGAACCCGGACATCGTGGTGATTGGCGGCGGCGTGTCCCGGGCGGGGGAGAGATTTCTTGGGCCGGTACGGGAGACCGTGAAACGATTCGTGTTCGGGCCGTATCGTCGGAATTTCCGGATCGTGCCGGCGGCGCTGGGGGAGACGGTGGTGGTGGTGGGCGCGGCGCTGTTGGCGGGGAGGGAGGGGTAATCGATGCGGTACCTGGTATTTGGTGATGTGCATGCGAATCTGCTGGCGCTGGATGCGGTGCTGGCGGCGGGCCAGGCGCGCGGGGTGGAAGCGTTTTTATTTGTGGGGGATTTGATCGGTTACGGGCCGAATCCGTTGGAGTGCATTGAGCGGCTGAAGCCGTTTGCGGACATGAGCAGTCTGGCGTGGGTGGCGGGGAACCATGAGCTGGCGATTCGCGGGGATGTTGAGTCCACCGGGTACAGCCCCGAAGCGACGCAGACACTGGCGTGGACGTGGAAACAGATGGAAGGCGTGCCGTGGGCAAAGGAGTTCATCGAGTCGCCGTGTTTGACGACGTGCGTGAATGACACGATCTGGCTCACGCACGATTCGTTGGCGAACCCGAGCAGCGGCGGGTACCATCGACATCCGCGGAACGCGAAGAGCGAGCTGGCGTGTTTGCGGCACCATCGCGGGCGGGTGTGTTTTTACGGGCATACGCACACGATGCGGGCGGAGACGTCGGAGGTGGAGAAGCCCGTGGTGCTGGTGCCGATGATTGCGCACGAGGGCGAAGGGCGCGATCCGAAGCCGGTGAAATTGAAACGGGAAGACATGGGCTGGATCGGGACGGGGTCGGCGGGTTTTCCGACCAATCCGAAGCGGCGGCCGGAGTATTTGATTCTGGATGAGCTGCACGGGGGCGACTGGGCAATTGAGAAGTACGAAGTGGAGTATCCGCGTCAGGAAGCGAAGGAGCGGGTGAAGTCGATACTTGGTCCGGTGTGCGACAAGGGGATTGCGGATCGGATTGCGGGCTGGCTCTAGGCCGGTTTGGTTTGTCTTCTGGCGGCCAACCAATTGCATTGACAACCGATGTATTTCCGTGGCTTGGTCACCTCTCATGAACACGCGCAGATTCATTGTGATCGTCGCATTGGTGATTGCGGGAAAGACCGCGCCGGTGGATGCGGCGGTGCCCTACGTTGTCGTGGGGACGGGGGAGACGAAGTGCTACGATAATTACGGGGAGATCAAGCCGCCGCAGTCGGGTCAGGCGTTTTACGGACAGGACGCGCAATTTCCCGGGCCGCAGCCGAGTTATCGGGACAATGGCGACGGCACGGTGAGCGATCTGAACACGGGGTTGGCGTGGGTGCAGGCGCGCGGGACCAAGCTCACGTGGGATGAGGCGGTGGCAGGCGCGACTGGTTGTCGGGCGGGTGGTCATGGTGATTGGCGGGTGCCGACGATCAAGGAGGTGTATTCGCTGATCAATTTTACGGGCGAATGCCACGGCCCGGAGATGGCGTCGAAACCGTTCATCGACACCAAGTATTTCCAGTTTGCGTATGGTGACCGCGCGAAGGGCGAGCGGGTGATTGATTGCCAGGACTGGTCGGCGACGGAGTACCTGAGCACGACGATGGACGGCAACCCGACGGTGTTCGGTGTGAATTTTGCGGATGGACGGATCAAGGGATACCCGAAGACGATGCGGCGGCGGGAGGGGTTGATGACCAACCGGCTGTTTGTGCGGTATGTGCGCGGGAACGCGAGCTACGGGAAGAACGATTTTCGTGACAATGGCGACGGGACGATCACCGATCGGGCGACGGGGTTGACGTGGACGAAAGCGGACAGCGGGCAGGGGATGAACTGGGAGCGGGCGCTGGCGTACGCGGCGGGGTTACGAGTGGCGGGGCATGCGGACTGGCGGCTGCCGAATGCGAAGGAGCTGCAGAGCATTGTGGATTACACGCGGCTGGCGCCGGCGATTGATCCGGTGTTTCAGAGTTCGCAGTTGGCGGATGGCGAGTATCCGTATTACTGGTCGAGCACGACGCATTTAGATGGTCCGCCGGAGCGGCTGGGTGGCGCGGCGGTGTATCTGTGTTTTGGGCGCGGGCTGGGGTGGATGCGAATTCCGCCGGGGATGGGCGAGTATCGATTGCTGGATGTTCATGGAGCCGGGGCGCAGCGGAGCGATCCGAAGGTTGGCGATCCGGGCGAATTCCCACACGGTCGGGGTCCGCAGGGGGATGTGATCCGCATTTTCAATTACGTCCGCTGTGTGCGGGTCGGGATTAAGTGAGCGTAGAGCGGGCGAGCCGCGGCGCTTGAGAAGGCGGGGGTAGCGAAAACCGTTTACGGGTCGGGTCGCGGTGTCCATACTGCCGAGAGGAGAACGAATATCGACATGAAACGCATTTGCCTGTTGTTGGCAGTTGTTGTCCTGGCAGCGGGACCGTGGCGGGCGGCGATGGGGGTCGAGCCCGGGCACAATTTCGGAGTATGGGAGAATGAGATTGCGGCGTTTGAGCGGGGAGATCGGACGAATCCGCCGCCGAAGGGAGCGATACTGTTTGTGGGTTCGTCGACGATCCGGTTCTGGGCGACGCTGGCGCAGGATTTTCCCGGGGTGCGGGTGATCAATCGCGGGTTTGGCGGGTCGGAGGTGGTGGACTCGACGCATTTTGCGGACAGGATAATTTTTCCGTACGAACCGCGGATGATCTTCTTTCGAGCGGGCGGGAACGATCTATGGGCGGGGAAATCGCCCGAAGAAGTGTTCGCGGACTACAAGGAGTTTGTGGCGACGGTGCGGACGAGGTTGCCGTCCGTGGACATTGTGTACATTTCCTGGAACCCGACGATAGCGCGGTGGAAACAGGCGGACAAAGAGAAGAGGCTCAATGCGCTGGTGGAGGAATACGCGCGCCAGGCGCCGCACCTGAAGTACGTCGAAACGTACGACATGGTCTTGGGGTCGGACGGTTTGCCGCGGGCGGAACTATTTCGCGCGGACAAGCTGCATTTCAGTGCCGAGGGTTACCGATTGTTGGCGGAGCGAGTGCGACCGTTTTTGCCCAAGTAGCGGGCCCGAACGGAACGTAAGAGCGAGCGCGATCCGCCCGGTAAGCTCAGGGTACGCTCCGGGTAAGGAGTGAAGTTGGCGGGAGGGTTGGGGGCGGCAGTTTTCGCGGAGATCAAGTGTTACGATGATCAGACGTGATTCCCGTATGCCACATTCAAAAGAATTTGGGTATCCATTGGCCGACGGCATAACCGACGTAAATGGCCATGGCGATATCGCCATCGCGGCGTGACCCGCGACGCGCGGTGATCCAGCCGAGAATCGCTCCTTCGAACAACAGCACCGCGGGGATCCCCAGGACGATCGACAGAAGGCGAAGAGCCACGCCCCCGAGCTTCATGTTGGCCAACATGGAGCCACTCACGATCCGGCAGCCGACCGCCAACACCGCGGCAACCGCGGCGATGCTCCACCGTGGCAAATGGAGCTTGCCGACGCCGACAAGCGCCAGCCAAAGAACAATCATCAGGGCAAGCTGCAGAGGGATGCGATGCAGGTGCGGAGCGCAGTCGAACCGGGTCCCCATCGTAAGGACAATAGCGAGGTTCACGATGGCGGCGACAAGGAATCCACGTGCCCAGGCAAATCGGGGAGGGAGTACGGGCATGAAGATCACCAAAAGAAGGGCACCCGTCATACCGAGCACGAGGCCGGCGAGTCGCCACAACCAGGCTGTTGGAGGGGCCGGCGGCGTTATGCCAACGGTCGCGCACGCGGCGTCGACGGCCGCGTTCACGAGACATGGATCAAGAAGTTCGAGCAGGTGGTCGGACCAGGGAGAGATCACGACGCGCGCATCGGTTCGCGCCTTGAGCCGGTCCAGCGGGACGAACTCCTCGAACCGGCCCTCGAGAAGCAGTAGCGGCGGGGCATGCTCGCCCAAAGTGGGGTCGTTACCGACCGCAATAAAGAGTCGGGGGAGAAGGGTTCCGTTGCGAACGCTCGCCGCGCCTGCGGCAGCCCCCATCGAGTGGCCGAGGAAGACGTCCAGCGGTCCAAGTGTCCGGGCGATCTCTCCGGGGGCGAGCAAAACGTTGTGGAGGGAGAATGGCCGCGGCGACGCCCCGTGTCCCGGGAGGTCGATGGTGTAGCAATCGAACCCAGCCGCCGCGAGGGCCTCGCCGTAGCGAAAGAGCGTTTCTTTCGAGCCGGTCCAACCGTGAACGAGCAGGGCGATCGGGTGGTGGCCCGGCGATGCGGGGAAGAGTCGAATGGCCGGTGTGTCACCGGCCAGAGTCAGTTTTTCGATGCGGACACCGGGTTCGAGGCGGTGTGAGAGCGCCACGCCTGCGGTGAACAAGGCGATGGCCGCGGTGGCGATGAGCAGGTTGGCGCGCCGACTTCGTCCGTTGGGTTGCGGCATCGGGAGAGTGTTGACCTGAATGGGCGGCCAGTCAATGAATTTGGCCACGGGCGTGATCGGTCGTTGGTTCTTCGAGGGAATTCGTGGCCAGGCCCTGGGGGCGAGTGAAGGTGGGGCCGTCGTACCTGGCAACGACTCATGGAACGTGGCGGGTGACTTGCGAGTCACGCATCGTCACACGAATAGCCTTGCAACCTCAAGGCACGGGGGCGTATGCAAGCCAGTCAGGAACCCGTGAAAACGAGGCATCTCGCCAGCATCTGCATCGCGGCGGCAGCCGGGTTGGTTCAATTGAGTGCGACGGCTGCCGAATCCACGAACCAATCGCTTGTCCAGATATCCGCAAGCTCGGCGGTGTCGCTGCGGGTGGTGGTCGATCCGCGAGTGGAGCTGATGAGCCTGATTTTCCGGTTGGCGGGCAATCCGGAGTACAACCAGTCGCGGGTGGAATCGTACGCCGCGGACGCGGATAAACAGTTTGGGAGATTTCGCGACGATGCGGTGGTCAAGCTGGCCGAGGGTCTGCGCGGCAGCCATGGCGTCTCGTATGATGCCGTGATGAGCATGGCGATCCATTTGACGGATGCCGAACACGTCACGCTCCGTCTGCCACTCGATCCCTGGCCGGATGGCCTGGACCAGCGCTGGACGGCTCCCGATGCGACCAATTTCCTGGCGTTGGCGCGGCGATTTGTCAAAGACAGTTCCTTCCAAGAGTTCGTCAACCAGCACGATTCGCTCTATCAGACCGCGGTGGCGCGGATGCAGGCGCTCATGGTGAAGGAAGCCCACCTGGAGTGGTTCGACGCATTTTTTGGGCAGCGGCCGCAAGCCAGTTTCACCGTCGCGCTGGCCTTGCTCAGTGGCGGCGAATGCTATGGTCCGCATTTCCGGGCGGCGGATGGCCATGAGGAGCTTTATTGTGTACTCGGCGTATGGAAGACCGATGCGGAAGGCTTGCCTGAGTTTAGGCACGACGCGCTGCCGATTGTCGTTCATGAGTTTTGCCATTCCTATGCGAATCCGCTTGTCGAGCGCCATCTGGGTGAACTCGAGCCGTCTGGCGACACGTTGTTTGCGCAGGTTGCCCAGAAGATGCGGTCCCAGGCTTATAACAACGGATCGACATTGTTGAAGGAGTCACTCGTTCGGGCCTGTGTCATCCGTTATCAGCGGCGGTATGACGGTGAGGAGGCCGCGCGGCGGGCGATTCAGGTGGAGAAACAGAACGGGTTTCTCTGGATGCAGGAGTTGTCGGACCTGATGGGCGAATATGAGGCACACCGCGATCGGTATCCAACGCTGGAGGCATTTTCGCCGCGGCTGGTGGCGTTTTTTGACGAGACGGCGAAGGATTTTCCCCGGAAGCAGGCGGAGTTGGCGAGCAAACGGCCCAAGATCGTTTCGATGGTTCCTGCCAATGGGGCGCAGGATGTGGATCCCAAACTGACGGCCATCGAGGTGGTGTTTGATCGGCCCATGAAGGACAAGGCCTGGGCGTTCGTGGGGGGCGGCCCTCATTGTCCCGAGACGGGCAAGGACTGTCATTATGATGCCCAACACAAAGTCTGGACCGTGCCGGTCACGCTGAAGCCGGGTTGGTCGTACAGGTTTATGCTCAACTCCGAGAAGTTCGTCGGCTTCTGCAGCGAGCAGGGCGTGCCGCTGGAGCCGGTCACGGTGACGTTCACGACAGCGGGTGAGAAAGCGGCGGGACAATGAAGGCGGCGGGGATGTGGGGCCGACAGTTTGTACGGAGATCAGGTGTTATGGTGATTTGGGCGTGATCCCAATTCCCTTACAGCTGTATCGGAAGTCAATGGGAAGGAATTGGCTGAACCGATTGGTGAGGCCGTCCCAGTTTCCAGTATGTCCTCATTATACCATCGAGCCTCGACTCATCCGAAACCGGTAATGCCATGGATACCGAAACGACAATGTGAACCAGCAGGCAAACAGCGAGTAGCGTCAACCACTGCCCACAGAGGTCGCCCGGTCTCTTGTGTCCATAGACCCAGATTGCAGCCAAGCACACAACGAGAGACAGTCCAGCGACGGTAACAGGATGCTGCCATATAAACCGCGTGAGCCAAGGATACAGATACATGTGGTCGAAGAGAGGCGACGGCAGTGTGGCTCCGGAGCCGGAGAATCCGTAAGCCATATCATAAATGATGTCACGCCAAGCGTTGAGCCAAACAAGGCATACCCATGCAACAAGGCAGGAGGAGACCGCCGCAACGGTAGTCATCAACAGGCGATGTATGCGAGGTGTCATGCTGCCCAACTATTCAGGATGCACCAGCCCCGAATTGTGCTCCCGCTACTTGGATTCCGCAAGCCAAACTGACCCCCTCGACCCGCAATTCCCGCCCCTAGAGCCACGCGGTTCTGGGAGGAGATGACGCTGGAAATTCCCGGTCGCTACACATGGGGGTCAGGTCAACGGACCCGTTAGACCCGACCCCAGAGTTGTTCCCGGAGACTGCGCCAATCACAAACTACCGATTGACAGAGTCGGACCCAGTGGCCCAAAATTGACCCCTGATGATTTACGGTGTTGCCTATGAGAGGTAACTCTTCGACACTCCGTGTCCGTGGTCTGGGAGTGATCGTCTTCGCCTCTTCGTTGATGTTGCTTACCGCGTTGGGAAGCTCCCCCCAAGAGGATGCTGATCTGCGCTTCTGGAAGCGCATCATCAGCCAGTGTGAATTGGAGAACGGGGGCGCGTTCTCACCCACAAACAGGGCATTACACGCGGAAGTCGTAGATCATTTGAAACGCTATCCAGACTTTCTCCATGTTCTTGAAGGATCGCTCCGTTTTGAAGACCGAGCTTGGGTTCGTGCGTATAGTCTTAGCGTCATATTACAGGCGCTACACGAGAGGGGTTCCCGTGACTACGTGTTTTGCTTGTCCGACCCTGACAAGAACGTGCGTGGAATGGCGCAAGCCGCAATTAGGGAATACAAAGTCCAAGAAGGAGCACAATATCTTGCGGTCCTGCTACCTAGTAAAGACAGTAATGAACGATGGGCGGGGTTGAAAGGTATAGAAGAGTTTCAACGGGGAGATGGATTCCCGTACTATGCGGCCATGTTATACGATCCGGATGCGGACGTTGCGTGCGAGGCGGCTCGAGCATTCGAGCGTGTCGATTGCAAAGATGCGGATCCCGTACTGTACCGTTTTCTCTGTGAAACCTCGCCCGGCCACGCCAAGCAAATAGTCGTGAAAAGCGTTATCCATACCCTCTGTTGCCTGCATCATGAAGCATGTGCGTCCTCGATCGACGACGTAAAGTTGCCGGACGCAGTTGACTATTGGATTCGGCGGCTGAATCCGTTGAAGAGTACCAACCAATAGGTGTGAATATGTCTCTTGAGGCCTCTTGGCCCAATTGGTCTCAGGCGTTCAACTCGGCGTTCCAGTATTGCGGCAAGAACAGAGAGCTCTGACGCGACAACACAAGGTTTGCAAACCGCCTGAGGTTCGTGGCTGATGAATGTCTTCGCAACGGCGCGTGTCTCGATCTCTTGATCGCCGAAGCGCTCGACAAATGGCCGGTACGCCAAGGATGGTGTCCTTTGTGGGCGGCGCGATATCAATTGGCTTCCCTCGGCCCCATTTGGTGCGGCGTGTGGGAGTCATGATGGCGTGGGGACGGCGCCGCGTGGGGGCAGGCGGCCTACAAACCGCCTGCGCTTCATCGAAGCGCAGCTACAACCCCCGAGGGTCTTGAGGGCGGGTGTTGCGGTATCTGTTCATCGTGTGGGGAAGCGGGCGAAACAGTCGGGACACCTATGAACACGGGCGAGGAGCCGCCTTCGCCATTGCTACGGCGGCCAAGCGCCCGCGCAGTTCTGGCATAAGCGAACAGGCAAGATGCCCGTTCCACTTCGGGGCGGGTCCGCGAATGAGATTCGCGGCCACGATCGCTGTTGACAGTCTTATCCTGATACGATATGATGGCGGTTGTGCGTATTGGGAATGGATACGATTTGCAGTGCGCGGTTCGAGGCCGAGGAAGGCGGGCGGGGTTACCACTCTACGATGGAGGGGGGTATAGTTCTGCGAAACGAAGCCAACGATTTCCGGGCGGGTTACCATGGCGATGCCTTTGGCATGCAGAGGATTGCGGAGTCGAGCGGCGCGAAAAACCGATTGGCTTCGTTTGGCTTCGTTCGCTCCCGCTCACGAAGGCCTGCGGCCCGCACTACGTGCGTCCGTCTCGCGGCTGCCCTCGCCGCTCGGCTCGACTTCGTTCGGGGGGGTGCGGCTCGCCGGGAGGCTTGCCCTCCAAAGGGGAAGGAGGGGACAGGCCGTAAAACATAAAAATTACGAAACGAACCTGGGAACTTCAAGCCGGCGTGCAAAAGTTACCAAAAACGAACCCGAGAAAGTGTAAAACGAACCCAAGAAAACGGGGAACGAACCCGAGTTTTTGTGAAACGAACCCAAGGAAATGGTAACCGAACCCGAGAAGTGGGGCAGCCATGAGGGGAGAGGCGGAGGAAGCCAGGCACCTCACCCTGACCCTCTCCCCTGAAGCGGAGAGGGGAATTAGGGGACCTCACCCTGACCCGCCTGAGGTGGGCAAGCCCTTTGCGGCCGCAGATACGACGAGGCCGCGTCTTGGGGGCCAGTGCCGCCGTCGGCTCCCCCTGAAGCGGAGAGGGGAATTAGAGAACCTGACCCTGACCCGCCTGAGGCGGGCAGGCCCTCTCCCAGAGGGCGAGGGGAGAGGTGAGCCATCCTGGGGCTTGCCCGGACGGGGGGGAGATTGGTAGGCTCGGCTTGGCGATGAACGCATTCCGATACCGTAAAGGCGAATTGTGCTGTGAGCGGGTGCCGTTGCGGCGGCTGGCCGAGGCGTTCGGCACGCCGTTGTACGTGTACAGCGAGGGGCATATCACGGGGCAGTACGCGGGATTGGATCGGGCATTGCGGTCGATCGATCATCAGATTTGTTTTGCGGTGAAAGCCAACAGCAACCTGGCGGTGTTGCGGTTGCTGGCGCGGTTGGGGGCGGGGTTTGACATTGTCAGCGGCGGAGAATTGTACCGTGTGGCGCAGGCGGGGGGCGATCCGAAGCGATGCGTGTTTTCCGGCGTGGGCAAATCGCGGGAGGAGATCGAGTACGCGCTGAAGCTGGGGATTTACATATTCAATGTGGAGAGCGAGCCCGAGCTGCGGCGGATTGCGGCGGTGGCGCGGCGGGCGGGGCGGCGGGCGCCGATTGCCGTGCGGGTGAACCCGGGGGTTGACCCGGACACGCACCGGTATATTTCGACGGGCAAACACGAGAGCAAATTCGGGATATCGATTCGGGACGCGCTGGGGGTGTATCGCGAAGCGGCGCGGATGGACGGGATCGAGATTCGCGGGGTGCAGATGCACATCGGCTCGCAGATCACCCAGACGGCGCCGTACGTGCTGGCGATTCGGAAGCTGATGCCGTTGGTGGAGAAACTGCGCGAGATCGCGCCGGGGACGCTGCAGTCATTTGACGTTGGGGGCGGCGTGGGCATTCTGTATCACGGCGAACATCCGCCGACGGCGGCGGGATTCGCGGAGGCGGTGCTGCCGCGGTTGAAGGGGGTTGGGCTGCGTATTTTGCTGGAGCCGGGCCGGTTCATCGTGGGGAATGGGGGAGTGCTGGTGACGCGGGTGGTCCATGTGAAACGGACGCCCGTGAAACGGTTTGTCATTGTGGATGCGGCGATGAACGATTTGATTCGGCCATCGTTGTACGGGAGCTATCACGAGATCGTGCCGGTGTCGGCGCGAGATGCGCGGCGGAACATCACGGCGGACGTGGTGGGACCGGTGTGCGAGTCGGGCGATTTTCTCGCGCAGGATCGTCGGGTGGCGGCGGTGGAGGAAGGCGCGTTGTTGACGGTGAGGAGCGCGGGGGCGTACGGGATGTCGATGTCGTCGAATTACAATTCGCGGCCGCGGGCGGCGGAAGTGATGGTGAACGGGAGCCGTTACGAGCTGGTGCGGCGTCGGGAGTCGGCGAAAGATTTGATTTCGGGAGAGACGATCCCGAGATGGATGATGTGAGCCGGACTATTCGAGGAGTTCTTTGAGACAATTGATGAGGTGCTGGATGGGGAAGGGTTTCATCAGGTACTTCGAGTCGGTCTGCGTGAGGAAGAGATTGATCTTCGGATCGGCGGCGAACCCCGTGATGAAGATGAAGCGGTCGGCGAGGATGGGGCGCATTTCGCGGGCGCGGAGGTAGAACTCATCGCCGCGGAGTTTGGGCATCATCACGTCGCAGACGACGGCGTCGTACTCGTTGGCCCTGACTTTCATGAGGGCTTCGTCGCCGTCATTGGCCACATCGACGAGGAAATTTTCGTCGGCGAGGATCCATTGGAGGGCGGACGCGAGTTGCTTATCGTCATCGACGAGGAGCAGGGCCTTGAATTCGATCGCGTCGGACGGACGGACGGCGGTATCGGGTTGGGGCTTGAAATCCATTTGGTGGATGGGAGAGCAACTGAGATGCCAAGGGGGTTGGCGGAACGGGCGATGGCGGGGCGGGTGGGGCGAGGGAGGAAGAGGGGGAGGTGGTAGCCATGCCAAAGGGGCAAATTGAGGGCGATTTTGTCATGGTAACCGGCCAATTTGGGACATGGAATTGGGGTGGTTTCGGGAAGGCCGGGGCTGCGGAGGGATGACGAATGAGCACGGGAAGACCCGTGAAAGTGCGGGGTTTTTCGCACGGGCGGTGGTGTGGGCGAGCCGGTGGCGTAGGCATGTGATGTTGATGCGTCGAGGCGAGCGGAAGTAATTGCCTGGTAGAAGCATGCGTTCTTTCTCCATGATTTTGGTAGGTATTTGACTGGATGGCCACTACAGCGTTGACAAGAGCAAGCGTTCTTTTATACTCGACGGCGAAGTCTTTGGAAGTGCACCGCCGTTCCGAAGCTATCGGAACGGCGTTTTGCCATAACAGGACTGAACGAAGAAAGGTGAATGGAGACGCTATGGCATCTGGAAAAGTGAAGTGGTTTGATACGAAAAAGGGATTTGGATTTATTCAACAGGAGGGTGGCCCGGATGTGTTCGTGCACTACACGAGCATTTCGGGAAATGGTTTCAAGAACCTGGAGGAAGGGCAGACCGTGGAGTTTGAGCTGGTGGATTCCCCCAAGGGTCCGAAGGCATCGAACGTCGTGGCGAAGTAGAACGAAATTCCAGACAACACGAACCCCCGGCGACGCGAGTTGCCGGGGGTTTTCATTTTGTCGCGACGCCCCGGTGATGAGGAAGGGAGAGCACCGCAGGAGTGTGAGACGGGGACGATGGATAGCGGGTGAGCGCGAGCAAACGCGGAGGCTTGACCCTTGCGCGCTCCGTGTGTTACCTGTGCCGCGTGAAAACGGTGGTTCTCTGCGGCGGGCTCGGGACGCGGTTACGTGAGGAAACGGAGTTTCGTCCGAAGCCCATGGTCGAGGTGGGCGGTCGCCCTATTTTGTGGCACATTATGAAGAGCTACGCCCACTTCGGATTCAAGGAATTCATTCTCTGCCTGGGATACAAGGGCACCCAGATCAAGGAGTATTTCCTGAATTATGAGGCGATGAACAGCGACTTCACCATTCGCCTCGGACGGCAGAATCTGATTAGTTATCATGGCGCACACAGCGAGCAGGATTTTTCCGTAACGCTTGTGGATACGGGCCAGGAAACCCTGACGGGAGGCCGGGTGTTGCGGACCAAACCGTTTGTGGATGACGACACCGTCATGGTCACGTACGGCGACGGCCTCAGCGACATTGATATCGGTGCGCTGGTGAAATTTCACAAGTCGCATGGCAAACTGGCGACGGTCACCACGGTCAAGCCCGTGTCGCGGTTCGGCGTACTCGACGTGGCCGGCTCGGGGCAGGTCGAGAGCTTTGCCGAGAAACCGCAGATGGACGGATGGGCCAGCGCGGGGTTCTTTGTATTCAATCGGCGCGTGTATGATTACCTGACCGGCGATACGTGCATTCTCGAGCGCGAGCCGATGGAACGACTGGCGCAGGACGGCCAGCTCATGGCCTACCGACATGAGGGATTCTTCTTTGCGATGGACACGTATCGCGAGTATCAGCGTCTGAACGAACTCTGGACCGCGGGCGAAGCGCCCTGGAAGGTGTGGGAATGAACGACACGTTCTGGCAAGACCGTCCCGTGCTGGTGACGGGCGCGACCGGGCTGCTCGGGAACGCGCTGGTCCACCGGCTTCTGGAGTCGGGCGCCGATGTGGTCTGTCTCGTGCGCGACTGGGTGCCGCAAGCGGAAGTGGTGCGACGCCATTTGATCGACAAAGTGAAAGTGGTGCGGGGTGATGTCCGCGACCAGGCGCTGCTGGAACGTTCGCTCGGCGAATATGAGGTTAGCACGGTATTCCATCTCGCGGCGCAGACCATCGTGAGCATTGCCAACCGGAATCCCATTTCCACGTTTGAAACGAACGTCCAAGGGACGTGGGCGGTGTTGGAAGCATGCCGCCGCAGCCCCGCGGTGACGGGGATTGTGTTGGCGTCATCGGACAAGGCGTATGGCGACCACGAGAAGCTGCCCTATGACGAGACGGCGGCGCTGCAGGGACGCCATCCGTACGACGTCAGCAAATCGTGCGCTGACCTTGTGGCGCAGGCGTATGCCAAGTCCTACCGGTCTCCGGTGGCGATCACGCGCTGCGGGAATTTCTACGGTCCGGGCGATTTGAATTGGAATCGAATCGTGCCCGGCAGCATCCGGTCCGTCATTCGCGGGCAGCGCCCGGTGATTCGTTCCGACGGCAAATACATCCGGGATTACTTTTTCATTGAAGACGGCGCGGCGGCGTACATGCTGCTGGCGGAGAAGCTGGCGGGTGATCCCGGGCTGCGTGGCGAGGCGTTCAATTTCTCCAACGAAATCCAGGTGACGGTGTTGGATCTGGTTCGGCGGATTCTCAAGCTGATGGATTCGAAGCTCGAGCCCGACATCCGCAACGAGGTCAGCAACGAAATCCTGCATCAGTATCTGAGCGCGGAGAAAGCGCGGCGGATTCTCGGCTGGAAGCCGCTGTACACGCTGGAGGAAGGTCTCCAGACAACCATCGGATGGTATCGGGCCTTTTTCGATCATGGGTAACTCGGCCGACGAATTACGAGCGCAGATCGCCGAATTGGTGAGGCAGTATTACGCGGCGGCATTTCCGAGCCGCGAATTCACGCCGGGCGAGACACCGATTCCCTATGCGGGACGCGTCTTCGACGAAGATGAGCTTCTGCTCCTCACGGAGGCGTCCCTGGACTTCTGGCTGACGACGGGTCGGTTCGCCGAGCAATTTGAACGTGAGTTTGCGCGGTTTTTCGGCTTGCGCAACGCCAAGCTGGTGAACTCGGGTTCCTCGGCGAATCTACTGGCGTTGTCGGCGCTGACCTCGCCGAAGCTGGGCAATCGCCAGCTCAAGCCCGGTGATGAAGTGATCACGGCGGCGACCGGGTTTCCGACGACGATCAACCCGATCCTGCAGAACCAGCTTGTGCCGGTGTTTATCGATGCGGAGATTCCCACGTACAATGCCGACATCACGCAACTGGAAGCGGGGCGTTCGGAGCGGACGCGGGCGGTGATGATGGCGCACACGCTGGGAAATCCGTTTCCGCTCGGTCCGGTCGTGGAGTTCTGTCGGAAGCACGGCCTGTGGCTGATCGAGGATTGTTGTGATGCCGTCGGATCGACGTACCGCGACAAACTGTGCGGTACATTCGGGGATTTGGCGACAGTCAGTTTCTATCCCGCCCATCACATCACGATGGGTGAGGGCGGCGCCGTGCTGACGAATGCGCCGTTGCTGGGCACGCTCCTCGAATCGTTCCGCGATTGGGGACGAGATTGCTGGTGCGCCCCGGGCAAGGAGAACACCTGCGGCAAACGGTTCGAGTGGCAGTTGGGAGAACTGCCGCAGGGGTACGATCACAAGTACATTTACTCGCATGTCGGCTACAACCTGAAGCTGACGGACATGCAGGCGGCGGTGGGCGTGGCCCAGTTGAAGAAGCTGCCGGATTTCATTGCGAAACGACGGCGGAATTTCCAGACATTGTGGGACGGTCTTAACGACCTTGAGGATTTGTTCATTCTTCCGCTGGCGACGCCCGAGAGCAATCCGAGTTGGTTCGGGTTTCCGTTGGCAGTCCGAAAGGACGCGCCGATCACGCGCGAAGAAGTTATTCAACACCTGCACCAGGCGAAGATCAGCACGCGGCTGTTGTTTGGCGGGAACCTGACGCGGCAACCGGCCTACAGGGACGTTCCGTGCCGAAAAATCGGTGATCTGCGGAACGCGGATTTCGTCATGAACAATGTGTTCTGGCTGGGGGTGTACCCCGGATTGACTTCCGCGATGATCGAGTACATGGTCGATATACTGCACAAGCTCCGCGATGGAACCTAATCCTCTAGCGGCGGACCTCGACCACGTCCTGGCTCATACCAGTGGCCTGTGGGAGGAGCTGCGCGGCCGGCGGATTTTCATCACGGGCGGAACGGGCTTTTTCGGTTGCTGGCTGCTGGAAAGTTTCGCCTGGGCCAATGAGCATCTCGGGATAAATGCCACGGCAGAAGTCCTCACGCGCGATCCCGCGGTATTCCGCAACAAGGCGCCGCATCTGGCTGCTCATCCGAGCATCCGGCTCCGTGTTGGCGATGTCCGCAACTTTCAGTTTCCGGAGGGCGAATTTGCCGGGGTCATCCACGCCGCGACGCAGTCGACCGTGAAGGTGACCCGGGACACTCTCATTGAGAATCTGGACACGATCGTGAGCGGAACGCGTCGCGCGCTCGACTTTACCGTGGCCTGCGGGGCTTCGCGATTTCTTCTGACGAGTTCCGGTGCGGTGTATGGGCGGCTGCCAGAAACCGTCACCCACGTGGGCGAGGAATATCAGGGTGGGCCCGACGTATCCAATCCGTTTTCGGTGTACGCCGAGAGCAAGCGGCTGGCGGAATTGCAGTGTGCGATTTATCGACACTGCCACGGATTGGAACCAAGGATTGCCCGGGGGTTCGCCTTCGTGGGGCCTTACCTGCCCCTGGACGTGCATTTTGCCGTGGGGAACTTTATCCGCGACGCGTTGGCCGGCCAGCCAATTCGTGTGCAAGGGGACGGGACGCCGCGTCGGTCATATCTGTACGGTGCTGATCTGGCGGTCTGGTTATGGACGATTTTCTTTCGGGGCCAGTCCGGTCGGGCGTACAATGTTGGTTCCGAAGAAGCGATCAGCATTGGGGAGCTGGCGGAATTGGTCAGCCGGGTCAGCCACACCAAACCGCCTGTGCAAATCGCGGCACGTCATTCGGGCGGATCGGCAGTTGAATGGTATGTCCCGTCGACACGGCGCGCTTTGCGCGAGCTGGGACTGAGGCCGATGATCGGACTGGATGAGGGGGTACGACGAACGATGCAGTGGTACAGTAGTCGAATCGCGAACGGCGATGGCGGAGCACAATCGCCGTGAAAGTTCCGGTCTTATGCGGTGGGCGGGGATTGATTGACCCTGAGCTGCCGCGACAGATAGCCGCGGGCATGGTTCGTATCGGGGATCGGCCCGTGGTCCGGAATGTTCGGAACACGTTTGTCCGTTACGGCCACCGTGAACTCCTTGAATTCAGTGACGGGGAAGACCGTGGGTCGACGGGGCCCACAGGGGGAACGAGTCCCGCCGCGGGTGCGGGCTGCGAGTCAGACTGGATATGTCGCGTTCAATCGCTCGGCCGCCGAGTGAGCGGGCCGCATTTTTGCTGGCAACCGGGGGGCTCCAGCCAGTAGAATTCAAACTTATGCGTGTCGCTGATTACATGGCCCAACGAGTGGCGTCCACCGGTAGTGAATGCATTTTCATGGTGGCGGGTGGCATGGCGATGCATCTCAATGACGCGTTCGGGCGCGTGTCGGGTTTGCGCTATTACTGCAATCATCATGAGCAGGCTTCGGCCATGGCGGCGGACGCATATGCTCGAGAATCGGGCAAATTGGGAGTGTGCGTGGCCACCAGTGGCCCCGGGGCCACCAACCTGCTCACCGGCCTGGTGGGGGCCTATCAGGATTCGGTGCCGATTCTCTTTTTGACAGGGCAATGCAAGCGCGTGGAAACCGTTCGCGGACGCGCCATTCCCGGGCTGCGACAATGCGGCTTCCTGGAAGTGGACATCGTTCCGATTGTTCAGTCGGTAACGAAATACGCCGCTTTTGTCGAATCACCTGAGCGGGCGCGCTATCATCTCGAGAAAGCCATTGATCTGGCGATGAGCGGCCGGCCAGGCCCTGTTTTGCTCGATGTTCCTCTCGATGTGCAAGGGGCTGTGTTTTCTGAGGAAGCGTCCCTGCCATATGTTCCGGAGCCCGCGGCAACGGAACCGCCCGACCCGCAAGCCATCGCACGGATTATTCAGCGCCTGGACCAGGCCAAGCGACCGCTGCTATTGGCCGGCCATGGCTTCCGTTGCGCCGAGTCGGTCGATCTGTTTCGCCGACTGGTCCATCAGATGCAGATACCGGTCGTTACCAGCATGATGGCCAAGGATTTGCTGCCCTATGACGAAGCGTTATTTGTCGGGCACTGTGGGCCTCGCGGGTTGCGCGGCGCCAATTTCGCCGTGCAATTGGCCGATCTCATCGTGATTGTTGGGTGCAGCCTGCACGTTCAAACGGTCGGCTATGAAGGCGCTCTGTTTGCGCCCGAGGCTTACAAGATTCAAATCGATCTGGATCGCGCTGTACAGCAACGCGAAAGCGTGGGCGTGCAAGAGAAGCATTTCTGGGATATTCGCGAATACCTTCCCCAGATGGCAGCGCAGGCGGCGGCCACTCCCCGCCGTTCGCATGAGCGCTGGGTGGCCCAATGCACGAAATTCAAACACCTGTATGCCATTGACCGCGAACCGCACGACTTGGGGCCGGCAGACGGTCCGGTGAACCTCTACGAATTTGTCATCGCGTTGAGTGAGGTGCTCGACGGGTCGGAAACCATCCTGACCGACGCCGGGCAGCCCCATCCGATTCTCGGTCAGGCGTTCCGCGTGAAGGGCTCCCAACGTTATCTCAATCCGGGTTCGTTTGCGGAAATGGGCTATGCGCTGCCGGCGGCTTTTGGGGTCGCCGCCGCCGACCCCGCCAAGGAGGTGATCGTGGTCATTGGAGACGGATCATTGCAGACGAACATTCAAGAATTGCAGACCCTGGTCCACCATGGGTTTGCCATCAAATTGTTTGTGATAAATAATGGAGGCTATGGCTCGATCCGGCGCACGCAAGAAACGTTCTTCAAAGGTTTCTTTGTCGGGGCCACCCCGGAAAGCGGTGTGACGATGCCCAGCAGTGAGAGGATCTGCCAGGCCTATGGGTTGTCGTACCAGCGCATTGAGAACCGCTCCCGACTGTCAGAACAGTTGCGCCGAATACTGGCGACGCGCGGTCCGATCTTCTGTGAAGTGATGGCGCAGTACGACCAACGCATTTTGCCGGTGGTCCCGTCTTACCTGGCGCCGGATGGCAGCATGAAATCGGAAGCTCTGCACAAAATGGTTCCCAAGCTCGAACAGCCGGTCGAGGAGATTTTGCGTGCGGCCGTCGATGAAAGCTAGGATTGAAGGCTGAGGATCCGTCGGGATGATCCCATGAATTCTCCCACCAAACTGATCAGTATCGTCACGCCGTGTTACAATGAAGAGGAGAATGTCCGGGAGGTGTACGAGCAGGTCCGTCGGGTCATGGAGGCGCAGCCGGCGTACACCTACGAACATCTGTTCATCGACAACGCGTCGAAGGACCGGACGGTGGCGATTCTCAAGGAGATCGTCGCGTTCGATAAGCGGGTGAAGATCATCGTTAACGCGCGGAACTTCGGCCATATTCGGTCCCCGTTCTACGCGTTGCTGCAGACGCAGGGTGAGGCGGTGATTTCGATCGTTGCCGATCTGCAGGACCCGCCCGAGATGATTGCGGATTTCCTGCGGAATTGGGAACAGGGCTACAAGATTGTGGTTGGCATCAAGAAGGGCAGCGAAGAGGCCAAGCCGATGTATTTCGTGCGCAAGCTGTACTATCGGGTGGTGGGGCGGCTGGCGGAGGTGGAACTGATCAAGGATTTTACCGGCTTTGGTCTGTACGACAAGGAGGTCATCGACATTCTCCGGGAGATCGGCGATTCGTATCCCTATTTTCGGGGACTGATTTGCGATATCGGGTTTCCGCGGGCCGAGATTGAGTATTTCCAGCCGCTCCGCAAACGGGGCATCACCAAGAACAACTTTTATACGCTGTACGACATGGCGATGCTTGGAATGACCAATCACTCCAAGGTGCCGTTGCGCCTGGCGACCATGTCGGGTTTTCTGATGTCCATTTTCAGCATGATTTGCGGCATCGTGTATTTGGTGTACAAACTGTTGTTCTGGAATTCGTTCTCGGTCGGGATCGCACCGCTGGTGATCGGGCTGTCGTTCTTTGCATCGGTCCAGCTGTTCTTTCTGGGCATCGTCGGGGAATACGTCGGCGCGATCCACACGCAAATCCTGCGGCGTCCATTGGTGATCGAGAAAGAACGGGTGAATCTGCCTCCATTATCGGGCACTTCTCGCAGCGCCAGTCTGCCGGCCTGACGGCCCGTGGCGGATGCGGCGCCATCAGGCGCCGAGATGGTAGACGAACAAGGTGTAGGCGACGCGGGCGGTGGGTTGGCGCGAGTCGCGGAGCCAGGACCATTCCGGTCGCATCAACTCGGATGCCGAGACCACCAGCCAGCCGTCGGTAAGTTGACGCGCCTCATCGGCGCTGACCCGGGTATTGGGAATCTTCAAGTACTCGATGTTGTACTGGGTGCCGAAGTAATCCAGATAGATGTGATGGATGTCGTGTTCCGCGAGGAATTGCTTGAGTCGGTTGGCATCCTGGCCCCAGTCGTAATTTGAATCGATGAGATACTTGTAGCCGTTCGTGGCGCCGCCGACTGCCTCGCTGAAGAATTGGATATACAGCGGGTAGGCGAGAATCGTGACCAGGATCTGCCATCCCAGCAATCCGTAAACACATTTTCGGATCAACGGCTGCGACCAACGTGCGACGAAGTTGCCGATGCCCACACAGCAAAGAGGGAAGATCGGCAGCAGATGCCGCACGCCGATGTTGACGTTGCTGGTCATGGCGATGAGAAGGTAGGCAGTTGCAACGACCCATGGGGTGGCCTCGAGTAGCGGTGCATGGCGAAAGACCTTTCCGAAGGCGAGGAGGCAGACAATGGTAAGGATGACGAAAGGGATTGGTGATTTTAGAAGGAATGCGAGGGGAAAATAATCCCACCGACCCTCCTGAGACCATGCGCCCAAAAGATAATTCTCATGACCGACCTTGGAGTGACCGAGTGTCAGGCCGAGGGCCTTGAAAAAATCGCCGGGGATGAGGAACGGACGGAATGCTTGAAACCAACCCGGCACGCCCAGCGCCTCCGCCTGGGATTCAGGCAGGGGCGGCGGTGGGGACCAGTGCGGAAAATACACAAGCAGAATCACCAGCCAGATTGTCCCGAGGAAAACAACCGCCAGTTTCCAGGGATTGATGCCGGAGCTCCGCAGTTGCCTTCGGCGGAGCAAGACCAACAGCAACAACGGGGGTCCAAGCACGATTGTTGTCAACTTCATGGTGAGGGCCAAGCCCATCGCGGCTCCGCCTGCCATCGCGCGGGCTAAATCTGGGCGGTCGAGAAGTTTGGCGAAGAGCAGGACCGCCCCCGCGATGCCAAGCGTGACGCCGATATCGGTGGTGATCAGATGTCCGTATGCCAACGAGACCGGATTGAAGACCCAAAGGGCCATGGCAATCAGGGCGGCAGCGTTATCCCCGGTGGAATCGCGAATCCACCAGAAAATCAGAGCGCCGACAGCCAGGGCCAACAGGATTTGCACGGTTCGTCCTGCCAGCATCATCGCGTCGCCGTCGTTCGTGCCATCGTAGACGAACATCTGGCCGAACAACTGACTTTCCGGCAAGGCCCAGAAGTACCACATGCCGCGCCCTTCCGGGAAGAAATCCTGCCACGCGCGGATTGGTCCTGCCCAAGGACGGGCCCATGGGTAGCGTGCGGTTCCATTTAACAGCGCTTGGGCGTTCGGGGAGAGCTTCAGGTCCATGAACAACAAGGGCACGGCCGGCAGCATCTGGGCGACGGGCGGATGCTCGGGTACGAAATAAAACCGGTGACCGGTCCAATAGGTATAACCGGTACCGAGTGCCGTGGTTTCGTCGACAGTAGCGCTGTCCTGTCTGGCAGGACCAATCATGAGAATCGCCATCACCGCCAGCAGGCTGGCGGCAATCCACAGGGCGGTTGGGGTTTTGGCAATCATGATTTGCCGGCCGGGGGCCGGGGGGGAACTCCCCAAGGGGCACGCCAGCACGATGCGCCGAAGCGTTCCGCCGGCCACCGATACGAGTCTTGGTTGAGCTTGTTGAGCATCTGCAATGGACCGGAAGAAATTTCTATTGTGCTGCTCCGGACCGCGTTGTATAAGTCTGCCGAAAATCTGAAGGAAGACAATAAGAATTTGAAAATCCTAGTAACAGGAGGCGCTGGCTTCATCGGTTCGCATGTGGTCGATCGGTTCATTCGCGACGGCCATGAAGTGGTCGTCTTGGACAATTTGGTGACGGGCAGCAAGCGGAACCTGAATCCCCGGGCGCGTTTTGCCGAGCTGGACATTCGCGATCGCAAGGGAGTGGAAGAGATATTCGCCGCGGAGCGGTTCGATGTAGTCGACCATCACGCGGCGCAAATGGACGTTCGCAAGTCGACGGAAGATCCGTTGTACGATGCGGACGTCAACATTTTGGGCTCGCTCAATCTGATCACGAGTGCCACGCGTCACGGGGTGAGGAAGCTTATTTACATTTCCACGGGCGGGGCGGTGTATGGGGAGCCGAAGCGGTTGCCCGTGGAGGAAGGCGACGCGATCAATCCCGAGTGTCAGTACGGGATCAGCAAGCACACGGTCGAGCATTATCTGTATCTGTATCGTCTGTTGTACAAGCTGAATTACGTTGTGCTCCGATATCCGAACGTGTTTGGGCCGCGGCAAAACCCGCAGGGCGAGGCGGGAGTCATCGCCATCTTTGCCGGCAAAATGCTGGATGGGGAGACGCCGACGATTTTCGGCGACGGAAAACAGCTGCGGGACTATGTGTTCGTAGAGGATGTGGCTGACGCGAACGCGCGGGCGCTGGACTGCGGAGACGGCGAGATCATTAACGTGGGGAGCGAGCGGGGGACGTCGGTGCTGGAGTTATACGAACATTTGGCGACGCTGACCGGAGTCAAGAGTCAGCCAAAATCGGCGCCCTTGCGGCCCGGAGAGATCTACAAGATCTATTTGTCGGGGCGGAGGGCGAAGCAAATCCTGGGGTGGAGTCCCGCGGTCAGCGTTGGCGAGGGGCTGCGCCGGACTGTCGAGTGGATGCGGGAGTTTCGCGGGACGGGGCGGTGGCGGTAGATGAGCCTGGCGTTGTCAATCGTCATCCCGATGTACAACGAAGAGGCGAATGTCGACGCGCTGATTGGGCGTGTTGCCGAGGTGATTCCGAAGCTGCCGACGCCGAACGAGGTGATCGTGGTCGACGACGGCAGCAAGGACGCGACGGTTGCGAAGCTTGTGGCGGCTCGCGCGCGGTATTCGTGGTTGAAGATCATTGAGTTGCGACGGAACTTTGGCCAGCACGCGGCCACGTACGCGGGCTTTGACAAGGCCGAGGGCGAAGTTGTGGTGACTCTGGATGGGGATTTACAGAACAACCCGGCGGAGATTCCTTTGCTGCTGGAGAAGATGAAGGAAGGATATGATGTTGTCTGCGGCTGGCGGACGGAGCGCAAGGACCCGTTCTTTTCGCGCAAACTGCCATCGCTGCTTACCAACTACATTATTCGAGGCGACGCGCCGACACCCATCCACGACTACGGCTGTTTTTTGCGGGCGTACACAAACGCGGCTGCCAAGGAGCTTTCGTATTATTCGACGTCACGCGGCTGGTTCCCGGTTCTGTTTGCGAAGCTGGGATTCCGCGTGGGCGAAGTCGGCGTCAGCCATCACGAGCGGCCCGGCGGTGAGGGTTCCAAGCACAGCGTCTTTACGCGCCTGGATCAGTTCATGTCCGTATTTATGGGAGCGACGACCAAGCCGTTTCAATTCGTCGAGGTCATCGGTTTTAGCGCAATCGGCATTGGGGGGTTCGGTGTGATCGCGGCTGTGATGCTGCGATGTTGGGCGTGCGGCATCCTTGCGGTAGCTGTGGGGTTGTGGGGTTTCTCGATAACGATCACGGGTATGGTTGGAGAATATCTGGTGCGGATGAATTACGAGATGGGCCGCAAACCGAAGTATCTGATTCGTAAGACCCACGAATAACTGGTTGGTTGGGGGCGTGTGCCCGGGCATAGTCGGGGGCAAGGCTGGGCGGTGGGACCGGGTATCTTCGATTCGCTTCAGGTATTGTTGGAGGCTACACCACGGGTGGTAAAGCACTCCGGCAGCGCACCGAATTGAATTGACACCGCCGCGCATTCGTGATTTTCTCTGACTTGGAGACGCGCGCTGTTTCAGAGCAGGGTTTCTGCCGCTTGAGTGTTTCATGCCATGTGGCGCCCGCCCTTGGAGGCCAACATCGGCGATTTCCATGAGGTAACCGGCAACACGCTACAGTTGTGCACATTCTCGAATAACCAAAGGAGCGGTCATGAGCACGGGTATAATAGCGATCGGTAAGAGGCATAAGGTAGTGTTTCTCGCGTTGGGAATAGGGATGGGCATGAGTCAAGGAATAACAAGTGCTCAGAGTTTTGAGGGTCTCGGTTTTCTAACGGGCGGAACATTCAGTACGGCGAACGGTATATCGGCTGACGGATCCACGGTGGCGGGCATGGCAGTAAACCCGGCATACACATCCGCGAGCAAACATGAGGCAACGATCTGGACGGTCGGCGGCGGGATTACGGGATTGGGGACACTCACGGGTGGAGGTGAGAGCGACGCGCTGGCGGCCTCAGCCAAGAATGGGGTGGTTGTTGGGAATAGCTCGGCCTCGGGAAGTTCGTCAGAAGCGTATCGGTGGACGAGCGGGGGTGGCATGGTGGGCCTCGGTTTTCTGCCGAACGGGCTAACGAGCATCTCATCCGGCGTTTCGACTGATGGTACGGTGGTGGCCGGTTACGGGATTGTGAGCACCACCGGCCAGGACGAGGCGTGGCGATGGACAAGTGGCGGGGGCATGATTGGTCTGGGTGTTTTGCCGGGGGGCGGCGCGAGTGCGGCGTTTGGAATGTCCTTCGATGGTTCCGTCGTCGTTGGGGGCGGATCGAGTTCCCTGTCAGCGGATCAGGCATGGCGATGGACCAGCGGCGGCGGCATGCTGGGGTTGGGATTGCTACCCGGAGGCTTTACGACTCAAGCCAACGGCGTTTCGGGAAACGGCCTGGTGGTGGTCGGCTACGGCCTGAACTCCAACAGCGTTAATGAAGCGTGGAGGTGGACGAGTGGGAGCGGTCTGGTGGCGCTCGGATTTGTGCCGGGGCTACCGATCAGTTCCGCGCTGGCGGCTTCGGGGAATGGCAACGTCATCGTCGGCTGGGGCAGCAATGGAACGAGCTACGACGCGGCGATCTGGGATCCACTGGATGGGATGCGCAACCTGCAGAGCGTGTTGACGGCGCAGTATGGATTGGCGCTGAGCGGGTGGACACTTGAAGAGGCCACGGGGGTCTCGGCGGACGGGAACACCATTGTTGGCTATGGCATTGATCCAATGGGTTACACGGAAGCATGGCTGGCGCAAATTCCCGAACCCGGGACGCTGGCCCTTGTGTTGACCGGTCTCAGCTATCTGTTTTGTCTACGGATGCTGAAGAGAAAGTAGTCGGCGGACGATAACGACTGGTTTAGTGGCATCATCGCGGCGGGATATACCGCGAGAGAAGGTGCGGTGTGCGATGGGGGAACAGTCCGTGCGCGAGTCGGATGATCGGCGCATGAGAGGGCGTTGGGGGTCGGAGCGCGGGGCTGGTTGCTGACGTTCGGAGACGACTCGCTGGCGTTGGACCGAAACAGAATTCTGTCCGGTGTGAAGACCTACGGATTTCTCAAATTGAGCGGGCTGATTTCGTAGGCGACGTTGTGGCCGTTTTGCACGAGGTACCTCACGAGAACGCCGTTGCCCGTCGTCAGATCTCTCAGGTCACTCACGGGTCTGGCGTTGACGATGATTTGCGCGGCTGCCGGCACCACGAACAGTCGTTTGATCGAGGAAGACCCTTGCACCGTAACTGTTCGGGCCACGGGGTCGACTGCTTGGAGGATGCCCCTGTAGACCAGCAGATTCTTCTCCGGCTCCGAGGGTGACGGTGGTGCGGTTTGTTGTCCCCAGGCAAGCAACGCCAAGCTGATGCCGATCAGGCCAACGACGGCGGTGGTGAGTCCCGACGTTCTTTTCATGATTGATCCACTCCTTTTGCTCTTGAATCAATGTGACGAACTTCAGGTCTCGATTCAATCCGCCGAGAACCCATTTCCTCCTGGGAATTCCTCCTAGGCGATGCTCCCGCGGGGGGGAAGGCCGTCAATCAGCGATCGTGCCAGGGGATGGGGCGGTAGGCAGTCTATCGATGTATCATGCGCAGGCGGGGCGGGTGGAGGAGCCCGAGCTGACGTTGGCGCGGGTGCAGGGCGGGGATGCAGCGATAGGTGTCACTGACACCGATCGTGGGTGGGGCAAAGTTTGCAATGATTCGATGCACCTGCAGCGATTTGTCAGGCGTTTGTTCCACCAATCCGAGATTCACGTCCTTGCAGTAGTCGCCTGATGTTTGAGCCGTGGCGTAGAATTGCGAGTACAGCCAGCACAGAGAAGATGCTGATCGCGACGGGTCCACTGCCACAGAGCCAGGCGACGACCGGCAATAGCGCTGCGGCGACGATGGACGCCAAAGAAACCGTTTGCGACAACGCGAAGACGAGGGCAAACGCCAACAAGAGCGCGAGACCCATCCGCCAATCGAATGAGAGGGCCACGGCAAACGACGTCCAGATCCCTTTGCCTCCGCGAAACTGGAAATAGAGGGGCCAGTTGTGTCCGACGATTGCCGCGCATCCAGCAGTCAGTCCACCGAGGGCTGCCAGTGGCGGGCTGTTCTGTAAGAGGAGCCGGCCGATCAGGAACGCCACGACGCCCTTGGCGATGTCGCCAACGGCGGTGATCGCCGCGGCTTTCTTACCGAGAACTCGCAGGGCGTTCGTCGCCCCAGCGTTCCCGCTACCGTGCAGCCGAACGTCGGTATCGTAAAACCTGGAGACGATCAGCGATGTGTTTGCGCTGCCGAGGAGGTATCCACAAGCCGCTGCCGCCAGGAATGAGAATGTGATCGTCACAGCCTGGTATTATCAGTCGGTCGTGCTGAGGCACGTCGCTGCCTTGGGACGGTGGGCCGCATTGAGGGCGAAAGCGTAAGACCGGGGCGTTGCTGTGTCAATCCGGGTTGTAACGGGTTACGGCGAGGGTGAAGGCTGCGCCAAGCTCTTCGGTAGGCTCAGGACAGGCGGGCGTGGTGATGGAGCGGGTGGACGAGACGGAGCTGGCGTTGGCGCAGGCGTAGGATTCCGGCGAAGCCGGGGAACGTGCAGAGTCTGCCGCACCGGCGGGGTCGGAACGCCCACGGCTGGTTGTCTCGAACGAATTACCGCGCTGCCATGGATTACGCTTTGAGGAATGCCATCATCTGCACAAACAATATCCCCCAGAGCAGTATCGCGATCCAGAGAATGCCCCCCGCCAACATCATCACGGGTGGGCCTGCGGATTCGTGGCGGAGAACATGGAGAGCGAGGGTCCCCGAAGCGACGAGCGCACCGAGCACCAGGGTGAGGCCGATTCCCACAAAGCGACGCCCCGATGAGGCAGAATGGACGTTTGCGTTCATGTTAGCTTTGACTGAGCAACTGCCGGATCGTCACGCGACCTTCCACCCGCCCAGTATGCTTCGGCGAAGCTGAAGCTCGTCGCCCCTTGTGGGTGCGGGTGTGGTGATGGAGCGGGTGGAGGAGCCGGAGCTGATCTTGGCGCGGGTGCAGGGCGGGGAGCGGCGATCGGTGTCACTGACGCCGATTGGGGATTGGTCAGATGTTAGAGTGATCAGACGTGACCGAAGCCATCACGTGGTGTGGTCGCTCTGCTTGCCGAAGGGGCGGCAGCTAAAGAGCCGGAGATCATTAGGATCCACGCCCTGTTCTTTGGCCCATACCGTGCCGCAAAGAAATCGTCGTTGCGAACGCAGCCAGAATGGAATGGCAATGATGTGGATGGAGCACAGGATGGCCGCGACTGTAAGGGTTACTGGATTTCGGAATACCATTGCCTGCGAGATGGGTATTGCAAAAGTCGCGGCGCACCATAGACCATAGAGACCACCTCTGAGTGCAACAGTCCTGCGCTCAGACTCTGTCATGTGCGCACAGACGTCTCTGGTTTGCGCCGACTGAAGCGGTGACCATGTTTTCCAGTCCATACGTTGGCTTTCCATCGCCTTCCGGTTGGTCAAGCGGCTGACCAAGCCTGGGGCAATATTCTTGTGCAAGTAAGGTTCAAGGAGCATTAGCCGTACCCACGCCGGTTCTGCGTCTCTGATCCTGACTACAATGGCTTGCGGTGGGGGTTCTCGCTTTGACACTCAGCCGAAGGGTCAACAACGATCAGCGGCGGGAGCGGGATGTCGGGGGGCGCTGATACCTAGTAGTACGAGGCATCGGTACGTGGACAATACATGGTAGTGCCATGTATCGAGTGAGGAGCGGACGGATGGGGTGGGGGTGGGCGAAAAAGTTAGGGCGACGAAATGTTGCGATGTTGAGACCCGGCCCCGGTTCCTCGCAATGGCTTGCGGTGAGGGTTTTCGCTTTGACACTCAACCGAAGGGCCAACAACGATCAGCGTCGGGAGCGGGATGTCGGGAGGGACGTTGATACCTAGTAGTACGAGGCATCGGTACGTGGACAATACATGGTAGTGCCATGTATCGAGTGAGGAGCGGACGGATAGGGTGGGGGTGGGCGAAAAAGTTAAGGCGACGAAATGTTGCAATGTTGAGACCCGGCCCCGGTTCCTAGACTCTACGGGACCCTGATCCTGACTACAATGGCTTGCGGTGAGGGTTTTCGCTTTGACACTCAGCCGAAGGGTCAACAACGATCAGCGTCGGGACACGCTATTCAACCGCCGGGGGTAGGGTGAGCGGAGAGGTTCTGTAAATAGTAAAGCGCTGACCCCCTCCGATAGTAAAGCGCTGACCCCCTCCGATAGTAAAGCGCTGACCCCCTCCGTGACCCCCTCCGCCCCCTCCGTTTGCGACAGGGATTCGATGTGATCCCTATCCGCTCGTGTTTGCGACACCGCCCAATCGCATGGACGAAACCCAAAGGGGTTTGTATAATCGTGCCATTATGGCAGGTAGTATGCAAGAGGGAACAGTCGTGTGACGTCAACCTCCAGAGAATCTGATCGTCGTGTCTTGGTGCTGGGTTGTGAGCCCTTCACGCGGCTGGTCACTGCCTACCCTTGGGATAAGCTGCCGCCGCTCCTAAACGTTGCGGACTATGATGTTGTGTTTCTTAACCTTGTCCCGTTTCTTAACGAGAAGTTCGCCAATGGCATTCGTGTCGACACACTTCCCAGCTGGGACCAGTTTGCGCGCCTCATCTTCAGCAAGGGGAGTGAGATAATAGTAATCGGTCATCCCGGTCCACGACTTGGCAGCAACGCTGACTGCGCCGTGACTTGGTGGCTGCCATGCGTGCCTGAGTTCACATACGAGATTGGGCAAGAGATAAGGGATATCGAGCCGGAATTCGAATATTACTTTCGTAACGTTCGCGAATGGTCTTTCTACGCGAGTCGAGAGGTGCACCCGAACTCCTTCGACACTGAGGTATATGCTCAGAGGATTCATTCCGCTGCTAATGATTTACGCGCTGGGCTACGGCCGCTAGCTCGAACCCGCTTCCATCGGGCAATCGCCTTCGAGCTCAATTTTGAGATCTCAAAGGTTTATCACCCACGTAATCCGTACATTAACGACCCGGCCCGCAGGCAGCGGCTTGCCCTCTCAGGACGGCTGGTGTGGCTGCCGCCTCCGACCGAAATCTCGGAGACGGAAGCTGTGGAGTTGATACTTCGTGAGCGATTTGGATTCCGCGTTGAAGTAGCCGCACCTACGTGGGTCGGTCAATTCGTGCTGCCGCGGGAAGCGCCGTTGCGCTCTGAGATTGCGCGTTTGGTCGAGGAGCTTAAGCAGCATCAGATGGGGTTGGTGGACGTGCGAAAACGGGCAGCCCACGAGAGTAGGTTCCGGAAGTTGCTATATGAACAGGGCGAGGACGTGCTTGAGCCGGTGGCGCGCGATGCCTTGCGCGAGCTTGAGGCCAAGGTTGATGACCCTCTGAAGAAAGGGCGGGAAGATGGAAGATTGATTGACCCACGCGGGAGGCGGGCAATATTGGAAATCAAGGGGCGTACTGGCACCCTAAGGCTCGACGACGTGCGGCAGCTACGCCAGTGGGCGGACGATGCGGTAGTGAATGAGGCGTGGACTGGGAAGGGCATTCTAATTGCGAACCTATGCTGCGGCGAGCCACTAGAAAGACGCCGTGATTTATTTCCGGATAATTGCAAGAAAGTTGCGGAGCAATTCAATTTGTGCCTGATGACTACAACACAACTGTTTCATGCACTTTGTGAACATCAGGAGGGTCGGTTGGATCTGCCTAAGTTTTGGGATTCAATCTTCTCGACTAGCGGCGTGTCTGCGTTGCCCGAGTTATCAAGGCCCTAGGTCAGCTGCGTGTTCATTCCATCAAGTAGTCTCCAGCTCTGGAATAGGTTCAACCCGTGCGGTGGAACATCCTTCGACCGCGACCTCCGAGTCGGAGTGGATTTCACTTAGGACGAGTCGAGCGCTGTCTCCATCCGCGCCCTCGAATCCTTCCAAACACGCATTTTTGGGGGAAGGAGTGATTGGGGCGTCCTCCTTCGCCAGGCCCACGACGGCAGAGACCCTTCGACAAGCTCAGGGCGTTTGGGGAGCGGAGGATCCTGCGCTTCACAGCCCCGACCTCGGACTCGGGGTAAAAAGCGCAGCTACAACGGCGGCCACACGGCGGACTCGCCAGAGGCGGGCAAGCCGCGCCGAAAATCAGACAGATACTGATGGTAGCTGTCTGTTTTATTTATTCCCGCCCGGGTTAAAGTTGGTCGTGAATTGGAACGAGTCACCTCACGAGGGCTGTGGCAAGCCGTACCGCCGACAGCACGGAAGGAACGCCGTCAGGACGGCAAAGCGCCGACGTTGCGAGCTCTCGAAGGAGGGGAGCAGGAGCACGAGTAAGAGAAAGAAAGGGTGGGGGGGTATATATCTGCGAAACGAAGCCAATGGATTTCGAGGTTACCACCGTGTGGATGATGGCGAATGATAACGGGTTACGAAACATGAGAGGCCGGAAAATCGATTGGCTTCGTTTGGCTTCGTTCGGCCAAAGAACGGCTTCGTTTGGGGGTTTTGGAGGGGGGAAGGGGACAGAATTCAGGAGCCACAATTCAGGAGTCAGGAGTTGGAAGAAGCACCGATGGAAGGAGGGTGCGACGGTTACCGGGGAATGGAAGGATCCGCGCTCGTCGCGCGCGGCTACAGGGGCCGGGCAAGGCAACGGCAAAGCGGTGACCGGTTACCGCACGGCTCGACTTCGTTCGGGGGGGTGCGGCTCGCCGGGAGGCTCGCCCTCCAATGGGGGCGAGGAGGGGCCGAGTCCGCCAAAAGTATTTTTTTACGAAACGAACCCGAGAAATGGAGGGGTCGAGTTTTTTCTAATTATCGATAATGGAATGGGTTGGAGAGATCGGGTGTCGGAATTCTTTACACTTTTGACTGAAAAACGAACCCGAGGATTCGCAAAACGAACCTGAGAAAATGTGGAACGAACCCGAGAAAGTGCGAAACGAACCCGAGGATTCGGCGACGGATGACCCTCAGCCTGGCTCGCCTGAGGCGGGCAAGCCCTTTGCGACCGGGGAACGACAAGATCGCTTCTTCGCTACGCTTCGGTTCCCTACCAAGGGAGGGGGGATCCGGTACGGCGTGGGGCGGGCCGGAGGTTCGGAGCGGCTCGCCGGGAGGCTCGCCCTCCAGAGGGCGAGGAGGGAGAATCGACGGATGAACGGGCGGGACGAAGGGCGGCGAAAAAGTTTCGCGGCTACAACGGAGGATGGTAAGCTGGGATGTGGCTGGAGGTGACGCGATGAAACTGAAAGGCAAAACGGCGTTGGTGACGGGCGCGGGGAAGCGGTTGGGTCGGGAGATTGCGCTGGGGCTGGCGCGGCGCGGGGCGAACGTGGTGGTGCATTACAACACGTCGGCTGGGGACGCGCGGGGGGTGGTGCGGGAGATCGAGGCGCTGGGGGTGGACGCGATGGCCGTGAAGGCCGATCAGACGAACGCGCGGGAGGTGGGGTTGGCGGTGGCGCGGGCGGTGAAACATTTCCATGACATTGACGTGTTGGTGGCGAGCGCGGCGGTGTACAAGAAGACGCCGTTCGATACGTTGACGGAGGAGGATTGGGACCTGCACATCGACGCGAATTTGAAGGGGCCGTTTCTGTTTGCGCGGGAGATCGGGCGACGGATGAAAGCGCGGCGGCGGGATGGGAAGATGGTGTTGTTTGCCGACTGGGCGGCGATCCGGCCGTATGCGGATTATCTGCCCTACTGCGTGTCGAAGGCGGGCGTGATTTGCCTGGCCAAATCGCTGGCCAAAGCGCTGGGGCCGAAGGTGCAGGTGAACGCGATTGCGCCGGGGCCGATTCTGTTGCCGCCGGATATGACGGCGGCGGAGCGGCAGGAAGTGGTGGACGCGACGGTGGTGAAGCGGATCGGGTCGCCGCAGGACATTGTGAATGCGGTGGTATTTTTGATTGAGGGGAGCGATTTCATCACGGGGCATACATTGATGGTGGATGGCGGACGATTGATTGCGGGAGTGTGAGACATGTTTCGTGTGACCAAACGGATTGAATTTTGTTACGGGCATCGGCTGTTGAATTACGAGGGGAAATGCCGGCATTTGCACGGGCATAACGGGCGGGTGGAAGTGCGGATCGAGGCGGATAAGCTGGATGGTCGGGGGATGGTGCATGATTTTGGCGAGATGAAGGATGCGATCAAGCGGTGGATCGACGAGACGCTGGATCATCGGATGTTGCTGCACAAGGACGACCCGATGGTGGCGGTGTTGAAGCAGCGCGGGGAGGCGCATTTTGTGATGGAGGAGAATCCGACGGCGGAGAACATCGCAAAATTGATATTCGAGCATGCGCGGGGGAAGGGGCTGCCGGTGGTGGAGGTGGAGCTATGGGAAACGCCCACGTCATCAGCGAGTTATCGCGGGTGATTGGACGGCCGAGGCTGAGATGGGTGGTGGAGATTGGGCTGACCACCTTGACGGCGGAGCGGATTGGATTATGTTGTTGAGGTGACACGGATGTACGGGCAATGGCAAAGGGTTTGCCATGAGTCGCGAGCCGCTTTTGTTGCGGTTGTCGCGGCGTGGGGGATAAGCTTTGTCTTTGCGCGGACGGTATTCGGGCAGGGAGTGCAGACCAACCATCTGGCCGGAGCGATCACGCCGGCTCTGCTCCTGTATGAAGCGAGGGCCGATGCGTCGGCGGAAACGAACGTCGAGGTGAATTCCACGATCGCGATTCCTTCGTGGAGCGATGTGGTGAGGCCCGTGGCGAGCAGCACGGCAGGCGATCGCCTGGTGAGATTTGAGGAGGAGTACGGGGTGGACCAGGACAGTCACTCACCGATTGGGCGGATGCTGCAGCGGGCGAAGTACGGGTTGGACAAGGCGTGTTTTGCGGCGCAGGAGGCGGCGCGGAAGCTGGAGTTCAAGTACGACACCGCGGAGGCGGCATCGGGCGCGCTCGGCGGCGACGCGGGCAATCCGCAATATTATTTGCCGATGTTTGGACGGTTTAGCCACGCGCAGGTGCAGACGGTGGTGACGGTGCACGATCCGCAGACGGGGCAGGCGTTTTTTGGCGTGACGCTGAGCGTGCCGTTCGGGCCGGGTGGCGAGGATGCGATGCAGGTTGCCGGCAACAAGATGTATGGCCGGTCCGCATCGAGGTAGCCCGGACTCAGCACGCGCTTTCATTCCTTGAGTCGATGCGGTTTCTCAAGCCGCGGCGTTCGAACTTGAAGACCCGACGGAAACGGGCGACAATTACGACGATGACGCCGAACGCAAAGAGAACGGGAGAGCGAAGGCTGCGCCGCTGGGCATGGAGTGTCGGCGTCGGGATGTTGGTGTGCGCGGTCGCCGGCGGGTGCGCGAGTCGGAGCGCGGCGAGCGGGTCGGCGGCAAACGGGGTGACGAGCGCGGGAGTGGTTGCTCCGAGGAATGCGCCGCCAGAGAACGTCGGTCTGGAATTTGACGGGGTGATTGGCAGGATCGATGTCGATAAGCAGTTGATCACGGTGGAGCGCTGGCCGCTGTCGAGGACGTTCAAGGTGTCGCCGGACTGCGAGGTGGACATTTCAACGAACGCCACCGCGACGGTCGCGGAGTTGCGGGTCAACGATCCCGTGCGGATCGCGTACGCGGAGGTAGGGAAGGAGCTGGTCGCGAACCGTATCGTGCGGCGGGGCAAAGCGTACGAGCAGGAGCAGCGGGGGAAGATGGAGCGGCTGAACGACATGCTGTATCCGAGCCCGAACCAGTAGAGGTGGCGGCTGGCTGCTCGCGAGGACGGATTTGCTCTTTTCAGTTTCGATGGATGCGGGGTAATCTTTCACTCCATGCAGAAAACGTTCGCGGGTCCGGCTGAAGGGGAGCCTGTCGAGAGATTTGCGCGGCGCGACTGGTGGGCTGCGCTGCTCGTGTTTGGCGCGGCGTTGGCGATGCGCCTGCCGTTTCGCAGCCAGTTCACTTTCCACTGGGACAGCGCCCTGTTCGCGCTGGCCGTTGGGAAGTACAATGTATCGCTGGGGCAACCGCACGTGCCGGGTTTTTTCCTGTACGTGATGCTCGGCCGGATCGTGAACCTGTTTGTCGGGGAACCGCATGCGAGCCTGGTGTGGATGAGTGTGGTCGCGGGCGCGGTGTTGGCGGGCGTTGGTTATTTGCTCGGCACGGCTTTCTTTGGACGCGATTGCGGATGGGTAACAGGCTGCCTGCTGGCGTCGAGTCCGTTGTGCTGGTTTCAGAGCGAGGTGGCGCTGACGACGATTGTTGACAGCGCTCTCGTCACGGCGGCTGTGCTGGTGTGCTGGAGGGCGGTGAGGCGCGGCGGGGCGTGGGGTTGGGTGCTGGCGATGGCGGTAATGCTCTCGCTGGTCGCGGGCGTGCGGCAACAAACTGCCGTGGTCCTGTGTCCGTTGTGGCTCTACTGCTTTTGGAGATTCCCGTCCCGACGTTGGGCAAAGCTTTTGGCCGGCGTGTTGTTGGTGGGGATCCTCTGCCTGACGTGGTTCGTCCCGATGGTTCGTTTGTCGGGCGGGCTGGGCGCGTACCTGCAACTGTACCCGGCGCGAGTGCGGTTGAATGCCGCGGATTCCATCTGGAAGATCAACCTCGGCAGGGTTCTGGCAGAGAACTCGGCGTTCGTGGCGGTGGACTGTTGGACCGGCTTGTCGCTCGCCGCGCTGCTGGCGGCAGCGGAGTTCGTTTCGTGGCTGAGGTCGGGAAGGTCGCGATGGCGTGTCGTGACGGAGCGAGCCGAGCAGTTGCGGTTCATCGCGATTTGGCTGGTTCCCATGTATCTGTTCGGCGTGTTGATGGTTGTGCCCGTTCCCGGCCACATCCTGAATTACTTCCCGAGTCTCGTAATCCTCGTCGCATTCGGTTTGAGCCGTCTCGTGCGAAGAATCGTTGCTCGCTTGGAAAAACAGCAATGGCCCGGGTTGCTCAAGGCTCACAGGCTCGCGGCGATCTCGGTGATTTCCTGCGTGACGTTGGCGAACATGGCTGTGTTTCTCCTCCCGCCGCGTCAGACCGCGTGGTTGCGCGCCGGAATGCCGCTCACCGCCTCCGACATCCGCGAGCATGACCGCCAGTTGGACTGTTGGATCCAAACCATCCGCGCGAACTACCGGCCCGAGGACGTGATGATTTGTCATTATCGCCAGTATTTTTCCTGGGGCTTTCGTCTGTTTCAGTACCACATGCCCGACTACGAGAATTGCCTGCTGACACCGGATCGGGCCATCGCGCCGGCGCTGACCAACAAACTCTGGTACGCGAACAATCGCCGGCTCGAATTCGAGGACGGCCTCGATTTGCACGGACGCAAACAGCTGATTCTCATCGTCCCCCCCGGTCAAACGATCGATCTGTTCACGAATGTCTTCGACGTCTCGCAGGCGCAGCGCCAGGACATCCCCGGTTGTCTTCCGCTCTACACGCTCGCGCCCGCACCGGACTGGCTCGCCTCCCACGGCATCAAACCCTGAGCGCGCGCCGCCGCCGCTCACGAGCGATCCGGCGTCCGAAATTTGCTTGCACCCGTGGCCCGGAATCGAAAAACATGCCCTGTGCCCGGCCATCCGCCACTCAAAACCCTCGGGGTTGGCATCGTCGGCGCCCGTTACGGGGCGCGGATGCACGTGGCCAACTACACCAAACTGCCGGGCGATGTCGTGCAGGTGCGCGGCATTTGCTCGCGCACGAAGGAAACCGGCAACGCGTTGGCGCGCGACGCCCGGGTCCCGTTCGTCACGGACGACTACGATGCGTTGCTCGCACGGCCCGACATCGACGTGATTGATCTCTGCGTGCCGCCCGCGTTGCATCACGAATTCGCCGTTCGCGCCGCCAATGCCGGCAAGCACATCATCGTGGAGAAACCGCTCACCGGCTATTTCGGGACTGTGGGCGACCCGGAGCCCATCGGCTCCCAAGTGGCGCGGTCGCGGATGCGGGAGGGCGCACGTGTCAACGCCGCGGCAGTCCGGGAAGCCGTGCGACGGAATCGCGTGCGGTTTTGTTACGCCGAGAACTGGGTCTACGCGCCGCCCATCGACAAAATCCGCCGCCTGATCGCGGCCTCGAAGGGATCGATCCTCGAACTGCGCGCCGAGGAAAACCACTCGGGTTCCAATTCCGTCTTTTCGCGCGACTGGAAATCGACGGGCGGCGGCGCGTTGCTGCGGATGGGCGTGCATTCGGTCGGTGCGTGCCTGCACTTGAAGCAGTCGGAAGGGCAGGTGAGGCTGGGCAAGGGGATCCGGCCATCGTGGGTCATGGCCGACACGGCCGATCTGATCCACAGCGCCGCGTCCGAGCGCGCGCGAAACGCCGGCGCCAACCAATGGATCAGCGCCAATCCGGTCGACGTGGAAAACTGGGCCAACCTCGTGATTTGTTTCGAGGACGGCTCGCGAGCCACGGTCATCGTGAGCGACGTCGGCCTGGGCGGACTCAATACTCGCGTGACGGCGTTCATGACCGATGGCGTGATCAAGGCGAATATGACGTCCAACGACGCGATCGAGACTTACGCGCCCGATCCGTCCACGTTCCAGAACGAGTACTTCACCGAAAAGCTCGAAACAAAGGCCGGCTGGAACCGGCCGAGTTGCGACGAAGATTGGTTTCGCGGGTTCGCTCAGGAGATCGAGGATTTCGTGGGCGCGATTCGCGAAGGCCGCGAGCCGCGTTCGGGTATCGACCTGGCAGTGGAATGCGTGAATGTAATCTACGCCGCGTATCAGGCCGCGGAGACGGGCGGCCGCGTGACGGTGGATTGAGCGCCGGTCGAGCGCGTGGCGCGTGGCGCTCGCACAACTCAGAGGAAAGCGTCCGACGATGAAATGCATGTTCAACTCGTTGTTACTTGGCGCATCCATGTTGCTCCTGGCCGGCTGCGCCGCGGAAAATGGCGCGCAGTTCCGCCAGCGCGTCCAATCGGGTCCCGTGTTCGACATCACCGCCTACGGCGCGCTGGATAATCCCAACGTCTCGAGCGCCGACGCGTTCCGCAAGGCCATCGCCGATTGCCAGAAGGCCGGCGGCGGCATCGTTCGTGTGCCCGCGGGTCATTACCTCACCGGGCCCATTGACATGGTCGACAACATGACGCTCCAGATCGATAGCAACGCCGTCGTCCTCTTCGACCCCGACCGCGCCAAATATCCCGACATCACCTCGCGCTGGGAAGGCCTTACCGAAAATGGTCCGCATCCGCTCCTCTTCGCCAATGGCCTCCACAACATCGCGATTATCGGCACGGGCACCTTCGACGGCCAGGGCTCGAATTGGTGGGCCAACATGGACATGGCCGAGCACGGCAACGCCCGCCCGAACCGCCCGATCCGCCGCCGACCGATGTTCCTCCAAATCAAGGACTGCGCCAATGTCCGCATCGATGGCCCGAGCTTCATCAACGCGCCGTTCTGGACCGTTCACCTCCTCTACAGCGAGAACGTCAACGTCGGCAACTGCAAGCTCATCAATCCGCCGACGTCCCCCAATACCGACGCGCTCAACACCGATTCGTGCCGCCACGTCGTCGTCCATGATTGTTACGCCGATGTCGGCGATGACGCCTTCGGCATCAAATCGGGCCGCGACGAGGAGGGCCGGCGAATGAATCGGCCCACCGTCGATGTCACGTACATCCGCTGTCATGTGAAGCACGCCCACAGCGTATGCGCCATCGGTAGCGAGGAATCCGGCGGTGTCCGCCACGTGCGCTTCCTCGATTGCGATGGCGACGGCACGGACAATGGGATTCGTATCAAAAGCATGCGCGGCCGCGGCGGGGTCGTCGAAGACATCGTCGCCTCCAACTTCCGCCTCCAAAACGTCCGCAACGCCATCATCCTTTCGCTCCGCTATGTGCGTACGCCCGTCGAGCCGCGCTCCGAACGCACCCCCCTGTTCCGCGACATCCATATCGACCACGTCACCGCCCGCGACTCGGCTCGCTGCTGCGTGATCGAAGGTCTCGAAGAAAGCCCGATCCAAAATGTTACGCTCAGTCATCTCGATCTCGCCGGCACGAGCGGCGTCACCTGTTCCTACGCGAAAGACATTACGTTTCGCGATGTCAGGGTCGCGGCGAAAAAGGATCCCTTCGTCGAAGATCATTGCGAAGGTATCCGCCGGATAAACTGGAGCGAGGCTCCTGTCGGCTCCGCCTCGCAATAGAATCGCGCTCAAGGTCGGTCAATCCTTGTACGGATCGACGATGTCGCGCCCGGCCATCGCCACCCCAAGCGGTCGGAGCGTGTGCAGGACGCGAATCGTGCTGCCGTGCGCCACCAACACATCCGGAAGCCGGCGATAAGCCTGCGGCGCTTCGTCGAGGTCGCCCCCGCGCAGGACGACGCCCTTGTCGCGGAGCCACGCCATCATCTCATCGTGCCGTACCAGCCCCGGCTGGCGGATCCGTTTCCCGCGGTCCTTGACGAATCGGCCCTTCGCCGCCGTGCGCGACATGATCCGGCCGGCGCCGTGCACCGTCGAAAACAGCGCCTGTCGCGCCACGCCGGAATCGACCCCTTCAATAATCACCGCGTCGTCGCCCATGCTGCCCCCGACAAATCCCTTCTGCCCCGGAAACGCCGGCGTCGCGCCCTTGCGCACGACCCACAGCTTCTCGCCGCCGTGTTCTTCCTGCCAGGCGAAGTTGTGATGGTTGTGCACTTCCTCTTCGATGTTCGCCCGCAGAATCTCCCGCACGACGAATCGCGCCACGTACTCGCGCCCCGCGTACGCGTAACGGCCTCCCAGCTTCATCGCCGCGAGGTATTCCCGGCCGATCTCCGAGTCCAGATCGACCACCGTTGGCGGCACGTCCATGCCTTCCTTGCCGCCCGCCACGTTCAGGTAATGTGTCGCCGTCCGGTGCCCCAGCCCGCGCGAACCGAAATGCACGCCGACCCACACCATGCCGTGCTCGTCGCCAAACACATCCACGTAGTGGTTCCCGCTGCCCACCGTGCCGAGTTGTTCCTGCGCCAGGTGTTTCAGTTGCCCAATGGCCGGGATGTTCCACGCCTCATCGTCGAACAGCTCGTGGTCGATCCGGTTCTTGTTCACCCGGCCGACGCCGAACGAAATGTGGCGCACCACGTCGTCCATGATCGACCCGATCTTCGGCCGAATCTCATCCTCGCTCGCGTCGGTGCGGATCGCCATGTTGCCGCACGCGATGTCGAAGCCGACCCCCGAGATCGACACCTTGTCCTTGTACGCAACCACGCCCCCGATCGGCTGGGCGTACCCCTTGTGCCCGTCGGCGCACAATACCGCCCGTTCCCCGCCCGCATTGAGGCAGGTCTCAATCTGTTTGATCGTCGCCGCGTCGTGCCGGCCAAAAATCATCGGCTTCATATCAGCCATCTTTGATGCATTCGTCGCTCATTTCAACCCGCCAACCGCGTTCCCAGCGCCCCAATACCCCCGAACGAAGCCATTTGTTGGCCGAACGAAGCCAAACGAAGCCAATCGGTTCTTCGCGCATCGGCGCTTCGTAACCCGTTATCATTCGCCATCATCCACATGGTGGTAACCGCAAAAAGCATTGGCTTCGTTTCGCAGAACCCATATATAGGCCCCCCTCCACTCTTGTCTCTTGCTCGTGCTCTTGCCTCCCAAGGGTCGCCATCTTGCCGAAACCCGACCGCGAACTTGTCCGCCATGGCTCGTAAGAGCGAAGGCGGATTCTCGGGTTCGTTCTTCCGTGGTCTCGGGTTCGTTCCTCATTTTCTCGGGTTCCTTTTGCCAAATCTCAGGTTCGTTTTTCTGATTCTCGGGTTCGTTTTTCAGTCAAAAGTGTAAAGAATTCCGACACCCGATTTCTCTAACCCATTCCATTATCGATAATTAGAAAAAGTCCGCCTCCTCCATTTCTCGGGTTCGTTTTGTAATTTTTATATTTATACGGCCCGTCTCCCCCTCTGTAGCTGTGCCCGGCAACCGCGGACCCGGCCCCATTTGACCATCAACGGCATTCATAACCCGCCATGATATCGCCGACAGATTGATATGTCAAATCCAAATAGGATACATGTTGCCGATCGACTTCCAGCATGGAGCGGGCTTCCAGCCCGCTTATGCGGCTGCCGAAATGGTGGGGTGATCCGGCTTCGACCATTTCCAGACCCTGCCGCCCGCCACCAGACGGGTCTCGATCCGCTGGATTGTCTCATCATCACGCCGGTCAAAAGTCATCGGCCTCATAGCAAACATCTTTTGTGAATTCGGCGGCAACTTCAACTCCACCATTGTTTCACCCCTCAGATTCAGCGGCAGAAAAGTAAAAGCAGGATTCTTAGGATTTGGATCAACATCTCTAGGAACCATCGGCGGTTGTGGAGCCATGTCAGCAACCGACGGCGCCAACGGGCATGGCGCTTGCCCACCCTGTGAGTTCGGGCGAGCTCAATCGTAAGATTGAGAGAGGCTTTGATAAGCGGCCTCTCATCGGTGGGCGCGAGGGCAGCAACGATGAACATCGTTGTTACGACGGAGAATCTCCGGGTGGGAGACGTTTGCAGAGACTTCATAGGCTGTTGTTCCTTCCAGCGTCATGGCTGTTAGGGCTTCACTTCCCGACGACGCGTGCGCTCAACACTGCCTGGCAACCGCGCTCGTTTGGGGTGAAGAAAACAACAGCGGCAACAACAACACAGATACGGTTAACGTAACCGTCTTTGGGTGAGCCTGTTTACTTTTACTTACGTAACTCGAACGGACATTACTTCGTGCTCCTCAACTCATACGGGGCAAATCTTCAGTTCAACGCCACGCGCCATGTACACCCGCACAGCGCCGCAGTCAAGGCATTCTTGCGCTTGCGATGCCTTGACCGTATCCTGCGGGTCATGCCATTCAGCAACCACGACGAACGATTCATGCAGCGCGCCCTGGCGCTCGCCCGGCACGGGTTGGGTAAGACCAGCCCGAATCCTGCCGTCGGCGCGGTGTTGGTTCGGCACGGACGCATCATCGGCGAAGGCTGGCACAGGAAGGCCGGCGGACCGCACGCGGAGGTGTTCGCCTTGCGCCGCGTGAACGCCCGCGGCGCGACGTTGTACGTCACGCTTGAACCCTGTTCCACGTATGGCCGCACGCCGCCGTGCACCGACGCAATCATTGCCGCCGGCGTGAAACGCGTGGTCGTCGCCGCCCGCGACCCGAATCCAAAACACAACGGACGCGGACTGAAATTGCTCCGACACGCCGGCATTCGCGTCGAATCCGGCCTTTTTGCAGACGAAGCCACCCGCATGAACGAAGCCTTCAACAAATGGATCACCACCGGTATGCCATTTGTGATCGCCAAAGCGGCGATGAGCCTCGATGGCAAGATCGCCACGCATACCGGCGATTCGAAATGGATCACCAGCGAATCCGCCCGACGCGATGCCCATAAACTCCGCGCGGCCGTCGACGCCGTCATGGTCGGCGCGAACACCGTCATTCGGGACAACCCTCAACTGACCGTCCGCCACGGCGCGCACGGCAAACAACCCCATCGCATCGTCGTCGATGCCCGCGGTCGTTGCCCGCTCTCCGCCAGACTCTTTACCGATTCACACCGTCACTCCACGATCGTTCTGACCACGAACCTCTCACCCTCGCGATGGCGACGAACGTTGGAAGCACGTGGCCCCACCGTCCTGCACGTCAAGCAGAGCAGGGGACGCGTCGATCTGAAAGCGGCATTGAAAGCCCTCGGCAAGCACAACATCACGAGCGTCCTTGTGGAAGGTGGCGGCGAGTTGCTCGGCTCATTCTTCGACGCGCGTCTCGTCGATAAAGTCGCGCTGTTTTACGCCCCGATCATCCTCGGCGGATGCACCGCGGTCGCAGCGGTTGCCGGCGAAGGCGTTTCGACGGTCGGAAAGGCCCTGAAACTCCGAGATTGCCACTGGCGTCGAATCGGCAAGGACGAGATGTTCTTGGAAGCGAGTGTGACTCGATGATTCTTGTGGTCGGCTTATCACCTGCCTGGCAACGGACGCTTGTCTTTGAAAGGTTCGTTCCCGGGAAGGTCAACCGCGCTATCCGCGTCACCGCCACGGCCTCCGGCAAAGGCGTGAATGTCGCCCGCGTGGCATCCATCCTCGGCGCGGACGTGAAACTCCTCACCGTCACTGGCGGCGCGCGCGGCCGATGGTTGCTCGCCTCGTTGCGACGGCAGGGTATGCCGGTCCACGCGGTCACGGTCGAAGGCGAGACGCGGATTTGTCAGACGCTGCTCAGCGATGGACCGACAACCGAGCTGGTGGAGGAATGCGCCCCACTGCGCCCGGTCGAACTCCAGGAGGTGTTGCGCGTCTTTCGCACCGAAGTCCCCAGGGCCGAGATGGTCGTCCTCACGGGAACTGTGCCGAAGGGCTGCGGCGATGATTTTTATGCGCGTCTGATCGTCGAGGCCCGCCGTCACGATGTTCCCGTGCTGATCGACGCGCAGAAGGCTCAGTTGCTGAATGCACTGAAGAAGCGCCCGCTTCTCGTGAAGATCAACCGCGACGAACTGGCCGCCGCGACGCAACTGAATTGCACCCAACGCTCCGGCTTGTCGCGCGCGCTTCACCGCTTGCTGAAGGATGGTCCGCGTCACGCCGTCATCACCGATGGCGCGAAAAGCGTGTTTGTGTCCGAGACGCCGGGCCGAACCATAACCAGACTGAACCCGCCGCGCGTGAAGGCGCAAAATCCCATCGGCTCCGGCGACGCGATGATGGCCGGGATTGCGGTCGGCCTGCTGCGCGGCGTGTCGATGACCGAAGCCGCTCGTTTCGGCATCGCCTGTGGCGCGGCCAACGCGATGACCGCCGAGCCGGGCTTCCTGCGCCTTGCCGATGTGAAAAGACTTTGCTCGACAGCCGGGCCCGTCGTTTCTATCGTCTGATTCATGTTTACCGGAATTGTCGAAGAGGCAGGAGTTGTCGAAAAAATCCGCGCGGGCAAACGATCCACCGAATTGACCGTCCGCGCGCCGAAAGTCGGCCGGTCCCTCCGCGTCGGCAACAGCGTGGCGATCAATGGCGCGTGCCTGACCGTGGTCGAATCGCGTCACGGCGTCGTGAAGTTCGACGTGCTCGTGGAAACGCTGCGCCGCACCAACCTCGAATTCGTCCGCCGCGGTTCGTTGGTGAATCTGGAGCGTCCGTTGCGGGCCGATGCGCGGCTCGATGGCCATTTCGTTCTCGGCCACGTCGACGCGCGCGGCAAAGTGCGCCGATTCGAGCAGCAGGGCAAAGACTACGTGCTGGACGTCGAGGCGCCCCCCTCCGTGATGCGCTACATCATCGAGAAAGGCTCCGTCGCGGTCGATGGCATCAGCCTGACCGTGGCAGGGCTCGGACGCAACTGGTTCCGCATCTGGATCATCCCGCACACGCGGGATATCACGAATCTACAGGCCTGCCGCACAGGGGATCTGGTGAATCTCGAGGCGGATGTGTTGGGCAAATATGTCGAGCAACTGCTGAGCGGGCGGCGCCGGGCGAGGCGTTGACACGCCGCGCGCTGGCCTTTACACTATTTGGCATGGGACGGATTTCATGTTGGTAGTGCTTGAAAAACTTCTGGTGCTGCAGGACCGCGACCGGCGGATTGCGCAACTCAAGTTGGAACGAATTCGTATTCCCGAACAGATTGTCGCCGCCGATCAACAAATCAAAGCCGAGTCAGCCCGCCTCGATGGGTTGCGTGACGAAGCCAAGCATATCGAAGCGGACCGCAAAAAACTCGAGGTTGATGCCGACGCGAAGCGCGCCCAGATCGCCAAGTACCGCACGCAGTTGACGCAGATCAAGTCGAACACGGAATACCAGGCGTTGCTGAAGGAGATCGCGCGGGTCGAGCAGGAGATCGACGAGATCGAGACGCACGAGCTGGAAGTGATGGAGAAGAGCGACCAGCTCCAGCCCGCCGTGAAGACCGAGCAGAGCACCCTGAAGGAGATCACGGCGAAAGTCGATGCCGAGCGCGGCGATTTGCAGAAGCGTCTGGCGATGATCGATCAGGAATTGAAACAGCTCGCGGAGGAACGCCAGCAGCTCGCCCAGCAGGTGGATGCCTCGGCCTTGAACCGCTACGAGCGGCTTATGCGCAGCAAGAGCGATTTCGCCATCGTTCCAATTCGCAACGGAAACTGCGGCGGATGCCATTTGAGTATCCCCCCGCAGTTGGTCCACAACGCCAAGCATGGCAGCGACCTGACCAGTTGCGATTACTGCGGCCGCATCTTATACTGGCAGTCGGAATAGCGCCGCGACGGAGACGCCAGGTGCTCCGTGGCGCGGAGCTTGTTGTTTGATTTGAATTCGATTTGGAAGGGCGGATAGCCGCTCGGTCCGCAAGGGCCGGGAGGAAAGTCCAGACTCCCCAGGGCGCGATGCCCCTCGCAAGCGGGGGCGGCTCGATGTAACGTCGAGCCGACGGACAGTGCCACAGAAAACATACCGCCCCGAGAGTTTCGGGGTAAGGGTGAAATGGCGGGGTAAGAGCCCACCGCGCCGGTAGCAATGCCGGCGGCACGGAAAACCCCATCGGGAGCAAGACCAAATAGGCGGCGAGATGTGGCCCGCATCAGCGCGCGGAAGCAATTCCGCGCGAGAGCCGCGGGTACCGGTCGCGTAGATAAATGGCTATCAAGAACAGAATCTGGCTTACGGCCCTTCCAAGGAACGGATGGCGGGGGTGACGAGCGCGTCATCCCCGCCCCCATTTTCTTGATGCACTACCCTCTGTTTCTTAATCTCGCAGGTCAGCCCGTTGTCGTCGTCGGCGCGGGCAATGTCGCCACCCGCAAAGTCCGGACGCTGCTTTCCGCCCAGGCGCAAGTGACGGTCATCAGCCCGGACGCGACGGCCACGATTCGCCAACTGGCCCGAACCAAACGCCTCCGCTGGATCCATGGAGAATACCGTCGCGGCGATCTCGCCAGCGCCTGCCTCGCCATCGCTGCCACCGACGATCCGGCCGTTAACCGGGCCATTTGCACCGAGGCCAGACGCCGCAAGATTCTCGTCAATTGCATCGCCCCGCCGTCCGCCGGCAATTTCATCGTTCCATCCCAGGTTCGACGTGGCGGGATTTCGCTGGCGATTTCCACCGGCGGCGCCAGCCCCGCGTTTGCCAAACGGTTGCGCCTCGATCTTGAATGCTTTCTCGGAGACAGGTATCCTGAGCTTCTGAGAACGATGCGCGCGGCTCGCCTGCGTGGCCGAAGTCTTGCCCCGAAAACTGCCGGGGCGGGCTCCAGCAAGGCGATGACTCGACGCGCAAAGAAACGGGCATCATGACCGACCGAACATTTCTCTGGCTGGCGCAGGTGTTCTACGCAACCAGTTGCGTGGTGACGTTGCGTCGTCTCCGCTCGGCGGGCAGCGGACCGAAATTGCAGCGCGCGAATTATCTGGCCATGGCCGCCGGGTTCGCGTTGCACACGGTCTTCCTCTACCTGCGCGGCCGGACGCTTGGTCGCTGCCCGCTAACGAACCTCTTCGAAACGCAAGCCTTCATCGCGTGGGCGGCCGTCCTCTTTTTTCTGTTGATCGGCCCATCATACCGTGTCTCCTTCCTGGGCGCGTTCACGGCGCCACTGGTTCTGGTGATTTGCCTGGCCGCGCTGTTATTGCCCGTGGACGTTGTGAGACCGGGGCCGCCAAACCATAGCGCGTGGATCGAGTTTCACGCCGCGATTGCCGTGCTGGCCTGCGGCGCGTTCGCCCTGGCATTCGTGACGGGCGCCATGTATCTGTTCCAGGAACGCCAGCTCAAAACCCGGCGATTGACCACGTCCTTTCTCCTGTTGCCATCAATCGAGCAACTCGACGTGATCCATTTCCGTTTGTTGATCATGGGCTTCGGGATGCTTACCGTCGGCATGCTGGGCGGTATCGTCTCGTATCATATCGTCGGCCACTGGACGGTGCCCAAGATCATCTGGGCCTCGTCCGTGTGGGTGCTGTACGGCGGGGTGGTCGCCGCGCGTGGCCTGTGGGCTCTGCGAGGTCGAAAAGTCGCCATCGCCTCGATGGCATCCTTTGCGTTGATGATCGTCGGCTTCTGGGGGGTGAACCTGCTTCAGCGATGAACTTGATCGTCATCGGCTTGAATCATCGAAGCGCCCCGGTGGAAGTACGCGAGCGGCTCGCCTTCGCCAGGGCCTCTCTCGCGGATGCGCACAAACGCCTGCTCAACGCCAATCCCGTGCATGAGGTCGTGATCCTGTCGACCTGCAATCGCGTCGAGATTTATGCGCTGGCCGACAATCTCCGCGACGCCTCGCGCGCCGTCCGCCAGTTTCTCCACGAGCATCACGGGCTGGCCGATCGCATCGACGCTCATCTCTACGAGCATGGAGACGATTCGTGTATCCGCCACCTGCTCGAAGTCGCCTGCGGAATCGATTCCATGGTGCTCGGCGAAACCGAAATTTTCGGCCAGGTAAAGGACGCCTATTCCGCGGCGCAAGATGCCGGCACAACGGGAGTCGTCCTCAACCGCGTCTTTCAAAAGGTCTTCGCCGCCGCCAAGCAGGTCCGCTCGAACACCGCGATTGCGCGCGGTTCGACGTCCGTCGGCACGGTGGCCGTCGATCTCGCCGAGAAGATTTTCGGCAAGCTGCCCAAATGCACGGTGATGGTCATCGGCACCGGCGAGATGAGCGCCGCGACCGCGCGCGCCTTGCAGAGTCGCGGCGCGGGCACAATTCTCGTGTGCAGCCGCGCCCCGGAACGCGCCCAGGCGCTGGCCGATCAGCTCCAGGGACGGGCCATCTCGTATGACCAGTGGCCCAGTGAATTCTCCGGGGTCGATATCGTGATCAGTTCGACCGCCGCGCCTCATCCGATCGTGACCCGTGAAAAGCTTGGCCCGTTGATGAAGCTGCGGCGGCAGCGTCCGCTGTTCCTCATCGATATCGCCGTACCCCGCGACGTCGAACGGTCCTGCGAAGAACTCGGGAATGTATATCTCTACGACATCGACGACCTGCGGCAGATCGCGGAGGAGAACCGGGCGGCGCGCGAACGCGAAATCACCAATTGCCAGACGTTGATCGGCCAGCATGTGCATCGGCTCGCGGATTGGTTGGAGAAGAACCGCGCCTCAGTCGAAGCCCGATACCCCCAGCGCGTTGTCGGCCCGGCCGCGCCCGGTCCCGCCCATCCTCAGGTGTTATGAAGCCACTGGTCATTGGAACGCGGGGGAGCCCCTTGGCATTGGCCCAGGTTGAGATCATCCGTGGTCTGTTGCAGAAGGCGAATCCATCACTGCCCGTCGAAACCAAAATCATCAAAACAAGCGGCGACAACTTTGTGAATCTCTCCCTGGTCGCCGGTGGCGGGAAGGGATTGTTCACGAAGGAAATCGAGGATCAACTCCTCGCCGATGAGATTCAGGTCGCCGTGCATAGCATGAAGGATCTCCCGACCATCCTGCCGGACGGACTGATGATTGGCGTCGTGCCGCCTCGCGAAGATGTCCACGATGTTTTCATTTCCAAACGCTTTGAATCCATCTCGCAGTTGCCAAACGGCGCCCGCGTCGCGACGAGCAGCATCCGCCGTCGCGCCCAACTGCTGGCCAAACGGCCGGAGCTGCAGATCGAGGAAATCCGCGGCAACGTCGAGACGCGCTTGCGCAAACTTGCCGAGAACGAAGCCCTCGACGCTCTCATTCTCGCCGCGGCCGGATTACGCCGGCTGGGTCTGTGGAGGAAGTTCGGGAACTTCCACTGGCAGGAGATCGATTTTGACGTCATGATTCCTGCCGTGGGGCAGGGGGCCATCGCGTGCGAAGTGCGCGCAGCCGACACGGCGACACGTGCCGCGCTGGCCGGCATTAATGACGCCGACACGGCCGCTTGCGTGACCGCGGAACGCGCATTTCTTCGTGCGTTGGGCGGCGGATGCCAGGTGCCGTACGCGGCGCACGCCACCACGACCGGCGGCCAATTGCACCTCATCGGCGCGACGTTCAGCCCCGAAGGCAAAGATGTCCGCCGTGTTGATGTTGTGGGATCAATAAACAATCCGGCGGACGTGGGCGAGCGGGCCGCCAAACAGGTTCTCCGATGACGAAGACGGGCAAAGTATATCTGGTGGGAGCCGGTCCCGGCGATGCAGGGCTCATCACCGTCCGCGGCCTGGAATGCATCCAGCGCGCCGAAGTTATCGTGTACGACAACCTCGTAAACCCGGCGCTCCTGAAACATGCGACGCCGGACGCGGAGATCATTTTCGCCGGCAAGATGTCGAAAAAGCACACGCTCACACAGGATGAAATCAACGCCCTGCTTGTCGAGAAGGCGCGCGCCGGCAGGATTGTCACGCGGCTGAAAGGTGGAGACCCGTTTATCTTTGGACGAGGCGGGGAAGAGGCGGAAGAACTGCGCAAGGCCGGTTTCGAGTTCGAGATCGTTCCGGGGATCAGCTCTTCGATCGCCGCGCCCGCGTACGCGGGAATCCCCGTGACCCATCGCGCTGTCGCCACGGCATTCATGGTCATCACCGGCCACGAAGATCCGACCAAGGAAGAAACGCAGGTGGATTGGGCCGGCGTGGCGAAGTTCTTCGGAACGCGCGTGATCCTCATGGGTGTGGAACGCATCGGCACCATCGCGACGGAACTGGTCCGACACGGCGCGTCACCCGAAACTCCCGTCGCGATGATTCGTTGGGGGACAACGGGTCATCAGCAAACAATTCAAGGCACGTTGGCAACGATTGCCGATGTCGCCGCCCAAGCCGATTTCAAACCGCCCGCCGTCACGGTCATCGGTGAGGTCGTGCGGCTCCGCGAAAATCTGAACTGGTTCGAGAAGCGCCCGCTGTTTGGCTGGCGCATTGTCGTGACGCGTAGCCGGGAGCAGTCGAGCGAATTGGTGCGTCAACTCGGCGAACTCGGCGCGGACGTCCTGGAGATTCCCACGATTCGCATCGAACCCCCGAAGAGTCTCGCGCCGTTGCGTGAGGCGATGGAAAGCCTCGGAGAATACGATTGGGTGGTCTTTACGAGCCCGAATGGAGTGGACGCGTTCTTTCGTCAGTTCTTTGCGCAGCACAAGGACGTTCGCGAGATCGGCCCGTTGAAGATTGCTGCGATCGGTGCTGTGACGACCGAAAAACTGGCCGATCTGCACCTGGAAGTCGATTTGCAGCCAACAGAATTCACGACAGAAGCATTGCTCGCGGAATTCAAAAAGTCGGTGAGCTGCGAGAATCTGAAAATGCTTTTGCCGCGGGCCGACCTCGCCGACCAGCGGCTGGCGCGTGGGTTGGAAGACCTGGGCGCGATCGTCGACGATCTGGACGCATATCGGACTGTGCCCGAAACCGCGGATCGAAGCGGCCATCGCGCGCGATTGCTTGCCGAAGGTGCGGACATCGTGACGTTCACAAGCTCCTCAACGGTGACCAACTTCTGCAATCTTGTGGATGTGGCGGCGTTGCGTAAACAGTTTCCGCAAATGAAAGTCGTCAGCATCGGGCCGCAAACATCACAAGCGGCGCGCGACAAAGGTCTGGAGGTTGCCGTCGAAGCGGAGGTGCATACGATCCCCGGCCTCGTCGAAGCGATCCGGTCTCTGCGGGCGAAACCATGATCGGCGCCATTCCCATCATTGCCGAGAACCGCATTCGCGAAGCGATGGAGCGCGGCGAATTCGAGCATCTCGAAGGCTCTGGCAGGCCCTTCCGCGACATCGATGGGCATTACGATCCGGATTGGTGGTTGAAACGCAAATTGCAGCGCGAGCAGTTGACGACGGAAGAAGTCGCATCGATGGTGGAAAGGTCCATCCAGACCGCGTCAGCGCGCCGGGAATCATGACCAAAGAAGAGTTCTACGATCAGGGCATGGCCGAGTTCGCCATGGCCGAGTACGACAAGGCCATCGACAGCTACCGCAAAGCCGTCGAGCTGGATGGCTCCTATTTCGACGCCTGGCACGCGCTGGGAATGGCTTGCCTGCGCGCCAACAAAATTCCCGAAGCAATCGCGGCCGGCAAACGCTCCGTCGAAATCAATCCCAACGACATGCTCGCCCACACCAGTCTCTCGATGTATTACATGCGCGCGGGCGACAAAGCCATGGCCGAAAAGGAAAAAGGGCTGGCCACGGTCCTCTCGTGGGGCGGAAAAATCGATCAGCTCAGCAATCCGCCGAAACCCTGACTCGTTCAGCGGAACATGTACGACGGCAGAAAGTACATGTGCCCGGTCTGCAGCTTGAATACCTCCGGCGTCAACTGAATCTGGATCTTCGTCTTGCTCTCGCTGCTGCTGCCCATCAACCGAAACAGATTCCGCAAGCTGAACGGCTGCACGTAGCGAATCACCCGCGCCTTCTTGATCGACGCCAGTTCCTCCGCCTTGTCGATCGCGTCCTCGAAATACCCAAGCCCGTCCACGAAGCCCGCGTCCAACGCCTGCTTGCCCGACAAAATCCGTCCATCCGCCAGCCCGTTCTTCAAGTCGTCCACCTTCATGTCGCGTTCCTGCGCCACGATCCCGACAAACTTATCGTACACTTCCATCACCATCCCCTGGACCAGCGCCTTCTCGTCTTCCGTCGGCTCTCGCGTCGGGTTGAGGATGTCCTTGTACTTGCCGGACTTGAAGGTGTAAAACTTGATCCCCACCTTGTCCGCCAGCCCGTCAAACGTAAAGCTCTCCATGATCACGCCGATGCTGCCCGTGATGCTCAATTCATTCGCCACAATGTAATCCGCCCCGACCGCCACGTAGTACGCCCCCGACGCCCCCATCGTGTCGATGTCCGCCACCACCGGCTTCTTCTCCCGTGCCGCGACCACCGCCTGATAAATCGTGTCCGACGCCACGACTTCGCCCCCGGGCGAATCGATCTTCAAAATGATCGCCTTCACCCGCTTGTCGTCGACGGCCTGCTGGAGCTGGTCTTCGATATCACCGACCATGCCCTCATCCGTGCTGTAGCCGTCCTCCGACGAACTGATCACGCCCGTCAAATAAATGACCGCAATCTTGTCCTTCGCATCGTCTTCGCCTTCGACGTACTGCTCCTGATAACGCCCGCGATGGCTCGTCACCGAGATGGCATCCGTCGCCGCGCCCCCGCCAAACGCCGCCGCGAACAACACCAGGTTCGCCAGCACGCTCAGAAACAGGAAAAACGTCACGATGACCGCGTACACGATCCACCCCGTCCGCTTCGCCGGCGGTGTGGGCTGGTTAATTAGATAAGGTGGCGCCGAGTCCATAAACCAGTACATTGCACGACAGTTGACACCCTCGCAAGAGCAAAAGCGCCGACTCTCTTTCCACTTGGCCGACGCCCCCACTTGGAGTACCGTACGCCCTCATGTTGCTGGTGATCGATAATTACGACAGTTTCACCTACAACCTCGTCCAGTACCTCGGTGAACTGGGCGCGGAGATGAAAATCTTCCGCAACAACGAGATCTCCCTCGACGAAATCCGCAGCCTCAAACCGTCCCGCATCCTCATCTCGCCCGGCCCGTGTTCGCCCCGCGAATCCGGCCTGTCCAACGACATCATCAAAACCTTCGGCCCGACCATCCCGACCTTCGGCGTCTGCCTCGGCCACCAATGCATGGGCCACGTCTTCGGCGGCGACGTCGTCCGCGCCGACCGCCTGATGCACGGCAAGACCTCGCCGATCTATCACAACGGCCGCGACCTGTTCGAGGGCATGCCCAATCCCTTCACCGCCACGCGTTACCATTCCCTGCTCATCAAACGCGACACGCTCCCCGACACCCTCGAAATCACCGCCGAAACCAAGCCCGAAGGCGAAATCATGGGCGTCCGCCACAAACAATTCCCGATCTACGGCGTCCAGTTCCATCCCGAATCCATCCTCACCCAGGAAGGCAAAACCATCCTCAGCAATTTCCTCAAGCTGACGACGTGAACCACGGGGAACGTCGTCACGCTGAGCTTGTCGGAGCCGAGTCTTCGCGACGCGCCAAATCTGTGCTGCTGGCGCAACGGTCTCGGTCGTGCCTCCCCGGTTTGTCTTTCTCCCCTCCAGTAAATGGGTAGCAGCGCCCTCCAACCTGGGTTCGATTTTTGGCGTCGTTTTCACCAGGTTCCCACGCCGGCTTGAATGAAACCGAGGCGCAAGGGGCGCGCCGCGATGGCGTCGTGTCGTTTCGCGGTCCGCAGGGTGTAGCGAAGGTGCCTGAACGAGGTCAATTGGGTTCGTTTCGTGGTTTCCACCCCCGAACGAAGCCAAACGAAGCCAATCGATTTTTCGCGCATCCACACTTCGTAAGCCGTTGTCATTCACCATCATCCACACGGTGGTAACCTCAAAAACCATTGGCTTCGTTTCGCAGATCTATACCCCCCCGCCTTCTGGCCTGCGCCGACAAGCCGGCGCTTTCCGTCCTGACGGCGTTGCTTCCGTGCTGTCGGCGGCACGGCTTGCCACAGCCCTTGTGAAGTGACTCATTCCAAATCACGACCAACTTTAACCTGGGCGGGAATAAATAAAACAGACAGCTGCCATCACCGTCTGTCTGATTTTCCGCGCGGCTTGCCCGCCTCTGGCGTGGCAAACCGCAGTCCCTCTGTTGTACCCGCGAATCTCGTTCGCGGTCCGTCCTGTACGGCAAGCGGCCCGCTTGCCATCGTTTCCCCTCGGAACCTCGCCCCTTCTACTCCAATTCCGAGACCGGGGCTCCCGCCCCCCCACCTCCGGTCTTCTCCATCCCCATCAATCATCGCCTTGGGCAACCGCACATCAGTGGAGTTTGCTCAGACCGTACACAGTTGCCTCCATGGGGGACGTGGGGGAATAGCGAGCATTTGACAATCTACCAACGACGATGCAAAACCGCAGTCAGGACTCGACTGGCAAACCATTCCAACCAACAGGGGCAGGTCAGTCCAAATAGAGACATTTGTGCTCATTGTCCCTTATTTCCCTCGCGCGTAACAACGCGCGGTACAAGGCACTGCGGTCACAGATTCATCTAACTACCCGACTTTCCTATCTGTCTACCATTCGGGTTATTTGCCAGAAGTAGCAACATTGTTTGCCCTTGTTCACCTCATTCAGTCTTGCAACCTCACGACACGCTTCGTCCTTTGTCATAACAACTTCTTTGACGGTCACACGGAACTCCCAAGGTGTGCCCTCAGGTCGATCTTCGTCGATCCGCACTACCGCAAACAAGTGTTTGCTCTGTCGTTTCATCTTCTCGATTCACAAGTCGGGGACGCTGCCTAAGAGTGGCGGGCACTCCCCCATTTCCTATGGTCGATATTGCTCAAGCTCCTGCAGAACTTCCCGCGCCTTCTGTTGGACTTTTGGTTCCGCGAAAAAATCCGTTGCTAGACCGTCCTTAAGCCAATCACGATGAGCAATTCCGAATTTAGGAGTCATCCCAAGCTCTTGAACCGCCATAGTACGAATTTCTTCTTTCAGCGGATCTGATCTCGTCCCTTGCAAAATGTCCACCTGCAACTGAATCCATAATCTCAATTCAGGGTCCGTCCATTTGCTCTTCTTTAAACTCAGATCCATCCATGACTTCTCTGCATGCTCCCAGTCCCCGGTTACGATTGTCGATCGAGCGCTGTCTATGAGATTCGTCCAATTCATCGATATCGGCGCAGCAGCGACCTGAGTTGTCTTGCGTTCGCAACCAAGCTCAATAACCGACACAAAAGACACAACTAGAATCCACCAGTTCATTTGATGCCTCTCGAGATTAGCGATGTCTAACATAACTGCCAGCATCAAGGTCACATCTAAACAAAATAACATTCGTCATTGCGACACTCACGGCCACTGTTCCCTCCGCTCACCGCATCGCCCCCCGCTGCCCCTTATGCGTCGCATTCGTCCTATCGGTCCCATCTTCACTGCGCCCGACAGGCATATCTCAGGACTCAGCGCTGCTCAATTTACAGAAGCTCTCCTTTCGCGCCGTCGTCTTTCCTCGCATTTTCGACAGGGCAGGGGGACATCCTATTTCCGTTTCCCCCAAACCTGCGCTAAACTCTGTACCATGAACCTGCCCATCACCGGCGGCTGCCTCTGCGGCGCGGTCCAACGGCTCCCTGGTAGTGTCCTAATTTGGAATTTTTGGGATTGATTCCTTTCTATTCGGTCTTGCCAGTACTATGCCGAATGCCATTAAGGCCACTCCCACAATGATGGCGAAAACTATATCAATCCAGCATTTTGCAAAAGCTTCCATGCCGTAGGTTGTAGGGTCACTGTCCGGCCCCCAACCATCACGAAAGAAAATACTCCATGCCAAAATCAAAAGGAGCGCAAAAACCGCGCTAGAAGAAAGAATGCTGACCAGAAAACGTCGTAAAAAGCGAAATCGTCGAAGTCTCCACATCATACAAGCAAACACAATCGGCGGAAGACCTAACGAGCCGTAAAAACTGAATTTAGCAAAGGTGTCCATCTCGTTATTTCTGCACCTTGCTCACAATAGCGGCCCGTACAGCCGTCTGTGGAGAGTCAACAGGCGGAAGCTCCAATACCGTGACGTAGCGCGTTTCCGGGCCATCCTTGAACGACCACGCATAGCACCACTTGGCCTTGGGATGTTCCAGAAGGGCAAACTTCTCAACCACGCCCTCCCAGACAACCTTGTCCCCGAACATCTCACGCACCGGGACGGATTGATCGTGGAGAGCCTTGCACCTGTGCGCGGCCTCTACCGCGTCACGCAGGTTCTTGATGCGCTCGTTCACGCCCCAATCATATCCACAAGCTGCCGAACCGTCCACCCAGACCTGTCCAAAATGACTTTCAAGACGCGGTAGAAAAGGCCTCCGTTTCGGGTGATAACGGTTGATGGAAATGATCGAACCATCAACACCCAGCCACGGAGGCCGTCTCCATGCTACGCTGCGC